>Ga0209510_1000007_pt1 | contig 485844 bp, 416 predicted proteins | sample BiotimSIPDNA_FD_185749 | JGI IMG/M metagenome (GOLD analysis project Ga0209510, IMG submission 185749) | Anaerobic biogas reactor microbial communites from Washington, USA - Biogas_R1 time_0 SIP DNA (SPAdes) (version 2) | ecosystem: Engineered > Bioreactor > Anaerobic > Unclassified | place...
CCCAGAGTAATTCGGTGATATCTTCGATCCGTCTGGTGGACACCCCAGCCAGGTACATCTCCACCAGCGCTTCTTCAATGCTTGTTTCCCGGCGTTGGTACCTTTGGATGATCGCGGTCTCAAATGTTAAGGTGCGTAATTTGGGTATTTCCAAATCGACTTCTCCGGCGCTTGTCAGTAACTTGCGCGGATAATGGCCTGCCCGAGTGTCTTGTCTGCCTTCCGTACGCTCATATTTGTGCGCGTTGGTCAGCAGATCTGCTTCAGCGTCCAGCAAGCCATTCAGAACTTCCTCGACACTTTGACGAACCAGCTCTTTCAGTTCGGTCCGAATAATCTGCTCATTTAGTTGTATAATCTCATTTGACATGGTTCTTCTCCTTGGTTGGTTTGGTTTTGTCAACTTCATCTTACCAAGTGATCGGGACCATGTCCCTTTTTTAAAATGTGCGAAACTTATGTTACCTTATCGGATCACACCCTGATCATTTCACAGTAAGCGTTATTTTTTTTATGAAATATTGCCCCGGACAACAGGGGCTATATTTTTTTTCTGCAATATTTTTGCCCTTGCTGAGAATACTCCAGGAACTGGGCTGCATGGATACATTTGGATTTGTGAAATCTATTTGCCCTTTGCTTGGGTGTTTTTTTGAACCGGTTTTCTCGCATGAGTTACATTTTTAGTTTTTAATGAGCAATTCCATATGCCAGGGCAATGATTTTATCGACATTGCCTTGAATCAATGTCTCAATTTCAAGGGCAATGTCGCTAAAGGATTCACCAGTTACATAAGGATCAGGGATGCTAAAGGTTCCCCCTGACAGCTCGCTTAAAAGATAAGTTTTGTTGTTCAATTTTGGAAAATCGAGCAGGATCGATTCTTTTTGTCCCTGTTCCATCACTAAAAACAGATCGATTTGCTCCCGGTGGATACCCTCAATTCCTTTTGAAATATGTGCGCTGAGGTCGAGACCGCGTTTTTCGGCTTCAATCAATGCTTCAGGGGTGGCAGCTTCCAAATCGTGAACCCAAGAGCCTGCGCTATCGATAACCCATTTACCAGGAATATTTCGCGTATCTAATTCCTGTTTAAGAATAGCCGCAGCTAAAGGCGAGCGGAATTGGTTCTTAGTACAGACAAAAACGATTCTCGGCACAGGGTCAGATTTCCTTTATTGAGCGGAGTTCACTTCTGTTTATCTGCATCCCTGCGTTGGTATTTTTCAAAAACCGAGCCCAGTGGGGTAACTTTTTTCCCCACTGTTTCATTATCTGAATTTGGCACAACGGATTCTGAATGGTAAGAGTAATGATTGCTATATGGGGAGTAGTAGTTGTAACCACCGTAATAATAATCGCGGTTCTTGGGAATCTTATTAGCGACCACACCGAGAACCTTAGCGTCAATTCTTTTTAATTCTTCGATGGGTCTTCTTGCCGTTATTGCCTTAGTTTGACCAGGAATGACAACGAAAATCAGACCATCAACTTTTGAGGAAAGGATTTGTGCATCAGATACGATCATAGGTGGCGAATCAATAATTATGACATCAAAGCGTTTTTTCAGGTCTTTGAGGGTCTGAGACATCCTTTCGCTACCCAGTAGTTCGGCTGGGTTGGGTGGGATCGTACCACAGGTGATTATTGAAAGGTTGGCAACCTGATCGTAGGTTTTGAGCACATCGTCAAGGCTGAGTTTACCAGTCACGACGTCGCTCAACCCCATTCGATTGGGTTTGTTGAACTGGACGTGTACCTTCGGACGGCGCATGTCCGCATCAACGATTACCACTGCTTTACCGCTTTGTGCTTCAACGATGGCGAGGTTAGTCGCGACTGTCGATTTACCTTCGGCTTCCCCAGAACTGGTCACAAGCACGGTTTTAACAGGATTGTCTATTGAAGAGTACTCCAGGTTGGTGCGTAGAGACCGGAAGGCTTCTGATACAGGTGAGCGCGGATTTTTTGCGACATAGACACCAAGGGCATCCTCGACTTTCTTACTGTTCTGTTTAAGTTCACCAATAAAGCCAATCACTGGCACTTCTAAAACATCTTTAATTTCGTCTGGTGTTTTGAGAGTATCGTCTAAAAACTCAATCAGAAATACAAGGGCAGCGACAGCAAACAGACCAATGGCAGCACCAAGCAAAGCAGTTTGGGATGGTTTGGGTGAAATCGGAACACTGGGTTTGACTGCGGTTTCGACTTGCATAACCGTTGGGGTGTTCTGTGCTTTTGCCAACTTGAGGGTTTCGAGGTTATTGATACTACTAATATAGATCTGCTGGTAAAGGTTCAGGGTTGTATTCAGACGGTCGAGGTCTGTTCCGCTTCGGTCCGAGGTACCAGTTGTTTGTCCAAGGACGACGAGTTGAGTGTAAATCTCCTGGTAAAGCTCCAAAATCGGTGTGATTTCGTCCAGCTTGGTTTTATAGGCGGTCAGTTGAGCAATATCTTCTGCTGAAAGTGACTCAAGTTCTGTAAGTGACTCAAGGTCAATTTTTGCTATGTCTTCTACTACGAGTGACCCAGGGTAAATTTGAGCAATATCAGTCTTTAGGTTGTTGACCTGAGCCTGAACGTCATCCATTTGTATCTGGACGCTTTCAATTTGACTCTGCAAAATTTCATCAGACATTTGAGTGATTTGAGATTCCAAGGTAGCAATTTGCTCTTCAGCCTGGTCAATCCGATCCTGAAGATTTTTCTCGGCTGCAGAGAACTGTACTGATTGAAGGTTCTCATTTTGAGAGATCATGATTTCAACCAAGCCATTTGCGATGGTTGCAGCCTTGAAGGGATCAGGGTCCTTGACAGTTAAGACTACAAACTTGGTATCGTCGACCTGCTGGGCAGTTGCCTGCCCTTTACGTACTGGAAAGCCGAGTGTTTCGGAAGCCTTGAAAAGCAATTCTTCAGTTGTCAGTAGCTGCGCATAGGTATCAATCAGATCCTGGTTATTCAGGTAAGAATAGTAATCATAAGTTGTTTGAGCTGCTGGCAGAATAACAAAGCGGGCTTGAGCCTGGTAGATCGGCGTTTGTCGAACGCTAATGTAATAGCCAATCCCTGCACCGACCACACTGCCTAAAATTAGCAGCCAGAACCAGCGTTTGATCAACGAAAAAATTTGTTTTACGTCCATATAGCGTCCCCAGAATCGTTTAGCATCAAGATTTTTTCCTGATAAATTGTGTAATTTCTAACACTTAAGAATACCATAAAACCTATCATTTTGCTTTTCACGGTTGGCACTGTAAACCGATATTGTCTACATGTTTGTTCCTTACTTTAGGATGTATGTTAAAATTAGCCGTCATGGATATTAAGGTAGTATCGACAAATAAAAAAGCGCGTTTTGAGTATTTCATCCTCGAGACATTTGAGGCTGGCTTGGTTCTAAAGGGAACAGAAATCAAGTCAATTCGCAACGGGCAAATCTCTCTTCAGGAGGCCTATGTCCGTACGGATGGGAAGGAAGTGTGGCTTGTAGGGGCACATGTGGCTCCCTATGAACATGCCAGCGCTTTTCAGCATGACCCAAAACGAGATCGAAAACTCTTGATGCATAAAAAAGAAATCCGTAAACTCTTTGATGAGATCCGAATCAAGGGCATGACGATTGTGCCGATGCGTGTTTACCTGAAAGGCGGCAAGGCAAAATTGGAAATTGGACTTGCTAAGGGTAAAAAACAATACGACAAGCGCGAATCTATCAAAGAGAGAGATATTGAACGTGAAACTTCGCGCATTAAAGGCGGTTGGTAATAAACCTGGCAAGCTTTTACCTGACATTGAGGTTTTAAACAGGTTTTGTATAATTACATCATGAATTTTGACCAAAATATTAGTAGACGCGACTTTTTAAAAATCACTGGTTTGGCAGCCGGTTCGCTTTTGCTGCCTTTTGGCAAAGCTTCTGGAAGCAATTTCCTGCAAGAATGGCCTGTTGGCGTGAACCTGGGACGGCTAGCCGCAGGTGAGTTACGTTCGTTCATCGACCTGAAAGCCGAGCCAAACATGAACGCTCCTGCTACCGCTCGTGTTTGGCGGGATGATGTATTTGAAATTAAGCAAGAAGTTATCGCCAATGTGCTGGATTTCAACAGATATAATCAAAAATGGTACGAAACTCCTGACGGCTACATTTATGCGCCTTATGTTCAGCCTGTCAAAAATCTGCCAAATCAGCCATTAACAGAATTACCCTTGGATGATCAGGGGCAGCGCGGTATGTGGGTCGAAATTACGGTTCCGCGGGTCAATTTTGAGTTGACCAAACCATGGAGCAATGCCTCTTCCTGGATCCGTGATTCGGAAGGATTAGCTAAACTTTATTACAGCGAAGTATTCTGGGCATCAGATATCCGAAGTATGGACGGCCGTATTGAATACTTGCTATCTGAGAAATACGGTGCCTTACCGGACTATTATTGGGTGGACGCGCGCGCCTGCCGCCCGATAACTGAAGATGAGATTTCTCCAATCCACCCCGATGTTGGAGATAAACGAGTCCTTGTCAATCTGCAAACTCAAACCCTGCATTGCTTTGAGGGCTCCCACGAAGTTTACTTTTGCGAAGTTTCCACTGGTTACATTCGCGATGGTGAATGGCTAACACCTCCAGAAACAACCCCCGTCTGGAGAAAATTGGTCTCGCTGCACATGAGCGCAGGCGGTGTATCTCAATATGATTCGCCGGGCATTGCGTGGACGACGCTTTATCACCCTGATGGTCAGGCGATCCATTCGGTCTATTGGCACAATAACTTTGGTGTGGCTCTTTCTCATGGTTGTATCAACTGCCTTCCCCATGATGCCAAATGGATTTGGCGTTGGATCAACCCGACTGTTGCTCTTTATCCGGGAGAGCTGACTGTTCCCGATAGCAGTCAGTCAACTTTCGTTCAGGTTATTGAAAGCTAACCTTGCGTGATGCCTGTTCCTGAAAACGAAGTTTTACCAAAACAAGAAAGCACTGAAACAACCATTCAATCTGACCAAAGCCTGAGCAACAAGACAGGGGCGTGGATAAAGCACCATTACCTGGCGCTGATCAATATCGCTCTGGCAATTTACGCTTTTTTGCCTATGATGGCACCTGTTTTGATGAAAACGGGTCAAACTTCTGGCGCGGATGTAGTCTATAAGCTCTATAAACCACTTTGTCATCAACTCGCTTACCGGTCATTTTTTCTTTTTGGTGAGCAGATAGTTTATCCCCGTGAGCTGGCTGGTATTCCAAATTTGAGAAGTTACGAAGAAGTAACAGGATTTGACAGCCACGATCAGTTGGCGGCTATTGCTTTCCGCGGTAATGAGCAGCTTGGGTACAAAATTGCGCTTTGCCAACGCGACCTGGCAATTTACTTGAGTTTGTTATTATTTGGTCTGATGTTCTCGATAACAGGGCGCAAACTAAAACCTCTTCCTTGGCTGGCTTGGATAATTCTTGCATTGGTGCCAATCGGTCTGGACGGTTTTTCACAATTAATCAGTCAGATGGAGATTCCATTCTTAGGCTGGTTATCGGTTCGCGAGAGCACTCCCCTGTTGAGGGTATTGTCTGGCGCAATGTTTGGGTGGTTTACAGCCTGGTTTGGGCTGCCTTCGATTGAAGAGATGATGAATGAAAAGAAATCAAGTAACGCGATAGCATCTTCTCCAGCAAAGGGAAAATAAGATGTATCGAACTGAAAGTGATGGCTTGGTTTTTTACCAATTTGATAGTTTTGACTCGAACCTGGTCAATCACGCCATTTATACAAGGTTGGGGGGAGTTTCAGAAGGTCACTTTAGTGCGCTTAACCTGGGTGGTACCAACGGCGATAATCCTGAACATGTCCGTAACAATCACATAAAGTTATTTCAAAATTTTGGAATGCCTTTTGAAAGCCGCTTTGATGTTTGGCAGGTGCATGGTGATACCATCCATTTTGCTGATGCGCCCAGACCAGAAACCCAGAAACATCAACCTGGCGACGGAATTTTTACCCAGAACCCGGATGTGACTTTAATTATGCGATTTGCAGATTGCGTCCCAATAATGATCCATGACCCTGTAAAAAAAGTGGTTGGTTTGGTGCATGCGGGCTGGCAGGGAACTCTGATCGAGGTGGGGGCAGTGGCAATTAATGCGGCTGTCAGGAAGTATGGATGCGATCCTGCCACCATGCGAGTCGGGATTGGTCCTTCGATTTGCGGTAAGTGTTACCAGATTGGTGCTGATGTTAGAGCCAAGTTCTTTAAAAAATGGGGTGACAGGGCGGCTGAATTCATTACCGAAACGTCGCAGGGTTATTATCTTGACTTGTGGGCCGCCAATGAAAGGATTTTAAGAAGTGCTGGTATCCAATATTTGGAACAATCGCGTCTATGCACAGCCGAAAATTTGCATGAATGGTATTCTTATAGAAAAGAAAAAGGGCTTACTGGTCGTTTCGCTGCCGCGATAAGTCTGACGCCGAAAGGAAAGCATGGATAGCAAGGAATTTGAACTTCTTCAAGCCAGGATCAAAGCGAATTTGGAAGAAATTCTGGAGATTGTTGCCCGTGCTGCCAAGGTCAGCGGTCGAGACGCAAATGAAATATCGGTTTTGGCTATAAGTAAGCGTCAACCGCACGAAGTGATTGAAGCGGCTTATAGCATTGGGCAGATGGCATTTGGAGAAAGTTACGTTCAGGAAGCGGTTGAAAAAATGGCCTACTTCCAGCAATTTGAAGCCATTCGCTGGGAGATGGTTGGGCATATCCAGAGTCGGAAAGCTCGTCAGGTCGCAGAGAATTTTCAGGCAGTCCATTCATTGGATTCTTTAAAGCTTGCTAAACTTCTCAACCAGCACAGACCCATCTCAATGCCTGCGCTTGAAATTTTTCTTGAAGTCATTATTGGTGATGAAAGTTCCAAAACAGGCTTCTCCGCGAATAACGACCAAGAATGGAATGCGCTTATTGCGATAGTGGAACAGATTTTGGAATTGGATAGGTTAAAGCTGGTGGGTCTGATGGCGATGCCGCCCTTGTTCCCAGACCCAGAGCAGAGCCGGCCGTATTTTCAGAAGCTCAGGAAGCTGCAAGATTATTTGATTAGCCAGGTGAAGGAAGCAAAATTAACACAACTTTCAGCGGGAACATCGGCAGATTTTGAGATCGCAATTGAAGAAGGGGCAACAGTTACGCGGATTGGTGAGCGCTTGTTGGGTCCCAGAAATTAGAAGGGTTGAGATACTATGCAGTTTGTTATTTTATTTGTTGAGATTTTTGCACGATCGGTGGTCTTCTTGTTATTCTTACATGTTCTCCTGTCTTTGTTCATGTCTGCGGATAAACCATTGCGCATAGGCGTAGCAAGATTGGTAGAGCCGGTTCTGACCCCCATAAGACGCTTCGTTAAGCCGATGAATGGAATAGACTTTAGCCCTGTGGTTGCGATTCTTGTGGTCAACTTGATAGAGTGGCTGTTGGTTCGCTTGCTTGCTGGTTTTATTTAGGCTTCTTACAAAAACAATTAATAAAAAAACTGAATTATGAGCCTCTTCTGCAAGCGTTTGCAGGAGGGTCGATTGTTATACTCTGTGGATTTATTTACTCTGACTTACAGGAGAACTTTTTTCACATCTTGTACAAAATCCGTCCGCAACTCTTGCATTTCATGAGTACGTTTGGATTGGCGGCTTGCTGGATATCTGTTGGTGAAAGTTCCACGCCGCAAGCCTTGCAGCTTCCGTCAAAGATCTCTGCTACCGCAACCCCGCCTTTGCTCTTGAAGAGGGCATCGTATTCTTTTAGCAGTTTTTCATCCAACTGACTCTTCAAAGACTCGCGCTGAGAATTGATCTTCGGCAATTGCATTTTCAATTTTTCCCTTTCACCAAGCAGCAGGGAATTTTCAGATGCTTTCTTGTTAAGCAGCTGCTGCAAATCAGCTTCAGCAGTTTTTTTTGCATCCTGACAGGCGTCATTTGCTTCCAGTAACACCATCTGTTCATCTTCAAGGGTTTTAATTGTCCGGCGGAGTGCTTCGCTTTCTGCTTGCAAATCCTGTAATTCTTTTGTTGCACTGATTTTGCCACCAAAAAGTTTAGCCTGAGTCAGTTTTAGTTTTAGGGTTTTTTCTTCGACTTTTAGACGGACATTCTCAAGTTCGTTATTATTACTTGTCAGCGCATCGTCTGCTTTTTGAACAACAGACTTGGCTTTTAGGACCGCTTTGTCAGATGCGATGATTTGATCGATTTGTTTGATCCGTTTAAGTCGTTCGATACGTTGTGAATCCAATTGTTGCAGGCGGTAAAGGCTGAATGTGTTGTTCATGAGTCTCCGTGTCTTTCTTCTGCTTGTTATTGAATTGTATCATTTCCGGCTATGAACTTGAACATTTAAAAAAAGTATGGTTCTCTTGCGTGCATTAATTAGATTCGCTCCTTTTTGAGAACATAACTATTCAGAAATCAGAAATCTATTCTGGGGATAAGTAATGAGAGTTGTGTTTGTTCTTTCAGTTTTTACAGGTCTTAAGCTGCTTTTCAGGCAGTTTCGAATACACAGTAAAAACAAAAAATTTATCGTTAAAATTTCTCGCTTGCGATTGACTTGATATTTAAACAGATAATTGCACTATGTTATAATTTGCCCATTATATTGAAGATTACTCTTCGATGGATGGAGATAAAATTTGGCTTTTTTCAACCCAATAAAATGGTTGCTGGGGTTGCTATCGCTGGATCTGGGAATTGACCTGGGAACAGCGAATACTTTAGTTAATGTCAGAGGGAAAGGCATTGTCATCAACGAGCCCTCCTGGGTGGCAATCAATAAACGCACCCGTGAACCAGAAAAAATCGGTGCGGCTGCAAAGGCTATGGTTGGTCGGACGCCTGCTAACATGGTAACTTTGCGACCGCTTCGCGATGGTGTTATTTCTGAATATGACATCACCCAGGCAATGCTTGAATATTTCATCAGTAAAGCACACGAAAACAGCATCGTTCTATTTCCGTATTCACGCGTGGTGGTAGGTATCCCTTCGGGTGCGACTGAAGTTGAGAAACGCGCTGTTTACGATGCCGCTATGGCAGCTGGAGCCCGGGAAGCTTTCATGATCCACGAGCCTGCTGCTGCTGCAATAGGAGCGGGTTTGCCTATTGAAGGAAACGCCGGCAACATGGTGGTTGATATAGGCGGTGGCACAACTGAAGTGGCAGTCATCGCTGGAGGCGGGATCGTTATCTCCCGTTCATTACGCGTTGCTGGCGACGAGCTTGACCAGGACATTATTGAATATATACGTAGTAAATACAATTTATTTGTTGGCGATCAGATGGCAGAGAAAGTGAAAATCGCGATTGGATCGGCATATCCACTAAAAGAGGAAAAAACAGTCGATGTTCGGGGACGAAATTTAATCACTGGTTTACCTGAATCGATCGAAATTTCCTCCGTTGAAATTCGAGAAGCTCTGGCTCCCTCTGTACAAGTGATCGTTGATACTATCAAAGATGCACTGGATGAATCTCCACCTGAAATATTGGCTGACTTGATGGACAATGGCATCTGCCTGGCTGGTGGCACTGCCCAACTCCAGGGTTTGGCTGACCGGCTCTCTAATGAGGTTCACGTTCGTGTTTGGGTGGCTGAGGATCCGATGACATGCGTGGCAAGAGGCTGTGGTATGGTTTTGGATGACATGGACCTTTACGAAAACTTACTGGTCGGCATTGAACGAGACCCATATTCCAGCAGCCAATCAGCATAAAATCAACGACCGGGATATCCGGTCGACCCTGTTATGATTACAAAACTTTTTACACTAAAAAATTTACGCAACCTGATCATTATCCTGGTTGTTGTGGGGGTCCTTGCTCTTGCCGTTTCAGGCTACCTGACGCCTGTATTCAGTTTTTCGGTCAGTCCCCTGATTTCGGCGCAAAGTTGGCTTTCACAGCGCTACCTTGCTTTCAGCGATTTCTTTAATTCGCCCCGCGATATGGCAACGCTGAGAGCTGAAAATGCTCAACTAAAAAACGAAGCAGCCTTGCTTCAAAGTGAAATTGTTGCCTTGCAGGAAAACCTGGCTCAGTCTGAAATCCTCTACACTTTGCTTGATTTCGCCCGCACAAATCCAGAACACGAATACGTGGCTGCGACCGTGATTGGGCGTGAGATCACTCCTTTTTTGCAGTACATCATCATTGATAAAGGAAGCAATGATGGGCTGCGTCACGGTATGCCCGTTGTCACTCAGCAAGGGCTGGTTGGCAGGATTGACGCTCTAATTTCCGATGCTTCCAGGATCCAGTTGATCACTGATGCGAATTCGACAGTAAACGTCAAACTCCAGACTGCTGGAGTGGAAGGTTTGGTGCGGGGGTCTGTCACCGGTGAAATCACTCTGGATATGGTTCCAGTAGAAACCGAAGTACAAGTGGGCGACATTTTGATGACATCAGGTTTGGGCGGAACTTACCCAGCAAACATTTTTGTCGGGCAAATTCTTACTATGCAGTCCAAACTAAATGTTCTGTTCCAAACAGGCTCAATTCAACCGGTGGTCGACTTTTCAAACCTGAGTGCGGTATTGGTAATAACTAACTTCGACTCCGTAGATATCTCCCCATTGGTTCCGTGAGGCAGCGATGTGGACTTATCTGATTGGATTTACAGGATTTTTAATGACTTCCATGCTTCAAATGAGCGTATTTAGTCAGTGGAAAATTCTTTCGGGCAGTGCGGACATTATTATTCTTTTTATTGTCGCCTGGTGTCTGCAAGACCGCAGCAAGCATCTTTGGCTGCTGGTTGTGCTCATGGCAGGACTTGTTGGTACATTGTCTGCTTTGCCCGCCTACATTCCATTGGTGGTATATCTACTTATTTATCGGGTCAGCAGGCTGTTCCAAGCCAGGCTAATGCAATCACCGCTTCTCAGTATGCTTGTACTGACTTTTGCAGCTTCACTGCTACAAGTACTGCTTAATATCGCTTACCTATTTGTTGTCAGGGTTGATATCAATTTCAGCGACGCCCTGGTTGAGGTGGCGTTACCCTCTGTTTTACTAAATATGCTGCTCGCGATCCCAGTTCATGCAATTATTCGCGAGGTAAGCATTTATGCTTTTCCGAAAGGAGTTGAAGCATGAATGAACAAGAATATAAAAAACCCACCATCAACATGGGTAGGTTCCGTTGGATTTATGTGATCATTGCCTTGACGTTTATCTATTACGCGTCTCAATTGTTTAACTACCAGATAATCGAGGGGGATACCTATTTGGCCCAGGCTGAAGATAATCGCACGAATGTGATCAGCATTCCGACCCAACGTGGCATGATTTATGATCGCAACGGCGTTATCCTGGCGCGCAACACTGCACAATACAACGTTACCGTGACCCCTGCAGAGCTGCCTGATTCAGCTGGTGAAATACGTGAAATATTTGATGAACTCAGCCAGCTGGTGGATATTCCAGTAAACCAGGGTGAAGTCAATGATCAGACTGCCAGTGCTTTTACCCCATGTTATACCGACCTGGGCATTTTCCAAATCGTGGAGATTGCCGAGAGCTTATGGCCATTCCAACCCACTCGCCTGAAGTGCAACCTGACTAAAGAAACTGCCATGGTCATTGAGGAAAAGAAAATGGATTGGCCTGGTATCGATGTTGAAGTTGAATCGATCCGTGAATACCCAACTGGAGAGCAAACTGCCGAAATCATTGGTTTTTTGGGTCCAATCCCGGAGGTCTTGCTTGATTATTACACTGACCTGGGTTTTGTCTCAGGTCGTGACAAAGTTGGCTACATGGGTATTGAAAACTCTATGCAGGACGTTCTGGCCGGCACGAATGGACGCCGGGTAGTAGAAGTGACCGTTGGTGGTGAGGTCGTCCGCGATATTGAAGAACCGATTGAACCAGTGCCCGGTGCAGACATCCACTTGACGATCGACTATCGTCTGCAAATGGCAGCCCGAGCGGCCTTGATTGAACAACTGCGATATTGGAACGACTTTTGGATGCGTGAACGAGGAGAGGTGATGAGCACCACCGGCACAGTGGTCGGAATGAATCCCAAAACCGGCGAATTGCTATTCATGGTTTCGTACCCCAATTACGAAAACAACCGGATGGCGCAGATCATCCCGGGCTATTACTACGAACAGCTCAGCATTGATGAAGCCAAGCCATTGGTCAACAAAGCCATTTCTTCAGAGCTGCCGCCAGGTTCGGTTTTCAAGATGGTTCCAGCGTTGGGTGTGCTAAATGAAGATATTGTGACACCAGAAGAGACCATCGGTTGTACTCCAACCATCACCTTGCGCCAGCAATTCTACGAAAGTGATATTGGCACTGAGCAAAGCTATTATTGCCATGATGATGCCGGTCACGGCGCAGTGGATTATGAGCACGGCATTGGCTATTCGTGTAATGTTTACTGGTATAAAACCAGCGGTGGTTACCCGGGCGAGGTTGAGGACGGCGGACTGGGCATTTGGAATATCTTCGAATACGGCGCGGCTCTGGGCTATGGCAAAACCACTGGAATTGAGCTTCCCGGTGAAGCAGATGGTCTGTTGCCCAATCCTACCTGGAAACGTCTAAATCAAGGCGAAAACTGGGCTACAGGCGATACCTACCTGGCTGGAGTTGGGCAAGGTTATGTTCTGGCAACACCAGTGCAGGTGATGAACGCATTTTCAACCATTGTTAATGGGGGCAAACATTTGCAATTGAGTATGATTGGCAAGACCGTAGACGCCGAAGGCAATGTTGTGCAATCGTTTGAGCCTGAGTTGCTTTGGGATATCACCCAAGATCCGCTGATCCATACCTACGAAGGTAACAACCAGACCAGTGAAGTTAAAACGGTTGAGTCATGGGTGATCGACCTCGCAATGCGGGGAATGGAGCTGGTTACCAGCCAGGAAGGCACCGCCAAGATTGAATTTGAAGGCGATCAGAATAAGATCGCTGGCAAGACCGGTACTGCTGAATATTGTGATGACTGGGCAAACCGCGAAGGTTTGTGTATCCCCGGGTCATGGCCATCCCATGCCTGGTTTGCCGGCTATGCCCCCTATGATGACCCGGAGATTGTTGTAGTGTCGTTTGTTTATAACGGTCGTGAAGGTTCAACCGTTTCAGGTCCGATCGTGCGGAAGATCATTGATGCCTATTTCGAATTCAAAGCTATTGATGCGGAGCTTGAAGGTCTCAATACCGGTGACTAAGCGATGAATAAGTTGGAATTGCAGATCAAAGGAATTCATGGAGGCGTGTTGATCACGCTTCCGGCTGTATCCTGGTTCCAACAGCGGGATCTGCTGATCGTGCGTATCCAGACTCAGGAGCGATTCTTCAAAGGGGGACGAATAGCGCTGGATGTTGGGTCAACGGATTGGTCTGAAGAACAATTACTGAAGCTCCTGAAAGACCTTGCCGATGAAGGCGTTTGTCTTTGGACAATTCTCAGCACTTCAGAAAAAACCAAGCAGGCGGCTGAATATCACGGCTTTCCTACAACCCTGCCAGACCCCAGCAGAAAACCGGGTAAATCTCATCAACAGCCAACGGAAGAAGATGGAGTTACAAGTTATGCCTGTCTGGAGCGAAGTCTTGCTGAAGTTGAGCACTTCCAACACAGCGGCGATCTGCTGATGATAGGAGATATTCCAAAGGATGCAAAAGTGGAAGTATCAGGATCTTTAGTGTTGTGGGGCACACTGCATGGAATTGCGGTGGTCAACACTTCTGCTGACCCTGCTAAAAGCGTACGGATACTTAAAATCGAGGGTGGTCGCCTGGTTGTTGACGAGGAAGAGGTTGAGATCCCTGCCAAACTTCGCATACAAATTGGTCTGGTGGTTTCGCGAGGAAAGAATGGCTTTGTAATCTCAAACATTAAACCACGGAGATTACTCTGATGAATACCCGCAATATCTGGCAGCGTTTTGACTTTCTGCTCTTTGCGGTCGTGCTGCTCTTGTGTGTTTTCGGAGTAGCTTTGATCAGCACGGCTATTGCCGGCAATCCGACCCTGGCGGAACACCCTCAGCGCCAGGCAGTATTCCTGGGAATCGGGTTGGTGGTGCTATTCCTGGTAGCGTCTTTCGACTATCACGTTTGGTCGACTTTATATAAACCCTTTTACTTTTTTGTTGCAATTCTGTTATTGCTTGTGTTTATCATTGGTGGTGCCCGCTTTGGCGCAGCGCGTTGGTTGGAGACCGGGCTGGTAACCATTCAGCCTGCTGAATTGGCAAAAATCGCTGTTATTTTGTCGCTGGCGAGCTATTTTTCCGCCAATATTGAGCGCATCAACAATTGGCTCACTATCACCCGCAGCCTTGGCATCACACTTGGCATCGTTACATGGATCCTGCTGCAGCCTAACCTGAGCACCAGTATTGTGATCTTTGTGATTTGGGCGGCCATGCTTTGGATCAGCGGCTTGAAGACCAAGTACATCCTGATCATGGTTGGCGTGGCAGCACTTTTTTTGCTGGTTTCATTTGCCCTGGACTTCCCGTACCTGGCGGATTACCAGAAAGCACGAATCACCAACTTTTTACAGCCGGATGAAGACGCCAGGTATGGTGACACTTATAACGTTGAGCAAGCACTTATCAGCATCGGCGCAGGGGGTTGGTTTGGTAATGGCTATGGGCAGGGAAGCCAGGTGCAGTTGCGCTTTTTGAAAATCAGGCATAACGACTTCATTTTTTCTGTTTTGGCGAATGAATTTGGTTTTATTGGTACTGTGATTGTTGTTGCTGCTTTGATTTTTGTGATTATTCGTAGTTTTAAAGTTGCCCAGAACGCTCCGGATGCCTATGGAGCCTTGATTGCCTATGGATTTGGGGTGCTGATGGGTTTTCAGACCATCGTCAATATCGGCGTCAATCTACGCCTGCTCCCGGTCACTGGTCTGACCCTGCCATTCATCAGTTATGGAGGCAGCTCGCTGGTTTCGATGTTGTTGGGCATTGGATTGGTTGAAAACGTGCACATGCGCAGCCAACCAAAACAGAGAACAGGGAACAGGGAGCAGGGAGCAGTTAGTCAATAACATCGGAAAATACAAACCTGGTCTTAGTTTTGTTTTGCTTAAACCAATTTCTATTCTTTATGTTTGAAAAAATTGCATGGCCAAGCTTCCGAGGTCAGTTTGAACTTCGCAACCTGACCACCGCCAACAATTATTTTACTTATTATGACTTGCCGTAGAATCACCTTACAGAGAATCAACCCCCTTCAGCAAAAACAAATAAAACGTTGTAAAGGTCGGTAACACATTATTGTTTATATAATTCGATGACCCTTGTTAGAATTGGTGTAATTTGGTAAACTATTGATTCGTTAGTGGGGGCTCGTCTAATGGCAGGACAGCGGACTCTGAATCCGTATGTATTGGTTCGACTCCAGTGCCCCCAGCCTGAACGAAACGAGGAGAATATTACAAGTCTCCTCGTTTTTTGTTAATTATTGTCAATCTGTGACGATGCAAGTTTTGATCATTTCTTCAACATCGCTCGACAAAACATTTCAACAAGATGCGAGAATGATAAAATGTTTGTGATAATCATTTGTAAATTTTGGAGGTTTATATGGAAACAAGCAGGAAAGCCTGGATTAACTTACTATTTTTCATCGTTACTCTGGCTGTTAATTCGTTAGGTGCCATTGGACTAATCAACGGACTCTCTCAAAAAGAAATTTCTGACATGTATTTGACTCTGATCACACCCAGTCCAGCTACATTCAGCATCTGGTCTGTGATTTACTCGCTGTTGTTGATTTCGATAATCGTGATGATTGTGAAAAAGGATGATCCTTATTACAAAAAGGCTGTAGATGAGATCACACCATTATTCAGGTTGTCGTGTTTGCTTAACATTGCCTGGATCGTCACTTTTTCCTTTGTTTTGGTCGAGTTTTCGTCCCTGCTTATCCTGGCATTTTTGATAACCTTAGCCCTGATCAGCCTAAAACTTTTGAAAATCAACGACAATAAGCATTGGCTTCTGCCAGTTACTTTTGGGATGTACACTGGCTGGTTGTTCATCGCGACAGTAGTCAACCTGGCAGCCACGCTGGTCAAACTGGAATGGAACGGATTTGGAATTGCGCAGGATACCTGGGGGGTCATCATTCTGATAGTGGCAATCCTGCTGGTGATGCTTGTCCAAATCAAGTTGCGCAATGCTGTTTTCCCACTACCTATTGCCTGGGCGTTCTTTGGTATCTATCAGTTTTTGAACGCACCTGAAGGTTTTGGTGGGGAATATGCTTTAATGCAAAATGTCGCGCTTATTGGGGCTGGTGTTTTAGTTTTGGTAGCGCTTTTTACACTTTATCGAAACGGATGGAAGGTATTGCCAAAAACCCAGGAGAGTTAACCGGCAAATTGACTAAGATTAACAGGTAATTCTTATTTGTCTTTTTAACGGGTGCAAGCAATGCGTGTTTGCACCCGTTTTGTTTTAGGGCACTTGAACGAGTAAGAATGCACTCAATTTTCCTACCACCATATCATTCGCAAATTAGATCCAGCGTCATAAAGCTAACTTGTCCAAGAAAGATACAACTTCCCTGATGGCAACACTTTCGCCTTCCTCAATCTTGGAAATGCATTTGCTTTCGAAAACTTCAAGTGTAGTCAGATCGACAGGCGCCTTTAGCCAGGCTTTCTTTGCGCCAACAAAATTGGCGGCGGCAACCCGCCGCATAATGCCCCGAACATCTGTGGAACTGCCATTTGAACAGGAAGGCTTCTCACAGAAACGACATTGCCTCGCCAAACGCATGATCTTCTGTTCTGGTAGGGGGTATGTTTCATAGAGCATGCTTTCAGTAAAAGGTATTTCGACGATCCTGACATAATTTTTCATGTCTTGCTGGTAAACGAACGGCTGCATGCCAAGCTTTTTCAACAGCGCGTTGGCTGCCGACAAACCAGAAGTCGTTACTGTCGGTGTTCCGGTACCCATGACGGTCGATTCACCACAGCAGAAAAGGTTTTCCCATTCGCTTCTGGTGTGTAATCTGCGGAACATGTGCTGACCCAACATCTGTTTAGGTCCGGCAACCGCTCCGCCATTTTTCATCGTGTATCTTTCGATTGTTTTTGGAGTGGCTACTTCAGAATAGCGTACGGCAGAGGCAAAATTAGGGAACCTTTTCTCAAGTACGGAGATGAGGCGTGCTTCCTCATTCTTCTTCATCTGTTGATAGGTTTCAGGATCGGAAGATTCCCAATTTTCGAAAGTCGGTCCGATAGCAAGCACGGTGTGCTCGTCATCCGCGCAAAGCGTTCTGTCATCGATGCTCATAATATATGCAGTGACTTCGCTCTCATCCAACTGGTCCGGATTGCCAACCAACATCTCAATTGGTTGGGTATCTTCGGGGATAATATCGCGGTCAACAACTGAATAGAGTACCACACTGGGGTAAGTTGGCACCATGTTTTTGGCCCAACTGCGCCGGGCTTCTGTTGTATGGGATGGGTCTATAAGTTTCCCAAAGAGGTTCCAAACAGTTCCTGAATAGACCAGATTTGGTGCTCTCAACTGGCTGCCATCATCAAGTTGAACACCACTTGGTTTATCGTCTTCAAACAGGATGGAGGTTACTTCCCGTTCGAGTAACATATCCCCGCCATTTTCTTCTATCACTTTTTCAAGCTTTCCTGGCAGGAACAGCGTGGAGCCGGCGGGATAATAACTGCCTCCAACGTGATTGTCAACAAACATAACGGCTGCCATGATAGCGGGAGCTTCTTCCACAGTCGCGTAACAATAAGTTGAGGTAAGTTTGTCAAAGAATTTAAAGATCTCGGGATCAGAGAAGTACTTTTCCAGCAGGCTTTTCGCGCTCTTGTTTAGATAGCCCAGAAATTTTGCATAGGAAACAGGATGCCTGAGAAGGCTTTTAAGACCTGCTTTCGGGTCAGTTTCGTCCGGGGTAGTGTAATTGGGAGATTCCACCATCACATGATGGTACAAGACAGACATATCCCGGTAAAAGCGGTGTATATTTTTCGCTTCAGCCGGAAAAACTTTTGAAAGTTCATCTGCAAAGCGTTCGACGTCCGGCCAGAAGGGGATGTGATGCCCTTTAAAAACTACTGTATATAAAAGATCGTGCTTGATGACATCAATCGGTTCTTCAAGGCAATTAAAAACAAAGCGATGGGAATTGAATCCATTCGTCCCAAAACCGTAAAGCATTGCAGCACCATTGTCAAAGGTCACAGATCCACGTTTAAACACTCCACAAGAGCCACCTGGATTGTAACTTTTGTCAATAACTGCAACTTTTAGCTGCCTTTTGGCTAGCAAACTGGCCGCTGTAAGACCAGACAAGCCTGCCCCTATGACAATGACATCATACGCCATACAAACTCCCTGTATATCGAACACAATTCATATTTTTGTATTTGCCAATATTACCAGACAATAGGGTAATTCTCTATGCTGCTATTCGATTTCAGCGGGGAATTACACTTGCGACTTAGAAGGGAAATAAACGAAAATTAGCTGGGTGAAAACACTGCTCACTCTATTTTTAAAAGACGTGCATTGATAGCCACAATGATGGTGCTGAGGGACATAACGGCAGCACCAATGGCTGGTGTTATCACAAAGCCGCGGGAAGCCAGAACGCCGGCTGCCAGTGGAATGGCGATGATGTTGTAGCCAGCCGCCCAGAGCAGGTTCTGAACCGTCTTGCGGTAGGTTGCCTTGGAGAGTATGATAATGCTCAAAACATCTTTAGGGTCAGAATCGACCAATATTACATCGGCAGTTTCCATTGCTACATCCGTGCCGGCACCAATGGCAATACCCAGGTCCGCAGTCGCGAGAGCAGGAGCATCGTTGATACCATCACCCACCATGGCGACTTTCTTGGTGTCGTTCTCCTGCAGATCTTTGATTTTCGAAGATTTTTCATCCGGAAGTACCTGGCTGTAAACCCTGGGGATACCGATCTCCTTGCCTACAAAAGACGCAACCTTATCATTATCGCCGGTAATCATCACAGATTCAATTCCAAGTTCCTTTAATTTAGCGATGATTTGCTTTGAGGTTTCTCTGATAACATCCATCACTGCGATAAGCCCAAGCAGGTGGTCTTCTTCCAGCACGAATACGACAGTTTTACCTTCGGAAGCAACTCTTTCAAAGAGGGCTCTATCATAAGAGATGTTGCGTCTTTCAACCTCACCCGGGCTGACAATGAAGTATGTCTTACCTCTGAGTTCTGCTTTCAGACCCGCCCCAGTCAGATTTTCATAATTTGTAACCTTTTCCAGAGGAAGGTTGCGTTCCCGGGCTAAATTAATAATGCCAACGGCAATGGGATGCTCGGAGTGGGATTCAAGTGAGCCGGCGATAATGAGCAGCTCTTCTTCGCTGATAGCTTGAGTGGGGATGAGGTCACTGACACCAAATTCACCTTTTGTGAGCGTGCCAGTCTTGTCGAAGACGATGATATCCACGTTTCTTGCTTCTTCAAACTGGTTTCGGTTCCGTATAAGTAAGCCATTGCGTGCTGCGATGGAGGTGGAGACTGCATTGACAAGCGGAACTGCAAGCCCTAAGGCATGAGGACAGGCTATGACCAGCACAGTAACCATGCGTTCAAGGGCAAAGTTGATTTCGCCGTTGATCAGCCAATAGATGAAAGTGATCGCTCCGGAAGCCAGGGCGATGTAGAACAGCCAACCAGCTGCTTTGTCCGCCAGGCCTTGGGTGCGAGATTTTTGTGCTTGTGCCTCCTGAACAGTCTTAATTATTTGTGCAAGGTAGGTTTCATCTCCAAGCTGCTCGACTTCTACTGTGAGAACGCCATTTCCATTCACAGACCCACCAATGACCTGCATGCCGGGTTTTTTATCGACAGGAACCGATTCACCGGTAAGCATTGCCTCGTTGACAGCAGATTCCCCTTCAACGATCTTGCCATCGGTGGGAACCTTTTCACCGGATTTAACCAAAATCAGGTCACCAGGCACTAACTCCTGCATGCTAACCTCGCTGATGTTGCCTGCTTCGTCCAGTTTGTGGGCGGTTTCAGGCATAAGGCGGACCAATTCTTCCAATGCCTTCGACGCTCCTAATTGAGAGCGCATTTCGATCCAATGACCGAGGAGCATGACCAGGATCAAAGTTGAAAGCTCAAAATAAAACTCAGAGCCTTCAATGAAGAAGGTGGTCAGCGTGCTGTAGATGTATGAAGTTGTGATGGCGAGGGTGATCAGCATCATCATACCCGGTTTGCGATCATTTAATTCGTCCCTGGCACCTTTGAAGAAGGGCAAGCCGCCGTAGAAAAAGACGATGCTTGAAAGCACGAAAAGGATGATTTTGGAGCCTGGGAAGGAAAGCGTGTACCCAAAAAGCATCTGGACCATTTGTGACAGAACAATGATTGGAATACTGAGAGCGAGCACAACCCAGAAACGCTTTTTGAAATCATCGATCATGGCGGCATGGTGTTGGCTGTGTCCGATGTCATGCCGGCTATGATCACTATGATCCATCTCTTCATGATCTTTGTGGCTATCGTGTTCTTTGCCGTGCTCCATGTGTTCCTGGGGCGGATGATTGTGATGTGCCTGTTCTTTTTCCATAGTGCTTTGGTGAGCTCTGTGAGCTTCCTCATGATGTTCGTGATGGGGGCGGGTTTCACTACTCTCAGAATGCTCGGTATGGCTATGAGCAGAATGACTTTCGTTGTGACTATGAGGATCTGGATTTGTTTCAGAAATTTCATGATTTGTTGGAGTTTTGTCACTCATATTACCCTTCACTTTCAATAATTGGCACTGCAAATCGAACTACATAAATGCCTTCATGTGAACCACTGGACTCTCACTCTGCTTTGGTGGAGAGGTTCAGGTGTTGAGATTCACTTTCTTGTTTTATAATACTTGAAAGTTGATTACATTTTTTCAGTAGTACAGGTTTTAAATTGTGCCATATCCGGGCAGAATGACAGCGCGAGAGATGGAAAATTTTGAAGTGAAGGCTGAGGTTATCTTATGAAGATCAATAAGATTCTGATTGTAATTTTGGCAATTTTTATACCTTACATACTACTGATGGCAGGGATCAGGCTGGTTATGACGCCAACCTTTCCTGCTACAGAATATAAACGAGCAGGATTTCCGGCGGATCCTTATGGTTTTACTGTTCAGGAACGGACTAAATGGTCGGACTATGCTGTAAGTTACTTGACCAATGATGAAGATATTGAGTTTTTAGGGAATCTACAGGATACGCTCGGACAAAAGATGTTCACACCTGATGAGCTTAGCCACATGGTGGACGTGAAGGACGTAGTCACAACTGCTTCAATAGTCTGGTATGTTTTGGGAGGAATTAGTATCGCGATTTTGGTCTGGTTTGTGATAATGAGGCAGTGGAGCAGCATTCGCAAAGCGCTAAACGCTGGAGGTTGGATCACGATCGGATTGTTGGGAGCGCTGCTGGTCTTTCTGGCAGTAAGTTTTGATAAATTATTTGAATATTTTCATCGTCTTTTCTTCGATGACGGCACCTGGACATTCTCACAATCTTCAACGCTCATCCGCCTTTTCCCCTTTGAGTTTTGGCGGGATGCATTTGTGCTGGTGATTGGGCTGGCACTGGTGGTAGGGATACTGTTGGTTGTGTTAACGCATAAGAGTAAACCACGCAAAAGCAGTCAAACACTATAGAAACATGCTGATGCGGCAAAAATTACTTATGATCTTATTTAGTGACAAAGCATAAAAAACTCTCGATAAGTTAATTTCTATAAAGTTGCCCATATAATAAAAAAAAGTGCGCCGGTGAAGGCGCACTTTTTCTAATCGCAATAACTACTCAATTGCAGGATCACCAATAACAGGTGGGTTCTCGGGGTCCAGACTTGGATCAAAGATGTGGAAGTTGTCCATGTTGAAGGCAACTTGCAGATTATCACCAAATTCGGCCTGGGTACGAGGATCAACACGGGCGGTGAAGCTGTGGGAACCATTGACCAGGTAAAGGAAAATTTCATTACCCATTAACTCAGTCACGTCCACTTTTACATCAACCAGTTCGGCGATGATACCTGGAGGAGCAAATTCAGGCTTGTGGATGTCTTCCGGGCGAATACCAAAAATGATATCTTTCCCGACCACAGACTCGTAGCGAGCCATATCGTGCGCGGGCACTTTTACGCGGAAGGTGTCCATGTCAACGATCATTTGACCGTCCTCAACGACGACCTTGCCATTGAAGAAGTTCATGGCGGGAGAGCCAATGAAACCAGCCACAAAAAGGTTGGCGGGATGATCATAAAGCATCTGGGGGGTATCCAATTGCTGCAGTTTACCCTTGTTCATGACGGCGATGCGGCTCGCCATAGTCATGGCTTCCGTTTGGTCATGGGTGACGTAGATAAAGGTGGTCTCAAGGCGTTTGTGCAGTTTGGAGAGTTCAGCACGGGTCTGAACACGCAATTTGGCATCAAGGTTTGAGAGGGGCTCATCGAAGAGGAATACCTTAGGCTCGCGAACGATAGCGCGACCAACTGCAACACGCTGGCGTTGACCACCTGAGAGTTCCTTGGGTTTACGTTTCAGCAGACCTTCAATACCGAGGGTGCGAGCAGATTCTTGCACGCGGCGATCGATATCGGCTTTGTCAAGCTTGCGCAGCTTGAGGCCGAAAGCCATGTTGTCGTAAACGGACATATGGGGATAAAGGGCGTAGCTCTGGAACACCATTGCGATGTCGCGGTCTTTTGGAGCCACGTCATTGACGACCTGGTCACCAATCAGAACTTCACCTTCAGTAATTTCTTCGAGGCCAGCCAAACAGCGCAGAGCCGTGGTTTTACCGCAGCCGGAAGGACCGACTAATACCAGGAACTCTTTGTCCTCGATTGCAAGATTGAGATCTTGCACGGCGACAACGTCGCCATACTTTTTCCAAACATGATCGTACGTTACACTTGCCATAATTTATTCCTCCTATCTTGAACGAGTATAGTGACCTAATTATAAGTCACTTTTTTAAAAGTAAACAACTAATTTTTAGAATAAATCAGGGAATTTTAAATGAAAAAGGCGCATTTGCGCCTTTTTCTTAACTTGATTTTGAATTAGTGATCGATTTAAATTTTTTCGAATTGATCTTTACCAACACCGCAATCGGGGCAAACCCAATCGTCGGGCAGATCTTCAAAAGCAGTACCAGGGGCGATGTCTGCAGTAGGATCACCCACTAACGGGTCGTAGATGTATCCACAGGCGATGCATTCGTATTTATCCATTTTTTCTCCTTATAACTCTTGATTGACAGGATTTTTCTGTCCTAGTGATATTATACAATAACTTCGAAATATTAATGCCGAATAATGGGGAGTAAAATTGAGGCGAGGTGAAAATATGGAAAACTTCTCAGATATCATCAATAGTGTGCCCAGCCAGATCAATCTTGAAAAAGCCAAAGGCATTAACGCACTGGTGCAATTTTCAATTTCGGGGGAAGGGGGCGGTGATTGGGGTGTAACCGTAGATGATGGCAAGGTGACAGTTACGCAAGGTCAGCTTGCTAAACCCCAGTTAATCATCAAAGCAAAAGATTCCGATGCGGTACGACTTGTAAACGGTAAACTGAACCCGATCGGTGCCTTTATGACCGGGAAAGTAAAGATTATCGGTGACATGGCACTGGCAATGAAGTTGTTTGATTTGCTGAAGTAACGCTAAGGGAGAAGTCCCCAGTCAGAATCCCTGAGCTCTTCATCCATCATGCCGGGATTCCAAAATTCCTCACTCAACTCGACCTTAGTTGGGATGTCAAGGATTTTTTCGACCATTGCCTGGGCATCGTTGATCATTTCCGGTCCATATGGGCAAAATGGCGTGGTCAGAACCATAGTTACCAGGACATTTCCATCCTCCAGTTTTATGTTTCGAATTAATCCGAGCTCGATAAAGGAGAGCCCAAGTTCCTTATCCAGAAGACCTGAAAGTCCTTCTATAAGATCGTCGTGATATTGTGGATGTGTTTGATCTATTTCCCATACTGCTGGTTGATTTTCAATCATATTAAACCTCGTAAGAATAAGTTGGAGCTGGTCGACCGACGTAGATCAGGACAAGTCGGTGGAGTGTTGTCCGTTTAATTTCCTGATAAGCAATCAATGTATAAAAAATCGCCTCACTGGTCAAAGCCAGCGTTTGCATGAAAAGCTTTGTTGTGTTTTTCATAGTCTTTACTGGGTTGTCAGTATACCATTTTGATAAGTTTGCAGAGAAAAAACCTTGAACACAAGACAGGAATATGTTGTTATTATCGACAATCTAATAAGGAATTGAAATATAAAGTTCTGGATAGTCACTTTTTATTTGGTATGCTATAATTTTTTTGAAGCATCATATTCTAAAAGGAGAAAAACATGACGAAAATTGTTGATATTGAAGGGATTGGTCCAGTCTTTGCTGCGAAGTTACAGGAGATTGGGATCAAATCAGTTGAGGCGTTATTAAAAGCCGGTGCGGAACCTAAAGGTCGTCAGGATCTGGCAGAGAAATCTGGCATAAGCAAAGACTTGATCCTCGAATGGGTCAATCATGCTGATCTTTATCGGATCAAAGGTGTTGCCGAAGAATATTCAGATCTGCTTGAAGAAGCCGGTGTGGATACCGTAGTTGAATTGGCTACTCGTAATGCTGGAAATCTTTACAAGAAGATTCTTGAAGTCAACGAAGAGAAAAATCTTGTACGCCGCCCACCTTCCCAGAAAATGGTAGAAGGTTGGGTCCATCAGGCTAAGGATTTGCCTCGCGCTGTTTTCTATTAGACCGACAACTAAGCCCTTTGAGATTCCTCGGAGGGCTTTCTTTTCAAATTAGTATACTTTTCTGAGGCTCTATTTCGAAGAACCTTTCTTTTGTTGGAAAGGTAAAAAGATTCTTCGCTTCACTCAGGATGATAACCGTTAAACAGAAAAATGAAAAACCCCTCTGTAATGAGGGGTTTTTCATAAACCAAAAAGCTGGTTTTTACTTTTTTCCAAGCATATTCAGGATGGTGTTGATCACCAATGCGCCTGATTGCTGCTGGTCTTGACGTTTGCCCAGAGGGCTGGAACCGGCCAAAGCCTGCATTATTGCTTGCAGGTTGGACTGCCCGCTTTGTTTTGCGGCAAAATAGGCTAAACCAAGTGATAATAAATCTTTCGAATCGAGCCCAGAGCTCTGACTTCCACTGGATTGACCTCCAAGCAGGCTGCCAACCAAGTCGCCGATGCCGCCGCCAGAACCAGATTGTGAAGATCCTGAGGAACCGCCGGTCAATCCGCCAAGCAGCCCGCCCAACAGATCGCTTGCGTCTGGTTGGTCAGGAGTGGCAGGAGCTGTCGGTTGTTGCCCGCCAAAACTACCAATCAATGAGCCAAACAAGTCGCTTGCGTCTGGTTGTTCAGTGGCTGCAGGAGCAGATTGTTGCTGCCCCGTCAAACTACCAATCAATGAGCCTAACAAATCGTTGGGTTGAGTTGGTGCTGGCGCCTGAGGAACTTCTGGTTCAGGTTTTGAAAGGGAACCGAGCAGGCTGGAAAGAAAATCTCCTGAGCCGCGTTCAGTTCCACTACCCATTCCCATTAAGGAGTTTACCAAGGTACCAACTGTTGAAGGGTTAAAATCTTTGCCTTCAAATTCGTGGGCGGCATTGGCAAGACCATCGGCGTAAATTTGGGCTGTGCTACCGGTGCTTTTATCTTTCAATATCCGGCTTGCATACGCCAGTTGGTCCGAAACTGGTTCGGTCTGTTTGCTGGCAACCGCTTGCTGGATCAGGTTGAAAGTGTGCACCATGTTGCTGCCATGGTTATGATTGTACTCGTCCGCGTCATCCAGTTGCTGACGATTTGTTGCCAGAACTTTTGTGACTTCTTCGAAGAGAGTACTAAGATTTAGGTCTTCTGTCATTGAAAAAAGCCTATGCCTATTTCAATTCGTCAGGAAGAGCGGGGATGCGTAAAACCTGACCAGGTTTGATGAGATTCATATTGTCACCGATCACATCCTTGTTGTGTTCATAGATCAAGGTGTAATGGGCTGGTGTGGCTTTGCCGTAAAAGCGATTGGCGATGTGGCTGAGAGTGTCGTTAGCCTGAACGGTGTAGTTGTCGATATAAGCAGCAGCTGCTTTCTCGGCCATCTCTTTTGCCAGGTTATCTTTCTTGGAACCCAATTCCTCAAGTTTTTCTTTGGCGGCTTCTCGAGCTTCCTCAGCTTTGGCTTTGGCTTCATTTACAAGCTTTTGAGCTTCGTATTCAGCCTTGCGGGCTTCTGTTTCAGCTTTTTTCTGAGCGGCTTCAGCAACACGCTTCGCATTTTCTGCTGCAATTTCTGCTTCAGATTTGACTTCTTTGGCAACTTCTTCCACTACTTCTTTAGCTTCTTCTTTTTTACCAAAAAGTTTATCAAAAAATCCTTTTTTTTCGTCTGCCATTCTATTTTCTCCTTATAATTTGGCTAATAATTTGTGATTTTCATCACAGTTTTAATTTGTCGAACAGTTTTAAATTTCTGTTCTTATTGAATATTATTATACATCATGCGAAAATTAAAAAAGATTTGTCCAAAGTTAACATAATGGTGTAAATCTATACATTTCAACAAAAATTGACTTTGCCTTCTCCATCTGCTATAATCCCGCATGCTGTTTTAACTGAATGAACGAGGAAAAAAAGCTTAATGTCTACCTTAGAAATCAAAAATCTGCATGTCACTGTTGGCGGTCAAGAAATTATCAGAGGCTTAAATTTGACGATTAACCAGGGGGAGGTTCACGCGTTAATGGGACCTAACGGCGCTGGCAAATCGACACTTTCGAACACAATTATGGGTCATCCCAAGCATGAAGTTACTGAAGGGCAGATACTGTTAGACGGAGAAGATATAACCTCTTTAGCAGTTGACGAGCGCTCACATAAGGGAATTTTCCTGGCATTCCAATATCCAGTTTCGATCCCAGGTGTGACCATGGCAAATTTTTTGAGAGTTGCTGTCAATGCAAAACTGAAAGCACAAGACCCTGAATCCAAGGGCATTTCTTTGGTTGAATTTCGGAAAAAGATGAAAGCCAAAATGGACATGCTCAAGATGGATTATGCCTTTGGTGGGCGATATCTCAATGAGGGCTTTTCGGGCGGCGAGAAAAAACGAGCTGAAGTGCTTCAGCTGGCAATGCTTGAACCTAAATTTGCCATCCTGGATGAGACAGACTCTGGCCTTGATATTGACGCAATCAGAATTGTTTCGGACGGGGTGAACACATTGGCAGGTGATACCCTCGGTATTCTGGTTATTACCCATTACCAGCGTTTGTTGAACTATATTAAGCCCGATTTTGTACATATCCTTTTTGATGGAAAAATTGTTGAAACCGGGGGACCTGAACTGGCGTTAAAGCTTGAAGAGCATGGTTATGATTGGGTCAGAGACGAATTTGATACTCCAGAAGAATTAAACAATCAGGCGCCAGGCGAGTAATGACAGATTCAATCAACAAAGATCTTCTTGCAAACCTTGGCAAGGATTATGAATATGGTTTTACCGACCCGGATATGTCAAGTTTTAAGAGCAGAAAAGGGTTGGACGAAGAGGTAATCAGACAAATATCTGCTTTTAAAGAAGAACCTGAGTGGATGCTTGAATTCCGGCTGAAAGCTTACCGGCACTTTCTTGAAAGACCGATGCCCAGTTGGGGACCAAACCTGAGTGGGCTGAATCTGGATGAGATCTACTTTTACGTGCGACCAGAAGAAATCGATCAAAAATCATGGGATGACGTTCCCGAGACAATTAAGAATACTTTTGATCGACTAGGCCTTCCAGAAGCTGAACAAAAATATCTAGCCGGGGTCGGCGCGCAGTACGACTCTGAAATGGTTTATCACAACATCAACGAACACCTTGAAAAACAGGGCGTCGTATTTTTGAGTATCGAAAATGGTTTAAAGCAATACCCTGATTTATTCAGAGAGCATTTTTCTACGGTTGTTCCGATCCAGGATAACAAGTTTTCTGCATTGAACAGCGCTGTCTGGTCTGGGGGGTCTTTTGTATACGTTCCTAAAGGTGTCAAAGTTGACCTGCCCTTGCAGGCATATTTCCGTCTGAATAACGCCAGCCTTGGTCAGTTTGAAAGAACCCTGATCATTGCAGATGAAGGCTCCCAGGTGCATTACGTGGAAGGCTGCACAGCTCCAACTTACACCACCGAATCGTATCACAGCGGTGTAATTGAAATCGTGGTCAAGAAGAATGCCCGGGTCCGATACACAACGATCCAAAACTGGTCTACAAACGTTTATAACCTGGTCACACAACGTGCTTCGGTATTCGAAAACGGCACGATGGAGTGGGTGGATGCCAACCTGGGTGCCAGGGTGACCATGAAATATCCGTCTTGCTACTTACGTGGAGAAGGGGCACATGGAGAGATGCTCTCTGTAGCCTTTGCCGGACCCGGACAGGTCCAGGACGCAGGCTCAAAGATGGTACATTTTGCTTCCAATACAAGCAGCAAGATCACATCCAAATCGATTTCACGCGCTAACGGGCAGGCGTCTTATCGTGGATTGGTAAAAGTAGCAAGAGATCTTAAAGATGTGAGGTCCAATGTGGTTTGTGATGCACTTTTGTTGGATCCCGAATCACGCACTGATACCTGGCCAACTATTGACTCAGGTTCCAATGACGTCAACATCGGTCATGAAGCTTCGGTAAGTAAAGTGGGTGAGGAACAGCTTTTTTATCTCACCAGTCGTGGTCTAAGTGAAGAGGAAGCAACAACGATGATCGTTTCAGGTTTCATCGAACCATTGGTAAAAGAACTGCCAATGGAATATGCCGTGGAGATGAATAAACTTATCCAACTTCAGATGGTGGGGTCGGTGGGCTAACGATGGCAATAACAGCGAACTCCCCTTACCAAATATTTAATACCACTAAACTTCCGGCTTCCTGGGAAATTGGATTTTTAAACAATCTTAAGAACATGCCGCTGGAAATGCAGGCTAAACTCAAACATGCCTGGGAGGTTGCCTCGAAGCAGGAGTTTCCCAGCCGAAGAGACGAGAGTTGGCGCTGGATGGACTTTAAAGACCTGGATCTTGACAGTCTAAAGCTTGATTCAGACGGAAGTCCGATTCGATTGAGTGTTCGCCATGTTAAGGAAGATGTAGAACAAATAACTTCTCCTGGCTCGCTTCCAGAAGGTGTCATCGTGACAACCTTGAGAGAACTTTTGGCTTCCAATACAGACCTGGCAATCAAACTTCTGACCGACCACAGAATGGTAGAGGACGGCATATTTGCAGCACTGCCTCATGCTCTTGCCAATGATGGACTGATTGTTTATGTGCCGCGTGGTGTGAGCGTGGAGGGTGTTGTGCAATGCTTTGTGAATATTTCGCTTGATGGTCGAGCAGCATTTACAAGGAACCTGGTTTGGCTGGAAGAAGGGGCGAATATCGACCTTGAAATAGCCTGGTTGACAGAAAATAGCTCGTACGCTGGTTTTCACAATGGCATTTTACATGTTCATCTGGGCGACCGGAGTAATCTACACTTGGATGAACGCCAACAATTTGAACTGAGCACCTGGAATGTTACCCACGAAGTCGCCCGACTTGGTGTGGATGCCCAGTTGGATTGGAATTATGCTGCACTTGGAAGCGTAACAAGCAAGAACTTTATCCGGGTTGAACTTGAAGGCAAGGGGAGCCAGGCGAACCTGAATGGCATTATGTTCCCATCAGACAACCAAGTGATCAACCTGGATACCCGTCAAAACCACTGGGCTGCGCAGACTTTTAGTGATTTATTGTATAAAAGTGTTGCCAGTGACGGTGGGCGGTCGATCTGGCATGGGATGATTTATGTGGACCCAGAGGCGAAGAAAACAGATGCCTATCAGAGCAACAAGAATCTGATTCTGGACGAGAGTGCTGATGTAAAATCGGTTCCGGGGCTAGAGATCTTGAATGATGACGTAAAATGCTCTCATGGGGCGACCATGGGAGATATTGATGAAGAAGAATTGTATTACCTACAGGCACGAGGAATTCCACATAAAGAAGCCAAAACCTTAATTGTGCAAGGCTTTTGTGACCAGGTGGTTCAATCTTTCCGGGTTGAAAAAACGCGCAAAGAATTGCTAGACCAGCTGATGGATAGAATGAGTTCGTAAGACGGGGTAAGGAGGATTATTAGAAATATGAGAAATGCAAATTACATGCGAGCACCAGATGAAGAAGAACCATTTAAAATTGGAGATCGGGTTGAAGTTTTTTGTGATCACGAAGACAACGAAGGTCAACGTATTCGTGATTGGTTAAAAGGAACTGTGGTCCAAATTGAGAATAAACTGATCGCAGTACAGTTCAGAGAAAATATATACTTAACCGACGGATGGATGGTTCCAGACCGCATCTTATGGTTCCCGCTCGATTCAGCAAATGTACGACCCTACGTTTATAGAAGGAAAAGAAGCGATCCTCTCGAGGAAATCGATCTGGACAGTCTTAATTTGTTTTAGAAAACTGCCCAACAATACGAATAATATCAAAGCCTTCCGCGTAGGGACGTTCAGCCAAAGCACCGTGACGAATCGCGGTTGAGCGAATGATATCCGGAGCAAAATAATAGCGACCCGCATAAGTTGTGTATTCAGCCAGGGCTGCTATTTTTGTTTCCACTGCTTTTTCACTCACTTCTGCCAGGAAATGGGGAAAGAAGCCATAACTGCTTCTTAATACGTCGTACCCTAAGACGGTTGTTCCGCGAAATGCCCTGGTGGCCTCTTCGGTTAGGGTCTGATGATCCTGGTGAATATCTTTGGGTGTGTTGACGAAAACAATTTCAGGTTGGTATTTTTTGCGAAGTTCCAGCATATCCTGGAGCATTTCCTGGCGAAAGTCAGGAAAACGCCTGGTTTCGTAGCTTCCCAAACCAATTTGATGATCCTTCAGTCCAAGGACGTGCATGCTGTTGTAGTGTTCAGTAGACAGATTTTGCAAATCCGGGTTCTTTTTATTATCTGAGAAGGTCATGCAGAAGACATCTGCCTGACCGACCAGGTCTGCTAAAAGGGCACCGCAGCCCAACTCAATGTCATCCGGGTGAGCACCTAAAAAAAGCAATGATTTTCCGTAAAAGGTCATATTTTTCATAGGATCACTCACTTGGTGGCGATGAAGCCGCCAACGACCTTGGTCATAACCAATTTGCCATCCCGCTCCAGGAATTTCTGAGCAGTTTTCTCGATAGCAGTCATAATGTGTTCGAATTCTTCATGTGTCTGGAAGAGAGAATTCCAAAGTTTTCGGTCCTCAGACATGGAAGCACGGGTATAAATCATAAAAGGTTCTACGGCTTCGAAGGTCAGGGGGTTTTCGAAGATGTGTTGCTCGGTTTTGCTGAAAAGATCTTGCATCGTCCCATAAATTTGGGAGGCATAACGCGAACTGCCTGGCATGGGAGGGATGGGCTTGCCGGTTGCTTCTTTGATGATGTCATAAAAAAGTTGTTTATTGCTCGGCATGGGTCCGGTGGTGAAAAGGCGACCACCAGGAACGAGCAGACGATGCATTTCTGCGAGTGTGAAGGGAATGTCTTGCGCGTAGTAAATAGCAAAACAAGCCGAAATCAAATCGTAATGGTTTTCAGGCAAATCAAAGGGTTGATTGAAATCAAGAAACTTGAAGTCGATAACATTGTTGATCGCCTCGTTTTTTGAACGGGCATCATCCAATAGCGATTCTGAAACGTCTGTACCAGTGATCTCGACCTCGCCATTCAGATGATGGTAGAAAGAGAAGCATTGCTTCCCAGAGCCACAACCAACATCCAGGATCTTTATGCCGGGTTTGAGGTCGAGGATTTCCAGCATCCATTGGTCGATATCGCGGCTTCCAAACTGGGTATGGATGTTGATGCGTTTGGCAAGGTCATCGGTTGTTTCTTGAAAATCAATCTTCATTTTTACCTCGAGTAATAAATTCTAAAAAATAAGTATACTTTGCCACCGGATAAGATTCAAGTTAACGGTTCTTAGTTACAAGTTCAAGCGTGAAGCATATGCTAATCTTCCACTTGTGTTTGGATGTAGTTTGCAATCACCAGCGCAAACCTCTCGATGGATTGCTGGATGTCGTCGAATGTTGCAGAAGAATTGATTGAAGGGGTGCCTGCGATAACAAGATACCAGCTTTGGTCGCCACATTTTAAAATGCCCATATCTGAAACAATGGTGGGGTTCAGCAAGGTGCCCCGTTTGTTATAAAAGGTGCACTGCGGAAGCTCTGCGAGCATTGCACCAAGAAGGATCTCGTCATTTTCGGTATAAGTGCTCATCAGTTCGAGCAAATAGTCGCTGAATTCTTTGTTGAGGGCTTCTTGCGTGTTAAGTAGTTTCAATGACAACAGCAGGTCTTCGACCGTGCTTCTGCGAGGATCAAAAGTAGTGTGTTTCAAACCCCACCAATCCAGATAATTTCTAAGCCGATTTTCTCCACGCGCGAAATATTCAAGCGATTCTGTTGCTTGCTCTTCACTGCGGATGACCATTGCCTCTACCAGATCGGCAAAATTTCTACCGATGCCATAATTCTTGATATCTTCAACCGTATCTCCGCGAAATTCGAGGATTTTCAAAACCACCAGGGCCGTCGGAATTTTGATCATCGATGCAGGCGCAAAACTTTCTTCGGTGTTGCGTGCGTAGAGTCTCTCCCCATTTATGGGTTCGATTACGACATACCACTCTACACCATCAATTAGGACCTGATCTATTTGTTGTCCCAGGCCTGGAGACGGGGTAGATGTTATTGGGAGTACAGTGGCAGTTGCAGGATGTATTGTGGGTGAGGGATTGGCTGTCGGAGTTGATGTCTGAGTTAATGACGCAATTGGGGAAACTGCAACAGTCGGAGTTGATGCTGTCGGCGATGAATTATCCAGCTGGCAAGCCTGAAGAGCAACTGCAATTATCAACATCACAAAAATCAGATGGTAAATTGAATATAAGGTACGTTTCAACATCGTTAAACTCAACATATTCGCGGAAGCATTTCGCCAGCCAGCATGTCAAGATGACGGGTCGTGCCTAAAGGGGTTTTCAGCAGGAGCAGCCCATCTGATTCACTCTTAACTACACCAATTTGAACGGCTCGTTTACCATATTGGTGCTTTCTGAGCGTTTCGAGGGCAAGGTCTGCATTTTCAGCCGGAACAATCGCAATCAGCTTGCCTTCATTTGCCATGTAAAGTGGGTCAAGCCCAAGCATGTCACACGCGCTTCGAACGGCTCGATCGATCGGGATGCTTTCTTCCCGCAAACGAATGGTCACTTTGCTTTGGCATGCGATTTCGACCAGGGTGGTAGCCAACCCACCACGGGTGGGGTCTCGCATTACGTGGACGTTGGGGACAGCTTCAAGCAAGGCCGCGATCATCCCATTCAGTGGCGCGATATCAGATTGGATTTGACTGCGAAATCCCAAATTTCCCCTGGCTTCAGCCACTGCGATGCCATGATTCCCGATTGGTCCGCTAAGGAGGACAACATCCCCAGGTTTGGCAGACTGACCTGAGATATGGTATCGATGGTTGACCCAACCAATACCAGTGGTACTGATGAAAATGCCATCCGATTTGCCTTTTTCGGTGACCTTGGTATCGGCTGCGATAATTTTTACCTGCGCTTCGTCGGCAGCCTGAGCCATTGAAGCCAGGATGCGTTCGAGATCGCTGATGGGTAAGCCCTCTTCAAGAATAAAGGTGGCAGTCAGGAATTTTGGCACTGCTCCGAGCATGGAAACATCGTTGACTGTTCCGCAAATTGAAAGTTTGCCAATATCCCCACCAGCAAAGAAAAGCGGTGAAACAATGTGCGCGTCAGTAGAAACCACCAGTTTTTGGTCTTCAGGGATTTGCTGCTGTAATTGTAAGAGCGCGGCATCGTTACCCTGGTTTAAGATCACGTTGCCCAGGTATTTTTGAAAAACATTTCTGATCAGATCATGAGTTAAGACGCCGCCAGCGCCATGCCCGATGACAATCTGGTCATGCTGGCTGAGGGGAATCGGACAAATTGGTCCTTCCATCACCGGAAAATCGGAATCCATCTATTTCACCTTATGATAACGATAGTAAGCCGAACAGGCACCTTCGGCTGAGACCATGGGAGCACCAAGTGGGTTGGTTGGTGTGCAGAGTGTGGCAAATGCTGGGCAATCTGTTGGTTTGGAAATCCCTCTCAGAACTGAACCAGCGATACAAAGAGGTGATTCCTGCAATTGGGCGAGTTTGATGTTAAAACGATTACCAGCATCAAAGTGTTTGTATGTTTCTTTTAAACCGAGCCCAGACAAAGAAATTGTACCGATACCACGCCATTGACGATCGACCGGTTCAAATACCTGGTTGATCATGCCCTGGGCAGTTTTGTTGCCTTCGCGTGTTACGTAACGGGGATAGGCATTTTCAACCTCATAACGACCTTCCTCTAATTGCCGAACGCTCATCAGTATCCCGATAGCAAGGTCAAGGGGGTCGAAACCTGTCACGACTATAGGAGTTTGGTAGCTTTTTGCAATTGGCTCGTATTGCCAGTAACCCATAATGGCGCAAACGTGACCGGCAGCCAGGAACGCGTTGACGCGGTTGTCGGGACTTTGCAAAATGGCATGCATGGCTGGTGGCACTAATACATTTGCTGGAAGGATGGAAAAATTCTCCAGTCCCTGTCTGTCAGCATGCAGCAGGCTGGCAGCAATAGCTGGAACAGTGGTCTCAAACCCGATGGCGAAAAAGATTACTTGTTTATCCGGATTGGATTGAGCCATTTTAACCGCATCCATTGGTGAATAAACCACGCGCACATCAGCCCCTTTGGCACGGGCACTATTCAGGTCCGAGCTTGAACCTGGTACACGCAGCATGTCCCCAAAACTGGTGAAAATCACATCTGGTTGGGCGGCTATCTGCAGGGCGTGCTCAACCAGTTCCAGTGAGGTCACACAAACCGGGCAGCCTGGACCATGAATGAGGGTAATTTCAGAAGGAAGGAGTTGATCCAACCCGTATTCCATAATCGAATGGGTCTGTCCACCGCAGATTTCCATGATGTTCCAGGGTCGGGTGGTTATGCGTTGAATCTCCTCCATGACAGCTTTTGTCTGTCGGATGGATTCCGGGCTGACTTTGCCAATCGTCATTCTTTTTCCTGGTCTCCGTAATGATCCTGGTTAAACTTTTCGAGATCTTTGAGGATTTTGAGGGTCTCACTGGCTTCCTGATCTGAAAGCAGGTTTAACGCAAAGCCGGCATGCACCAAAACATAGTCACCAAGCTGCGCGTCAGGAGTGGTTGCAATGCAGACTTCCTGGGTCACGCCGTCAAAATCGACTTTCGACATCAAAGTGCCATCGATTTTATAGATCTCGATTACTTTTCCCGGGATACCCAGACACATAATTACTCCTTAATCAATCCCTCTTGAAAAAGCGCGGTCAGCAATTGCCCGAGGGCAACACCACCATCATTGGTTGGCACCTGGTGGTGCCAGAGTGGGGTAAAACCAGCCTTTTCCAGGGCGGGAATGATTCTTTTGATCAGTAATTTATTCTGCCATACTCCACCCGAAATTGCCACAGTTTTGATGCCGGTCTCTTTTCTCAATCGCTCAGAAACGTCAAGTGACAGGTTGATGACTGCGTTGTGAAATTTGGCTGAAATAGTGGATTGGGGTAAATTCGCACGCAAGTCATTTAAGATATCTTCAAAAATTGGTTTGAGCAGTATTTGGCTTCCCTGGATGGGGAAACCATAAGCTGCGTCTTCATCCGAGTCTGCGATTGCTTCCAAACGAATGGCGTTTTGGGCTTCGTAGTTTATTTCCTGGTAGAGACCAATTAGGGAAGCTACCGCATCAAAAAGTCTGCCCATACTGCTTGTAAGAGGCGTGTTGAAACCTGTGTCCACCTGGTGGATTAAAACTTGTCTTTCGACCTCATCCAAAAAGCGATATGGTGCAAGACCTTCGGCTTGGTAGAGTAAGCCGAATTTATGCAAATAGGCAAGAGCAAGGCGGGCGGGTTTGCGGATGGAAACATCACCACCAGGCAGGGGAGCATATTCGAGTTGGAAACGGCGCTCAAATCCGGAATAGTTCGCCAGAAGCACTTCACCCCCCCAGATTTCGCCATCTGTACCGTAGCCGGTGCCGTCAAAAGCTAAACCAATTACTGGTTCATCAGTTTTCCAGCCGTTGTCCGCCAGGCAGGAGCTAATGTGAGCGTGGTGATGCTGTACCAATACTAATGGGAGGTTTTCCTTAGTAGCGCGCTGCTGGGCATAACGAGTTGCCAGGTAATCTGGGTGCAAGTCTGCCGCGATCAGCTTCGGTTGGATTCTGAAAATATCCTGGTAGTGGTGGATCGCTTTGGTGAAAGCAGTTAGAGTCTCCTGATTTTCGAGGTCGCCGATGTGATGGCTGACGAAAGCATAGCGCTCACGCGAAAGAGCAAAGGTGTTCTTCAAATGTGTACCGGTCGCTAAAGCAGGAGCAGCCAAGAAGGGCAGGCGGATCGGCGATGGGGCGTACCCCCGGGCACGACGGATAAAATAAGTCTGGTTCTCAACGAGCGCGACCACTGAATCGTCGATGCGAGTTTCAATGGGCCGGTTGTGCAGCAGAAAAGCATCCGCGATATTGCCAAGTCTTTCTAGAGCTTCTTCGTTTTCGGTCACAATCGGCTCTTCGCTGAGGTTGCCGCTGGTCATTACAAGCACTTCAGGGTAATCTGCTGCCTTTTCCAATAAAAGGTAATGCAGGGGGGTGTAAGGCAGCATAAAACCAAGCGTGTTTTGATCTGGCGCGACAATTTGTGCAAGTTTTTTTCCTTGCTCCGTCAGGTTAAGCAAAACGATGGGTGCTTGAGTGGAACGTAGTAGTCTTTCTTCTTCCTCTGAGACTGCCGCAAATTGCCTGATTGTAGTGAGATCGTAACTCATCAGAGCAAAGGGTTTACCACTTCTGCGCTTTCGCTGCCTGAGTTGTGAAACCGCATTGTCATTACGGGCATCGCAGGCAAGATGAAATCCGCCTAATCCTTTAAGCGCCAGGATCTTTCCGGTTGAAAGCAATTCTCGAGCTGCCTGGATAGCGGCTTCTCCTTTGGCAATGCTTTCCTCAACCGTTTGCAGCCAGATATGAGGACCGCAAGCTGGGCAGGCAATTGGTTGAGCGTGAAAACGCCGGTCAGCAGGGTTGTGATATTCTGTAGCACAATCGGGGCAAAGCGGAAAGTCAGACATGCTGGTGTTTGGGCGGTCGTAGGGTATGGTTTTTACAATCGAGAAGCGCGGACCGCAATTGGTGCAATTGATAAACGGGTAGCGATAACGACGGTCTGCGGGATCAAACAATTCACGCAGGCAATCAGGGCAGACATCCAGATCTGGCGAGACAGGCAGAAAATCGGAGGGGTTGTCCAGGCTTGGGATGATCTCAAAGCTCTCAAAGATTTGTGTGGGTGCGTCTGAGACTTCGAAGGCGTCGATTTGAGCCATTTGTGGTGGTTTTTCCTGTAATTCTTGCAGGAACGCATCCAGACGATTGGGCTGGCCGTGTACTTCAATTTCAACACCATGAGCAGAATTTAAAATCCACCCGGTCAAACCGTGTTTATGCGCGTAGCCATAAACGGTGGGTCTGAAACCAACTCCCTGCACGATACCTTGAATCAGCACCCGTTTATTGATCGCATTCATTTACGCCTGGGTGGTTCTGACTTTTGCGATCAGCCATTCGATCCAGTCCTGAAAACCCTCACCGGTTTTTGAGCTGACCGCAAATGTCTTCAAGCCGGGATTAAGCATTTCGATGCCTTCCCGGAAGTAATCCATTCGAAAATCGAGATAGGGTAAAAGATCGATCTTGTTGATGATAAGAACATCGAGATTTCGATAGATATTGGGATATTTATAGGGCTTGTCATCACCTTCTGGAATTGAGGAAATCAAAATGTTGGCGTGATTTCCGAGCTTAAAGCTGGCAGGGCAGATGAGATTGCCTACGTTTTCAATCAGGAGAAAGTCAGTTTCATCGAGGTCTAGTTGGTCGAGAGCCAGACCAACCATATTTGCGTCAAGGTGGCATTCGCCTCCGGTGTTGATCTGGACTGCTGTCATTCCAGCTGCTGTGATTTTATCAGCGTCAATCGTGACAGGTGCGGTATCGCCTTCAATTACCGCCAAACGCAAACCCTCTGGCAGGTTTTTGATGGTTTGAACGATAAAAGTAGTTTTGCCGGCACCCGGTGAAGCCATGACATTGATAGCAAAAACCTGGTATTCATCCAGTTTTTTCCGGTTTTGTTCGGCTAATTGGTCGTTGGAATCCAAAATCTTTTTAACAATTTCAACTCGTTGTTTCATGTTCGTTATCTTCCGTTTTTAGTATCTCAATGAAATCTATCTGGAATTCTTCCCCAGCAATAATATTCAAATGGATGCTGTCGCAGTTTGGACAAGGCACCAGTTCATCTTCAAGGATGAATTCTGTCTCGCAATCGAGACAGCGCAACTTTGCTGGTATGCGATTGAAATGCAGCTTCGCCTCTTCTGCAATGGTGTCTTTGCTGACGTGGTTCCAGTAGAACTGAACAGAATCATCAACGATGGATGAAAGTGCCCCAATCGAAAGAGTAATATCGGTTACTTTTGAGGCTTTGTTTTCCTCAGCAAATTGGATCACAATTGCCAGAAGACTTTCGGTTACTGCTAATTCATGCATAGCGAAATTATACCCTCTGTAATAAGGGCTCAATGCCAGTAAAGCCTGAAACTAAACGTCAAACCAGGTATTCAGGATGAGAATAAATGTGGAATTGTTTTGAACGCATGTACCCTACAAGACAGACGCCGGCTTTTTCTGCTATCTCAATAGCCAGGGCAGTTGGGGACGTGCGAGAGATCAATATCTGAGTTCCCATTGCTACGCTTTTAAGGACCATTTCAGAACTTATTCGCCCACTGATCGTCAATATCACAGGACTAATCTTTGGTTCCATCTTCAGCCAGGCACCAGCCAACTTGTCCAAACAGTTGTGTCGACCCAAATCTTCCATGACAATTTTGATGTTTTGACCATCGCTTAATGCTGCGCTGTGAAAGCCACCGACAAGGTCATGTAACTTTTGTGCTTCAGAAAATCGATTGTAGAGCAAGGGTAGCTCTTTGGCAGGATATGAAAACCCTGCCACTTCTCGAGCTGCTACCTCGCTTTGCGGCAATGCCATCCCGGTAGTTGTCCGATGGAAATGAGTTGGTTTTGTGACCAGCCGATCCAGTTTAATCTCAATTTTTGTTAAATCCGAGCTTAATTTCACAAATTCAATTTGATTTAAATCAGAAATCACGTTTTCATTCCAAACAAAACCCAGGGCAAGTTCTTCCAAATTTGTCGGAGAACAGATGAATGTCATCCATTTTTCCTCATTAATGAACAACTCGAGCATGTGCTCTTTGATTACTTGTATGTTTTCATCAATGATTGTATTTTTTGAGTTTAAGTATGTTTTAATTGCAAATTCAAAGTAAGGTTTTTTAGTTTTCATAAAATTTTATTTTGCAGTAATTTTCCTTAAATCGTTTTCTTTTAATTTTGAGCAAGAACCTCTCCATCATACCGCAAGAGAAGTTTTTTTGACAAATATTGTTACTATCACCTGAGCAATTGACTAGAATTTGGCCGATGGATCAGGTTTAACTGATGTCGTTCAAAAATTGTCCATGACCATTATAATTGCCCATGAGGTGATATGGATTCCAAAACCACTTATAGTTCAATAAGTTTAGTGATCCAGGCTGGAGGAAAATCGAGCAGGATGGGCGAAAACAAGACACTTATGCAATTCTTGGGTGTCCCTTTGATCCAACGAGTGCTCGAAAGGACCAAAAGTATCGCCCAAGAAGTCATTATTGTAAGCAACGAACCTGAAGAACTAGCTTTTTTGGATGTCAACGTGGTAAAAGATAGCATACCGGGGTTAGGCGCTATCGGAGGGCTCTATACAGCCATGGACAAAGCCAATTGTGAACTGGTAGCCGTTATCGCCTGCGATCTACCCTTCGTAAGTGCTGCTATTTTAGCTGAGGGAGCACGACTTTTAGACCATACGGACGCTGATGTGGCAATTCCGCGGGTGAATGGCGATTTCTATGAACCTCTACATGCAGTGTACCGCCGGGAGCCTTGTAAAAAAGCGATCTTTCAGGCAATTCAATCTGAAAAACGACGTTTGGTCTCCTGGTTCTCCTTAGTCCGCGTAGTTGAAATGGATGAGGACTTGTGCCGGCAGTTGGACCCCGACGGGCTGGCTTTTTTTAATATCAATAGTAAAGAAGATTTTTTGCTTGCAGAGAAAATTGAGCTTGAGAGGCAAAATTAAAAAACCCCGCTGTTTGAACAGCGGGGTTTTGCTAATCAATACTTAGTTGACTGCTTCAATCCGGATAGCAGTAACTTTGTACTCTGGAATTTTTGCAATCGGATCCAAAGCGGCTTTAGTCAGGGTGTTGACATTGGCTTGTGGGAAGTGGAAGGTTCCATAAATCAGCCCTTCAGGGACGCGGTCGGTAACCCAGGCTCTGGCAGTAATGGTGCCGCGGCGAGAAGTCACTTTGACATGATTCACTTCCTGGTTCAACCCAAGATGTCCAGCATCTTCAGGCGAAACTTCAATCAGAGGCTCACCATAGATTTCCATCAGTTCTTTAACGCGACGGGTTTGTTCACCACTGTGCCAGTGATAAATTACACGACCGGTGGTCATCATGACCGGATATTCCTCATCCGGCAATTCAGAAGGATCCAGGTGAATAGCGGGTAAGAAAGTGGCTTTTCCGCGTGTGAACTTGCCGACATGCAGGATAGGTGTGCCGGGGTGGTCGGAATTTGGGCAAGGCCAGCAAAGGGTCTCACCAGCATTCAAGCGGGCATGCGAGATGCCACCATAACTGGGGGTAAGAGCCGCAATTTCATCCATGACTTCACCAGAATCAGCGTAATCCCAACCGGAATAGGGTGCCGCATCGATCTGACGACCACCTTGAGCGATGACACGTTTTGCCAGGTCGGCAGTAACAGCCCAATCAGGTCTGGATTCACCACGAGGGGTGATAGCCTGACGCACCATCTGAACGCGCCGTTCGGTGCTCGTGAAGGTACCGGTTTTCTCAGCAAAAGTGACGCCGGGCAAGAGGACATCCGCATATTTTGAGGTTTCAGTCGGGAAAATCTCTTGCAGAGCAAGGAAATCCAGCTCCTCAAGGCAGTGCCTGATGTGGTTGGTATCAGGATCTGTCATCATTGGATTTTCGCCAAGAATATAAAGTGCCTTGGTGGACCCTGTAAGTACGTCTGGGATAATCTCAGTGACAGTCTTGCCAACTTTGTTTGAAAGGGTGGTGCCCCAGGCAGCTTCAAATTTTTGTTGAGAAGCTTCAGCAACGACTGCCTGATAACCGGGGTAAACATTGACAAGACAGCCCATATCACAGGCTCCCTGAACGTTATTCTGACCGCGTAAGGGGTTTACACCACTGCCGGGGATACCAAAGTTGCCAAGCATCAATTGCAGGTCTGCAAGCGAGAATACGTTATGAACACCCACAGTGTGCTGGGTAATGCCCATTGCCCAAAATACTGCCATTGGAGCATTTTTGACAATAATTTCGACTGCCTCGTACAGTTTTTCAACAGGAATTCCAGTGATGCTGGAAACCTTTTCAGGTGGATACTGTTTTACGTTTTCGACCAAGGCATCATAATTTTCGGTGCGCTCTTCAATGAACTGTTTGTTTTCGTAACCTTTTTCAAGAATGATGTACATCAATCCGTTTACCAGGGCGATATCGGTGCCAGGTCTTTGTTGAAGATGCAAGGTGGCAAATTCACAAAGCTCAATTTTTCGAGGATCGGCAACGATCAGTTTGACATTTCTGTTCAGAACAGCCTGGCGCATCTTGGCACCAAAGACCGGATGTTGCTCGGTAGTGTTTGAACCAATTACAAAAATCGAATTTGCGGACTCGTAAACATCTTTCATTGAGTTGGTCATAGCACCAGAACCAAGGGTTGTAGCCAAACCGGCTACTGTACTGGCGTGGCAGAGACGGGCACAATGGTCCACGTTGTTGGTGCCAATCACCTGACGAGCAAATTTATTCATCAAGTAGTTTTCTTCATTGGTGCATTTGGCAGATGATAATACTCCAACACTATCCGGACCAAAGGTGTCACGGGTTTTGGCAAGCTTCTCAGCTACAAGATTGAGGGCTGTATCCCAATCGGTTTCAACCCACGCACCGCGATCGGATTTTGAAGGTCGTTGGGAACCATTGAGGAGATATTCACGAACCAAGGGTTTTGTGAGACGGTCTTCGTGATGGATGTACGAAAAACCAAAGCGTCCCTTGACACACAGGTGCATTCCGTTAGCGGGAGCAAGCGGGTTGGAAGTAACTTTGACAACCTTGTCATCGATCACGTTAAGGTCAAACTGGCACCCGACGCCACAATAAGCACAGGTTGTGGTGACTTTTTTCTCAGCAGGTTGAACGGTTATGGTCGGTTTTAATGACAAGGCTCCGGTAGGACAATAGGCGACACAGGCACCACAGGACTCACAACGGGCATCAATCATGTCTTCGTCCATACCTGGAGCGACGTGAGCTTCAAACCCTCGTTCAGAAACACCCCAGACAAAGCGTCCTTGAATTTCGGAACAGGCTCTTACACAACGAGTACAGAGAATACATTTGTTCAGATCCACAAATATAAAGGGATTAGGATCAGAATCGATCTCATAACGCGGTTTGGAGGTCATATAGCGGTGAGGATCAAGACCGTAGAAGCGAGCCCACTTGAAGAGTTCGTTATCAGAATCATCGGGTTTGTAGCCCTGATCATGATAGACGCTCAACAAAAGCTTTAGGACAGATCGTCGGGAGGAAGCCAAGCCCTCGTTTTCTGTTTCCACTTCCATACCTTCTGAAACAGGAGTCGTGCATGCTGTGGTGAGACCTCGAGCACCTTTAACACTCACAAGGCACATACGGCAAGCACCCGTTGGCGAAAGATCTTTATGATAACAAAGAGTCGGGATGGTTATGCCGGCATGTTCAGCTGCTTTCAGAATCGTCCACTTAGGATCCGATTGAACTTCAATTCCGTTGATGGTTATTTTAGTCATTTGCCTTCCTTTTAATTAAATATTTCTATTTGATCCTATTGGGTAAGGTTGCCTTTTGTGGTCTTGCTACCGATTTTGACTTCACCGATAGACTCGGGTTTGAAATAAGAGTCCATTTCGCCATCCGGTCCTTCACAGTCAAATTTCATAAGCAACCAAGGCAATACCTCCAATTTGGATAACTATCCAATTTTACCTCAAAGGGGTATTATCGTACACTAACTTGTGCAAAAAATCACGAATTACTTTTTAAACAATTTCACTAAATCTTATTTTTAATTTGAAAACCCAATCAAATAAAAAATATCAAACGAGCAATCGGAGGAGGAAACCACCTCAGTTCTTCTCTTCCCATGCTATAATATTCGGGTTGTAATTTCAGAACGTTAAATTATTCACAAAGGAGAAATTTTAATATGCAAAAATATCAACGCTGGATTCCATTCTTAGGTTTCATCATCCTTTCTGTCACTGTAATTGCCTTGCTTGGAGCGACAGTCTTCACTGGACTAAAGACTCAATGGATTGCTGGAATCGTCTCATTGATCGTCCTGGCAGGCGCCCTTATCACAATTTTTTCTGAGGGAAAACGTATTCTGGCAGACAAGAAATTTAACGACGAACTTCCTTTAATTAAGCATGTTTATGAATTTTTGGGCGTATTAATCGGTGGTGTTGTCTCCTGTATATTTTGTCGTGACTTTAAACTTGGCGCAGTGGTTGGAGCCAGCCTTGTAGCGATTATTGCATATTTGGTTGTGCCAAAGCATGCCGTACCTCTTTACTGCGGCGCTTTTGTCGGAATGACATCCAACGCACTTTTGTTTACTCGCTCCGAGGTCGCAATCGCTAGTGCAATTGCCGGTATCATTTACGTCCTGAGCAGTTATGTATTTGGTGGTTTTGGAGGTAAATTAGGAACAATTGCTTTTATCAGCACGATTATTACAAGCCTCATTCTCGGCAGAGAGTTCGTTGCTGCACCGGTCTATGAAACCTCTCAAATTTTGATGATCATTCTTGTTGCATTAATCGCCGCACCGCTGACCTACTACTTCAATGTCATCAGAGGACATGGCGCTGTACTTGCGTCTGGTTTTGTGGGTCTGCTGGGCGGACTGATTCTGCCACTTATTCCAGAGATTGGTGGAACTTTGGCGGTAGTTGCCATTTGTTCCGGCTTTGCAGGTATGTCAAGCAAGGCTCGTGCTCCAAAAATTTGGATGTTGTTTGTTGCAGGTTTATTCATTGGTGTCATCTTTGTTTACAGCGCACCCATATTTGGAGGCGCAGGCGGCAAATTAGGTACCATCGCTTTTGGTTCGATTATGGCAGTTTATGGCTTTACCAACCTCTTGGGAAAAAAATCCGAAGGGGAACCAGCCCAGGCCAAGTAGGCATAATTAGACATAAGCTAACGGAAAGAAGCTGAAACACAGCTTGAAAGTTGGGTGTTTTGAGAAGCCATTTGTTGTAAATGATCGGCATTCTAAATAACAAATTAGAATGCCGATGTCTTAAATAGAGAGAAAAATACTCATAGCCGGTTTGATTCTACAGTCAGCTATGAGTATTTTATTTATGCGTGATCGATTTAGATTTGTTCGTTTATGATGCGTGCATCGGGCAAACACCGGTTGGACAAACTCCAAGACGGATGTGTGCTTCAACTTCTGCGCGGAAATAATTCAACATATCCCGCAGAGGCACACCGGCAGTTTGACCAAGACCACAGTTTGAAAGTTCGAGCATTTCTTTGTTGAGAGTCAAAAGCTCTTCAAGGTCTTCAAGCTTGCCTTTGCCCTGACTGATGTCTGTAAGCAGGTCATAAGCGCGTTTTGTTCCAATGCGGCAGGGGGTGCACTTGCCGCAAGATTCCACTCTAAAGAAGTTTAGCAGAACTTTGGCAAGGTCTACGATACAGACCTCGTCGTTGCAGATGAGCAAGGCACCTGAACCGAGCGAAACACCAGCTTTTTTGAAGGATTCGAAATCCATCGGTGTATCCTGTAAGCTCGCGGGAATAATAGAGCCGCTGGAGCCGCCAGTCTGAGCTAATTTAAAGCTGCCAGATTTCATGCCCTTGGCGTAAATCGATACTACTTCCCGGAGGGTGATGCCCATCGGGACTTCGATCAAACCAGTCACGTTGACATTGCCTAAGACGGTATAGACCTTTGTACCCGGACTTGAAGGGGTGCCAAGAGCCCGATACCATTCAGCGCCATTGCGGATGATGGCAGGAATATTTGCGAGTGTTTCCACGTTGTTGACCAGGGTCGGTTTACCCCACAAACCGTTGGTGGTTGGATAGGGAGGTCGTGAACGCGGCTCACCCCGTTTGCCTTCAATAGACTCGATCAGGGCGGTTTCTTCACCACAGATGTAGGCTCCTGCGCCGGCATGAACATGTAGTTTGAAATTCAATTTTGAATCAAAGATCTTTTCACCCAGAAAACCATATTCTTTGGCTTGTTTGATGGCAGTTTCGACCCGATCGATAGCCAGTTGATATTCACCACGGATGTAGATATAACCTTCATCGGCTCCCACCGCATAAGCGGCAATCAACATCGCTTCAATGATGGCGTGAGGATCACCTTCAAGAACAACCCGATCTTTAAATGTTCCAGGTTCGCTCTCGTCCGCATTACAGACCACATATTTTTTATCGCCGTAGGTTTTATTGACATAGCCCCATTTGACGCCTGTTGGGAAACCTGCACCACCACGACCTTGTAATCCTGATTCTTTAATGATTGAGATTACTTCATCGGGTGTTTTTTGGACTGCAATGCCAAGGGCTTGATAGCCATCATGGGCAATGTAATCATCAATGCTGTCAGGATCAATGATGCCGACATTTTTGAGGACTACGCGGTTTTCAGCAGGTAAGGTACCTTTGCGGGCTGAAAGCCAGGCAACCCTGCCAGACAATTCGTGGGCTGGGGCACGTTTTTCTTCGACGATGCGTCCTTTGTACAAATGCTCTTCAACAATGAAGGGAACATCGGTCGGATTAATTGGACCGTATACAACCGCTTCAGGATAGATCAGCACCAAAGGCGAGGCAAAGCTGTAGCCCAGATCACCGACCATTGAAAGTGATACTTCATCAGTTAATCCGTAGTGCTGCAATTCTTGTTGAAAGGCGGTAAATATTTTTTCAGATCCTCGCACAATACTTTCAGGATCATTTGATACCAGGATCATTGATCGTACTGCTTTCATAGAAATCTCCTATTCATAACGGCTGAGTATTTGATTAACTTGCTCAGGGGTAACATTTCCGTACATGTCTGTATCGATCAACATCACCGGTCCAATACCGCAGACACCCAGGCAGCTGGTGGTCAGGAAGGTCCACTTATTGTCTGGACTGGTTTGACCAGGCTCAAGTGCGAGAGCTTGCTTGAGGGCGGCAAAAACTTCTCTTCCTCCAACCACATGGCAAGGCGCGCTTTCGCAGAACTGGACTACATGTCTGCCACGGGGCTGAGTTGAGAGCATCCTGTAAAAAGTTGCTACTGAGTTGATCTCTTTTGTTGGAAGGTTCATCAGTGCGGACAATTCTTCCATCGCAGTCTGTGAAATAAACCCAATCTCATTGGTGATTGCCTGAAGGACAGGGATCAGATCGGCACGGGTCGAGCCAATCCGTTTGACAATTTCCCGGACTTCTAAAATCGTTTTTTCTTCATTCATGGTCTCAGATGGCATAGCCTCTCCTATTCAATAACCCATTAATTAATTTCTATCGCGTCAAATTGGCAAACCTGATAGCAAATACCGCATTTGATGCAAATATCCTGGTCAATTACGTGGGTAAGCTTGCGCTCACCAGATATTGCACCCACCGGGCAATTCCGAGCACAGACTGTACAGCCGGTGCAGGGACCATCCAGAATTTCATATTTGATCAAGGCGCGGCACACTTTTGCCGGACATCGTTTTTCATAGATATGGGCTTTGTATTCATCCATGAAATGTGTCAAGGTAGAAACAACCGGATTGGGGGCACCCTGACCTAAGCCGCACAAGCTATTCTTTTTAATTTGATCGCTCAGTTCTTCTAACTCTGCGATATCGCCTTCTTCACCCTCACCAGCACAAATCTTTTCGAGTATTTCGAGCAGACGATGTGTTCCCACACGGCATGGCACACACTTCCCGCAAGACTCGTCCTGGGTAAATTCCATGAAGAAGCGGGCAATATCCACCATACAAGTGCCCTCGTCCATCACAATCATGCCGCCTGAGCCCATGATGGAACCAGCCTGACCGAGGGTTTCATAATCAACCGGCAAGTCCAGGAGGCTCTCTGGGAGACAACCACCCATGGGACCACCGGTTTGAACAGCTTTGAATTTCTTATCGCCTTTGATTCCGCCACCGACATCAAAGATAATTTCCCGTAAAGTGATGCCGAAAGGTACTTCGATCAAGCCGGTATTTTTTACATCGCCGGCAAGAGCAAAGGTTTTGGTACCCTTGCTTTTTTCGGTTCCCATACTGGCAAACCACTCAGATCCTTTCAGGATGATCTGAGGAACGTTGGCGTACGTTTCAACATTGTTGATATTGGTAGGTTTGCCCCAAAGACCTTTGTTGGCTGGGAAGGGAGGTCGTGCACGCGGTTCACCGCGTCCGCCTTCGATGGAAGCCATCAGTGCAGTCTCTTCACCGCAGACAAAAGCTCCAGCACCCATTCGGATGTCAAGATCAAAACTAAAGTTGGTTCCGAGAATGTTCTTTCCCAGGAGACCCATGGAACGCGCTTGTTTGATGGCAAGGTTCATGGTGCTAACAGCAATGGGATACTCAGCACGGCAATAGATGTAACCTTGCTGGGCGCCAATGGCGTAGGCAGCGATACACATACCCTCAACGACTGAGTGCGGGTCACCTTCAAGAACGCGTCGATTCATGAAGGCGCCGGGGTCACCTTCATCGGCGTTGCAGATGATGTATTTGACATTTCCTTCAGCTTGCCGGGCGAATTTCCACTTCAGTCCGGTTGGGAAACCCGCGCCTCCTCTACCTCTGAGCTTGGCATCCAAAATCTCCTGAATGACTTCTTCTGGAGACATTTCAGTCAGTACTTTTCCTAATGCCATATAGCCATCTTTGGCGAAATAATCTTCGATGTTTCGAGGATCGATTTCACCAATTTTTCGCAATACCACTCTGATCTCTTTGGATTTTGGTGCGCTTAATTCCTCGTCAATCGCATCTGCCATTTTTGCAGCGTATTGTTTGAGGACCCTTCCTTTTATGAAGTGTTCTTCAACCAGGCGGGGAACATCAAAATAGGTGATATTCGTGTAGTGGGTCCCTTCAGGATAGACCACGATGTCTGGCCCTAATTTTTCGGGATCACCAAGACGAGGAGTTTCAAGTACCTGGACTTCATCCAACAAGCCTTGCTTGATTAATTCATCCTGAAGAGAATCAATCAACTCATAAGCGCCTTTTTCTACGCATATGGGGTCAACAGAAACCAGCACGGTCGATCTATAAAATGCCATAAGTATCCTTCCGTATGTTTATTCGAAAAAACATCATTTAGTTATAAGAATTAGCCTTCAATTTTGTAATCTGCAACGATCCGTTTATTAACAACATGCTCGTCCATGATCACTTTGGCAATCTCAGGATTGACCCTACCATAAGTAACTTTCTCTGCACCGGGCAGAATTACCTGGACTACAGGTTCGAAAGAATCAATACCGATATTTCCTGTTTGGCGAATGATGATATTCTCCAAATTGTTGTGGTCGACGTAATCCAGGATTGCTTTAAGGGTTTCACGAGCGCCAGCAGCGATGCCGACGGTTCCCATGCCTACGACAATCTCGGTTTTTCCAGAAGTTGTTTTTAATTCTTGTTTTTTGAGGGCTTCTTCCCTGATTCTTTTCAGGTCATCAAGCGATTTAATTGTTGGCATTTTTGTATCTCCTTGTAACTTATGTTAGTTGTAATTCTTCAATACCTTCTTCAAAAATTGAACGGATGAACCGAATTACCGCAGGTTCTGTGAGTTCAATTCCTTCTAACTCTTTCTTCAATTCAGAATCGTCAAAATAATATTCCTTATCGTCATTTTTTACCGAAAAAATCCAATTCACATTCAAAGTACCAAGCTCTAATGTAAGAAATGTGTCAGCCAAGTCACCCAGCGGCATGCGGTCTATGTGGCTCAGTTGGAACTGGACAGATACTCGGGTGCCCTTTCCCAACTCGGAGGTGATCTTGAACCAACCGTTGCAGGATTCAGCGGCATATTTGAGCAGCGGAATACCTAATCCAACTCTTCGCTCTGTACGACTGGTAGTAAATGGATCTGTAACACGAGCCACCATTTCGGGGCTCATACCCTTTCCATTATCCTGAATCTCGATTTTTAAGGTGTCATCACTCTGATTTTCAACAATGCTTATGCTGATCTTATCCGCACCAGCAGAAATGCTGTTGTTGGCAATGTCGAGAATATGGAGTGTTAATTCTCTCAATTATGCTGCCTCAGATTTTTGAATATCCTGGACTAATTTTGGAAAACGGTTGGGTTGAACGCGACCGTGAACAGTTTCATCCACGACAACAACAGGAGCCTGGCTGCAAGCGCCGACGCAGCGGCAAACTTCCAGTGTGATCAGCCCATCTGGTGTAGTCTGACCGGGTTCGATGCCCAAAACCTGTTTGGCTTTTTCGATTATTTGATCGATGCCGCCTACGTAGCATGCGGTTCCAAGACAGAACTTGATCGTGTGCTTTCCGCGGGGAGTGGTTGTAAAGAATGAATAAAAGGTAACGACGCCATGAACTTTACTGAGCGGAATACCCAACTTTTGAGCAACATAGGATTGCATTGGTTTTGAAACAAAACCAATTTTTTCCTGCAACTGGTTGAGGATGACCATGGTGGCACCGTTTAAATCCGCATTTTCCTTGAGAATTTGATCTATGACGGCCTTTTTTTCGGGAATTTCCAAAGGATCAATGATTTGGAATTTTTCAGTATTGTCCAATTTTTATTCTCCTTCACTTTCAAATGATTTGATACAAAATTCACAAATCATTTTACCACGTAACATTTTCTTGTGATGAAAAAAAGCGATTAAGGGAGTGGTTTTAGATAAGATTAAATTAGGCCGGAATTATGCGATGAAGGCGTCCATTAATTCCTGCCAAAGCCAATTTTATCTCTGTCAAAGTGGGAGAATCGAGTAAAAACTGGTTGGAACCCAGAAAATCATCAATGTAGTGAACGTCACCGCTTTGAATCAGATGATAATTTTTAAGAAATGGAAAGCGCTCGAGTGCCTTTTGGGGACTGATATGTCTTGAGATTTCCAGTGTTTTAACAGGCAAGTCAGGAGGTACGGTGCCCAAGTGTGAAATCAACCCAAAGGCTTCCCGGTTAACATGAGCCGGGATGAATAAACCGTCCAAATCGTTCACAATTTGAAAGGCATCATTGATGGACATCGTGGTGGAATTGATTAACAGGCGTTCTTCGCGGCGAATGAACTCGCCTTCCTTATCCACCACAAATTGCTCTCCAAAAAACTCAACATTGTTAGGAAAATCTGGAAGGGTTTGATCTACGACTTGTTGGAATTTGTTGAGTTTTTCCAGTGTTTCGAACAAACAAAGGCTGTGGATTTCTTCGTTGGTCTGCAATTCCATGCCTGGAATAACTGTCAGGTTAGTGCCCTGCGCTGCCTGCATAACCGCTTCGACATTTGCACTGGCATTGTGATCGGTGATTGCAATAATTTGAATCCCAAGTTCCAGTGCTTTATCCACAATAAGAGGTGGGATCATTTCGATCCCAGCACACGGTGAGAGGACTGTGTGAACGTGCAGTTCAGCCCGATAAGTGTTCACGATTATCTCGTTTGGTCATGTTTCCCTGATACCCATTTCCCAGAGTTGACCTACGACGCTGAAAGTGGGAAGAGGTGTTGAGAGCAAGGTGATTGATTCCTGATTGGCTTTGGCAATGGTGGTTTCGTCTGGCTGGGCATCTTCGGTGATGATGACGGCAGCAACATTTAAAAGTGAGGCGACAGCGACTATGTTGTTATGAGCGATCAAGGTGATCCATATGCATTGATCCTGGGCACCTGTCATCACGCAGCTGAGCAAATCTGAAGTGTAACCTGCACTAACATTGATAGAGGAGAAGTCTTTACTTTCGGTGAGTAAGGTTAGCTGGAGAGAATCAATCACATTCTGAAGGTTCATGACCTTTTCCTCGATAATTCTGTGTTGGTTTTATCTGCTTCCGTGAGATGCATAACCATAAAGAGTTGGGTGCCGCCTTCTTTTGAGGAGAACAATTTCATTTCGTTGACACAACGTTTGATGTTTACCAGACCCATACCGGCACCAAAGCCCATCTCCCGGACCTCTTCTGTAGCAGTTGAAAAACCAGGCTGTAAAGCTTTTTCAATATCTTCAATTCCTGGTCCATCATCGTAAGCTTCCATGGTAATCTTGTGCGGTTCAATTTCGACGCGAAGTGTGCCACCATTATTGGTATGAATGATCAGGTTCATTTCCGATTCGTAAACAGCAATGCCGCATCGGCGAGCAATTTGGGGACTGGCCCCAAGCCTCAGAAGGGCTCGTTTTATGTGATTTGACGCAGCTCCTCCAAGCGTAAAATCTCCTTTTTTGATGTTGTAACGCAAGATCAAGCTGGTTCTATCAGAATGAATGTCTTCAAAAAGATGAGAAGCCCGGTAGCGAATGATTTCTTCGGCGTGGTATTCCTTTTGGAGGGCATGCAGGAGACCATCGGTAATGTCACCTTTGGTTAGAATTCCGACCAGTTTGCCTTCTTGGTTGACGACAGGAAGCCTGCCTACCCCAGTTTTTACAAAAACAGTCAGCGCTTCAACAACTGGGTCGAATGTCTTGATGACATGTATCTCTTTGGTCATGTATTCTGACACTTTTAGATCGATACGACCCTCACGCAAGGATCTGATAAGATCTTCTATGGACAAAATACCTACGAGCGTGTCTCCGTCAATTACCGGGGCACCTGAGATTTTTTCATTGCGAAAGATATCCAAAGCCTCTCTGATGATCGTATCTGGTGAGAGGCAAGTTACACGATCCGTCATGACCTCTTCGATACGTAATTCGTATGCGAGTTCTTCGGTTTTCGTTATATTTTCCGCTTGAGCGTCTGAAATTTTAGGAAGTACTGAGCTCATAGCTCCTCGATTAATTAAGAAATTTAGCCTTCGTCAAACGAATGATTCATAGTCTTTTCAAGACTTGGAAGCCCTGCAACCATCAAGCGACCGCTTAACTCATACAAGCCTAAAGGAGAGGAGATGATGGGCACTTCTTCCTGCAAAGCCAGGTCTACAGTTTCATCAGCAGGATTTTTCCCGCGTACAAAAATAATGGCTTTAATATCAGCAATCAGGGCAGTTCTAACCACCTGGGGGTTACACAAGCCAGTGAGAAGCACTGCTTCAGGTTGAATCGAGGCCAGTACGTCGCTCATTAAGTCTGCCGCAAAGGCACCTTTTGCTTCTGCCTCTAAATTGACACCTGGGGTAAGTAAAGTGCCTTCCGAAACTTCGAGAATTGTCTTTATATTCATATACACCTCCTTAAAAGATTGTTGCATCTACTGTATTTTATCCTATAAACTGGCACATGTTATACTATTTTCATCTTCGCAGAAAAGGTCAAAATTATGAAGAACGTTATAAAGAGTATTAAAGGTACACGGGATTTTTTTCCAAAAGAAATGGCGAGACGATCCTGGTTGGTTGATAAGCTGAAATCAGCCTCTGAGTCTTTTGGTTATCAACGTTATGAAGGTCCTTGTCTTGAAACTATCGACTTGTACGCAGCCAAATCGGGCGAAGAGCTGGTAAAAGAACAGGCTTTTGTCTTTGAAGATCGCGGCGGTGACCTGATCACACTCCGTCCGGAGTTGACACCGACTCTGGCTCGAATGGTAGCCAGCCAGCAGAATGAACTGGTATTTCCATTACGTTGGTGGGCTTTTGGACCTTTCTGGCGCTATGAACGGCCCCAAAAAGGACGTACCCGCGAATTTTATCAGTGGAACATTGACCTGATTGGCAGTGATGCCGTACAAGCAGACGCTGAACTATTGGCGGTCGCCGCAAACTTTCTTAAGCTGGTGGGTCTGAAAAGCGATATGGTTCAAATTTTGGTAAATGACCGCCGTTTAATGGACCGTAAATTAACTGAGATCGGTATCAGCAGTGATACGAGACCAGAATTGCTCAGAATGATCGATCGTATTGACAAGCAGCCTAGCGATGTCTGGGAGAAAAACGTGGAAGCACTTGGCTTGGTTACAAGCCAGATTGATGCCATCAAAACATTGCTTGCTGATAAGAAGCTGTGGAAGGAATCTAAAGAACTCAGCCAGTTATTTGAGTATGTCGAAGCATTGGGTATTAGCGAGTATATTCGATATAACCCCAAGATCATTCGTGGCTTGGATTACTACACTGGCGTGGTCTTTGAAGCGCACGAGGTTCAAGGTGACTTCAGAGCAATTTTGGGCGGCGGGCATTACGCCAATTTGGTTGGCGACGTGGGCGGGCAGCCTTTGCCAGGCGGTGGCTTCGCCATGGGCGATGTAGTTGCTATGCTGGTTTTGGAGGCTTATGGCTTGCTGCCGGCTGACCTCAGTTACCCTAACACAGTTTTTGTGACAGTCTTTAATGAGGAGATGTTGGTTGAATCCATCAAGCTGACAACTGAGCTTCGAGAGAATGGTTTTCACGTGATACTGGCGGAGCCAGATAAACTGGCTAAGCAATTTAAGCTTGCCGACCGGCTGGGGGTGAAATTTGCTTTGGTTTTAGGTCCGGATGAACTGGAGAATGATACAGTTGTAGTCAAAGACCTGCGCACATTTGAACAGCGAGCGATTGCAAGGAAGGATCTTAGCTCGATTTTTTAGTCTTTAAAAAAAGTAAAACCACGAGTAATTCTTGCTTGCAGTCCGTTTATGCTTGTGATAGAATTGCCGCCTAACGTGGTGCCTGTAGCTCAATGGCAGAGTGCTTCACTGTGGATGAAGATGTTGAGGGTTCGACCCCCTCCAGGCACCCAGCTAGAACCCGAAAGGGTTCTTTTTTTATCCAGCAAGACAAAATATGACACAATTCAGGTTAAATGGAGGGCGATGTAAGGGAATTCCAGTTAGGTGAAGGGGGGATTTGTTAAAGACAATATAACCAAACTTCAGCAATTATGATAAAATTTACTATTAGGCTTTGACGGAAAAGAGTAACTCAATACAGCCCTTTAGCGAGCCCGTGATGGTGGAAGACGGGTGGAAACGGTTGAGCGAAAATCCTTCCTGAGCAGCACGCTGAACAAACCTTTGGGTAGTAAGCGCGCCGATTGCCCCCCGATACAGGGGCACCGAGCGCCCGGCATCGCCGGGAAGCGGGGTGGTACCGCGAGCAGATTGTGGCTCGTCCCTGTTGGGGCGGGCTTTTTTATTTGATTATTGGAGGATAGATGTTTAAACCAGTTTCATCCAGACTAAATATTCCATCGGAAGAGGAAACTCAACTGCGCTTCTGGAAATCGCATGATATTTTCAAGCGTTCTTCAGACGATCGCAAAGATCGCCCGCCTTTCGTGATTTTTGAAGGTCCCCCTACTGCCAATGGTAAACCAGGTGTACATCATGTTTTAGCACGAGCATTCAAAGACATGTTCCCACGCTACAAAACCATGCAGGGTTACTTTGTCGATCGACGTGGTGGCTGGGATACTCACGGGCTGCCTGTAGAGATCGAAGTAGAAAAACAACTGGGTTTCACCCAAAAAAGCCAGATCGATGAATACGGCATCGCTGAGTTTAACAAGCTCTGCCGAGAATCGGCCTTTTCACGGATCCAGGACTGGGAACGCATGACCGATCGAATCGCCTACTGGGTGGACAAAGACCGGGCTTATGTTACCTACACCAATGAATACATTGAGTCGGTTTGGTGGCTGTTGAAATCGATTTGGGATAAAGGGCTGCTCTACCAGGGGCACAAAGTTGTTCCTTATTGTCCTCGCTGTGGAACGCCTCTTTCGGATCATGAGGTTGCCTTGGGCTACGAAGACACCGAAGACCCAAGTGTGGTTGTGCGTTTTCCTTTGATTGAAGAAGAAGACACCAGTTTACTGGTCTGGACTACAACTCCATGGACGCTTCCAGGTAATGTTGCCGTAGCTGCGCATCCTGATGTGGAATACGCAGTTGTGACTGCTGACGGCATGGGTGAAGAGAAATTGATCCTTGCGAAGAACCTGGTCGAAAAAGTGTTTGGGGATCGTCCAGTTCGTATTTTGAAGACAATGAAAGGCAAATCGCTAAAAGGAAAACGGTACGCTCCCTTGTTTACCTTTTTCCCACCTGAGAAGCCGGCTCATTACATCGTGAATGCAGAATATGTGACAACAGAAGATGGGACCGGACTGGTTCATATCGCTCCTGCTTTTGGTATGGAAGACATGGAAGTTGCCAAGCAATACGACCTGCCCTTGATCATGACTATCGACGATGAAGGAAGATTCTTACGACAAGTGCAAAATTGGGCGGGTGTCTTTGTAAAGGATGCCGACCCAGGTATCAAGCAGGATTTGCACGAGCGAGGGCTGCTCTTCGATTCTGGTAAGATCACCCATTCTTACCCGTTTTGCTGGCGCTGTCAGACACCTTTGCTCTACATGGCAAGACCAACCTGGTTCATAAAAACCAGCGCGATCAAAGATCGCATGGTGGAGCTTAACCAGGAGATTAATTGGGTGCCAGAGCATATCAAGAATGGTCGCTTTGGCAACTGGTTGGAAAATAATATTGACTGGGCTTTGGGACGCAACCGTTATTGGGGCACGCCCTTACCAGTTTGGGAATGCCCGGATTGCCGCCACCAGGTATGTGTAGGCTCCAGGCAGGAACTGTCAGACTTGGTTGGCAAAGACATGAGCGAGCTCGAATTGCATCGACCATACGTTGATGACGTTCGTTTCCCATGCCCTGAATGCGGCCACGGACAGATGAAACGAGTGACTGAGTTGATCGATGTCTGGTTTGATTCTGGTTCCATGCCCTATGCCCAGTGGCATTATCCCTTTGAGAATCTGGATGAATTTAAGTCCCAATTCCCGGCAGACTTCATCTGTGAGGCAGTGGACCAGACCCGCGGATGGTTTTACTCTCTGCATGCCATCAGCAGCCTGGTGATGGACAGCAAATGTTACAAGAATGTGATCTGCCTGGGTTTGATATTGGATGAAAACGGGCAGAAAATGTCCAAATCCCGTGGAAACGTGGTCGATCCTTGGGAAGTGATCAACGAATACGGTGCTGATCCCATGCGCTGGTACATGTACACATCCAGCCCCCCAGGCAACGAACGCCGCTTTAGCAAAGAACTTGTGGGCGAAGTGGTGCGCAGTTTTATGCTTACGCTCTGGAATACGTATTCCTTCTTTGTTACCTACGCCAACCTGGATAACTGGACGCCCGATTCAACCATCATTCCACAATTCTCAGAGTTGGATGATTGGTTATTGTCTTCTCTGGAATCGCTTGTAAGAGATGTTACCAAGGCTTATGAAAATTTTGATGTGATTGGAGCCACGCGTCCGATCGAAAAATTTGTGGATGATCTCTCGAATTGGTATTTGAGGCGTTCAAGAAGAAGATTCTGGAAGAGTGAATCTGACGCGGATAAGGCTGCAGCTTATGAGACTCTTTATAAAGCATTGGTGACCTTAAGCAAGTTAATTGCACCCACCATGCCATTTATGGCTGAGACTATCTACCGAAATCTGGTCACTTCCGTGGACGAAACCGCTCCAATCTCAGTCCATCTGGCAGAATGGCCAAAGGTGGACGAAAGACTGATCAATGAGGAATTGAACCGGGACATGACATTGGTGATGAAACTGGCTTCTTTGGGTCATTCCGCTCGAAATAAATCCAACATTAAAGTACGACAACCGCTTGCAGAAGCAGCTTTTGCTGTTGGGAATGCGGAAGAAGGCGAAGTGATCGAACGCTTCCAGGATATTTTGGAAGATGAGTTGAATGTTAAACGCGTAAGATTGCTAGGCGGAGATGAAGAGGCGGTGACCTATAGTCTCAACCCACTGCCAAAACAATTGGGTCAGAAGTATCGCGCTCTCAGTCCCAAGATTCGACAGGCAATTTTGGATCTGCCGGCACAGGAGAGTGCCTTAAAACTGCTCGACGGCCTCAATTTGGTAGTCAAAGTGGATGAGAAGTATTATGAAATTATGCCCGATGAAGTCGAGGTGCATACCGCTTCCAAGGAAGGTTACGAAGTGGCGGCTGATGGGGCATACATGGCAGCTTTAATCACCACCTTGACGCCTGAATTGTTCCACGAAGGATTGGCGAGGGAATTTGTGCGGCGAGTTCAGGATTTGCGCAAAACTTCTGGTCTTGAGATTGCCGACCGAATCCGGATACTTTACCAGGCAACATCAGAATTAGCACAGGCAATCCAAGAAAATTCTGAATATATCTCCAGCGAGACTCTCGCTTTGGAAATGAATAAGGCAGAACTCGATAAGGAAAAATCCTTTACGGACAGTTTTGATGGCGAAGAACTGCTACTCAAGATTGAAAAGGTGGTTAGATGAACTCCACAAAAAAATGGACTGCCCACTACTTGCTATTATTAGGTATTGCGGCGGTCATGGTTTTCTTTGATCAATGGAGCAAAGCACTGATCAGGCAAAACCTTGCCTTGGGTGAAGAAATTTACCCAATCCCCTTTTTAGCGCCCTTTTTCCGTTTTACGTACTGGCATAATACTGGTGCCGCCTTTGGTATTTTTCAAAATGCCAACACACCACTGCTGATCCTCTCGATCATTATTACTGCTGCAGTAATTTGGTATTACCGTGAAGCTATTGACGAACCATTGATCCATCGGATCAGCATGGGTTTGTTGTTGGCTGGAGCTGTAGGGAACATGATTGACCGGATTCGATTCGGATTTGTAACAGATTTTATTGCAGTTGGACGTTTCCCAGTGTTTAATGTGGCTGATTCTTGTGTCACGGTTGGGGTTGCTTTAATGTTGTTGGGTCTGCTGGTCCAGGAACACAAAGAAAAATCTGCCCGTCGAGTTACGGAAACTTCACAGGACGGCACAAATGAAAACTGAGCTGGTTGAAATTAATTTTTCTGAATCAGCGGGCACGCGATTGGATAAATTTCTTGCTGACCAAATTTCGGGTGTTTCCCGGGCAAGAATCCAAAACATGATCTCTGCTGGCGAAGTGAAGGTGAATGGAGAAGTGGTGAGCAAGCCTTCTCAAAAATTGGAATTTGGCGATCAAATTAGTGCTTTAGTAACCGAGCTTGCAGAAGAACTCCCGGACAAACAAAATATCGCACTTGATGTAATTTATGAGGATGAGAATGTGGTGGTGATTAACAAGCCAGCGGGTTTGGTGGTCCATCCTGGTGCTGGAAACGATGACAATACACTTGTCAATGCTTTGCTGTTCCATTGGCCTCAGATTGTTAATGTGGGCGAGACGGGACGGCAAGGCATCGTTCATCGCCTGGATAAAGATACTTCTGGTGTGTTGATCGTTGCCAAGACATCTACAGGCTACAGCTGGTTGGTCAAACAATTCAAAAGTCGTAAAGCAAAAAAAACCTACCTGGCACTGGTGGATGGCAAACCGCCGACACCCACAGGGCGAATTGAGACAAGGATAGGAAGGGATGAAAGACACCGCCAACGGATGGCAATTACTTATGGAGACCATGGCAGAAAAGCGGAGACCGAATTCTTTACCGTTGCTGAATATCGCGATCACACCTTACTGGAAGTGAACCCCCTCACTGGTCGCACGCACCAAATCCGCGTTCACCTGGCTTTTTTGGGCTGCCCGGTAGTGGGTGATCAGATTTATGGCCGAAGAAAAGAAAGCATAGAAATTGAGCGCTTTTTTCTGCACGCTAGCAAGCTGGTTATCCGGCTGCCAGAGGGTGAAACCGAAACTGAATTTACCGCGCCTTTACCTGCGGATTTACAATCAATAATAGACAATTTGGAGAGAGCCTGATATGGAAAAATACATTGATTTTCGTTCTGACACCGTAACTCACCCGACCAAAGAAATGCGTGCAGCTATGGCTTCGGCTGAAGTTGGCGACGATGTTTACCGCGAAGACCCAACCGTAACCAGGTTGGAAGAAAAAGCAGCTGAGATGCTCGGTAAAGAAGCCGGCTTGCTGGTCAGTTCAGGCACAATGGGTAACCTGGTAGCAGTGCTGGCTGTTTGCGATCGTGGGGACGAAGTGATCATGGGCACAAAGGGGCACACTTTTTTGCATGAAGCCGGGGGAGTATCCGCTTTAGGTGGTGTGGTAATTCACACGATACCAAACCAGGAAGATGGCAGTCTCGCTCTTGAGGATATCCATCGCGCGATGCGAACTCCAGGTGATTATCATGAACCAATCTCACGAATGGTTATTGCTGAAAATACACAAAATTTCTGTGGTGGTAAAGCGCTCAATGCTGACTACATGAATAGCGTAGGAAAATTAGCGGATGAATTAGGTCTGTATTATCACATTGACGGAGCACGTATCTTCAACGCTACGGTAGCTCTAAAAGTTCCTGCTGCAGACCTTGTGAAAGCAGCAGACAGTATCACGTTTTGTTTGAGCAAAGGCTTGTGCGCCCCAATCGGATCGGTTTTGTGCGGCGATGCGGAATTTATTGAGCGGTCGCGTAGGATCCGAAAGTTGCTGGGGGGTGGTATGCGCCAGGCAGGCATAATTGCAGCCGCAGGAATTGTTGCGCTTGATAGCATGATCGACCGGTTGGAAGAGGATCACATTCGCGCAAGGCGGCTGGCTGAAGGTTTGGCAACAATTCCAGCTATTCACCTGACAAAAGGTTCACCTAACACCAACATGATCTTTTTCAAATTAGATCCTGCCAGTGGAATGAACAGCAGCCGCTTGATAGCAGAGTTGAAAGCCCATGGCGTCCTGATCAATGACACGAATGAAGGTGAAATCCGCCTGGTTACGCATAACGATATTGATGACCTTGCTGTTGAGCGTTGTGTTGAGGCACTGCGACAGGTTCTTAGCTAAATTCATTTGCATGATGATTATCAGAGTGTTTATAAATTAAAAGTGTCTAATTTATTGTAATTGGCACGATTGTTGTATGCGTATAAGGCAGGCAACAAAATGAAGAATAGAAATAGAAATCTCTGCTTTTGGATTGGCAGTTTGGTTTTCTCACTGCTATTTTTCGCGTCTCTGTTATCAACTTCCGGCTTTGGAATGGGACTTTATAAGCGTTATTTCCCATTTGTAGCTAAACAGTACCTACCTACGCCAACCCCCATTACTCCGACCCCAGTTGGTCCGGTTGGAGGAACCTTTACCGCCTTGGTAGTAGACCCAAATCAGAATCAAACGGTATTTGCCGGGAGTTATGTTAGCGGGGTTTACAAAACTTATGACCAGGGGGACAGCTGGTATCGCCTGAATGTTGGTTTAGGCAATCTAAAAATCCAGTCACTGGCGATCCACAATACCAACTCCAATATTGTTTTTGCTGGAACGTATGGAGGAGGAATATATATATCTTTTGATGGGGGCGGTAGTTGGCAAGCATCAAATGGTGGGGTTTTAGGAAACCATATTATCTACGATATTGAAATTGACTCAAATAACGCCAATGTTATCTATGTTGCCACCAGGATAAATGGTAGTTTGAAGGGATATATATATAAAAGTGTTAATAGTGGAACATCATGGTCACTGCTGTTGACCGGAGAGGCGTTTTCATCGCTTGATTACTTTTATGACATCGATGTCAACCCGCTCAATTCGAATGAACTTTATTTGACTGCCCACGAGCACGGTTTCTATAAAAGCACTAATGGTGGTGCTACATTTTCTTCAATCAATTCTGGAGTTAGTGATTTATCTGCCCGCAGCTTTGCTCTTGATACTGCCTACCCGGGCTTGGTCTATGGGGCTGTTTGGCATGACGCCGCCGCCTACAGAACCTGGAACAGCGGCTATTCCTGGAGCAACAGCAGAGTCGGATTACCTACGAATACGGCAGTCTTCCGGCTGTATGCCGATCCCTATGGCGGGACCCAAAAGCGGGTTTTCGCCTGCACTTATGGAAACGGTCTTTATTCGACGGATAATTTTGCTCAAAACTGGACCTCACGTGGCTTGGCGGGTCAGCGTTTGTATGACTTCGTTGTGGCTAACGGGACTCCGAAACGCTGGTTTGCAGCCACAGAGAATAATGGAGTGCATCGCACCGATGCAGACAGTACCAGTTGGAGAAATATCATGGGTGACTTGCGTTTGAACGCGGTCACCGCAATATTCCAGGAAGATTTGACCGGCAAAATTTATGTTGGGATCTATGGCAAAGGTGTTTACATTCTTGACTCAACAGGAATGAATTGGGAAGAAACAACCCAGGGACTAGATGACAAAGCCGTTCTCGATATAACAAGCCACCAAGGAAAAATTCATTTAATTACAGAATCCGGTCTGTATTCTTGGGCAGGGGAAGAATGGATTAATATCGAGTTGCCTCAGGTAGAGAGTAATCAAAATTCTGCAGAACTTGAGTTTTTGAGCCAGAAAGTTGGTCTGCCTGCTGAAGTGCTAACTGTTCATTTAGAACAAAATCGTATTGAAACAAATTCATTGGAAAGCACGTCGGCAACAATTGTACCTAACAAGCTATTTTCAAGAGAAGACAGCCTCTATATGGGTAGTATAAGAAAAGGGCTATATATGCGCGTAGTTGATGGGTGGAAGCAGGCAGGATTAGAAGGCAAAAGCGTTGTGGATATTTCTTATGACCAAGAGCGCGAGTCGCTTTTTGTCGTTGCCTGTGATTCAATCACATTGTGTAAAGTCTATCGCTCCCAGGGAGAGGAGTGGGTGTCAGCCCAATCAAATTTGCAGGATTTGACTGTGAATAAGGTTTTACCAACGAGTATAGGGGTGTTAACTGCGACCAATTCCGGGATTTACCGTCTCGATCCAGAGACCGAACAGTGGCTACTAATTGGTGGGGAAGGCAAGGACATAATTACTATTACTGCTTCAGAGCCATGCAATCTCGCGGCAGCTAGCCAGAGTTACATGCTTTACAGCCAGGACTGCGGAGAAAGTTGGCAGGAACTTATTCTGGAAAATTGGCATTATCAAACCATCGGCTTCCTGGGTGATCGAAATGACATACTTTTCCTTGGTTCGCAAGAAGCAGGTGCTGTAATTCTTCCGTTACAATGACTAAAAGCTTGGTAAACAACTTCAGTTTAAATTTTTTTTGTGATATAAAAACAGCATGATTTCGAGGTACTTATGCTAATTGTCATGTCTGACCTGCACTTTGCAGATACGAGCGCAATCAATTTAAACGGACAGCGCTTCAATCATAATCTGCCATCTGAAGTCTATAGCTCATTTTTTAAGGAAATTTCTGAGTTTATCCGGAACAGTGCCATTGAATCAATCGATCTTGTTTTGGCAGGTGACATCTTTGAGATCACTCGTTCTGCGCTGTGGCATGAGGGACAATTGCGTCCCTATTTGCATAACGATGAAATTACTGCTGGCAGCGAGGCAGAAGCGCAGGTGCTGCAGGTGATTGATGCCATTAATAGTGACGCACGGGTCGATGCTTCTTTGAGTGTGTTCCGTCGGTTGAACGAGTACTATCAAAAACCGGTCACCATTCATTTTGTGCCTGGCAACCATGACCGCTTAGCCAACTCCAGCCAGGCTGTGCGTAAAAGGGTCCAGGCACTTTTGGGCTTGGAAGCAGATGGAAGTTTTTTTGCAAACCAACACATTCATTATGGCGATGGCGAGCCACTTGTTCTTGTCCGCCATGGACATGAATATGACCCTTCCAACTTTAGCGCGGACTTGCGTACCTGGCCTGAAATCCCTATTCTTATTGAAAAGGCTTATTACGATAAACCCTCGTTGGGAGATATTGTCACTACTGAGATTGCGGCAAAATTGCCGTTAATTTTCAAAGATTATTACGGCGACGTGTCCATATTGGCGATGGATGAATTACTGACACTATATAAACGGCTGATCGACTTTGATAATGTTCGTCCATCAAACGCTTTGGTTAATTTTCTTTTCACGACACCTGGGATGAGCAAAAGAGAAGTCTGGAGATTTATTGAACCGGTTATGCTCAAATTACTCGATGATTTGGCAATCAGCCCCGATATTGGATCCAATCTGATCAACTTTGGTCAACTCCGTGGTGCATCGGCTGCTACATTGCGCTCAGTCTTGCGAACCCGACTTTGGCGGCATGGCCTGCCGTTTTGGGTCATGAAAACCTTGCTTAACCCAATTTTTAAGAAATCAAAGATCAGCAGCAACTTGGATGTGATTATGCGTGAGAAGTCCATCAGAGACGAAAAATCGCCAATCAAGTGTATTGTCAGCGGTCACACTCATCATGCGCGTGTTGAATTATTGAAAGTACAGAATGGCATCGAGAAATACTATATCAATAGTGGAACTTTCCGCAACTTGATTACATCAACTCCCAGCATGGGCCATTTTGGCAGGTTACGCTCAAAAGCACGTGTGCTGATTTTTGATCAAAATGAACGCAATCCGGAATACGATCGGCAAACAGGTTGGTCTTTTGACTTTAATGCACGCTTTGGTTATGGCTCTAAGGTGGAGTAGGATTTATTTGGCTTAGGCAAACTTCCATATATGAATTTGATTAATTCGTTTATTTTCTAACCAAAATTGGATAAGAAAAAATTTCCAATTGCTCAGGACGAAATTAGGTCGTTAGCTTTTTCAAAATCCTTCCTTCTAACATAAATCTCATAGGAGATTGTTGGGCGTTGAGCGTCAATATAGAGGGGCATAACGATGGTTTTGTAAGCAACCGAATCGTAATGTCTGCCAAAAGCTCCCCTTAAAGTGGACGATTTGATTCGATATTGAATCTGGTTGGCGTTCAAAATATCTTCAACCCGTTTAATCTCGATCGGATCGACATCAGTCACTAACTTTTTTAGGAATGGGATAAACAAAAAAATCGTTAAACCCATTTTGATTTTTCCTTTTGAGTTGTCTGAGAAAAAGTTAGTGCTTGATTTCCTTTTTCAACTGGGCTTTTGTCGTCAGATTGCCTTTGAGCGCTTCGATCAGGTCAGCACGTCTCAAAGCACGTTTTCGATCAATCTCGACCGATTTAGCCTTGTCATCTGAGAGCTTACGAAGGGCTTCAGTCCAGGCGGCACTGGAGACGGGAGTGTGATTGATGCGCCACCTCTCGACGACAATTGGTAAGGTTTCTTCATTGACCAGTTTTTGTTTAGAGCGAGTGAGGACCATTCCATGTGATTCAAAGGTGAAAGTTTCTTCTTCATACTCTGGTTTCACCGGGCAAACCTGCATACAAGCACCACATTTGATGCAGTAATAATCCGCCAAAACCAACTCGCCATTATCATTGACATGGAGAGCACGAGTAGGGCAAATGTCTGCGCAAGCAAAGCATTCCGGAACACACAACTCACGACGTAAGACTACCGAACCAACCCAAGGTTGCCGTACCTCAAAGGCACCTTTGCTTGCAACCTCACATTGGCGACAATGGATACAATTCTCGAAATCCACCCGCATGGTGTCACGCTTCTCGTCATAGCTGATGACATTAGTAGGGCAGTTCTCAATGAGGAATTCCTTTAATGAAAAATCGAATTTTTCCTTACGGAAGATTGTCTTGGAATCAAATTCAGGGAATGCGCCATAGTCAATAACCGGGTTTTCAGGCTTGCCATTGACAGTCAGCTCGATGGCATGTTTGGGACAGGCCTCTACACAGCTGCCGCAGTTGATGCACTTGGTTTCGTCAACATCGACAGAAGGTCTCTGTGTAATGTGACCATTTTCCAACACTGCTGGCACATGGGTAAGGGCTTCCTTCGGGCATACGATTGGACCGATCTGGCAACCGACACATTTATCCAGGTCCCACTTCATCCAATAATTGCGGGTCAGCATATCCCGGTTAATGGTCATCAGGTGTTCAGTTCTGGTCTTTTTTGGAGTTCCACGACTCATAAGTGCTCCTAAAGGTCAGCCGGAAGGGCGTTGAGTTCAGCCAACGAAAAGACCGGCCCGTCCTTGCAAATGTATTTGGGTCCAAGATTGCAGCGTCCACATTTACCGATGCCGCATTTCATTCGTTTTTCCAGTGATGTAAAGATCGTTTCCGGTGAAAATCCGAGATCCTCAAGCGCAGGCAGAGTGAACTTGGTCATGATGGGCGGTCCGCAGACAACTGCAACCGCATTAACAGGCGAGGGAGCAACCTGGCGGACAACGTCAGGTACGTAACCGACGTGGTGCAGCCAGTTTTCCTCGGGCACATCAATTGCCTGGTGTATCTCCATGTCCTCATTTTCGTGCCATGCAGCGATATCGTGTTTGTACATGCACAATCCGGAAGTGCGGGTGCCATAAACCAAGGTGAGTTTTCCGTAATCATCACGGTTGTCTGGATGATGAACGTGTTTTGTGAGAGCATACAGGGTTGAAAAAGCGCAACCGCCACCAATGATGACAAGATCTTTACCTTTCCAATCTTCCAATGGAAAACCATTTCCCAAAGGTCCTCGCATGCCGATCGGGTCACCGGCTTTCAAATCGTGTAAGGCAGAAGTAACACTTCCCATTTTTTGGGCAGTGAAGCGCACAAAATCACCTTCCCAGGCAGCACTGGCAACACCCAAAGCGGATTCGCCTTTGCCGGCGACTGAGAGCAGGCAGAACTGACCGGGGTTGAAAGCCTGGAAAAACTCCTGGCTATCTGCGGCATGATCAAAACTCAACTCAAGTGTTTTCAGTGAGCGATCGGTCGACTCATAATACGTTCGCAAAACGTGCATTGGGATTGGTGTATAAGGGCTGTGTCCATTATCCTGCATGGCTCACCTCAAAGGGAAGGGTTTGCGCCTGGCGCAGCATGGTACGGATGTCCAGCCCCACCGGGCAATAGCGCACGCAGCGACCACAGCCGGTGCATCCGATTTGATTGACCTGGTCCAGCCAATAGACGAATTTGTGGCTCAGGCGTTGACGGGTTCGTTCCACCCGCGATGGTCGCGGGTTGTGCCCTGAAGCTTCCAGGGAATAGGTTCTGAACATGCAGGTATCCCAATTGCGCACGCGTTCCTTGCGTTGGGCTTCGTCAACGATATCGAAGCAGAAGCAGGTGGGGCAGAGGAAGGTGCAAACACCGCAGCCCAAGCAGCTTTGTGAGATTTCTTCCCAATAATCGCTGTTAAAATTCTGTTCCAACTTTTCTTTGAGATTCTCGGTCTCAAAAGCGACCAGCATCTGGTCATGGGCAGCGTGTTGAACCATTAGTGCTTTTTCATAGATTTCATCAGAGGCAGTGGAAAAACCCTGGAAACATTTTTCTCCAGCTTCAGAGAGAGTTTCAACCAAATAGAAATCACCCAGATCAGTTAAAAGAACGTCCAGATCAGATTTGTTGAATGGACCATAGCCAACTGTGGTGCAAAAACCCGTCTGGCAGGGTTCGTGACAACCAAGCCCGATGGTGATGGTCTTTGCGCGTTTTTCCACCCAAAACGGATCAACATAACCTTCCTGGATGAAACTTGTATCCAGCAATTGTACTGCCTGGGCATCACAAGGACGAATGGCAAAGATAATACGGGGTTGAATTGTCTGTTTGGCGTCTTCATAGCCACCAAAACGAGTGAATTTCACCAGAGCCTCTGTCATGGGCAGGAAGAGCGCTTTGGGAGGGATGCGGGTATTGTGCGGCTCATCTGTTACCAGGACACAATCATCACTTAGTGGCATAAAATGCGAAAAGCGCTCCATTTTTTGCGGGAGATAGACATCGTAATGCTCACGCCAGGACTGAAAGAGAGATGGCAAAGCTTGTTTTTCGAGGATAAGGTTCATAGTCGTCTCTTTCCTCATACCGTAAACCGGTTCTTGTCATCCAGCGTCACCGTCGCAAAAGGCGGCTGGGTCTCGATGTCTAACCCGGTTTCAAAATTGTATTTTTTTCTCATGTCGTAGTTCAATTTTTCGGTGAGATAAGTCATCTTGATGTCCATCGGGCAGGCACGTTCACAGGCTCCGCAATCCGTGCAGCGACCGGTCTGATGAAACGCGCGGACGATGTGCCAGCCTTGCATGCCGGCGGGGGTGGCCCCACTTTCCGTCCAGCGAGGTTCAATGTGATCCACAAAACATTCAGTGCAATAACACATCGGGCAGGCTTCGCGGCAGGCATAACAACGAATACAGCGTTCGGCTTCTTTCTGGAAGGAGGCGTATCTTTCTTCGATAGCCTGAGAATCGAACCTTTCAACGACTGAATTTGCCAGGTTTTGGTCTGTTTCAGGTACAGGTTCGCCAATAATCACATCAGCGCTGATGGGGTTGCGGTGGCTGCAGCGCAAGCAGCTTTCGTGGAACAATTCGTTCTTATAGAAACTGTATTGTCCATCTCGCGTTTCTATAATGACTTCATAGTCATTTTCGCTTACAGCCAAAACAGATTCACCGACACGTTCGACAATTTTGCGCCAGTCAATGATCCCTTCGCAGGGGATACCGATCAGGAACAGGTCGTCACGGGATTTCTGCTTTTCTACGATCAAGGCGTTGACAGAGCGATTTTCACAACCACGTACCAGCATGCCGACTTTTTTGTCTTTTGGAATCCGGGTGAGGAAAGTCGCCAAATTATTCTGGCAAAGTCCGTTATAGACAAGGTTATCAACCTCATCAACAGATGTGAAAAAAGCGGGTTGGGGATGCAGAGGAGTGTCGCCTGGTTTGAAGGCTACCACGACCTCAACCACACCTTCCTGCAGCAAGCGTTTGGCTTCAGATTTGATTGCTTCGATATCAGGCATTTAACTCTCCTTCAGCAATTTTCACGCGAGTAACCAGGTTGGTGGCTGGTCCTAACGCTTCCAAATCTTGTTCAAACTGAGCCAATTGCTTTTGGATGATGCCCCGGTCCTGCAAATCGAGCCATACAAAACGTACTCGCTGCTTTTCATAACCGATATGGTCCAGGAAATCATTGAATTCTTCCAATTGTCTTCGAGCTGCCATGTTTCCAGTTTTAAAATGGCATTGTTCTGGCATGCAGCCGCTGATCATGACACCATCAGCACCGCCCTGGACAGCGTTGAGTATATACAGTGGGTTGATGCGACCGGTGCAAGGAGATTTTGTAAGGTGGATGTTTTTGGGTAATTGCGTATCCACCCATATTTGGTCTTCTTGTGAATATAAGCACCATTGGCACTGAAAAAAAGCGATTTTCGGTTTCTGAGACATCATACAGGCTCACTTTCCAGCCAACTCCACAGATTTTCAAGGACGATGTTGTCATTGAAGTCCTGGATCAGGCGAATGGAAGTGGAACGGCAGGCAGCGTTACACATTCCGCAAGCCATACACTTACCTGGGTCGACTGAAGCTACGGTTATCATGCCCCTAAAAGGCACTTTTTTCTCAACCAAACTGATTGCTTCATAAGGGCAGACCTGAACGCATAATCCGCAGGCAACACAAGTGGATTCATCGACCCTGGCAACCTGGTAGGGATTTTGTTCTCCCTGCGCAACTGCCAGTTGTTTTACGGCAGTGATCACGCCGGAAATATGGATCTTTTGCGGGCAGGCTGGATAACACAAGTCGCAAGCGCTGCAAAGCCAGGTGGTTTGGTCGGTAAATGCGGCTTCCTTAAGGTTGAAAACGGCTTCACGGATCAATCTCCGGGGATTGTAGTTAGGTTCCAGTTTCTCCTGAATCATGCATTTGGCTGTACAGGTGCCACAAGAGTAGCACATCATCAGCATTTCGCCACCAGGAATGGCTTTGACCTGTTCTGCAAGAGTATCTGCTACTGCATCATGGTTCATGCGGGTACCACCTTGTTCAGCATTTCGTTGACAATGAAATCAACCTGGATCATGGCTTCTTCAACCCCAGGAATTTCGCCCAACTTAGTTAACTTCTTTTCCATCTCGGGTTTCAGACGTTCGATTTCCGCTTTCAACTGGTCTTCCGGGATCGAATCCAAGGTTTCTTGCATTTCGTTGATCACGCGGGCATACTTATCGCCTTCTGCAGCACTGATCCATTCAGTACGGAAGCGACCGGGTGTCATGCCTAAACGTGCAAACATTTTGTCCAGCCGGGCAGCTCGTTTAGCGCCGGCAATCTGACCGGTGATGTAATGGCAGTCCTGTGGATGGCAGCCGGAATACAAAACCGCGCCAGCACCAAGTCGGTATGCTTCATAAATCAGGTCAGCATCCATGCGTGCAGAGCACATCACGCGCAGACCGCGTTCGTTAGCGCTGTATTCGAAGTGGCTGGTTCCAGCCAGGTCGGCACCACCATAGGAACACCATTGGCAGCGAAAAGCCAGAATTTTCTTTTCGGGCTCTATTGCCAGAAGTGTGCGGATCTGAGCAAGCACCTGCGCGTCGGTGTAATGTAATTGAGTGATTGCGTCATGAGGACATTCACCCACACAGGCACCACATCCATGGCATTTGGCAGTGATAACTTCGGCTGAAAGGCCTTTGGTGTAATCGATGGCTCCATATGGGCAGGCTCTTTCACAAATGCCGCAAGCCTGACCCTTGCCACTGACGCAGCGATCTGGCCAAACAACCGCAACCGTAGGTTCAATTTGCCAGGTTTCAGAATGCAAAATGCGTGAGGCACGCGCGGCTGCGGCTGAACCTTGGGAAACACTGGCAGGAATATCTTTGGGTCCCTGGCAGGCACCAGCAAAGAAGATACCGTCAGTAGGACTGTCGTTCGGGCGCAACTTGGGATGGTATTCCATAAACCAGCCACCGGGTGACTGGGCTACGTTGAGAACTGAGCTCATGTGATCCTGGTCGGGCTGCGGAATCGCTGCCTGGTTGAGCATGACCATGTCATACTCGTGTTCGATCACACGACCTAGGGTGATATCTTCAGACTTGATAAAGAGCTGATGGCTATCGGGATCTTCCGTGATTTCTGCCGGTCGTCCCTGTATAAATTTGATACCGGCTTCACGGGCACGGTCATAAAACTCTTCGTAACCCTTGGATGGGGTGCGGATATCGATATAGTAAATGGAGATATCCATATCTGGATTCATCTGTTTGAGCAGCAACGCGTTCTTGATTGCGTACATGCAGCAGAAATTGGAACAGGAAGTGTTGTAACGTTTATCGCGCGAGCCAACACAGTTGATGATAGCCAGCCTTTGTGGGCGTATGCTGTCACTCGGACGAATTACCATCCCATGGGTGGCTCCTGCTGAGTTGTTCAGTCGTTCCATTTCCATGGCAGTGATTACGTTGGGGAAGCGTCCGTAACCATATTCAGTCATGGGAGTGGGGTCAAAATGACTAAAGCCAGTAGCGACTACGATTGCGCCGATGTCTTCTTCAATCACTTTGTCTTCCATGCTGAAATCGATCGCTTCAAGCGCACCACAAGCTTCAACGCACTTGTAGCAGTGGATGCAGGCATCCATGTCGATATTGTAAATCAGAGGAACAGACTGGCTCATGGGCACATAAGCTGCCTTGCGGGGTGCCAGGTTCATCTCAAAATAGTTAGGCACTTCTATAGGGCAAGCCTTCGTGCAGGCTCCACAACCGTTACAGCGGTCCGCGCGCACATATTTTGCTTTTTCTCGCAGGGTGACCTTGAAATTGCCGACAAAGCCTTCGACTTTCTCGACTTCAGTATAAGCTTTTACTTCGATCAGGGGCTGACGCGCCGCGTCAACCATTTTTGGTGCAAGAATTCATATTGAGCAGTCCATCGTTGGAAAGGTCTTGTTTAGTTGCGCCATGACCCCTCCAATCGTTGGTTCTTTTTCTACTAATATGACTGGGATTTTTTGCTCTGCCAGATCGAGCGCGGCATTGATCCCGGCTACGCCACCGCCAATGACCATTGCTTTTTTGGTCACAGGCACATTGATCATATCCAGCGGGGTCAAAAATGCGGCTTTTGCAACGGCTGCAGCTGTCAAGTCTTTAGCTTTTTCAAGCGCTCCTTCGCGGTCATGACCATGAGCCCAGGTGCACTGCTCGCGGATGTTAGCCATTTCCATCAAGAATGGGTTAAGTCCAGCTTCAGCCACGCAGGCTCTAAAGGTAGGCTCGTGCATACGCACAGAACAAGCTGAAACGACAACCCGATTGAGACCGTGTTTTTTGATGTCTTCTTTGATCAATCGCTGTCCACTGTCCGCACAGGCATACATGGTTTCAGCAGCATGTACCACCCCGGGAAGTTTGCCAGCAAAATCAACCACCTGATCGGGTGGAATTACGCCAGCAATGTTGCTGCCACAATGGCAGACATAGACACCAATGCGAGGTTCATCCTCAGGCATCGCGCCTACATATTTGGGTTTGGTTGGTTCTTCGCTCATCTAGGTTCCGTAGCTTTTGTTGGGATGTCCAGCGTTTCTGTGATTAGTTTCTTGCGCGTGCGTTGAGCGCTTTGATCCGCGGTCGTCAATTTGAGAGCTTCTTTAGGGCACCACTTTACACATTGAGGACCGTCTGGTTCATCTTTACAAAGATCACAAATCTCAGCCAACGCAGTGGCAGGATTGATTGAAATGGCACCAAAATCGCAAGCCTCGATACACCAGGCACAACCGTCACACTTGGTGGGGTTGATGTCAATGACACCGGTAACCGGATCTTGCGTCAGGGCATCCCTAGGACAGACGATCACGCAGGGCGCGTTTTCGCAGGTACGGCAGGCGATGGCAGTGATTAGCACTTCGTCCACCCGCACAGTGCGGATACGACTGCGATAACTGTTATATTCACCTGTTTTTGTGAAAGAACACATGTACTCACAGAGTTGGCAACCCACACATAAGTTGGGGTCGCATTCAATATAAGCGTATTTTGAAGTACTGGTGGTTGGCATAGTTCTCCTTGTTATACTCCGATTTCTTCAGCTACATCGGGCATGCCCAATTTGACCAAGTATTCTTTTTCTATCATTCCATCCTTGGTCCAATTTTTTGCTTTGTAGTAAAGGTCTTTCATATACGCAAGCTCTTCTTCAGTAGTGACAACTCCTGCACCGGGACCTTTGGTCATTGGATCGTGCTTCCAGCGCCAGGGTATGTCGTCATCTACCTGAGTCCAACCCTCGCGAATATTAAATGCTTTCTTAATGTTGGTGGCACGAACGCCAATCATATTAACATCGTCATAATCGTAATCCCAACCTGTAGTTGCATTGATCAGTTTCGCAATCGCAGGCCATGCGCCAGCACGATCCGCTTTGCCAGTGAAACTTCGTCGGATAAACTTGCACAGGGGCAATGTGTCGTAGACCGCTGCGTATTCTTCGGAATCGGCAGCGACTCGTCCACGAGTTTCATCAACCGTTAATCGATTTGTCTCACCTTTGATATCAGGGTCGTAGGCGGCAGAGCGGTTATGGCAACCACCACGGGTGCCGGTAGCAAGACCAACAGCAAATGTTTTGAGAGATCGTGAATCGTAACCAGCTGGTTCCAGTCCTTTGATATTCATTGCCCACTTCCAGCTTTCGCTGCCTTTTTCTTCATCGATCTTTTTGCAAGCAATGCGAGTACCTTCTGCCAGTAAATTACCAATGCCTTCTCTGTCCCGAATCATTTCAGCCAGCTTAACTGCCGATTCACCTTCACCAAATCTGAGCGAAAAACCCTCCGGGTGAGATTCACAGACAAAATCCTCATCAGTAAGGACACCTTTCTCGTAACACTCCATAGCGTAACCAATGGTAACGCCCATGGTAATGCTGTCCATTCCATCTTGATCGGACAATGTGATCAATTTAATGGCAGCACGAATGTCAGAAATACCGAGATTGGAGCTGTTGGCGAACAAACTTTCGTATTCAATGCCGGTCATTGCGCCAGCAAATGGTCCGGTCTTGACAATGGACATTTGCTCACAAGCGATGGGGCACTGCGCGCAGGCAATAACCTTGACTTTGTGATGTTTATCAAGAAATTCTCCGCTAACTAATTCAGCATCTTCAAAGACACCTTCCTGGAAATTTCGTGTAGGTAAAACGCCAGCTTTGTTTTGACTGAGCAGTCCAGTAGCAGTACCGTAGACTCGGTATTTTTCCGTGTCTTTGCCCTGGGCGGACTTTGAAATGTCGAACGAGAGCTGATTCAGGGCGGCAGGATCAAAAACCTTGACCCCTTTCGTGCCCCGCACCGAAACAGCCTTCAGTTTTTTATGCCCCCAGAGCATCCCATGACCTGTACGACCGGCTTGCCGTCCATCGTTTGTAACATTAGCATAACGGACAAGATTTTCGCCACAAGGACCGATCGTGCAAGACCGGATCTGGTCATCACCTAGTTTTTCGCGGATCGCTTCTTCGGTCTCAAAGGTGCCCTTACCGAGCAGGTAAGTGGCATCGTTGAATTGAACACGCTCATCATCAATAAACAATTGGGTCCATTTGTCGCAACTGTTGTGCAAGACCATACCGTCCCAACCAGCCCGTTTGAGTGCAATTGAGAACCAACTGCCCGAAAGACTATCACCAATAAAACCGGTGAGGGGAGATTTGGAAGCTAATCCAAATTTTCCGCCTACTGGAACTGGTGTGCCCGTAAAAATTCCGTTGGCAAAACAAATCGGATTGCCGTCGTCGAGGGGGTCGCAGCCAGGAACAATATTCTCCCATAGGAGGCGGGAAGCCATAGAGACCCCGCCAATCCAGAGTTTGTACCATTCTTCCGGCTTGGTTTCGACCCAGTTTTTTTTGGATCTTAGATCAATATGCAGAATTTTTCCACTATATCCGTGCATCACAACTCCTGTCTGGACATGGATATTGGCGACTCGTTAAACCTTACCGCGTAAACGCAGAAGCCGCTTCGCCAATTTAAAATATGATTATTAACTGAAACCATCTACATGAAAAAGTATAACCCAATTGTCAAAAACGGGTTTGATATTTGCCACTAATTGTTATCCGGTGAACAAAGGAAATGTGTGAAATGAGGCGATTTTTGTTGCTCAATAATTGAGCGACGGTTCAGTTTTTACTGCAGATCGATAAATCATCCGAAAATTTTCAATATTTTGTAATTGATAGTGAGTGGATGATAAAAGGGTCGTTTTTTGATTTCGAAATAAATTCATCAAAAAACGACCCTTTACGAATTTCAGGATGACCGATGTGGTCAGCAATATTCTTTTTTATCTCGACATACTCAGTTTGATCATCTCGCCTTTTTGGTCAAAGGTCATGCGGGCGAAGTGATTGTGGCTCTTTGATTTGTATTCGTACTGCTTTTTAAGGGTAACCACGTAACGCTGACTGGACTTGAGCAAATCATATTGAGTGCGGTGTTCTTCCACTTTGTCCGGGTCGAGTGTAAAGTTGGAAAGCTGTGGATTGATCGCAACGGTCGCATCATCCAAACCAGGCAGATAATTTTTAATCACAGATTTAATTTGACCCAGGATCTCACTTGGCATTTCATCTGCAGCTACCACCAATTCATCCGGTGAGTCACTGATAGTCTTCAGTTCTGGAGTAACGGTGGGACGGATGGCCGGTTTGGTGACTTCCTTAATATTCTTTGCAGTTGCCAGGGGGTCGCCAAAGAGCACAAACGAGAGAATCGTTTTTTGGTCTTCACCGTCCAGGTAGCCCTGGTCGCTTGTCATTTTCTTCGCCAGTGCCAATTTAGCTTGCATAAGGGCATAACCAGATGACTGTCCTTCTACAATGTGCGTCCAAAAGTGCCAGGCAAGCAGATCGGCGGCGATTAAAGGCTTGCTGACCGAACCATAGGCGATGCAGGTCGAACCGACAAAAGCTCGCGTTCCGCTGGCCAGGAAATTAAGCGCTATCGATTCACTGACTGCTTTTTCAAGGATGTTGGCTCCATAACAAGCCTCACTCAAGACCAATGATGGGGCGGAGCTGGAGGGGGTGAAATTCTCTGGCAGCATCGCTACAGGGTATTCCGGACCCTGCTCCCGCCTGGTCAGGTCTTTTTGCCCATACCATTCGGCAGTATCTTTAAGTCCATGCAAGTTAAAGTAAGCATACTTGGGATTACTTGTTTGCCCGGCGAGTAAATTGGTGTTGGTGGTTGGTGGCGAGGTTTTAAGGCGATCGGCATGATCAATGGTCGAAAAGACCATCGAGGAGGGTGATTTCCAAACCTCAGCGGAACAAGCCAGGTTGTTCGACCGTTCAAAGCGGGTCGAAAACTGCAGCAAAGAGCGGTTAAGACTATCGAGCCAACGAATCAAAGGATTATTCTCAAGGGATTTCCTGGTTTTGACCTTGACTTCGTATTCGTTATTTAAGAAGCGTAATTGCTCCAGTAAATAACCTGCATCGTTCCCTCGCTCGTCTGGCAAGCGCCCAACCGGCCACTGCTGGATAAAATAATTCTCATCGATGGTAGCGTAAGGATTATCAGAAGGAACATTGATATCGCTGTCATCGGTTGGATTCGGAAGCAGGTGGAAGGGCACAATGTCATCTCCACCGACGATCAGAAGCGCACCAATCATCTCGCCACGAGTTTCCAAAACCTTATCCAAATCGGTGAGTGCCAATTTCAACTTCCAGGCATCTGGTTTGCCGATAGGACTGAGGTTGAATTCCTGTGCACTTTTGGCATCATCGGGAACATAAACACAGCTGTTCCAACCGGGCAAAGTGACGATTTTCAGAGAAAGATCCCGCATGGATTCGATTATCACTGCAGCGGTGTTTTCGCCGTATTTCTGAACCAAATTTTGGCGTGAGGTCATGATCACATAGCTGGGGAAGCGCCCATCTGTACGCATCAATTCTGATTTTTTAATCTTACTGGCAATTGTGGCAAAATCTGCTTCGATTTCCTCAATAGCTTTGAGGGCTGCTACTGTTTTGGGATCTTGGGTGTAGGTACTCTTGTTAACAACTGCTTGCTCTATTGCATCAGGGCTATCCTGGTAGTGTTCAGGTGGGGTGGTAGCGATATCTTTTGCAAAGAAGGAACTGGTTGGGACTTCAGAGTAGTCCAAAGCCTCCTCTTCCTCCTCATCATAGTCATCGAAAACAAAGGAAGATACCTGGTTGGCAAGCGTTGGCAGGTCATCCAGCAATTCGCTGGCAAGTTTGTTACTTGTGGGCAGCTCGGGTTCTCCGTTGCTGACAAATTCAGAGCCTGAAAGAACATTCCAACCCAATTCTGCCGCAACAGCTGCAGGGACAGGCAGGTCGAAAAAGACCTTGAGGTCTTCCGGCCAGAGCGGTTTGAAATTGTGATTGGGACCAAGCAAACGGTTGACAACCTGCCCACTGGCGTCTTGTGCCGCGCTCCAGTGCAGTCTTTCGACACCCTGGGCATCATCACCATTTTGCAGGTCTGCGATTGCTGCCAAAATCTTGATCTGAACACAAGAAGGCCAACGGGATGAGTAAATCCCGCTCAGTGTATGCAGGAGGGTGTAGTTGCGGGTTTCTTGAACAATACGCATGTGGAATATTGCAGGCAGAGCCACTTTTGGATTATGAGCCAAAGATTCCATAACCGCTTTTTCAGCAAGAACCAAATCACTGCTTTCATAAGCGTTGCGAGCCTGGACCAGGGCAGGCAGCCAGGCGGCTTGAATTGCGGAGCTTGAAGAAGTGCGCTGCAGGTAAGCTCTTGAGGCGGAGATGTCAGGATTATTTTGACCGGTTAATTGGTCAAGAAGCGTGGCTGCTTCGGTGAATTCAGGGTCGAAACCGAGGATCTTTTCCAGATTTGTGGTTGCCATTTCGGTATCGCCCAATTCTGCCAGGATATGAGCGTACATATAATTGACCAACAGGTCACCAGGATAGCTCCCCAACCATATCAAAGCTGCCTGACGGGCAAACTGAAATTCCTTGTTTACCATGGCAGTCTGGATTAATGTAAGAAATTTTCCCCTGCGAACAATCAAAACTTCATCACTTTTATGGGCAGAATAGGATTTCATTTTCGTTTCGGTGCCTCCTGGAGGTTATTTACCAGGTTCAGAGCGACGATCGCGGCTAACTGCCGGCGGATGCTTTGATCTGAAGGTGAAAGTTGGGCTGCCTGGCGCAGCATATATTCGGCATTGCGGTAATCACGGCTTTCTTTGTAAGCCGAAGATGCCTGGAGATATGGGCGGGGATCTTTCCCAACCATATCAATAGCTTTGTGGTAGGTTTCGATGGCATTGTTGACTTCACGCCGGTCCTGGTAGGTCTGACCTAACTCGAGGTAAGCCTCAATCAAACTGGGATCTAGCTTTATGGCTTTGCTAAGTCTTGCCACGGCCTGGTCGAGATTGCCTTGAAGACGGTCGATCTTACCAATTGAAATCAGTGTTTGTGGATTGTCTTCGTCAATTGAAAGACTGTTTTGCAAGTTTTTCTCCGCCTTTTCCAGTTCGTTGGATTCAATTTGGTAGGCGGCAAGTTGGTTCAGCACCAAAATATTCTCGGGATTAGCATCAGCGAGATTTTGCATGGCACTCAGCGCGCCGTGTGGATTGGAACGGCGATCGAGATCTATAGAAAGCAAATCTAAGGGGATCGGGTCAGCAACCACTGCTTTGGCTGCCTGGATGGTAAGCCTGGCAAGGTTCGGGTTTTCACTGCTGATTTCTGCCCTGGCTTTGAGAAGCAAGGCTTTGGGATGATCGGGACTGATCTTAAGCGCCTGGTTGATTGCCTGCGTTGCCAGATCAATCTCATTTCTTGCAAGATAGGATTCGGCGATCGAGACATGATAATCCGGTTTTTCGGGCTCCAGCTGGGCAGCCTTTTGCCAGCATTGAATGGCGATTTGATGTTCACCCAATTGCTGGTTGATGTGGGCGAGTGAATCGAGTGCTTCCGGATTTTCCGGGAAGAGATCTGAGGCTTTTCCAAAATAATCCTTGGCAGCATGATAATCTTTTTCCAGCAGTTTTACGTCGCCCAGCAGCTGCCAGTATTGGGCAGCTTTGGGGGCGATCCGCAGGGCGTGTTCAAGGTGAGTGGCTGCGAGGGGATACTCGCCAATATCCTGGTACATAGTCGCAGCGAAGGTATGCCATTCCGGCTCATCCTGCCAAATTTCCAGGGCTTTTTCTATAGACTCAACTGCAGCTTTCGGTTGATTTCGTTTGGCAAATGCGTCAATAGCAAGCAGAATTGGGTCTTGCGGTGTTTTTTCAAGCAAATCCTGGGCTAGAGCTGCACTATAGGTTGGGTCGAGATGCAAATTCAGGATAGCGCTTTGGGTCAAAACCTGGGGGTCATCCTCATAAGCAGTCATGATCGCATCAATCCGCTCAGGATTGACCAAAACTGAGAGAACTTGTGCTGCCTGGCAACCAGTATTGATCAGTTGGCTCATTTTGTTTTCATCATCCCAATGACCACTGAAAACAGCCTGACCAATCTTCAATTCAGACATCAATTGTGATGGTTTTAAGAAGCGACCAGCAACTGCGATTTGTTCTTCCAATAATTCTGCCTGGTTGTCTTCTGTAAACAGTTCAGGCGCGTGACGCGTGAGGTTCAAAAGCATGGCATTATTGCGTTGACGGTAATTGTCGCTCAGGTAAGCAGCTAACAGTTGATTTGCAATAGGGTTGATTCGCACAATTGCAATGGCGCTGGCAAAACATTGGTTTGCAATCTCCCAATTGGTTGCTTCCCAGGCAGTGATTCCAGCAGCAAGGCAGGCCCAGACCCAATCGAAATGTCGGGCGATGGAGAATGCATTTTCTTCTTGATGAACTGCCACGGCTTCTAACCTATCTTTGGCCTGGTTAAGGAGGGAGTCTGCATTTTGCAACTCACCTGCCTGTTGAGCCAACAGGGCACGTACCACCAGGGTGAAAGACGTATCAGCCTGGTCTGCCAGGAAATGCTCCCAAAGCATTGCTACTTTTGGATAATCCTGCTGGATCATCGCATCAAGGCAGAGCATTTGCACTAATGGAAAAGTTTCTGCCGTTTCTTTGGATTGAGATGTGAGAAAATCTAGAATTCCTTCAAGTTTTTGGTTGTTGCGTAACGCTAAAGCAAGTCCTGCTTGAATTTCAATAAGCTCATAGCTGGAAGGATCGTTGTTTTGGGCAAGATTGGCATGCTTTTGGGCAGCATTGAGATCGCCAGTAATTCTTTCCAGCTGGATCGCACGCAAGTAAAGTCCGGTAGCGGTATAGGCAGGGAAGTCAACAGGGCTTTCCATCTGAGCCTGATCAACCAGGCATTCATTTTCACCGCTGAATTCCAATCCCTGCACCACGCTGTTGATTTTTTCCAATGCAGGTAGAAACTGACGATTTGCCGACAGAACGTCGCTAAGCAGTACCGGGTAACAGGGGTGATTGCCTAATGAAGAAGCTAATTCCTGAGTCAATTGCAGTGCCGCGGCTCCGTCACCTAGGCGAAGGATGGAATAAACCAGGTTGCGGGTTTCATTGAAATCGGGGGAAGGGTTGCCAGAAATTGCCCTCTGGATGATCGCTGAGGCTTCATCCTGCTGGTCAAGATGAAGATAGAGGTTGGCAACGTCCACATATTCTTCGGTTGTGATGCCTTCAATCGAAAGCATTCGGTTCAGAGTATTTTTGGTTTCTTCTAAATCATTCAGGCGGGCATATGTGCGAGCAAGCGTTAGATAGAGTGTTTTATCTTCAGGACGAAGATGGATGGAATCTTTCAATACCTGGATCGCCTCTTTCTCATTGCCCTGGTTACTCATAAATTCACTGAACCAGAAAACGTTTTCAAGATCAGCAGGGGCGATTTGAAGACTGGCACGTGCTGTATTGAAAGCTTCGTTGTTCAGACCAGAGTTCAAATAAGCCTTGGTGAGCACATGGCGGGTCTCCAGGTCATCTGGATTCACCAGCACAGCTTCCTGTAAAGAAGCCAGGCTGATATCGTCTAAACCCAGGTTTAATGCAGTCTTTCCAATTTGCAATTGCAGGTGATGGTAGGCTCGCGGTGATTTGGATTGAGGGCTTTCCAGAAGCTTCAAATAGCTTTCGTAAGCCGATTCGTCGTTACCAATTGCGGCATTCAAATCTGTAGCCAAGAGTGCCAGGTCGAAGTCTTGTTTCAAGACGCCTTGATTGTTCAATAAGGCTTCCAGTAAGCCTTCCAATTCTTTCTGGTTTACTTCTGGGCGCTGCTTGTTTAACTCCAACAGGCAGGTGGCATATGCCAGGAGCGTGTCCTCACGATGCAGTGAATTCCATGCAAATTGCAGCAGATGCCTTGCACTAATGGCATCATCCATCGCCAAATAGGTTTGCCCTAACACCAGCGCTAATTCCGGGTCGCTGGCGTAATCTTCTTCTAAAGGTTCAAGGATTTCCCAGGCGTCGTTGGTATAACCTTGCTTTAACAAGGCACCAGCTAATAGTTTGTGCACTTCAGGATCTTGCCGGTTAAGTTCAAAAGATTGTTTAAGGACGCCGATGGCATCGGTTGTTTGTTCGTTTTCCAGGTACAGTTTGCCGAGAGCGCTCAAAATTTGCGGGTCTGAGGGAAAAGCAGCTTTTGCTTTTCTCAACGCTTGAGTGGCATTCTCATTCTCGTCCAATTCTGTCCAAATTTTTGCCAATGAGAGCCAACTGGCGGGTTTTTCAGGAGCGACCTCAGAAGCTTTTTTTAATAATTCAACAGCTCGTGTTTTTTGATTTGAATTGATCAATGCCTTGCACAGGATCACCAGTGCTTCACCATCGAGTTGATTATTTGACAGGAAATTTTCAGAGATAGGTATGGCAATTTCGGGTTTGCCGGCTTTGATCGCTATTTCGGAATAGGTCAGTAAATCTTCCCGCGATGGAAGGGCTGATTGATTGATAAGCTCCTCGTAAATGTCAAGAGCTTTGGCTTCCTGCCTGGTCTGCAGGTAGAGTCTGGCTAATTCTTGCTTGTTGGCTTTGTTTTCAGGCTCAAAAACTGATAGCAATGCCGAAGATTCAATCGCATCGTCCAGATTGGCAAGACGTTGATTGATCCTGGCCGCCAACCTGATCGTGTTAATGTCATTAGGGTTATCCTGAAGGGCTTTGCGGATGAATTCACCCGCAGCTATGTAACGTTTTTGTTCAAAGGAATATTCGGCTGCTTTCAGATTATCACTTTCAAAATTGAAGCGTGAGGTTTCTGAAGGTAATGTTTTTCGTTGGAGAGCGCTATCCAAGGCAGTATGGACTGGTCCTGATTTCTCTCGCAGTTGAGGATATCGAAGCGCAAAAAGAGCGCTGGTGTTCTCATCTTCTCCCTGGTTAAGGAGATCAAAGGCGAAATCGACCTCATTCTGGCTAACTAAAAACTCTGCATACTGATTGCGATAATCTGCGTTATCGGGTTCTAGTTGTAATACTTGTTCCCAGGTTTTGCGAGCTTCTTCGGGCTCGGACCGCTCAAGTCCCAACGCCATTTTGTGCAAAATGGCTGCCTGATTTCTGTTTATCGCCTTAAAGGCGAGCGCCAACGCCTGACCTGCTTTGTCGGGCTGACCTGCGAATTGATAGATGGAAGCCAGATTCTGATAAGTTTCTACCGGGCGATCAACTGCCTCTGGAGTTTTCTGGATGAGGAGATTGTTGGCGAGCAGCTTGATAAAGTTTTCTGAGACCACACCTTGTAATTGGCTCAAAACATGGACTTGCAGGTGTAGACTGGCATTATCAAGAAATTTTGCCAGAAAGTCGAACTGTTCGTTCTCAGCCAAGGGAAGATTTTTGAGAAGAGAAATGATGCATTTTGCCAGGTCTGCTGAATTGTTGGCATCTGTTGTGGCGGCTAGTTCTTCCAATGCCAGATCAAAATCCGGGCACAAGGAAGGCAAAATCGTCAGGCTGGTAGACCAAGCATGAAGCCCGGTTTTCCCTTGCGTGAGAAATTGAGGCAGACCTCTCCAACCAGACTGTTTGATCCGGTACTCCCGCAAAGCAAGCGCGAGCAGGGCAGCATCTTTCAATGTGGCAGGTTCCAAACCAGTCATGGAGACAGTCTCAAGGGTTTTTGCTGCTTTTTCGAGTAATTCTGCAGGGACAGGAGTGAAAAGATTGCTAAGGTCTTTGTCGACCAGAGTTTCATCCAATAGAAGCAAGGAGATTACAGCCGGATGCCAGTTTTCAGGGTCATTCCCCGCGAAATCGAACCATTTTTCAGGGAGTCCGTGATTATTTAACTCCCTCCACAAAAGTAAATTTTCGCGATATGCTGCGATTAATTCGCGGCTAGTTTTTTGGTTAAAACGTGAAATGAGCTCTTTAAGCAGCCAGTCTATCGCCATCATGTATCCTTTCGCCTGTATAAACTAAGGCAATATTCCGGTAAAGGGTTTAACGAAGTAATACGCCGCTGCGAATAGAACTAAACTAAGAAAAACGAAGAAAATTCCAATACCGGTATTTGATTTCGCCAGATCGTTCAACGAATTAATGAGCAGTGAAGCGTTACCGACAAGACCAGAGACACCATCTGTGATGCCTTTGTCTGCCAGTTTGCTGGTTGCATCAGCAATAGTCTGTATATTGCGGTTCATGGCTTGTTTTGCCAAAATGAAAATGCTCAGAACCAGGCAAACGATTCCAAATGCAAATAACACAACTGATACGATCAATACAATTTGATTTCCGCTATCAAACATAAAAAACCTCCGAACAGATTCCTGTTGGAGGTTAAGGTGCAAATACTATGCCAGAGGTAAGGGTTGCTGACCGACCTTCGGAGGCTGATTGGAAATGTCAAGGGGAAGGTGACCGATATCGATTGCGGCTTCGTCACAGAGGAGGACTGCTCTCTCCAAGGCATTACGAAGCTCACGAATGTTTCCAGGCCAGCTGTAATTGACCAAGACTTCCATTGCTTTGGGGGTGACATCCAGGATGTTTTTGCCCATGCTCATGTTGAATTGCTGCAAGAAGTAACCAACCAGGTCAGGAATGTCCACTTTCCTTTCGGCTAAAGCGGGCAAGTCCAGGTCAACCACTTTGAGACGGTAATAAAGGTCTTCACGGAACTCGTGTTTTGCGATCATTTCCTGCAGATTGCGATTGGAAGCCGCTACAACCTGGACGTCTACATTTATCAGGGCAGTACCGCCAACTCGTCGGAAAGAGCGTTCTTCAAGCGCGCGCAGGAACTTGGCTTGCAAGTCCATCGGCATAGAAGAAATCTCATCCAGGAAAAGAACACCATCATCAGCAATCTCCATCAAACCATTGCGGCGATGGGTAGCGCTTGTAAATGAACCCGCTTCATGACCGAAAAGTTCTGATTCAAACATGGTAGATTGGATGGCCGGGCAGTTGACATCTATGAAGGGCTTGTTTGACCTGGGTCCGCTTTCGTGGATATAACGGGCAAGCACTTCTTTACCTGTCCCAGTGGGACCGGTAATGAGGGAAGAAACAGAGGCTTCTGCCGCTCGGTGTGCCAATTCGACGATTGCTTGCATTCTTGGGGTTTTCCCGATGATGAATTTGTCCAGGCTGGCTTTGCCTCTGAGATGGTTTAATTCACGACGCATAGCGACCATTTCGGAAGCGCGTTTGACGGATTTTTCCAACTCCAGCAAATCCAACGGTTTTTCCATAAAATCCTGAGCGCCATTCTTCATAGCTTCCACTGCCATGCCTACTTCCCCATGAGCAGTAACGATGATCACCTGGGGTCTGTTTGGCAGCCGGGATGTCTCGGTCAGCAAGTGCGGTCCATAGCCGTCTGGAAGCCGCACGTCCAGGATGATGATATCTGTACCATCCTGGCTGAGAACAGCTCTGGCGTCAGCCAGGGTGCCGGCTTCTTCCACTTCGAAACCTTTGGTCCTCAGAAATTCAGAAACGACCATGCGGGCGGTTTCTTCATCGTCAACAACTAAGATTGATGCAGCCATAAATTTCCCTTCTTATGCCCTCGGCAGCAGCACATGGAAAACGCTGCCCCCAGGAACACTTTCAACATAGATATTTCCTTCATGAGCGGTGACAATCCGTTTGGTAATTGCCAACCCAAGCCCAGTTCCACTTGACTTTGTGGTCAAAAATGGCTCAAAAATATGCTCAACCAAATCTTCCGGAATGCCAGGTCCGGTATCGGCAATGATTATCTCACATTGCGATGGAATGATGTGAGCCGAAGCCGAAATCAATTTGATATTGAGACTGCCTCCATGGTCTTCCATCGCTTCAATCGCATTGCTGATCAGGTTGACAAAGACTTGTTCAATCGATCGCAGGTCAGCTTTAACCAGAAGTCCTTCTTCTGGCGCGGAGAAATTGTAGGTGATGTTCAATTTTTTCATGCGCGGATCCCATTTATCAAGGATCGCTGGGATCATACTCGCGAGGTCCACCGGCTGGATTCGATATTCAACCGGTTTTGAGAAAGTGAGGGTTGACTTAACCAGGTGGGTCAAGCGGGTGCAATCGTTCTGCAATCGTTCTACAAGCCCGGCATAAGGTGCATCCGGGGCCATCTTCATCCCGATCAGCTGGAGACCTGTGGAAATGCTATTGATCGGATTCTTAACCTCATGAGCAAAAATTGCGGAAACCTCGCCAAGGAAGGCTCGCTGTTCCAGCATCTGGGAGTGAGCACGGATTTTTTCGCTTTGACTTAAATTTCTCAAAATCAAAATAATGCTGCGAACTACTCCCTCTTCCTTAACAGGCAAACACAAAACCTGGGCTGGAAAACTTGCACCCTGCCGGGTGTTCAGGTTTAGGTTGTGACCTGCCAGCGTGGGAATGCCTTGTTGGGCATTCTTATATAGGGTGGAAAGGGTTTCGTTTCCGATCAATACCATTTCTGCGCGTTCATGAAAAACCTCTTTGCTTGCGTAACCAAGCATCGATTCTGCGGCAGGGTTGAGTTCTGTGATACGCAAGTCCGGACTTAGGACAATGATGCCCTCCTCCAGGTTATCGGTTACAGTCTGCTGAATTCTTGCAAGTTTGCGTACGTTGCGCATCATTGTGCTGGCTTGGTCCATCGTCGAGAGGTGCTTTAATGCAGAACTGGTGTGGATGCTGAGCAGGTTTAGATAACGGAGGGTCTCATTGTCAGGAACGAGACCAAATCCACCAGAAAGAATCAGCCCTTGTATATTGTTATTTACAATTAACGGGATGCTAAACAGATAAGACGCCTCGACCTCCTGGCTTAACTCTTCAAAGGAAGACAGGGTGGGTTTACCTTCGCGCCACAAAACAGTCGATTCCATCTTGGGCAGATTACTCACTTCTATTTTCTCAGGAAAGTATTGGGCTATTTCAGAATTGTGCTCCTGAGCAAGGGTTAGACTTTGACCGTTTCTTCTATAGGTCAGGATAAAATCCGGCTTAGATGTTTTCGAAATGATCATACTTGCCATTTTATACAGCGCTTCAACAGTTGTCTGGTCTGCCAATTCCGTCAGCAATCTTAAGTTGTCATAGCGATATTCCTGGTCCAAAAGGTCTTGCCTGAAGAGGTTCTCTTCCAGGATGGTGGAAAAAACGAGCACAACGATCTGATTTGTAGGGCTCAGTGAATGGATTTTCAAGAGAACCGGTAATAATTCTCCACTTGAAATTTGCAGGGAGATTTGCCTGGCTTCTTTTGGGCTGGGGTTTGTGTCTGGTTCTTCCGGAATGACTGCCGACAATCCCAGTTTCTGCAAATCACTACTGGAATAACCGCTTAGATCCAGGAAAGGCTGATTTGCCAAAACGAGCTGGTCTTTGGAGCGCAGATAAACCACGGCTGGTTCTGGAATCAGGTCAAGCAGAGCCGATTGGCTCAGTTTTTGAAGATCACCTGTAAGCGCGGGGTCGTTGATATTACCTTGGATTGGTCGGTCCACAGATCAGCCTTGTTCAATTCTTTGCATTTGAGCGCAAATGGGCAGGCAGAATGCCTTCCATGGAGCGGTACTTAGCCACTGTTCGTCGGGCAATAGAAATGCCATTCTCTTCTAGTTTTTCTCTGATCTCAGAGTCGCTGAGTGGATGGTCTTCATGCTCGATCATTTCTTTGATGATCGTTCTGAGCGAAAGACTACGATCGAAAAAGATTGCCAGGGGAACAATTTTCTTGTTTGGAAGTTGGATCGTTTTTCCGGAAACAGCCCTCGAGATAGTTGATTCGTGCAAACCGAGTTTTTCAGCTATTTTGGCGCGCGTGAGTGGCACCATATTTTTATCTCCGTTCACAATGTAGTCTTTTTGAAGGACAACCAATTGTTCCAGCAATAACTTCATGGCATTCGAGCGCTGCTGGATGCATTTGATCAGTAGTGAAGCTTTTTCAATATCTTCTTTCCACTCCCCCACATGTTCTTCATCGACCGTTTTCAGTGTATCCTTGAATAATTGATTGACTTTCAAAGTCCCTCGCACAGGAAGGATGATTTCGACTACCAGGGGATTGGCAGGATTCTCGTTGAGATAATAGATCATGACATCCGGTTGATGAAAAACTTCCGAACCAGTGGCATTAGGATTGCGCACATCGCCCCAATGAGCGCGCGCAGGGAATGGATTGAGATTCTCGCTAATGAAATTCGCAACCAGTTGAATTTGCTGGGTGCTTGTTTTAAGTTCACGCGCGATATCAGCAAAATGATGTTGGCTTACTTTACCCAGATACCCTTCGATCACCTCCCGTGTAAAATCGGGCAATTCGATACTCTCTGACAGGCTATCCGCCTGAACAAGCATCGCCTCAGCCGGGTTGGCAGAACAAACTCCAACCGGATCGCAACGCTTCAAGAGTTCGATGATCTCTTGAATCTCACTGGGCAGGCGATGATGATAGCGGGCCACTTCAATAGAGGTGATTGTCAGAAAACCATCTTCATCCAGATGGTTCAAAATATAGGCAGCAATCAGACGGTCTTCGACTTTTAAATCAGCTGCTGCTTGTTTGAGGACGTAGGTGGGCAGATCGATCATTTCCGAGGCAAACGGTTCATCCGGAACTTCACTTGTGCCAGTACCGCTGCCAGTGTAAAAATCTTCCCGGGGAGAGATGAACACGATCGGTTCATCTGAGTTTTCAGATTTGGGTTGACTGCAGATAGGGCAGGGACCAGTGGGAGGGAGCAGGCGTTTGCACATTGGGCAGCGGCGCTCCTCGACCAGTTCGAGCGCTGGGTTGTTTGCTAATTCTGAATCGATTTTCTGCTGCAATTCGACCGCGGTAAGACTGAGCAGCGTCATAGTCTGCGCCAGGTGAGCGGAAGTGTGGGTGGTGGTCTGCTGCCATTGGTTTTGAAACATCAATACCTCTAGTAAGCAAGGCTGTGAAGTTGGAAATCAGCCCTCTTGCAAGAATTATACCTGAAGAATCTTAAAGCTTGATATGCTAGGCTTTGTCATAATCTGGCACATTAAGAATTTGTCAGTTGTACGCACGTAATGGAACCTGAAGCAAAAAAGGATCCTTGTTAGGATGACAAATAGCTGAGGGTGACAAAAAACCCTACTACTCGCTTATAATTAGAAGAAAAAGGAGCAATCTCACCGCTTGTCATGAAAAAACCGTCAAAAACTGTAGCCAATTTGAAACCATATTTCTTCGCAGGTTTAAAAACCGTCATAGCTGATCTTCAGGATAAGGGAATGGACATTATCCGCTTGGATATGGGTTCTCCCGATCTTCCACCCGCCAGCTTTATCATTGATAAATTAATTGAATCAGCCAAGAATCCCAGAAAACACGGCTACTCACCAGCTGGAGGTTCCCCGGGCTTTCTTAAAGCAATAAGCACTTATTACAAACGCCGCTTTGATGTTGATATTGACCCCAAAACAGAGGCTCTGGCTCTGATTGGATCCAAAGAAGGTCTCTTTAATCTGAATCACACCATTTTGGATCCTGGTGACATAGTTTTATTGCCCGATCCCTATTACCCGGTCTACCTTGCCGGGGCTCAATTGGCAGATGCGCACTACTACTTTATGCCTCTTACCAAAGAAAATGACTTTCTGCCTGATTTTGAAGCCATCCCTGAGAATATTGCCAAAGAGGCTAAGCTCATGTGGCTTAATTACCCCAACAACCCCACGGGCGCTACTGCAGACCTGGACTTCTTCAGACGGGCGGTGGCATTTGCCAGGAAAAATGATATTTTGATCGCCCACGATGCGCCTTATTGTGATCTTTGTTTCGAAGGATATGAAGCCCCAAGCATCATGCAAGTCGAAGGCGCAAAAGATGTAGCGGTGGAGTTCAATTCTCTCTCCAAAACTTACAACATGGCAGGCTGGCGTATTGGAATGGCGGTTGGAAACGAAACTGCTATCAGCCTGTTGGCAAATTATAAAAGCCAGATCGACTCATCCAATTTTATGCCGATCCTGGATGCTGCCCAAGCGGCACTTACAGCTGATCAGGGTTGGTTGGTTGAACGCAATAAGATATACGAAAAACGACGGGATGTTGTTTACAACGGTCTAAAAGATTGTGGTTTTGAAGTAGATTTACCTAAAGCCGCTCTGTATTTGTGGGCAAAACTACCTCCAAAATTTCACGATCCTGTCAAATTCTGCGCGGACCTGCTCAACGATACCGGTGTCAGCATGACACCTGGCATAATTTACGGTCCAAGCGGGGCGGACTATATCCGGATCTCGATTGTGATCCCCACAGACCGGATCGAAGAAGCGATTGGACGCATGCAAGCGTGGATTGCAGCACAGTAAGCACTGGATCTTACTAAAAATTGACTCAATTTACTGAAGAAAACAAAGAACAAGCAATCATGGTAGGTGTCCGGATCGGACAGGAGACTCACCAGGGTTTGACCCTGGACGAGAGTTTGCAGGAATTGGAATTGCTGGCAGAGACGGCGGGCATCGAGGTTGTCGGATCGATTACTCAGAATCTTCATACTCCAAATTCACGGACTTATATCGGCTCTGGAAAGCTGGAAGAATTGAAATTGCTTTCTGAAGAATTAGGTGCGCTTACCATCTTATTTGATGATGAATTATCTCCACGCCACCAAAGAGAGCTTGAAAAAGAATTCGACCGCGATGTGAAAATCCTCGACAGAACTGCACTGATCCTGGATATTTTTGCACAGCATGCTGATACACGTGAAGGTATTCTGCAAGTGGAATTGGCTCAGTACAAATATCGCCTTCCTCGTCTGACGCGAGCCTGGACCCACCTTGCAAGGCAGACAGGCGGCGCATCGGGGCGCAGCGGCGGCGTGGGCGGTGTTGGTTTGCGCGGTCCTGGTGAAACTCAGTTGGAAGTAGACCGACGTGAGATCAAGAGAAAGATTGACAAACTGGAAGAAGAGTTGGAAAAAGTACGCCAACACAGAAACCGCTATCGTCAACAGCGCCGCAAGACCAATATCCCGGTGGTTGCCCTGGTTGGATATACCAATGCCGGGAAGTCCACCTTGTTGAACGCCCTTACGGATGCGAATATCTATGTGGCTGACCAGTTATTTGCGACGCTTGACCCAACTACCAGGCAGCTCGAATTGCCCACAGGAGAGACCGTTTTGCTGACGGACACAGTGGGTTTTATTCAAAAATTACCAACTGATCTGGTGGCAGCATTCCAGGCAACACTGGAAGAGATTGCCGAGGCGGATTTGTTGTTGCACGTCATTGATGGATCGCATGAAAACGCTGAGTCACAACGCAGCACTGTTCTAAAAACGCTGGAAGAAATTGGTGCTGGTGAAATACCGATCCTTACTGTTTATAACAAAATTGACCTGTTAGATCAGGACAGTCTGCAAGAGCTGAAAAGATCGGTAGATCCATTGTCACTATTTATCAGTGCGAAGGAGGGGATGGGGTTCAAGGAATTGATTGAATCGATCGCTTCTGGAGCGACTCAAAGTTTTGAACACATCACGGTCTTATTACCTTTTAAAGCCGGTAGTCTTGTTTCCATGTTCCATGAGAAAGGTCATGTTGAGAAAATTGAGCACGAAGAAGCAGGAGTTCGAATCAGCGGCTCGCTTCCGGTGCAATTGCTCTCATTTTTTGAAGAATATTTTGTGTAAGATAAATTTTCTTTGAGGTTTTCGAATTCGATTTTCCAAGGCTGGTAAACTGGATCAATCATCAGGGAACAAAAAAAATCCGGGCAAACTGTCCGGATTTTATCTTAAGGTAAAAGAATACAAATTAGTCTTCTTTGCTGATAGAGATAACCTCACGCCCTTGATAGTATCCGCACTTTGGGCAGACACGATGGGGAAGGCGAGGTTCGCCACAATTGGGGCAGTTCACGCTGGCGCTGGCTTTGAGATGGTCATGCGCACGTCTGCGATCGCGGCGTCCTGGGCTTATTTTTCTCTTTGGTAAAGGTGTCATCTTACACTCCTAACTTGCACTCATATTAATTAACCTATATAGTTTACTCAGGTTCTTAAAAAAATGCAAGGTCAAATTCTTCAATGATCAATTGTTTACCAAATTTTCATCGAAAAGAAAATTCGTTTGTATAATTGAGACATGATGACTAAAAATTGGAAGTTGATCCTGATACGTGGTGGTGGTGATTTGGCAAGCGGCGCTGCAGCTGTCTTGCACAGAAATCGCTGGCAGGTGATCATCACTGAATTGCCTGAGCCCAGAGTTGTGCGGCGAAAGGTTGCTTTTGCTGAGGCAGTTTGGGACGGTCAGCAACAAGTGGAGGAAATTCACTCTGTATTAGCCAAGAATGATGATGAGATTACAAGTGCCTTGTCGGCTGGGAAAATTCCAGTGATTGTGGACCCAGACGCCAGCCTGCTGGAAAGATTCGATTTTGCAGCCGTGGTTGACGCGAGGATGACCAAGCGGTTCAATGCCATCACAAATCCCGCAAATTTACCGATCATTGGCCTTGGACCAGGGTTTATCGCCGGCGAAAATTGTGACGTCGTGATCGAGACCAACCGGGGCGAGAATCTTGGAAGGATTATTCCGCAAGGTGCAGCCGAGCAGGACACGGGAATTCCAGGATCAGTTGATGGCTGGGGAATTGAGCGAGTTTTATACTCCCCCTGCGAAGGCATTATTCGGACTTTCGTTGAAATCGGAGAGCTGGTTGAAAAAGGGCAGTTGCTGGTGGAAGTTGGGGGAACAGCCGTGGTTGCTCCTTTTAATGGGCTTGTCCGAGGGATGCTGCGGGATGGGTTGAGGGTCAGAGAGCACCTCAAAATTGGTGATGTCGACCCTCGCAAAGACTTAACACTGGCGACGTCGGTTTCTGATAAAGCCTTGGTTATTGGGGAAAGCGTCCTGAAAGTTCTTGAAAGCTTGCAATGAAGGATGGAATTCTAGCGGACTTAAGACAGCTGTTGGAATTGAACAAGGGAATTGCGATTGCCCTGGTAGGCGCAGGCGGGAAAACCAGCTTAATGAGTTACCTGGCACATCATCTGCCAGCACCTATCGTTTTCACAACCTCCACGAAATTAGCAGCAGAAGAAGCGCATTTGTTCGATCGGCACATTGTCTTGGAAGAAGGGGATATGGAGCTGCTGGAATTCCCTGAAAATGGGAACGCTATCTTACTGACAGGCGTTCCACTAGAAGTTGAGGGCATCGAAAAACTTTCAGGTTTGACTGAAGAACAATTACTTAGCTTAAATCAGTTTTGTAAAGCAAGCCAAATCCCCCTGATTATCGAGGCGGATGGTTCAAAAAGACGACCCTTGAAAGCACCAGAAGCCTGGGAACCAGTTATTCCTGCTTTTGCTGATTTGGTGATCACTATTGTTGGGCTGGCAGGGCTGATGAAGCCACTGAATGACGAGAATGTCTTCCGCAGCCAGATTTTTTCTGAACTGACCGGGTTAGAATCCGGCCAAGCGGTCGATTTGGATTCGATTTTGCGTTTTCTGAAACATCCGATGGGTGGGCAGAAAGGCATCCCAGACCAGGCAAAGCATTTTTTCCTATTCAACCTTGCTGGATGTGCTTATCCAGAATTGATTGACAAAAACCTGATTGAGACAGAATTGCGTGGTTTTTTTGATGGCATTTATTCCATAGAATTATATTTTAGCCAATCAAGGCATCATTCTCTGTAGTAATGTGTCACCCTGAGCAGCGCGAAGGGTCTTTTCATTTAAGAAAACATCTTTCACCTGTTAAACTCTCTTGTCGAGAAGATAGGAGAGGACATGAACTGTTTTCATCATCCTCTCAAATTCACAGCTGTATCGGTTATGATTAAGCTTGATAAGTGTGAATCAAAATGAAAAATTTACTAGAAAAATATTACAAAATTTTCCAACTAGAAGCAAACCAGGGATACGAAAACAAAGCCGTCATGGGCGGAATGCAAGCGCTTGGTAAAACCTGGCCATCAGAAGCCCGCGAACACGGCGTGTCTGAAAGCATGATCCCAGTGATCAGCTCGTTATTCAGCCAATATCCCGATATTGAACCTGAAAATCGTCGCTGGACTCTACTTGAAATTGGCGACCTGCTCTCCATACCCAACATACATTCCTTGCCGGAATACGATCAAATTGATACGCCAACTACTTCCAGCCAAAGGTCAGTTAAGCCTGCAACAGAAAATAGCAAAAACTGGACCAAACCGAAAACACCGGAACCCTTGGCGGATGAACAGATTGTTCGCTCAAAAGTCAACACCCGACTTCGTGAAATTGCGAGTAAACCGATGGATGATGAATCGCATGGACTGGAGGCACCGGTCAGTGTCATCCGAGGGGTGGGTGACAAACAGGGCGCTCATCTGGTCAAGCTGGGTGTTCACAAAATCAAGGATTTGCTCTACCTATTTCCCCGCAGATACGATGATTATTCCAAGCTGAAGACGATTAATCAGCTTCAGTATGGCGAAGAAGTCACGATTTTAGCCCGCGTCGTAAGTATTGACGCCTTCAAGACCAAAAAAGGCAAACGCCTGGTCGAGGCTGTAGTTTCTGATACTACCGGCTCTCTTCGATTACTTTGGATGAACCAGGACTGGCACACACGCTATCTCAAAAAAGACCTGTTCATTTCTGTTTCGGGCAAGATTGACACATATTTAGGCAGACCGGTGATTTGGTATCCCGATTATGAATCAATTGACAAGCAGCAGCTGCATACAAACCGAATCGTGCCGGTTTATCCTTTGACTGCCAAAATCACGCAGCGCTGGTTGAGGCGAACGCAATTCAATACAGTGCGATATTGGGCACCCAGGGTCAACGATTTTTTGCCGGATGACGTGCGCGAAGAAGCGCAACTTTTGGTAACCAGAGACGCGCTTCTGCAAGTTCATTTTCCTGAAAACATGGAAAGGTTAAAGGCTGCTCAACGACGTTTTGCCTTTGATGAGCTTTTCTTGCTACAGGTAGGGGTTTTACAGCAAAAGCAACAGTGGCAACAACTTGTCGGGCATCCCTATACGGTATCAGATGAGTGGGTTGCTGAGCGAGTGGCTGCCTTGCCCTATGAACTTACGAACGCCCAAATAAGATCGTTGGATGAAATCCGAGCTGATATTGCTAAAGACCATCCAATGAACCGTTTGCTGCAAGGCGATGTTGGTTCAGGTAAGACCATCATTGCGGTTTTGGGTATGGCTATGGTGATTGAATCGGGAGCCCAGGCAGCCCTGATGGCACCTACCGGCATCCTGGCAGAACAGCATTATCAGACCATTCAGAAATTACTGACGATTGGCTCAGATGACCACCCGGCGTTTCTGGAGGAGGGGCAGGTGCGCTTGCTTACCGGAGATACCAGGCAAGCAGAACGGACAGAGATCTTTGAAGGCTTGGAATCCGGTTTCGTCAAGCTTCTGATAGGAACACATGCCTTAATTGAAGACCCGGTCACATTCCAGAACCTGCAGATGGTTGTAGTCGATGAACAGCACCGCTTTGGTGTCTCACAGAGAGCAGCTTTACGAAATAAAGGCGATAACCCTCATCTTTTAGTAATGACAGCCACGCCCATCCCGCGCTCACTGCAGTTTACAATTTTCGGCGATCTGGATGTGAGTATTATGGACGAGATGCCGGCAGGCAGGTTGCCTGTAACGACAGTGATTGCCTACCCAACCGAACGCGAACGAGTCTACCAGACCATTCGCAAACAAGTTCAAAAAGGATACCAGGCATTTATCATCTATCCTTTAGTTGAGTCTGGCGATAATGATGAAGTTAAAGCCGCTGTCGACGAGCAATTAAGATTGCAGGAAGAAATTTTCCCTGATCTAAAAGTAGGCTTGGTGCATGGTCGCTTAAAACCCTCTGAGAAAGATGCGGTCATGCTTGCTTTCAGAGCCAAAGAATATGACATTTTGGTATCGACATCAGTTGTTGAAGTTGGTGTAGATATCCCCAATGCCACCATAATGGTGATTGAAGGGGCGAACCATTTTGGCTTATCCCAACTGCATCAATTCAGAGGAAGGGTAGGCAGGGGCGATGTGCAGTCCTATTGTTTCTTGATCCCGGACAACGAAAATGCAGTAGAGAATCGTCGCTTGCAGGTGATGACCGAGACAAATGACGGTTTCAAACTGGCTGAAGTCGATTTGGAAGAACGCGGACCTGGAGACTTCCTTGGAACCAGGCAAGCAGGTGCGGTTGACCTGAAAATGGCCAGCCTGGCAGATACTGCCTTGATCAAACTGACACGTGAAATTGCCACCAGGCTGTTAGGCGAAGACCCGGAGTTGAACCTGGAAGAAAACCAGGATTTGAAAGATGCCGTCGCTGCCTTTTGGCCGCAATCTGACGGCGCAGGAGATGTGAGTTAACCATGAGTAAAGTGCTCTTTCCCGGTACTTTTGACCCTTTTCATTACGGGCATCTGGATATTGCCAAACGGGCAGCAAAGATGTTTGACCTGGTGGTCATAGCCGTATATGACAAGCCGATCAAATCGCTGCTTTTCGATCCAGAAACAAGGATGGCATTAGTCAGAGAGACGGTAAAGGATCTGAAAGGGATCCAGGTGGTTGGTTACTCTGGTCTGACAGTGGCTTTTGCGAAACAAATTGGAGCAAATGCGATCCTGAGAGGGCTGCGGGTCTTTTCTGATTTCGAGTTTGAATTCCGGATGGCATTGGCAAATAGGCGTCTTGATGATGAAATTGATACCATCGCCATGATTACAAATGAGGAAAACACGTTCTTATCATCTTCTACAGTAAAAGAAATAGCTTCGTTAGGTGGAGATGTTTCGAGCATGGTACCTCCTCATGTAAATGATGCCTTGTTAAAGAAATATAAAGAACGAAATTAAATACAGCTACATGGGAATGAACCTGATTGTGCAATCATTTACAGATTTATTAAGGTTATAATAGTAATAAACTATAAAACACCAAGCAATTTTCGGAGGATACTATGGACATTTTGCATCTGGTAGATCGACTGGAAGAGCTGTTCAATAACAGCAAACCGATTCCCTTGTCTCGTAATGTTGTGGTCGATGAGAATGCTTTCATGGATATCATTGATCAGATGAGAATATCCATTCCCGAAGAGATTAAAAAGGCGCAACAAATCATATCGCAAAAGGACCGCATCCTTGCCCAGGCGCAGGAAGAAGCCAACCGGACGGTTTCAATTGCACGTGAAAAAAGTGAGCGTATGGTTGAGAAATCTGATATTTACCAATCAGCTCAGACCAAGGCTGAAGATATCACTCACCAGGCCCAACTTGACGCAGAACAAGCGCAACACGATGCTGATCGTTATGTTTCTGAAACGCTGGTGGGGTTGGAGCGTGAGCTCAAGCGGATTTTGGCGCAGGTAGAAAACGGGATCAACGCACTCAAACCGCAAAACGAAGAATAAGAAATGTAAAACTAACAAAAAAGCCGTTTTCACGGCTTTTTTGACTTAAAGAATGGTTGATCAATTCCGTCCATACGAGAAGCGCAGCAGCAAGGCAATCTCCTTCAAAGACGCCGGATTGAAGTCAGCATTTAAACACACGGCTTGGGCAATGCAATACTCTATGGGCATTTCGTCTTAGCCTACGAAAAGCGAAAGCCGGATTCTGCAATTGAATCCGGCCAACATAGATAAAAAAGCCAACAAACATAACGTCAATCACAGTCAGATTTGATGTGCGAATCCTTTACTTGAGGGCGGCGGGTGGGCTTGCGTTTAATTGGATAAATGCCATTGGCATATTTCAACTCACCGACAATCGAAGCTTTTGTAACCTGGTCCATGTGATCAACAAAAATGATGTTTAGTTCCTTTAAGACTGCCTCTGGAACATCTATCAAATCTTTCTCGTTCTTGACTGGCAGAATAACGGTCTTGAGACCTGAACGATGCGCTGCTAAGACTTTTTCTCTTACACCACCGATCTGGATTACCCTGCCACGTAAGGTGATCTCACCAGTCATGGCCACTTCATGCCTGACCGGTATCCCAAGGGCGGCTGAAATCAGGGCGGTTGCCAGGGTTATTCCGGCACTGGGACCATCCTTCGGGATGGCGCCTTCAGGAACATGAATGTGAATGTCGGTTTCTTCAAAGAAATCTTCCGGAATTTCGAAAACCTTCTGTCGTGATTTTAGATAACTCAAAGCAGCCTGGGCTGACTCCTGCATAACCTCCCCGATTTGCCCCGTTATTTGGAGATTCCCCTTGCCAGCGACAACCAGCACTTCGATGGGCATAATTTCACCCCCGTTTTCTGTCCAGGCGATGGCAGTAGCGACACCGATCTCATCTTTTGCTTCACCAGACATGGGGAAAAATTCGACAGGACCGAGCAATTGTTGCACCAATTCCGCGGTGACAACCGTCGGATATTCTTTGCCTTCAGATTTTTTAGTGGCAATTTTGCGCAGCACTGTGCCGATCTCACGTTCCAGGTTGCGAACGCCGGCTTCATAGGTATAGCCGCCGATTATGAGCCGCAGTGCCTCGTCGCTGAATTCGATTGGGTCTTCATCCAGACCATTTTCAAGCATCTGTTCCGGGATCAGGAATTGTCGCGCGATAATGATTTTATCTTCCTCAATGTAACCAGGGAATTCAATTAATTCCATGCGATCAAGCAGAGCTGGTGGAATACTGGCGACAGTATTTGCGGTAGTGATGAAAAATACCTTCGAGAGGTCGTAGGGCACCTCGAGGTAGTGATCCGAAAAGGCATGATTTTGTTCAGGGTCAAGTACTTCAAGCAGTGCTGCTGAAGGGTCACCGTGAAAATCAGCGCTGAGCTTATCGATCTCATCCAACATGAAGAGGGGATTAACAACTTCAGCTTTCATCATGGTCTGCAGGATACGTCCGGGCAAGGCTCCGATGTAAGTGCGGCGGTGACCGCGGATCTCAGATTCATCGTGAACGCCGCCTAATGACACGCGTACAAATTTGCGGTTCATTGCTGAGGCAATCGATTGACCCAGCGAGGTCTTGCCCGTACCAGGAGGACCGACGAAGCACAAAATCGGCAAGCGATTCTTCTTCGGACGCAGGCTTTTTACAGCCAGAAATTCGATGATGCGATCTTTGGCTTTTTTCAAACCATAGTGATTCTTGTCAAGTGTTTCGCGGGCTTTGCTGACATCAAGGTCATCTTCGGTAGTTTTTGACCACGGCAGATCGAGCAAACAGTGCAGATAATTCGAAAGCATACTGTTTTCCGGAGAAAGCGGCGGGGTTGAGCGCAGACGGTCAAGTTCCTTGACCACAGTTTCATGAACTTCTTGCGGCAAATTAGCCGCTTCCAGCAGGCTCTCAAGTTTAAAGATATCAGGATCGCTGGATTTACCTTGATTAAGTTCCATTTGGAGCCGATTGATATGTTCCCGCAAGACGGTGTCGCGCTGGTTTTTATCGAAATCATCATGGATCCGGCTGATAACCTGCATATCCAACTCGAGCATACGTATTTGCGCTACCAGTTTAGCGTGAGCCATTTTCAAGCGCGCCAAGTCGTTTGTTTCCTGGAGAAGTTCCATGCGTTGATAAGGGTGGAGCAGGGTGTTGATACCGATAAAGTCTGCTAACCTGCCAGCGTGGTCGATATCTTCAACAATGGGTATGATGTTTTCATCCAAAGGTGAAGGTAGAGAGGCATATCGAGCAAAGCTGGCTTTGGCCGATCTAATTTCACTTTTTACCTCATTGGTGCGTCGGGCAGGGTTATCAACCACTTCAACATCAGCGACATAATGTCCTTTTTGCCTATAGGTTTTTAAGATCCGCACGCGTCGGCGAGCCTCTGTGAAAACATCGTCAGGATAATCTACAGAAGCGGTATCAAAATCCATCTTTTTTCCGAAGGCCATCTCAAGACCGATTTCCCATATTTTGTCTTGAATAGGTTCTTCAACTTCTTCGAAACGCGGGTAGCAAGCGATCAATGTGAAGTGTTTTTCCAGGGCTTCATGCATCAAATCTGGATCACTGACATCCTCTTCTGAATAAAGCCTGGTGGCTGCCAGGGGCAGCAGAGGCTCGTTAAACATCATGATCAGAGGCGCAGTAAAGTGGGTCTCTTTCTTATTTGTGGTACGGTTTTTTACCAACATGGTGGTAGAAAACATGCGGCTATCATCACGAGAGTATTCCTCTTCGTATTCATCTGAGAAACGGTTTCTTCCTTGCACTTAATTCCTTCTATTTTTTCATTTGTGACCAGATTACCCTGGCTGCGGAAGCAATGAAAATGCTGCCAGTCACGAGTATACCCTTAGATTCACCGGCGAGAAAGAGTGCCTGGGATAATGCTTCCTCTGCTGGATTGATCGCGATGACTGGAATCGAATATTTTTCGACGGTCGCCTTTAACTCCTCCGGTGTGGCTGCCCTGGGATGGAGCGACTGGGCAGTTATGACCAATTCACACCTTGGAAGGATAGCCGAGAGCATCTCACCCATGGATTTATCTGCCGATGCTCCAAAAATTAAGATGAACGGCCATTCAGGGAAATATTCATTTACCGTCTCTACTAATCGCTGCATCGAATCACCGTTATGGGCAGAGTCGATCACAACTGGGGGATTCTCCCGCAGGATTTCAAACCTGGCAGGCCAATTCACCTGTCTAAATCCTGTTTGAATTGCCTTGCGGGTGATCTGGAAGCCTTGTAATCGCAATTGATCTAAAGCTGCCACAGCCGTAGCCGCGTTTTCTATCTGATGCGCGCCAAGCAGGGGAATTGTAAAGGAAAGGGCAGTGTTTGTGCTAATTTTCTTTCCCCGAACTTTTAAATGCCGAGATGTTATTTCGAATCTTTGGTTTTTTAGATTGTGATCCAGTTGGGCAAACTTGTATTCATCAGTCACCTTGATGTAAGGTGAGTTTCGGTCAGTAGCGATATTGACCAACGTGTCTCCAGCCTCTGGTTTCTGTGGAGCGATCACGACCGGGCGACCCGCTTTGATGATCCCGCCTTTTTCTGTCGCGATTTCTGTGAGTGTATTCCCCAGTACGGACATGTGATCGTAAGATATGGAGGTAATGACCGATACAACTGGATCAACAACATTCGTGGCATCCAAGCGTCCGCCTAAACCAACTTCAAGTACAGCGATATCAACCTTTTCGTGGGCGAAATAGAGAAATGCCATGGCGGTGGTCAATTCGAAAGTAGTAGTTTCGGGCACTTTCTCGGTCAATGGTCTCATTTGGTCAGCAAGGTCGATTATTTCCTGCTCGCTGATCATTTCACCGTTGATGATGATGCGTTCGCGGAAGTCTTCCAAATGCGGTGAAGTGTAAAGACCCACTTTGTAACCGCAGGCCTGGAGAGTGGAAGCTATCAAAGAAGCAGTAGAGCCTTTCCCTTTTGTTCCGGCAACATGGATCGACGGTAACTTTGCTTGAGGTGCATCCAAAAGGTCCATCAGTTGGTTCATTCGATCCAGTTTGAAGAAACGATGCTTGTCATCGACATGCCGTTTCATACTGAAATCGACCCAACTATAAATCCAATCCAGCGTTTCCTGGTAGCGTTCTTCTGTGGGAGGGCGCATCATTTGCCTACTCATTTACCGGTGTAATATCCTCGATTAATACATATCCGATGATTGCATAATCACCAGAAGTATATTCAATCAAGACACATTCACGATTAAATTCATCAAAACGTCGTTCTGGCATGGACACTAATTCCACGGTCATGCCTTCGCGAATGCGTCCTGGAGAGCTAAAGGTGCCATAACAGCCTGTCCTGACCCAAATATCCCGAATCGCACGAACAAATACTACTGGTGTGGGCGTGACTGTGTTGGTAGGTGTGGGCGAATAATCAGGCGTTGGCGTTACGGTGATCGTCGGCGTGAGGGTGACAGTTGGGGTAAGCGTGATTGTGGGGGTCATGGTGACGGTTGGTGTGCGGGCTAGATTGCGCTCGTAGACCGAATCCGAAATACCCCTGGCAGCCAGGCTGATGCCCATGATCAGTAAAATAATTATCACAATCCCGCCGATGCCGCTAACCAGGTAGGTAGGCAGGAATCCACGTTTAAGGTCCAAAATTCTGGGGTCCTGGGGGAAGCGTTTGCGAGCTTTTGAACTGATTCGAAGCGCGTCTAAGGCAAAATTCTTGTTTCCAGTTTCAAGAGCTGCTTCTGCTCGTTGGATGGCGTCTTCATTGGTGCTGATCTCGGTTTCCAGCGCGCCGATCTCATTTTCTAATGTGAGACTTTGAGAGTCATAGGCATCCAGCTGCCTGAGGTAGTCGAGGTTTTCGCGTGCACCGTTGATCTTCTCACGAGCAAGAGCAACCGTCGGGGCGTTGGCAGCTTCTTCTTTGAAACGCCTGGTGTTATCAAGCAGGGATTGAATAGTTGCTGGAATAAGCATATCCAGTCGGTTGCGCAGGCGACCGAGCTGGGGAATCTCACCATACTTCACGCGGATTTTTTCCAGTTTGCTTTTAGCGTCAGCTAATTTTGAGGGTGGAATTTTTCCACTCAGGCTGACCAGATCGCTGACTTCGTTCAGCATGGCGATGTCAGCACGCACTTCGGCGGCCTTATCGATATATTCCGGGATAGCAACTGCACTGGCTGCCGTCTGGATCTTACCAAGAGCAGCCACCAGTTCGCCTTGAGTCAGCAGATTTTGCCCTTCGCGGTAAACGTCGAATGCCTGCATCTGGTTTTCGAGGTCATGCCGCAGCTCTTCGCCCTCACGCCAGCGCTTGATGCCGGCATCTTCCAAATGATCAAAGGCTTCGTCGAGATAATTGAGCGCGACCTGGTAGCGAAAGACACGCGCCGCACTTTGTGCCTTACCGTAAGCCTTGCCGGCTTCCGGAGGCAAGGCGACCGAGGGAATGTTGCCAGAACGCAGGTATTCTTCTGCTTCACTGTGGTGTTCCTGGGCGCGGGTCCATCCCGGTTCCATCTGAATTACTTTTTCGTAGAGCGGGATCGCTGCCTGGTAATTGCCTTTATAAAAAGCCTCTTCGGCTTCGTCCATCATTCTTTCCGCTTCAGGATCGTGTGTGGATTGGAAGAAGCGCTTGAGGGGATCGCTATCGATACCGCCCATGTCATCCATACCTAAATTGGTGCGGGTGATTGGTGGGGTGGTTGAAAAGTCGCCTAAAACAGGTTTTGAAGGTGAAGCCTGCTCAGCAAATGAAGGTTGAGAACTGGACGCTTGAGGTTCACTGGAAGTTTGGACTTCCGGTTTGGTGTCATCGTTTGCAGTTGAGGTGGTTTTAGTCGATTGGGTTGCTTCGGCAGGCTCAGATTGTGCAGCGACTGTTCCAGCAGCGCGTCGACTGCGCTCACGGCGCAACTCTCGCAGCAAACGATTTGCCTCTTCGAGTTCGTCGATTTCAACTTGATCCGATATGCGATTTGTTGCCAGGGCTTCCAAATAGGTTGACAGATCGGATTCAGCCTGAGAGAGCTGCTCGTCACTGGGATCCTTTGCGGATAGAATCTTTTTTGCCTGTTCAATTAATGAACTAACCATATGTTGTCCTTTCAAGAGGGGTGCAGGATTAATTCCGTTTGCTTTGCAAACCCTGCAGTGCAGCTTTCATCTCCGAAGGAGTCTTGTAAATACCGTCGAGAGCTTTTTCGAGAAATTTAATTTCATGCTCATTTAGACGGTTTTGAACATCGAAAGAGTAGGTAGCCTTGTAATGAGTGGGAGCATTGGCGATTTCCTCGGGTCGGTTGGGTCCTACCGCAACCGAACCAGGAGCCTGCCTCCCGGTGAAAATGTGATGTAAGGCGCGCGAGCTGAGTTGGATCATATCCGATTGCTGAACTTCGGGGGAGAAATTGTTGGGCTGCCAATGACCGATGTTCCAATCAATAATGATCACTTTTTGACGGAACTCGTTCCAGTAGTAGTGTAATAATTTGTGATCCAGAAAACTGGCTCCACGACTGTGCGCTTCTTCAAGAAGTGTGCAAATCTGGACTGAAATGTCCAGCACCTGCTTCATACTGAGATTGCGGACGAAATTACCGCGGGTATAGCCAGCATCACAGAGCAGGTAGAGGTTATCCTCCCAACGGCGTTCCAGGATGAGGAAAGGCAACCAGCCATCCTGAATGCGTTCTTCGAATTGAGCAAGAACGTCCTCAATTTCATCCACTTGAAAAAGAGCCATCTCACCTTTGATGTTGACACCCTGACCCTGTTTTTCCATTTGTTTTGTCAAGGGGGCGATTTCGGACGGCCAGTTTGTGTTTGATTCTGGTTTCAGAAAGCCAGCCTGTAGCATGGGTGTCAAGTTATCTACACCTCGCAGATTGGCAAGAATGTTGTATTCCTCGAGAAAAAGCGGCTTGGCGTAGGAAATTTTATCGTGCCTCATGACTTTGAAAGCTGGATCACGGCTGTATGGGGTCTTGCCAGAGGTGTGTTTATAAAGGAAAACTCGCGCGCTGGAACCGCCGGCTTCCGGGATGGCAAAGTCATGCTGACCAGCTGTCAGCCAGGTATCCAACGGCTCGGCTAAATAAAAACCGTCTTGAGAATCTAGTCTTAATTGTTGCATAGTTCCTTCCGCAAAGTCCAGCTATTTTACCATTGATGGGCGCTTGACTGTTCAAAGTAACCTGCATCACGTCGTACAAGCTCATCGAACCAGGGCAGGAGCGGGTGGATGCCTTCGATTTCCTGGATGCCCTGTCGGATTTTATTGCTGTCTGCCACGGAAAGCAGGTCCAGGTATTGGCGCTGCCAACGTTTTAAGATCGAACTGGCTTTTGAAGTGGGGTTGACAGTCTCATCCACTTTTACCAACAAGAACATCAGATCGCCAGCAGCGTTTTGCGCAAGGCGTGTGCGTGCCATTTCAGGCTGGTTAATCACTTCATAGTTGCGCTGCAGGGCTCGTAAGGACCGAAAAAGTGTGAGTAGAATTTGATTGATCTCGCTGAAGATGCTTTGTTCATTTTGGGCTAACCAGACTAGAGCACGTGAGTCTGAACGCAACAATTGCCGCCAGGCATTGAAAAAGGAATTCTGGGCAGCATCACTTTGGTATACCAGTTCATTGAGCAACTCCTGGTACAAGCCCTGGTATTCGATTTTCTGCCATTCACAGATAAGGGTATAGAGGTGAGCCTGGGCTTCTGAAAGTGCTGGCAATTTTGGCTTGAGCAGCTGCTTATAGCGGGTTGACTTCCATTTGCGTTGTTTTATGTCAGTCAGGGCAGGCAAGACCTCGTTGGCCCATAAATTGGTTGCGCTTCGCAGGTCATCCAGGAGAGCCCAACCGGAGTCAAAGCTGTCTGTGAGTGACTTCAGAAGGAACCAATCGCCTGTTTCTGCAGCTGTTTTCCAATTCTCAACCTGCTTCAACACCTCCAATGCCAGGTTTATCTCGTCAGCGTCCTGGGCAGGGAAGCTTTTCAAATCAGGCTTGTAGGGCTCCCGCGAGATACCTGAAAAAACAAACTGAAATTCCTCATCCAGTTCTTTGTAGGAACCATAACTGGATGGCAATACGTGACGAAGCATGACTAATTGCTCTGCGGAGGGGAGTGAATTGCGAAGTTGGTGATGGAAAGTGTGTAAAACAGACTTCTGCTGCTCATCCAGGAGCGTCTCGGCTAACTGATCATATGGAACGTCCAGTTTCAAACTTGGTTGGTGAACCCACTGGACAGGCCAGTTTTGTTGATGGGCAAGGTCCTGCAGGTTTTCGAGATTGATCGTCTCGCTCATTGCCTTAAGCGCCAGTTCGTAGTTCTCCATCCAATCCGGCTTGCCAAGATGTTTGGGCAGGTCATCTGCCTGATCTAAGAGGTCACTTGCGAATGAATTTACCGATTGATCCGACTCAGGTCCGTTTTCAAACTCAATCAATTTCGCCCTCATTGTGCTCAGTGATTCGGCAAGAGGCAGAAGATAATCAAGCGTTGGTTCCATGATGTAGAGCTTCTTGACCGCTTTCAGGCAGCCTTCAAGGTCAGCTGCGTTCCAGCTTTTGTAAATATCTCGTGCCGTAGAAAGGGCGATTTGGAGCCGCTCTGAAAGCTTATTTGGAAGTTTGAGCCTTATTGCAGTTGCGTCGCTGATGACCTGGCGCAAATTGAAAAGTTGATTGCCAAGCACCTCGTTTGGAGCAAGGACAGACCAATGAGCAGCGATCTCTTTCAGGTTCTGGTTGAGCAGGCTGAGATGGTTGCTTAGATCAGAGGTGTTGGAAGGGATGTTCGCCAAGTAATTGAGCTGTTCTTCAAGAGAATTCACGAATAACTGAATATCTGTATAAATGGTGGGGGTAGAGCCGGTATTTAAATATGAATTGCGCATAGCATATATAGCGGATCCAAGTTCATTAGGCGCAAACCCGCTCGCAATCAGACCTCTTGCTTGCCACACTGCCTCAATCCAATCGGAAGCGAATACCCTTTTTAGCAACTCAACAAGATCGTCTGAGGGAATTACATTATTTAGTTTAAGCAGGTAACTCACCATCTGCCATTCGAAGGTAAGCGAATCTTTAAAGGAGCTTTCCATCAATTGAAGCATCTGGTCAACTTCATCAAATTCTTGCTTTGACAGATAGTTAAACAGCAGCTCTTGGGCAGCTGAAAGTAAGAGAGCGATATCCGTTTTGATGCCAAATTGTTGAAGCTGATTATTCAATTCCAGGGTTTGGTTGAGCGCGTCCAGATCCGGCATCGATTTAGTAAAGCGGTCAAATAGCAATTCGTATTCAATCGCCCGCATGGTCAGGTATGTTTCGAGGTACTCAACACGCATGCGAAGCTGAGGAATATTTTCAGGTGTCAGTTGCGATGGGTGCAGCGGCCAACCCAGGTCGTGGATCAAATGAGGGGAGGTCTGGTTGAGCAGGGTGAGCCCCTCTTCAACCATCTGAATGTAGTCTTGCCAGACCGGACTGTTTTCGAGGTCTGCCTGGGGTTGAAAAAAGAATCCATTGCCCCAGTCAATGAAGCTCATGGTTTTCGTTTCCTCGTTCCAGAAAATGTGATCCATCTTGACGTCGTTCCAGACCACACCTTTGGAATGAGCTTTCTCCAGGAGGATTAAAAGGCTGGAGAGCACTTTCAGGATCACGTTTTGGGGGATCGGTTGGCCGTTGTTCAGCCGCTCTGCCAAAAGGGTTGAAATAGCCTTACCTCGAATTTCCTCGCTGACGATGAAAAGGTTGACTGTGCTGGCAGTGCCTTCGAGGCTTTGATCAAGCAGGAGCGGGGTGTGTACTGTAAGACCGTTTCTGGAGAAATCGACCCCACCCAGGGCTGTCAGGATCTTGCCTTCGGTCTCGATCTGACCAGCCTGGCGCACGATTGTGCCACCCGAAACGCTTTGCACCGGTCGTTTAAGCACACCTTGCAGATTGCCGGGTTGGGAGGAAACGCGCAAAACTTCGCCAGCATCACCGCTGCCGACCAACTCCTCGATCTGCCAGATCCGTTCCCTTCCGTTTACAGTTTTAGCCATGAGATTGATTATACGATGTTCAGAAAAATGAAAAAAAAGGATGAAAATGTTCCTTGAGGGACACAGTCCCCTCCAAGGGGATTCGTACTACTTACTAACTGGCTCTAAATCTTCGTCTTAATAGTTCTGACGATCGATCGAAGTGGACGCTAATAGTATGGTCCAATCCTCATATACTCCTTCCTGGTATAGAATTAACCTATGGACACTGACCTCTTACTTACAAAATCTGACTTTCTTTTATTTTTGGAAGCACCCCGCCATCTCTGGGCGGAAAAACATTATCTCATCGAAAAAACCCCATCCGCAATGGACCTCCATAACATGGAACAAGGTTACGAAGTTGAAGCTCTTGCCAAAGAATATTTGGCAAACCATGTAGTCAAACCAGGTGAGAGCTTAGATTTCCAGAAAACTTACACAGACCGACAATTCACGGTCAGAACGGACAGCCTAATTTATAAACCAACCAGTGATTCTCATGATCTCTACGAAGTAAAAAGTGGGACGAGCATAAAAAAAGAAAACCTTTATGATGTAACTTATCAATTTCTGGTTGTTAAAAAACAAATAAAGCTTGACCGGGTTTATATTCTGCACTTGAACAGTGATTACGTCCGCCATTCCTTTCTTGACCTTTCAAAATTGTTTATTGCAGAAGATGTGGCGCCAAGCGTTCTTAACCTTTTGGAAGAAGTTGACCAACTGAGAAGCATTGCCCTTGAAACTGTGCTCAAACCTTCCCCAGAGTCCATTCCAGGTTGTCTTAACCCCAAAGGCTGCCCTTGTCCTGAAATTTGCTTTCCTGGTTTGCCCGAGTATTCCATCTTTGATATTCCCAGACTGTCAGCGAAAAAGAAAATTGAACTCTTGGACCAAAGCATTATTGATATCAAAGACGTTCCGAAAAACTTTGTGTTGAATGCGAAACAGCGTCTAATTATTGATGTCGCTCAATCCAATCAAGAAATTGTCAATAGGGAAGCGATCCATAAGGAATTTCAGCACTTTACTTTTCCTCTGTATTTTCTGGACTATGAGACTTGCCTGACTGCTGTGCCATTGTTTGATGGATACAAACCGCAGCAACAGATGGTATTTCAATATTCACTTCACATAATGGATTCATTGAACGGAGAAATACACCATACGGAACACCTGGCAATCACGAAAGATGATCCTTCACTTTCCTTGATTAAGCAATTGCGAGAGGATATTGGGAGTACTGGTACGGTGCTTGTTTGGAATAAATCTTTTGAAATGTCCAGGAACAGGGAAATGGCATTTGTACATTCGGAATACGCAGCCTTTTTTGAAGAATTAAATGATCGAATTTATGATCTTGGAGACATTATTAACCTGGGATTTTATTTACACCCAAAATTTAAGGGAAGCTGGTCCTTGAAAAACGTTTTACCTGTTATGGTTCCAGAACTCAGCTATGCAGAAATGAAAATCGGGAAAGGCGACGAGGCAATGACTGCCTGGTGCGCATTGATCGATGAAACCCTACCTGCCGAAGAAGTTGAAAGAACAAAAACAGCACTCTTAGAGTATTGCGAATTGGATACCTGGGCAATGGTAAAAATTTGGAAAAAGATATTTGAACCTGAAACTAATCTTTAGTTAGGCTCCAGAACATCCAAACGTAAATTATTCACTTTAAGATAAAAAAGATGCCCCAGAGAGTATGGAATATCATCCTCTTATGGTAGCACGTACCATCTAATAGAGATCAGATTATCAATGGCTCTTGCTACCCAGCCCCTAAGGCAGCAAAAATACTCCCCGGAAGCGCTTGCTTCATTTGGGTTGGTACTTGTATTTGATTGCCCTCTGCACCTTCACGGATGATACTGCTTAGGAAAATGGCATTCAGGTACTGGTCGCCTTGCATGCGTATGCTTCTGGAGCATTCCTCAAACCACTTGTCCGGGATCATCGACAACCCATTGATCTCAATTGCATATAGTTCACCTTTCACACTTAAGACATCCAATCGGGCATAATCACGTACGCCAGCGCTAGCAAATGCTTTGCTAGCAAAACTTGTCAGCTTTTTGTACAGAGCTTTATCCCTGACAGCCACAGCTTGCGTCCGGTGTTGGTCCTTATCCGCTGTGGTGACAATGCGCAAACGCTTGCGCGTCTTCAGGCGGATCTCAGCCGGCAGCAGCAGCTTCTGCTCCCCGCTACCGATCATCGCCACTGTGTACTCATGAAGGTCGCTTTCCTCACCCAAAAACTTCTCAACCATAACCTGCTTGTATTGCGTCAGAAGTGCCTGTGCCTTACTGTACAGGTTTTCTGCATTAAACACGATCGAACTGCTGTCGAGCCCTCTACTGTTGCCCTCACGATCTGGTTTAAGGATGTAGGGGTAATCAGCAGACTTCAATGCAGTTTCCAGCCCAGACACTTGCCCGTTGTCCTTGCTTAGGACGAAAAAACGTGGGGTGGCAATGTGATCCCGCACCCACTGCTGCTTCAGTGCGCTCTTTGAGAGCACCAGCTCAAGCGCATCCACCGCTGAACCTACCCGGCAAACCCCAAATTCATCGATCAAAGCATGAGCGTTGATAGCTTTATTGTTTTCATCCAAGACGTAGTAATTAGCGCAGTAAACCAGATCCGGCTGCTTTTGTTCCAGAAGCGCCAGCAGAGATTGTTTGGTTTCAAGGGTGTGATAACGCGCTTCGATACCACCTTTTTTGAGGGTCTTTATCAGTTTTTGGAACCTTTTTTTGTCTATCAGGTCCCTTCCGGGTCGATTGCGGTTAATAATTAGAGCTTTTAGCATAAGCCTTCTTTCGTGTTTTTTTATTTGCTGAAGTTGGCATGGCGAACAGCCTTAAGCCCCACTACCCAGGGCTGAGAGTTAGTCAATGTGTTCGCATTGAAGTTTTTGGCAGTGTGTAACTCTGGAAATTTATTCAGACAATAACCTTACCAACAGGCAGGTGCCAACTTTCAGCAGTTAAAACCCACCCAGTTAGTAGTATACCTTAACGATATTTATGGCTCCTTCCATGGAATATTAGCCCCTAAATTCCAACTGTTGTGAAAAGCCAAATGAGTTTCTTTTTCTGCACTTTTTTTAAATCCTTAGGCAGTAGCAACGTCTTACATAGGATCCCTCATACAACCAGGGTCGAGCCACTGTGCATACTTATGGAAATTCATACTCCCAACCATTTGAAACTTGCCCCATCACGAGGGGTTCGAAGTCAGAAAACCAATTCGGGAGACCTTCGGTCAGATAGCGTGCACGGCCTGGAGACTACCCATCCGTTTCACTGTGGGCACAGGCGGCACGATTAGAGAATAAATAGTGCCCCAGGAGAGACACAGTCACCTTAATGAGGATACGAACTCCCAACCATCTGAAACTTGCCCCATCACATGGGGTTTGAAGTCAGAATACCAATTCGGGAGACCTTCGGTCAGATGCCGTGCCCGGTCTGGAGACCGTCACGATCAGGGTAATAAAAAATGCCCCCGGAGAGATTCGAACTCCCAACCATCTGATTCGAAGTCAGGTACTCTATCCATTGAGCTACGAGGGCAACAGACAATTATTATACCTGAAATGGCTTGCTCCGGACAACAAAAATTTTCAAAAGTTATTGAAGATTGTAATAGTTATAGACGGAGGCTGAGAGATTGGCGAACAGCAAATTGGCGTGGTCGAAGATGACCTGCACAGGTTGGTGAACGTAGATGGATAAGATATAGTTACCGCCAGGTGTGTAGACAATGGCAGCATCGCCCATGGTGTGCACGAATCCATCCTGCACTTCGTTCGCCCAGCCATGTTTATGAGCGACTACTGTGCCTCCGGGAACACCGGCTTCGATCAGGTGCCCGATCTTGTTCTTGCTCAGAAAGTCGACCATCATCAGGCATTCTTCCTGGGTGATGGCACCATCAAAGGCGAGTGGTATGGCACCGCCATTGTCCTGGGTGCAGAAATAAATCTCTTCCAACAGCAATCCCATATCCATGACCGTGGTTTGACCATAACGGTCGGGGTCAGTGTCATAGTCTGTCTGGCTGTTTGCTGGCGTGGTAACTTCCTGCAAGAGTGGTGAACCAAGGCTGAAAAAACCTGCCCAGAAGGTGTTTTCGAGCCCCAAAGTTTGCATGTCTTCTGTGATCCTGATGGGGGCTAGGTTGGGTTCGATCACTTTTTTGGCAACAGAGTCCGTAGATTCGTTGCTGGACTGCTCGACCATATCTTCAATTTCAGCAAGGATAGTTTGATCGTAAGGGCTCTCGAGGTTCTTGAAGAGCGTGATTAGAGCGGGAATTTTGATCGTGCTCCATGAGGAAAAAGCAATGTCAGTAGGGAGTTCTTCTTCCCCTATGCGGCTGTGAGTGAAATGGAGCATCAGCCCGTTTTGCAGGTCTTTAAAATAGAATTCAACGATCCCATCAAAAGTGGCTTCGTCGATAATGTCTTCCAGCATGATCTCGAGGATGTCAAAAGACGGTTTTTTCGGGCGGGTCTCAACCACTTCGATGTTGACGGACCGACGTGAACTCGAAGAAAGGGCATCAATTATGCGTTGGACACTAATTGGATATTCGATCGACGTCCCTGTTTCACCTGGGTAAAAACCGCTCTCACCCGGAATTGGCATAGGTGGGGTGGCTGGGATGTCATAGCGGATACTGATTTCATTTTCGAGGTAGGCTCGAATTCGTTCTTCATCGTAGCGCGCCTGGAGTGGAATAGCGGTGGTGGTCATTGGTCGGTTCCAGAGGAAATTCCAGAAACCAGACCAGAAGGGTTCGTTTGTGCGTTGTTTGTCAGCAGCGGCGAGCATGTTATTGATCTGCAACTCAAAACCAAGCGTAGCGGGTCGAACCTGGATGCGAGCATTGCCATATTTAAGTTCGATCGGCGCCATATAAACCTGAACCAAGCGTTGGGAGGCAGCTTCGAACTCAAGCCCGGCAATGGGGATGCCGGCAATAGTCATTCCAGTTGGAAAAGTTGCTCGAATCTGTGCATAACGGGTCAGTTGAAGGATCGTCAAAAAACTTGCCATGACGATCAAACCAAGCGCAGCCCAGCGAATTAGAGAACCTTTTTTACGCATAGGGCTATTATAATGGTTTCGAGATAGCCTGGTTTACTGCTCTTCTCCTTGACTGGCGTTAATCAATTCGAAATAAAAGCCTTCCATTTCCGGAGGCAATGCTTGAAAAACGTCATACTCTGACAATCTTTCTTCATAAGCAGGGAAATACGCCCCAGACTCTGCGACAGCTTCTTGTGAATACAAGCTGCAATGACCGGTGTTTTCACGAAATTCATAGGTATGAACAAAGCCGATGATAGGCTCTGGGAAATAGCTTAGGTCCAGTGTCATGGCAGTTCGGTTTTCGACCCGAATCCGAAGGATATTTTGTCCTTCCACAATCAATTCTTCGTGGTCAACCTTGAACAATCCATATTCCTTAAAGTGGTCAGCAACATTTCTGTAGCAATCATCCAGACGTGCCACTGAGCGATCGGCTGATTGTAGGCTCTGGTCAGAGTCATAAATTACTTCTTTGATGCTTCTATCAGGGTTTATGATCGCTTCAATTGAAACAGTTATCTCATTGGAACTCTCTCCAAATGCAGAAAGTGGTGTGAGGTCACGATCATAAACGAGTGAGAATCTATTTCCAGTAACATACCCATGCCCATCCAATTCGATCCAGGATTCCTTTATCTGAGATGGAGGGGAATAAACAGCGTTTGTATAGAATTCACCATCGACATCAACAGACGGATCGTTTGGGTTATCAAGATAATATTGGTGGTAAACGTCTATTATCTCTGTAACATTGTGCAACCAGCCTGAGGTTGTCAGATAATCAGTGTTGAGTGACTTTAATCTATTCATCTTTGCCATTGCCGCCCGCAAATCAACTTCAGCTTGGATTGTTGCAGGTTCCGAGGTTTCACGTGGCTCACCTAAGATGTAGGTTGGGCTGGCAGATTTACTACCTGAGAGAGCCACGGGTATTTCCTTTTGACATGCGCTAAGAATCATGATCACTATTAATAAAATTAGGAATGCTTTGGTTTTTCTCATACGATCTCCTTAGATTTGAAGGGGAGGCTGTCCTCCCCTTCAACTGTGTACAAAGGACCGGACAGTTGGAAAATGTTTAGCTCTGATAGCCGAAGTAATCAGTGTAGGGTCTCCACTGAGAAGATCCAGGATTAAAGAAATCGTGAGTTGTCTGTGTTACCTGGATACTAGTGCTGCCCGAAGGACAAGGTCTCCAATTATTGGGGACAGACTTGTTGTAATAGGCAAGAGTGTCCGCCCAGCCAGGCACTGTCCGAGTATACATTGTGGTGTCTTGTCCATATGCATCACAGCACTTTTGGGTACAACCCATCCATGTTCCACCAAGTGTATTGATCACTATAGGAGGAACTATCTGACTAATTCCATTACAAAACATTTGTGTGTCGTTGGCAACCGAATTGGTGGAGCTAGCATAAGCCGCTGACTGTCCGACGTAGTTGTAATAAACATCGAGGCTGGCGTTTGGTTGAACCAGAACTTCCAGCTTTTCTAATCGCAAAGCTTCCACACGCTCAACGTCAGTAAGGTGTTGATCGCGAACATCCCGAGGCATGTTGTCTATGATTTCGACCGTTTCGGTAATCTGCATAAAGAAAATCACAGAATCACCAGATTCATAGACCATATCACTCTTTCTATCGAGAAAACTTCCGTTTTCAAGAGAAAGGCTGTCAAGGAAATTGAAGCCAATATATGGCTGAGGATATTCATCAAAATCCAACGGTTTATCGTATCGAATTGTCCTCATTATTTTTAGGACAGGAAGCTCATTTTCAATTTCAACCCAAGCTTTTATGCTCTCAAGACTCTCTTCAGATGAGATGATTTGGGCGATATATCCTGTAAGCTGGCTTCCCATCTTCGTTGGTATGCTGGCTAAGAAGGCTTGCGGGTCTTCCGCAGCCCGACTTCCGAAAGCATTTTCTAAATCTCTTTCTATCAAGGTAAGGTTGCCGCCCCGACCTGAAGCATCGTTAGCAACAACCTGAACTCGTTCGCCTGCTTGATTGGCGATAACGGTATAGGAGCCCAAGCCCAGCTCCCCATCAGGCCCTTTCACGCCAACCCAGTGGTCTTCAGTTTGCCAATTGGGAAACAGACCTTCGGTTCGCTTTCCGGTGTGGTCACCTTGAAACGCGTTGTAAAATATTGTTAAGGAGTGATGCCAACCAGGCTGGCGATTGAATTTCAAATTCAAATCTTCCAGGGCATGCAGAACTGGTAGCATTGCATCCAATGTTTCAATGACTTCCCCGTCCATTAGTGATTGGAACTCAGCGGGAAGATCAGTGGTGTCTGAAAAATCTTCAGCGGACTGGGCAAAAGTAGGGGTGAGGGTCGGTGCGCTAATTCCTGACAGAAAAATTGCCAACATGGCAACGCACAGTACAAGTTTGGAAAATCTAACATTTTTCATAGTTTCCTCCTAATGTGCTGCTGTTCGTTGTGTCCAATGTACTTTTATATAGTACCACATAACAATATCTTGCTTTTTTGTGAACTCTATGAGCGTTTATGGAGCAAGCCCTTGTCGCATAATATTTACAAAGTGTGTTGATTGTGAGCACAAAAGGTAGAGCATAAAATTTTTGACACCCATTCTATTGAGTGATAAACTAGTGCAAGTTTACGGCGCCAAGTCAGGCGTCTTTTTGTGGGTATGAAGGAGTTTTGGCTATGAAGGTAATTCTGACTGGTTCGATAGCAATAGACTATCTGATGAAATTTCCAGGTCTTTTCAGCGACCACTTACTGCCGGAACATCTGGATAAGGTCAGTTTGTCTTTTCTCGTGCCTGAACTTTCTCGTCGGGATGGCGGCGTTGGCGCAAATATTGCGTACACCCTGGCAATGCTGGGTGGAGAAGCTTGCCTTTTTTCTACGGCGGGACAAGATTTCCCTGACTACGCGAGGCGCTTGGAAGCAGTAGGTGTGGATACCAGCAGTGTCAGGATCATCCCGGAGAAATTCACTGCTTCTTTCTTTGCAACCACGGATCAACATAATGCGCAGATTGCCAGCTTCTACACCGGCGCTATGGCGGATTCTGCCAACCTTTCGCTCAAAGAAGCGCCTTATGAGTGCAATGATTTTGTGATGATCTCACCAACAGATCCGGGGGCGATGTCGCGTTACATCGAAGAATCGCTGGAGTTGTGCTTGAAAACACTCTTTGACCCAGGTCAGCAGATAATCAGCGTGGATGCCGACCTGTTGCGCAGGGGTTTGGATTGCGCGCACGGCTTGTTTGTTAACGAATATGAATTCGAACTAATGCAGAAACACACTGGTTACTCTGAAGCAGAGCTGCTGGCCAAACCTGTTTTCAGCGTAGTTACTTTGGGCGAAAATGGCGCCAGAGTACATTCTGCCGATGGCGATATCTACGTTCCGGCATTACAGGGATTGAATATTGTTGACCCAACTGGCGTGGGAGATGCTTTTAGGGGTGGGTTCCTGCGCGGTTATCTGGCTGGTTTAAGCTTGAAAACATGTGCCGAGATGGGCACAATTACTGCCGCAGCCTGCATCCAACAGAATGGAACCCAGGTCCATCGTTTTACCTGGGATGAATTTGTTACAGAATATCGAAAACACTTTGATGATCAAGGTGAACTGGATACAATTGGTAAATAAAAAATATTTGGGAGTATTGAATGGAAAATTACAATATTAAAGACTTGAACCTGGCCGAAGGCGGCCGAAGAAGAATGGACTGGGCTGCCCGTGAAATGCCAGTTTTGGCATCGCTCGAAGAACGATTCCGTAAAGAACGACCTTTTGAAGGCATCCGTATGTCCTGCTGTATGCATGTGACAACCGAAACAGCCAACCTGATGCGAGCAATGCAAGCAGGCGGTGCTGACATCGTTTTGACCGCATCGAACCCGCTTTCCACCCAGGATGATGTTGCTGCAGCTTTGGTTGCACAATACGAGATCCCGGTGTTTGCGATCAAGGGTGAAGATGACAAGACTTATTATAAGAACCTGCACGCCGCATTGGATCATAAGCCGCATATCGTGATGGATGACGGCGCTGACCTGGTGGGCACGATCCATAAAGAACGCCGTGATTTGATCCCCAATATCATCGGCGGCACTGAAGAGACAACCACAGGTGTTGTTCGTCTGCGCGCGATGGCAATGGATAAGGTGCTGGAATTTCCGATGATGGCAGTTAACGACGCCATGACCAAACACTTTTTTGACAACCGCTATGGTACCGGTCAGTCGACGATTGACGGAGTCATTCGAGCAACCAATGTGCTCTTAGCTGGCAAAAACTTTGTTGTTGCCGGGTATGGCTGGTGCGGACGTGGTTTGGCAATGCGCGCTCGCGGTATGGGCGCCAATGTGATCGTAACCGAGGTGGACCCGATGGTGGCATTGGAAGCAGTTATGGATGGCTTCAGGGTCATGCCAATGGTGGAAGCTGCTCCGATTGGCGACATCTTTATCACAGTGACTGGCGATTTGAATGTAGTTGACAAGCATCATTTCGAAGTCATGAAAGACGGTGCGCTGGTCGGAAACTCAGGACACTTCAATGTTGAAATCAACATCGCAGCCTTGGAAGAGATGGCAGTCAGCAAGAGCCGGGTACGTCCTTTTGTTGATGCTTACGGAATGGCTGATGGACGAATGATCAATATTCTTGGAGAAGGACGGCTGATTAATCTGGCGGCAGCGGAAGGTCATCCTGCTTCGGTTATGGACATGAGTTTTGCTAACCAGGCTTTGAGCGCGGAATACTTCTTGAAAAATAGGGACAGTCTTGAAAAGAAAGTCTACAATGTTCCGGAAGAAATCGACCGGGAAATCGCAAGGTTGAAACTGAACTCGATGAATGTCAAGCTCGACGTTTTGACCCCCGAACAGGTGAAGTATCTGAATTCCTGGGAAGAAGGAACATAAACTGAAGTTTGTGCAATTTAAAACCCCTCAAATTGAAATGAGGGGTTTTTATTTTTAAATGATCGAACTCAGTTGGAAAAAAGAGGTGCAAAGCGATGAAGCAATCTCACGATGTGCGTTGAAAACCCTAGAAGTGGTTTCTAAGCGAAAAGAGCCGGATTGTCTTCGGCAATCCCGGCCTACGAAAAACGAAATTTCGTCGAGTAGAGCGACCAAGCAATCTTTTAGTGTGTGCTGGAAACCCTAGAAGTGGTCTCTCAGCGAAAAGAGCCTTCGATCTTTGCGAGGAGTGAAGCTACGAAGCAATCTCTCATATTAAAAGAATGATTCTTCGCAAAAGAAGCTTAGACTGACAGTTAATTTTCTCTCACTGTGTATTGCCAGAAGATCCCGAGTAGGAATAACTTGTTTGCTTATCTAAATAAAAAAAAGCCGACTAAAGTCGGCTTTTTGTTGGGTAAATATCATTCTTCGTCGTCGATGTTCTCATCATCTTCGCTGGGATCAAAGCCCTGTTGCAGCAATTGTTCAGATTCTGCCAGACCGCGAACAGTCTCTTCAATTTCCAGTCGTAGGTCGGGGTTTTGGCTAAGATAGTTTTTAGAGGCTTCCCGCCCTTGCCCGAGCCGCTGGTCTTTATACGAATAGAAAGAACCGCGTTTGTCAATCACTTCGAGATTGGTTGCCAAATCCAGGATATCACCCGACTTGGAGATGCCTTCGTTGTACATGATGTCAAATTCAGCAGTGCGGAAAGGTGCGGAAACCTTGTTTTTGACGACGCGCACACGCACACGGTTACCGACGATCTCAGCGCCGACCTTGATTGACTGCACACGGCGGACATCCAGGCGGACAGAGGCATAGAACTTGAGTGCGTTTCCACCGGTGGTGGTCTCCGGGTTACCAAACATGACACCGATCTTCTGGCGCAATTGATTGGTGAAGATGACTGCGGTTTTGGTTTGATTGATTGCGCCTGAAAGCTTGCGCATAGCCTGAGACATCAAACGAGCCTGAACGCCCATGGTGGCGTCACCCATGTCACCCTCAATTTCTGAACGGGGTACAAGGGCTGCGACAGAGTCGATCACAACCAGGTCCACTGCACCCGAACGAACCAGGGTTTCAGCAATTTCGAGCGCTTGTTCGCCGGTATCGGGTTGGGAAATGAGAAGCTCTTCAACCTTAACACCGCAGCGAGCTGCATAAGTGGGGTCAAGTGCGTGTTCCATATCGATAAAGGCAGCCGTGCCGCCTTGTGCCTGGCATTCCGCAACGATATGTTGACAGATGGTGGTTTTACCGGAAGATTCTGGACCATAGATCTCGGTGATGCGTGCTTTTGGAATACCCCCCACACCCAGCGCCATATCCAGCGACAGAGATCCTGTCGGGATCGAAGCAACCTGCATATGGGTGGCTTCACCCAGGCGCATAATTGAGCCTTCTCCGTATTTTTTTACAATATCGTGCAGGGCACGATCCAGTACGGCCTTTTTCGCTTCATCGAGGTTAGGATCAGAAGCGTTCAATTGATTAGTAGTTTTTTTCTTGGTTGCCATAGTCACTCCGGTTAATAGTAGCTCTCGTTTAAATATAGCACAATTGTTCGATACGTCAAGAGTTGCACAAGTTAATTGATCCGACGGGCTTCAAGGTAAAAACGCTTATCCTTGGCGTGTCCCATCGAGAAAGTCTTCCTGGGCAAAGATCCATCCAGGATAACCGATTTGAAAAAGTTATCCTTTTTAAGCGGGGGCAGGTAGAAGCCAAAATTCCCAGGTTCTTGGCTGAGCTTAATCAAAACATCATCACCATGGACATAATCGATCTCAGCGTCTTTCTTTCTCAAAAGAAAGGCGTCAAGAAATTCTTGAATGCAGCCTGCGGCGAGATTCTGTTTGGGTGCAGTTAATTCGATCACCCGATAGCCGGTGTCAGTGAGCATGCCAATTCTTTGATTTCCCTGTTCGGCATTCAATACCAATTCCTTCATTGCATCGAAATTATCAACGGTCTGAATTTTATAATTCGGATCAAAGTGTTTGGTGACCAAATAGCCGAAACCCTCACCAACATTAAACATCACGCGGTGGATTGGTTCAAACTTTAATGAAGGATCATGCAAATTGACCAACTCTACCAGGGCATAACGGGCAGGATGGTCCATGCCAACATTCGGCTTTACTTCTTCCCAAATGCTCTTGGCAGTGGCGAGCGAGTGATTGCCATCTCCGACGGCAAAAAGCAGGGGATGGGTCATATCGATATCGCCGTAGCGTTCCCGGTACTTATTGGGGGTGAGCAAGTCGGAAAGGTTATCAATAACCTCATTTAGAGTCCCGGGATCTTTGATGAAATGACCGGTGATGTGACCACTGCCTTCCATCAAGTCAAAATCATAGGCAAGAGGGAGGGTCTCTTTTTGCTCAAGCAGAGGTTTGAGAACTGAGAATTCCGGATCGTCGTATAGAACAAGGATGTGAGGCAGTTCCAGCGGCGCGCCGCGGCGCACCTGCATTCGGGGTGGAAGACGATCCAAGATTGTGCCTTCGGTTGCGCGCACCAGAGACTGTGAACCTTTATTGAAATCGTAAGTTTCCAAATCCAGAGCGACCACCAAACCTGTTTGGATGGAATCACCAACCGATCTTTCTACCAGAACAAAGCCTTTGTGAGCTTCAAGTAGGTCAGCCTCAAGGTATTCGTGCATCTTCTCTTGTGAAAACTTGATTCTTTCTGTTTTGTCAGGCTTTGTTAACCAAGCTTCAGGCAGGATCATGTGGTAAGTAGATGGGGCGTTTCCAACTGTTGCAGAAACACGATCCCAATACTCAGGCTGTGAGGTGAATTGATCACAGGCAATTACTGCCCATTTATGAAGATCAACTTCCTTTCCTGGCAGGAGAATTTCTGGGATATGGATACCAATTTTTTCAGCATTTGTCATGGGAAAGTCCTTTTTTAGGTGAGTTTCCCATATTGTAACAGAGCTGATTGAAAGATTGGGCTACTTCTTCTCCGGTAAATAAACCAAACCGACAGTTCCAGGTCCGGTGTGGGTCCCAATGACCGGGCTGATTTCACCGATAAATTCATTCTTGATTTTGAATCGCTGACGGGCAGTGGCGGCAATCTCATCGCTCAATTTGCTCGAATTTGCTGAGAGTACGCCCAGATATTCCATGCGACCTTGTTTGCCCAGATCTTCTTCGGCAATTTCAAACACTCTTTTTATTGCTTTTTTGAATGTGCGAACTTTTTCAAGTGGCTGGATGGCGCCATTTTGAAGTTTGAGAATTGGTTTTAAGTTCAAAGCAGTACCCAGGAAACGCGCAGCGGCACCAATGCGACCACCTTTGTGGAGGAACTCGAGTGTATCAACTACAAATAGGGTCTGGATGCGTTCAGAAATATCGATTGCAAGGTTTTTGCATTCCAATAAGGTGGCACCTTTAAGAGCTGCGTCTGAGGTCATCAATGCCATAATCGCCAAAGGCATCGAGGCCTGAAGTGAATTCAAAACAATTAATCGGTCTTTAGGAAGACCTTCAGCACCTTGAATTGCAGAGTCGAATGTGCCAGAGATTTTTGATGAGATCACCATGGTCAGAATATCGTAATCTTGATCAAGCAATTTTTTGTATACATCAGCGAACGCGCCAGCGGAAGGCTGGGAGGTTGTAGGCATGGATTTCGATGTTTTCAAGCGCTCGTAAAATTGCTGAGGGGTAATGTCAATACCATCCAAAAAGGTCTGACCATCCCAATTAACAGAAAGAGGTATGATGGTGAGCCTTTGCTGCTCGGCGATGGACGGGGGAATTGCGACAGTGCTGTCAGTAACGATTGCGACTTTGTTCATTTTGAATATCTCCTGATTGACTAAAACACCAATTTGCCAGGAGAGTTTCATTTCCTGCTAAACCCTCATAGCATTTTGAATATCTTGAAAGTTTTAATAAATTGGCATTTCCTGTGTTCTTGCTGACGATTAGTTAGTATTTATGAATGGCAATGGCTTTGCGAAAATGAATATTCTTGAGGTATGATAAGAAAAAAATTGAGAAGCATTTATGTTTGAGAATTTATCTGAAAAACTTACCGCTGTATTTGATAACCTGAAGCGGCGGGGAAAACTGAGTGAAGACGATGTCGACCTTGCCATGCGTGAGGTCAAATTGGCTTTACTCGAAGCTGATGTCAACTATGCCGTGGTTCGCTCTTTTACCAACAGGGTAAAGGAAAGAGCGATTGGGGTAGAGGTTTCGAAAGCGCTCAACCCAGCCCAGCAAGTTATAAAAATCGTTAATGATGAGTTAATAAGTACGCTTGGTCAACCGGTTGAACTGAACCTGAAAGGCGAAAGACCACATGTGTTAATGCTGGTTGGGCTGCAGGGTTCTGGTAAAACCACAGCAGCGGCGAAGATTGCCAAAAAATTACGCTCTACTGGTGAGAGGGTAATGATGGTTGCGGCTGATATTTATCGCCCGGCAGCAATTAAACAATTGCAGACGCTGGGTGAGCGGATTGATGTGCCAGTTTTCACGCTGCCAGGTGCAAAACCTATCCAAATTGCCAAAGAAGCCAGGCAAAGTGCCCGTAATGGTGGCTACAGTGTTGTAATCATCGATACTGCCGGGCGTTCACAACTGGATGATGAGTTGATGAATGAACTGGTCGGGATCAACCAGACCGTGCCTGCAAATGAAATCTTGCTGGTAGTCGATTCCATGATTGGTCAGGAAGCGCTCAATATTGCCAAAGGTTTTCAGAAAGAAGTGCCAATTACCGGGTTGGTATTTACCAAGATTGATGGTGATGCCCGTGGTGGTGCCGCAATTTCGATCCGGGAGGTAACTGGAATTCCTATCAAGTTCCTTGGCACTGGTGAGGCACTGGATGCCCTGGAGGTATTTGACCCGACCAGGATCTCAAACCGTATTTTGGGGATGGGAGACATGCTTGGTCTGATCGAAAAGGCAGAGGCTGCCTATAGCGGCGAGATCGATGTAAAAGAAGCCGAAAGAATGCTGACCGGTCAGTTTACGCTCGAGGATTTTGCCAAGCAGCTGCGCCAGATGAAGAAAATGGGTCCAATTTCCCAATTATTTGGTATGCTGCCAGGACAACTTAGCGCGGTAGCTAAATCTGTAGATCCCCAGGAAGCTGAAGGTCAACTTAAAACTGTCGAGGCGATCATCAATTCCATGACTCCTGCTGAAAGACGCGATCCAAGATTATTGAACGCAAGCCGACGGCGCAGGATAGCGGCAGGTTCGGGAAAAGACGTACAAGATGTCAATCGATTAATGAAACAATTCCGCGATATACAAAAGTTAATGAAGTCTTTCCAAAAACCGGGTGGTCGTGGTAATATTGATAGGTTATTTAGATAATTACGGATTTGGATAAGGAAATGCCCCTTCAGCATCTCTCAACCTTAGACTGAAGCCGGATTAATTTTTAGGAAAAGAATTTAAGGAGCAAATTGTAAGATGGTACGTATTCGCTTACGCCGTGTGGGTTCAACCCATCAACCTCATTATCGAGTAGTTGTTGCCGATAAAGAAAGCCCCCGTGATGGTCGCTTTATCGAAATTATCGGTTCATATAACCCCAGGACAGAACCTGGCACGATCGAATTGAATGAGGAAAGAGTATATTATTGGTTAAATGTTGGTGCCCAGCCTTCAGAATCCGTTCAGAAACTGTTTAAGATTGTAAAACTGGATGAGCGTTTTGAACGATTCAAGGGCGGCGAAGACCAAAACGCACTGATCGAAGAAGCCAGCAAGGTTTACCAGGCTCGCGCTTCAAAGATCGCTGCAAAGTAACATAAGAGTCAGTGAGGATAAGAGCATGGCTGAAAATAACCTCCGCGGTCTGTTGGAATATCTGGCGAAGTCAATTGTAGACAACCCGGACGATGTGACTGTTGAGGAATTCGAAAACGGTAAGTCTGTCCACCTTGACCTGCATGTTCACTCCGAAGATATCGGAAGAGTGATCGGCAAGCACGGCAGGGTTGCCAATTCAATGCGCGCGATCTTACGGGTTGTCGCAGCAAGAAATGGCAAAAGAGTGGAAATGGACGTCGTTGACCTTGACTGATCCAAATCATGGCTGAGTTCAAATCAAATGTAGCAGGCTCGTCAGCTCAAAACGAGCCTGCTTATGTATTAATTGGCAAACTTCAGAAATCCCATGGAATCAAGGGTGAGATCGCTATGCGCGTTGTCACTCAATTTCCGGAACGAATCCATACCGGCAAAAGCGTGTATTTGGGGGACGACCACCAGGAATTTGTAATACGTTCTATCAGGTGGAAAAATGAACTGATGCTGATTGGTTTTGTTGGGTTCGATAACCCGGAAGATGCCTCCAAACTTACAAATCTGGAAGTTTTTTCTCCAACACAAAAGTTACCCAAACTGCCGAAAGGCAAGTACTATCATCACCAGTTAATTGGGTTAAAAGTTTGGCAGGACGATGAATTTCTCGGTGAGTTGGGCGAAATCCTTGAAACCGGCGCGAATGATGTTTACGTGATCCAGGCTGAGGGCGTTCAAGAACTGCTCATTCCTGCTATCCCGGATGTAATCAAAAATATTGATCTCGAAGCTGGCATCATGCAGGTGCACCTGCTCGAAGGATTGCGTGATTGAGCAGCGAAGACGCTTTCTGGTTAGCCTTCAGTAACGTACGTGGCATCGGCGCGGTTCGTTTTCGTAAATTACTTAATTTTTTTGGTGACCTTTCGTTTGCCTGGCAGGCGAATCGCAGTGAGTTGATCTCCGCTGGTTTGACAGAAAAGTCTGCAGACCTGGTTTTGGAGACCCGCAAAAATATTTTACCTGAAAAGCTTGAGAGTGAGCTGCAAAGAAAAGGGATCAGGTTCATTACCTGGAATTCTCCTGGCTACCCCCATTATCTATTGGAAATTGCACAACCACCACCCGTTCTATACTTTATTGGCGAAATCTTGCCAGAAGACGATTTGGCGATTGCCATTGTTGGCACACGGAATGTGACCAAGTATGGAAAACAGATAACGCAAGATACCGCTGCTTACCTGGCTGGAAATGGTATTACAGTTGTTAGCGGATTGGCAAGAGGTGTGGATGGGATTGCCCACCAGGCAGCGATAGATGCCGGCGGCAGGACCTTGGCAGTTTTAGGTTCGGGGGTGGACGTTATTTACCCGCCAGAACACCGAAAATTGGCACGGGAGATCATCCAACACGGTGCTTTGATCAGTGATTATCCGCCAGGAACCAAACCCGATGGCATTAATTTTCCACCCAGGAATCGAATCATATCCGGTCTTTCCAGAGGCACTGTGGTCGTTGAAGCTGGTGAACGCAGTGGAGCACTGATAACGGCCAAATTCGCACTAGATCAAGGTCGTGATATCTTTGCTGTACCAGGCTCAGTCTTATCCCAGATGAGCAAAGGCACCAATCAGTTGATCGCAGAAGGGGCAACACCGATGACCAACCCGGTGATCATCACTGATACTCTGAATTTGGCTCGTACTGGCAGAGAACGCAAAAAGGAACAAGTTGAAGTCAGCGCAATCGAGGAAAATATCCTAAGGGTATTGGGTGATGAAAGTTTGCACATCGATGAAATTTGTTCACGCACTTCTCTCTCCATCGAAAAATTGACCGCCGAATTGACCATGATGGAGCTTAAAGGTATTGTGCAACGTGAAAACGGCATGGAATACCAACGGATCAAAAAGTGGGATATCGGCTAAAACCTTTCGCAAGTTGCCCTTGACAAGATTTTGAATATGGTATTATAGTGCCCGGCTAGTGTGGGAAAACGCAGCCAGGAGAAATTATTATGGAAGCTTACTGTCTAAAATGCAAAGAAAAGCGAGAAATTGCGGAACCTCAGGCGGGGTTTAATGCCCGAGGTGCTGCAGTTACGACTGGGACCTGCTCTGTCTGTGGTACTAAAATGTACCGCATTGGCGCGACCCCTGCCCATGAAGGGCTTGAAAAACCAGTTGTAACAAAAACCCAGACTAAAGCTAAAAGCAAAAAGTCGGTTTCAACCAGTAAGGCTTCCAGCAAGAAAAGTACAAAGAAAACCACAAAAAAGGCGACCAGTAAGTCTGTTAGAGCTACTGGTAAACCATTGGTGATTGTTGAATCTCCTGCTAAAGCCCGAACAATTGGGCGTTTTTTGGGCAAGGGCTATGATGTGGTGGCTTCGGTTGGGCATGTACGTGATCTTCTAAAATCACAATTGAGCGTAGATGTTGATAATGGATTTGAACCCAAATATCGTGTCCCCAACGAGAAAAAAGAAGTCGTCAAGAACATAAAAAGCCTGGCAGACGGAACGAAAAAAGTATTTATCGCAACTGACCCTGACCGGGAAGGTGAAGCGATAGCCTGGCACTTGATGGAGTCAGCTGAGATCGACCCCAAGAAGACAGAACGCGTAGTCTTTCATGAGATCACACAAAACGCGATCGCGGAAGCTTTCGAAAACACGCGAACGATCGATATGGACCTGGTTGACGCTCAACAAGCCCGTCGTATTTTGGACCGCCTGGTTGGATACAGCGTATCACCGATATTATGGGCGAAAGTGAAGGGCAGGCTCTCAGCCGGACGCGTCCAATCGGTTGCTCTTCGACTGGTGGTTGAACGAGAAAGAGAAATCGACGCTTTTATTCCCCAGGAATACTGGTCAATCCACGCTCTTTTCAATCCTAATGAGACAGATAGACAATACCTGGCAAAATTAGTAAAAGTGAATGGGCAGAACCTGGACATGGGTTTGGAAAGTGAAAACCAAACGATGCAGATGGTCGCTCAAATGAAAAAAGCTGCCTACAAAATTGGCAATATTAACGTTTCAAGCAAATTGATCCGCCCAGGTGCGCCTTTTATCACCAGTACACTGCAGCAGGAAGCTTCGAGACGGCTGGGATTTTTGACCAGAAAGACAATGTCGATTGCCCAACAATTATACGAAGGTCTAGATCTGGGTAATGGAGAAGAGACCGGTTTGATCACTTATATGCGAACCGACTCGGTACATGTTTCAAATGAATCTGTGAAAGAAGCCAGAGCCTATGTCAGGCAGCGATTTGGAGAGAGTTATTTGCCAGACAAACAACCTCAATATCGAACCCGCGCAGTATCAGCCCAGGAAGCTCACGAGGCAATTCGACCGACTTCGGTAAACCGGACACCTGAATCGTTGAAAAAACATTTGACTCGGGACCAGTACGCCCTCTATCGCTTGATTTGGCAGCGTTTCGTAGCCAGTCAGATGAATCCCGCCAAGCTTGAAATCACAACCGTTGAAGTTGAAGGTCAGGCTGACAAAAACCTCTATACCCTTAAAGCTACCGGAAACCGGGAAGTGTTCCCTGGTTTTCGTGCCATCTATCGCTATGAAAAAGCTGATGATGAAAATGGAGAAGAAGAACTGGTTGACCTTCCAATCGATGTTTTGGAAGAATGCCAGAAACAAAATTTACTTCGACTCGATCCTGCTCAACATTTTACCCAGCCACCTCCTCGTTTCTCTGAAGCGACTTTGATCCAGGCGTTGGAAGAAAATCAGATTGGACGCCCGTCAACTTATTCTCCGATTATTTCCACCATTCAGACCAGAGGGTACGTTAGCCGCGAGAACAAACGACTTTTCCCAACTGAAATCGGTTTTTTGGTCAATGACCTGGTGGTTGAGTACTTCCCTGGAATTGTAGATTTACAATTCACTTCAAAGATGGAAGATGAGTTAGACGAAGTGGCAGACGGCAAACAAGCCTGGGCAGACGTAATCAGTGAGTTTTATACACCGTTCAGTCGTGAATTAGAAAACGCAAAAAAACACATGCCAAAAACGAAGATCAAACCTGAGAAAGTAGGACGGGCATGTCCGGAGTGTGGTGGAGACCTTGTTTTCAGAAATGGCAAGTTTGGAAAATTTATCAGTTGCAGTAATTTCCCTCAATGTCGATACACCGAACCCTGGTTGGAAAAAATTGGTGTTACTTGTCCGACTTGTGGAATAGGGGATGTAATTGAAAAGCGCTCCAAAAAAGGCAGGAAATTTTACGGCTGTTCCCGTTATCCTGATTGTGATTTTACGTCGTGGGATAAACCGACTGGAAAAGCTTGCCCGAATTGTGGGCACGGCTTGGTTGAAAAAGGAAATAAAGCGATTGTCTGCACCAACTGTCACTCACGCTTTCCAAAAGAGGAATCAGAAGAGTAAAGTTTTTACTGGTACAAAACGTGCACCCAATCAGGATAGACGTTCTATGCTGAGAGGTGCAGGTTATGGAAAACTTAATCGCTTTCGTTAAAGAAAAATTAAAAGTACCAAGGAATCTGGCGATTGCCTTTGGTATTGTTGGATTCCTTATAGGAATCTTTTTCGCTTATGTGCTGGCACCAATTCAATGGACCGATGCATCAGCTGAAAATCTACGTCCTGATCTGCGCGTAGAATATCTTCGCAATGCAGTCACGACTTATACACTCACTGGAGACAAAGTTAGAGCCCTGCAAGCCTTCGCGGAACTTGGAGATAAGTCTGAAGAAACGCTTGAGGAACTCACAGATAATCCGGGGTTTTTGAATGTCGAGCAGATTCAGCGCTTTAGTACAGCAATTAATGCGCCTATACCCACTCCAGACACGGTTTTGGCAACTCCGGCAACCACCTTGCAGGACGGGACTGAAATCCTTGTGGATGGTGTCAGCGCTGAAGAAAAGACCAATTCATTGCTCTGGATCGGATTGGGACTCTTGGGTGTTCTGATCATTGGTGTTGGAGCAGCGTATTGGTTCTACTTCAGGGAACACGGCTTCAATTTTGGGTCAAAATCGCCAGCGGAAGTCACATCGGAAAATAAAACAACTGCTCCTGCTGTGAGACGACCGGTGATGCCGGCTGCTGTTCAAAGACAGCCATTAAAAGAGGTGGAGGAAGCAAAACCTGCCGCCCAACGCAACTCCATCTTTGCCAATGGCAATAATAACGGCAACGGAAAGAACAACGGCAATGGTGAGAAGCCAATCGCACAATTCATGTCAAGTTATATGTTTGGCGATGATCGTTACGATGAATCGTTTACATTTGATGCGCCTAATGGAGCCTTTTTGGGTGAATGCGGAATCAGCATCTCTGATTTAATTGGGGTAGGCGAGCCGAAGAAGATCTCTGCTTTTGATGTCTGGCTTTTTGACAAAAACGACATTCAAACTATCACCAAAGTGATCATGAGCAAGCATGCCTACAATGATCCTGCCATTTCTCAACGTCTGGAAATTCGTGGTGAACCGATTCTGGCTGAACCTGGAAAACTTTTCCATCTTGAGACCGCAACTTTGAGGATGGAAGGGCGTATTGTGGATGTTTCTTATGGAGATTTACCTTTGCCAGAAGACAGTTATTTCCAGAGGAATACAATCGAATTGGCGGTTTATCGAAAATAAAGAGTCACGCGCTTTTCATACCGGGTTGTGACTTCAAACCCTATTGAAAATTTCAAGAATAACAAACAAAGCGAAGGAAAAACCTTCGCTTTGTATTTTTCGAAAATAAATTGCTAATCCAATACTTTGAATAACGCCAATCCGTTATTTCGTTTACTCAATTTTGAGGATTTTGTAGACGATTTTCTTGCCATTTGGCAGGGTTACTTCTGCCAAATCCCCAACCCTTTTTTCAATCAAGGCGGAGCCAATTGGCGACTGGTAAGAAATTTTCTTCTTTTTGAGATCAGCTTCACTAGCCCCTACCAAGGTCCAGGTTTCTTCAGATTGACCTTCTTCCTGGATTGTGACTTGCTTTCCAATCTGTACTTTTTTATTATCCAGGTCGACCACGTCAACAATCTCAGCACGAGATAGAATAGCTTCTATCTCCTGGATGCGACCCTCCAGAAAGCCCTGGTCTTCTTTGGCGGCGTGGTAATCGGCATTTTCTGAGAGATCTCCCATTTCGATTGCACTCTTCAAACGCTTGGAAATGGCGTCTCTTTTAGGACCTTTTAACTCAGCGAGTTCTTCTTCTAATTGTGATTTGCCGGTAGGCGTAAGGAAAATTGGTTGTTTCATATTCTCTTTCAAGGTAATACTGATACGTCAAAAAGACGTTGATATTCGTCGATGGCAAAACGGTCGGTCATGCCTGCAATATAATCGCAAATGGTGCGCTCAAGTCCACGATCTGAAATTAACTCCTGAACGGCTGGGGGCAGGGCGCTTGGAGTTTGAACATAAGCACTAAAAATTCTGGAAAGAATCTGCTCAGATTTCTCAGCCATACGAACAACGCGATAATGGCGGTAGAGGTTATTAAACAAGAAATCCTTCAACTCCCGATTTCTTCGATACATATCTTCACTAAAGCCAACGACATTATAAGGCAACTTCTGTAATTCAAGAGCGGTTTTGATGTTGCTCTTGCGTAAATAACGATCAATAGACTGAACCAGATCTGTGATCTCGAAGTTGATAAGCCGACGGATGATCTGATGGCGGGAAAGTTCATCCAAGACATCCGTTCTGCGGCGTCCGATACTTTCGTTGATGATCTCCCAAATGGCAATCCCTTCCAGCTGCGAAGGTGTGATCATCCCGGAGCGCAATCCGTCATCCAGATCGTGGCTGGTGTAGGCCAGCTCATCAGCAACATTGGCAATTTGGGCTTCCAGATGACCGCGTAATTCAGGATCAAAGTCCTGGACATCAGACAGGTCGTATTCGGTTTCATGCTTGACCATTCCTTCCAACACTTCCCAGCTCAGGTTTAACCCTACAAAATCAGGGTAGCGATTTTCGAGCACGGTCACAATCCGAAGGGAATGATGATTGTGATTAAAACCACCATGGTCACTCATCATTTTGGCTAACACGCTCTCGCCTGAATGACCAAAAGGAGGATGACCAAGATCGTGGGCCAGGCAGATTGTTTCAACCAGGTCTTCGTTTGCACCAAGCGAGCGGGCAATGGAGCGGCCAATCTGGGCAACTTCGAGTGTGTGCGTCAGACGGGTACGATAATAATCGCCCTCATGATTGATGAAAACCTGGGTTTTATATTCCAACCGTCGAAAGGCAGTGGTATGCAAAATCCGTTCACGATCCCGTTGGAAAGGAGTGCGTAAATCAGCTTCTTCCTCCGGATATTTACGCCCTTTGGAGTTTTTGCTGTGGATTGCGTACGAAGCCAATTGTTGTGTTTCAAATTCTTCTAATTGTTGTCTCGTATAAATCATGTCAAACCTTGTAACAGAGTATAGTCCAAATGAAAGTTATCTCCAATTGGTGGTATTCAGGAGATGATTGTACCTGAATGCGATCCGGAGAGGGCTTGAAAAAGCTCTCCTGGTTGGCTGGCACTGAAAATTTCGACGCGTGTTCCTGGATTGCTATTGCAAACTGCTTGCATCTGGGCGACTTTCGATCGCATCCCGCCAGTCACATCCTTGTTCTGCGAGTCCTTGAGATAGCTTTCGAGGGCAGCTAATCTGGAGATGTGGGCAATAGGTTGTTGGTTGGCGGGGTAATCGGCAAATACAGCAGCTTCTATGCCCGCCAGCAGAATACGGTCTGGTTTGAGGGTAAGGGCAAGGTGGGCAAAGAGCTCCTCAGTAGAGAAGATTGTGCCGCCCAGAACCTGATCAAAAACTACATCCCCATAAACCATTGGGATCAAACCGTTTGTCAAAGCATGCTCGATGGGTTCTGTATTCCAGTTGACTACCTGATTCTGACGTGAAAGCAACCCAGCTGAAGGAGGAAAGGAGATTAAGTCCAGGTTGACTTGCCTGCCAATATCAAGGACGATTTGATTCAACTTTCTGGCGCTTTCCCAAACTTCCCGGAAACCTCGCCACTCCTCCAAAGTACTGACTCCATTCCGCGTACCATACTTTGCAGCGGCGTGATGCCCAAACGAACCTGAGCCATGCCCCAGTAAGATTTTTTGATCAGCGTTTTGATAGAGGTGGCGTTTGAGGTCTGAAAGCAGGTTAAAAATCAAATCTGGCAGGGCTGTTTCTGCCTGGGATTTGTCGGTTATAAGAGAACCACCAAGTTTGAGAAAAATTAGGTTACTTGTCATCTCAAATTTTCCTCAGGGTCGAGGCTGGTATAGAACGCTTTACCACCGGAAAGTTCTTGCAGAGTTTCTAACACAGGCTGCAGCGAATCTTCCTCGACCAACGATAGCATATGTCCGCCTCTGCCCCCGCCAGTCAGTTTCGCAGCCAATGCGCCGGCTTCCATGGACTTTGCGATCAAAAGGTCTAACTCAGGGCAAGATAGATCCAATGCTTCCAAAATGGATTGATTATGGTTGATGGCCGCTGCCAAACTTGAGATATCGCCATCAAGGAGAGCTTGCTTTCCTTGATGCGACAACTGACCGATTTCCGCCAGCTTTGGTTGAATTCTGCCAGGCTCTCTTTCTAAATCCTTTGCAAGGCTTGCGACTGTTGCCCAGGTTGATTTGTAAACACCACTGTCTGCAAAAACAAAGAAAAAGGTTTTTCCGGGTTGAAAGATTTCAATTTTCTTCCCTTTTTGGAAGAGGATTGGTTTTTCATATGTGACCACCGTGTTGTCGATGCCAGAGGGTTTGCCGTGAACATAGGTTTCACATTCAAACGCAATCCTGTTTACCGTTTCGAGATCCAAAGGATGGCCAAGGAATTCAGACAAGGCTCTGGTAGAAGCAACAGCCAGGGCAGCGCTGGAGCCAAGCCCGGAGCTGATTGGCAAGGTAGAGGTGATGTGGAAGGTGCAACTGGGTGTCTGCAGGATGTTCAGTTCGGATAGCGTAAGACGTACAGCTTGAAAAACCGGATGATTTTCTGGCAGGGTGGTAAGGTCATGGTCAAGGTCAAGAAGAGGTGAAAACACCCTGATTTTGCCTGTTGGAGCGAGGATATGGGGCTCTACAGTGATTTTTACTCTCTTACTGGAAAGTGGAATGGCTATCGCTGGCTGATTGTGAACAACAGCATGCTCACCCAGTAAAATGGCTTTTCCACAGGCAGATCGACTTATTGCGGGCATGTCAACCTCAAAATACGATGTACAAAATCGCTAGAACCGAAAGCCCCCAAAGAATGATAGCGATTTGTAGTGGGCGATCTTTCAAGAGAACCTCCTCCGGGGAAGAGGTGATCAGGTCACTTTGGATCAGGTAAAGATAACGAAAAATACCAAAAACGACGAAAGGCACTGTCAACATCATCGAATAATTGGACTGACCAGGATGGGCAGAAAAAGTATAAAGCGTGTATGTGATCAGAATGGCGGTTAATATGACGATGATGTATTGGCTGAGGAGGGGAACTGTGTAGCCGTCCAGTGTCTTGCGGTGACTTATTGCGTTGGTTTCCAGGAGTTTTAACTCTGCCAAACGTTTACCAAAAGCCAGGTACATCGCCAACAGCGTAGTGAGAATAAATAGCCAGGGAGAAAAGTAAGCAACTTGGATAACGCTTAAGCCTGCCAGAACACGTAAAACGAAACCAGAAGCAATGACCAGTACATCCAGAATCATGACTTTCTTAAGCCACAACGAATAGGCAAGCATCAACAGCATATATGCCGCGAAAATCAATGCCAGGCGGGGTGAAAGCAGGTATCCTCCAACCAGGGAAAGTACCAATAGAAAAATGCTGAAAGCGATTGCTTGATTTTTGCTCAATCTGCCTGAAGCAATTGGTCTGTTTTGTTTTTGTGGATGCAGCCTGTCTGCTTCAACGTCCAGCAAATCATTGATCGTATAAGTGACGCCCGATATAAGGCAAAACAGCAGGGCAGCTGCCAGAACCCGCAAAAAAGGGGAGATCTGCAGGAATTGACCATCGAAGATCAAACCGGCAAAAATTACCAGGTTCTTCGTCCATTGCCTCGGTCGCAGTGTTTGGATCAGTGCCTTTACCATGGAATTATCTTATCACAAAGAGCAACTGAAAATCCTCGTGTGAACAGGAAGAAATCAGGCTACGAGTCGGTCGGTATATCCCATGGTCTCATACCGGTTGACGGTATAATAGGCTATACTGGATCGCTTATGGAAAATATACGTAATTTCTGCATCATTGCCCATGTTGATCATGGCAAATCTACCCTTGCTGACCGCATGCTGCAACTAACCGGCACCATCTCGGACCGCGACATGACCGAGCAGGTGCTCGATGCGATGGACCTTGAGAGAGAAAAGGGTGTCACAATCAAAGCCTCTGCCGTGCGCATGGTTTACAGTGACGATGCCGGTAAGGAATACGAATTTAACCTGATAGACACACCCGGACATGTTGACTTCAGTTACGAAGTCAGCCGGGCTCTTAATGCCTGCGAAGGGGCGGTCTTGGTAATCGATGCCACCCAGGGCATAGAAGCACAAACTCTGGCTAACCTATACCTGGCACTGGATGCCAATTTGGTCATTATTCCGGTATTGAACAAAGTGGATCTGCAATCGGCCATGGTTGAAGAAGTAACCCGCGACCTCGTAGCACTTCTGGGTGTGGATGAAAGCGAAATCATTGCAATCAGTGCCAAAACCGGACAAAATGTTGAGAAGGTTTTGCAGGCAATCGCAGATCGTGTCCCAGCACCAAAGGCAGATAAAGAGCAACCACTTCGGGCACTTGTTTTTGACTCTCATTACGATTCATACAAGGGCGTGATTGCTTATGTGCGTATTTTCGACGGCAAGATCAACGCTAACGAAAAAATCATGATGATGGCGACGGGGTCAAAGGTGGAACCAGTTGAAATAGGTGTTTTTTCGCCTGGAATGAAGCCGGTTTCACTTCTGGAAGCCGGAGATGTTGGATACATAGCTACAGGTCTGAAAACCGTCCACGATTGTCGCGTTGGCGATACCATCACTCACGCGGTCAAACCGGCTGAGAAACCGCTGCCGGGTTATCAAAAAGTCAAACCGATGGTTTTTGCCGGGGTTTATCCGGTCGAGGGTGAGGACTACAGCAACCTCAAGGAAGCACTGGAGAAATTACAGTTAAATGACGCCTCCCTGACTTATGAACCAGAATCTTCAGAAGCATTGAATTTCGGTTTTCGCTGTGGTTTTTTAGGTTTGTTCCACATGGAAATCATCCAGGAACGGCTCGAGCGTGAATATTACCTTGATGTGGTTTTCACTGCTCCTTCAGTTGAATACAAAGTTGATTTGAAGGATGGATCCACGATCATCATCGATTCGCCAGCAGACCTGCCGGATGAAGGGGAGATCGTAGAAATTTACGAGCCGTGGATGGAACTCGAAATATTCACACCGACTGATTACTACGGGGTGGTAATGGAACTGGTCAAACGACGTCGTGGAATCTATGTCGACCAGGATTATCCAGCAGTTAACCGTGTGCAGCTCAACTTTGAAATTCCGTTGTCTGAAATCATTGTAGATTTCTTTGACCTGCTCAAGTCCAGCACGCGAGGATACGCCTCGATGGATTACAAGTTTATTGAATATCGTGCAGGCGAATTGGTGAAGCTCCAAATATTGCTTAACGAAGAGCCTGTCGATGCTCTGACAGCTATTGTTCACAAACAGGATGCTTTTCACAAAGGGCAAGCCTTGGTGAGCAAGCTCAAGGGAATCATTCCAAGCCAGATGTTTGTGATCCCGATCCAAGCCTATGCTCAAGGCAGAGTGATTTCACGCGCAAATGTGAAAGCCTTGCGAAAAGACGTTTTGGCGAAATGTTACGGTGGGGATATTACCCGCAAGAAAAAACTGCTGGAGAAGCAAAAGAAGGGTAAAAAGCGCATGAAGATGGTCGGCAGTGTGCAAATTCCCCAGGAAGCGTTCATGGCGATCTTACGCCTGGAGGATTAATGCCCGACTCTGCGGCAAAACCTGGTATCAACCGGTTCTTGAAGATTGGCATTCCCTTGCTCATCAGCGCGCTTGCGATCTGGCTTGTTTTGCGGCAGTTGGATTTTCAAGCGGTTGGTAATGCTTTCAGACAGCTTTCTCCAGGTTCGATTGCGGTAATTGTGCTTTGTTTTTCTATTGGATCGCTTCTCAGGGGATTGACTTGCTGGATCATCCTTGGAGGCAAACTTAAGTATTCCAGTGTGTTTTGGGCAATGAATTTAGGGTACTTATTGAATACAATCATACCTCTCAGGCTTGGTGAGTTCGGGCGGGCCGCTTTTTTGACAGAAAGAGAAGAACACAAGGTAAGTTACCTTGAGGCGTTGGCTTCCATCGTGGCAGAACGCCTTTTGGATCTCTTGGTCGGCTTTTCATTTTTACTTTTCTGCTTGTTTTTCCTGATTGAAAATGAAACTCTTAATCGAATTGCTGGCATAGGGATCCTTATCTTGGTAGTTTCGATTGTTGTCATTTTTTATGCAACCAGGAATAAGAACAATTTTATTTTGTGGCTTTCTAAGCGATTTAACAAGTCAGAGTTTATTAAAGAAAAGGTTATCACCTGGATTGAACAGCTGTTAACTGGCTTTCAGTATTTCACCAAACCCGGGCGTTTTTTCCTGGCTTTTGTAATTTTGGCTGTCAGTTGGTCATTTTCGATGCTTGAATATTTCATTTTGCAAAATGCAATATTGTCAAATTCAGAGTGGTGGTGGCCAATGCTCGTTAATACAGCCAGCGCCTTCGTGAATGCTTTGCCCTCCGCTCCAGCTGGGTTGGGTGTGTTTGAAGCAGGTACGGTGGTATCATATGCCCTGGTTGGTGTAGCGAAAGAACCCGCATTAGCCATATCTTTGGTCGTTCACAGTGTACAGATTGTTATTCCGGCTATTTTGGGTGTGATCGCACTGATTTTGTCGGGGCAGAGCCTGGGCTCATTGATTGACAAGGCAACCAGAATCCGGCAAAAAGAAGAGCTGCAATCATGAAAATCCTGATTTCCTCAACTTATTTTTACCCTTACAGTTCCGGTTTGTCGGTATATGCTCTTCGCTTAGCGGAAGGGTTGGCAGAGCTGGGACATGAAGTAGTTATTCTCACCTCTCAATACAAGAAAGACTTAGAGAGATTAGAAACCCATGGAAAATTCAAGATCGTTCGCGTGCCAGTGATAGCGAAACTTTCCAAAGGTGTACTTATGCCCGGCTTGTTCAAAATTGCCTGGAAATGGATAAGATGGGCGGACGTTGTCAACCTGCATTTGCCCCAATTTGAAAGCATATTTCTTGCGCAACTCGCTGGAAAATTAGACAAGCCTGTGCTAGTGACGTACCATTGCGACCTGGTGACTAGCAGCAGCGGATTGCTTGATCGCCTGGCAGTTAAAATCACCAGCTTGCTTGGTAAGAAGGTGCTTGAAAACGCCAATTTAATCGTCCAGAATTCACTCGATTATGCTGAGAATTCACCAGTGTTAAGTCAATATCTTGAAAAAGTAGTTGAAGTACCCACGCCAGTCAATGTAAAAAAAGTGAGCGTGGAAAAACTTGATGCCTTTCGTGAGAAGTATGGCATTATAAGAAGTGAAAAGATCATCGGTTTGGCTGGAAGAGTTGCATCAGAAAAAGGTTATGAATATCTTGCCATGGCTCTCCCAGGCATACTGGAAATTTATCCTGAGTCAAAAGTGATACATGCCGGTGCATGGCAATCAGTCATAGGAGAACAGACTTATCAAGCCCAGGTGGAACGCTTTATCAAGCCTTTTGGACAGAAGTGGACCTCGTTAGGCTATCTGAGTGATGATGATTTTGAAACTTTCTTCGCTGCCTGTGATGTACTGATCTTTTCCAGTTTAAATGCAACAGAATCCTTTGGTATTGTGCAAATCGAAGCGATGACGCAAGGCACGCCGGTAGTTGCTTCTGATTTACCTGGCGTAAGACAACCAGTTTTGCAAACAGGATTAGGGAAAATTGTGCCAATCAAAGATTCAACCGCCATCAGCAGGGCAGTGATCGAAATTCTCGATAAAGGTGAAAAAGCCCGTTTTGTGCCAGCTGAATTTTTAGAGAAATTTCAACAGGGATCGGTCGCCAGGCATTACGAAGAACTGTTGGCGTTGTTGGTTAACAATGACTGAGCTTACCAAGAAAGAAATTGAGCGCATTTGCTCCCAACAACTCTTCCATTTGCCCTATTTCAGAGGCATGCTTCGGGCAGTAGAGCAGAGCTTTTATGAGCAGCAAGAGCTTGAAGAACCTATTTATGATTTGGGGTCTGGTGATGGTCATTTTGCCTGGACATTATTTGAAGACCAGAAAGTCCTGGGCGTTGACCCCTGGTGGGAGCCGTTGACTGAAGCCAAAACCAGGAAAGTTTATTCACTATTAGTGCAGGCAGAAGGGGCTCGTGTTCCCATTGAGAGTGGAAGTTTCAGCTCTGCGATCAGCAACTCGGTACTAGAACACATTCCTGAGGTTCAGCCTGTCTTGAATGAAGTAGCGAGGGTGTTGAAACCAGGCGGAAAGTTCTATTTTGCTGTCCCCAACCGCCGTTTTGTCACTGATCTTTGGGGAATGAAAGTATTGTCTTCCTTGGGTTTGAAGAGATTGGCTTTAGCTTATTCCCGCTTCTTTAACAAGATTGCCCGGCATATAAATCTTGATCCACCTGAAATTTGGATCGAACGACTTAGAAGGGCGGGTTTTGACCAGGTGGATTATTGGAATTACTTCCCGGTAAAGGCAATGCATAAACTTGAACGGGGGCATGCTACCGGGTTACCTAATTTGCTCTGGAAAAAACTGTTTGGAAAATGGGTTTTGTTCCAAACCCGCAGGAATCCTTTTATTCCTTTCGATGAGGTTGCCAACCTGGTAGAAAATCCTCTCGATGATGAGGGCACCTGCACATTCTATATTGCCAGGAGGAAGGCGTGAGGTTTTTACGCAAAATTTCTTATTATCTTTGGTCGATTTTTGAATTGTTGTTTGGCGTTAAAAATTGGAGAGTGTTATTCGACATTTTTCTGGGAAAACCTTTTATCGGTGTCAAATGGTTGGAATTACGCCGCGATAATCTAAAAGTTGGCGTCGGAAGCAAAATGGAAGCCTGGTCTGTCAAAGAAACCCTGATTGACCGATTCTATACCAAGCTGGGAACCGAGATCCAGAGTGATTGGGTAGTCGTCGATATCGGTGCAGCTATTGGTGAATTCACGATTGAAGCGGCTCTTCAATTGACCGACGGCATGGTCCATGCTTTTGAACCAAATCCCGGATCGATCAATATTCTGCGGCAAAACATGCGTGCCAACAACTTGAAACATGTTGAAACGTATAACCTGGGTGTCTGGAGCGAGAGCGGTGAGATTCCACTTCATTTTTTGAATAATGAACCACTGCAGGCAGTCAGCGGCACTGGTCAGGCTGACAATATTCAAGCTGTAAAAGAGACTAGTATTCCTGTTATTACCCTGGAGCAGGTGGTCGAGGAAAAAGTAGGCAAGAAGATTGACCTGATGAAGCTGGATTGTGAAGGAGCAGAATACGAAATCTTGCTCAATCAGGATCCGAAATTCTTCAAAAAAATCAACCGCATCATCATGGAATATCATGACCTTGACGAAAAGCGGAACTTTCGCGTCCTGACTAAATATTTTGAAGAGCTTGGTTATCATGTGAAGCGATATGACAATCGCGTTCACAAAAATCTCGGCTACTTATTTGCTGACAGAGTTACCCGGGTAGACTCCCGATAAGCGATTAAAATTATCTTATGGACCATGACCTAACAAATCCTGAAGAGGATCCGACAGTCCTTGAAGTGCTTCGGCGTTATTTCAATAAAGATGAAGAAGCGAATGACGGGTTCGATTCTGAAACAATCGGCGAACAAAAGCGAGCGTCTGATCGGCTTGTTCCCTTTGCTTTGATTTGTTTTTTGACAGGTCAATTTCTGATTGAATACTTGCGAGAGACTTTAGCGGAAATCGGTATTGTCTTGCTGCTCGCAGGATTTGCTCTCTCCGCGTTCGCCTTATTGCGCGAAAAAAAGTCAGCAACTTTTGAAAGAACGGTTGCTGCAGACGAAGATAGGCAAAACAATGTAAGCGTAAGGTTGGTTTGGCTGCTTGCGGCTTTTATTACGGCGATCATTACCAGCCTGATGTATCGCCAAGGAAGCTTTAGTTTACTTTCAGGGCTGCTTTGGATCACTAGTATCGTTTCGATCATTGCTGCCTTTTTCCAGCCTAAAGCGATTCTCAAACCTAACTTCAAATCGATTTTTGTTGAGTTAACCTCCAAACCAAAAAAACTGATTGCATATTTGCTGCTGATTATTATTATGCTTGTTTTTCAATTTGGAAGACTTGAGCAGGTGCCGCCGGAGATCATCAGCTCCCAAGTGGAAGCGTTTTACACAGTCGATGGCATTAAAAATGGGGAGACGGCCTTGTGGTTCCCACGAAATGTGGTCAGTGAGCCAATCAGCTATTATTGGGCTGCACTGGTAAATTTGTTCAGGGCGAATTTGTTGAACTTTACAGGGCTCAAGTTTGCCTTCGCGCTGGCAGGCTTGGTGGCTGTCTTTTATATGTACAAGCTTGGGCGACGGCTGTTTGATGAAAAAACCGGATACATCAGCGCGCTGTTGTTGGGGGTTGGCTTCTGGCCGATCTTACAGCAGAGAGCTGTATTAGGATTTGGGCTGGTGCTGCCGATCCTGCTGCCTGCGGTTTACTATCTGTTCAAATCGCTTCAGGAAGACGACCTTAATTCTCTGCTGATCGCTTCAGTGTGGACTGGCTTGGGCTTGTTGACAAATAAGATTTTCTTTGTGCTGGTTTTTGCCAACCTATTAATTACATTAGTGTATTTTTCGCGCAATGGCAGCGATAAGGCTAAAATATCACTTGCAATGCGTATAGGAGTTAGTCTGATCACAGGGATTGTGGTGGTTTTGCCTTTGATTTTCGTGGTTGCGGCAAATCCAACCGCTTGGTTTTCAACAATCATAAGCCAACTTTCTTTTGCAAATAATCCAACTCACAACAGCCCGGTAATTACTTTTCTCAAAAATATAGTGGCAGCTTTAGGACTAGTGAATTGGTCGAATCGAAACGGCTGGGTGGATGGAATTTCAAATCGCGCTGCCTTGGATTGGGTGAGCGGAGCATTTTTCTTGTTTGGAATAGGTGTAACGATATTTCGCGATTTCTTCAAGAAACGAAAACAGGCGATTTCATTACTTTTGCTTTTTTTTCTGATGCTGCTTCCATCAGCACTTTCACTTGCTCAACCTATGGAAAATCCTTCAATTAGCCGTGCTTTAGGGGCAGCCGTTCCCGTATTTCTGATCGCTGGAAGGGGATTTGCTTTTGCTATAGATCGGATATGGGCAAGTCAAACTGAATCTCATTGGGTTAAACAAGCAGGCATTGTAGTCATTTTCAGCCTGCTGATCATTATTCGCAATTTTGGTTTGATAAACACCACCTATGTCAATAACTACGAAGCTTCTGCCTGGAATGCGTCAGATATGGCAGAGGTCATACGCAATTATGATACCGGGCAAGCCAGGAATAGCCAGGCTTATATTATCGGTTTTCCCCATTGGGTTGATGCACGATCCGTGGCTATCAGCTTGAACAGACCCTATACAAATCTATCAATATTGCCGCAAGAGCTGAGCAGTACAGTGGACTTACAGACGGCAAAAATATTTTTGTTACACATCACTGACACTGAAAGCTTAGGTCAGTTACAATCTCTCTACCCGGGTGGCGTTGCCACTATTTATCAAAGTGTCCAACCGGAAAAGAACTTCATTATTTACATTGCGAGCCAATGAATTTATGGAAAAAAGTAGCGAGCAGTCAGTCCTGCAGAAAAAAAACAATAATCAAACCCTGATAACGGTCTTTTTGCTTGCCGTAATTTTGATTTTGGGTGGATATTTTCGTTTTTTAAACCTCAACTGGGATGAAAGCTATCATCTGCATCCTGACGAACGCTATCTGTCCATGGTGTTGAATAGTATTCAACCGGTTGATAGCATCAAGGAATACTTCAGTACTCAAACTTCGACCCTAAACCCGAATACACACGGGTATACCTTTTTTGTTTATGGAACATTTCCGCTATTTCTGATCCGCTATTTTGGAGAATGGATCGGACAAGTTGGTTACGACCCGATCACTTTGGTTGGCAGACAGCTTTCCGCTTTCTTTGATTTGTTCACGGTGATCCTGGTGTTCTTGATAGGGTACAAGCTATACAATAAAAGGGTTGGGTTGATCGCGGCAGCTTTCTATGCCTTTGCGGTCTTGCCTATTCAACAATCTCACTTCATGACTGTGGATACCTTTACCAATACCTTTGGTATGCTGACCGTGCTGGCTGCGGTGATCCTATTAAAACGACCATTTGAATGTGACACAGAAGATGTTCGAAGTGTGCTGAGCTGGCGCAAAATTTGGCCGTATGTGCTTTTTGGTCTGGGGCTGGGAATGGCAACAGCCTCAAAAATTAATGCTGTCTCGCTGGCGCTGTTGCTGCCATTGGCGGAATTGGTACGTTACTTACGTAGCGAAAATCGTTCTGACAAAGTCGATTTAACGAAAATTGTTGTTCCGATTTTACTTGCGGCGTTAGTCAGCTTTTTGACTTTCCGGGTTTTACAGCCATACGCTTTCAGCGGACCCGGTTTTTTTAGTCTACGAATTAACCCGGATTGGTGGAATGGTCTCAAAACTTTGCATGCACAAAGTACCGGAGAAGTAGACTTTCCACCAGCATTGCAGTGGGCCAGGCGGCCGAGCACTTTTTCACTTTACAACCTGGTAGTTTGGGGAGTCGGTTTGCCGTGGGGGATCACGACAGCATTCTCCTGGCTGGTTATGGCTGGCAAGATTTTCAAACGCAAAGACTACCTCCACCTTCCCCTGTGGCTTTGGAGCCTACTGTATTTCCTGTGGCAAGGGCTAGCATGGGTCTCCGCTATGCGTTATCTACTGCTGCTTTACCCGCTTATGGCAATCTTCGCAGCCTGGGGACTTGAACAGTTGCTGTGCAATAAAACCGGCTTCAAGTTTAAGAGGCTGCTGTTTTCCAGGAAGGTTCTGCAAACAGCCGGCGTTGTTGCAACCATTCTGATTTTGATTGCGACTGGCGCATGGGCATTTGCCTTCAGTCGAATTTATACCCGACCGGTCACCAGGGTTGCTGCCACAGACTGGATTTATGAAAATCTAAAGGGTCCAATAAACCTGGTGGCTAATTCTGACGGGCTGGAAAAAAATATCCCGGTAGCATACCGGGCAATCAATACCCTAAACACAGGGCAGAGCCTTACATTGCTATACCAGGCAAAGGCAAATGGCTTCCTGATAGATCTGACTTATCCTTTTGTGCAATCGGTCTCGAATGCGCCTGAAAGTGTGCAGTACCAGTTGACTGTATTGGATGCATTAACTGGTCTGCCCGTGACGGAACCCCCGTTTATTGCACAAAATCCTGTCACTTCAGAGGGGCAGACCCAATCTACCCTCTTGTTTCAATTCAATCCAGCGGTTTATCTGCTTGAAGACCAGCATTATCAATTTGAGTTGACCTTGCTTACTCCCGACACCCAGTCTTATTTGAGCGGCGTGCCGGTGATGAATTTCTACTACGATAATGGGCTTACTCGCCAGGAAACCTTACCAAAAATCAATGAGATGATCACGCCCGGACATCCTTACCAGATGAAAGTGAATGTTCAGGCTGTTGAGGAAATTTTGCGTGTTGAGATTCCTTATGTGCTGGATGTGACTCAGAACGTGGGTTTAAAACAATTACGACTGACACTCACAGCTAACACAGCCGAGGGTCCAATCACTCGGATTGGTTATGCTTCGGATGATTTATTGGGTAAAGGTTCACTCCGCGGTGAAAAGGCGGTTTTTTCCTTTGATGATCCCTTGACATTGAGTGGAGTCCAAACCCAGGATCTCGATCTGACCATTGAACTGATGGAAGGTGAAGGACAGATTGCCATCAGCACGCCGGGTGTTGCCCTGGAAAGTAGTTGGGATGACGCTCTACCGCTGCCAAGACCTACTTTTGTACCTTACCAGGATAACGCAGGAATCTTCAGAGGAGATTTGAATTTTGAGATGTATTGGCCGGATGATGCCAGTAAAACCCAGCGGTTCTACACCATCTTAAACCAGGCGGATTACATTTTCATCAGTTCCAACAGGCAATTCGGCACGATTCCGCGTGTACCAGAACGTTATCCTTTGAGTACTTTCTTCTACCGGCAATTGTTGGGTTGCTCCGAGGATCAGGAAATGTTGGATTGCTACTACCAAGCTGAGGCAGATGGAACCAGCGGCAACCTGGGTTTTGACCTGGTTGCGACCTTTACTTCTTACCCGAATCTGGGAAGTCTTGAATTCAACGATCAATTTGCGGAGGAAGCTTTCTCGGTTTATGACCATCCAAAAGTGCTCATATTTGCGAAAAATGAAACTTACGACAGTGAGTTGACCTGGAATTCTCTAAACTCAGTGGATGTGAGCAAAGCGGTTTACCTGACACCTAAACAAGCAGATTCTTATCAAGCTGGTGGCTCTGAGATAAACAACCAATTGATGTTAACCGAAGACGATAAGCAGACTCAACAAGCAGGGGGTACCTGGTCTGAATTGTTTGATCAGCAGTCGCTGCTAAATCAAAATACCTGGATTGCAGTAGTTGCCTTTTATCTTTTATTCTGGTTATTGGGACTCTGTGTTTTCCCAATCGTAAGGCTGGCACTGCCTGGTTTAAAAGATAAGGGTTATGCCTTCGCCAGGATAATTGGACTGCTCCTATTTGTATTAATTGTATTCAATCTAGGTTCAGCCAAGGTTGAAGTAACCAGAGACATGCTTTGGATCGTTCTGCTGGTGGTTGTTGCTGCTTCCTCATTTGTGGCCTGGTTGACGAGGAAAGTTCTTTTTGAGGATTTTCGTACTTTATGGAAGCAGATTTTGATCGAAGAAGTCATCTTTCTGGTCGCGTTTGCCTTCTTCCTCTGGATCCGCTATCAAAATCCAGACCTATGGCACCCATGGCGGGGCGGCGAAAAACCAATGGATTTCAGCTATCTCAACGCGATCATCAAGAGCAGCACCTTTCCCGCCTATGACCCCTGGTTTGCAGGTGGGTATATCAATTATTACTATTACGGGCAAGTTCTGGTGGCGATGCCAATCAAACTGCTGGGAGTTGTGCCGGCTGTTTCATATAACATCTTGATCTCCCTCTGGTATGCGATGCTGGTAATTGGCGCGTTCAGTATTGGATGGAATTTTGGGAAAGCGGTTCTTGAGAGAAATCCGGATGAGAAAGAGCGCTCGTTTGGGCTGGCGTTTTTGGCAGGCATAGGCAGTGCGGTTTTCTTAGCGTTGGTTGGCAACCTCGGTGAGCTCCATGTGATCACTGGTGGTTTGAAAGCTTTGGGTTCAGCAGGTGTCAGCTTGGACGGCGCTACCCTCAGCCAAAAAATGGTCTGGTTATTTAGAGGAATCAGGCTACTTTTACAGGGTGAACCTCTGCCGATTGCAGCTGGAACCTGGTATTGGAATCCGAGCCGCGCCATCCCTGGTGAGCCTATCACGGAATTTCCTTTCTTTACGTTTTTATATGCTGATTTTCACGCCCATCTGATTGCCATGCCGATCGTGCTTGCAGCAGTTGCCTGGTGTTTGTCCCTGGTATTGATGAAGAAGCGCGAAGGAAAATTGGATTTGAGGGTTGGGAATGGCATAGTCCCAATATTACTGGTTGGGGCAGTGGTTTTAGGTGCTTTGCAGCCCACAAACACCTGGGATTATCTTACATTTACCGCGCTTGCATTGGTCGCACTGGTTTTTGTTGGATGGCGTTACTTCCCTGAAGCGAGATGGCGATTTTTGCCAGACTGGTCAAGGAAGTGGGTTTATCCTGTTATCAGTGCATTGGGATTATTCTTATTGACCCGCATTTTTTATCATAATTTCAATCGATATTTCTTCCCAGGGTACAACTCAGTTGGATTTTGGAGTGGAGCCAGGACGCCCTTGCCTTCTTACTTAACCCACTGGGGCTTGATTCTTTTTGTGATCACCTGTTGGTTAATATGGGAAACCTATCAGTGGATGGCTTCAACCCGAGTCTCTGAGTTGGAAACTTACAAACAGAATCGCAATCTGGTGGTCGGATTAAGCGTGATCATCGTGACGGCCTTTCTGCTTCTTCTGTTGCTCAAAGTGACAGTGGCATTGATAGCATTGCCATTGGGTGTGATGACACTCTTCCTGCTTGTGACAAGCAAAGACGATGTCAAACGCCTGGCCTACTTCATGATCGGCACCGGATTGGTGCTCACCGTAGTTGTTGAGTTGATTTACCTGGTGGGCGATATTGGGCGAATGAATGTGGTCTTCAAACTCTACCATCAAGCCTGGATGCTGCTAACTCTTCCAATGGGGTTGGCAGCCGTGACACTTTGGCGCGATCTTTATCACTGGAGAACGCGATTTCAGATCGCCTTCCAGGTTGTTTTTACTGTTTTGATCTTCATCAGTTTGCTTTTCCCTGTTTTGGCAACCAAAGACAAAATTAATGACCGAATGGACCCTGACGCACCGCAAACCTTGGATGGAATGAAGTATATGGAGACATCTGAGTTTTATGTTAACGGGGTTGTAATGGACCTGGGGCAGGATTACAGCGCGATACAATGGATGCAGGAAAAGGTGGTTGGTTCGCCGGTTATTCTTGAAGCACAGGCTTACGAGTATTACTGGGGCAATCGCTACACGATCTATACAGGTTTGCCGGGTGTGGTTGGGTGGAATTATCACCAGCGTCAGCAGCGAGCAGTTTTACGAAATAATGCTGTTCAGGAGCGGGTCGATGAGGTCAACGCTTTCTACCTCAGCCTTGATCGCGAATTTATGACGAACTATTTAGATAAGTACAATGTGGCGTATATTATCGTTGGGCAGCAGGAACAGGCATTTTATCCCGCTGAAGCCTTGGAAAAATTTGAGACGTATGACGGAACACTGTGGGACCAGGTTTATAGTGAAGCCGATACTGTTATTTATAAAGTCAGATAAACCATGATCGATTTTCTGAAGTGGTATTTACTTTTGGAAGTAGTGGGATGGATTACCCTGCCAGTAACCTGGTCGGTTTTTCAGAAACTGCGCTCGAGAGGGGTATATCTCTCCAAAGCGATTGGATTGCTACTTTGGGGGTTTATCTATTGGTGGTTAACTTCGCTTGGTTTACTTAAAAATGACCTGGCAGGAGCACTGGCAGTCCTGAGTGTTTTATTGGTTTTAAACATTTTTGTCACCTGGAAGATTGGATTTTTGACCTTGAGGGATTGGGTCAGAGAAAACCGCAAAACCATTGTCACAACTGAAGCGGTCTTTTTTGTTGCTTTTACCTTTTGGTCCTTAGTGCGAGCTGCCAATCCGGATATCATCCATACTGAAAAATTCATGGAGATGGCCTTTATTAACGGCATCCTGAAATCAGCTTCCATGCCACCATTAGACCCTTGGCTGTCGAGTTATTCGATCTCTTATTACTATTTCGGCTACCTGATTTCCGCCTTATTGATCCGGGTCAGTGGGGCAGTCGCCTCGGTGGGTTACAACCTGGTTTCTGCTTCATGGTTTGGGTTGACCGCGCTGGGCGCATATGGGGTTGCCTGGGATTTGTTGTCGGGGAAGAAAGAAAAGGAGCAAGCGGCTCAAGAGGTTTCGAATCGAACCTATTCGTTGGCTTTGCTTGCACCTTTAATGATCTTGATCGTATCCAACTGGTTTGGAATCCTGGATGTTTTGCATGCAAGGGGTTTGGTAAGCCCGGATTTCTGGCAGAAATTGCAGATCCCGGCCTTGATGAGCGAGCCTTACAGCTTGTCCTGGTTCCCAAACCGGGGTGGCTGGTCCTGGTGGCAAGCCAGCCGGGTAGTTCAGGATTTCCGGTTGGGTGGCTCGATGATCGAGGTCATCGATGAATTCCCATTTTTTACCTATTTACTTGCAGATATTCATCCCCATCTGTTGGGAATGCCTTTCGTGCTCTTGGCAATCGCCCAAGCGTTGAACGCTTTTCAGGGGGGATGGGAGGGGAGCCTTTCTGCTCTAGGTCGCATAATTCCAATCAACTGGAAAAACGGTTTGCTGGCGGTACTTACATTAGGAGGTATTGCTTTCCTGAATACCTGGGATTTTCCCTTCTACCTGTTATTGTTGGCAGTCGCGTTTGTTTGGCGGCAGGCAAGTTTGAGCGGTTGGGACCAAAAACGCATCGCACAGATCGTCTTATTCTGCCTGGTCGGCGGTGTGTTGAGCATTCTTGCTTACTTGCCTTTTTACCTTAGTTTTTCTTCGCAGGCAGGCGGATTGTTACCCAGTCTGGCGTTCTTTACCCGTGGCAGTTACCTTTGGATCATGTTCGGTCCATTGCTGGTGCCGATTTTTGCCTGGCTGGTCTACCAACAAATTCGGGCAAAAAGGATGCCCTTACTCCAGTCTTTGCTACTGACTAGTTCCCTTTTTGCGCTGCTTTTTGCGTTGGGCTGGGGGCTGGGTTGGCTGGCAGGTAGATTTGAAAACTTGGGACCTCTTCTCAATTCCTTGCAAGGCGCTGCAGATAACGGAAGTCTGCTCACAGAATCGCTTCTGGAGCGCTTGAAACACCCAGGGAGTTTTCTGACAATGTTTCTCCTGGTTTTACTGGCTGTCGATTTTTTTGTTCATAAGGTCAGAAACTCGACAGCGTCCGTAGCTTCAGGTAATTTGGAACTTAGGGACCAGAAGAATTTCAAAACAGAAACTTGTGGCTTCGTTTTGATGTTGGTTTTGCTGGGTGCACTGCTTGTGATCGTGCCGGAATTTGTTTATCTGAGAGATCAATTTGGCACCCGCATGAACACAATTTTCAAGTTCTACTTCCAGACCTGGATTCTCTGGTCATTAGCCGGCGCATATTTCATCGCCAGATTGCTGCAAACTGAAAAACCGCAGACGAATCGGCTGTTTGCGCTAACGATTATTTCAGTCGGATTCCTCTTGCTTGGACTCTCGCTCACGCAAAAGAACGATTCTTACCAATCTGGTTTTGGCAGCAATTCACTGGACTACCTTTACATAATCATCCCTCTTTTGTTTTTGATCTGGATATTAATAAGTCTGATCAAGAAAAAAGTTGCTGCTGCATTGGGGGTAGTATGCCTGGTCGGTCTGGCTGCCGGGTTGGTATACCCGACCATAGAGTTGTGGAATAAGACCGAGGGTTTTCAACCCCGCGATGGATACTCGTTGGATGGAAAGCAGGACTTTTACCAATATTCTCCCGATCAAATGGTAGCGGCAGAATGGTTGGCGGATGCTCCCTTGGGCGCTATGGCTGAAGCGGTATCGGAAACCGGCGGTAGCTACACCACCTACAACATCATTTCGACTTTCTCAGGAATGCCAACGATCTTAGGCTGGATCGGACATGAATCTCAATGGCGGGGAGGGTATGAAGAGATTGGATCCAGGCAGTCAGATTTAAGAGTGCTGTACAGCACTTCGGACTGGAGCCAGGCTCAAACCGTGATCGACCTGTATAATATACGCTATGTCGTGGTTGGTGAATTGGAACGCCAAACCTACCAGGTTGACGAAACAAAATTCGAAGAAAACATGAATAAGGTTCTCGATACCGCTACAGTTGATATTTATGAGGTAAAAAATCCGTAAAATGTACGACATCAAAGCAAGCAACGACGAATATATCAGGCAGGATCGGATCAAGAATTATTCAGTGTGGTTCCTGCTTGCTTTTGCGGTTGGCTTGATCTTGAGACTTGTACTGCTCAATACAATGGTCTATACACAAAACGAATTGGTTTTGGTAAACGACGCACTGCAGATTTCCCGGAGACTAAGCGCAGACACAAGCATGGTGCCTGTGTACACGGGTCTGACAGGATGGTTGTTTTTCCTGTTTGGATCGGGCAACTTGCTGGCCAGACTGCTCCCCGCAATAGTTGGAGCAACTTTAGTGTTGCTGCCATGGGCTTGGAGAGACGGTTTAGGCCAAAAAACCGCACTAATCTTGAGTTTTGCCCTGGCTTTTGAGCCAACATATTTACTTTTTTCCCGCGCAATTCACGGAGGGATTTTTGCGATTGCAGGGCTGTTGTGGGCTTTTACTTTCCTGAAGAAAAATAAACCGCTGCTGGCTGGAGTGTCTTTGGCTATTGCGTCGTTGAGTGGCTCCTCTTTTTATTACTTAATTTTTTTTATTGGCTTGACCTATCTGATAATGAGGATTGTCAATCCAGATTCTGTAAAGGATCTTTTCTTATTCCAATTGAGAAGCGGTAAGAGAGCTTGGATAAGTCTTGCAGCTGGATTCGTGGTAAGCAGCGTCTTGATATTGACCAGTTTTCTGCTTGACCCATCCGGGTTAGGAGGAGTTGCTAGTGGGATTATTGGTTTTGCAGGCAATTTTGCCCAGCCCTTCGAAAAGCCGATATATCATTCAATATACTTGCTAATTGCGCATAGCTTATTACCTTTGTTAGTATTTTTCCTTGGGTTTCTTGCCTTTCGAACGACATTACAAAGCAACTGGTATCAAATGGGGGCAGTTTCGATTTTGATTTCGTTAATAATTGGAGTGTTAATCTCGCGCGATAGCTACGAGTTCCTGCTTTGGCCTGTACTGCTAAGTTGGATAGGCGGGGCGATTTGGCTGGGCAAATTGAAAATCAGCCTCAAGCAATCTTGGTTTTCAACAGCTATGTTGATGGGTTTCGTCCTGGCGATTTTAATCTATCTACTAGTGAATATTGGACGCCTTGCTGGTTTACCATTTGGAACGCCGCAATTTTGGAGCATTTTCCTGATGATCGTCGCGGGAGTCATCTTATTAGTGTCCTCCTGGTGGCTGGTGAAATTTGGTTGGTCAGAAGGAAATGGGAACCAGATCTTCCTGGTTACTCTTTTATTCTTTTTAGCAATCCTAACCTTTGGCGACAGCGCACGCAGTTTGCATTCCGCCCAACAAGTCCGTTCCATCGAATACCTGGATAATCAACTGGTTTTACCAAATAATGATATTGACTCTATCCTGGCTGATTTCGATCTGACTGGCAAACCTTTACAACAATCAGGGGATTTTAGCCTTATCGATTTGCCGGATGAATTTTCCTGGTACTTCCGAGAATTTGCTATAGAAAGAAATGATCCTGAAACTTCCGTGATCCTGACCAGGACCAGCGTTGTGCCTGACCAAAATGTTGAATTTCGGGGTATAAGTGTCGTTTTAGAAAGAACAATTGATTGGAAGAAAGATTCACTCACAACTTATCTGCAAGCTTTGACTGGAAAACCAACACAGTTTGAGAACCAAAAAGGTGTTTTGTGGGTTCGGACAAATTTATTTACAGGAGCATCCCAATAGCATGTGTGAACAGAAAATTCAGAATCCTCCAAGCACCATCGCAATCGATGGACCTGCTGCCTCCGGGAAGTCGACCATTGGCAATCTGATTGCCAACAAACTTGGCTATATCAGCCTTGACACAGGCATCATGTATCGAGCGGTTGCATTTAAAGCTTTGCAGGAAGGTGTGGATATTTTCGATGATGCGGCTGTCAGCAACCTGGCAGAGAACGTAAAGATTGACATTCAACCTTCAGTTGAAGAAGATGGTCGTCAATTTGACGTGATTATCGACGGAGAAGATCACACCTGGGACTTACGATCTCCTGAAGTCAACCAGGTAGTTTCTGAGGTTTCTGTTTATCCAAGGGTTCGCAAGGCAATGACCGAACTCCAGCGTGAAATCGCTAAAAATGGCAGGATCGTAATGATCGGTAGGGATATTGGAACAGTAGTTTTACCTGACGCGGAAATGAAAATCTACCTGGAAGCCAGTGTTGAAGTACGCGCTCAGCGCAGATACATCGAAGAACTGGCAAGAGGAAAAAAGATTTGCCTGGATGAGATCGAGGAATCGTTAAGACACCGTGATGAAATTGATTCAAGCAGGGCAGTAGCCCCCTTGCGACCAGCAGAAGATGCTATTTTGGTAAACAGTGACGACATGACCGTTTACGAGGTTGTTGAATTCATCTTGGAATTGATTGCTAAAAGATAATATTAATTAATATCTTCAACTGTCAAATAGCAGATTGCTTTGCTGTATTGCTAAAAAATGACTTCAAGTGAATTGGAGGCAGCAAAGCAAACCGTTTCCCGTGATAAAGGATAATTTTTGACTTGACTGTCCTATTAGATCATAACTAGTAGTCAAGCCCTGCTGCCTATCAACCCGCGCTCAAAGGTACAGTAGGACTACACCAACCACTGTCACCAGTGCGCCGAGAACCTCAAACCACTTTAATTTTTCCCTGAAAGCCAGCCAGTTAACTGGGATGACCAGAACAGGCATGATCGACATAATAGCTGCTGCAACTGCTGCCGGAGCATTTTGGATAGCTAATAGTGAAAACCCGACCCCTAAGACAGGTCCAATCAAAGCCCCGGCAGCGGTCATCCAGACGGATTGCTTATCACTGAGAAGTGAACGCAGCTTTTGCCAATGGTTGCCGATCATAAAAAACAAGATAAAACCAGCGATTGAGGCAATAATGCGTATCTGGGTGGCGGCGAATGGGTCATAATCCCCCATGCCCTGTTTGCTCAGAATCAGCCCAACAGACTGACCGATTGCTCCCATCAAACCGCAGAAAACCCCATAGGAATTCACACGTAATTTTAGTTTTTTCTTATCCCCACGGGTCAGAATGACCACTGCGATACCGACCAGGGTGAGGGCGATGCCCACAACCATCAATGGTTCCAGAACCTCACCGAAGATGAAGTAGCTCAGCACACCGGTCAGAACAGGTGAGAGGCTCATCAGGAGCAGCGTGATGCGGGTGCCGATGCGCACATAGGCTTCGAAAAGAAAAATATCACCGATTACGAAGCCAACCACGCCTGAAAGCGAGAGCCACAACCAGGCAGAAGGCGGGGCATCGGTGGCAAAGGGATTTCCGCGGATTATCCACAGCAAGACGCTTATGATGCCCAATCCGAAGATCATGCGCAAAAAACTGACTGCCAGCGAGGTTGTACGCTTGCTGGCACGTTCAAAAAAGAGGCCAGAGATGACCCAGAAAAAGGCAGTCAATAGTGCAGAAAATTCACCGATATGGGTTGGGTTCATTGCAGGTTCCTCGAAGGCGCAATCTTATCACGAATACGGGTTTGATGGGGCAGGGAAAAGTGAAAATCGACGGTCGAACAACTGGTACTGGCTAAACGCTGTTGTCCGGCGAACTAAGATGGTCATTGTTCGTAGATCAGTAATCATCAGTCACGCGAACCTCCATAAGTCTTAGATCTCTGTGATAGGCTGCGCAGTCCCACAAGGGGATTGCTTTGTCCGCTGCAGAGACAGGCGACTGTTCTCTAATTTTTTGTCGATTTCAAAGGTCGCTCGTGCTATAATTTCTGATCATGGCTCAGGAATCCGGGAGAAATTTGGCAATCGCATTAACAACGAGCCTGAGTGCTCAGGTTTTCAAACCAGCGTCTCTGATATTCCCCTTGATTTTCCTGGCAGCGATGGTTTTTATCTGCTTGAAGCATATCGATTTTTCATGCCAGAAAGAAATTCTCAAAAACCGTTGGCTCTACATCCTGACTTTGTTGGTCTTGCCTTTCCTTTTCGCTGTTGTAAGACCGTTTGATGGTCAGGTTCTTGGCTTTGAAGCAGATTTCTACGACCTGATTGTGCCGCTATTGAGCCTTGTGCCGGTTATGATAGCAGTAGGAACGATAGGTCCCTTGGCTGCGATTGTACTGGGAATTCTGACCGGAGTTGGTCAGTTACTGTTTTTTGGGCAGGACCTGTCGGCGATTTTGTTTTATTCTGGCGTTAGCCTGCTTTTTGCGGTTTTGATCAACGAGACGCCTGAAGACACGAGCAATTGGCGCACTGTTCTGAGCAAGCTATCTGAAGCTGCAATGCTGAGCTTGCCTTTTTGGATGCTTTGGCAATTCAACCTCGCCTTTGTGCATGGATTGAAGGATGTTGTCACCATTCTTACCCAGGCAATCTCGTTATGGGTCACTCATTTGCCAGAATTTGTTTTATCTGCAGTTGCGCTCTACTTTTTTATTCGATATCTCAAAGAGGATTGGAAACCGAAGTCTTTTCTGATTGACCAGGGCATTGGCAGTGTTTTTAGCTCTGTTATCGAGCAGATCAACCAATTGAGCCAGGGCAATTTTGACTATGATAAACAAGTTGCGCCCCGCACAATTGGCGAAAAAGCAATTTTTGATTCACTCAATAACCTGCGTCGAAGCTTGCAAGTGCGTACTGACACCCAGGAGCGTTTATTATCATTGGACCCCACTCATTACTCCCGGGAAGGATATGATCTTGTCATGTCCTCGATCCTGCGGGCTGCCCTGACCAGGGATGCAAATTCGGCTCGCATCGTTTTGCTTGAAACCTCACCAGAGAGCAAAAAAGCGGAAATGAGATTGCGGATCGGTCAAGGTGAACAAACCCGACATTATGCCTATCTTGACACCTTGATCCTGGAAAAGATTGCTGATCAGGAACAACTCGTGCTCAGCAATATTAAAATCGACCAATACTTCGGATTGACACCTGGCACGCCTTATCCCCAAGCCTTAATTGCTCTGAAATTGAGTGGGGGAGCATCCATCCAGGGTATCCTCTGGGTTGGGTTTGAGCAAAACCATTGGATAAGCGATGAGGAACTTGAACTTTATAAGGAACTAGCTTATCGAGCTTCAGCTACATTAAAAACAAAAGAACAGATTCTCAAGGTTCAGACTGAAAAGAGCTGGTTAAACCAACTGCTCAACTCAATTCCGGATCCAATTCTGGTAGTTGATCCGAGTGGTACGATTTTGTACCAGAATCTTGCCAGCAAAGACCTGGTAGAAGACTCGGTTGGTTTGACTAAGAGCGTACCTGAAGGACATCAGATCATTCAATCCCGGCTGATTGAATTGACTCAAAGCAGTAGGGCAGCAAAGGGTCGCAACAAGACAGTCACACTCTCAAATCAAAAAGAATATGGGGTTGATGTATATCCTGTAAAACTGGAAGGTAGAGACACAGGCACAATCATTTATTTGAAAGACTATCACTGGATCAACCAGGTAAATAAAGAGAAAAATGAATTTGTAAGCAATATCAGCCACGATCTCCGTTCACCATTGAAATTGATGAAAGGATACACAAGCCTTATCAAGCACATTGGCAATTTGAGCGATCAGCAAGAAGTACTGGTCAATCGTCTGGAAGCTGGAATTGAAGATATGAAACGTTTGGTGAGCAAGGTTTTGGACATGGAAAGGCTGGATGCAGATGTTGGGTTGATCTATACCACCTTTGACATCAAGGAAATGATCAATGAAACAATTGCGATGTTGAACGTCCAGGCACAACAAAAAAAGATTTCGGTAAATGCTGATTTTGGTACGATCAAAGCACCGTACATCTCAGCGGACCGAATTTTACTGCAACAAGCAATTTATAACCTGGTGGAAAATGCGATCAAATTCAGTCCCAGGGGCGAGACAGTCTTGATCAAAGCAGAAAAAGACGCGTCATGGATGCACGTTACAGTGCAAGACCACGGAAAGGGGATTGCGCCCCTGGATCAGTCGCGAATATTTAATCGCTTTTTCTACATTGATGACGAACCAAACTTTGAAAATCGAGGGCAGGGCTTAGGATTGGCAATTGTGAAATCAATCGCGGAAAAACACGGAGGAACGATCAGCCTGGAAAGCAAGTTGGGTGTCGGAAGTTTGTTCTACCTTGACATTCCTCTACATCGACTTGAAGGACTGAAGAAGTCGTCCTAGACTTAAATTTGACCTAAAAAACGATTATACTTCTGCCAGAAAAGAAGATAACTTGAATAAGAGAACCCTCAAAATTGTTATTAAATCGAGAATTTGAGGGAAATTGGTAAACTCGACCCAAAAGAACTTGACAGAATAGTGAGATAAGTTCTATAATACTAGTTTGCGAAAATATACGAAAAAAGCGGAAACACACTGGAAGAAGAGGTTCCAGCGGGTTTTTCGTGTCTTAAAATATCCTCACCGTATTGGAGGTATGAGTGGAAACAAAAGCAATGAAAGCACTGCGAATTAACCTAGCTTCACCCGAAGTGATCAGAAGTTGGTCTTATGGTGAAGTCCTCAAACCCGAAACTATCAACTACCGTCGTCTGCGCCCTGAAAAGGATGGCTTGTTCTGCGAAGCGATCTTCGGACCGACTCGCGACTGGCAATGTTATTGCGGAAAGTATAAGAACCCTCGTTACAAGGGCATCGTCTGCGATAAATGTGGTGTTGAAGTTACCAAGTCATCTGTTCGTCGTGAGCGGATGGGGCACATTGATCTGGCTGCACCAGTAGCACATATCTGGTACACCCGCCGGATCCCTTCTTATCTTGGTTTACTGCTGGATATTTCCCGCAAGAATCTGGATCGCGTGCTTTATTTTGCACAATACATCGTCACCTATGTTGACGAAGATGGTCGTCAGAAAGCGCTAAAGCGCTTGGAAGACGAAATCAGCGTCTCGGAACGTGAACTTGGCGAACAGCTGAACGGAAAAATTGCTGAAACCAAAAAGCAACGTGATGCTCTGTTAAAACAACTTGACACCCAAATTGCCGCGGTTGAAAACGAATATGACGAGAAGGTCGCCAGCCTGTTTGAGCCTGTGATTTCTGCAGGTCAGGATCTTGAGCGTGAGCTCGGTGAGAAAACCGGGAAGACCATTCGTAAAGCCATTGTTTTCGATGTTGAGGGTGTAAAACAGACTATTGTTGAGCCCGGTCAGGAAGTCACCGGTAAGCATGTTGCTGATGTTCAGAACCTGGTTCGTGCGCATATGGAAAATCTTGAGAAGAGTCTCAAGACTGAACGAAGCGAACGACTGGAAAAACTGGCCATGAAGCGGGAAGAAATCAAAGCTGAAGCCGATTTAACCATGGAAAATCTTCGCAGCCAATTGGATGACGAAGAAGGGCTGACTAAAACAGAAAATGCCCTCAAACGTGACGAACTGTTTGAACTTGAGCCATTCACTTTCATGAGCGAATCACGTTATCGTGAATTGAAATCACGTTGGGGCAATGTCTTTAAGGCAGACATGGGCGCTGAAGCGTTTTATGACATTCTGCGCCGCATGGACCTGGACGCTCTTTCAGAAGAACTTTGGACTGAAGCCCGAACTACAAAGAGCAAGCAGAAACGCAAGAAAGCAACCAGCCGACTGAAGGTTGTTGAAGCATTCCGACGTTCAACTAACAAACCGGAATGGATGATCCTGACTGCATTACCTGTAATTCCTCCAGATTTGCGCCCAATGGTTCAATTGGATGGCGGACGATTTGCTACTTCTGACCTGAACGATCTCTATCGCCGTGTGATCAACCGAAACAATCGTCTCAAGAGACTGCTCGAATTAGGCGCTCCGGATGTTATTGTCCGCAACGAAAAACGAATGCTCCAGGAAGCAGTTGACTCGTTGATTGATAACTCACAGCGTGGTCGTCTACTCTCCCGTCGTGGTCGCCGTGAACTTCGCTCCCTTTCAGATATGCTCAAGGGAAAGAAAGGCCGCTTCCGCCGAAACTTGTTAGGTAAACGTGTGGATTACTCAGGACGTTCTGTAATCGTCGTTGGTCCGCATCTCAAGTTATACCAGTGCGGGTTGCCCAAGACGATGGCGTTGGAACTTTACCGTCCCTTTGTGATTGCCGGTCTTGAAAAACGTGGTTACACAAGCAACATTAAGGGCGCAAAGAAATACATCGAGCGAAATCGTCCTGAAGTTTGGGAAGTGCTTGAAGAAGTTATCAAGGAACGTCCAGTTTTGTTAAACCGTGCCCCAACGCTTCACCGACTTGGTATCCAGGCTTTTGAGCCGATCCTTGTTGAAGGTAGTGCTATTCAATTACACCCGCTTGTGACGACCGCATTCAATGCTGACTTTGACGGTGATCAGATGGCTGTGCATGTGCCGCTTTCTGAAAAAGCTGTTTTGGAAGCACGCGATTTGATGCTCGCAAGCAGAAACCTGCTCAAGCCTGCCAGTGGTGAACCAGTAATCTCTCCAGGAAAGGACATGGTATTAGGTGTTTATTACCTGACCATGGAACCAACTTTACCCCAGGCCGGCGATCTTAGGATTTTTGGCTCTATCGACGAGGTTTTGTTAGCTTACCAGCTTGGTCAGGTAAAGGTACATACCCGCATTAAACTTCGCGTCGAGACATGGTACAGCGAAAATGATGATCGATTGGCTGAATCTGAGAAAAGAATTATCAATACGACAGTTGGTCGGGCAATATTTAATGACATACTTTCTGACAGGATGAAATTCATCAATAAAACCTTGGACAAGGGTGGTGTGCGTGATCTAATCAGTGAAATTTACGATACAGAAGGTTTAAAAGAGACCACCCGCATCGCTGACAGTGTGAAGGAAATTGGTTTCCGTTACGCTACCCAATCAGGTTCAACCCTGGCTGTTTCTGACATCACTGTGCCGCCAGAGAAAAAGGAATATATCGAAGATGCCCTGATTGCTGTCGAGGAGATTCAAAAGGCCTACAATCGAGGTTTATCTTCGGAAATAGAGCAAAATAACAACATTATCAAAGTTTGGCAAGATACCACTGAAAAAGTGGGTAAGGCTGTCCGGGCTCACCTCGATCCGAATGGCAATCTTTCCACCATGGCGCAATCCGGTGCGACAAAGGGCGGTTTTAGCCCAATTTCCCAGATGGCTGGTATGCGCGGTTTGGTCGCTGACCCCTCCGGTCGTATCATCCCAATGCCTATCCGATCCAACTTCCGTGAAGGTCTGTCGGCTTTGGAATACTTTATTTCTACTCATGGTACCCGTAAAGGTCTTGCAGACACCGCGCTGCGTACTGCAGAAGCTGGTTATCTAACCCGTCGTTTGGTGGATGTTGCCCAGGATATCATCATCAATAACGAAGATTGTGGCACTGATGAAGGCATTTGGATCAATAGAGCAGACGACATCGCGGGTCAGCCTTTTGGCGATCGTTTGATTGGCCGTTTATTGGCTCAAAGGCTGGTACATCCAGTGACTGGTGAGATTCTTGCTGACCGAAATGAATTGATCTCCAAAGATATGATCACAATGATCAACGAAGCGGAAATAAACGAAGTTTATGTGCGCTCACCTCTGACCTGTGAACTGGTTCACGGTATTTGTGCACGTTGTTATGGCACTGATCTTGGTCGCAATAAGATGGTAAATCTTGGTTCAGCTGTTGGTATTGTGGCAGCTCAATCTATCGGTGAGCCTGGTACTCAGTTGACCCTGAGAACCTTCCATACTGGTGGTGTTGCAGCAGGCAGTGATATTACGACCGGTTTGCCGAGAGTTGAAGAACTATTTGAAGCCCGACGTGCGCCGAAGGATGAAGCTGTTATTTCTGAAATTTCCGGTATTGCATCTGTGATCCAATCAGAACGCAATCCTGATCAACGAACCGTCCGTGTTGAAGACACAGTTATGATCTCTGATGATTACGAAATCCCCGAAGATTGGGAGATCAAAGTGAGCGAGGAAGATCAAATAGCCAAGGGCGATGTTATCGCCAGCCATGATGAAACAGTCATTACCGCCAGCAATGCCGGTCGCGTGCACTTTGAAGATCGCCGCGTTATTGTCTCGTACGAAGACAAACAGGTGGAAGAGTACGAAATTCCCACGACTGCCCGTCTGATTGTCAGCGACCGACAGCAAGTTGAAGCCGGTCAGCCGCTGACTGAAGGTTCAATGAACCCCCACACTATTCTGAAGATTAAGGGTCGTGAAGCAACTGAGATTTATCTTCTCAAGGAAATCCAGCAAGTTTACCGTACCCAGGGTCAGAATATCAATGACAAACACTTTGAAGTGATCATCCGCAAGATGCTCAACAAAGTACAAATCACCAGACCTGGGGATACCAAGTATCTACCTCAGGATTTGGTCGATCGCCTCGAGATTCGCAAGGAAAACGAAGAACTTCTTGCCAAGGGGCTTCGTCCAGCGCGTTATGCTGAGATACTTTTAGGTGTTTCGAAAGCATCATTGAGCACAGATTCCTTCCTATCCGCATCCTCCTTCCAACATACCATCAAGGTCTTGGCTGGGGCTGCAATTGAATCGAAGGTTGATCCTTTGTATGGTTTGAAAGAAAATGTCATCATCGGTAAACTGATCCCTGCGGGAACTGGTTTTGAACCAGGACGCTTTGATCAGGAAAACGAGGCTGTGGTTCCTGGCAAACCGGATATTGAAGTTGAACAACTTCACATATTCCCAGAGGATGAGGCAGATCTTTTCGATGAATTAGAAGACGAACATCTGTACGACGAAACTGATTTAGAGAGCCTTGACGAATTGGAAGCATCTCTCGACTCTGTCGAGGATGAAGAAGAAGAAGATCTTGAGTCCAATCTCCTTGAGGATGACGATTTGGTAGATGAAGACGAAGAAGAGTTTGACATCGAAATGGATGAGGATGATGACTTGTTCGAAGATGAAGACGACGATTAATCTTCAAATTTTCTAAGTTTACAAACACCCGGAGCCCCAAAACTCCGGGTGTTTGTGCTATAGTTAAGGTTTGTTAGAACGCGAATAATTTATTAGAACACGAGCAATTATTTATGATCTCTACCAACATCACAAAAATCAATATCAACGCTGAGATGCAGCAATCCTATCTGGATTACGCCATGAGTGTAATTGTGTCGCGCGCTTTACCCGACGCAAGAGATGGCTTGAAACCAGTTCAGCGCAGAATCCTCTATGCCATGTATGACATGGGCATACGCGACAACACACCGCACAAAAAATCTGCCAGAATAGTTGGTGAAGTGCTTGGTAAATATCACCCTCATGGTGATTCTGCGGTTTATGACGCTATGGCGCGTATGGCTCAGGACTTCTCAGAGCGATATCTTTTAGTTGACGGACAGGGCAATTTTGGCAGTATCGACGGCGATCCACCAGCTGCCATGCGCTACACTGAAGCCAGGCTTTCTCCGATTTCTATTGAATTGCTTCACCAACTCGACCTGGAAACGGTTGATTTTGTTGATAATTTCGACGGCACACTCAAAGAACCTTCAGTTTTACCTTCTGCAATCCCCAATTTGCTGGTAAACGGTGCCTCTGGTATCGCAGTGGGTATGGCAACAAATATCCCTCCCCATAATTTGAGCGAGGTAGTTGACGCAATTGTAATGATGCTTGAAAACTGGGATCGTATTGAGGATATCACCGTCGATGACTTGATGATCCACATCAAAGGACCTGATTTTCCGACTGGGGGCATGATCCTACAGGACGACAGCTCTGAACCGCTATCACAAATCTATGGCTCAGGGCATGGCACAGTCAAGATGAAGGCTCAGACAAGACTGGAAGAAATGTCACGCGGAAGAATGCGAATCATTGTGACTGAGCTGCCCTTCATGGTTAATAAGTCTTCGCTCATCGAAAAGATTGCGAGCCTGATCCGGGATGGCGCTCTGGAAGGAATTACCGATTTACGAGATGAATCGGACCGACAGGGGATGCGGATTGTCTTCGATTTAACCAAAAATGCAGATTATGAGAACTTATTGACCACCCTCTATAAACGCACACAAATGCAGAGCACTTTTGGCATCAATATCCTTGCCCTGGTGGATGGAAGCCCACACCGCCTATCTTTAAAACAAGCCCTACGCGTGTTCGTAGAACACCGGATTGAGGTTGTTCGGCGCAGGAGCGAATTCTTGCTGCGAAAAAACGAAGAACGTCTGCATATTCTTAAAGCGCTGCGAATCGCGATTCAAAATATCGATGACATTATCCGGATTATTAAGAAATCCCAATCTGTAGACGACGCCCGCCAAAGCCTTATGACCAAATATGGACTTGATGAAATCCAGGCTAACGCAATCCTTGAAATGCCCCTGAGGCGTTTGGCTTCGTTAGAGCGAAAGAAAATCGAAGACGAGTTTAAAGCAGTCAGCAAAGCTATCGAGGAGCTCAAAGCATTGTTGAAGTCACCCAAAAAGATGAGACAAGTCGTGATTGATGAATTACGAGAGGTCAAGGATAAGTATGGTGATAGCCGCAAGACGCAAATATACACTTTGCGTGAAGGCGAGAAGGCCTCTGATTTCCTGACTGTTACCGACGTGATGCCGCTTGAGCACTTTTGGGTGGAAATCAGCGAAGATGGTTTGCTATCACGAACCGAAAACGACAAGTGCAATCGTTTGGGTGGTGAAAACGCTCCCTGGAGCTTGATCCGAACCAACTCGCATCAGACGATTTTCCTGGTGACGACGGAGGGGCACTGCGCAGCGATCGCATCTCTTTCGATTCCGGTTCAACGTGGTGAAAATAACTCTGTTTCTGCTCACAAGGTGGCACCACTGCATCCAAATGATATTCTTCAGTCAATTTTCTCGGTGCCGATCGACACAGAAGATTTACCAGAACGGTATGTGATCACAGTCAGCCGACAGGGAATGATCAAACGATCTGCGGTAAGTGATTTGCCAGGGGTTTCAGTTAGTGACTTTGTGCTGTGCAAGATCAATGACGATGATGAACTGTTCCAGGTGCTGATTTCTGATGGAAGCCAGGATGTTTTGATCGCCACCGCAAGTGGCATGTGCATTCGCTTTAACGAAAATGAGGTCAGGTCTATGGGCTTGATTGCAGCCGGAGTTAATGCCATAAAACTTAAAGAGGGTGATTACATCGTAGGTGCTTCTTTGGTTTCAGATAAAGACGAGGTTGCTTTGTTGACGCGCCTGGGTTTTGCCAAACGATCACCTGCAAGCGAGTTCCCGCTGCAAGGGCGGTACGGTCAGGGCGTGATTGGCTGGAAATTGGGAGAGAAAGACCAGATTGCAGCTTCGTTGGTTGGTAAACTAACCGACAAAGGCATCAGTCACTTCAGCAAGACTGCCAGCAAAGTCTTCACCATAACGAATGCGGTCAGCCGCAAACGCGCCACTAACGGGCAAAGCATGTATTCATTGAAGTCAGGTGATGAAGTGATTGGCTTCACAACGATAATTGATTACAGTGAATATTGGGGCGAAGAGTAAGCTTACCAATTTGGCTATGGCTGGATTGCACCATCAAGCCCTAATTCTTTGGCGATAGTGCGCATAGCCGTTATCACATTTTCGACGTGCTGCCAAAGCTCTACACCGAATTCTTCAGCCGCAGCAGCAATCATTGTGCGATCAGCACCTGCGGCGAAAGAGCGATCTTTCCATTTATTCTTCACAGATTTTGGCGTGAGATCATGTAGAGAGCGCGATGGCCGCACAAGGGCAACTGCGGTTATCAATCCCGTTACTTCATCACAGGCATACAGTGCTTTTGCAAGCAGACTATTCCGAGGGACACCTGTATGGTCTGCATGACCGCTAATCGCCTCGATAATTTCTTCTGAGACACCTTTTTCGCGCAGTAATTGCAGTCCGTGGAGTGGGTGCTCCTCAATCGTTGGATGGATTTCCCAATCGTAATCGTGGAGGAGCCCCGTGACTGCCCATACTTCTTCGTCTTGTTCTAATTTTTTTGCGTAGAAGCGCATCGCCGCTTCAACACTGAGCATGTGCCTTATCAAACTCTCACTCTTAACATATTCCTGAACTAATTGTAGTGCTTCGATTCTGTTCATGGGGTCATCCTTGTCTGTGACGGAAAGATAGGTTCCATTTCACCTAAAACAGGTAACGGTTTCAATAAATATACATCAAGCCAAGCCATTATTGTCGCAAATACCTCTCTTATGTTCCAAAACAAATAGCGCGAACGAATATAGCGTGATTGTTCAACCGGAACACCGACTGTCTCCATCTCTGAATTCTCACACAAGAAAAGAGCACGCGGAAGATGATAAGCCTGGGTAACAACCATAATTTCATCTAACCCAAAAATATGGTGAGCGCGATAACAGCTGTCATAGGTGCGCCTTCCAGCATAATCGAGGACTAAATCGCTTTCAGGGATACCCTGGGAAATGGCATAAGTTTGCATTGCTCCGGGTTCGTTATAAGTAACTTCTGTATTGTCACCGGAAAGCAGAAGTTTTTGCACCTTACCCGCGCGATAAAGATCGATGGCGGTATCCAGCCTGTCTTTCAGCGGTGCTGAAGGACCGCCAAAAGCGTTTAATCCAGCCCCTGGAACGAGAACAACCGGTTTTGATGGAACGTTCTGGAGTGAATAGGTCATGTCTTTTGTTGCAGTCAGTAGGGTTATGCGTAGAATGCCAACCAGGAAAAATACACAAAAAACAATAATTATCAAAATTCTTAAGATCTTTTTCATAGTTTTAGATTATCTGACCAGATCGGCAAGTCTGATATCGGTCGTAGAAAGAAGGTCGCGCAAAGCCTGGTAACTTGTGTCATGCAGTGGTTCCAGCTGCGCAACTTCATAATTCAACATCTGGCTTATTAAACTCTTACCGAGCTCCTCGCGGGAAAAATTGCGTAAATATTCGGATATTCGGTTCTGAAGTGTTAGCTCCATCTGGTTTGAAACTGAAAGATTCAGATTTGGAATAATTGGTGGTGACATCCAGAGAATTGCGACCTTGTCGATGACATCCGTGAGATCGCTGATTACTTCAGAAGAAGTACGGGGGTCAGCTGAGTGGGCGTAAGTAACTGCATAGGAGCAGATTCCTTTAATATACAGCGCGCGGATGCTGGCACTAAAACTGTAAGTTAGGACTGGGCGAGTGTAAGAAATATTACTTTGTGAAAGATAACCAAGCGGAACCCAATAGCCTGACAAGGAGTCTTCCTGGGTTAGACAAGGACGCAAGCCAGCCAGTTGAGTTAAAGCCTGGGCAGCAGTTGCCTTGGAACTGTTTGTTGTGGAGTCGTAAAAAGACTGAAATTCTGCATCTTTGTGACCCAAAAACTGAACACCATAGGCGGTAACACCCAGGTGATTGGTTACCAGTAAAGCACTAACCAGGTTTTTTTGTGAAGCAAGCAGGTATTCAGGGGCCATCAACCAGGCCAGATCAATTTCGCCGCGTTGTAAAGCAAGCTCCAGATCTACATAATTGGCGAAGGCTTGGGCGGTGAACGACAGGGAAAGTCCTTCAGAGAGGTGCAAAAGAACACTTTGAAGTGCTTCTGCCTGACCTGCTACATTTTCCTGGATGATTACACCGATCACGATCGGGTTCTCCGGCGAGCCCAGGGGAGCGGGTGTAGGAGTGTAGGTTGGCATAGGCGTGGGCGGTAGCTGTTCAGGAGTTGCAGTCAGGGGGTTGAATTCAAGGGTGGGCTGCTCTGTGAGCGAAGCGCAAGCACTCAAGAAAATTAGCGAAATGGTCAATGCCAGGATAATACGCATGCCTTTTTTTGCCATGTGTCCATTTTACCTTATTTGATAGTTGAGAACTAAAAGATGCCTTCTACTACTAAGTTCATGGAGAGCCCTTGAACTAAGATCTTCTATGTTAAAATTAACAAAATAATCCGGAGGGTATTATGGATATCTTACTTGAAACTGTCAAAAAACCTGAAGACATCAACTTTATCTTTGGTCAATCACACTTCATCAAAACAGTTGAAGACATTCACGAGATGTTGGTTGCTTCTGTTCCGGGTATCAAGTTTGGATTAGCCTTTTGTGAAGCATCTGGACCTTGCCTGGTTCGCTGGACAGGAAATGATGAGAACCTGATCGAACTGGCAAAAGAAAACGCTTTCAGGATCGGCGCGGGGCACAGTTTTATCCTTTTTCTCGGTGAGGGATTTTTCCCAATCAACATTTTAACCAATCTGAAGCGCATCCCGGAGGTAGTAACAATTTTCTGTGCTACCTCGAATCCAACAGAAGTTGTTCTGCTTCAAACCGAGCAAGGTCGGGCAGTTTTGGGTGTCGTGGATGGCTTCTCACCGAAAGGGATCGAGACAGAAGAGGATATCGCCAACCGGAAAGCGTTCTTGAGGATGATCGGTTATAAGTTCTAAAAATATTAGCTTATTTTTTATCCTAAAGCCCAGTCCTTAAGCAATTCGAGCTCGCCAAAGGCTCTTGCACGATGACTGATTTGATTTTTTCGTTCTGAGGTCAATTCAGCCATGGTTTTTCCTTCCTGTGGGATCCAGAAGATCGGGTCGTAGCCAAAGCCATCTAATCCACGAAATTCATCAATTATCTCACCGGTTACTGTGCCGTGATGCTCACCGATCAGATCGGTTTTCAGATAAAAAACAGCGTGGCAATGAAAAGCTGCCAGCCACGGTTTTGGTTTCCCTGCCAGTTTAGAAAGCAGGAAAAGGCAGCGCTCCTGATCTGTAGCACCAGGCTTGGGCAAGTAACGACGGGAATGAAGCCCTGGTTCTCCACCTAAAAGTTGGACCTCCAACCCGGAATCGTCCGCCAGCGATGACATCCCGGTCGCATCATAAAAAGCCCTGGCTTTAAGCAGCGCGTTTTCAAAGTAAGTTGTGCCATTTTCCGGAGGATCAAGTTCAAGACCAAGCTCAGAAGGGCGGACTAATTTAATTGGTAAATGCGCCAGGATGGCAGATAACTCCTGGAATTTGTGCTGATTATTGCTGGCTAATAAGACTTCTTTCATCAACTGTCCAATCTAAAGCGGGTGAAAAACACCCACATGTTATAATCGAGAAAAATACATTAACAATTGTAATTGACCATGGAAAACATAAAACATCCCCTACGTACAAACGTTGGTTTTTTCCTCAATAAGCCGATAGGCTACAGCCGGGAATTTGAAATCGATTTCCCGCAAATTTTCATAGAACCTGATCTCAATGCAGCCAACCTTAAAGGCAAGTATTCTTTCTCTCGCACAAGAGAAGGTTTACTGCTCCAGGCTGATTTGGAAGCAGACATTGAGAGTCAGTGCAGTCGTTGCCTGGAACCAATACTAGTGCATGTGAGCACTAAGTTTGAAGATTTGTATGTTTTTGGGACGCGCATGAAAGAAGAGCTAGACGAAGAAGAAGTGCCAAATGATGGTTACATTGAGCTCGGCGTACCATTTAGAGACTACCTCCTGCTGGAATTGCCGATTAACAGTCTCTGCAAGCCAGATTGTAAAGGAATCTGCCTGGATTGTGGTCAAAACCTTAATACCGGGACATGTGAACATAATCACGGAATCGATTATTCCTGACGATTACCAAAAATACCGTAAATCTCCGGCAGATGATGATAAAATTTGCCGATGCTTTAGTCTGGGAGTGAATAATGAACGAGAATATTTTAGTTGCTGTTGCCTGGCCTTACGCGAATGCTGACATCCATGTCGGGAATATAACCGGATCTCACCTGCCTGGTGATATCGTCGCGCGTTATCACCGACTGAAAGGGAACAAGGTATTGATGGTCTCAGGATCCGACTCCCACGGCACCGCCATCACGATTAAAGCTGATCAAACCGGTCAGACGCCACACGAGATCTATTCTCATTATCATCCACGTTTTGTTGAGTTATTTCAACGTCTTGCAATAGGGTACGACCTTTTTACCTCAACCCACACTGAAAACCATTTTTCAATCGCTCAAAAGGTTTTTTTGAGCCTGCTCGAAAATGGTTACCTAAACAAGCAGGTTTCCAAACAGTGGTACAGTCCGGCTTTACAACGCTTTTTACCTGATCGCTATGTGGAAGGTACCTGCTATTTCTGCGGAAATGAAGCTGCCCGGTCAGACCAGTGTGAGCAGTGCGGTAACGAACTGGAAGCCGAAAAGTTGATCAATCCGCGCTCAAAAGTTGACGGATCGACCCCGGAACTGAAAGAAACGGAACACTTTTTCCTGGACCTATCTACGCTGGAGCCAAAGATCCAGGAATTTCTTAACGAAAGAGAAGACTACTGGCGTCCTAACGTTTTGCGTCAATCGTTGGGGACGATCCAATCGGTGGGTTTAAAGCCGACTTCAGTTACCCGCGACCTGGAATGGGGCATCCCGGTGCCGTTGGAAGGCTGGGAAGGAAAATGCCTGTATGTCTGGTTCGAGGCAGTGATGGGCTACCTTTCGTCCTCTGTTGAATGGGGAAAGTTGAATGACCAACCTGATGTGTGGCGGGATTGGTGGACCAACCAGGAAGCCAAGTCCTTTTATTTCATTGGAAAAGATAATATCACTTTCCACGCCGTCACCTGGCCGGCAGAACTGCTTGGGATGGGTGATGATTTTGACCGGCGAATGGAAAACCCTTCTCCAAAACCACTGGTTTTACCATATGATGTTCCGGCCAATGAGTTTATGAATTTGGAAGGCAAGAAGATCAGCGGCAGTCATAATTGGGCTGTGTGGGGATTGGACGCTTTGGATCGTTACGACAGCGACCCGCTGAGATATTATCTGACAGTAGCCATGCCAGAAAACAGGGATAGCGATTGGGATTGGGAAGAATTCTTCCAGCGGAATAACAATGAGCTGGTCGCAACCTGGGGCAACCTGGTGAACCGGGTTTTGTCGTTCACCTGGAAGCATTTTGAGGGGAAAATCCCGAATCCTGCTGAATTGCGTACCTCTGATCTTGAATTGTTGGAAGCGATCAAGGCCGGTTTTGAATCAGTCGGCAACCGCATCGAACGAGTTGAACTAAAAGCAGCCTTGGCAGAAGCGATGCGTTTGGCAAGCGAGGTCAACAAGTATCTCGATGTCCACGCACCCTGGTTTGAGATTAAGACCGATCGCGCCGAAGCGGAAAAATCACTTTACACTGCCATTCAGGCAATTGCCTGGTTGAAAATTATGTTTGCACCCTTCTTACCGAATACGTGCGAAAAGCTGCATCAAATTCTGGATAGTGAAACGCCTCTTTTTGGAAGCCCGTTTACCAGGGAGATCTCTGATTCACTCGGATCGCACCTGGTTCTCAGCCTTGATCACAAAGATTCCCTCGCAAGAGAAGGTTCAGATGTATGGGTAGCGCAAGAGTTGGTTGGTGGTATGCCATTCAATCAACCGGCAGTCTTATTCAAAAAACTTGACCACAGCATTGTTGAGGAAGAACGAAATAGACTGGGCAATCCTACGGCATAACGTAGTGGAGTAAATTCAAGTTACATAGGGAAACCAAAGTTGGTTTCCCTTATCTATTTCTAAATTTATCCAGGTAAAAGGGCAGGTCAAGCAGCAGATTTTTCATAATCTTGTCAACCCGCCACTGCCACAGGGCGTGATTATTGTCTGTTTCTGAGTTTGTTCTACTGATAATGTCGCTTACTCCCCGCAAAATCAGCCCCTTAATGCCGTGTGTTTTCAAAACCCATGCAATGGCGGCTGACTCCCAATCTGCGGCAGGCACGCCAAATTCTTCTGTTAGAGTCCGGAAATTTCTAAAATCAACATCCTGGTCAGCGGAAGCCAGGGGAGCCCGACGGGTATTCTCTGGCAAGGTTGAACCGATCCAATCAGTATTCAGTTCTGCCGAGTAATAGTTGATCGCTTGCTGGTTGTCTCCCATTCGCTCGAAAACGTCATACATAATTGTTCGGGTTACCAACAAGGTCTCGCCAAGTTTTGCGAAACCTTCAAGACCGCCACAAGTGCCCAGGTTGATCACCAATTCCGGCTGCCAGCGATCAATGACGTATTGAGTAGAGGCAGCACTGCGGGTCTTTCCCCAACCGGAATGAAAGAAAACCAGGTCATGGGTACCGACTGTGCCATTAAACCAGTCACCAAGTGGAGTTGATTCAGTTTCTGATGGTTGAAGAATTTCGAGAACAATCCGCCATTCGGAATTGGCTGAAATTAGCACGACAAAAGGAAGTGATGAACGATATTCCACTAAACCTAATGGATCTTTTTGCCAACAGAAGCCGCGTAAACCAAGAATCGTTCAACCTCGTCAAGTCCGAGCAACTGGTTAGCCAGGCGATCATCAAATGCTGCGATCGCGCAAACGCCATAATCGATTGACTCGGCACAAAGGTAAAGATTCTGACAAACATGTCCGGCATCTAAATTGATGTATCGATAGGCTCTTGTACTGTAGCGCCAGCTGGTTCGGTAAACATTGGCAACCCAGAAGAAGGTCACTGCTGAGGTGATCACCTGCTTTTGTTTATAAACGCTTTCGTAGGCTTTCTGGCGCGTTTCTACGCTCAGATCAATGATCTCAAGTGCGTGCTGTTGGGCTACATAGCGATACAAACCCGGTGTAAGACCGGTAACCTTTTGGATCAACAGAAAAGTTTCGAACGGGTGACGGGAGCCAGCCGAGGGGACGTAACGATTGGTCAATCCCCTGGTTTCATTGATTTCTCGCACTCCCTGGGTGTATTTTAGAAGGTACGACAATTCGTCCAAAGATAGCTCGACACTTTCGTCATAACGGCGCAAAGAACGGCGTTTTTCAAGAAGTTCGAGCAGATCTTTGTCTTGCGGAACAAAATCTGAATTATCCGGTAAGGAAATTAATCCCGTTTCATCTGATGAATTGTCCAGGTATTGTGGGTAAGGTTCTTTTTGTTTCTCAGCTGAAAGCGGAAGATTTTCGTCATAACTGGCCAAATGAATCCGGGCAATCAGATCTTCAGAGCGTTCCATTGCTTCTCCTAAAACTTAAGCATTGAAAGAATCATTGCCAGAACGATGATGATCGCCAGGGCAGCCATAACAATTTTGTAGATGCCTTGGGATGTATTTTTCGTGTTTTTTGCCATACTTACTCCAATTCAGCTTTGATAGCATTCGCTTTTTCAATCGAAATGCCTTTGATTTTCGCAATTTCTTCCGGGTTTGCTTCAAGTATGCCCTGGATTGAGCCGAACCGTGAAATCAGTTCTTTTCTGCGTGCTGGGCCAATCCCCGGGATGGTGTCCAACCTGGAAGTCAACCCGATTTTACCACGCTTGTTTCGGTGAGCAGTGATTGCAAAACGGTGGGCTTCATCGCGGATGCGCTGCACTAAATAGTAGCCCTGCGAGTGATCATCCAGGCGAATAGGTTCTGAGAAATTCGGTAGGAAGAGCAATTCCTCCTCTTTTGCCAAGCCAACAATCGTAAACTGACCAGTCAGGTCGTTTTCTTCCAAAACTTCAATTGCCTGGCGCAGTTGACCTTTTCCGCCGTCCACGATCAAGAGATCAGGCAGAAGGCTGAAAGCCAGATCCGGTTTGTATCCAGGAGAACTTTTGGCTTCAGCTTCAGTGAACAAATTTGAGAAACGACGCGTCAACACCTCTCGCATTGACGCGAAATCGTCCGGACCCGTTACTGTGCGGATGTTAAAACGGCGGTAAAGCTTCTTGTTGGGGATGCCCTGTTCAAAAACGACCATGCTGCCGACGCTTGCTGTGCCCTGCGTGTTGGAAATGTCGTAACACTCAATGCGGTTAGGCGGTTCGGACATCCCGAGAGCTTGCTGGATTTCAGCAAGGGCATCTCGCTGTCGGTCCTTATCAGCTTTCCAGCGAATTTCGAGTGATCGCAAGGTTTCGGCTGCATTTTCTGCCGCCATTTTTACAAGCGCCTTGGATTGACCTCGTTTTGGGACTATAATCTGAACCTTTTCGCCGCCACGTTTGGTATTCAGCCACTCATTGATGATCAGGGCTTCTTCCACTTCCTGGGGCAACATGACTTTGTTGGGTATGTAAGCTGCCTGGGAATAAAACTGCTTGATAAATTCTTCCAGGATCTCGGTGTTATCTTCTTCCTCTGTGCCTTCGAGGATGAAGTATTCACGACCGATCAATTTGCCGGAGCGGATAAAGAATATCTGCACGCAGGCTTCACCATTACTGCGTGCCATGGCGATCACATCTGAATCCTTGCGCTCGTTGGAAATGATTTTCTGGCGTTCCACTACTCTTTCAACTGCCTGGATCTGGTCGCGAACTACGGCAGCTTTCTCATAATTCAGTTGATTTGAGGCTTTTTCCATCTCACTTTGGAGCCTTTTCAGAACCGGATCTGTCTTTCCTTCAAGGAACTTTGCCAAATCCTCGATCATCTGGCGGTAATCGGCTTTAGTGATGGCACCAATGCAGGGACCTGAACATAAATGAATATCATAGTAGAGACAGGGGCGTGGGTCCTTACCGGTAATTTCACGCGCGCAGGTCAGATACGGAAAGATCTTGCGCAAAATATCAAGTGTCTGATGAACTGCCCAAACCGAGGTGTAGGGTCCGTAGTAGCGGGAGCCATCCTGCACCATGTTTCTCGTCACTGTAACTTTAGGAAATTCGTCCTGCCAGTGGATCTTGATATAAGGATAGCGCTTGTCATCCTTGAGGCGAACATTATAGAAAGGTCGGTGCTCCTTGATCAGGTTCATCTCAAGGATTAATGCTTCCAACTCTGATGCAACAACAATCCACTCAATATCACGGATATTGGCAACCATTCTACGGGTTTTATAGCTGTGATCGCTGGATTTCTGAAAATAGGACTTTACCCTGTTCTTCAGGTTGATAGCTTTACCGACGTAAATAATTTTCCCTTGCTCATCCTTCATCAGATAGCAGCCAGGAGAATCCGGCAGTGAGCCTAAAATTGAGGTTATTTTTTCTGGCAAAGTCATGTTTTCATTTTAACCTATTGAGGTAAGATTTTCATCAATGGCTTGGGTATAATTTGAATAGAGAAATTAAGATGACGATCCAAAAACTTTCAGATACTATCGCTTCTCAAATCGCCGCTGGTGAAGTGGTTGACCGCCCTGTCTCAGTTGTGAAGGAACTGATTGAGAATGCCATTGATGCCGAGGCAAGCGATATCCAGGTGGAGATTCAGAAGGCTGGCAGGGAGCGTATCCGGGTCAGTGACAACGGAGAAGGAATTCCGCACGAGGAATTAGAGCTGGCCGTGAGCCGGCACGCAACCAGTAAACTAAGTACGACAGAAGAGTTGTTTGATATCAAGACTCTCGGCTTTCGCGGAGAAGCGCTGGCTTCCATTGGTTCGGTCTCTCACTTAACCCTGGTTTCAAGACCAGAAAATCAGGATGTGGCAGCAAAACTAACCGTTGATGGCGGAACAAATTCACCATTGCAGAAGGTGGCGGCTCCCATTGGCACTGAGATAACTGTGGAGGACCTTTTTTATAATGTGCCTGCCCGGCTTAAGTTTTTGCGCAGAGATATCACCGAAGCCAAGCACATTACCGGTCTGGTAACCCGTTACGCCATGGCTTATCCCCACATTCGCTGGGCTTTGAGCCAGGATGGCAGCCCCGAATTCCGATCAACTGGCAACGGCAATCGACCAGAGATATTACAGGCATTGTTCGGCACACAAGAGTCAAAATCCCTGATGCCGCTAAATTTTAGTGAAAAAGACCTTGCAATCAATGGATTTATCAGCGATCTTTCTCTGACACGTTCGAATCGCAAAGATATCACGCTGTTCGTGAATGGCCGCTGGGTGCAAGACCCAACACTGACGGCGGCTGTGATCAAAGCTTATAACACAATGCTTATGGTTGGGCGTTACCCGGTGGTTGTGCTATTTCTGGAGATTCCGACACACCTGGTGGATGTTAACGTTCACCCCACCAAAGCCGAAGTGCGTTTTCGAGACCAGGACCATGTTTTCAGCGGCGTGCAGCGGGCAATCAGACGGGGTTTGTTAGCCTATACACCTATCCCGGACCTGAACAGCTTGAACTTGTGGGGTCGACAAACACCTACCACCATCCCAAGCAGTTTTGACGAAAATTGGCAGGTTCAGCCAGCTGAGCAGACCCAATTGCAGGGTGATGAGAATGCAACAGCGCCCCAACAACAGCCCTTGCCTGGCACCCATCTGCCCTTGCTGCGATTGATTGGGCAGGTAGCATCAACTTACTTGGTGGCAGAAGGACCTGACGGCTTGTACCTGATCGATCAACACGCCGCCCATGAGCGAGTTTTGTTTGACCAGATGATGGCACAATATCGCGCTTCCATGATCCCTTCTCAGAAATTCGTTGATGCGGTCCCTGTTGAACTCAGCCCCGAAAAAGCTGGAATCTTGGAAGCTAACCTCGATATCATGTCTTCGTTAGGTTTTGAAATCGAACCCTTTGGTCCTAATACCTTTTTGATTCGGTCCATACCAATGATTGTAGATAGGGGGGACCCAAAGGATGCAATCCTTGCCGTGGTTAATGCCTTTGAGGAAGATGAAACTCCCTTGGAACACGAAGCTCAGGTAAGAATTGCAGCCCGAGTCTGCAAAGGGATGGCGATCAAGGGCGGCCAGACTTTGTCTGAAGCAGAGCAGCGCAACTTGCTGCTCAACCTGGAAGCCAGCCAATCGCCGCGCACCTGCCCGCATGGACGCCCAACGATGATCCATCTGAGTGCTAACTTGCTTGAAAGGCAATTCGGCCGGCGGGGAGCACGCTGATGGATGGAAAAATGAAGGGTATTTGGCTCGAAGACCGAAAAATGACTTTCCGCACCGATTTACCGCTGCCAAGTTTGGATAAGGATGAGGTGTTGATCAAAGTCTTGCTGGCTGGTGTTTGCTCGACTGATCTGGAGATGTTGAGAGGCTATTATGACTTCAAAGGCGTGCCAGGGCATGAGTTTGTTGGTCAGGTTGTAGATGACAATGGGCAACCGGAGCTGATGGGAAAACGTGTTGTCGGTGATATCAATGTCAGTTGTGGAGAATGTGATCGTTGTTTGAAGCAGGAGCCAAATCACTGCCTCAATCCACGAACACTGGGCATTTTTGACTATGACGGCGTCTTTGCTGAATACTGCAAACTCCCGGCTAAGAACCTGACCGTTGTAGATGATTCAGTATCTGATGTATTGGCAGTTTTTACCGAGCCTACTGCAGCTGCTTTTAGGATTTTAGATCAAATTCAAGTCAGACCCAGCGACCGGGTAATTGTTGTAGGTGCGGGAAGGTTGGGCTTGCTGATCGCGCAGGCTCTCAAAAACACTGGTTGTGATTTGAAAGTAGTTGTGCGGCGACCAGAACCAGCGTCGATCCTGGAAGGATGGGGGATAAAATCAGTTTATCCGGAAGAGTTCGAAGGCGATTTAGCGGATATTGTCGTGGAAGTGACTGGTTCGCCAGAGGGGTTCAAACTTTCCCAGTCGCTTACCAGAGCGAGAGGAATCCTGGTTTTAAAATCAACCTTTGCAGAGGATGTGAATGTTAATCTGTCGAAGTTGGTGGTCGATGAAATTACTCTGGTCGGATCGCGCTGCGGAAATATCCCGGCCGGATTGCGTGCGCTATCTATGGGATTGATCCAGGTTGGTGAGATGGTCGATTCTGTTTTTAAGCTTGATCAAGGTCTTGAAGCGATTACTCGTGCCGGCGAGCCAGGCGTGTTGAAGGTGCTTATCAGACCTTGAGATTTATCCACTGTTTGTTGTGGCTTAGTATTTCTTTTCAGATATACGATTGTCTATAATACTAGCAATTTACTGGAACGATATTACTAAGATATTAATTAGAGTGAGTAAATATGAAAAAAACCCATCAAAAAATAATTTTCGAGGTTACGGTAAATCTTGTCTTCTTTTTTATTTTTTTCATTTTTTTTAGACATGTTTCCTTTCAACCTGGAGACGATGAAATCTTTATCGGGATTAGACAACAATTCTCAATTGGCGAGTTTTTACTGCACTATTACAGAACCTGGAGCGGGAGAATATTTAATAATTTCTTGATCTATATTCTTGCTAGGCCTCCAATATTAATTTGGCAAATTTTCATGGCAATAATTCTTACAGTTTTTGGTAGAACAATGTTTTTTTATTTTTCAACTCATTTAGACAATCGATTCGGGCGAAAAATAATTCTCCTTATAATCTGCTATCTTGGGATTTTCTTGTTTTCTTCTGCGGTATTGATTCCATCTACATTTTGGTTCACCGGATCATTATCTTATTTTGTTCCCGTTGTTTTTGCTATGTTAGCATTTGTACCGTTTTTCAAACTTTTACAATCCACTGAAATAAAAGTAGATAAATTCTGGCCTATTTTTATAATCCCTATCGTTTGTGCTGGTTTGTCTGCTGAACAGGTTTCAATCGGTCTTGTATTGATTATTTCTGGTGCACTTTTGTTGGCAAAGATCCGCCGTATAAAAATCTCAAATCAACTAATTTTTCTTTATGTTCTACTGATTGCCTTCAGTATCGTTTCAATAACCGCACCAGGAAATTGGTTACGGCTAGATCAAGAGACTCAAGTGTGGTTTAGTGAATATGGCAATTTTGATATACTTGAAAAAATTACACTTGCCTTTGGTTTTTCACTGACTACAGTTGTTAATCAATGGTATTACTTGATGGGTCTGATCTGGGCAGCTTCTGGAATTTTCTTACTGCTGCAATCAAAAAAATGGTCTTCTCGGCTCATTTCGTTTTTATTACTTTTCTATGCTTCGGTAGCTGGTCTTCGTTTTGTAACTTCACTTAATATCTTTGCGCAACGTGGGATCTTTCGATTTGCCAATCCCCTCTTTTCTTTTTCATTCTTGCTAGGACCGAACCTTGTAGAAACAACAGCCTTATTTGCCTATTTTTTCTGGAGTCTAGGAATTTTGTTGTTACCAATTGCATGGTTACTATCCATGAAGCAAAATCAAATTGGACTTGTAATTTGTTTTCTTTACTTTGTCGCATTGTTTTTGATATTTGCTGCAGGATTTTCTCCGACTCTCTTTGCTTCTGGTGGGCGAACAGGATTAGTTCCAAATGTTATATTACTTGTCATTCTTATTGGGTTGTTATGGAAAATTAAACCATTTCTGATTTTAGTTGCACCTACAATATTCTTGATTCTATTTAAAATGTTGACGCTTATATACCGATGGACGAGTAATGGGTATTTTGTAGATTACGGATTGATTACAATGCAAAATATTTTCCAACATTAGAGGTGGTTGGTTAAATAGGCTGGTGAAAAACATAGATTAAAACAAATTACTTGAATTTGTCGCTGGGTCCTTTATTAAGATTAATGTAAGAAGAAGAATTTATCAAAATATTATTCAAGAATTATTGTAGAGATTTACTCTTAAAAAAATAGCATGTGATAGTGTTTGAATGTGCTATAATAACGGCTCACGGGGCGTGGCTCAGCCCGGATAGAGTGCACGGTTCGGGTCCGTGAGGTCGACGGTTCAAATCCGTCCGCCCCGACTAAAAACACCTTTAAAAATAGAGGTGTTTTTTATTATTGAATGGATTAAGAAAAAGTGCTTCGCAGAGGTCGCCGGATTTCCCTACGGGAACCATGGCAAATTCATCCACCCCGACTAAAAACACCTTTAAAAATAGAGGTGTTTTTTACTATTTAATGGATTAAGATAACGTGCTTCGCAGAGGTAGCCGGATTTCCCTACGGGAACCATGGCAGATCCGGACATCTTAGCTAATTCTTCCTTCGAGATGAATTTAAATATAATTTGTTACAATCAATTGAAACAGCTCTTAGGAGATAACTATGCCTTCAGATACGCAAGTAATTTATTCAATGGTCAGGGTGGGGAAAATCCATCCACCCAACAAACAAGTGCTCAAAGATATTTCTTTGGGCTTTTATTACGGCGCAAAAATCGGCGTGCTGGGTTTGAATGGTTCTGGTAAGTCAACCTTGCTGCGGATCATGGCAGGCAAAGACCAGGATTATATTGGTGAAATTGCGCGCTCCAAAGGCTACACAGTTGGTTTGATGGAGCAGGAGCCGGTCTTAGACGAAGAAAAAACAGTTATCGAGGTAATTAAGACAGCAGTCCAACCGATTGTTGATCTCCTGGCTGAATACGACGCTATCAATGAAGCTTTTGCTGACCCGGATGCTGATTTTGAAGCCCTGATCGAGAAACAAGGCAAGTTGCAGGAAAAACTCGATCATCACGACGCCTGGAATCTGGACAGCCACCTGAAGCTGGCTATGGACGCGCTCCGATGCCCTCCAGCTGACACTCCCATCAAAGTGCTTTCTGGCGGTGAGAGACGGCGGGTTGCGCTGACCAAACTCTTACTCGAGGAACCTGACATTTTGCTGTTAGACGAGCCTACCAATCATCTTGATGCTGAATCGGTGGCCTGGCTCGAGCATCACCTCCAAAATTATGAAGGCACAGTCATCGCTGTCACGCATGATCGTTATTTTCTGGATAACGTGGCTGGTTGGATTTTGGAGTTGGATCGCGGTGAGGGAATCCCATGGAAGGGCAATTATTCCTCCTGGCTGGAACAGAAACAGGAACGATTGCTAGTAGAAGAAAAGACAGAAAGCAAACGACAGCGTACACTACAGCATGAATTGGATTGGATCAGGATGTCGCCAAAAGCCCGGCAAGCTAAGGGGCAAGCGCGCGTAAATGCTTATGAAAAACTGCTGACGCAGGAACATGAAAAAGTACGGAAAGACCTCGAAATTTACATTCCTTCCGGTCCGCGTTTGGGGGATGTTGTGATTGAACTTGATGGTGTCAGTAAAGCATACGATGACCGTATTTTGCTTGATAATCTGGATCTGTCTGTGCCCCCAGGATCAATTGTAGGTGTGATTGGACCGAATGGTTCAGGCAAGTCGACCCTGATCAAAATTATTGCAGGCTTACTGCAGCCTGATAAAGGAAAAGTTGCTTTGGGAGAAACTGTCAAATTAGGCTATGCAGACCAACTCCGCACCCTCGATCCGAATGCTACTGTTTTCCAGGAAATCACAGGTGGGGCGGACAACCTGCAGCTTGGTGATATGACTGTCAATGGGCGAGCTTACTGCTCATCGTTCAACTTTGCCGGATCGGACCAGCAAAAAGCAATCAAAACACTCTCAGGTGGGGAACGCAATCGTGTTTTCCTGGCAAAGACGCTGACGGTTGGCGCGAATGTCTTATTGCTGGATGAACCCACTAATGACCTGGATGTAAACACGCTGCGAGCGTTGGAACAGGCACTGGAAGAGTTTGCCGGTTGTGCTGTTGTAGTGAGCCATGACCGTTGGTTCCTTGACCGCATCGCGACGCATATCCTGGCGTTGGGCGGGGAAGATAAGCCCAAATTGTTCCTTGGTAATTGGTCTGATTACGAGGAATACCAGATGAAACAATATGGTCGGCAAATGGGTGTCAACCGAAGAGACACGATGCGAGAATTGAAGCGGAATTAATTCAAACCTGATTCTCCTTCACATTGACGGATTAAAGGCAGATTGCCGCAGTCGCTTCGCTCCTTCGGAATGACCGATGTAAGGCAGATTCCTGCAGTCGCTTCGCTCCTTGGCTTTGACGGAGGGTTTTTTATAGTCACTTCGCGTTTTCACAAAGTAAAAAACAAGTGTTACTACGAGCCCCTTAGGTGTTGAGTTGTATTTCTGAGCCTCTTTTGCGAAGAATCTTTCTCTTGTAAATGAACTGTTAAGATCCTTCACTTCGCTCAGGATGACAAAAGATTTAAGATTGCCGCAGTCGCTTCGCTCCTTCGCAATGACGAGGGGTTTTTTATAGTCACTCCGTGTCCTCACGCCGAAATCGACAAGTGTTACTACAAGATTCCTAGGCATTAAGTTGTCATTCTGAGCCTTTTTTGCGAAGAATCTTTCTTTTCTCAGTCAACTGGTAAGATCCTTCACTTCGCTCAGGATGACAAAAGATTTAAGATTGCCGCAGTCGCTTCGCTCCTTCGCAATGACGAGGGAATTGCCGCAGTTGCTTCGCTCCTTCGCAATGACAAAAAAAGAAAAAATTTTGATCGGGGAATAAAAAAAGCTGACCATTGGTCAGCTTTTCCTAATTATTTCGATGCCTAGTCCAGAACTTTTACATCCTGAGCCTGAGGGCCTTTGGGGCCATCTTCGACACTGAATTCAACGGTTTGATCTTCTTTCAATGAGCGAAAACCATCGCCAATGATTGCGCTATAATGCACAAAAACGTCTTTGTCATTTGATTTTCTGGCAATAAAACCGTAGCCTTTTTCACCATTGAACCATTTAACAGTTCCAACTTCTCTTTCAGACATGCTCGTAATACTTCCTCTCTTGATAAATAAATGTTTTGTTGCGGTGTTTCCACCTTTTCAGGCACTTTGTAAGCAAATTGCCTAAACTCGATAAATTTACTATATTTTCAAATTTTGTCAATCACTCGATATTTCTATTCCCCTCCATCAGTTCCAATACACCATACATTACTAACATAAATGCAACCCCTTCGTCCAGATTGCCAATAATTGGCAGGTTGTCGGGGATGAATTCAATCAAGCCAAAAGTCGGGTTCAAAATGTATAAAAAACCCAAAGCCGATAAAACAAGCACCAACCATCGGGGAATACCGTACGACGTGAGGGGTCTGAAATTGAAAGATTTATTTGGTTCTTCTTCTGGATCAGGGGGCATACCGATATCGATTATCTTAGGGTCGGGCATATTAATTCCTACTCCTTAATTATAGTCTAAAAAAACTGCGGCAGATATTTTTTATTAGAAAATAAGATGTCATCTAAAACCGTTTCTGCCAAGTCAAGGTCATCAATTACCGGATCGAGCAACAAACTTTGAAGCGCGAGTTGGCGGTCACCATTCACAACCGAGTCGATGTTAAGTTGAGCTGTGCTGACCTCACGCTGCAATAAAGCAAGCACACCTTTGGGCAGTTCGAACTGACTAACAGCTTTGAAACCATTTTGATTGACCCTGGCTGGGAATTCCACCACCGCATTGTCAGGCAACCCGGCGACAGTACCGTTGTTTGGCAGGTTAACTGCCTCCCACACAGCGTTCGAATCGTTCAGGATCGCTTCGATAATCTCAATAGCACCTTCGGAATGGGTATGGCTGTAATTTTCAATGTTTTGTTTCAGACGGATGTCTTGCGCAACTTTCTTCCAAAGTTCTTTGCGATTTAATTCAAAATACTGCCAATCGTATAGCGAAAGATCGTACTTTTGCCAGGGTTTGGTGCGATCACTCGTCATCCAGGGCAGGTATTCGCATAAGTGTTCATCGCCAGAAATTGGGAAAAGACCAAAAGCTGGAAAAACCTTTTGGGTGAGGGGTTCGAAATCTGCGGGGAGGTCTTGCCAGCGCTGACGAAAGAGTGGGTAGAGATCCTCTCCTGTAGAACGATCCTGCAGTTCCACCATCCAGGTGAAATGGTTGAGACCTGCTGCTGATATTTTAAAATGCTGCATACCCGCCAGCGCCATTTTTTGCTGGGCATCAGCATTTTTTGGATCGGCATGTGAACTGAGGAAGGTTTCTGAACCTTCAATGCCATAATCGGCTGCCAGCGCCTTTGCAACCATGGCGTACCCCATAGCGAGTTGATGACACAGACCAACAGATTTTATGGATGAGTACTCGTTGATCAGGTAACAGATGCGATGCAGCGGGTTGCTGAAATTCAGATACCAGGCGTCGGGACATTGCACTTCCATATCGCGAGCGATGGCAAGGATGGTGTTCACGTTGCGGGCAGCGTGGGCAAATCCACCAGGTCCGCCATTTTCAGCATATGGCTGCCTGAGTTCATACTGACTGCCGAGCTCAAAATCCTGCTTCCAGAGTCGCTCACGAGGTTGAACCTCGATGGCACTGATGACAAAATCTGAGCCTTTTAAGGCTTTTTGATGAGAAGAATGACTACTTATCTGTTTACCGGAACCCCATTCCGAATTGAGCCAATTTGCCAGAGCACTGATCAGATCCAACGATTCCTGGTTGGTATCCACCAATGCCAGCTCGGCTCCGCGCAGCGATACGCTTTGCAGAAGAGTGATTAGCGTGCTCAGCCCAAAAGAGTGACTGCCAGCTCCCAAACAGGTGATTTTGGTCATAGGTCGTAACCCAGCGAGCGAAAATAGGCCACCATTGATGCGGCAGCTTTTCGCCCGGCACCCATGGCAAGGATGACCGTGGCACCGCCGGTGACAATGTCTCCGCCGGCGTAGACCCCCGGCATACTGGTGGCGTTTGTTTCTTCATCAACGACAATATTGCCCCACTTGTTGACCTCAATCGCGGGGGTGGATTTGTGGATGATGGGGTTGGAGCCGTTGCCAATAGCGATAACAGCAATTTCAAGCGGCTGCAGGTATTCTGAACCTGGAATCGGGATCGGTCTGCGGCGATTACTGGCATCCGGTTCACCGAGTTCCATTTTCTGCAATTTCACACCGGTCAGGTTGCCCTCCGAATCACCAACAAATTCAAGCGGGCTGCGCAGGTAAGCAAAACGGACACCTTCCGCGATTGCATGCTCTATTTCTTCTTTGCGACCTGGCATTTCTTCCTGCCCACGACGGTATATGATGTAGGTTTCTTTGGCACCGAGTCTGAGTGCGACCCGGGCTGAGTCCAGCGCAGTATTCCCACCGCCAAAGACTCCAACAATCTTGCCGTGCAAGTTATGAATGGGAGTATCAACGAAGGGATATTGGTAGGCTTTCATCAGGTTGATACGGGTGAGAAAGTCATTGGCAGAATAGATGCCAACCAAATTTTCACCAGGAATCCCCAGGAAATGTGGTAAGCCTGCTCCCGAACCGATAAAAACTCCGTCAAAATCATATTCTTCCAACAATTCTTTGATTGTGAAAGTCGCACCAATCAAAGTGTTGGGAACAAACTTGACCCCTAATTTTTCAAGCTCGTGAACTTCCTGAGAAACGATCGTCTTTGGAAGACGAAATTCAGGGATTCCATAACGCAACACACCGCCAAAATCGTGCATGGCTTCAAAGACCGTCACTTCAACTCCGGCTTTCGCCAGGTCACCCGCACAGCTTAAGCTGGCAGGTCCTGAACCAATCAAAGCCGCTTTTGGGGCATGCTGTGACCGCTCAATTTTTTGAGTTTCCAGGCTGCTTTCAGCCAGCCTGTCAGCAGCGAAACGCTCCAAAGCACCGATGGCGATTGGCTGACCTTTTTTGAGGAGGATACAGGAGCCTTCACATTGATCTGTTTGGGGACAAACCCTTCCGCAAACCATGGGTAAGGAGTTGTCCCGTTTGATTTTCAAGCCTGCTTCAACAAATTTTCCCTCTGTGATCAGGTGAATGAAATCAGGGATCTGAACCGATACCGGGCAGCCTGCGACACAGCGGGGATTACGGCACTGAATGCAGCGTTCGGCTTCAGCAATGGCTTGTTCTTCAGTGAAACCAATAGCGACCTCATAAAAATTGTGTGTGCGGTTGTCAACAGGCAGTTCTGGCATTACCTGACGCTGCTTTTCAAGAATTGCGACAGATTCGAGCAATTCAACTTCGTCGAGGATATCAATTTGGGCGTCGAGCCGGCACTCTTGGTCATCTTTATAGGAGCGGGTGCGTTGGATAATGCTGGTGAAATCGACCAGGTGACCGTCGAATTCCGGTCCGTCCACGCAGGTGAACTTCACTTCATCGCCTACCTGTACGCGGCAGCCGCCGCACATCCCGGTGCCGTCCACCATGATGGTGTTCAGGCTGACGGTAGTGGGAATCGCGTATTTGCGGGTTAGCTCGCTGATTGCTCTCATCATAAAGAGCGGTCCGATCGCCAGAACGTGATCAAAAGTCTGGCCGGAGTCCAATAATTCCTGCAGTTTTCCTGTTACTAAGCAGTTGTAACCAAAACTGCCATCATCGGTGGTAAAATAGAGGTGGTCACTGACGGCTTCAATCTCTTCTTTGAGGATCAGGAGGTCTTTATTGCGAGCCCCAACAATCGATGTGACTTCATTGCCGGCCTGTTTGAGAGCGCTGGCAACCGGATAGGCAACTGCAGCTCCTACTCCACCGCCAACAACGCAAACCTTTCCAAAATTATGGATATCCGAAGGGTTTCCAAGCGGTCCCAACACGTCGTGAATGGTTTCGCCAACCTGGACTTCGTCCAAAAGGGTGGTGCTTTTGCCAACTGTCTGGACAATCAAGCGGATAGTGCCCGCTTCGGCATCATGATCGACTATGGTAAGCGGTACTCGTTCGCCTGATTCGTTCAAACGCACAATCACGAATTGTCCGGGTTTGGCTTTTTTTGCGATATATGGGGAATAAATCTGGTAAGACTTGATGCGGTCTGCCAGCGTCTTTTTTTGGATGATTGTGTTTAAGTCGATGAGGTGCTCCAGATTATAAGATTACTCCGTGATAGGAGCTTGGGTTTCTTCCACTTGCAGGCACCAATAGAGAAATTCACCATTGTTGGGGTTGAGGGAGTAAACCAGGCAATAACGCCCAGGGGTAAGTTCAGTTTCAGGCGTGAGCAGCTGCATATTATTTTCGGCTGATATTGCCTGATAAGCGATTGTCTGTTCGTTCTCATCGAGCAATTCTAGGCGGTTCATATTTACTACCAGGGTATTGATGACGATTTCAGGTTTAAGGGAATTGGTAGTCGGAACGCCCTCCAGATCTTCTGGAAGCTTTTGCTTCATAGCCATCTCAGTGTATTCGTCATTTTCCAACAGAAAAATCCCATTTTCAGCTGGCAATACTGCCAGTACCTGGGTGGGTCGGCTGAGATAGGGGATGTCCACATTGAGAAGCGTAGAGCCGATCAGAATGCCGATGATGATGAAAACCATCAGGGTTAAACCATAGAGCAGGATATCCAGCCAGGGTCTGCGAACGCTTTGGGTTTGCCCAATTTGCGAAGGCTGAGCAGGGCTGACAGAAGCTGGTTGAAGCGCTTCGGCAGGCGCGGGCATGGGGTTCTCAGCGGCAACATGAGCCGCAGCTTGCGATGGTGAGACCGTAGACTGTTTGAAGACACCTATCGGACGAGTGTAATCAGATAATTTTTCACCTGGTTTGGGAGGGATGAACTTTTTTCGTTCAATGAAAGCCAATCCGCGTTGGGCTGGGCGGTTGCCAGGGTCAATCTCGAGTGCTTTTTTAAGGAAAATGGTTTGTTTTTCTTCGTCTTCGATGATAGCGGAGAGCCAGACCCATACGTTGGCATTTTCGGGTTCTTCTACAATGGCATCTTTCAAATGTCCTAAGGACTCTTCCATCAAACCGGACTTGGCTGCTTCGATTCCTTTTTCTAACGATGATGTCATAGTGATGCTCCGAATGAGGTCATAGATAATAAAATTTTACCATAATGGTAATGATAAACTAAAATTACCCTGCAAATGGAGACAGTATGAAAATAACGATTCTCAGCGACACACACAATAATCTACACAATATTCAAGCTGTACGCCAAATCATTTTGGCTAAAGAGGTTGACGCGATCATTCATTGCGGCGATCTGACTGATGGGGATGTTTTGGATTATTTTGGCGATTTCAAGTTGTATTGCGTGTATGGGAATGGTGATTTTGCTCCAGAGGTGAAGGAACGCCTGCAGTGGCTTAATCCTGAGAATCAGTCAGGCGATTACCTGGACCTGAAACTTGGTTCCAGAAGGATATTCGTGACTCATGGTCACATGATCTCCAGACTTAGGAAAGCGGTGGAATCCGGGGAGTACGATTACGTTTTTCACGGTCATACCCATCGGTTTAAGGACGAAAAGATTGGTAACACACGCCTGATCAACCCGGGTGCGTTGGGCGGTAAGAAGGTGGAGGATCGTTCTTTCGCAGCCCTGGATCTGGAAAGCGACACGTTGAAACGAATAGTTGAGCCATTTTGATTTTGAGGAAAACCTTGCCAAAATAACCACAAAGTGTATAATAACTGCCTATCGGGGCGTGGCGCAGTCCGGCTAGCGTGCTTGCATGGGGTGCAAGAGGTCGAAGGTTCAAATCCTTTCGCCCCGACAGAGAAGACCCCTGGATTCCTCCAGGGGTTTTTTTAATTCCCTGAATAAGCGTTTGTCATTGGCGGATGTTCGATAAGGGAGATGGATGGCGGTGGGAGCGAGTACTGCTCGCCTCGCTCCCTGCATCATGACTCCCACCGTAGGAAAGTTGCTCGATTGTACCGATGGTCACTTATACTGGTTACGAAGCTAACGGATATTCTAAAACCATGAAAGAACAAAACAATGTCAATTTCATATCGGGTAAAGTACTTAGTAAGAGAACACGAGCCATTTCTTTAAAACCTTCGATGTATAGCTTAACATCTTCGTAAACTATTTTGGTCATGCTTTATTTAAAAAATAACTTTGGTTTTCAATTATCCTTTCCTTTTTCTTTACTAATATGTTTTCTTTATCATTCAAAGGCGTTACTTCAATAATTTTCAAAAAACCCAACAATCTTTTACCATAATAACACCATAGTTTTTTACCAACCTTACTTATACAATATACTACTTCTAAGTCTGTATCCTTTTCAGCACCTGATCCCATATTTACTTCGCCATAATTTAAATGAAATATTAGGTATCTTAGATGATACTAAAGTCCAAGAAATTACCAACAAAATACAAAAAGACAAAATCACAAAAGAGACAAACCCTAGCATAAAATATTATACTCAATTATTGAATAATATTCCAGTCTGCCAAATCCTCTATTACAACAAACGTTGACATAACCGGGGCCGTACCAGTAAATTCTGACCACTTTGAAACCAAAAAATTGTCATCTTTGGTTAACACATATTCGGAATCATCAGAAAATATATCTTGATTGGTAATACTTTTATTCAATGAATATGATCTGTTAAGTAAATCCTCCCCCTCAGCCTGATTTTGATCAAGAAAATCACTCAATATATTAATTATGTCTACTGGCAAATAAGCCATTTTGCGAGCATTATAAGTAAAATTTATAATTGCTGGTTTTGATGCATATAAATCACGTAGTTTTAATAATTCTTCTGTCGAAGTAATATTAAAATTATTTGGGCTAGTTTCATCCGAAATTTTTATTCTAGATTTACTAAAATGTACAATTATCCCTGGAATATCATCACCAAAAACATACTTTTGTTTCGCCACAAAAACAAACCTCTTCTTATTTTTATCCACTCCTCCCAATAAATAATAACCTTCTTGGTTATTCTCATCTGCTTTTACATCAAACAAGATGTATTGTCCCATAAAATATCCCTCTTCACTTGAAACAATCAAACCTAAACTTTGCTCATCCATCTCAGGTAAATTAAATCCTAACTCTGCAATTTTTTCATCTGTATAACTTCCGGCTTTATTTAAAAAATCTTCTACCATTTGCTGAACTATCAATTCATTTTCTAAGCCTTCAACTGTCGCGGTTGTCTCGGGAGTCGGGGTGATAGTTGGCATCTCCGTCGCTGTCGCTGTCTGCTCGGGGGTCAGGGTAACGGTTTGCAGCTCGGTCGCGGTTGCCATCGGCAGAGGGGTTTGGAGGACCGTGCCGCATGAGCTCAGAAGGGCGGCAAGCACGATAAGCAAGAGGAATCTTTTGCTAAAGGAAATGGTGCAGAACTGATTAGAATGGGTGTGCTTTTTCATGATCCCTCCCGCTGGTGAATATGTAGAATTTTACACCTTCGGGAAAAAACTAAATACCTCGTTTTTGCAAGATCCCGCAACCTTGCAGGGGATTTGACCAAAGGTCTCCATCTCTGACTTGAGCAGATCAATCGATCCTTATTCAAGATCCAACACTTGTAATTTGAACCGCTCGATTACCGAAGTAAGTGACTCGTTGTCTGTTAATACCAACAAAGTATCATTTGCCTTCAAAACCGTACCTCCGTAAGGAACCGTGAATTGATTCTCACGCTCAATCAATGTGACCAGAAATTTATCTGGCAGATGAAGGTCAACAATTGCTCTATTAATAACCGCCGAATCAGCGGGGATGATCATTCGCGTCAATTTACTATCCATGCCTGCTACGGGTTGATACTCAATGGGATAAACTGTCGACGTTTGTTCAGGTTCATCTAGTTTAAGCCATCGCGCCACAAGTGGTAATGTTGTCCCTTGAATTAAAACTGAGGTGAGAACAATGAAAAATATTACATTAAAAAACAACTCGGACTGTTCAATACCAGCCGACATCGGGAAGGTTGCCAGAATGATCGGAGCCGCCCCACGTAAGCCGACCCATGAGATAAAGGACTTTTCTTTTAGTGTTATCTTGCTCGGTAGCAGGGTCAAAAATACCCCCAAGGGTCTGGCAATGAATATCAGAATCAACGCAATCAGCAAGGAAATTCCAGCAGTCGGAAGCAATCGGCTGGGAAAGATAAATAAACCCAAAGTCAAGAACATGGTGATTTGCATTAACCACGCAAAACCATCATGAAAACGCTGTAAAGAACGTTTATGAACAATATCCACGTGATTCATTACAATCCCCAAAAAGTATACAGCCAAGAAACCACTCCCATTCAACAAAGAAGCAATCCCGTATGTCAACAAGACAAAAGAAAGGCTCATAACTGGATAAAGACCCTCGTACCCCAGTTTTATGTGGTTAATGGCAAAAGCGGCTAAACGTCCCATCAGGTAACCCAATAACCCACCAATAATTAATTGCTGAATGAACAGCAATACCAAACTAAATGGCGAAGTTTGAGGCTGATTGATGAGCTGGATTATCCCGATAGTTAGCAAGACAGCCATAGGATCATTGCTCCCCGATTCGAGTTCCAACAATGGCTTCAAGTTCCCCTTTAGGCTGACACCTTTTGAACGCAACACAGAAAAAACGGCAGCAGCATCGGTAGAAGACATCATCGATCCCAAAAGCAAACCTTCCAGGAAGGTTAAACCTAAGAATTGCCAGGCAAATAATCCCACGATCAAAGCTGTTAATAATACGCCGATCGTGGCCAGAGAAAAACTTTCAACCATAACAGGTTTGACGTTATTCCACTTCGTTTGTAAACCCCCTGAAAACAAGATCAAAACCAGGGCAATAATGCTGATAGTCTGCGCAATGTCGGGATCGTCAAAGTAAATACCACCAATGCCCTCTGACCCCGAAATCATGCCCAGCACCAAGAATAAAAGTAATACCGGCACGCCAAAACGGTCTGAAATTTTACTTGCAAAAATGCTAAATAGTAGGAGTAAAGCAAGAGCTATTAAATAATTAGTTTGCATAATGGCATCTAATTTTGTGAACTCTCATAAATTTCTTCCTAACTGTCCACAGCGGTTTTATATACATAGATTCCTATGTTTAATGTACCACGATCATCCGATCAACACAATTCTAAGACACGCGGATCTAAAACATAGTGTTATGTTTTTGTCCATTGCCAGACTAGTAAGACATTAATAATGATTATGCAGGGGTCAATCGCTGTCCGGTTAGAGTGCTTGCATGGGGTGCAAGAGGTCGAAGGTTCAAATCCTTTCGCCCCGACAGAAGAAGACCCTTGGAGGAATCCAGGGGTCTTATTAATTCTCGTTTTTGTAAGGTCTCCAGACCTTGCAATAGTATTAATCAAAGGTCTTCATTCTTGCCTTTGTTACCCATTTATTTGGTTGTGGATCAGCGCGGTGGGAGCAAGCCCCCAACGTACTAAAGAAACCCTTATCGTACGGATGGGCCTTGGTCCATCCGCGTAAAACGAATTGTCGAAACAGTAATTGGAGACCTGACGGTCAGATGCCTCGCGCGGCCTGTGCGCGCCACGAAGTGGACGAGTATCAGGAGGCCGGCGAGAACGGAAGATCATATTTTGTCATCCTGAACAAAGTGAAGGATCTTATCAGTGGCGTTAAGATTCTTTGCTGCGCTCAGAATGACCTGAAGTTAAGAGACAAAGCCAGGATCAAGTTTGTATTTATACAGGTGGGGCAGGAGCGTTTTCCAACATGCATTCTTACGATCTCGTAGTTAGGATTCGTACTTTGGAGACCAGCGAGAACATAGGGTAACCACAGGGGATTACCCCTGCCATTGGAGACCGGAGAGAACAAAAGACTTGGTTCACCCTGCCTGGTCTCTTAACTTGTTTGATCGATCTTTGGCTGTACGAGCCAGCTTATAGCCTGCCGTGGGCGTAAAAGGTGGGGATGAAGATTGTCGCCTGACCCTTGAGCCAGCTTTGCATCGCTTCTTCCTTGATCTCCAAAATGCGTTCTATGGGAGCCATGCCGCCAAGGTCATAGGCGATCATATCCCATTCGGACTCAAAGGCATCCAATGAAGGCTGACGCCATTCGCCGGCGAGCAATCCAAGATGAACACCCTGCAAACCAGCTTCTCTGAACATCCAGCCCAGTTTTCTTCCCATAGTCAAATTGACACCCTGGAAAGCAAGCGAGTGGTTCTGCATTGTGCCAATATTCTGGAACAACTCAGGGTAATCGATGCGGGAAAGATAGTCCGGTTCGGCGCTGGCAACAACATAACCACCAGTTTTGGTGACACGTTTCATTTCTTTGATCACCTCCTGGGGCTTTTTGAGCCATAGGAGGAAGTAGTGGCAGACAGTAAAATCGAAGCTTCCGTTTTTGAATGGCAGTCTGAATCCGTCAGCACAGGTTATCGGTGCATCCGGCGAATGATTCATAGAAAATTCGCATCGGTCCAAGTCGATCTCTACGCCAAATGGTCTCAGCCCCTGGTAAACAATATCAGAGAAAAGCGCACCTGTTCCAGAACCTACTTCAAGAACAGTTTGACCTGGAGCAGCTTTAAGTTTGTCAAAGATAAAGCGGCGAAGATTTTTTGTCCATCGAGCCTGCGTCAAATATCGATTGTGCCAATCAGCGGTTTTCATAGACACTCCTTTGGGTTTTTATGATTTTACAATAAGATCGGACCAATCGGCAACGAGCAAATTCCCCAGAACCTGAGAGGGAAAGTCTTGCAAGGTAAGGGAACCGTCAGGCAGGACAGTGTAATACAGCGACTCATGCTCTGAAACTTCAGGGCTGAAGAGTTGGGGATGTTGGTTTGCCTCTGCAGGATAGATTGGAAACGGCAAGTCGTGCTCAATAACGATTTCTTTTGTGGTCAATTGCTGGTTAAGATGGACAGTCTGGTCGTGGGCGTCCAATTCAGCCGCATAGAAACTGAGCGCGTTGGCCCCTGCTTTTACCAGATCGCAAGCCCATGAAAACAAGTCAGGGCGAAGGTGGACAGGAAAGCGAACGCAGGTGAAGAGGTCCTGATCGAAAATGGGCTGCAGCAAAGCAGAATCCTGCCCGCTCTGGGGATCGAATTCGAGGATCAAATGGTCAAGACCACTTTCCAACAAGGAATTCAGATAAGCGAAGTCCTGGTAAAGTCTGGGAGAAGCAGAGAGCAGCCCTGAAACCATGCCGAGCTCTTCGGTGTATGTGAGCAATTCAACCAGGTCCTCACGCAGGGTGGGCTCACCGCCAATAAAAATGACTTGAGGGATACCCGCGTCAAATGTTTTACGGATAAGTGTTTTCCATTGTTCGGTCGAGATCTCACCATAGGGACTGCTTTGATCGGCACTCCAACGGGCAGTCAGGCAAAGATTGACCCGAATTGGGAGGTCAGTGGGTTGTGCAGCGGCCAGGGTATCAAAACCTGTATCAGTCAACAGGGGAGCCTGGTCTGGATTGTTTATGATATTGAGGATTTCTTCATCAAAACGCCTTAAATCAGCTCTAAGGGGGGCTTCTTCAACCTGGTAGCGCTGTAAAGATTGTGTAAGGATTTCTTCTTCAGATTTCCCCTGCATTTTCAACCAAGCAAAATATGTGCCAGTTTGGTTGAGGCGCAGGATAGAAGCAGCGTTTATGATGAGAATACCGGTTTCGTCAGGCAAGACCCGTAAGTGCAGTCGATATTGAAGAGGGTCGCCTTCAGGGGTATGGTATGAATAAAAGCCAATGGGTGTAGGCTGAAATTGGGCTGGCGTTGCGCGTAGTGTCTGGGGCATGGCTACCTCCTGCTGATTACTAAATCACGATAAATTGGCTCTGGTTTTTGGTGATCCCTGGCAAGCGGGCATCCTCCACCGCATTCCTGCAAAAAATCACAGTATTTGCATTCCTCTGGTATGTTTTGGCGGTTACGCAAACTCAGGCAGAGCGGATGATTCCAGATTTCGTTCCATGAATCGGTAAGGATATTTCCAACTGCCTGATAATAGGATTGGCAGGGGATCACGTTGCCGTCAGGTTCCAGGCACATGTTGTAATAGGCTGCTGTGCAGCCTTTGATTCCCAAATCTAGCATGAGAGGATCAAAGTGGCAATACTGAGTGGGGGTGTACCAAATCAGGCGCTGATGATTGCGGTTTGTTATTTCAATTGCCAGTGAGAGCAAATCTGGTAATTCAGATTCATCCAGACCGGTTTCAACGGTCTTTCCTTTTCCGGAATAGATTAAAGCATTCAAGCCAACAGTTGGCACGCCTTCATTAGCAAGAAATTCAAGCGTCTCTTGAAGTTGACTGGCATTATTATTGAGCAGCGTGGTATTGGTCATCATGTACAACTTGCTGTTGACAACATTGCGCACACCAGCCAGGGTTTTCTCCCAGGCACCAGGTCGGCGGACCATGGCATCATGAATTTGAGCATCGTGCGATTCGACTGTAATTTGCACATGATCAAGCCCAGCTGTTATCAGTCTGTCGAGAAAAGCCTGGTCGCCAAGGCGTGTGCCGTTGGTGTTGATGCCAGTGACCATACCTTTTTGGTCGGCGTAAGCAACCAGTTCAGGCAGGTCATCCCTGAGAGTCGGTTCCCCGCCGGTGAAGACCAGGTGGGGAATGCGAATTTCCCAAAGCTTGTCGATAACTTTTTTCCACTCTGTTGTAGATAATTCCGGGTAGTTACGAGCCCGGGCGTTGTAGCAATGGGCGCAATCGTTATTGCAGCGATAGGTAATGGCCAAATCCATGCGATAAGGGGCGCTTAATTTTGCCGAAAAAGGCATGTTGGTTGAAAGTCCGAGGTCACAAATTGGGCAAAGATGGTTGTTTTCGTCTACTAATGCTTCAATTTTTGCCACTGTGGTATCGAAATCAGCCAGCAAAGCCTCTTCGTCTACATCAAAAGACTCCAGCAAAATCTCTATTGCTTCCGTCTTCTCTATCTTGTTGAGATGAAGGTTTGCCATCATTAAGGCGCTTTGGTTCAAGTAGATGATCTTGGAAGCATTAACTACGAGCAAGCCGGAGAGATCTTCGTCCACCCGAAGATGAATCCTGGATTTCTGACTTTCGTCAACAATATCAAACTTATAGATTCCAGGTTCTGGCAATGCAAGCAGGTTATTTTCCATCAACTATGATCCTGATTAACGACCGCCGCCAGCGCAGGCACAGGCACATCCTGCACAAGCACAGGCGCAGGCACATGAACTGCCACCACCGCCGCCACGGAATCCTCCGGAACCACTGCTTGGGCGACTGACTGGGATCGGGTTAGTACGACTTGTGACACCATTGGTAAAGCCGGTAAGATCGCCTACTACACCAGCCGAGACGGCGGTTGCACCGTTGATGATCGAGGCGGCAAAATCAGAACCGGGAATGTTTGGCATGGAAATCGAAGGCTTCGAACTACCACCACTGGGAACTGAAGAAACAGGGCTGGCAAGTCCGGATGAACCACCAGAGGCAGGCGCCGCGGTAAAACCGGGATTGTAGAGATGCCACCAACGGGGGATGAATACGGGTGTGTTTACAAAAGTCTGTTGAGTGCGGTTGTTAAACTGATCGTCCAACATGGTCCATTCAAGGGTGTGGTCAAACTGAGCACTCTTGATTTCAGGGGTCTGGGCACCTTCAACTGCCAGCCAGGCACGCCTGATGATGTCGTTGTAGTATGCCTTGGTCTCTGCGGGACTGAAACCCTTCATCTTTTCCTGGACTACATCAACCAATTCAATCAGCAAAGCCTGGAGCGAACGACGCTGCTTATCTTTTGCTTTTTCAGAAAAAGCTTTGATAAAACTGGTTTCATATTCATAAAGCCCTTCAGGCAAAGGTTCGTTTGCCTTGACTGACAAAGGCTCTTTTTCAAGAACGGTGATGGCCTCTTTTTTGAGCAACCCGAACAATATCATGGTCAGGATTTTATCCAGCGGTTCCTCGAGCAAAATGCCGGCTTCGACAGCGGTCAAACCACGGCGGATCCCTTTGCCATCAACGGCTAATTTGGGAGGAAAATACTGTAACTTGCGAGCTGAAGTTTGCTTCTGACTGGCTTTTTTTGTCAAAATGCTGATTCCAATGAATCCAAGAACTCCAAAGATGCAGGGAAGGCTTCGCAAAAGGTTTACAAAGAAACCGGCAAAACCACTGTCAGAAGATCCTGGCACCTCGTAATCATCCGGGTCGGTAATCATGGTGACAGGTACGGCGCTGGCAGGGAAGGCAGCTCCGAATTCATATTCTGTATGTACATCGGCGTTATCAGTAAACCAGGAATAATAAACACGTCCATCCTGAGTGAGAGCCGATTCACTTATGTCCTCTCCAGGCCAGTTTTTGGGAACGTAATAAACACCTTCTTCCGAGCCGACTGCTGGGGGCAGAATGATGGTCATGCGGTATTCAGTATTATTTGAGCGGTCGTATTCTGATCCGAAGAAGTTGGGGGTGAACTGAAAATTGGCGTAATTTTCGCGATCTCCCTGGTCATATGGAAACAGAATGTCAGTGATACCCGTAACGGTAGCAATTACAGTGCCTTGCGCTCCAGGTTGGATTGCCAGGTCTTTTAATGCCAGCTCTGCGCCATAAACATAGGCAGAATCGTTGACTTCAGGCATGGGTTGACCGTCGATGGTTGCCTGGATGTTATTTAACGAGTAATTGGCATATGGCAAAGCAAGATCGACGAAATCGATCGGGCTGGCAGAAGCGTCATTTTGAAAAACTATGAAGTAGTACAGTGTCAGGCTGCCGTCAGCCTCGATATAAGCTTCTACTTCATAAGTCGGCAGGCTGAAGCGGTAGGTTTGGGCATGGGAAGGCGTACCAGGCAGAAACGCCAGCAATACCAACACCAAGCCCAGGGCTACCAGGAGGAGGCGTTTGTCAAATCTTGTCGTTACCATTTGGGCTCCTCAGTTAGTTGATAGGTAGTTCCACAGTTTTGGCAGGTCACAACGGGTGCGCCATTGACCATGGTGATGTCTTGTGATGAGAGCGGTGCCCCGCAAGATTGGCACTTTATTGTGTCCATCTGGACGGTTCCGGGAAGGTCAAGATTGACATTGTAGACCGTATCTCCAGTTGCTTTGGCTTTGGCAGCCAAGCGAACTCCAGCGAAAATCAGGGCAAAGCCGATCAGTAAACCTATGATCCCAACAATGAGCCACGAAGGACTTCCATCCGGGCTAAAAGATCCCAGGATAAATAAGAACGAAAGTACGATCGCGATTGCTGCCAAAATATAGGAAATAACACTGCCTGTTTTCATATTGGACTCCTTCCAGAGTTGTCATTAATAATATTTTATCTCAGGAAAACCGGATTTACCTTATATAATATAGATTTATTGATGATAACATCAAACGAACTACTGAATATTTTTACTCATCAAAATTATAACCAAGGTGACCATGAAAAATAATGATGTGCCAGAAATTGTGATATCCCGATTACCGCTTTATATGCAAACACTTAATCAGCTTCTCAGAGATGGAGAAACAGTTGTTTCGTCTTCTGAAATAGGGGAGAGGCTTAAGATGACTTCATCTCAGATCAGGCGTGATTTTTCATATTTTGGCGGCTTTGGGAAGAAAGGTTCAGGCTACGATATCATTTCGTTGATGGAATCACTGCGAGAAATCTTAAATTTGAATCAAATCTGGCAGGTTGTTGTGGTGGGGGTCGGCCATGTTGGCAAAGCATTGCTCAACTATGATGGTTTCAGCAGAAAAGGATTTGAAATTGTTGCTGCATTTGATGCATCGCCGAAAGTGATTGGGAAAAAATTTGGGGGTCTGGAAGTCAAATCCATTGAACTGATCGAGAATGAAATCTGTACCAGACAGATCGATATCGGCGCGATTGCTGTGCCGGCTGACCAGGCACAGGCAGTTTGCGACCGCCTTGTCAAATGTGGAGTCCGGGCGATATTAAATTACGCTCCAGTTGCCTTGACAGTCCCTGAAAATATCCAGGTTTCTGACATTGACCCGGTTTTAAAACTGCAGAAAATGACTTATTATCTGAAATAATCAGGGCTATATTTCCCTTTTGGTCGAAAAGCTATCAATATTTGGGAACAAGATAGCGTCGATGCTAAATTTCGTTATTAAAAATTATCCTCAAATTGAGGACTCTCAAATCTGATTTTTTGTAAAAATTATCGGGATTGGCTTCTCTGGATAACTTCCAACATTGGAAAAGCTTTTGCGAGACCTTCCACGGTGCACGTAACCGGGTTTTCCACGACATATGCAGGGATACCGAGTGCCACGGTCAGATATTTATCCAAACCTTTCATCAAGGAAGTGCCTCCGCACAGTGCAACGCCGCGATCAATTATGTCAGAAATCAGCTCTGGTGGAGTTTTTTCGAGCACTCGCCTGATGGTGGTAACAATATCATCCAATGGCGGCTGTATGGCTTCCACAATTTCATTGGTAGTTAGAGATGCCGGTTTAGGCAGCCCAGTGACCTGATCTTGTCCCTGGATCTCCATCGTTTTTTCGTCTTCGGTTGGGATGGCAGCGCCAATATTGAGTTTTAACTGCTCAGCGGTGGTTTGACCAATGATCAGACCATATTTTTTCCGCACATAGGTGATGATGGCGTCATCGATCCGTAAGCCAGCGATCCGGCTGGTTTCAGCACTGACAATTCCAGACATTGAAATAACCGCAGCCTGGGTTGTTCCTGCACCAAGTGAGATGATCATGTTACCCGTAGGGGTGTTGATTGGGAAATCGATACCGATGGCAGCCGCCAGAGGTTGTGGGACCAGGTTGACTTCACGTGCCCCGGCACCCAAACCTGCCTCCTGAACGGCTCTTCGTTCGACGCTGGTCACGCCATAAGGGGTAGAAATAATCAATCTCGGGCGGAAGAAAAGGGTTGGTCCGGTCACTTTCCGAATCAATTCCCGCAGAAAAATCTCGGTCAACTCATATTCAGCAATGACACCATGTTGGAGTGGGCGTACAACCTCAATAGATTCAGGGACGCGACCCATCATGCCCAGAGCAGTTGTTCCATACTCGACTAACTTCATTTCATCAACGACGATAGCAACCACGGTAGGTTCCTGAATTAAAATCTGGTTCCCCTCCGCGATTTGAGTATTAAAAGTGCCCAGGTCGATGCCTATTTCTCGTGAAAGTCCCATAATTATCCTGTCATTGCTTGAGTTAACTAAGTAATTTTACCATTGTTAACATTGATTTACGATGGTTATGCTGCTTGCCAGGGAAACGCAAAAACGATCTGATTTCTGGCAATATTTGGGTCACAACGCTAAATGATGAACCCTAAAACTTTAGGGAGTTGAGAAAAACTGCAAGGCGTAACGCAATCTTTCTTCAACATCTTCAGAGAACTCCTTGGGAATGCTTTGGACTGCTGTTTGGGCTTCTACCACGCTAAAACCAAGCGCAACCAGTGACTCAATAACTTCGTCATCGCTGCTGGAGCCCCTGATGACCTGGTAATCACCAGTATCAGGGAATTTGCCCTGCAAGTGGATGACAATCTTTTGAGCTGTTTTCTTACCTACACCCGGAACCCGAATGAAATATTCTGGTTTTTCGCTCAATACTGCATTGCGGATGTTATCCATGGAAAGATTTGACAGGATGGCGAGTGCCAGCTTTGGTCCGATGCCATCCACTCCCAATAACTGGTTGAATATTTCTTTTTCATCATGGGTTACAAAGCCGTATAGGGCTAATAAATCCTGACGGACGATCATGTGGATCAGGAGTCTCAGAGAGTCGCCAACCTGGTGTTCTGACAGCATTTTTTTATCGATGAAAACTTCAAAACCGACTCCCTGTACATCCAAAGTAAGCGTGTCTGAGCCGATGTAACTGATAATTCCATTAAGCGAGTTGATCATGGTCTACCCTTTTTCCTGTGTTGACTATAGATTTGATAAAGCATAACACCAGTTGCAACCGAAAGGTTCAAGGAGTCGCAATCACCTTCCATTGGAATTCTGATCATAGATTGGCATAACTGTTGGTAAGGCTCAGACAATCCTTCTCGTTCACTGCCCATAAGCAGCAGAAGAGGGTCAGGATAATTGAATTGGAAATAATCCTGATCAGCTTTGTCTGAAGTGCCGATTGTGTTGATGGCAGGATTTTGCTGCAAAAACTTAAGTAATGAAGTTAGGTCAGATCGAAAAACAGGGACTGTGAAAATCGCGCCCATCGATGCTTTGATTGCTGCTGGATCATACGGATCGGTGGAATGGTCCAGGAGTATCAGCCCTTTTGCTCCAACGGCATCACAAGTGCGCAGGATGGTTCCCAAGTTTCCCGGGTTTTGAATAGCTTCCAGTGCCACCCAGATTCCGTTATCAATTCCAGAGAAATCACTCAAATTAGCCCATTTTTGGTTGATCACAGCGGCAATTCCCTGGGGTTTGTCTTTGCGTGCCAGGCTTTCGAACACGGTTTTACTGACTTCTATGATCTCAACGGACGGATTAGCCTCGAGCTCAGCCAACAGGTGCCTGCCATAATCACTGATCAGCAGTTCTTCGCAGTAAATCAGTTCCTGGATCCGCGCAGCTGAATCAACAGCCTGACCAACCACGCGCAGTCCTTCTGCGAGAAACGTATTTGTCGCTGTGCGTTCCTTGGGATCGGCTAGTTTGCGAATCGCTTTAATGCGCGGGTTGCTGGTGCTGGTGATCACTGGTCTCCCATCAAACGCTGCATCTGGAGATACCCCAGGTGACAGATGGCAACTGCCAGGGCATCGGCGGCATCGTCTGGTTTGGGTATTTCATCGAGGTGGAGAATGATTTTTACCATTTCCTGCACCTGTTTTTTATCAGCGTTCCCATAAGACGTCACGGCTTGTTTGACAGCATTAGGCGAATATTCGGCCATAGGTAAATGTTTTTGGGCGAGACAAAGGGTGATCACACCGCGCGCTTCGCTGACAGCCATGGCCGTTTTCTGGTTTTTCTGGAAAAAAAGCTTTTCAACCGCGGTATATTCAGGTTTGAATTGCTCAATAAGCTCTGTCAGTTCACGGTATAAAAACACCAAACGGCTGGAGGTGTCGCCTTCAGCCGTTGAGTTTATTACACCATGTTTGATCAGCTCTGGTTCATCCAGATCGTTTAGCCTGATCAGACCGAATCCAGTAATAGCGATTCCAGGGTCAATTCCCAATACGATCATTAATTATCAATTGCTTCAACGTGTTCGTTGCCAAACTTCAAGTTGGAATAGACATGCTGAACGTCATCGTTTTCTTCAAGATTGTTGATCACCTTGAGAACAGCGACGGTTTGATCAAAATCCAGTTCTACTTCCTGGTTTGGGATCATGCGAAGACCGGCATCTTCAATACGCAGTTTTGATGCAACCAGATGGTCATGTATTGATTTAAAAGTTTCTGCAGCACCAACAATCTCGATATAACCGTCTTCTTCGGTAACATCATCTGCACCGCCTTCCAGTGCCGCTTCAAAAGCTTTGTCGAAATTTCTTCCATCTGATTCAATTGAGAAGACAGCTTTGCGGTCAAATTGCCAACTGACTGAGCCTTTGCTTGCCAGGTCGCCTCCACCTTTAGAGAGGATGTGGCGTAAGTCGGCAACGGTGCGATTGCGGTTTTCTGTTACACATTCGATGATTGCAGCTGTACCGCGTCCAAGATAACCTTCGTAGGTGATTTCTTCCAGTTCGGCACCGTCTTTGTCTTCACCGGTTCCGCGTTTGATTGCACGTTCAATACTGTCTTTGGGCATATTGCTGCTTTTGGCACGATCGATGGCAAGCTCCAGGCTGACGTTCATGGAGGGGTCACCTCCACCCTGGCGAGCTGCAAGGGCAATTTCCCTTGCCAGGCGTGTGAATACAGCACCTTTCTTTGCGTCTGCTGCGCCTTTCTTACGTTTGATCGTGGACCAATGTGAATGTCCGGACATGTGAATTCTCCTTACTAAATGGATGTCAATCTAACCAAACTATTATACCACTTTAGCAACTGTTAGTTGCCAGTTAATGTTGATGAAATTTACAGTTAAAAGTCAAAGATTTATTTATTTTCAGAAGCTTGTTTAGTCAAAGATATAATATTTGCTTCAATTCACAGCCTGTCACTAATGATGGAGAAATGAAAAAGAAGTAACATAAACACATTACTTCTTTTTCCAGAATTCTGATCTTATGACCTATGAGATGTAGAGAATTTTAAATTACCTTACTTGATGCCTTCAAGATAGGTTATCAAAGCCTCGGTAATTGCCGAAGATAGACCACCTTCTCCTGAGCCGGTACTTCCTGTAATGTTATTCTCCGCTTGTTTCGTCGCTTTTTGTTCCGCCGTCATGCCTGAGCCCTGTCCCATGCCTTGTCCAGTGCCAGTACCTGTACCTGTGCCAGAACCAAGCGTAATTCCATTTTCCTGAGCCCAGGTTTGAAGATCCACTTGGGTCAGTGCCATGTCATTAATTGCCAAAACTTGTTCTGAAGTAAATGATTGTTCGATTTGAGATATAAGCGCTTCTACTTCAGCTTCAGCGCTGGTTCCTGATCGAGTCAAATTGTCAAAAGCCTGCCACAATATCAACATCTGGGGAGCTTGTTCGACTGTAATGGGGTTATCAGTTTCAGCCAATTTAAGGGAGCCAAAGGCTAGTAATAACCTGTTTGAGAGTGCGCCTTCATATTCGTAATTGTAGGTGTTATTCTGAGAAACCTCGGTTGGATCTGCGCTTCGTGAGATTGCAGGAGCGTTCAAATTGTCAGCGCCTGTTTCAGCGGGAATTTCAGATGCTGTATTTTGTTCTTTTGAGCCGCATGCTGTGAGAATGCTGGCAATCATCAGAATCAAGACAAAGTAGCGTAATTTTTTCATTTTCTTTTCCTTCTAAACTTCAAAAATAGGTTATTCATGCCTCAAGGCAACAATTGGGTCAAGCTTTGCTGCCTGAACTGCAGGATAATATCCAAAAAATATTCCAACGATCGCTGCGGCCCCAAACGCCAAAGGAATGGAGAGGGGCACAAGCGCGGTTTGCATGCTTCCAAACTTACCAAAAATATATGATCCACCGACACCCAAAATAACTCCCACCAACCCTCCGACAAGGCTAAGAATTACTGCCTCGAATAAGAACTGGAGCAGAACGTCTGCAGGTCGAGCCCCTAAAGCCTGGCGCAAACCGATCTCGCGCGTCCTTTCAGTAACGCTGACCAGCATGATGTTCATAATCCCAATGCCCCCGACTACAAGGGAAACTCCTGCCACCCATGCCAATAAGTCACGGAAAGCCGCAGTAGTTGCTTCACGAGTGTCAATGATATCTTGCTGTGTTTGAACAGAAAAATCTGGATCGCTTACCTCAACATCATGGCGCTCAGCAAGAACTGCTGTAATTTGTGTGATGACACTGTCAATTCTCTCAGGACTTTCAGCTTTTACGTAGATTGTTCGAATGCGCTCTGGTCCAATATTCATGCTTGGCATAAATTTAGCAAAAACTAAATTTACAGGAATGTAAATACGTCCGTCATAATCAACATCCGAGACGATTCCCTTGGATTCCATAACTCCTATGACAGTCAACTTGGTTGTCCCTACAGTTACAACCTGACCGATTGGATCTGTGTCCCCAAATAAGTCCGTGGCTATTCCAGAGCCAAGCACCGCAACCTTTGCTTTTCGCTCATCCTCACTCTGATTGAAATAGCGTCCTGATGCAAGCGGGTAATCACGAACCTCGGGGAATTCTGCTGATGTGCCAATTACAGAAATATCTCCAAGCGTTTGGTTATTGGCTTTGATATTTTGCGGGGGCGGTGCTTGCTCGGCTGAAACCCCGACAATTCCCACCACCTGTTCGCCAATGGCCAACGCGTCATCATAAAGCAATGTTCTGGCACTTCCTGGGATTCCCTTTGCTGGAGAAACAATCACCAGGCTTGCGCCCAGGGCATTAATCTGTTTCGCGATCTCTGCTTCAGTGCCAGCGCTGATTGCGAGCATGATGATAACCGACGCAACGCCGATAATGACACCAAGAGTGGTTAGGAAAGAGCGGGCTTTGTTGAGCATTAGCCCTTCCCATGCGGATCGAAGAATCTTGGACAGTTTCATGCTAATTCCTTCTCACCAATACAGGGTGCGCTTCCATGATTGCCATCTGAGTTAATCAAACCATCTTTCACACAAATAATTCGACCGGCGTGTTGGGCAATGTCCGGTTCGTGTGTCACCATCACAATGGTGGAACCGTTTTTGTGCAGCTGGTCCAATATTTCCATGATCTCAGCTCCGGTTTTGGAGTCAAGGTTGCCGGTTGGCTCATCGGCGAGGATCAAAGGCGGGTTGTTGCCTAAAGCCCGGGCGATGGCTACTCTTTGTTGTTGTCCGCCAGATAACTGATTTGGGTAGTGATCCAGCCTGGAACCTAAACCTACGGATTCAAGCGAGGCAATCGCACGCGATCTGGCAACAGATGCTGAAATATCTTCCGTGGGGTCATAGAACATGGGGAGCATCACATTTCCCAATGCACTCAAGCGGGGCAATAAATTGAAGGATTGAAAAATAAAACCTAACTTCTGATTTCGAATTTCGGCAAGTTGATTCTTGTTCAATTGACTCACATCCTGACCTTCCAACTCATAAGTGCCTGATGTTGGCCGGTCAAGACATCCGAGAATATTTAAAAGTGTTGATTTGCCAGAGCCAGAGTGTCCCATAATTGCTACAAATTCACCATTTCTGACCTGCAAATCAATGCCCGCAAGGGCATAGATTGCGGCGTCAGATTCACCATAAACCTTTGTCATTTCTTTCGTTTCGATCAGAATGCTTTCCATCGGAATTCCGTTATGTTTCTCAATTACTCGGTTTCAACGCTGCCTGTGCTAATAACGTCGCCGGCTTCAAGTCCGGTCAAAACCTCGGCATTAGCAAAGTCCCGCAAGCCAATGGTGACAGGCGTCAGTTTTAAAGAGCCATCATCCTGAACAACAAAGACCGCGTAAGACTCTGGTGTAATTTCGCGTAATGCCTGGATGGGTATGATGAGAGCGTCTTTCGCTTCTCCAGCGATTATTTCAACATCTGCTGTCATACCAGTGTACAAATCAAAAGATGGTTTTTCTGGGAGGGTACCCCAAACAACAACCACAAGCGAACCATCGATCGTTTGCAAAGATGGCTCAATGACGGCAACTTCACCTTCAAAAGTGGTTTCAGGATAAGCAGAAAAAGTATAGATGGTGCGATTACCAACTGCAAGCCCTGACAAATCTGTTTCGTCCATATAAAATTTAACCAAAAGCTCATCCATGGCTGTAAGAGTCATCACGGGACTTGTGCTCACTGCTTGACCTGGAACAAAGCTCCTATTACCAACAACCCCATCAAAAGGAGCAATAAGGCTCGTGTTTTCCAGTGCAAATCGCGCGTTTTCATAGCCGAGATAGTCAAGTTTTAATTTGAAAAGTGGAGTTCCTTCTGTTGCAGCAAGGCTTTCTGACAAACGCTGGATATCTCCTGATTGCACAATTTCAAGTGCGGTTTGTGCTTCATCTAAATTTGCCTGGGCAATTTCCAAATTTGCCATCACTTTTGTTTCGCTTGAATCAACCGGTTCTAATTCGTAATAAGCCAGCTCAGCTAACAATTTGTCTAACTTGATTCTTGCATCAGCTAATGCCGCCAATGCTCTTGCTTTGGCAAGGTCTGTGTCCGGCACGTAAAGGTATAAGGAGTAATTGTATTCAGCCGCCTCAACTGCCAATTGTGCATTCAAAACGGAATTTTTCAATATCGCCATTTCGTTTTCGTAGCCGTTTTGTGGAACATACGCATTCAATTCTCCGAGAGCTTTGTCATATGCGATTTGCGCCTCGGAAAGCTCCAGTTGGTACCTGGCAATTCCTGAGGGTGAGAATAAGGATTCGATGTTTGCTTCTGCTTGGGTAAACGATGCTTGCTGGGTTGAATTATCTAAACTCGCAAGGATATCACCTTCAGCAACCTGTTGACCAGCCGAGATGTTGACAACCGAAACAACGCCACTGGTTCTAAAGCCTAATTGAATTTGAGAAGCAGAAATCACACTTCCGGTGCCGGCGGTACTGACAATCAGGTCGCCTTTGCGTACTTTGGTGGTTTGTAGAACAGGTGTTTCTGCTTCAGCTTTTTCTTTGGCAGATTGGGAAAGTAAGAGTGTGCTGACTATTGCAGCGATCAAAATTAATCCAGTGATTATCCAGGCAGTTTTGTGTTTTAGAAATGTTCTTTTCATTGTCAATTCCCTTAAGCCAATCAAATAGGTCTAATGTAGTAAGTTTCTACAATATAAGTTTACTCATCAATTTTTATAGAATTTGGAAAGTATAAAAGCCGCTTATTTAGAAGTTGTGAAGATTGTACAAGCTGATAAGGATATTCCAGGTTTTATCCAGAATTTTTGTTATTTATTAAGAATGAATCATCAGATTCTTCCCTACTCAAAATTACTTCATGATGATTGGGAAGATTAGTTTAAATTCTGCTGTGAAAATGACAAAATCTCGGGTTCTAGTAAGACCCTTGGTAATCATAATATTTTTAAACGTCCGAGGTTGGTAACCGTACTTAGAAGCGGTTAGTGTGTAGATACCTTCTGGCAAGCCAATGCTATAACTACCATTGGCAGTGCTGTAAATGCTGCTTGTATAGCCCGCGCCGTTATCGGCAAAAATCTCAGCACCTTCAACTGGCGAGAAGCCATTGGTTCTGACAATGCCTTGGAGGGTTCCCATTGAGCACAATCCAGAAGCAAAGTTTACCGCAGCCAGAGCATCGATCTCACCCCAACCAGTAGCAAAGTTCGGAAAATTGGTGAGAGTCAGAGAGGATCCGTCATCATAAATCATGTCAACCGCTGTTTCTTCAATGATTGTTTCTGTTGCAGCATAGTCACCGATGAGACAGGGTGCAGCTTGCCAGATGAGGGCAACCAAACCAGTCACATGTGGGGCAGACATGGAAGTGCCACTCATTGACCCATAATATGTATCACTGTCGCTTAGGGATGAGCGGATGTATACCCCTGGGGCAAGCACCTGAGGTTTCATCATTTCAAACCCAGTGACAGGATTTAATGTATCGGGATCGTCGGTAGGTCCCCAGTTGGAATGGCTGGCGTACAGACCGTTTTGCTGACCAGTGGATCCGACCCCAGTTACATTCCCAGAGCGAGCGGGGTTGCCGACTGTGTTTAATCCTGGTGGCGCAAAGTAACCGCAGTTGGAAGCGTTACCATTGGAGAAGATTGGATATATACCGGCAGCAAGCCAGGCATTGATCGGACCTTCGTACCACGGGTCGTAGGTTTTACCGCAATCACCCCATGAGTTATTGACCGCGTTTGGGCGCAAATCCGGATTAGCATTGTTACCAATCAGGTCAGTTGGTGCGGCGATAAATTGCCCACAGCCAAGAAGTGCAGCATCCGGACAGAATCCATCCGGGCAGCCAGCGCAAGCGATCCACTCGGCTCCAGGGGCGATGCCGATCTGGTTAGCACCACCATCATCTCCAACCATAATGCCCATCGTGTGTGTGCCGTGACCGTGACCATCCCGAGGAACGTTGTCGTCCAGATCAACGGGGTTGAACCAGTTGAAATTATGATCAAAGGTTCCATCACCGTTGTTTCCGCGATAAGAACCGACCAGAGCTGCATGTGAGTAATGCACGCCTGTATCGATGTTAGCAACTACCAGACCTGTACCGTCATATCCAAGAGCCCACGCCTCTGGAGCTTTTACGTGCGCGATGTTTGGTTCGATGGCATTCAGATTATTGTCTGTTATGGCAGCACTTTTTTCTGGTTCGTAAAGAATATAAGACTTGCGACTTCCTATTTTCTCAACACCAGTAAATTTGAGTAGATCACTCAATACAGAATTAGTTGACCTAGTTACAAGGATTGAATTATTGATCCAAAAGCTCTTATATTCAACTTTACTATTTGTCAGGTATTTTTGAGCTTGAGCCTGGGTTGCGTCAGCATGTTTTTTTAGGGTTTCGTAAACAAACCAGCCCCTGTCGCTCCAGTTCATTGTGTAGGCTGGGCGTAGATCAACGGTATTCTTAAATTGGATCCAATAACTAGCCGAGCCTTCCATCTGCATTTCGTTCAATACAGCTTGTTCAACAATAATGTCCGTGCCTGGGATATCCAACTGCACAATACCACTTACAGGGGTCATGCTGGAAAAGTTTGCAAGGACAAAGATCAAGACAAAAAACAGATTTAACAGCTTCTTGTAATTAAACATCTCTCTAATCATACATTAATCTATGTAATCCAAAATAAAGTGTGTAATAGGATTCTGTTGTCAAAATAAATTCATCTTCTTACTAAGAAAGCTCTCGAATGAGAATTTTTTTTCAACCATCGACAAGTTTGGTCAGGAGGTCGGAATTACTTTCCTTATTCTTACGGAGAATTTGATTTTGTTTTTTCGATCTTTTTGAGTAATCTGGTTCTTCGATGTTCAATTAACTTAACAACCTGGTTATCGACAGTAGCTGTGGGTTCTGATTTGTTTCTTTGCATCAAGCGATCTGTAATTGCGAGCGCTTCCTGGTAGTCCTTTGTGATGTGCTCGTAATATTTAGCCAATTCTATAGCAGCATCAATTGAGCCAAGCTTGTGGGCTTGCATCCATAAGGGCAGTGCCTCGCTGTATTTTTTATTTTTCTTATAGATGCGGGCGCGAGATAGGAGAGAAAGAACCAACTCCTCGTCATTTGACGATAAGAAGTGTCTGGATGAGTACAGTTGTTCAGCGAGCACTTCCCTGTTAAGACTTTCCATAAGGCGACCGATGGAGTAGATATCTTCGGCGTGTTCGAGATTCTCTGAAGTTGGGTCTTCCAGAATGGCTGCAAGCGTGGTGAATAGGGCAGAGAGGCTGACAACGTCAACTTCATTGTGATAGAAAATTTTTGCGATCTGACTGGCATCCCCATCCACAATGTAATTGCGGTAAAACTCAGGCACGAGGTAACCCGGAATATCTTCGTCGGTTCTATAGAAGTCAAGGATTTCTTTTTCAATGTTTCCAAGATTGCATTGCTTCAAACGGCGTTTCCAGACGCGGCGGGTGATGTGTAACAAATCGATGTGACCCATTTCGTCAAAGGGATTGCTCAAACGGTTGAGGATATAACGAGTGTTGATGATCGGGAGGTCAAAGGATTTCCCGTTATAGCTGACCACCGCTTTGGCGCCATCCACAAATTCCGTCAGAGCTGCCAATTGAGCTTTTTCTTCAGCAGGGTTGCGCAGGAAAAACTGTTCGAGCACGAATTGATCACCGTTGAAGCGACCTGCACCAATCATAAAGGGGATGGTGCCGGTTCCACCTGAGAGACCGGTAGTTTCGGTGTCAAAGAAAACAAATTCGGAAATCTCGCTGTTTGCCAAGTGCGCGGCTTGAGCCCATTCACATAAGACCTGGCAAGACGTGAAGGGTTTTAACGGGACGGCACCGTGTCTGTGCTGATTTGAATATTGGTGATTAGAAGAAAAAATCTTGCCAAAAATGGTATCGAATTCATGACCAGGAACCAAAGACTCGATCGGGATGTTCTTTTTTATGGGAACTGGGAGCGGCTTGTCCTTGCCGAGCTGCACGCCCAATTTTTTGAGCTGTTCAGACAGATCTGACCAATTATCCATAGCGCAAGCCCTTCAGGAGAGCCAAAGCTTCTTTTTTACCACCATAACCTGGTTCACCAACCGGACCAACACAAGCCGGGCAGCCCGATTCACATTGACAATCATGGATTACCTCAATTGCTCTTTCGATCCAAAAATTGCGTAAATCGTAAAGTTTCCTTGAGAGTCCGATCCCACCAGGGACATTATCGTACACCAAAATTGCCGGGTTGGCATCGTTCAAAATTGATCGGTTTTCGGATAACAGTGAGATGTCTTCACGGTCACACATGATCAAGAGGGGAGCAATGCTGCGCAGGGCATATGAAGCTGCTGCCAAGCCACTACGCACCATCACGTTGATTTCTGCTTTGTGGTGGCAAGAGGCACAAAGCGTGACAAGGTTTGATGCCTGGTTTGCCATGGCTGGGTCAGCAAAGGTTCGGAAAGGCTGTAGATGGTGAACGTGTAATTCTGACACTTCAAAGGTTTTACCGCAATTGCGGCAGGTGTAATTGTCGCGCAGTAAAATTTTTTGACGCAATCGATTCCAATATGGACCATAGGCGTTTGGATCAGCCCCCCAAAGCTTTTCGCTACGTAATGTCTCTACGAAATTAGGTGAAATTCCCAACCAAAAACCGGTGGTATGCAGGTTTTGAGGTGGCAAGTCAATCTGACCAATGCCAAGCAATTCGTTTGTCATCCAGCGTTTCTTCTGGAAGGTGTTGATCGAGATTTCCAAATCCAGGCTGCCATAATTGGCAGAAAAATTTTGGTAGCTGACTGAAGAGGTGAGGTTGTACTCAATGATCCTGGTATCGATTACCGGAATGGTAAAGTATTCAGACTGGCTGGGTTTTAAATAACAGACACCTTGTTCAAGGTTCAGATCCAGCACCTCGTACATCTCGGCATCGTGCAGATAGATGGCGTCTTTGTGAACATACCAGCGGGCAGCATTAGCATCAACAGAACCAATAAAATGGGATTCGTTATTTTCTTCAACCACATTAAGGCTAACCACATTGGGAGTTGACGAGCGAAGGGAGACTTCTGCAGCCGGGTAACGGTCTGCCAGCCAATAATATTCTTCTCCCTGGCGGGTTAATGACCCGGATTGTTCCAACAAATCCAGAAAACGGGCAAGTTCTTCCGGGTTCATGGAACCAAAACCTTCACTTCTGGAAAAAGGCAATTCGAAAGCCGCGCAGCCGATATGTTGCAGCAAAATAACAAGGTTTTGCGGGTCAATCAGTGCCTGCTCAGGATTCCGATCGACCAGATACTCAGGATGAGCAGCTAAATATTGATCCATGGCTTCGTTGGTCGCGATCATGATCCCCAACGAAGGCTGCTGTTTACGACCAGCCCTGCCAATTCGCTGACGGGCTGTGGCAATCGTTCCGGGGAAGCCCACCAGGATAACTGCATCAAGATCGCCAATGTCCACACCCAACTCCAACGCGGAGGTTGAGAAGACTGCTCGAACTGAGCCTGACTTCAATCCCTGTTCGATTTCACGACGTTCATATTTAAGATAGCCACTGCGATAACCACGAACGGCATTCTGTTCTTGTATGGGAAGCCTGTGGCGGAGGTAAGTCAGGAGCATTTCAACGGTGCGGCGGGTGCGGGCAAAAACAAGAGACTGATGGTTGGCATGCATCAATTTTTGTGCGAAGGTGACGCCGAAATCAATACTGCTCTTGCGAATACCGAGTTTTTCATCCACTAAAGGAGGGTTGTAAACCAGGAAATGAGCGGGACCCTTAGGAGAACCATCTTCATCGATCAGGTGCACTTTTTGCTCGATCAAGCTTGCTGCGAGCTCTTCCGGGTTGCCGATGGTAGCGGAGGTCAATACAAATTGAGGGTAGGCATTGTAAAAAGCACAAATTCGCTTTAATCTGCGCATCAAATTCGCAAAGTGAGAGCCAAAAACACCGCGGTAGATGTGGATTTCATCGATCACAACAAAGCGAAGATTCGAGAAAAAACGCGCCCAGTTTGTATGATGCGGAAGAATGCCCTGGTGCAGCATGTCGGGGTTAGTCATTAGAATTGTTGCGGATTTGCGCATAGCCGAGCGCTGATGGTTGGGAGTATCACCATCGTAAATTGCAGGTTTGATGTTTCCACCTGGTAGCTGTTCAGCATAATCAGCGAAATTGTTGTATTGATCATTGGTAAGTGCTTTGGTTGGAAATAGCAATAGGGAGGTTGCCCCGGGCTGGTTTAGTTGTTGATTTAATATCGGGATGCCATAGCACAGACTTTTCCCACTGGAAGTCCCGGTTGAGATAACGATATTTTCACCTGATTCCAAGAGACTGATGGCTTTTGCCTGGTGTGAATACAGCGCGGTAATCCCTTTTCCGTTTAGAGTCCTTTTTAGAGCAGAGTGGATGCTAGAAGGAAAAGGTTCGAATAGTGCTTGTCTGGGCGGAGTCAGTTGCCGGTAAGCAATATTTTCAGCGAACTCTGCCTCTTTCAGCCAATCATCAAGGGTTTGAGCGATATCCATGAATATCTAATAAGTTATTCTTTGTTCTTTTTTGATTTGGCAACGATAAAATCCAAAAGCCAGCGTACCCATCTGCTAAACCTTGTACTGGCATAATACATTACCTTGGCTTCAACACCAGGTGTAATTGTATATTTTCCTTTCGCAGCATCTTTCAAAATAGTCTCTGCTACCATTTTGGAGGAAACTGGTTTAGCAGTGCCTGAAATTGCCCGGGTTTCCATTGGTTTATATTGGTTTTCCCAGTGCAGCTGTGGCGTATCAGTATCAGGGGGATACACTATGGATACCCTGATCCCTTTAGATTTGACCTCTGACCTGAGGGCATCGGTGAAACCTTTTACAGCAAACTTTGCTCCAGAATAGGCGGTATAGCCAAAAATACCAACCACTCCCGCAATAGAGGAAATATTGATGATGTGACCAGAACCACGCTCAAGCATACCGGGCAAGAGAATTTTGATCATGTTGACCGTGCCGTGATAGTCGATGTCCATGGTCCAGCGATAGATATCAAGGGGTAATTCCTCTACATAGCCAGGTCGTGCAACCCCTGCACAATTGATGAGGATATCCGGAGCGTCGTGAGTGCGGAGATATTTATCATAGATATTTGTCAGTGAGGCAGCATCTGTGACATCGGCAGAAACGATCTTGACCATTGCCTTTGGATATTTTTCCAAAATGGATGCTCTGGCAGTTTTCAAGTTTTCATAATCTCTTGCGAGAAGTATGACGCTGGCATCCATCTGGACAAGAGCGTTCGCGAGGGCAAAGCCAATTCCACTCGACCCGCCTGTAATCAGGACAGTTTTGCCCTGGTAATAGTCTGATTTCATCAGTTTATTCCGCAGCTTGAGCAATTTCCTGAAGCGCAGGAACCACACTGACTGCTACCACCCAGGCTGGCACCATTACTAAAAGCGTTAGCTGCAGTTACCAGTCGTCTGACTTCGGTTGAGTTGCAGGATTGGCATTGTGTTTGCTCGTCTGCTTGTGAAAAAGACCGCAACAACTCAAACTTCTTGCCGCAATCCTTGCATTGATATTCGTAAATCGGCATAGTACCTTCTACTCTTAAGTATATTGCTTTCTAATGGCAGGAATCAAATAGTCTTCAAAAGCACGAGTTTGATCGTAATCAGGCTGCCAATCCCAGTCATTTCGAGCAGCCGAGTCGTCAGTATCTGCTGGCCATGTATCAACAATTCCCTGACGTTTAATATCAGGAACAAAGTTGATTTTAGCGTTAGGAAATGCCTTCATCGTAATATCAAAGATTTCCTGGGCAGTGGGATTGAAACTGGTGACGTTGTAAACATCCCTGGTTAGTCTCTTCCGATCTGCATTTTCAAGCATGATCAGCGATTTGACCGCATCGGGCATTACCATGAAAGGCAGCACAGCATCCGGACGAACAAAGCAATTGTATTCGACACCTTTCGCAGCGGCGTGCAGCATCTCAGGACCGTAATCACTGGTGCCACCAGTCGGAATAGTTTGGGCACTGATCAAACCCGGGAAGCGTATACAGCGAAAATCAACAGAAATATTTGGGTTGTAATCAACAGCTAACTGACGATAATACCGGCTGTAATAACGCCCCAGGTTCTCACAATATAACTTGTTGCAGCCGTACATTGTGGTAGGCTCTGTGTACTGGTCTTCGTGTACCTTTCCAACTCTCATTTTTGTTTCAAGAGAGGGGAGACCGTAAGCCGCGATTGAGCTTGGATAAATGAATTTTACTGGTTCACCGTGCCATTTTGATTGTTCAACTGCCAACCGAAGCAAGTTTAGTGTTCCTTCTACATTGATCGTATGAGCCGTTTCAGGATTGTATTCTGCCTTGGTGGAAAGGATCGACGCAAGGTGATAGATGGTCTTGATTTTGTGCTCAACAACCAGCCGCCCCAACAACAATTGGTCCAGAATGTCCCCAACCAAATAATGGGCAACCTTGGGTCGCAACTCCTTATCCAGTGGATTCAGGTCGAGGGCTACTATGGTGAAATCGTGCTCAGAAAGATAATCAATCAATCCGTGACCAATCTCTCCATTGGCACCTGTGATCAAAACAACATCTTCTCGCATCATCTCTCCTAATTAAAAACTTTGATTAATGGGAAAACTAACGCACTCACGGCGAATGTCCTTGGTATTGGTTGGTGAGACTTTTAGGACAACCACCGTCATATCATCACGCGGTCTGCCGCTGTCATGAGCGATAGCTTGGTTCAACAAATTATTAGCTATATCCTGAACGCCAGGTTCATCATTATCATCATCGTAAAGAGAGCCAAGGGCTGTACGGAGGTCAATTTTGTTATTACTGTAAGAACCGGCATTTTTGACACCTTCAGTTAGGAGGATGAAAGTCTGCCCCAAACGAAATTCAAATTGATAAACCACAGGGTCATATTTATGCGATTCTGGATCTGCATCCAAAGGAAGGAAGCGGCTTTCGCCATCTTCAAAAGTTAAAACAGGCACCGCGTTGTTTTTTGTGATAACAATCGTATTTGACCTTAAATCGCACGAAATGATCGAAATGTTAACATCAGCGGCATCCCGATGTTCATCCCGGATCCGGTGCAATACCACCCGCGCCGAAGCACTGTCCGGCACTCCTTCGGCAATCAGGTTCAACACTGCGTGAACTGCCTTCATGCTGACGCCTTTTGAGCGATTACCGTTCAATTTACCTTCAGCCAAAACAATTGAAATGCCACCATTCGGTCGCTCAATTATTTCAACTTTGTTTCCTTCCTCGTTGGAAGAGTACTGGTCTATTTTTGCGATAGCTGCTTGAATTTCCATGACTTACATTCTAAACGAAAATTCTGAACCTTAAGGAAAATTTGATTGTTACGGTAAAATACCTGGATGAGATTCAAGATGAAAAATTCATATCTAAAATACGTTGTCTTAATTTTCTCCAGTTTTCTATGGTTATATGGTTGTATTTCAGCTCCTCAGAACAATGCCAATACGCAAACAGGCTCATGTCAGAATAATGCAGACCTACTTGCAATCAGCCAGGTGCAGGGGGCAGGTCACCGCTCACCTTACGATGGGCAAGAGGTTTATTGTGTAAAGGGCATCGTAACGGCGATCGATGGTGGGGGCTTTTACATTCAATCTGAAACTCCTGATGAGGACCCTTCTACTTCCGAAGGAATTTATATCGATTTACTCGCATTTGCTACGGTTAAAATTGGCGATGAGGTGATGATTTCAAGCGCAGAAGTGCGAGAATATAACCCGGCAGGGATTGGTGAGAACTCCTTATCAAGAACCAGTTTGCGGACAAGAGAAGTAAAAGTCTTGAGTAGCGGAAATGACTTGCCAATGCCAGTATTGATAGGGGAGGCAGGCAGGCAAATCCCCGATCGAATTATCGAGAATGATGTAAATGGTTATGTCGGGCGAAATACAGCCTTATTTGATCCGGATGAAGACGGTATGGATTTTTTTGAAAGTTTGGAGAGCATGCGCGTCCAGGTCAACAACGCGATTGTAGTCAGTTCGATCAATTCTTACAATGAAGTGATCGTAGTAGCGGATAGGGGAAAAAATGCCAGTGGATTAAACCCTGCCGGCGTGCTTTTACTCGCAGAAGACGACTCAAATCCTGAACGGATCATGCTGGATGATAAATTCATTCGAATGCCCGAGATTTTGGTCGGGGATGTTTTTACTCAGCCAATCGTTGGTATTGTTGATTATGATTTTGGTAACTACAAAATCCAACCAACCGAAAAAATTGTTTTCCAGACTATGGGATTAGTAGAAAAAATCACCGATATTGAACTTCCTGTTTTAACATCTACACAGATATCTGTTGCAAATTTGAACTTGCTCAACCTCAGCCACCTTGAGTCACCGGTACGGGTAGCGGGATTTGCCAGCATGATTATTAATGACCTGGGGTCACCGGATATCCTGGTACTTCAGGAAGTAATGGATGATGATGGCAGGCTAAATTCCGCTGTAGTAAGCGCGGAAAAAAATCTGGCGAGTTTTGCCGGAGCAATCAAAGAAAAGGGCGGTCCGGATTATCGCTGGTTCAACATCGATCCTGAAAGGAATACTGATGGCGGTGTAAATGGGGGCAACATACGGGTTGTGATCATGTTTCGCCTGGACCGGGGATTGCGTTTTCTTTCAGCCACACCGGGAAAGGCAGGGCAGGAAGTTGGTTTGAAAGGTCAAGGCACCGACCTGGCATTGACGAACAACCCTGGACTGATCTGGCCTAATAATTATGCTTTTGGTCAAAGCCGTAAACCGATCGTTGCCCAATTCCAGTTCATGGATCAGAATTTTTTTGTGATTGGAGTTCACTTCAACTCTAAAGGACCGGATGGACCTCTCTATGGTGACAGGCAACCACCAAACCTCGATAGCGAGAAGCAGAGAATCGCTCAGGCTAAAGCGGTAAACGGCTTTGTAAAAGACATCCTCGAGCGTGACCCTCATGCCAAAATCCTGGTTTCCGGTGATTTGAACGATTTTCCATGGACCGATTCTGTTCAGACACTTGCTGGTACACAATTAACGAACTTATTTGATACTATCGACCGCGAGTTATGGTTCACCTATATCCATGAAGGCAACGCCCAGGTTATGGACCAGATGCTGGTTTCTGAATCATTTATGCAGAACTTCAGCACATTCCGGCCACTCAATTTAAACTCTGTCTTAGCAGCTGATGACCAGCTTAGCGATCACGACCCAATCATTGCCATTTTTGATTTTGCATATTATGAATAGAAGAAAATTTATTTGCATTTTTTTAGTAAGCATGATGATGCTGTTAGTTGCGTGCAGCATTAAGGATAATGGAGTCAATTTACCTGGATTACCGATAACGAATGATTCCGCAACTTCCACATCTCAAATTAGTGCAATAGTAGAACAGTCCATTCTTGAAATTCCATTGCCCAATGAGCTAGCTGCTGCCTCAATGGAATACTCTGGTCTTGCCTGGTACAAGGAGAATCTGATCTTACTCCCTCAATATCCAAACAGGCTGGCAGGGGATCGGAGTGGCTCGCTTTATTCCATTGATCAGCAAAATTTAGTAGAGTTCATCTATAATCCAAAAACTGAAATTAAAGTTGACGCGATTCCATTGGACGATGCCGGTCTTTCCAGACAATTGGATGGTTTTGAAGGCTTCGAGGCAATCGTTTTTATAGAAGATGCAGTTTACATGACGATTGAAACTCGCGGCGGAAACCCAATGAAATCTTTTCTCGTAAGAGGAGCAGTTGAGTCAAGCCAGGGAAATTTATCTTCAATCAGATTGGATGAATCCAGCCTGGTGGAACTGCCAGTACAAAACAATAGCAGCAATGCCAGCTACGAAACCCTGACTAGTGATGGTAAGTTTATTTATACGTTTTTTGAGCAAAATGGGAAAGCGCAAAATGACAATTCCTATGCAATCAGATTTGACCCAGCCCTGAAAGAGAAGAACGAAATAAAAGTTGATCCCATCAATTTTCGACTGACTGATGCTACTCTGATCAATAGTGAGGGGTGTTTCTGGATGATCAATTATTTCTTTCCTGGCGACACTCATTTGATAGTTGATGAAGATCCAATTTCTGCCAGGTATGGACTGGGAGAAAGCCATCAACTAAACGAACCAATTGAACGCTTGGTTAAATATTGTTTGACTCAAGAAGGTTTTCTCTTATCTCAAAACCCTCCGCTTTACCTGGAATTATTGGAAAACGATGAGGCACGCAACTGGGAAGGGATTGCAGAATTTGGTGATTTGGGTTTTTTAATTATCACCGATAAATTTCCAGGATCGATTCTTGGTTACATCGAATTGAAGGAAAATTCAGCAAATGAATAATGGTTTGCCTTACTACTCACTTAGAATTTTGCAAAAAACTGGTATTATTGTTTATAATCGTTTTTATGATGAAGATAAGGAAGAGAGGAGTGCTCTTTGACTGAAGCGACTATCAGTGAAAAGCCACAAAAATCCGGGTTGACTTTGCATAAGCTAAGGCGCAGGGAAGAATTAACTGGCTATTTATTTATCCTTCCAGCTCTGATCGTAATTTTAATATTTGGTTTATTCCCAATCATTTACTCATTTTATATGAGTCTGTTCAATTGGCGTGTGACCAAAGGCGCTTTTGTTGGCGGTAAAAATTATCTTTTAATTTTTGGAAGCTGGACTAACCTCTTAATCACTCTGGCTGGTGTTGCCCTGATCATGGGAGCATTTTTGATCTGGAGCAACGCTTTTAAATCTCTCAATAAAGGTCAGATGATCGCAAAAATCGTTGCCGCAGTTGTGATGATTGTGGGTGGCGTGATATTTGTTTCTGGCTGGGGACAGATGTTCGACAGTGGAAATCAAAATTTCCTTAAATCTCTGATTGTTACCTTGTATTACGCCTTTGGAACTGTGCCTGCAGAGGTGATCCTGGGGATGATCCTGGCATTCTTGCTTTACCAGGACATCGTTGGCAAAGACTTCTTCAGAATGATCTATTTCCTGCCTTATGTCACCCCTTCCGTTACTTCTGCAGTTGTCTTCCAAATCATATTTTCACTAAGAGAAACTTCAATTGGGAACATGATTATCGGGTGGTTTGGAATTAGCCCCCAAAAATGGCGATTTGAACCAAAACCACTCTTAAATTTGCTCGGATTAGACATTTCCGGATTTTTGGCCGGTCCAAGTCTTGCCCTGTTTTCTATCATGATTTATGGTATCTGGTCTTTTGTTGGCTACAACACTGTGATTTTTCTGGCTGGTTTGGGTAATATCCCCAAAGAAACTTACGAAGCGGCTGAAATCGATGGGGCGACGCGAGCACAGATGTTTCGGAGTATCACCATGCCGCTGCTTTCACCAACCACTTTTTACCTTGTACTAATAGGTTTTATTGGCACCTTTAAAGCTTTCAATCATATTTATGTTCTGAGAACACCCAGTGCCGGCGACTCGGTGATAACAACCAGTTTGCTAATCTTTGACAACTTCTACAAAGCCAATCAATATGGAATCGCAACTGCCCAGGCAATCGTTTTATTCCTGGTGATTCTCGGGTTGACACTTGCCCAAAACAAACTGATGGGAGAGAGGGTCTTTTATGGATAGTGTAGCGGTCAAAGCAAAACCAGTTGTAACTACCCGTGCCAAGCGGTCCCCATTTTTTTACATTGGGCGCATTCTAACCTATGCCATCTTGCTCTTTGGTGCATTAGTTTTCATATTTCCATTTTTCTGGATGATATCCAGTTCTTTAATGACCCTGGGAGAGACCATTACCAGGCAGATAATGCCTAAAGTTCCTCAATGGGTCAACTATGTTGATGCCTGGAACCAGGCAAAGTTTTCAAAATATTTTTTCAATAGTGTCATGATTACTCTTGGGACCCTGGCTGGTTTGCTCGCAACATCAATTTTGGCCGGTTATGCATTTGGTAGAATCGATTTCAAGGCAAAAAACATATTGTTCGGTTTGTTTTTGGCAACCATGATGATCCCGGAATCAGTTACCCTGATCCCTAATTACCTCTTGATTCGGGGCAGCATTTTCCCAATTCCTGGTGGCACATGGCTGAATAAATATTGGTCACTGACAGTTCCATTTATTGCCAATGCCTTTAGTATCTTTTTATTGAGACAATTTTTTGCTCAAATCCCAAAGGAATTGTGGGATGCCGCTCGTATGGATGGGGCAGACCATTTGCGTTTCCTGATTCAGGTTGTCTTGCCGATCAGCAAAGCACCTATCATGACAGTACTATTATTCGGCTTTACCGGCTCGTGGAATGCGTTCCAATGGCCATTATTGGTCACTACGAACGATACATGGCGACCGATTATGGTCGGTTTGTGGTCCTTTGTAAACGAAGCTGGACCGCAAACTCACTTATTGATGGCAGGAGCGGTGATCTCGTTGATCCCGATCCTGATTATCTATTTCCTAACCCAAAAACAATTCACCCAAGGTATTGCAACAACTGGGCTGAAAGGGTAGGATTAAACACAGCGTAAGATAGCGAGAAAATTCTCGATATCAAATTATTAGATTCAAAATGGAGGTTTTGAATAATGAAGAGAAAAATGTTAAGTCTGATTGCAATCATCATGATTGCGGCAATGGCGCTCAGTGCGTGCGCCACACCTGCACCAGAAACCGAAGTACCGGTAGAAGGCGCAGTAGATTGGACCAAAGTGACTCCCGCCAAAAATATCACTTTTTGGCACCAACACACTGGTGAAGACCGTGAAGCTGCAATGGAGAAAATTGTAAATGACTTCAACGCCACTAACGAATACGGCATCACCCTGACCGCTGAATATGCTGGCGGATACGGCGACATCTATACCAAGATGCTTGCCCTGCTCAATACCCCTGATGTTCCTGACATCGTGGTTGGTTATCAGAACCAGATTGCTACTTATCAACTGGCTGATTCAATGTTCGATATGAACACTGTTATCAATGATCCTGTCTATGGCATGCCCCAGGCTGATCAAGATGACTTTATCGATTCCTTCTTCCAGCAGGATGTCTATCCGCTGTATGACAATCAGCGTTTGGGTCTTGCCCCGAACCGCTCCATGGAAGTTATGTACTACAACATGGATTGGCTGAAGGAATTGGGCTACGATGCTCCCCCCGCCACCCCGGAAGAATTCCGCGAAATGACCTGTAAAGCTGCTGCACAACCATTCAGTGGTGCAAAAGCTGAAGGTTCGATCGGCTATCAACTTAGCATCGATACTTCCCGCTTTGCCTCCTGGACCTATGCTTTTGGTGGCGATATCTATGATGGAACTACCAACCAGTACACCCTGAACAGCCCCGCTGCAGTAGAAGCTTTCAAATTCCTGCAGGGCTTGTTTGCAGATGGCTGTGCACGCCTGGTTTCTGAAAACTATGGTGATCAATCTGATTTCGGCAATGGTACTCTGCTCTTCACTGTCGGTTCCAGCTCTGGTTTACCCTACTACACCCAGGCTGTAGACGAAGGCGCAGCTTTCGATTGGTCAGTTGCAGCACTGCCCAACACTGGTACCCCCAAGCAGGACGTTTACGGTGCGAGTGTTTCAATCCCGAAATCCACTCCCGAACGTGAATTAGCTGCCTGGATCTTCATCAAGTATTACACCAGCCCCGAAGTCCAGAAACTTTGGGCGGAAGCTTCCGGTTACTTCCCGGTGCGCGAATCCGTTGCTGAAATGATGACCGATTACATGGCCGCTAATCCGACCTACAAAGCATCATGGGATCTTTTAGAGTATGGTTGGTTCGAACCTGCTGTACCTGGCTATGACTTTGTACGTGATGAGATTGAAGTTGTCATGGCTGCAGTTGTTGACGACCCAGCATTGGATGTTCAGGCTGAGTTCGACAAGCTGAACGAATTCGGCAACAAGACTCTTGCTGAACAACTCGAACAAATCGCTGAGTAAGATTTGTAAGAGTATTGTAATAAAGCCTCCCTGTACTTGCAGGGAGGCTTTTGCTTTGCTATAATGAAGTTGCATGGGGATGCCAGGTCTCGACGGGAGAGGCTGGTTCCGGATTGCGAGCCGAGAGGTACCGACCTCGTGAAATCAGTACAAACTAACAAGTGCCAATCGCACAAGTTACGCAACCCTTCCTTTAGCTGCATAAGCTAATTGATTGGAAGCTGACCTCCATTGATGAGGTCACGTCCCCTGGAATCGTTTTTCTGACCGAATCCAGCAAGGATGTCATAGAAGTCAGAATGCTGGGCATTGATTCGCGGGATGCCCTTAAGCGGACCTAACGGTTCAAGCGAATGGTTTGCCGGTAGTTGCGCAGAACACCTTAAGGCGAACGAGAACAAATCTTCTGCTACGCTCGTAGATATTCGAGAGTCTAATCTTTCGGACGCGGGTTCGATTCCCGCCATCTCCACCTTAAGCCCCCTGACCGGGGGCTTTTTTTGTTTTTGGGACTGGAGAAACAATTCGTCGTAACGGGAAGTGTGGCGAGGAAGCCGTAGGCCGGGACATGGTGCCATTTGGGTATTGTGGTATTGTGCAGCCTAATCCACTCTGAAAAATTAATTTGTCATCCTGAACAGAGTGAAGGATCTTGATAGTTCTATAGCTTAGGCACCCTAGTCGAAAAAAGGGGTCAGATTATGTATTTTGACGAACTCGTGCCTTAGAAAAAGAGGAAAGATAAGATCCTTCGCCTTGCTCAGGATGACAAGATTGTTTTCTATTACACCGGAAAACAATATCATTCTCAAGCTTTTGATTGATGCAAATCAAATAAATAGAGATCAATCTGTCTCAATTAATTTTCTGAAATCCTCTTCACTCAAAATCGAAATGCCGAGCTGGAGGGCTTTAGTATGTTTCGATCCCGGGTTCTCACCGAGCAGCAGATAATCTGTTTTCTTGCTTACCGAGCCTACAACCTTACCACCATGTGCTTTGATCAAATCTTCTGCTTCCTGCCTGCTAAGAGTGGGTAGGGTCCCGGTTACAACGAAGCTCAACCCATCCAGAGGTTGGTCTTCCTTTTCTTCTTTAGTTTCACTGACTGGCCAAACACCAAGTTGTCGAAACGCTTCAAGCAAATCCTTGTTATCCGTTTCTTCAAACCAGGCTCGAATGTCCCCAGCCATGATCTCACCGACACCTTCAACCGACCTTAACTCATCTGTTGTAGCTTGAGAAAGCGCATCCAGGTCGTGAAAAGTATCGCTCAATTTTTCAGCAGCCACCTCACCCACGCCTCTGATTCCCAAAGCTGTGATCAAACGGGCTAAACTTTGAGATTTTGAGGCCTGGACAGCTTCCACCAGGTTCTGAGCTTTTTTGGGACCAAATTTTTCCAGTCCGATCAAATCTGACTCATTCAGACGATATAGATCAGCCGTAGAACGAATAAGATTAGCTTCCACTAATTGCCTCACGATTTGTTCGCCCAAACCACCGACATCCATTGCTCCCCTTGAGACAAAGTGCTCGATGTTGCGAGTCAGTTGAGCGGGACAACTGGCGTTGATACAATACCAGGCGACCATGCCCTCATCTTTCTCAACCGGAGCACCACAAGAAGGGCATTCAGCAGGTGGCTTGTATGGCACCTGCTTGCCGTCTCGCTTTTCAGGCAGGGCAGCAACGATGTAAGGGATCACTTCACCAGCACGTTTAAGCAGCACCCGGTCTCCAATGCGAATGTCTTTTTCGGCAATGAAGTCGAAATTGTGCAGGGTTGCTTGTCGGACAATTACCCCTCCGATTGCGATCGGTTCAAGGAGAGCCAAAGGTGTCAGCACACCGGTGCGACCAACATTGACCTGGATATCCAAGAGCGTGGTTTCCACTTCTTCACCGGGATACTTGTAGGCGAGCGCTCCTCTCGGGTCCTTGCCCACGATTCCAAGGTCGTCGTAAAGGTCATGATCATTGATTTTGATTACGATGCCATCAGCATCATAATCCCAGGAATGCCGTTGAGAAGCCTGAGCTTCGCAGATTTCTATTGCATTTTGGATGCTTGCCGCTTTCCAGCGTAATGGGTTGACTGGCAGCCCAAAGGAGGCGATATAATCCAGAATTGCTTCCTGTGTGGGTGGGAAGGGTTCACTTGAATCAACAATTTGGTAAAGATATAGCTTCAGTGGTCTTCGGGCAGTAATTGCAGGGTTCAGTTGACGTAGTGACCCAGCGGCTGTGTTTCTCGGGTTGAGGTAAGGTTTAAGCCCCTTCGTTCCCATTTCATTATTTAATGTTTCAAAATCAGATTTGGTGATAAAGGTTTCACCTCTAAAAACAATATATTCCGGGACATGGACATCCTGTTTAATTGGAATACGCAAAGGGATGGTAGGGAGTGTTTTCAGATTCTCGGTGATATCCTCCCCAATGAGGCCGTCTCCGCGAGTGGCACCAAGCGTAAATAAACCATTCTCATAAGTCAGCACAACTGTGAGACCGTCCAATTTTGGTTCAAGGAGGAAATCGGATTCGATTACCCGGTTGTCAAGGCGCGCGACGCGGTCATACCAATCCATAGTTGCCTGGGGACCAAAGCCGTTTGCCAGGCTGAGAATAGGAGCAGGATGTTTGACTTTACGGAATTTATCAGAAACTTTGCTGCCAACCCGTTGGGTGGGAGAGTCAGGTGTGATCAGACCGGGATAAAGCGCTTCAAGCTCTTTCAGCCGGTTGAAAAGCAAGTCATAGTCATAATCACTGATCTCAGGTTGGTCAAGCGTGTTGTAGCGATAACTGTGATAATTAATCTGGCGGCGTAGTTCATCAATTTCATGCTGAATTTTGGGATCGATGGACATGGTAACCTCCGCAATGGGTAAAAGAACTAATATCTCCGCTGGGACTCGAACCCAGATTGCTGGCTTCGGAGGCCAGTGCCTTATCCATTAGGCCACGGAGACGTGAGTAATTATTATATCAACGATTCCACAAATACCCAAAGACATCAGTCACACAAGTCGTCAATCCGATGGGAGTTTTACTTCAATTTTGCCAACATTTCAGGGTATTGTTGGACTAAATGAGGCATTCTATGAGCGTGAAAACTAATGGCATCGCCTTCAAAGCGGGGTAGGATATGAAAATGTAAGTGCCAGACAGTTTGGGCACTGTGTGGTCCTGTATTGTTAAAGAATTGAAAGCTGTCGATTCCGAGTTTTTCTTGATAGAGTTGGCAGACTTGGCGCATCATTTCAGTTACTTCTTGCAGAACTGGCGCGGGTACGTCAAGTACATTCTGATAATGGGCTTTAGGGATAACCAGTGTGTGGTAAGGTGCAACTGGGTGGGCGTCTAAAAATGCCAGGCAGTTTTCGTTTTCAAGAACCGTCCAGGGTTCCATTCTTTTTTCAGCCAGAGCACAGAAAACACACTTATCCATTAACCCTCCAATGAAGAGAAATATAATCCAACGCGTTCGATCACACAATCAGCCGGATCGACATCCAAAAGCTTCAAAATGTCATCTGGTCTGGCATTTCCATTAGGTGTTGAAGAAAGCTTAAGCTGCAGTATGCACCTTGTTTGAGCATCGCCCTCAAGGCTGTATTCCAGGATCAGGGGTTTGTAGTCTACAGTCTTTTTTCGCCTTATTATTGGTATTTCAGGTTGAGCCAATAATTGCTCCAATTTTTGCAGAAATTCCTCACAGCTGTTTTCTTCTGGCAGCGTAATTTTGTAATCACTCGCAAGGAGCGATCCCTGCAGCGAAGGTAAAGAGTTGTTTACCTGATCAAGTTCAATAATTTGGATATCAGCTGGCAGGGCTTCCTGTAACTTTTCCCGAATTTCTTCCGTAGCCAGCGGCTCATCGAGCCAAAAATCAAGCATTTCAGCACTACTGATAAAGCCCAGGGGTAAAGCGCTGGCAAGGTTCAGGCGCATGTGTTTGCTGAATCCTTGCGTGTAGCGAATAGGTAGACCGGCACGTCTTAACGCCCGTTCAAACATGCGTTGGGTGTCCAGGTGTCCGATGAAGCGCAAATTGCCTGCTTTGGAATAACGGACTCTTATCCTGATCGGTGTATCGCTCATGGGCACCCCCAGTAACAAATCGTCTCAGGCGGTCGTTGGTCGCCAAAAGCGTCTAAAATGCCGCATGCGAAACAGGAGTTTCGGCAATCCTCTCGTGTTCGCCCAATCAGGCTCCACTCGTAGTCCCGCTTCAAAAAGCGTTTAGTGACGCCGATGTCAATATGGTCCCAGGGTAAAACTTCATCCAGGTCCCGTTCACGATAGGCGTAAAAATCAGGGTCAATTTTATTGGTTGTAAAGGCGTCGCGCCAGATTTGCAGATTGTCGCGCTCACCCCAAGCATCAAACTTTGCACCATTTTCCCAGGCAGTCTGGATCACCTTGCTAAGCCGGCGGTCCCCACGCGAAAGCCAGGACTCCAACAGAGTAGAATCGGGGATGTTATAAGACATCTTGATGCCGGCTTTGCGCATGCCAACCTTGAGCAGATCCAGCTTTTCCTGGATAAGCTGCGGACTTTGCACTGGCAGCCACTGAAAAGGTGTGTGTGGTTTTGGGATCAAAGAAGCGATCCCTACATGTATCTTGACGCTATTTCCAATTATTCGTTTGCCTATCTGCCTGACTTTGATTGCAGCCTGTAAAATGGCTTCCACGTCCTCCATGGTTTCGGTTGGCAAGCCGATCATGTAATAAAGTTTGATTGAGCGCCAACCATTTTCAAAGATATTGGTAACGGTTTGGTAAAAATCGTCATTATCCAGAGGCTTGTTTATCACGGCTCTCATTCGTTCAGTAGCTGCTTCGGGTGCAAGCGTAAAGCCGCCGCCAGGTTTCAACTCTTTAAGTTCGTCCATTAACTTAATGGAAAAAGACTCGATCCGCAGAGAAGGCAAGCTAAATGAAAGCTTGCGGTCCTGGAAATTTTCGTGAACCTTTTGAGTAAGTTCGAGAATTTGTGTGTGATCAGAAGAAGAGAGGGAGAGCAAACCGACTTCTTCAAAACCAGTGGCATTTGTCCCATCTTTAATCACTGGAATGATCTCTTCTACGCTGCGCTGCCTGACAGGTCGGTTGACCATTCCGGCATGGCAAAAACGACAACCACGCGTACAGCCGCGCATGATCTCAATCGACATGCGATCGTGAATGATCTCAATATTTGGGACTAAAAACTTTGATGGGTGGGTAGGTAAGGTTGCAACGATTCTTTTCGTGATTTTTTCAGGTATACCTGGCTGATTAGGGGATATGCTGGTAATCGTTCCATCCGGATGATATGAGACATCATAAAGCGAAGGAACATAAACTCCCGGTATCTGTGCCAATTCGAGCAGCAGATCAGATCTGCTTCGATTTGCTTTTTTCCAATCCTGATACACATCAGAGATTTCGACTGAAACTTCTTCGCCTTCCCCAATGACAAGAGCATCAAAAAATGCAGCTACTGGTTCAGGGTTGAAACAAGCTTGGCCTCCACCCAAAATCAGTGGATCATCTTCACCTCTTTCGCTTGAGAGGGCACTAATTCCTGCTAGATTAAGGATATTCAACACATTGGTGTAAATTGATTCGTACGGAAGAGTAAAACCAAGGATGTCGAAATCCCTTAATTCACGCTTGCTTTCGAGTGAAAATAAAGGAATTTTGTGCCTTCGCAGCTCAATTTCCATATCCACCCAGGGTGCAAAACTTCTCTCGGCAAGAATGGATTTTTCAGTATTCAGGATTTGATAGAGCATCGCCAAGCCAAGATTTGCCTGACCAATGTCATATATATCCGGGAAAATCAGGCACCAATGTACATTAACTGAATCCCAATCTTTAACGATCTGGTTGTGCTCACCGCCGACATAGCGGCCAGGTTTCTCAACCGAATAGAGTATTTTTTCAATAAGGCTATTATTTTCTTTTGGCACAAAACATCCTATATGTAAATTTCTTTTTCAAACTCAAATAAGTCCAGGTGGGGAAAATCCCTCTCAATCATATCAGACAGATGCTGCAAATCCTTTTCAAGCAGGCTTTGTGTTGATCTGATCATGCTCACTTCGAGATCGATCTGATGGTGATTGTCCTGGTTCGCTTTTTCAATAACCGAGAGATTATACTTTTTTAAACGGGTTAGTAAAGCAGCAAGAATTGCACGTTTCTCTTTCAAGCTTTCACAACGGGCAATCCTGAGTTTGATTTTACAGTAAGCAAAAGGCATAACAAGGGTTAATCGGCAATCCGGACTGGATTCACAAGGGTTCCAAGACCGTCAATGTGAACAGTTACCAGGTCTCCGTCTTCTAAAGGACCAACTCCGGCAGGCGTACCGGTAAGGACTAGATCGCCGGGGAAGAGCGTCATGATCGAACTGATATAGATCAAAAGCTGTGAGGGACTGAAGGTCATATCCTTGGTGGAAGCCATTTGCCGCAATGCGTTGTTGACGTGACAGCTGATGATGGCATCACTTGGGTCAAACTCAGTATCGATCCACGGTCCAAGCGGACAAAAGGTGTCAAAACCCTTTGCGCGAGTCCATTGACCATCAATGGATTGAAGATCCCGGGCAGTAACATCATTGGCGATAGTGTAGCCGAAAATCGCTTCTTTTACGTTTTCTTGATTGAGATTTTTGGCTTCTTTTCCTACCACAATGGAAAGTTCTGCTTCATGTTCAATCCGTTTGGATTGTCCAGGCAGCAAAATTGGTTCACCGTTCGTGATCAAAGCAGAAGGGGGTTTCATGAAAATCAATGGATAAGTTGGTGCTTCAGAATTCATTTCAGCTACATGCTGCGGGTAATTCCGACCGACAGCGACAATTTTGCTGGGTTGGCATGGCAACAAAAGTTCCAGATCAGAGAGCAGCAGGCTGGCTTCAAACCGTCGATATTCCCCGAAGGGATCACCCTGGATTACGCCTACTTTTTCCTGGTGAATCCAACCAAATTGAACTTCATTAATTTTATTTTTGAATCGTATTATTCTCATTTTTCGCTTATAATATGCATTCCGGGCGGATAGCTCAGTTGGTTAGAGCGCATCTTTTACACAGATGAGGTCGCAGGTTCGAGCCCTGTTCTGCCCATACATTTTCAATAATTTTACACTGATCCCTAGGTATCAACAGCATCGCCGGGGATTTTTATTTCATCATCAATCAAATCAGATTCCGGATGTTCTTCCCAGTCCTGGGCGACGTTTCCTCGCTGGCAATAGGAGCGATATTCACACCAACCACATTTGCGAATGTCCGGCGTTTTAACAAATTCTTCTGTTTCAAGGCTAAGGATCAAATCGATTAACGCTGTAATTTCGATTTCATATTTTTCCCAATCAGACTGAGAGCTGTTGATCACGATGGTTTGCTCAGGGAAATTGGCTTCCCAATACACCATCGATAACAAGGGTGATGTCAGAGCGGCCAGGTCCTTCAGGAAAACTTTGGAGACAACTAGAGGATAAACCTTGCTTTGAGCTTGCTTTTGCAGAATCGATTTTGCGGGTAATTTCCTTGAAGTTTTCCAGTCGTAAATTGTGACTGTGCCAGCGTCGATTTGCAACAGATCGACCTTTGCGCTTAAAGAATGACCTGCAATATCGGCTGTGTAAAGTGCTTCGGGCATGAGTTTGCCTTCGAGACGAGAAATTGGGTTGGATAGGAAGGTTTTGAACCAATCGACCACTCTATGGTCAGAATCTGCTTTTGCTACCTTTTTTAGCAACGCAGGGTCAAACCCCAGGAAATGTTGGTGCACCAACCGATGAAACCGTACGCCAGCATCTCGATCCTGCGTGTAATGGTCATCACCAACCAGCTGTGCAGGCCAAATCAATTTTTTGATGTACCGCAAATAAAAACGGCGGCGGCAATAAGTAAAGGTTTGCAAATTGCTCTGCGAAAAGGAAAAGTCCAAAGAAATGAGATCAGTCATTGTTTACCAAACCCGAAAGATATTGAAAAGGAAGAGAAGCACGTAGGTTATTTCTGGTTCCAGTGTTCCAGCTTATGCTAAGCGATTTTTTTGCACGGGTTATGCCAACGTAGAAAAGGCGCAAACGTTCGCGGGCAACATCATTACGCGCATCTTGTTTATTATATGCGCGCAGCATAATTCTACCAGAATGCTCAACACGCAGTGATTCCAGGTCGTATAATAGCTCAGCTTCCAGGTTGCGTTGGTTTGTGATGAACCATTTTTCGGAAGTATAAGATTCATTCGATTCGCCGCCAGGATAATCGTAGTTGTTGGCAGAACTGAGGAAAACCTTATCCCACTCGAGCCCTTTGGATTTATGTGCTGTGGCTACTATCACCTTGCCCTTGTAGTTGTCCGGGTCAAAGCCATCTTCTTTCTGGCTGAATGTGGCAAACCCACGGTTGTTTTTGGAAATCCCAATAAGTTCATCCAATACATCAATATCAGTCCAATGAGGGTTATTTTCCAAGAGCGACTTTATGAATCCGGAAAGCTTATGGATTATGGCGATTTCAGAATTTTCAAGCACAAGGTCCTGGGCGACCACCAGAACCAATTGATCCATCGGTAAGATCATTGCAGCATGCCATCGGCGCATTACCCGGCGATAGCTTTTCAACATCTCCAGTGAATTTTGATTCAATTCTTCGTCTTCCAGGTTCTGAATCCAGTCTTTTTTGTCTGGATAAAGATAATCCTCTGTGTTTTCGAGGGTTCTGATAAGTTTGCTTGTTGTCTTCACCAATTTATCAAGGTCTGGATTGTCCTGGTAATGACGGTATAAAACTTCGAAACAGCGAGCCAAATGACCTGGATTCAAGGGGTCAAAGAGAGATTTCAAGATCAAGACGACCGCACCTGCCGAGAGACGGGTAGGCTCAGGGACTTTCATTAAAACATCGCTTACTTCAATTTTTTCAGCTTTTAAGAAGTTTACGATATCTGATGCCCTTTTATTAAGATAAGTCAAAACTGCAGCGGTACTATCGGGGTTTCCTTTAAGCCATGCTTTAATGGCCTTGCTCAAGTAAACAAGTTCCTGGTCTGATGTCATCGGTTGATCAAACAGGACAACGCTGTCTGGTAGATCGGTCGGATTTGTCTGAGGGTCACCAGGCGGTGTTGGTTGAATGAAAGGCTCAGATAGGGCGTCTCTGATAGCATAATTTGGATGTGAAGTCTGGACCCAGTCGATCATCGAATTTGCCAGATCGATTATGCTGGGGGCTGAACGACCCGAAACAGGCAGGTCAACAGACCGCACATCATCGCGCGATACAAAAGTCTTGAGCAGGTTGGGGTCAGCCGTAGTAAAGCTTTCAAAAATTGCCTGGTTTGGATCACCGACCCGCACCCAATTGCCATCCTCTCCAACCAGAGTAGTCAGGATCTCTTGTTGCAGTTTGCTTGAATCCTGGGACTCATCCTCAAGAATGAATGGCCAACGATGGTGAAGTTGAGTCCTCAAATCTGAGTCAAGCCGCAAGCACTCCAGGGCATAGCGGATGAGATCATCAAAATCGATCGCCCCGCGATAGTTCAGGGCTGCCTGGTAACCGCGGTAAATCCCGAGACAAATAGACATTAACGGGTTGGTGTCGGGCTCAGAAAGCCACTGTTCCAGCTGGCTGATGGTAATTTGTTTATCTTTTACCGTCTTGATCCAATTTTTTGCCAGATTCATAAGAAAATCCGGAAAATCAGTCTTGATGATGCTTTCTCGTTTCTTTTCGTTGATGTCTTCGCTGATAAGGCTGGTTAGGAAGTCAAAGTGATTTTCCATAGCCTGTACAGCCAGATCTTTCATGATTTCATTGGTTTCTGCTTCGTCAATGATTCCAAACTCATTTGATAGACCGACCAGTTCCGGGCGCTCATGGATAATATCGTTGGCGAGACCGTGCAAAGTGCGCACGCGATAACCGAAGCCTTCGATCAACCCATTTGCACGCAGCTGTTCGCCAATTCGATTTGAAAAGTTATCTGCGGCGGAGTTTGAGAAGGTGACCACCAGGATCTCCTGGTCAGGCTCTAAATCTGTAGAAAGAATTAGTCTGACTGCCAGATTGGAGAGTGTCCAGGTCTTGCCGCTGCCAGGTACGGCAGAAATGCCCATCAAACCTTTGCGATAGGTCATGACTTCTTCTTGCGAGGCACGAAGACGAGGTTCAGTGCTCATTTTTGCCTCGTATCACTTTACGGAAAAGGTTTTGGAAGAGAGTCAGAAGCTGACCTCTCTCTTCCACGCCGGCTTCGTTATAGTCAGAAGTTAGCGCAAATACCTTTATCTTGCAGCGCAAGAGTAAACCACTCAATATGCGCTGTAGGTTTGCCTGGTTGTAAGAAACTTCGTCATCAGCTGTCCACTGTTTGCCTTCTTGCCAATGACGGCTCAAGACCACGGGATGCGTGAGAGGTTGTTCAAGGCGTTCGTACCAACCCTTACTGCCAATATTGAGCCAAAATTGGTAGTCCACCGGTTCGTTTCGCATCAAATAACTCATGACCGGGGCAATCAAAATGTCATCGCCTGGCTGGCTTTGCCACTCAGAGAGATAAGATGCCGCAATCAGCCCTGAATCGACTGAACCTATGAATGCCTGGCCGGCGAGTTTTTGATCCGACTGCGTCGTTTCATCCAGGCTTAGGGTGAACTTTTGATACGATTCCATTAACATTGCGGTACTTATTCCAGCTTGAACAACGTTCTCAAACCTGAAACCTGGCTGGGAGAGTACCTCTCCAAACAAGCGGCTCAGGAAACTGCCAAGTGGTTCTGCCGGATCTGTTGAAAGCAGCCAATCGCGCAACCGCCGATAGCGTTCGAGCAGTTCTGAAGCGATACGATCGGATTTAACTGGCTCAGGTAGAGCTTCAAGATAAAGAATTTCAGGATTGAATTTGCCAAGTAATAGGTGAGCACGGTTGAGATCGAAACCATCGATTGAGTTGGTCAAAGCAATGGCGGCGTCGAGGAAACTGACTTTCATTTCCCAGGTTGGGTGCGCGAACTTGGAAAGAATGATCAGAGTTTTGATTACTGGATCTTGAGTAAGAGGCGAGGATGGTTTTTGAACGCTGACCTGGAGACCGAGCGATTCCAGTTTGTGCTTCAAAGAGAATCTCAGGCTGTCTGACACATACGGTGCCAGGATGGCTATCTTTTTTTCTTTTCCATCAGGCGAGGCGCGCAAATTTTCAATTTGCTGCGTCAATTCATCCAACAGTTCCGGGAAGAATCGCAGACGCTTTGTCGGGAAAACTACGGTTTGATTGATCAATTCTGGACTTGGCTGGCAACTTTTTAGATCCTGGAAACAGCGTTTGAGTTCCTGGAGAGGTTCAGAGCTGACCAAATTTTCATTTGTGAACAGAGATTCCTGGCAATGGTTCTTGATTGCATAAGCAGAACGAGGATCAGCCCCTAAAAAGCTGCGATATCCTGCCAGGTTATCGTAGATGATGAGCGCACTTTCAAAGCTCGGAAGCCACTGGGAGATAACATCGTGCACGTAGGGAGGATCTTCTTCAGAGTTGTCGTAAATCAAGTGAGCGTATTGGTTGGAAATGTACTTCTGAAAAGTTTGGTTTGGCCAGAGAACCTGGCAAAACAACTCTACCTGCAAAGAATAATCAACCAGGTTTTTATCAAAACAAAGCGCGCGAAATTGATTGACAGCGTCCTGGACGTCACTGAAAACGTTTTGACGTGTTGAATCTCCGATAAACGCAGAAGAAAGCCGCTGCCCAATTTCTGTATGGGAAAAACCAATCAGCGCGGATTTATTCAAGTTATCGATGATTTGACTAAAGAGCCTGAAAGGCGGCAAGGTGACATTATCAAATCGTCCCTGATCTATCATCGTTTCGACGATTTGCGCCATGTAGAATTGAGAAGTTTCGAGTGTTAGAAAACGAGGCGCTTCATAAGGATGTTTGAAAAGCTGGTGGCTGGCAATGATTGGCCAGAAAAGGTTGATCATTCTGCGCACCAGGCTGCTCATGGTCTGAATGCTTACGCTTTCTCCATGTGATTTATGGATCTCTTTGAGTAAATTCTGGTAAGGCTTTGCCAAACTTTTTTGAGGAAGTAGCACAAGCACAGTTTTACTGGAATTTTCTGGTTGAGTTGTGAGAATATTTTCCAGACGAAGGAGTGCAGCGCTGGTCTTGCCTGAGGATGCCGGTCCATGTAAAAAAAGGCTGGGATAAGCAATGAAATCGGCGCTTTTTTCCTGTGTTGCTGTGGGTGAATTCGGTAATATTTCCATACTCCTTCAGAATTATAACGTCGAAAACCGCTTTCAATCCACCTCACCATCTATCGCTCATTCTGATTCGGCGTGAATGGCGGAGAGATTGGTATAATCCACTTGAATATTTACCAGGAGAGAAACAATGCCATCATCACTTAGTCCATTTTTCAATGCTAAAGGTGTCGCCATCTTGGGTGCATCGACCAACCCAAAAAAGTTAAGTTACGGAATTCTTGAAAACCTGCTTTCAAACGGTTATCAGGGGGAGATTTATCCTGTAAACCCTAACGCCGAATCGATTTTGGGAAAGAAAGCCTTTGCTTCCGTTGCGGATGTGCCGGATCCAGTAGAACTGGCGATAGTGGTGCTTCCTGTGACCATCATTATTGAAACTATGCGGGAAATCGGAAAACGCGGCATTAAGACGGTCGTAATTATTACCGGAGGATTCAAAGAGTTGGGTCCGGAAGGCGCTGAGCTCGAAAAATCGGTCAAAAAACTGGCAGAAGAGTACGGAATGCGGGTAGTTGGTCCAAATTGTGTTGGCACACTCGATGTTCGCTCTGGACTGAATTCGACCTTTATCAAAGGTGTACCAGCAGCCGGACCAATTGCTTTCATCTCCCAATCCGGCGCAATTTGCGGGGGTGTAATCGATCTTATAGTAGATTCAAATATCGGTTTTTCTCACATTGCCAGCCTGGGAAACATGATGGATGTGACAGAGACGGATATGCTCGAGTATTTCGCAATGGACGAAAACGTAAAAGTTATCGCTATGTATGTCGAAGGACTGTCTGATGGTCAACGATTTATGAAGGTTGTCAGGGAAGTCTCAAAGAAAAAACCAATTGTCTTTCTGAAAGCTGGCAAAAACGATGCAGGCGCGAAAGCAGTAAGTTCTCATACTGGTTCTTTAGCCGGCTCGTATGCTGCTTATCAATCCGCATTGCGACAAGCTGGTGTAGTTGAAGTATCAACTATTAATGAGTTGTTCAACCTTGCCTGGGCATTGGGCAGCCAACCTGTGCCAAGAGGTAAACGGGTCGCTATTACCACCAATGCTGGTGGGGCAGCCGCTCTGGCAGCTGACAGCCTTGACTTTAATGGTTTTGAACTGGCAAAGATCGCACCTGAAATTCAAACCCGCTTGAGACAAAAACTGAATCCCAGCGCGCAGGTTTCCAACCCGGTTGATATGCTGGGCTCTGTAAGCCCAGAGGACTACCTCTGGAGCCTGGGAAATCTGGATACGGATAAAGGCGTGGATGTTTTATTGCCTATCCTGGTGCCTCAATCCTTGGTGGACACAGCGGGCGTAGCAAAAGCCTGGGTTGAAATTGGAAAGCAGACAAAAAAGACCCTTTTAACCTGCCTGGTGGGCGAGCGAAGCACAAAAGAATCTGAGCAAATCCTCAATTTGAATAAGGTGCCTGTTTATACTTTTCCTGATCAGGTTGGACCAGTTCTGAATGGAATGTGGGATTACAAACAAATTTTGGAAAAGAATACTTTCAAAGAAGTGACATACAGAGATGCAGATTCAGAAAAGGTTGCAGAGGCTATAACTGCAATTGGAAATCGTAAAGTGATCGGGGAGTATGAATCCAGATTGTTACTGGATGCTTATGGTATCCCGAATGTTCCAGGGGAGTTGGCAAGGTCGGCAGATGAAGCTGTGAGCGTTGCAGAAAAGATAGGTTTTCCGGTTGTATTGAAAATAGTAGCAGAAGGTCTGATTCATAAATCAGATGCGGGTGGAATTGTACTCAACTTGCAAAATAGTGATGAATTGCGCGTAGCATATAAAGAATTGATTCAACGAATCAGAACTAAAGAACCCACGGCCGCCATTATTGGCGCAATGGTTGAAAAGATGGCTAAGAAAGGCGTGGAAGTGATCGTTGGAATGCGTAGAGACGCGACTTTTGGACCGTTGATGATGTTTGGTATGGGCGGCACAATGGTTGAATTAGTGAAAGATATCCAGTTCCGGGTAACTCCACTTTCAGAAGAGGATATCAAATCAATGGTAGCCGAGACCATGGCGGGAAAACTGCTGAATGGATATCGTGGAGCACCTGTGTCTGATTTTGAATCGCTATACGGTGTTATTGCCCAGCTCAGTTATTTGGCAATGGAGCACCCTGAAATCCAGGAAATTGAAATCAATCCGCTCATCGTCTACCCAAAAGGTGAAGGTGTAATAGCGATCGACAGCCGGATGATATTAGCATAAATCACCTGGATATTAAAAGAGTTGTGTGGTTTGATTCACACAACTCTTTTGATATATATTGGGTAACCTACAAATTATCTGACGGGGATTCTTTCACCCGATACTGACTTAACGCCACAATGTCGTCGAGCGACCAGCGCTCCAATTCAACTGGAACCATATAAAAGTTTCTCGTAGTGTCCTTGATGATTATCAGCGGAAAACGATCCATATAAAAGTGATAATTGTTTGCCGCTTCCTGGAATGACTCTGCCTTGAAAATTCGAAAGGTCTTGTGTAATAAAACATCTGTCAAACCATCGATACAATACCAATGCATTGAGGCTCCTTTTGATTTTGTTATTAATGTTCTGATCGAATTGTTTGAGTGGCAGTTACAACAGCATGGACAGGAGGGTAGGCTGTTGCAAAAAACAAAAGAGCCAACGAAGGGAATCGAACCCCCGACCGGACGCTTACGAAGCGTCTGCTCTACCGACTGAGCTACGTTGGCGTAGGATGCGATTATACCAAATCTTTCTGATAAGAACGAAATAAATGTTTGTAAAAAATTGTTGTCAGCGAAGAAAAAGAAGAAGAATATTAAAGTTTAGGAATTTGTGTCGTTTTAATTCTTATTCTTTGATTTCAATGTGTCAGCTCGTTTTATGATGTCTTTTCCGAAGCGTTCGCGCAGATCATCGACCGCTTTAGTCAGATCTTCTTTCTTATTTCCTTCATCATCCCATAATGATAGTTGGCGGTGAGGTTTTTCCAAATTGGTGACACCTACTCCAAGCAGGCGAACTGGTCTTCCGCTGATCCAATGTTTTGTAAACAGACGTTGAGCCTCCTCAAAGATATCCTGGTCAAGGTTAGTACATTCTTTCATGCTCGTTTGACGGGTGTAGGTTGAAAAATCGGAATAACGAATCTTGATCTGCACGACACTGCCAGCCAATTCAGCCTTCCGCAGCCGTGAGCCAACCTTTTCAGAAAGACCATGCAAGATTTTTATCAAATTTTCGATATTATCCTGATCTTCATGGAATGTCATCTCATTACTAACGGATTTCGGATCGCCACTATCTGCTTGGATGGGGGAGTTGTCGATCCCTTTTGCCCTGCGTCTCATTGACTCGCCGTGATGTCCAAAATAGTTGCTGATATCGGCATCACTCAGAGCTGCAAGTTTACCAATAGTGGTAATACCCCGTTGACGCAGGTGAGAAGCAGTTTTTGGACCGATACCCCAAAGTGCCTGGATATCCAGAGGAGCTAAAAACTCCTCTTCCATTCCAGGTTCTATCACAGTGATTTTTTGAGGAGATCGACCGGTTTTCACCTGTTTTTTGCCATAATCATTGGCAATTTTTGCGACAAGCCGGCTGGTAGCACAGCCCAACGAGCAAGGCAAGCCAGTTTCCTGGAGCACTCTTTTTTGCAGATCGAGTGCAATTGAACCTATCGGTTGTGGCATGTCACTGACATCCAGAAAAGCCTCATCGATTGAAACTTGTTCAACGATTGGGGTTGTGTCACGCAGGATATCCATGACTTTATTGGAATATTCACTGTAATGACGGAATCCACTGCGCATTAAGATCAAATTTGGAAAGATCTTAAGTGCTTCCCGGGTAGGCATGGCGGAGCGTATGCCGCGCATACGAGCAGGATAAGATGCCGAGGTAATTACTCCCCGACCTGAAGGGCTGCCACCTACAGCAAAAGCTTTTCCCTTCAAAGAAGGGTCCAGCAACTCTTCAACGGAACAGAAGAAGGCATCAAGGTCAAGGTGAATTATTTTTCTTACCATGATTCAAAAAATATCGCCTGCTTAAGCAGGCGATATACTTTAGACATCCAGGTTGCGAACCTCTTTGGCGTGGGTTTGGATGAAGCGCCGGCGAGGTGGTACCAAAGAGCCCATTAGCATGTCAAATGTTTGATCTGCTTCAACAGCGTCCTCGATATCGACCTGCAGCATGGTTCGGTTTTCCGGGTTCATGGTGGTTTCCCATAATTGTTCCGGGTTCATCTCACCAAGACCTTTGTAACGAGAGAGAGAAACTTTGTTTTTGCCGCCCATTTTGCTTACTATCCGTTCCATCTCATCATCGCTGTAAGCATATGAAGTCTGGTTTCGGTAGCCGATGCGATATAAGGGCGGCTGGGCAATGTAAAGGTGACCTTCATCGATCAGCGGCTGCATGTAACGGAAGAAGAATGTAAGTAAGAGTGTACGAATGTGAGCACCATCAACGTCTGCATCGGTCATGATGATCACCTTGCCATAACGCAAACCTTTCAGGTCAAACGAATCACCGATGCCAGTTCCGAGAGCAGAAACTAATGATCTGACTTCACGGTTGCCCAAAATCTTATCAAGCCGGGCACGTTCGGTATTCAGGATTTTACCGCGCAGTGGCAAAATCGCCTGGAAGTGACGGTCACGTCCTTGCTTAGCGGAACCACCTGCCGACTCACCCTCAACGATAAATAATTCTGACTTATTCGGGTCGCGTTCAGAGCAATCAGCCAATTTCCCAGGTAGTGTCATCGATTCAAGTGCAGATTTTCGGATGACCAGATCCCGCGCTTTCTTGGCAGCATCCCTGGCACGGGCTGAGGTAAGACACTTTTGAATGATGGCTTTACCTGCGGAAGGATTTTCGTCCAAAAAAGTAGAGATGGTTTCACCAACGACCTGTTGGACATAAGTCTGAACATCAGCATTCATCAGTTTGACTTTTGTTTGGCTCTCAAACTGAGGATCAGGGTGTTTGATGCTGATGATGCCAGTCAGACCTTCCCGTGTGTCTTCTCCACTGAAATTCGGGTCGGTATCTTTTAGGTTGCCAGATTTGCGTCCATAGTCATTAATGCTGCGGGTAATGGCAGCTCTCAGACCGGTCAGGTGGGTACCACCATCACCAGTGTTGATCGTGTTTGCAAAGCTGTAAATCGATTCTGAATATGTATCAGTATATTGAACTGCAAACTCAATGCTGACTCCAGAGATCTCTTTTTCACCGAAGATCATGGGGTGTAAGACCTCTCTATTTCGATTGACATACCGGGCAAAAGATGCGATTCCACCTTCAAAATGGAAAGTCATTTCTCTTGAGGTTCGCTCATCGATGAGTTTGATACTAATGCCACGTGTGACAAAAGCCATCTCCCTGAAGCGTTGGGCCAGAGTTTCAAAACGATAACTTACTTCTTCCAGAAAAATGGAGCGATCAAAACGGAACGTGGTCGAGGTGCCGGTTTCATCGCCTTTGTACGTCCCCACGCTTTTGACATCGCCCTGCGGGATACCTTTTTCGTAGCGTTGGAAGTAGATTTTGTTGTCTCTATGAACAGTAACTTCACACCATTCGGATAACGCATTAACCGCTGAGACACCAACACCGTGCAGACCACCAGATACCTTGTAGCTTCCGCCGCCAAATTTACCACCTGCATGAAGAACAGTCATAACAACCTGGAGCGCTGAAATATTCTTCTCTGGGTGAATGCCGACTGGAATACCCCGACCATTGTCTCTGACCGTGACGCTTTCATCTGGGTGAATGATGACTATTATTTCAGTTGCGCTGCCAGCCAGTGCTTCATCGATCGAGTTGTCGACTACTTCATAAATCAGGTGATGCAATGCTTTTTGGTCGGTTCCACCAACATACATGCCAGGTCTGCGGCGAACTGCCTCAAGACCTTCCAAAATTTGGATTGCTTCTGCTTCGTATTTGCCTAAGTTAGTATTTTTCAAGATAATTCTCCGCTCAGTTACCCAATTGTTCGTTCATGGGTGTTTCTGTAATTGTTGAATCTCGCACGCAATCGCGCGCGTCGATATAGAAGTGAAAACTTGCCACAACTATGAGCGTCGTGACCAACGCATGACCAAGGATGGAAACTGCCAGCATCCAGGAGTCGTCTTTCGGTATTTGCCAGAGCAAATTTGTGGCATATGTAGCCAGATAGGCCAGCATGATAAAAATTGAAGTTTTACCGTTGGTAGGCCTGACAATTCGGATGCTCTCTTTAGCAGAATTTACAAAATTGCTTCCGGACAATAAGATTTCATGGGGCGTGAAAAACAAAGGTATCGCCGATGAAATTATGCCAAGACTGAGCAAAAAGTAGCCTAATGTACCCAGGATAGGAAGAAAAGAATTGAATATTGATATCAGGAAAATGATCGGCAAAAGAACAAAAATGCCCAACGAAAAAACAAACACCGGAATGGTGAGTAGTGAAATTAATTGTTGCGGTAATCGATCTGGTGTTTGTGTTGAACTTTTATCAAGGACAGAGTTGCGAATCAGCCAAAGGAAAAGTGTGCCAAGTAAAAAACCAATCAGTGAGAAACCGAGTATATAGACCACTGTGCTGCCAGGTGATGCAACCTGAACCGCAGAAAACGTGCCAAGAGGATTGACCTCCATCGGTCGGTATGCTAATAAACTCGGGACGCCAATTGGAAAACTGCGTAAGAACGCTGTCAGACTAAAATTCTTGAAAATCTCAAATGCTAAGCTACTCACTTCTTCCCATGAATTCAGCATTTCTGTTGATAAAGATGAAGGCAGATTAACGTTGTTAAACATTGCTTTTACTTGGTCAGCAATTAATAAGCGCTTTCCAAATAAAAAGAAAACATCGAGTAAAATCGGAAACAACAACAAGTAAAGATGACTGGACAGGGTGCTATACCCCGCCTTGAATGCATCGATTACTTTGGGCTGTTTTTTAGCAGGAAGTACGAATCTCATAACCTTAAAATTATACCATTTAACCCTAAAATTACCACCTATTGCATTATTGGAAATTCCCACAGACCAAAAAAACCATTGATTTTTCTTGAAAGTGTCCAAAACTCGGTATATAGCGACGCACTGATTGAAATAAGGGTTTTATGGCACGTGATAAAATCTTGCTATGCAAAATGAAGGTCAAAGTAGTCTTTATCTGAACCGTTTTAGCATTGTCCTGGCGTTTCTCGCTTTGGGGTTTGCCATGGTCTATCTTCTTCCAGTCAAGGTGGAAGCCTCAGCGCTAATTATTCTTGGCATTCGTTTTCAGATTTCGTTTTTCAACGCTATCCCGGTTTTATTGGCTTTGCTTGCAGCCGTTGGAGGCGTGTGGGTTTTCTTGACGCATCCAGTTTGGAGTTATGAAAAGGTGAGTTATCTGCGAATTCTTCCTCACCTTATGCTGCCATTTATTTCGACCTTGATTTTGGCTATTGTTCTTAGGCAGTCAGCTCGGAGTCAAATCTGGTGGGTAGTTTTTCTGACAGGCTACATGATTGTCGCTCTCTTGTTCAGAGCAGAATACGTTTTGATTGAGGAAACAGGGATTACGTCGCTTGGATATTCAATTTTGGTCAACAGTTTCTCTTTTGGTTTGTTTCTTTTGTTGACAATTGCTCTGAAGAACAGCAGTGTCAGAATGATTGCCCAGTTTCTATTGCTATTTCTTTCATCATTGTTTGTTTCTTTTCGATTGTTGACCTTACAAAAGAGTTTCGGGGATAACTTGTTACTGGCATTATTGGTCTCCTGGATTGTTACTCAATTGGCGGTGGGATTACATTACATTTTCATCCCTCCAATTCAATACGGGTTGTTATTAACTGGGATTCTTTACAGTCTTTCCAGTTGGCTAAGCCAATTTAAGGCAGAAAAAAAATGGCATCAATATCCAGAACCGATATTGATGTCATTTGTAACAATTTTAGTGATAGTAATCAGCTTAGTTGTTTAATCCTTCCTTCTTTTTCTTCAACTCGGTTAAATAGTGCCATTGTAAGTTACGAATGTGAAGATCCTGGGCAAGACCGCCCATGCTGATCATGGTTTTTCCGCTGTCTTCCACAGATTGCATGCGTAAAAATTCCAAAGGATCACGTCGTCTGAAAGCTGTCTTTACAAGTTTGCGTACCGATTTCAGATAGTCAAGGTGACTGTTGGTGATCTCATCTATTTCTCCACGCAAAACGATATCGCCATGACCCTGAATAATGTTTTCAAGCCCCATATTGCCTATCTCGGTTATGGTTTTAGTCATAACGTCAATATCACCACCAACAAAGTAAGGGATGGGAAGATAGGCGTCTCCACTAAAGAGGATGCGGTCATCTTCAAGCAGTACCGAGACGCAATCATCAGAATGTCCGGGAGTAGAGAATACTTTGATGTGTTTTTTTCCAATACGCAGGTACAAAGATCCCTGGGAGATCGTGATTTGAGGTTCCTTGATACAAAGACTTCTAAAAAGGGGATTGTCTTTCCCTGCTTCCGCTAATGCGCTCTGACTACGATTGAGCATTAACTCACGGCACAGCTCGTGCCCAATCACCGTTGCATTTGGAAATATACAATTTCCCCAACAGTGGTCTGCATGATGGTGAGTGTTCACGATGTACCGAACCGGTATCATCAACTCATCTTCAATAAAATTCTTAATTTCGGGAGTTTCTTCTGGCATCAAGGTGTCGATCAGGATTGCCCATTGTGGACCAATGATGACGCCAGCTGTTACTTGTGCGTAGACTTCACTTTGAAACCAATATACATTATCCGATACTCGCTCTTTTTGCATTCCCTATCACCTCATTACGGATGGGAGATAGAATAGCATAAGTGAATACAAAAGTCAAAAATTAGTGGTATTTCTTCGATAAGTATAGATAAAACATAACAATCCCAACAATAATCACTGTACCCAGAACAAACAACACGCCATTTTTATTACCGGATTGATCTTTGTCTTTTTCCAGTAGCGCTCCTGGGTTAACAGTTGGGCGTTTTGTTTCAGTTGATTGATAGTTGGTTGGCTTTTCGAAAGGTTCAAGTGTAGCAGTACCTGTCAGCTCAACAACTTCAGGTGGTGGCACGGTGACGGTAAATTGGGTGGGTGTAAAAGTGCGAAATGCGTTAGTAGCCGTTCGGAATGGTGTGGGAGTTCTGGTTGGCACACGAGTACTGGTAGGGCGAGGGGTGGAAGTTGGGCGCTTTGTGGCCGTTGGGCTCAAGGTATTCAATTGGACAGGACCGATAGATTGTTGAGCGGTACCGTCCTCTGCGATGACTTGAAGCAGGTAATAATAGGTCGTTGAAGGGAAGGTTTGGCTGTCTTCTAAAACATAAGAGCGCCCGTCGAGAGAGCCTCCCAGAGCTGGCACAGCTTCTCCAATCTGAATCCAGGGGCCTGTTGACGCTGTCGATCTCATTACCTTGAAAGAAGAGGTGTTGCTCTCGCTGCTTGTGCTCCAACTGACCATTACCGTTCCGCTCGATTGTTCAGTGGGCTTTAGGACAGTGACTGCGGTGATATCGAAGCCTACAACGAAAGGCGTAAAGGCAAGATCGTCTTCCAGGTTTGGGCGGCCATTATTATCGAGTTCTACTTCGATGTTTTTTAGTTGAAGATTACAGCGTACTTCCTGTCCTGGAAAAATATCTCCACCCGGATTATCACCAACATTGTCCCAGCCAGCTGTAACGCCAGTTTTTATATCTTGCCACATAAGCGGAAAGGTTTTCATGTTCCCGGAACCACAAAGGGATATCGTTTGGATTGCATTTTGGCAGGTCTGATTTGCAGCGTAAGAAAAGCGCATGGTCAGGCTGTCAGCCTGGCTGTTTTGGGCAAGGAAAATATCAAAGTAATTACCACATGCAGTCAAATCATTAATCACACGGTCAGGAAATGGCATGGAATCGCCATGATTTACTACATAAAGCTCGATATCAGCGTCACTCTTTGCAGAAAAGCCGTAGAAGTCAGTGGTCGGGTAGACTGAGTTTAAAGTTTGCAGTTCAGCCTGAACACCTTTCTGGGAACTGACAATTTTCGCGCCTAACATACGGGTGTCGTCTGCCTGGCACCCTTGTGTAGCCTGAGTCGCTGAGATACTGTTTCCCCAAAAATTGTGATTGACGTCATTGTTATTGTTTTGGCAGATTACCTGCGGTTGGCTACCATTGTTGAAAATGTTATTCGCCGTCATCAGGAGTTCGGAGGTAACCTCAGAATTTTCGTTCAAAAGCGCGTAGCTGTTATTATTTACGATCTCGCTAAATCGAATTGTCAGGTTTCCCAGGTTGTTTCTACGAATAATTGCGTTATTTCCATATTGAAGTGTTGAGTTTTCGATTACAACATCTAAGTTGCTATCAATTTCTATAAGATCCCGTGAGGGTGTATTACAAGTACCATCTGTGATAATGAGGTTGTTGATCGATACTTCAGATGTGATTCGTAAAAGAGGGTCGTCGCAAATACCACTTGAGGTGCTTAACCAACCTGAACCTTCTCCGATTAAATTCACCGGAAAGTCGATAGTGACTGTGTCTGTTTTAATGCTGTAGGCACCCAATATGTGTATGGAAGGAACACCAACAACGTTATTCTTTGCGAAAGTAAGAGCTTTATTTAAGGCTACTGCTTGAGGTGTATCGGGGTCGTCATTGTAGAAACACTGTGGTTTGCCACTACATTCTTCGGCGGTGTTGGCGACGAAAATATCGAGGGTCGGAGTTTGAGCATCAACACTCAAAGTCGCTTCTGAAAACCCGATCAGAATAACAACAATCGCGATCAAGAATAGAAAAAGCTTCCCCGGTTTCATTGAATAAAATTATAACCTCGATATATATAAAGCTTGATTGTGTTAAACTTAAGAAATGCAAAACGTCCTTTCATCACTGAGGAAAAACGCCTTTTTTATTTTCGCAAGCTTTTCAACCTATCTGGTCGGTGCAATTTTTGCTGGCTTTGAAAACGGCCGCTTTGATTTCAACAGTTTGATCCTGGGTCTCCTGCTCTTTTTGACCATTCTGGCTTTTCAGACGCTCTTTAGTTACTTGACTACCTCCAAAATCAATCCATATAGCCAGGTCAGTTTTGAACGTGGAAACAAAAAAAGTCAATTAATGATCCTGACATTGATCCTTTTTCTAATTTATCTCTTTTTGATCTATACCATGCTCAAGATCAATAAATTGATTGGGGTGAATTTAGTTTATATCAGCCTGATCACCGTTTTAATGCTATTGACAATTTCGCGAAATGGAAAAATGCTCTTCAAAACATATGGCGTAATCATTGAGGGGATGATTGTTTCACCATTGATGCTGTTATTTGGTGGGGGTATGCAAGATATAAACCCTACAAATGGTCATATTTTATTGACCTTGGCTTTTTTCTTCCTCTATATTGCTACAAGTACCACTTTATTGTTCGAACAATATGAACGTGATCAGAAAATTCGTGAAAGATCACTCCTGGACATGGTTGGTTGGGAGAATGGAATCAGGATTCAAAATATTTCACTGGTACTTACATACCTGGTTTTCTTTTTATTCTTTTTTAGAAATAATTCGTTAAGCATAAATTTGCCAGTTCTAATAAGCGCAATTATTGGTGTTTTTAGTATGTATTTGCTAACTCGGATGGCAAAAGGGATGAAACCTCATTGGCAAATCATCAAAGCCACCTCATTTTTACATTTTTTTGCAGTTTGCTATTTAATTGTTTACCCACTTTTCTAAGGAGAAACTATGTTACAAGAAGGTGTTTTAGCTCCAGACTTTGCCTTACAAGATCAGGAAGAAGTATTGCACAATCTATCAGATTACCGTGGAAAAAAGGTAGTCCTCTATTTTTACCCAAAAGATGATACTCCCGGCTGCACCAAAGAAGCATGCAGTTTCAGAGACAGTTTTGGAGATTTCCGTAAGAACGGTTTGGTAGTCTTAGGAGTTAGCAAGGACAGCACCAGTTCTCATGCCAAATTCCAGGAAAAGTATTCGCTTCCTTTTCCATTGCTTTCCGACACAGACACAACTGTCATCAAAGCATATGAAGCCTGGGGACCCAAAAAGTATATGGGCAGGGAATATGAAGGCGTTTTGCGGATAACTTACATCATCGATGAAGAAGGCAAAATCCTTAAAGCTTACGAGAAAGTCAAACCTCAGGACCACGCACAGGAAATTTTGGAAGATATTCTTTAACCGGGCAGTCTTGTTTCAGATGTAAATTAAATATCCAGATTCTACCCCAAACACAAAATTGCGGGTACCTACAGAAACTGGAAAACGGTTACGCTTTCTGTTTGACACTCCGAACAATGCGAAGGATGTTAAAACTCGTTTACAGTATTGTGATGGCTTGTCAGGTGTAAAGCCGGTTACTGAACGCTGAGAACGATTTTTGCGTCCTGCCAGAGGTTTTCCAGGTCGTAATACTCTCTTAATGCTTCTGAAAAGAGATGAACGACCACATAGCCAAAGTCAAGGATGACCCAGCCGGTTTGACCACTTCCCTCGACTATGGCGTTGTACCCTCGTTCTTTTTTAATTTCTTCTTTGACGACAGAAATCAGACTATCCAATAAACGGTCGCTACTGCCAGTTGCGATCACAAAGTAATCTGTAAAATCTGAAAGACCCCTTAGGTCTAATAGCAAAATTTCTTCAGCGAATTTCTCTTCGAGAATGTTGACAATTTCACGGGCTAATTCGATTGGTTCCAGTAGATCACCTCAATTCTTATTTTTGTTATTTTACACCAAGTTAAAAAGCTTAATTGTTTTGTAAACAGGTCCACTCGGATTCAGAGTGCTCTCGATCAGTTCAAACGAAGTAATTTTTGTAACTCCAAATACGGTCGCTTTTCTTTCAGAGAGAACTTCAAAGATACGAGAAGATTCCTTTGTCGTTAACCAATCTGACCCTCTTGCCAGGGTGAGGTGAGGAGAGAAACGAGGGCGCTGGTCTACTTTCAAAAATTCGGTAGATTCGATCACCTGGTTAAATAGATTTCGTAATGCTGAAGAGGGTTGGGTGCCTGCCCAAATTGTTCTGATGGAGCTTTTAGAACCGAAATGACCAACCCCATCGAGAACCAAGTCGAAAGACTTAATCTGTTGACCAACAGATTCCAGGTTTGAAATTAACCGAGGGATTAGATTTGTTTCAGTATTACCCAGGAATTGAAGTGTCAGGTGAAATAAACCGGGATCAACCCAGCGGATGCCCTTGAAAGGCAGCTCTTTTTTCAGTTCCATTTGGAATAAGCGAAGAGCATCAAAGGTGGTTTGATTTAGTTTGATTGCAACGAAAAGTCTCTGCTTCATAATGTTGTCCCGTGTATATTTATAACAAAACCTGACTATTATTTTATGGTATATTTTAGTTACCCTGCTGTGTTTGTGATGCGGTAATTCCGTTTTGTACCAACACCAACACAAATGGTTTGATCTCACACCAGGTGACGTGATAGACGAAAGTCAAGACCGATCTTGGAGGAAGAACCAACTCCTGCTTTTGCAGGTTCAAAACCATTTCGCACACGGCATAGCGGGGATTTCATTATATAATCACAGACATGTCATATAAAAAAAGCCTCATAGTTGCACTAATATTATGCCTTCTTGTTTCAGGTTGTTCTGCTTTCCACAACGGGAAGATCAGTCAGGACCTTTTGCCTGGTAATGAATCCGGACAGGTTTTGTTTGAAGATGACTTCACTGATCCTTCTTCGGGTTGGGAAGTGATAAATAACGCTTACGAGTTGAAAGGTTACTCCTCTGGTGGTTACATGATTTCTGTAAACCAGACAGATTCGCGAGCAGTCTCGACGACCAACTTAAATTACTCGAATGTTGTGATAAGTGTTGAGACCCAGAAAATTACCGGCGCGCGCGATACTCAATTCGGGTTAGTCTGCCGGTTTCAGGATAAGTTCAATTTCTATGCATTTACTGTGAGTGCCGATGGATATGCCGGCATTGTGCGGGTTGTGGATGGAATCGCTGAGTTGCTCGGCTCAGATCAATTCTTACGCGTTGAAGGCATCAAAATGGATGATGGTATTAATGCCTTACTAGCCACCTGTGAAAATGACACTTTAGAACTCGTTGTCAATGGTGAAACTGTTATTTCTGCCAATGACGACACAATCCACAATGGTGATGCGGGATTGTTTGTTGAGACTTTTGAGACAGCAGACGCAGCGGTTGTGTTCAACGATTTTGTGATAATAAAACCCTGATGAAAATTTTTCTTGATATGGTTGGCTGCCGTCTGAACCAGGCGGAAATTGATGCGTTGGCGATAGACCTTGCTCATCAGGGGGCAAAAATAGTTTCTGACCCTGCAATAGCTGACACGATAATCGTAAATACCTGTTGTGTTACTGCAAAAGCATCTGCAGATTCCAGGAAAATGATTCGACATTATAAACAAAGATATCCAGCAAAAGTGATAAGCACAGGATGTTGGGTTAGTATGTTTCAGCCGGAAGCGTTTGAAATCAGCGACAACACTTATATAAATAACCAGAAAGAATCCATACCAGAGATACTGCTTAAAAATACTGAAAATCTCCTTATCGAGTTGGATCATAAACCAAAACTGGGTCACAGAAACCGTACTCGTGGTTTTGTAAAAGTACAGGATGGCTGCAATAATGCTTGCAGTTTTTGCCTGACGACAATAGCAAGAGGCGCTTCAGTCAGCACAACTCCCGAAAACGTTGTAAAAAGAGTCAGACAGCTGGAAAATATGGGGATCAAGGAGATTGTCCTTACAGGTGTTCAGTTAGGCTCCTGGGGGAAGGATTTGGAACCTAAAAGTCGTTTGAGTTCACTGCTTGAGTACCTGCTTGAGCACAGCGAGGTTCCAAGAATCCGTCTTTCCTCAGTTGAACCATGGGACATCGACCAAAATCTTGTTGACCTTCTCAATCATCCGCGCATCATGCCCCACCTGCATATACCACTGCAGAGTGGATCTGACGTGATCCTCAAACTAATGCGCCGTCCTGTGAACCAGGAGCAATTCAGTCAGGTACTCGAACTGATAAGGAAAACCAGCCCAAAGACTGCCATAAGCACCGATGTCATTGCTGGATTTCCGGGTGAAACCGACGAATTATTTGAAGAATCTTTTAGTTTTATCCAGGAATGCAATTTCAATGGCGGTCATGTTTTTTCTTTTTCACCGATGCCAGGAACTTTTGCCCAGACCATGTCTGATCAAGTGAAACCAGCTACCATAAAAATGCGTACAAAACGTTTACTTGATCATTTTCGTTCTCAGGCTGCCGACCATAAGATGGGAAAAGTGGGGCAGAGCAGACAGGTATTATTTGAGAGTAAAAAAACCTCCGAAGAGGGCATTTTTTACAGAGGTTTTAGCGAAGATTATCAACGAGTGGTATGTTTCGGCAATGAGATGCTGGTAAATCAGATACGAGATGTTGAAATTATTGGTGTGGAACAAAACGGCGATCTGCTCGGTGTTGTAGGTTCTGAAAGCCAAGCTTAGTTCGCCTTGACTGAAGAGGTAAATAAGGTAGAATTGAGAGGTTATGGATTTGAAAAATAGTCCTGGTTGTAACACGCCTGTGATTATGACTCGGATTTACTGAAAGGATAAAGAAAATGACAAAGAGGACCTATCAACCAAAAGTAAAACGACGCGTTCGTGTTCACGGATTCAGAGCCAGGATGGCTACAAAAGACGGACGAAACGTTTTGAAGCGCAGACGTCTGCGTGGTCGTCAGGAATTGGCTAAGAAATCAAATAACCACGTAAAACGTCTTCGCTGGTAAATGTAGATAAGAATGCAGCGGGTATGCCAAGCACTTTGAAACTGGCAACACTGCGGAGTTCACAGGAAATAATCGCTATCCGTAGAGAGGGCAGATCTTTTTCGAACCGAAATTTCGTATTAGTTGTTAGACCCAACTTGCTGGAGACCAGCAGGTATGCGGTCATCGCCAGTCGAAGTGTCGGAGGAGCCGTAGAACGCAATCGCTGCAAACGTCGGATTCGGTCCAGAGTGACAAGAATGGCATCCAGAATTGCACCAGGGTTTGATTTTTTGGTAATCGCCCGCGTTGCATGTCTGGTTGTTGAACCTGACTCATTAGATACAATTTTTGAGCAGGTATTTACCCGGGCTGGAATATTGAGTGTCAATGTGTGAGCACGTAGAAGAGCAGACAAGCCAGTATGCTGATCCACCTTTAGAGGATTTGCCTGGTACGCTGAAGAACTTTCCAAGGCGCATTCTGCTGTGGCTAATTAAACTCTATCAGATGACGTTTTCTAAAACACTGCCGCCAAACACTTGCCGTTTTTATCCAACCTGTTCTCATTATGGTTACCAGGCGGTTTATAAATATGGCGCTATCAAAGGTGGATGGATGGCAATTAAACGAATTGTGAGATGCAACCCCTTTAACGATGGCGGCATAGATCCAGTTCCTTGATCGGAGATGTATGAATAAGAAGGTTATAAAACTTTTAGTTCTGCTGGTTTTAGCAGGCGCAGTCCTCACTGGCTGTGCAGTTGGAATCCGGGCAGAGAGCACGCCAGGTTTAACAGTGACAGATGATTATGTTTACCTGTCATATATGAATAGTCTCTTTCAACTTGACCGTGCGAGCGGCGCTCAACTCTCTTCATTTCCAGAGAAAACCAGCGCTAATCTGGCCATGTATGCGCCACCAGTTGTTGATGATGGCTTTGTTTATTTTGGTGATCTGGCAAATGATTTCCACAAAGTCAGCGAAGCTAATCTGAAGCAAGTCGTTTGGACCTTTGATCAGGCAAAAGGCTGGTATCAAGCAAAACCAGCCTCGGAAAATGGCTTGATCATTGTGCCAAGTACAGATCGCAACATCTATGCAGTTGATAAAGAGACCGGGACTGAAGTATGGGTATATCGTGGAGAATACGCTTTCATTACTGAACCACTTGTGGTTGAAGACAAGGTAATAGTAAGCGCTCAGGACCATATGGTTATTGTTCTGGACAACTCGACTGGCAAAGAATTGTATCGCGTTGAAATGAAGGGTGCTGTTTTAGCCACACCGTTGTATGATCCCGAGTCTGGTTCTTTGTTCGTTGGCAGCCTGGGTCGCGAGATGATCTCTTTTGACCTGGAAAGCGGTGATGTGAACTGGACATACAATCCGACAGATCTCTCCACCATTTGGGCTACACCGGTTCTGCTTGACAACCAACTCATTTTCACCGATAAAACCGGAAAAATCATTGCATTGGATCCGGAAACAGGTGAAGACCTGTGGCAGAATAACGCAGGTGGGACTGTGATTGCCGGCGTAGCATTGGTCGGTGACCAGGGTTTTTTGGTTGCTCGCGAAGACGGAACGATGTCTTACTACTCATCTGAATCACAAAGTGGTGACTGGACTGTTACCGTTCCAGGCAATATCTATTCAACGCCTATCGTTCACGGTGAACAGATTTTTGTTCCAGTTGTTAAGGCTGATGCCTTCCTCTACACCTACAGTATTACCGGCGTACCTGGCTGGTCATTCACCCCGTCTAAATAGGAGCTCCGTTATGTGGGACACAATTATTATCCAGCCATTTACTAATCTCTTACTCCTGATCACCATGTTGGTGAAAAATTTTGGTATTGCCATAATTATTTTTACCATTGTGATCAAACTTATTACTTATCCGCTCACTGCCAAACAATTGAAATCTTCAATGGCAATGCAGGACCTTCAGAGTGATCCTGCCTACAAGAAGATGATGGCGAAATATAAGGACAATAAGGAAAAAGCTGCTGAAATGCAGATGAAAGTATATAAGGAGAAAGGGATCAATCCTTTTGGTTCCTGTCTGCCAACTTTTATACAATTTCCTATCATCATCGGTTTGTACCAGGCAATTATGCGTGTAATGGCATCAACGCCATTAGAGCTTGTCAAGTTGGAACGTATTGTTTACCCATTCCTGGATGTAAATAAAATTCTTCCGATTCAAAACCGCTTCTTGTGGATGGACTTAGGACAACCTGAACGGGTTTGGATTGGAACAATCGGTATACCTGTGTTAGCAATTTTGGTTTTGGCTACCACTTTTATCCAATCAAAAATCATGCAGCCACCTACGCAGGAGAATGACCAAAGCGCAGCAATGGGTAACAGTATGATGATGATGATGCCCTTCATGATGGGCTGGATGGCATATCAATTCTCTGCTGGTTTGGCACTTTATTTCCTGATAAGCAACATTACGACAGTCGTTCAGTACGCAGCAATGGGGCGGGTAGACTGGTCCAGAATTATCCCTGGGGTCCAGCCGAAGGAACAGAGAAAACCGATCGTTGTGTTTGAAGATGATGAATTTGAAGCAGAAGTAGAACCTGAACCAGTAAAAACGGTCAAACCCTCAGCGAGGGCATCTGCAAAAAAGCAGAGACCGAAAATGAAGAAGTAAGGCGAGAGACACATGAATAACAGAATGACCCTCGAAGTAATCGCTCCAACCGTTGAAGAGGCAATCGAAAAAGGTCTCGATCAACTTGGCCTGGAAATTGATGACGTCGATGTAGAAGTTTTAGATGAGGGCAAACGTAACCTCTTCCGGTTCGCTGCGAGACAAGCACGCATAAAACTAACTGTAAAGTCACCGAAAACGGATGCAGAAGTCATTGCAACTGAAGAAGTAATCTCCATTCCAGATGAGGATGAAGATGACTATGCAGGTGACTCATCGGATGTCGAAGCAGCAGAAGAAGAAGAAGAAGAAGAAGAAGACGACATAGTTTATTCGGACCAGGAGTTGGATTACGACGTAGTCAAGGCTCGAGTTCAAGAGATTGTCAAGAAATTGCTACAGTTGATGAAAACTTACGCGGTTGCTACGGTTGACCTTCAAGATTCTGAAGATGATGACCGTCAATTTGTGAGAGTGGAAATTGAAGGGGATGACCTCAGTTTTTTGATTGGACGGCACGCAGAAACACTGAATGCTATTCAATACATGATCAGCCTGATGGTTAGTCATGAATTCAATCGTTGGGTACCGATCCAGGTTGATATCCAAAACTATCGCTCGAGGCGAGAACTGGAACTTCAGAAACTTGCTCGCAGGATGGCCGATCAGGTTGTCGCTACGGGCAGAAAACAGACTTTGGAGCCCATGCCCGCAAATGAACGAAGAATTGTTCACATTGAATTACGAAAGCGTAATGATGTGTTTACCGAATCAATTGGGGAAGATCCGTACCGCAAGGTATTTATCCATCCGGCAGACTAGAGAAAAATTTTCACGATGAGAACGGTCGATATCATAATTAAAACAAGAGATAAACAAGCTCTCTCTAAAGAAGAGATCGATTTTCTCATCAAAAATTTCACTACAGGTGAAATACCTGACTATCAGATGGCTGCCTGGGCGATGGCTGTTCTTTTGAATGGAATGACGCACCAGGAAATAACTGACCTAACTTTAGCCATGGCTGCATCAGGCGACCAATTAGATCTAAGCGAGTTTGGCGGTCTTGTGATCGACAAACATTCCACCGGCGGAGTCGGAGACAAGACGACACTTGTTGTTGCTCCAATTGTTGCTGCCTGTGGTTTGCCAGTCGGCAAAATGTCTGGAAGAGGGCTTGGATTCAGCGGTGGCACGATTGATAAACTCGAGTCGATTCCTGGTTTCAAATCAGATTTGAGCACTGAGGAATTTATCACCCAATTACGAGAACATGGCATCGTTTTAACTGGACAAAGCCTGGATTTGGCACCTGCTGATGGAAAACTATATGCTCTCAGGGATGTGACAGGAACTGTGCAGTCGATACCGCTGATTGCATCTTCGGTGATGAGCAAAAAGATTGCCTCTGGAGCCGATGCAATAGCCCTGGATGTTAAAGTTGGGCGCGGTGCATTCATGAAGAACCTTGATGAAGCCCGAGAGTTGGCGGAGGTCATGGTTGCCATTGGAGAACTAAGCGGACGTAATGTAATTGCCGTGCTTTCTCAGATGGATCAACCTCTTGGCATCGCTGTTGGAAACGCTCTAGAACTGAAAGAAGCCATAGAAATGTTGAATGGCAGCGGTCCTGTTGACTTCCACACCCACTGCATCGATCTTTCCGCCTATATGTTGATTTTGGGCAAAAAGGCTGCTGATCTCGAATCAGGCCGAAAAATGGCACAAGAGGTCATCGATAACGGTGCTGCATTACAGAAATTCAAAGAATTAATTGAGACACAACAAGGCGATGTGAGCGTGATTGATCATCCGGAATTGTTGCCTTCAGCAAGTTATGTGATTCCAATCAAGTCAGAAACAGCCGGATGGGTCAAAGTGGTCGATGCCCAAAAAGTCGGCGAGAGTTCAGTTGAGATTGGGGCAGGGCGCACAAAAAAAGGGGACATAATCGACCCGGCGGTTGGAATAATGGTTAGGGTTAAGGTAGGCGATCGAGTCGAAACAGGACAAACACTTTTCGATCTTCATGTCAACGATCGCAATTCTTTTGATACGGTTTTTCAAAAATTGAAGTCTTCGGTAGAACTCTCAGACGAACCGGTTGAACCACCGCCTTATTTTTGGGGCGTCATAGGACTTGATTAGAAAAAGACCCGGTTTACCGGGTTTTTTATTGGATAAAACAGGAAAGATATGGAAACAGAAAGAAAAGACATTCGAAATATAGCTATCATCGCACATGTTGATCACGGAAAAACTACCTTGATTGATTCGATGCTTAAACAGGCTAAGGTATTCAGATTAAACCAGAGGGTTGTTGAACGTGTAATGGATTCCAACGACCTTGAAAGAGAACGCGGAATCACAATTTTGGCTAAAAACGCATCAATCAGCCTTCCAGACCCTGTTACGGGAGAACTAGTAAAGCTGAACATTGTTGATACCCCTGGGCATGCAGATTTTGGTGGTGAGGTGGAACGCATCATGAATATGGTTGACGGTGTTCTCCTGTTGGTTGACGCTGCTGAAGGTCCAAAACCACAAACCAGATTTGTATTGAAGCAGGCAATAGCCAAAAGCCTGAAAACCATCGTTGTGATCAATAAATTGGATCGAAAAGACATTGATATTGAACAAACCGTTAACGCGACATTTGATCTCTTTGTGGAGTTGGGTGCGAATAATGAGATCCTGGATTTCCCAATCATTTACGCTGAAGGATTAACCGGAAGGGCGGGAACGCAGCCTGAATTGGAAGAAAACTTATTGCCACTATTCGAAATGATTTTGAATAAAATACCCGGTCCTTCGGTGGACATGCGAAATGAGTTCCAGATGTTGGTGACCAACCTGGGCTACGATGAATACAGCGGTGTGACCGCAACGGGGCGGATTTACGCAGGAACAGTTCGGACGAATGATCCATTAATGCGAATGAAAGCGGATGGCAGCCAGGAAAGGATTTCGGCAAAGTACATTTACGCCTATCAAGGATTGGAAATGAAGCTTGTGGACGAAGCTGAAGCTGGCGACATAGTTACGATTGCTGGCTTGAAAGACATCCAAATCGGTGATACCTTAAGTTCTCCTGAGAACCCGGTCGCGCTTCCCCGAATTCAAGTTCAACAACCTACTGTCAGAATGACCTTCGGCGTGAATACCTCGCCAATGACAGGCAGAGAGGGCAAATGGAGTACATCCCGAAAGATTCTGGAGCGCTTGAACGATGAATTGCGGAAAAACATCTCCCTGAAAGTGGAGGTGACTGAACAAAAGGATGTGTTCATGGTGTCTGGCAGAGGTGAACTTCACCTTGGCATTCTGATCGAAACGATGCGACGAGAAGGATACGAGTTCCAGGTCAGCCGACCGGAAGCGATTGTGATTGAGAATGAATCAGGTGAAAAGTTTGAACCATTCGAAGAAGTTCACATTGATGTTGATCCCAATTATGTTGGCGCTGTGGTTGAAATGCTGGGACAGAGACGCGGACAAATGGATGATATGCGGAACAATACTGATGGAACCACGCATCTCACATTTACCATTCCTACCCGGGGATTGTTGGGTTTTCGCTACAGATTCCTCAATGCTACCCACGGAAAAGGTGTTTTGAACAGTTTTTACATCGGTGATAGACCACTGGAAGGAACGGTTGTAAACCGAAACAGCAGCTCTATTACCGCTATTGAAGATGGGATAGCCACAACCTTTGGGTTGAAGAACGCAGAACAAAGAGGAATTTTGTTTATCAGCCCTGGTGAAGAAGTCTATGAAGGAATGATTGTTGGTGAGACCGCGAAGGCACAAGATCTTGCGATTAATGTTACCAAGAAGAAACACTTGACCAACATGCGTCAATCTATCAAGGACCTTGAAGACCGTCTGAACCCTCCCAGGCTGATGAGCTTGGATGAAATGATTGAATATTTGGGACCGGACGACCTGTTGGAAGTAACCCCAAAAAATTTGCGCATGAGGAAGAGAATTCTAAACACACACGATCGTTTGCGTTTTGACAAGACTGGGAATTTATAACTAGAATCTAACCGTAGTTGCGTGTAGCAATAAGTGGTGTTTAATAATTTATTTAGATTTTTGGCAGATTGCTTGTCGTCCTGAGCGGAAGCGAAGGATCTTTACTGAGGCATAATTATTACTGTCTAATATGGCTTTCGAAAATCTTAGTTAATTTTAACATCAGCCGCCAAATTTGCATTCAAACCAGTCACACCGGGTTTGATCACGAAAAGATCACCGGCGTAGGGTTGTTCGAGACGTTCTGATTCGGTCAGACCTTCTGACGCCGAGGTAATAAAGAGGTGGCGCAAATCCTTGCCGCCAAAAGTGATCGAAGTTGGTCTTTGGACTGGCATTGATATTTCTGATAGTACCTCACCGGCTGGGTTAAGTTGAAGCACTTGCCAACCATCCCAAATGGCTGTCCAGATATTACCTTCACTATCAATTGTCAATCCATCTGGCGTGCCTGTTTTAGGTTGAAAAAATGCCTTGCGATTTGATAGCTCTGCTGTTTCAAAATCTATGTCATAACGATAGATTGTCCTGTCATATGAATCTGTATGGTAAAAAATGCCATTTCCTGGTGACCAGTCCAGACCATTGCTGATTGTCAGACCGCTGATTTTTTCACTCAGTTTGTTTTCTTGAAGTATCCAGAGCTTAGAGGTGCTTTTTGGACCTTTTGAACCGATCCAGAACCTTCCCAGAGGGTCAACTTTGCCGTCATTGAACATACTTTCTATGTGCGAATGTTTGATCGGAAGCCACTCTCTTTTGCATCCACTATCAGGAATCCAATAGTATAAACCTGACTCAGTCGCCAGTATAAAGCCACCGCTTTCGTGCATAGCGATGCAACCGACTTTTTCTCCAATCGGATAAGTCTCAATATTTTTATTTACAGGTTCGTAAGAATAGATGATTCCGTTGTTGATATCTACCCAGAAGAGCGCAGTCCGACGATAATCCCACAAGGGTGATTCACCCAAGGTGTCCTGGCAAGAAACAATTGGTTTACTAATTTCTAATGTTCTCAATCTGTAATCCTTATTTGTTATTTACAAAATCTTGTAAGAGGAGGACAAACATTTCCTTATAAAAGATCATTTATATAGTTGGAGTTAATTAATTTATTTTTTCGCGTCAACAAATTCTTTATGATAGCTTAATAGTGTTGAATAGAAACGCAAAAGTAACTCTCTTGACAGAAGTCGAATAACAATTGATTTAAATTATGCTAAAATGATAACTCATTGTTTGGAGAGATATGAATGAGAATATACATAACTTAATGGGAAACTTGTTCATACCTGGTTTCTTACATCTAAAGAAGAATCAATACCTTATTAGTTTAGGACTGATGCTTTTTTTTGCGCTTATTGGGTTTACGATCAGTTTATTTTTCAAACCGATTTATGAAGCTGAAGCGGTTCTATTGACGAATTTGGAACTTGTTCGTGATGGAAATATCACTGAAATTATGGTTGATTCCCAACTTGAAATTCTCAGACGACAAGTTACCCACTCTGATGTCGTAGCAAAGGTTATCACTTCTGAGAGGATTAATGGAAACGATACAACAATGCACGAGCTTTACAATAACGTAACCATCGAACGACGACTGATGGGGATTTATGTTAAGGTTAGAGATGAAGATCCAGCAGTTGCTGCCAGAGTTGCCTCAACATGGGTGGAGGCAGCTTATGATCGCATGAACATCGCGTATGAATATGCTCTAGAGGTTTCAGAAGCTAAATGGATGTTGACCACAATTGAAGATTGCGTCATAGATCCGGTTGTTGCAGAGACAGGATTCTGTCAGAGTCTTGACCCACGAGAAGTAAAAGAACTTTCAAGAGAAGCAAACAAAACTATTCTTTCTAAAGGTATTTATGCACTGGGGTTGACAAAAGATATGCAGATAGGTCAATTCCAAGTTGCCGCTATCCCAGAAAAACCCATTCAAGGTGAAAGACCGAAATTGATTCTTTATGGCGCATTGATTGGACTTTTTTTGTCATTTATATTTTACGAATTACCTTCATTCAAAGAAGTCAAAGATGAAAATGATTTATTCCAAAAAGTTGCCTGACTTTCTTTGGAGAACTCTGCTTTTAGCCTTACCCTTTAGTAGTCTCCCATTACTTTCGGATGCTATCGGTGGAACTTCAGTAGCTCCGCTTTCATTTATACCAATGGCTTTGCTACTTATATTTTGGTGGCTCCCAGATTTTATTAATAGAAAGATGTTCTTAAGCTATCATCTGAAGCCAATTTTACTTTTTATTTTTGTCGGAGTTATTTCCACGCTTTTTGCAGGATTGCGCGAAATTCCTAGTTACAGAAATACTTTCTGGTGGAAGCAGATAGCAGAGGTATTTGTTACCTTATTCATGGGTCTCGGATTTTACTTGATCACCATATACATGGTCAAAGATCCAAAAAACTTGAGAATTACGATTATCTTCATTACTGTCGCTGGCATTACTACCATTCTCTATTCTTTGCTTCAATATGGAAGTTGGATATTTTTGAATAAATATCCTGAATGGATGAAAAGTTTTCAATCTCTAATTTCTTCGAGTGGAAAGCTATATGATCGTAGAGCAACAGGATTTGCATTTGAGCCGTCTTGGTTGGCCCACCAATTAAATATGTTGTATATACCGCTTTGGTTAGGTATGACTGTCAAGAAAATAAGCATTTTTAAAAGAAAACTCTTCAACAAATTTCCCTATGAGTTGGTATTATGTGCACTAGCATTCCTATCACTATTTATTAGTTTCTCTCGCATTGGATGGATAACAGGAATAATTCTGATGGCATATGTAGCATTCCGTTATACTTTCCAATGGGTGGTGAAAACCTCACAGCGTTCAGAATATAAAAATTTTTCAAAGAAAGAAGAACGACTATTTTTTGTGAAGACTTGGGGAAGGTTAGTTCTGTTTTTCGTTAGCATAATTTTTATTGCAGGCATAATTCTCTCAACAATTGACCCCCGCATGGCAGCTTTATTTGACATTCAAAGGATAGTCGATGCGGGCTTTATGGGGTGGGCAAGTAAACTTGGGTTTGCTGAAAGAATTGTTTATTGGTGGGCTGCCTACAATGTGTATCAATATTTTCCTGTTCTTGGTGCTGGTTTTGGGTTGCCTGGATACTATTTCCCACAAAGCGTCCCTGGCTATGGATACAGACTTCCTGAGATTACCAGAACAATATTAACAGATTTGCACATTCCAAACGCCAAAAACTTGTGGGTAAGGGTATTGTCAGAGACAGGAATTGTCGGTTTTGCATTATTTATTTCCTGGTTAATCCAACATTGGAGGGATGCTGGAGAAGTCGAGAGGATTAAAACAGACAAGTTAATTTCAAGCATGGGCTTCATTGGTAAGTTGATCATAATAGCTATGATAGTTGAAGGATTCAGCCTGGACACATTTGGGCTGCCTTACTATTGGATAGGACTTGGATTAATTGCGGCAAGTTGGTGGGCTAATGAAAGGCTGAAATTATCACCTCAAGAAATTGAAAGTACGGGTGCAAACATCGAAGTCACCAACGACATCAAAGACTGAGCATACTCATTCTCTACTGGTAGAAGCTGGTTTAAGCTGGTCTGAGCCTCAATGTAATAAGCTCGAGCCAGGTTTAGTGTGTCTTCTCTGACAGCAATTCGTTCAAGGAACGATTTCATTTCACGCAAGTGATTCTCATCCGGCTGGACTGTTTGCTCCCAGAGTTGTTGAAAAACTTGCGAATTTTTCAGCCCAGTCATGGCAGGGAAGGTTTTTTTGCGGGTAAGTAAATCCGTGCTGACCGATTTACCAATTTCTTCTGATGATCCCCAAATACCCAGGTAATCATCCTGGATTTGGAATCCCAAGCCCAGATCACAGCCTATTTGTGAGAGTTTGTTAGTGAATTCCTCTTCATATCCGATCAGTCCTGCACCAATTGCAAACGCAGATGAAAACAATCTGCCTGTTTTTAGTCTAATCATTCGTAAGTACTCTTCTACGCTGATCCGATCAATTTTTTCATATTGAATATCAAGCTGTTGACCCTGGATTACTCCGAGCGTTGCCTTCTGGAACTCATTCAAAACTGTCTTTTGGATTGTCATCGGAAAAATATCTGGCAGGGTTCCGATCAGAAACTGGCTGAGACCAGCAAGATAATCGCCGATGTTGATGGCAAGCGGCAGGCCCACTTTGGTCCATAATGCCGGGTGACCATGGCGGGATTGTCCTTGATCCTGAATGTCATCGTGGATCAAGGTGAAATTATGCAAGATTTCCAAAGCACTTGCAGCCTTGTAAGCATCTTCAGGTTTGCCTCCCAGGGAGGCGTAGGTGAGGATCAAGAAGAGTGGGCGCAATCGTTTGGCTGGCACCGTAAGCGGGTTATCCCACCCAAAATGGTAAGATACAGAATCTTCAAGACCGAAAATATCAGTGGGGCAGTGCTCTAAAACTGCAACCTTGAAGTATTCTTCAAATCTGTTCTTGGTTTCAGAAATCAGGTTATTTGACATTTATCCTCTATTTCTCATGGTTGGATTGAAGTGAGTTCAGATCAATTGCACTGCAGAGAAACATGGCAGTTTTTAATTCAAGAATAATCAATTCGATAGTATTTTGTAATTCTTCATAGCCTTTATCAGCAGCAAGTATAAATTTTCGTGCAAAACCTGCCAGATCAGCTCCCAAAGCAATAGATTTGGCGACATCCAATCCATTTTTCAATCCGCCCGACGAGATTCGCAAGATTTCCGTGGTGAGTCCTTCTAATCCTTGTAGTGCTTGAACTGTTGGGATACCCCACCCACGGTAAGTCTGGCAAAGCGCTTTGCGAATCGGATCAGTTTGACGGTACATTTCTACAGCTGCCCATGAAGTGCCACCCAAACCAGCTACATCGATTCCCCGCACGCCCGCTTCAACCAGCAAGCAAGCAGTTTGGGGGTCGATTCCACAACCGACTTCTTTGGCAATTACTGGAACTTGTAAACTCGCGGTAATTGTCTCAATCTTTTTCAATAATTGGCTGAAATCCCGATTTCCTTCAGGCTGCAGCGCCTCCTGCAAGGCATTCAGGTGGATAATGAGCGCATCTGCTTCAAGCATATTGACCGCTCTCTGACATTCATCGACACCAAAGCCCTCATTAAGCTGTGCAACGCCTATATTAGCAAACAAAAGAGCATTAGGTGCTTCCTTGCGGACGATCGAGTAGGTCTCTTCCAATCCCTCATGCAAGATTGCCGCTCGCTGGGAACCTACACCCATAGCAATGTTGAACTCATTCGCAGCCTTAGCTAACAATTGGTTAAAATGCTTGGTTTTACCGGATCCTCCTGTCATAGAGGAAATCAAGATAGGCGCATCCAGCGTTTTTCCAAATATTTTGGTGCTTAGAACAATCGAATCGAAATCGATCTCAGGAAGGGTTTTAATATTGAGGTTTACCTGATCAAAACCAGTCGGAACCCCCGAAGTGACATCTTCTTCAAGACAAATACGTAAGTGCTCATCTTTTCTGTCAGATATGTTCGTAACTTGCTTGTTCATTGTGTGTTTACTCTTTCATAATAAGAGACAGTCTTGATATAATCTTAACATCAAAAAGACATGTGAGGAAAAACAATGGAAAATACATTCGATATTGTAAAAGAAGTAGTAAAAGACGTTTTAAAAATCGATGGTGATGATATCACTTTGGAGACCCGCTTCATTGAAGATTTGAAAGCCGATTCAATGGATCAATTCTTTTTGATCGATGGCTTCTGCGAAAAATTTGACATCAATATTACTGATGAAGCAGCACGCAGCATACACACGGTTGGGGATGCAGTCAAGGCGATTGAAGAAGTACTTTAGTAAATTTGAAATATCTACAAAAAAAGCTGCCGACGGGCAGCTTTTTGATGTATTGATTGGACCATAAACTACGGCAGAATCGAAATGAGGCAAAGATATACGAATGTTATCTTTTAATCAAAGCGGGAATATCGCTAAGTTTACCAGCCATACGTACACCAGCATCTTTTAGCGCATCAGTTTTACTGCCTAAGGCCTCCAAAGAAAGACTTCCGCTTCGGGAAAAAAATGGTCGCAAAATAGAGGTAGCAAGGTTCTCACCGACAAGATATGCAATTACTGGCTTAGTCATTTTTTCCATGATATAAGTTGCCGCCTTTAGCTCGCTATCACCACCTGGACCACCAATCAGAACAATTTGGTCTGTATGGGGGTCCGCCTCAAACAATTCCAGGCAAGTAAGGAAGTCGATTCCGATAATCGGGTCATCTCCAAGGCCAACAGCAGTGCTGATGCCAATGCCTTCTTGTTTTAGTGTATTTACAACCTCGTAACATAAGGTACCAGAGCGAGAGACTACGCTAATGTTTCCCTGAATTGCAATATCATGCGGAAAGATACCGATACTTGCTATTCCCGGAAGGAGAACCCCTGGTGAATTGGGACCAACCAAGATTGAATTGCTATTTCTCAGCGCAGATTTTACGATCATCATGTCTTGCAGGGGAATGGATCCAGTGATGGATATGATTGTTTTCACACCACTATCGATTGATTCGAGGATTGCGTCTGCAGTGGAATGCGGCGGAACAAAAATAACGCTGACATCAGCATTGGTGGCTTCAACACAGTCTCTTACAGTGTCGAACACTGGCAGACTACCTTCTGAACACCAACCGCCACCTTTGCCAGGAGAGATACCTCCAACTATAGGGCTGCCAGCCTTTAGCATCTGCAAGGCATGAAATCGACCTCTTCGTCCAGTGATGCCCTGTACCATTATCCGAGATTCCGCGCTAACAAGGATGCTCATTGCTCATCCCCCCGCAGCCAACCGACAGCAGCGTTTACAATTGCGTCGGTAGTGCCAAAAAAGGTCAAATTTCCGTTTTTATACAACCGTTCAAGACCAGAATCGTCGTTAGTGCCTTCAAGCCGAATAAAGATCGGTTTTTTAGGAAGGCCTTCTCCAAGCGCCTGGAGGAGTCCGTCAGCTGCCTCATCACAGCGGGTCATACCACCAAAAATATTGATGACGATAACCTTAACTCGTGGATTGAGCAGCAGCATCTCCAGCGAAGAAGCTATGGAGGTGCTGGTGGCACCGCCGTGAATGTCTATCATTGCAGCAGGCATCGTGTTGAGAGCGATCAACTGATCAAGCGTCAAGTAAGCCAAACCCATGCCGTTGACCATACACCCGATTTCCCCTGGAAAGCTGTGATAATCGACATCGTATTTCAAAGCCTGGTGTTCCTCCCAACCAAAATAGGATGGATCGAAGGAATCGTAAAGACTCTCCTGGCGAAAGAGTGATTGGGCATCAACATTGATTTTTGCATCCAATGCGAATAGTTGGTTTTGTTGGGTGAGTACAAGAGAGTTAATTTCAACCAGGGTGGCATCATATTTGCGATAAACGTCATAAACCTTATGAGCAATCAATTGAAATTGTTTCCAAAGTGATGGGTCAATACCAAGCCTGGTCATCAAACCGCGGATCTGGTAATCTCTCAAACCAGCATTGATGTCTATCGGCTGGTCGACAATCAATGCGTCCTTGAATGATTCAGGTTCCAGATTTGTAGCACCACCGGCTTCTGAAAGACGCAAAACCGGAGTGCCTGCATCCAGGTCAGAGATAATTGCCAAATAATATTCCTTCAGGAAAGATAGCGCTTTTTCGACCAGGATGAACTGAATGGGATGTTGATTCAGAACCAGTTTGAATATTTCGTTACTGATATTTTCGATTTCGTGTTGATTTTGAATGATGCGGACCCCGCCAGCACGACCCCGACCAGGTTCAAGTGTTTGGGCTTTCAGAACAACTGGATAGCCGATCTCTGCTGCAATTCGCTTAGCTTGTACAGCATTTGTAGCTAAGTTTGAAACTGGCAGAGGAATTCCTGCCTTCTTTAGAATCGATTTTGCCTGGTATTCCTGAAGTTTCATGAATGGTTCTATACTCATTATAAAACAAAGAGGCTGAGAATGATAATCCTCAGCCTCTGAATAGTTTGTTAGTCTGATTAACCGTTGAGGTATTCCTGAAGAGCTTCTTTAGTCAGACGGAAAGCACTACCAATTTTGCGTGCCTTTAGTTCGCCTGCAGTAATAGCTGCGAGAACGTCTTCTTCTGAGACTTTCAAAAAGCCAGCTGCTTCAGACGGGGTCATCACGTCTGGCATGGCTGATGAAGCGGCGGAAGTTGTTGGTTGGGTCTGTGACTGTTGGTTTTGTGTCAGTCCAGCCAATGAACCAGCCAATACATTCCCAACACCCATACCGGCACCAATACCCGCGGTCAACCCAGCACCACCGGAGGGGTTCTGAGCAGCGTCACGCATGGCATCTGCAGCTTGCAGTTGAGTATAGGTCTGCATGTCCAACATGCCCATCTCGCGCAATTCTTTTGCGGATTTGTCTGAGGGTTTCAGATTTCCAATATAGAACGATTTCAAGAGCAATCCAACTGCCAAAAAATCATCCTGTGCTTTGGCGCGAACCGCAGCACTGAGTTCATCGGTCAGACCAATAAGGTCAAGAACGTTGTTCTCTGAGGTTGTCTCGCCTAGGACGTCTTGCAGACGCGAGAGCAGCATAGTGCGAAGTCGATTTTCAATATCAGCGGTTCTGAAGCCACCCAACTGACCCACTATCTGGGTAACAAATTGTTGGGGATCGTTGACCTGGAAGCTGTAGGTACCAAAACCTTGCAACAAGGCAATTCCTAAACCTACGCCTGTGTTGCGAACAATAATTGGTTGGGGTGTTCCCCATTTACGGTCTGCAAATTCCCGCATAGACACGTAATAAACTTCTGCGGTGAAGGGAGTGCGATCACCAAAGAGCTTGCCGAGCAGTCCGGTCAGTAAGGGAACATTTGCGGTTGTAATGGTATGACGTCCCGGACCTAAAACGTCCAGAGCGCGACCGTCACGGAAAAAAACTGCTGCCTGTGATTCGCGAACGATCACCTGGGAGCCCAGGCGGAGGTCAGCCACACCAGTTTCTGGAAAACGATGGACAATCTCATCGACCATCTCACTGGGGTATTCAACGACATCAAAAATTCTAGCCATATTAATCCTCCTCTAAGATCAATAACTAAAGCGCGATGCCTTTGAGAGCATCGGAACGTTTGTTGAAAGCATCAACTGCTTCCTGTGAGACGGCAATCAGATGACGAATTGAAGCAGGCAGTCCGTCTGTGCCGATTGAAGCTGCGACATTATCTATGGCACTGCCAACCACATCGCCGTGTTCAAGCAGTGTCAGATCATATTGATAAATATTTGCCAGTTCTTCTTCGCGGATTTTGATTGCATCAAAGATGCCGGCATATCCGTAAGAAGCTGTCTTTATCCGGTCAATAAATTGGCGGACTTTTATTGCGGCATTTTCGAGATCATCGATGTATGCCAAACCACCATTCGAAATGAGATCACGCTGCAGGGAGGAGATTCTCTGATATTGAGTCTCGTACTCCTTGGCAACAGTCTCGCGCAAAATTTTGTCAGACATACGGCGATCGCCGCGTTCGACATAGCCTTTGAAACCAGGAATTTTAGCAATTAACTTTTTGATAGGATCCTGATCTCCACTTACGATATTGAAAATATCAGTCATTTTTCTCCTTTTCTAAATAGGCTTTCTAAAATGCTATCATCTGCAAGATTATTTCGCCTTAGATAATATAAGGTTTTAACAACTTACAACTCTTAATTATAATAGATATAGAAATACTCGTTGAAGGAGCTTGCATGAAAAACGGTCCATTAAAAAATTTAGGACCATTGGAATACTTTTTGATCATCATCCTGGTATTGATGGTGTTGTTTACTGTTTTTACAGTATTATGGCCTGCCCTCCAACTTTTCTATCAAAGCACAATTCAATAGCATGTCCTTTCAACGATTCGAAGGGCTTGCCCGAACTTTAGCCAGAACCACATTGGATTGGCTTTTTCCACCCACATGCCTGGGTTGTGGTAAAGAGGGTGTCTTTATTTGCCCCGAATGCTTCAGTAAGATCAAGGTAATTCCAAGAGATGTATGTAACTATTGTGGATCATACACCAGCAAAAAAGGGAAATGTCCAAACTGCGATGGCAAGGTATTGCCTTATGCCGGTTTCAGAGCATTTGCATATTACGATGGGGTGGTCCGAAAAGCAGTTCACCATTTGAAGTATCAAAATGACCTGACCATTGGTCGCTACCTTGCTGGACTGCTGCAAATGGTTTATGGCCGAACAGGTTGGGAAGTTGACCTGATTGTGCCAATTCCAATCAGTGAGCAAAAAAGAACTGAGCGTGGTTACAACCAATCTGAAAGACTTGCAAAGCCTTTATCTGAATTTCTGGAGATTCCATTCTCAAACGATGCTTTGATCAGAATAAACGAAATATCTTCGCAGGTTGGTTTGAATAAGGAGCAACGTCGCGAGAACGTCAGACAGGCTTTCCTCGCCAAAACAAACCCGATAAAGGGCAAAAAGGTATTGTTGGTTGATGATGTCTTCACCAGCGGTGCAACAATGGAAGCGGCAGCTGATGAATTGAAAGGGGCTGGGGCGAGCCAGGTTTATTGCCTGACTGTGGCAAAAGTGAATTATTTTGTAGACGAATTGATTTTTCAATGATGAATAATGTATAATTTGTAAAAATCCCAGGAGGTTAACTATGGCATTAGCAATTGACATCTATACTAAGGACCTGGAACTCACAGATCGAATCCAAGATTATGTTACAAAGAAAGTCGGAAAGCTGGAACGTTTCCTAAGCGACATTGGGGAATGCCGGGTAGATTTGAACTATGCAAAAACAGCTCGGAACGCCGCCGATCGGTACATCGCCCAGATTACCATCCGAGGAAAGGGGTTTATCCTTCGCTCAGAGGAAAGATCGGATAACATGTTTGCCGCAATTGATGCGACAGTAGACAAAATGTCTCGCCAGATTGATCGATTTAAGGGTAAACATTGGCGCAAACGAACTGGAGAACCGGAGCCTGAAACTAAACTGGAAGTAGAGGAACTCGAAGAAGAAGCTGTGCCATTGATTGTCCGCCACAAATCCTTCAGTCTCGAACCTATGCACGAAGAAGAAGCACTGGAACAATTGATATTGCTTGGACATGATGAATTTTTTGTTTTCTTCAATGTTGAAAACGAAAGAGTGAATGTCCTTTACCGACGACGTGACGGCAATTATGGCTTGATCGATCCAGTCATAAAGTAATTCTGAAACAAAATCTAAGAGCAGTCCATTAGATTGGACTGCTTTTTATTATAAAATTAGCCTGAAGAGAGGCAGCATGAGCAAAAAAGAGGACGTTAGTAACGAGATGGAATACGAGCCGATAGATAAGAAAAAAATTACCGAGGCCGTAACAAAGATGTTGGTAGCCTTTGGGGAGGACCCAGAGAGAGAAGGTCTTTTGCGAACGCCACATCGGGTCGCTAACGCGTATGAAGAAATTTTGGGTGGCTATACGACCGATCCAACAAAATTGATCAATGGAGCACTCTTTACGGTTGACTATGATGAGATGGTAGTGGTGAAGGACATCGAATTCTTTAGTTTGTGTGAGCACCATTTATTGCCTTTTTTTGGTAGGGCTCATGTCGCGTACTTGCCTCGTAATAAAGTGATTGGATTGTCAAAGATACCCCGAATTGTGGACATGTTTGCGCATAGATTACAAGTCCAGGAACGAATGACTCAACAAATTGCAGAATTCATTCAGGAGACAATAAATCCTCTTGGGGTAGGGGTTGTGATTGAAGCTCAACACCTTTGTATGATGATGCGGGGGATAAAAAAGGAACAAGCTTCCATGACTACATCGGCAATGTTGGGGGGGTTCAGGACCCGTCTGGAAACCCGTATGGAATTCTTGAATATGATTCAGTAATGAAAGAAAGACTCCTCCCGGTTGGGATGAGTCTTTTGTGAAGTCAGACTTAGCTACTTAATCAGGCATTATTCATTCATCAAAATTTAGAATTAGAAATTACGTTCTTCACTGCTCTTAAAATATTACTTTCCGACCGATTCTTAAAGTTAAATTTTTCTTTGACGGTAAATTTGAACGCCTACTCTGGAAGTTTTACTGACAAAGTTCGCTTTCTCAATTTTTATCCTGACCGCATCGGCAGGTGTTTCTTGGAATAATTTGTTTGTTAGATGCGTTGCCAGGGCTTCCAAAGTATAAAAACTGCTTTCTTGCACGTATTTGCGAACTAATTTTGCTACGCCAGAGTAGCTGATTGTATCTTCGATTGAATCACTTTCTCCTGCCTCATTTAACGGATATTCAAGTTCAATGTCGAGCAACAACTCTTGCGGGAAATCACGTTCAGGCTCTTTTACGCCGACTATTCCAGTGGCAACAAGCCCGGTAATCAATATTTTATCCATTTCAACCTGCTTTCATACTATATTTTCGCCGCCATCGACCTTGATGATCGATCCTGTCATAAAATCCTGGTGCAGAAGATGGAGAACATTTTCAGCGATAATCTCAGGCGATCCAATCCGGTTTAGTGGGATCTTCCGCTCAGCGACTTGATCCATGTCAATGTGTTCGTAACCAGCCAGAGGCATCATGATCCCGGGCGCGATGGCATTAACAGTGATGTTGGGTGCCAATTCCAATGCAAACATACGGGTCATCTCGAAAAGCGCTTTTTTTGTGAGACGGTAAGCAAAATGATCGGTTTCCGTCCGAAAAATGCCAGCATCGCAGATGTTGACTATTTTTCCGTTTTGGTCGTCTGGAAGTTGTTTTACGAAAGCCTTGGTAAGCCACCAGGGAGCAAATAGGTTAACATTAAATGTGCTTTGCAATGAGTCAAGTTCTGTTTTTAATCCGCTGCCTTTTTTGTAATTGCCTGCGTTGTTGATCAAAATGCCAACCACACCAAACTTCTCGTTGATCTCTGTCATCAGCTGATCGACTTTGGAAAAGTCTGACAGGTCAAATTGAAAAACGTCAGCCTTGACACCCAATTCCAGGCATTGTTCTTTGACTTCAATCGCATCTTCTCTTGAAGTATTGAAATGAATTGCCACATGGCAGCCTTCTTTGGCGAGCGCGAGTACGATGGCACGGCCGAGCCTGATACCGCCGCCTGTGACCAATGCTGTTTTTCCTTTTAGTTCCATGTTCTTTCCTTGATCGTCACTCTATACCAAATGGAATCACTGTAGTTGATGGTAAAATTTTATCATCGAAAAAAACCTTTACAGCGACCGCACACATGGTCCTTTCAACGAGAAACAAAACTGGAATCTTCATGAAAGATGGAGCACAATGAACAAATCGAAGTCAATCAAAGTACTTGGGCAGTCTATTTGGTATGACAACATTGAAAGAGATATGCTGCGAGACGGCAGAATCAGAAAGATGATTGAGGAAGGGCAGATTTACGGCATAACTTCCAATCCGAGCATATTCGAATCAGCATTGAAGAATAGCACAGCATATGATGATGTGCTTCAATCGCTTGCCTGGGCTGGGACGACCAGCGACAAAATTTATGCCGAATTGGTCAGAGAGGATATTCAGAGAGCTGCTGATTTATTCTTCCCTGTTTACGAAGATAGCGCGGGTCAGGATGGTTTGGTAAGCGTAGAAATCAATCCGTTTTTAGCTCATGATGCTGAGAAATCCATCCAGGAGGGTCGCGCGCTTTGGGCTCAAATGGACCGAAGGAACGTGATGATCAAAGTTCCTGCGACCATGGAAGGTCTGGAAGTTATCACCGCTCTTATTTCAGAGGGAATCAATGTCAATGCAACCCTGATTTTCTCATTGGAACGCTATAAACAGGTGATCGATGCTTATCTCAGCGGATTGGAGAAACGTCTGGCAAACAACAAGCCTATTGACAGCATTGCCAGCGTGGCATCCTTTTTTGTCTCCCGAATTGATACAGCAGTCGATAAACTGTTGGATGAAGTAATTGCCTCGCCCAATAATCCCATACACAGAGCAGCCAAAGTCAAAGGCAAAATTGCCGTAGCCAGTGCCAAACTCGCTTACCAGGAGTTCCTGGAGCAATTCTCCACTGAAAGATTCACTGCGTTAAAACAGCAAGGTGCCAAACCGCAGCAACCTTTGTGGGCGTCGACTGGAACGAAAAACCCGGATTATCCTGACACACTTTACGTGGATAATTTGATAGCTGCAGATACCGTCAACACGGTTCCAACACAAACACTTGCCGCCTATCTTGATCACGGTAAAACAAGCCTATCGATTCACAAAAATCTGGAAGAGGCAAGTGATGATATGGCGTTATTGAAAGGGTTTGATATTGATCTCTCAGCAGTTACACAGCAGTTAGAAGATGAAGGTGTACAAAAGTTCAAGCAAGCGCACAGTTCTTTGCTTGAAATCATCGAAAGCAAACGAAACTTATTCTTGAAAGGCTTAAATGGGATGGCAGACATGGTGGAATCTTCTCTTTCAAAAATGATTACTGATGAAGGGGTGAGCCGTATGTACGCTCACGATCCTGCTTTTTGGACAGACGATGAAAGCGGTTTTGAGGAGATTCGTAACCGCTTAGGTTGGTTAGGACTGCCTTCACAACAAGTCAATTTAATCCCGGAACTGGAAGCATTCCGTGACGACCTGCTCACAGCGGGTTTTACAGATGCATTCGTTCTTGGGATGGGCGGCTCTTCGCTTGCCCCAGAAGTGATCAGCCAGGCAATCGCCACCACGCTTGAAGCAGGCCAAGGGCTGAGATTACAGATCATTGATACGACCAACCCCGAAGAGATCGCTTATCGTTGTGACGGTGTTGATTTGACCAAAACTCTCTTCATTGTCTCGAGCAAAAGCGGTGGAACCAGTGAAACCTTATCAGCCATGAAATATTTCTGGTCTGAACTGGAAAAACTAGATGCAAAAAATCCAGGTGAAAATTTTGTCGCGATCACAGACCCTGGAACCTCGCTCCAAAATCTCGCTGAATCTAAACATTTCAGGAAGGTTTTCAATGCCCGGCCTGACGTGGGTGGGCGTTATTCCGTCTTTACTCATTTTGGGCTGGTGCCGGCAGCAGTCATGGGAGTCGACCTGAAACGATTCCTGGCCGAAGCAATTGTCGGCGAAAAGCAAAGGCTAGATACTGTTCCTTATCCAGCCAACCCAAATCTACTTTTGGGCTTGGTTATAGGTAGCAGTGCCAAAGCTGGTAAAGATAAGTTGACCTTTATCGCAGAAAGTTACACGTCACACCTGGTGCCATGGTTGGAACAATTGATTGCTGAGAGCAGCGGAAAAGAAGGCAAAGGCATCCTGCCAATAGAAGCTGAGGAAGCATTATACTCACTCGATTATCCTTCTGACAGGCTCTTTGTTTATTTATCTGTAAATGGCGAAAAGCTTGAGCTTGTTTCATCGCTCAAAGATAAAGGTTATCCTGTGCTTGACATCTCGATCAAAGATCCTTATGAACTGGCAAAGCAATTTTATCGATGGGAATACGCCACTGCCATAGCCTGTGCTGTACTAAAAGTAAACGCTTTTGATCAACCCAACGTACAGCTAAGCAAGACGATAACAAAAGGTGTCATCAAGGAATATCAGCAAAAAGGTCGCCTTGATGATGGGCAGGCTATTTGGGAAAATGAAGACATTGCTGTCTATGGTGAACCTATTCCGGGGCTGGATGAAGCAAATAACATGAGTAATCTGTTGGATCTTTACGGTCAAACTGTCGAGAAGAATGGTTACATTGCCCTCAATGCTTTCGTTCCTCGTCTGCCGGAATATGAAGAGTTTTTCCAGAACTTGCGAACAATGATGCTGAATAAATTCAACAAAGCTACAACACTTGGGTTTGGTCCACGATTTTTACATTCCACCGGGCAACTTCACAAAGGCGGGCAACCTGGAGGGCTCTTTATCACTTTTACCAAGGATAGTCCAATTGATTTCGAGATTCCTGGAGAAGGCATGAGTTTTGCGACCTTGCAACGAGCTCAAGCTTTGGGTGACATCGAAGCTCTACGACAAAAAGGGAAGAGAGTGATTCGCATTCATTTGAAGTAATGCGGAAATAAGATGAAAATCCTGGGCATTGATCACGGTAACGCACGGATCGGAGTGGCAATCAGCGACCCGACCGGTTCATTTGCACGTCCCTTAAAAATCGTGAAACACATCTCCCGCGTTGAAGACGCCACGAGTATCGCTGAGATTGCTAAAGTTGAAGATTGCCAGGCGATCGTGGTAGGGATACCGTTGGATGCTGACGGAAGTATGGGACCAAGAGCTCGGTCTGTAAATCGTTTCATTGAAGAACTACAGACTCACACAGCTTTGCCTGTAATCGCCTGGGATGAATCGCATTCGACCCAACAGGCTTTGTCAGCCTCAATTGCCCGTGGAGAGGGAAAGAAGAAACGACAGGCTGCGATGGATGATCAGGCAGCTGCCATCATTCTTCAGGATTACCTCGACAACCACTGCACAGAAACAGTAAGTGCGGTTGACCTATGACCCGAAAACGCAGACAGGCTCCAATCCTTCCAATTCTTATCTTCCTGATGGCAGTTAGCGTGGTGATCTTCATGATGTATGCTGTTTACAGCAATGGCAAGGTTTTGGGAGCACCTGGGGATAATGTGAGCCTGCTAAACAATCTGCGTTATTCCATCCGTCTTTTCAGAAATCTGGATTCACTTCAACAACCTATGGAATTTTCTGATCTTCCTGAACGCAAATTCACGATTTCAAACAGCGATAACGCTCTAGATGTTTGCTATAAACTGGAATCTGAGCAATATGTCTTTTCAGCAGTTGGAACTTGCGACTTTTTGACCTACAAAGGTAAAGACCGAACGCTCAGTCCTGGAACTTATACAATTCCCAGCGGTTTGAACGCGATTCAAGTGGCAAATTTTATTGCAGAAAATTCCAACCGGGATATTCAGTTCACAATTTTTCCGGGCTGGCGTCTGGATGAAATTGCGGCAGTGATCGATCAACTAGGTCTTGAGTTTAGTGCAGAGGAGTTTCTAACTATTGCATACGCTCCAACCGCTGAACTTGCACAAGTCATCAATCTGCCTTCCCAAAAGTCACTTGAAGGGTACCTGCACCCAGGCTTCTACAGTCTGAAACCGACAATTTCTCTGGAAGAATTCATCTTGCAATCAATTAACCGGACAAATTCTATAATTCAAGAGGCTGACCAATTGCTTAATGCCCAAAGTTCCAGGGTAACGACAAGTGAATTAATTACATTGGCTTCAATAATCCAAAGAGAAACACTCGAAAGTTCAGAAATGCCTACTATAGCGTCTGTTTTCTTCAACCGCCTGGCAATTGGAATGAGGATGGAAACGGACCCAACCGTACAATATGCACTTGGTTTTGATTCTGCCACGCAAAGCTGGTGGAAATCCCCCCTGACTTATGCTGATTTGACGGTCGAATCCGACTATAATACCTACCAGGTACAGGGTTTGCCGCCCGGACCTATTTGTAACCCGGGACGTGAGGCAATTTTGGCGGCATTTGCACCTGAAGATACAGCTTATTATTTCTTTCGTGCGAAATGCGATGGAAGCATGACACATAATTTTGCTGTAACTTATGAAGAACACCTGTCAAACGGGTGTGAATAAAGGAGGAATTATGATTGTTTTAGGAATCGATATTGGTGGTTCTGCCACAAAAGGCGCTCTGGTCGATACAGAAACGGGAAAATTAGTTTCAGAACGGATTCGACATAAGAGCGACAAAACAAAGAAACCCAAAGAGATCGTTAAAGATATCCGCAACATTGCCAAAGAATTGAACTATTCTGGCATTATTGGTGCTGGTTTCCCCGGGATTGTCAAAAATGGTGTGATCGGGACTTCCGTAAATCTACATAAAGATTGGGTGGGAGCCAACCTTGCCAAGATGATCGAAGACCAGATGGGACACAAAGCTTTTGTGCTGAACGATGCAGACTCAGCCGGTTTAGCTGAGATGCGATTTGGCACTGAAGAAGCCCAAAATGCATCTGTGATCATGTTTTTGACCATCGGCACCGGGATTGGTACAGCATTGTTCGTCGAGGGTAAATTACTGCAAAACACTGAATTAGGGCATATGTCGCTTGGAAAATATACAGTTGAGGAGCACTCCTCAGCTGCAGTAAAATCCAGGGAAAAATTGACCTGGAAACAATGGGCTGTACGCTTCAACGAAGGACTAAAAGCGTATGAATTTCTGCTAAGCCCGGATCTTTTTATTCTGGGTGGCGGGATCAGCAGCCGCTTTGAGAAATATTCGAAGTATTTGACCGTGGAAACCAAAGTTATTCCTGCAAAACTTGAAAACCTGGCTGGGATCATTGGTGCCGCGGTTGCAGCACAAGAAAAACTGATTTGATTTCTGGACTTGGTCAATAAAGCAGGTAAGATTTGATACCTGCTTTTTTTCTGCCACTAACGATGTTGATGTATTGAGATTTGATCGCACTAAACCTTATAAAAGCGAATATGGACATGGATAAAACCTCAAAAAGACAATCACCTTACTTGCTCCTTGTGGTTGGAGTTATCGCAGTCTCAACTGCGGCGATCATGATCAAGGTAGCCTTGTCTTCCGCCAGCCCGATCGCCGTGGCATTTCACCGCCTGTTCTTTTCTGCAATCATAGCCATTCTGATTCTTTTTAGTACAAAAAAACAGGCAAAGATAGAAATCAGCAAAGATTTGCTTGGTTTGCTTATTTTATCCGGCGTTTTATTATCTCTTCATTTCGCTGCCTGGATCTGGTCTTTAGACTTGGTTTCAGTAAGTAGTTCAGTAATTTTCGTCACGACATCACCCTTGTGGGTTGGATTACTCTCACCATTAATCCTAAAAGAAAGGGTTCCCGGACGTTTCTACGTGGGTGTGTTGTTTGCTTTAGCTGGTGGTTTGCTTATCGCGCTATTGGGGAACAACAGTGATGGCTCGAATACCTTACCCGGACTTCTCATGGCGCTTTTCAGTGCCTGGATGGTTGCTGGTTACCTTCTTATCGGACGAAAAGTGGCTGGAAAATTGTCCACCGAGCTATATGTAAGCATCGTTTATTCTATTGCTGCCATTGTCTTAGGCACCCTGATGTTGTTCATCGAAAAAGGCTACCAGTCCTATTCACCCAGGATTTACCTGATATTTCTTCTTCTGGCATTGGTTCCACAAACGCTTGGTCATACCTCTTTCAACAAAGCGTTGACACACTTCCCAGCCCGAACACTCTCTCTAGCGCTGCTTTTTGAACCGGTAGGCTCGAGCCTTTTAGCGATTTTGTTTTTAAAAGAATTACCGTCTTGCGTTGAAATCGCTGGCGGTATTCTGATATTAATTGGATTATTTATTGCGCTGAGCGCTAAGACTAATGAGGTTTGACGCCATCACCGCGATGAGACTCAAGCCATTGCGTATAACGGATTTTTTCTTCTATAGATAACCTGCTGTAGAGCAAATTCATCCGGCGAATTTTAGCATTTAAAGCAGAAGTCAATGCGTCTGGTTTCATGCGCCACTTCCAGTTTCCGGCAGTTGTTCCTGGCAGGTTGAAGCGGGTCTCAGCTCCAAGACCAAGAAAGTCCTGTATTGGTGCAACCGCAAACCGGGCGACCGACTGCCAGATCGCTATGATCATGGCTTCAGCCACCTCCTCTGCCAATTCAAAATGTAGATAGTCCTTGCAAAATTGTTGTTCTGATTCAGTGGCATCGTCAAACCAACCACGCGCAGTGTTATTGTCGTGGGAACCGGTATAAGCGAAGCAGTGAACTGGATAATGATGTGGAAGGAAATCATCTTCCGGATCACCTGTGAAACCAAACTGCAGAATTTTCATTCCAGGCAATTCAAAACTGTCTCGTAGTGATTCAACGTCTTCTGTAATGACCCCTAGGTCTTCTGCGATAATAGGGAGCGCAGGAAAATTCCGCTTCAGTTCGTTAAAGAGCTCCACAGCAGGTCCAGGAACCCATTCGCCCTCAATTGCCGTCGTGTTGCCATAGGGAACATGCCATGCGGCAGCAAATCCTCTGAAATGATCCAGGCGAACCATATCCACCAGCTCAAGAGTTGCACCCAAACGGGAAACCCACCACTCAAATTTGGTTGCAATGTGGTATTCCCAATCGTAAAGTGGGTTGCCCCATAATTGACCCGTGATAGAGAAATAATCTGGCGGCACTCCCGCTACAAAGGTTGGATTCAGATTTTCGTCGAGTAAGAAAAGTTCTGGTCTTGCCCAGACATCTGAGCTATCCAGCGAAATCACAAAGGGCATGTCGCCAATAATTTCAACCTTTCTCTCGACAGCGAACGCTTTTAAACGCAGCCACTGCCTGAAGAAGAGAAATTGGTTGAATTTGTGTTTCAATATTTTATCGGCAAGAGTTAGTTTTGCCTCTTCAATTGCCGCAGAATCCCTGGTCTTCAGAGGTTCAGGCCAGTCAACCCAGGGGTGCAGATCCTGTGTTTCTTTGATCGCCATGAACAAGGCATAATCTTCAAGCCAGGCTTTTTTCTCTTCACAGAAATTTTCGAATTCAGTTCGAAGTCTCGGGTCGTCTTTTTTTGCGAAAGCCTCATAGGCTTTGTTCAACAGATTTGTCTTCCAATCAATTGCCGGTCCATAATCAACTTCCTCTAATGGAAAATCAGGTCTGTCTTTGAGATCAGCACTGGAGAGCAGTCCATCTTCAAACAATAACATTGGATTTACAAGGAAGGGGTTGCCTGCAAAAGCCGAAAAGCATTGATAAGGTGAATCCCCATAACCTGTTGGACCAAGGGGCAAAATTTGCCATAATTGTGTGCCGCTTCTGCTCAAAAAATCAACCCAGCGATAGGCTTCGGGACCAAGATCTCCAATCCCATCGGGTCCAGGCAGACTGGTAGGGTGGAGTAAAATGCCTGATTTTCTGTCTGTTTCCATGAAAGTTAATCCTTAATCAAAGTGATTTGTAAACATCCAAATATTTCATCGCAGAAGTTTTCCAACGGAAATCTGCGGTCATCGCGTTTCTTTGCATTGATTGCCAGGTCTCCTGATCCTCAAAGGTATCCAAAGCCAGGCTCAGACTCTGGACCAATCCAGCAGTTGTTTTCTCAGTGTACAGGAAACCAGTTGCGCTCTGTGGATCTGCTGAGTAATCCTTGATTGAGTCAGCAAGACCTCCCGTGGCAGTTGCCACAGGCAGATTACCGTACCTCATGGCAAACATCTGTGAGAGACCGCAAGGTTCGTAGAGCGACGGCATCAGGAAAATATCACCAGAAGCATAGAGAACACGCGCAATCACGTCATCATACTTGATAAAGCAGGCTATCCGATCAGGGTGCTGCTCCGCAAGTTTCCGGGCTCTTTCTTCCAATTGGGGACTTCCGGAGCCTAACAAGGCGAACTGCCAGTTTTGATCGATCAGCTGCGGTAACGCATCCAATATGGCAGGCACTCCTTTTTGTTCGGAGAGACGGGTGACAATTGTCAGCAAGGGGATCGTCTCATCTACCTCAAAATTAAGTGCTTTTTGCAGGTCGAGTTTGTTTTTGACACGTTCAGATAGCCGTTCGATATCGAAATTGTGTGAGATGGCTTCATCGTCAGCTGGATTCCACTGATCCTCGTCAATTCCGTTCAGAATTCCTAAAACCTTATCAACATGTTTTTGGAGATATCCTTCCATACCACAGCCATAATCTGGTGTGAGAATCTCGCGGGAGTAGCCCGGAGAGACAGCAATAATTCTGTCTGCAGATGCAATTCCCATCGGCAGTGGCGTGAACTTTGCCCAGTCTGGCAAGTCGGGGTCAGTGCTGGCTGTAAAACCAAGCAAATTCATGGCATCCTGGGATCCCCAGCCGTTGTACGGTAAATTGTGGACCGAAAGAACGGTTTTGATACCAGCAAAGAAGGGATCGTCTTTGTAGGTTGTAGCAAGAGCGTGGACAGCCAATGCTGTGTGCCAATCGTTGGCATGCAGGATATCTATTTTCCAATCCAGGTAGCGCAGTGCTTCCAGCAGAGCAAGCGAAAAACTGGCGTATTTCATACCGTCCAGCTGCCAATCTCCGTGGTAAACAGGTGAGTCATGATTGATATATGGATTGTCAATCAAATAAACCGGCACCTCATCAATAACGGAGATAAACAACTCGCAACTTAACTGTTGGCTGTTTGCCTGGAAAGAAAAATCACCAATCTTTTTGTTAGGTGGATTTTTCGCCTTGACAACAGCATGAAAAGGCATGATGGTGCGTATGTCGATGTCGTCTGGAAAGTTTTGAAGAAGCGAGGCCGGCAGCGCGCCAGCTACATCGCCTAAACCTCCCACTTTGGCAAATGGTGCTGCTTCTGCACTTGCAAATAGGACCTTGATTTTTCCAGTTTTGTCGGTCATCTATACCTCACGATTCTCTTAATCGTCTTTCGACCATTTGAAGATAGTCTTCTGTAACAAGTTCAGGGTCAACAACACCTAATTTATTGAAAAGAGCAATGATCAGAGCCGATTTTTGGTCAGCATCTTCGCGACTCCAGGTGCGGCTCTTGATTTCGAGGAATTTTCCTAATTGGGGTTTGATGAGCGTATCAAGATTTACGAAGAACTCAGTGCCTTCGAACTCGATTAAGAAACGCAGACGATCTTTTTCAATTTCAATCGATTTTGATGGTTTGAAGTACTCAGTATAGAAACGTAAACTATGTGTTGCAGGAGCATAATATCGCGTCCTGGAGAGTAAAACGTTTTTGGTGTGATAGCTTTCTTCATCCATTCTCTCACCGATCAGAGTCAGTCGCGATCGAACATTGGATATCTTGCCTTTTTGGTCCAGAAACTCATCTTCCCTGTAGCGAAGGCGACCTTGTTTGTCATCCTCAAACTCAAAATAAGTATCAAATTCATGATAGTGACGCCTGCGCAAGATCTTTATATCTTCATCAGCCAAAGCGTCAATTATGGCGCTTCTGTCGTCGATAAGAACTTTCGCTTGAATCTCAAAACTCTCTTCCTCAGCTGCGCCGCCTATGGCGATCAGTTTGGAGTAGACTGACTCCTCACGTCCAGTCAAGAACTCATCGATGTCATGGGCTACTACCTTGGCTTTTGCAATTAATTCATCCTCATTCAGGGTCAAAAGTTGTCTATCTCTCATCAACCAGTTCCCATTAACCATCACATCACTTACATCCGTTGCCTTGGAAGCGTAGATGATTTGGGCGAAGATATTGTCTGGATTGCGATGAAAACGAGGCTGATTGTGAACAGGGCTCAAGTCCAGGAGGATCATATCTGCGCGTTTTCCAATTTCCAAGCTGCCAGTAATGTCTCCCAGGTGGATCGCTTTCGCACCAATACTAGTCGCCATAGCGACCACTTGTTTGGCTGGTAAGGCAGTGGGATCTTCGGCAGTGGGTTTTGCAATAAAGCTGGCAAGGCGAATTTCTTCGATGAAATCCAAATCGTTATTGGAACCTGAACCATCCGTCCCAATACCAACATTGCAGCCAAGTTCCATCATTTTTGCGACAGGAGCAAAACCAGATGCAAGCTTAAGATTTGAAGAAGGATTGTGGGCTATACCCGCACCAGCGTGCATCAGGGAGCGGATTTCGCCTTGATCAATGTGCACACAATGAGCGGCTATCAAGCGTGTGTCCAGCATGCCATATCGTCTTATGTAAGGTACTACTGGAATACCATGCTCGTTGCGCATAGTGTCTACTTCATCAGCAGTTTCAGAAACGTGGAAATGAACGATCGTATCAGTATCCAAGGCTAATTTCACGACAGCTGTCAGAACCTCAGGCGTGCATGTGTATACCGCGTGCGGGGCAATCGCAGGAACAATCAGGGAATGACCTTTCCACTTGTCAATCAAGGCGCGACAATTATCGAGGGCTTCCTCAAAGGATGAAGCGTCTGGGGTGGGGAATTTCATAACGGTCTCACCAACCACCGCGCGCATACCTGCTTCAGCTGCTGCTTCTGCCACATCGTCTTCAAAGTAATACATGTCATTGAAGGTGGTTACGCCAGATCGGATCAATTCTGCACAAGCGAGTTTAGTTCCAAGGCGGACAAATTCAGGAGATACAAATTCTCTTTCAACCGGCATCATGTAACCCATCAGCCAGACATCCAGACGGAGATCATCAGCTAATCCACGCAGCAAGGACATGGGAACATGGGTATGGGTGTTGACCAGACCGGGCATCAAAACTTTGCCACCACAATCTATGACCTCGTTGGCTTCGTACTTTTCAAGTAAAAGCTTTTCGTTACCTACGTCAACAATTTTTTCCCCTTGAATTGCTACAGCACCTGGTTCATAGATGCTATAGACCGAATCCATGGTTAACACAATGGCGTTTTTCAGTAAAGTGTCAATGGTTTTCATCATTTTCCTTTCAACTCATTCAACTTAACGCGAACCTGGTCGAGACCAACGTTCAATGCCCAGCGTCCGGCATCTCCGGGCGGACCGCTATAAATGCGATTATATTCCTCTAAGTTTTGGGCATGCAACAAAGCAACATAGAGCTCACGTCGCTCATCTTTGGGTGTGAGCTTGACTGCAAGAACAAAGTCTGCCTGTTTTTTATCACGATACTCGTACATCAGCGTTTTAAAGGTGTCATGTGTAATGTCAACATCTAACAGCTGACCTGATAACGATTCAGAAGAGAGATGTTCAGCCAGAGCATTGTATATTTGTGAGTCTGTGCCGACTTCGAGCACACAAAGCGTCTGGTTATGTTCTGATAACGCAGCGGCAACGACCGATTGGATGGTATCTTCATTCTCACCAAAAATGCTGCCTTCCAATTTCTCATGAATTTCGCGCAGAACTGGCAGCATCATCTGTTGTGCTTCTTCCGTTGAGCGGGCTTTTGCAGTAACTCTCACATCTGTTTGACCAGGATGGGCGAGCAAACCCACGGTTGGATTGTCCAGCTTTTCCAAATCGCCAATGATTTCGTCAATGCTGGATTCACCCATGGATATAGTGTGGATAACCCAGGGCAAGATGATCTCATCCTCTAATTTGTAGCGTTTTTTCAGGTAATCGACCACGAAAGTTTTCATGATGTGTTCCATCTCGCGGGGGACACCTGGAAGTGAAATCAGTGTTTTAAATCCCAGTTCGACAGAAAAGGCAGGTGCTGTACCGACGTCATTGCGTATAGCAGTTGCAATCGCAGGGATGTAGGCCTGTCGCTTATTATTTTCTGTGGGTGTGCGATTAAAGGAATGGAATCGTTGGAGGATCTGTTCCCACAATTCGGGTTTGTAAACTAATTCGACATTAAAGGTGTCAGCCACAGCCTGGCGGGTAGGATCGTCAACAGTCGGACCTAAGCCACCGGTAGTGATGACAACATCTGCCCGCATCAAGGCTTCCTGCAAGGTTGCTGTAATGCGTTTCATATTGTCTCCCACAGTCGTGAGACGGTAAAGATCTACCCCTATGTCGCGTAATGCGCGCGCAATGTAACGAGAATTTGTGTCCTGAATTTCACCTAAGAGTAGTTCGGTGCCGATAGTTACGATTTCTGCAACAGCCATTGGATTCCTTTTGGAAATTATTGATCCCCACATTTGGGATAGTCTGTCTATTTTATCTTAAAATCAACTTTTTTTGGCTGTAGGTGTACCTTTAGATGTAGGTTTAACGAGGTTATACTTTGATTATGAGAACTGATGGCAAATATCGTAAAAAACTTGGAGCTTGGGGTGAGAGCATTGCCCTGGATTATTTGATGAAAAAGGGATATGAACTTATCGAAAAGAATTATCACACCCGCTATGGCGAAATCGACTTGATCATGAGAAAAGATGGTCTATTGGTGGCTGTTGAGGTGAAAACACGTAAATCAAACGCATTTGGAATTGCGGAATATAGCATAAACCGAAAAAAGTACAAGGCAATTCAAGCATCGATGTTTGTTTACTTTGAAAGCCATGAGGATCTCAATCCGGAGTGGCAGTTGGATATCCTGGTGATAGAGAAAAATTCACCTGGAGCACCGGAAATTTTCCACTACGAAAATATTTCTCTGGATTATTTGAATGAGTGAACCAAAACCTAAACTGGTTATGTTGATAGGTCCAACCGCTTCTGGTAAAACCGGATTGGCAATTCGGCTTGCGCAAGCAATAAATTCCGAAATCATATCCGCAGATTCCCGATATCTTTACCGTCAATTAAATATTGGCACCGCTAAGCCGACGCCAGAGGAGTTAGCAGAGGTTCAACACCATCTGATCAATTGTGCCGATTTGGAACAGCCCTGGAGCATTGGTGAATACAAAGAGAAGGCGGAAAATCTCATCTTCAACCTGAACGCCGAAGAAAAATTACCAATATTGACGGGCGGAACCGGTCAATATATCCGGGCTATCAGGCAAAATTGGCAAATTCCGGAGCTTGAGCCCGATGAGCGCATGCGATCAGTGCTGGAAGCCATAGGAAATGAAATCGGTTTTGAGAAGTTGCATGAAAATTTGGGGATTTTGGATCCTGAAGCAGCCAGTTTTATTGATTATCGCAATCATCGCCGAACAGTAAGGGCACTTGAGGTTATTTTCAAGACCGGTATCCGTTTCTCACAAATTCGATCGAAAGAAACTTCACTTTTCGATTCCCTGATCATTGGATTGGAATGGAATCGGGAAGAGTTGTACCAACGCATTGACGCTCGAATCGATCAAATGCTAAAAGAAGGTTTTTTGGATGAAGTGCGCGATCTTTTGGACCGTGGATACAAAGAAGATTTGCTCAAAATGAGAGTAATTGGATATAGTGAACTGATCTCATTTCTTGATGGCGAAATCAGTTTGGAAGACGCGCTGGTCCTAATAAAACGAAACACTCGCAAATATGTTCGGCGCCAGGTGAATTGGTTTAAACCTTCAGACCCCGAAATTCATTGGTTAAATGCACAAGATCCAGACATCTTGGAAAAAATGCTGGATCTTGTAACGATTAGATTCGGTAGTATCTAAACTGCATCCAGATAGGGGATGCCCTGATTTTTCTCGTTTGGAGCCGGGAAGAGAGCTTCGAACTCTTCTTTCGAAAGCGTTTCAACTTCCAGTAATTTCTCGGAAATTTCGATCAATTTGTCTTTGTATTTGAGCAAGATTTCTTTTGCAGTATTGTAGGCATAATCGACCAGTGTGTGAACTTCTTCGTCGATCGTCTGCGCTACCAGTTCAGAGTAGTCGCGCTGTTCAGAGATTTCGCGACCGAGGAATACAAGTTCTTCCTTCTGGCCATAGACCATAGGACCAAGTTTCTCACTCATTCCTAATCGGGTTACCATACGACGAGCCAGTTTTGTGACTCGCTCGATGTCATTAGACGCACCAGAGGTGATGTCGCTGAACATGATTTCTTCAGCAGCCCGCCCGCCGAGCATGGTGGACATTTCTGAGAGCAGCATCTTTCTGGATTCAAGATATTGATCTTCAAGAGGAAGCGAGAGGGTAAAACCTCCAGCCATGCCGCGTGAAATAATCGATACTTTTTGAACCGGATTTGCTTCAGGCAGGACGCTGGTAACGATTGCATGACCAACTTCGTGATAAGCAATGATTTTCTTTTCTCTCGGATTCATCAATTGGCTCTTGCGTTCTGGTCCGGCGATAACACGTTCGATCGATTCCTCGAATTCATCACGTGTAATAATCTTCTTATTTCGCCGTGCGGCAAGAATTGCGGCTTCGTTGACAAGATTTTCAAGATCCGCACCGACAAAACCTGGAGTTGAACGGGCAATTTCGCTCAGGTCCACTTTAGGATCAACCGGTTTACCCTTGGTGTGCACTTTCAAAATCGCTTCGCGACCATTTTTATCTGGCTTGTCCAACATGACACGTCGGTCAAAACGACCAGGACGCAGTAAAGCGGGGTCAAGAATATCGGGGCGGTTTGTCGCAGCGATCACGATAACGTTTGTATCTGTTCCAAAACCGTCCATCTCGACCAGAAGTTGGTTGAGAGTCTGTTCGCGTTCGTCATGGCTGCCACCAAGCCCGGCACCACGATGACGACCAACGGCGTCGATTTCGTCGACAAAAACAATACATGGAGAGTGCTTCTTAGCTTCGTCAAACAAATCTCGCACGCGGCTGGCACCTACGCCAACGAACATTTCAACAAATTCTGAACCAGAAATGGAGAAGAACGGAACGCCTGCTTCACCAGAAACGGCTTTTGCCATCAAGGTTTTACCTGTACCTGGTGACCCCACCAGCAAAACGCCTTTTGGAATGCGAGCTCCGAGTGCAATAAATTTTTGGGGTTCTTTGAGGAACTCAACTACTTCCTGCAGTTCTTCTTTGGCTTCGTCTACGCCAGCAACATCTACGAATGTCACTGTGGGGTGTTCACCCGTCAGCATTTTTGCACGGGATTTACCGAATGACATTGCGGCATTGTTTGAGCCTTGAGCCTGACGGATAAAGATGTAGAAAACTGCTCCCATCAAAATGAATGGGACAAAGTTAATCAGTAGAGTAGCAGCGTTTGCCCAAAATCCAGGAAGAACCACTTCAATTTTAAGGTTTGGGTCGCGCAATTTTTCAGGTGATACGCCTAATAGTGTTAACTCTTCAATCAGACTTGTATTCGGGTCTTTTGCGGTTGTGGTAGCGGCCCGGTTGGTTACATCACGATAGGTAACAAAGATGTCATCACCTTTGATTTCAATTTTTCCAACCAAGTCAGCTTCGATGTCAGCCGCGAGTTGGTTGATCGGGATCGGCTGTGATCCAAAAGCTTGTTCCTGGAAGCCATAAAAGACCATCGCGACGATCGAAAAGAGCAATAACGCCGAGATGAAAAAAGATTGGTTACGAGATTTCAATTGTGCCTCCGTTTAGCGGGGTTTCCCGCTGGATAGTGATTATACCAACAAGCATGATAGGTTTGGTCGCTTGAACAGACCGAAAGAATAATTTCTGATGATATTCTGATATTAACTCAGGTTATCAATATCATGGCAATGACCACAACCGATATTGGGATCGCTTACCGATTGGTGCGTTTTTGAGCACCAGGCTTTTACTTTTATCCTTTTTTTGAAAAGAAATTTACTAATAAAAACTGAGTAGACCAAATGTTGACAGGAATTATTACGTAAATAATCGGGCAATGGGCAACCTGAACAAAGCTCGGAAGTCCAAACTTTTCTTTCTTCAGGACTGCTCAAAGCCCGGCATTCTTCAAAATTGCGTCCGCGATAATAGTCCCCGTAAAAGAACTTACATTCGCGTCCGTCTGGTATTCTCATCAAAATTTTGCCTTACTAAACCCGGGTTACATAATCCCCAGTGCGAGTATCGACTCTGATGACGTCTCCTGAAACCACAAAAGAAGGAACCTGGACCTTCAAACCGGTATCAGTAACGACATGCTTGGTCAATCCAGTGGCGGTGTTGCCTCGTGCGGCTGGTTCTGCTTCAACTACTTCCAAATCAACCGTGGTGGGCAATTCGACGTCTAAAGGTTCGTTTCCAAAGTAAGTTAGCTTGACTTCCAAGTTTTCTTTTAGAAAACCATCATATTCCATTACCAACGAAGCAGGAACTGCAGGCTGCTCAAATGTTTCCATATCCATAAAATAAAAGAAATTATCATCACGATAAAGGTATTGGACGTTGTGATAGTCCAGGCGAATATCCTGAACCCGATCGCTGGATATAAAAGTCATTTCCAGTGTGTTGCCTTTGCGTAAATCGCGTGCTTTGATGCGGATGGTGGCACTGCCTCTTCCCGGCTTATTGTGAGAATATTCCAGTACTTTATAAAGGGTGTTATCCAGTTGAAAAGTAACACCTTTTCTTAGTTCATTAACTTCAATCATACAAAACCTCTTTCATTCTTGAAACTTAGCCCACGAATTATAGCGCAACTCGCGATGGTTTACAATCAATTTCGGTTGTTGATCGATCAACAAGATATAAATAATACGGAAATGTGTATCCCATTTTCTATATTTAGGTTATAACAACTACATTATGACAAGAATTCAATTGTCGCTGGAGGCTTTATGCTAAAAATTTTAGATGTCAACACTAAATCACTTCAAAAAGAATTCGTCGATTTTCAGTACAAGTTATACGAAGATTGCCCACAATTTGTACCGCCATTCAGGTCAGACATTTTTATGATGATGAATAAAAATAAGCATCCATTTTATGATCATTCTGATTCGGACTTCTTTATTGCTAAACGTGATGGCAAGGTGGTGGGCAAAATTGCTGCTCTAGAAAACAAACCATTCAACGAGTACCATCAATGCAAAGATAGCGAGTTTTATCTGTTCGATTGTGTTGATGACCAGGAAGTTGCTAATGCGCTTTTCGATAAAGTGTCTGAGTGGGCAAAAAACAGGGGATTGACACGCATTGTTGGTCCTAAAGGTTATGGTCCCTTAGATGGTTACGGCATATTGGTAGAAGGTTTTGAACACCGCCAGATGATGAATATGATGAATTATAACTACCCCTATTACCAGAGGTTAGTTGAAAACTATGGCTTCGTAAAAGAAGTAGACTTTGTTTCCAGTTTCCTGGCTCCCCAGGATTACGTCCTTCCAGAAAAGATCAGCAAAGCAGTCGACATCGTTAAGAAACGCGGAAAATTAAAGGTAATGCACTTTACCAATAAAAAACAGATATTGGAATGCAAATACAAGTTGAAAGAAGCTTATAATCGCGCTTTCATTAATAACTGGGAATACTATCCGCTTTCAGATCGGGAATTGGATTATGCCGTCGACAATGCGATTCAGTTTGTGATACCGGATTTGCTCAAGCTAATCCAGAATGACAAGGACGAAGTTGTTGGTTTTGTTCTCCCTTTTCCGGATGCTTCGGCAGCAATGCAAAAAAACAAAGGTCGGCTTGGTCCGATCGCGATTATTCGTCTTCTCCGGGAACTTAAAACTACTCAATGGCTCGATTTTAATGGTATTGGCATTTTGCCAGAATACCAGGGAATGGGCGGCAATGCCTTAGTCATGGATTCCTTATTGAAAGCTGCGCAAGCCAACAAGCGCTTTATCAATTCGGAACTGACCCAAGTTGCTGAAACCGCTGTTCAAATGCGAAAAGATCTTGATAATTTGGGCGTTAAATACTACAAAAATCACAGGGTCTACAAAAAAGAGCTTGATTAGAAGAAAACAGGTTAAGAAAAAACTGCTGGAACTTCAGCAGTTTTTTGATATTAACAGTAAAATAAAGAGCGGGTGATGGGATTCGAACCCACGAATGTTAGCTTGGGAAGCTAATGCCTTACCACTTGGCAACACCCGCGTGAGGACATTATTTTACCCTTATTTTAAAATATTGCACAGAAAATTATGGTAAAAAGAGCAACCACTGAAGCAGAACAGTTTGTAAAAAGCAGGAAAAACTCCTTCCTGGCAGCATTTCAAGGATTAGCTTTTGTTTTTAGAACCCAAAGGAACGCCTGGATCCACTTAGCCGCTACCGTCATCGTGATTGTAATCAGCGCTATTCTGCAACTCGAGATAACGGAATGGATTACTCTATTGCTGGTGATCGGTTTAGTCTGGTTGGCTGAATTTCTGAATACTGCTTTTGAGGTAACCGTAGATCTTGCCAGTCCGGAAGTACATCCTCTTGCAAAAATCAGTAAAGACGTTGGAGCCGCCTCCGTTTTATTAGCCGCGATACTGGCGGTGATTATTGGAATTCTGATTTTAGTACCCGCAATCTTAGAAAAAATTAATATTCTTGATTAATCTTTGCCGTTGTAATTCAATTAAAACACTGTATACTAGACAAATAAATACTTAGGAAATCATTGGAGGAATGAATATGTTTGAAGAACCGATTAATGTCACTGATGCCGCTTTCGAAAAGACAGTATTAGGAAATACACTTCCCGTTATTGTGGATTTTTGGGCCCCCTGGTGTGGTCCTTGCCGAATGGTAGCCCCAACCCTCGAAAAAATTGCCAAAGAATATGCTGGAAAATTGGTGGTCGCAAAAGTAAATACGGATGAAAACCAGGAATGGGCCGGTAAGTACGGCGTCCAGGGAATCCCCACCATGCTTATGCTCAAAGACGGAAAGATCGTTCATCGTCAGGTTGGCGCTCTGCCTGAACAAATGCTGAAAGATGTTGTTGATCAATTTTTAGAAATCGCCCAAGGCGGCTAAAAAATTAAGTTGGCATAATAAGAGCCGCTAATTGCGGCTCTATTAATTTAATTTTTGCAAAGAGTTAACTGTTGGTTGTTACAGTCTGTTTTCGGATGATATCCGCACCGAGCGATTGCAGTTTTTCGTCGATACGCTCATAACCCCTATCAATTTGACCAACATTGCGTATAGTAGACTCGCCGTTAGCTGAAAGAGCAGCTAAAACCAGTGCGATACCTGCGCGGATATCCGGGCTATCAAGTTTCTCTGCATTAAGTGGTGTAGGACCGTTCACGATACAGCGATGGGGATCGCACAAGACAATCTGCGCGCCCATGGAAACAAGTTTATCGATGAAGAACATCCTGCTGGGGTACATCCAATCGTGAAACAGAATCGTTCCTTTCGATTGAGTGGCAATAACAATCGCGATGCTCATCAAATCAGTAGGGAAGGCTGGCCAGGGCATCACGCTGATTTCAGGAATCGCATTGCCCAAGTCAGGTTGGATAACTAATTTTTGATTCGACGGCACAAGTATGTCGTCTCCCTCAAAAATCATTTCAACCCCAAGTCTGCTCAAAACAAGCTGGATCATGCGCAGGTATTCGACCCCGGCGTCTTTGATGCGGATCTCTCCACCAGTCACCACTGTTGCTCCAACAAAACTGATCACCTCCAGGTAGTCCGGACCAATGGTGAATTCAGCACCGTGCATATCTTCAACACCCTCAACACAAAGAACGTTTGAGCCGATATTCTCAATTTTGGCACCCATAGCGTTTAAAAGCTGGCAAAGTTGTTGAATGTGAGGTTCTGAGGCGGCGTTTCGGATGTACGTAGTGCCTTTTGCCAGTACAGCTGCCATGATTGTATTTTCAGTTGCTGTCACACTGGCTTCATCTAACAGAATATCTGCACCAATTAAACCATCAGTGGAGAATTCAAAGTAATCCTCATATTCGAATTTCGCACCAAGTTTTTCTAAAGCCAAAATGTGCGTGTCAACGCGTCTGCGACCTATAACATCGCCTCCTGGTGGGGGCAGTTTCAAACCTCCATAGCGGGCTGTCATTGGACCAGCGAGCAAAATAGATGCCCGGATTTGCCGGCACAACTCAGGGTCAAGGTCACCAGGAGTGATGTTGGATGCCTCTATGGTCCAGGTGGAGTTTGTAGGATCTTTTGTGATGGTAACACCAAGACTCTGTAACAATTTTGCCATCGTGCGCGTGTCTTGAATATCCGGCATATTGTGCAGTAAGACCGGTTCGGTCGTCAAAAGACAGGCAGCCATCATCGGAAGAGCAGCATTTTTGTTTCCAGAAGGCCGCATTGTTCCTCGAAGAGGCGTTCCCCCTCTGATGATGAATTTATCCATTTAGATCTCCTTGGTAGTTATTCAGTCAATTATTGGACCTGAAGCAAGAACTTCGGGACCAACATTGTCTTCATATTTTTTGAAATTCTCAACGAATTTTTGGGCTAAGGCTCTGGCTTCCAGATCGTATTTCCCACGGTCCTGCCAGGAAAGTTCAGGATTGAGCACTTTATCAGGCACACCAGGCACTTCGTTCGGAATGGCAATGTTGAAAATCGGGTGAATATGAGTAGGAACGTCATCCAACTGACCCTTCAATACAGCACTGATCATTGCCCTGGTCAGAGGAAGTTTAATACGTTCTCCCACTCCGAAACCGCCACCCGACCAACCGGTATTGAGCAGCCAGACGTGAGTGCCGTGTTGTTCCAGTTTTTCAGCAAGGAGTTTGGCATAGACAGTCGGTTTCAAAGGAAGGAATGGTGCGCCAAAGCAAGTAGAGAAAGTGGCTTCAGGCTTGGTTACTCCACGTTCGGTACCAGCAAGTTTGGAAGTGTAACCGCTCAGGAAGTAGAACATCGCCTGCTCTTTGGTCAACCTTGCTAAAGGAGGCATAACGCCGAAGGCGTCTGCAGTCAGGAAGAAAATGTTCTTAGGCTGTCCGCCCATGCTACCGGGAGCATAATTGCTAATGAAGGTCAGTGGGTAGGATGCCCGTGTGTTTTCAGTGATGGAATTGTCATCAAAATCCGGTTGATTGTTCTCGTCCAAAGGCACATTTTCGAGCAGTGCACCAAAGCGGTTGATCGCTGACCAGACCAATGGTTCGTATTTAGGGTTCAAGCGTATTGTTTTTGCGTAGCAGCCGCCCTCAAAGTTAAAAATCCCATTGTCGCTCCAGCCATGTTCATCGTCGCCGATTAGGGCTCGCGATTCGTCTGAAGAAAGCGTGGTTTTACCGGTGCCGCTGAGACCAAAAAATAAAGCGACATCGCCTTTTTCGCCAATGTTGGCTGAACAGTGAAGGGAAAGAATAGCTCGTTTGGGTAAAACGTAGTTCATCAGGGTGAATACGGACTTTTTGATTTCTCCAGCATAGCGGGTATTCCCTATCAAAACCAGTTTTTCATTAAAATCCATTGCCACCACTGCAGGGGAGCGCAGTCCATCAACATCAGGATCACCAGCAAATCTTGAAGACACTAAAAGTGTGAAGTCAGGGTCAATATGCGGTTCTTCCGAGCTATTGGCAATAAACATGTTTGAAGAAGCCATACTCTGCCATGCCAGGTCAGTGATTACCCGGAGCCTGACAGTATTTTCAGGATCTGCGCCTGCCAAAACATCACGAACATAAATTGTTCCGTTTTGCAATGTGTTTGTAATTTTTTTCTTGAGCTGTTTGAAATTCTCAGAGGTCATCGGTTCAGTGCCGGATGCAAACCAGAGATCAGGATCGCCATTTTCTACCAAGTACTTGTCATTAGGGGAGCGGCCGGTGTAGGGTGAGGTATTTACAACTAATGCGCCTGTATCTGCCAACTTTCCTTCGCCATTCACAAGGGACTCGGTCACCAGTTCCGGGATATTTAGGTTGTATTTAACTTTCTGGACATCACCCAAGCCTAATTTGGTTAACTCAGCTCTCAGTACTTCGTTGATTTGCGACATGATTAGATCTTTTTATCTCCTTTTATTGGTTGTGAAATAAATAAAACGCAGGTTTCCCGTAGATCGATGAGGAGAAATCTGACATTTGCATAGCCGGGAAAAATCCACGGGAGGAAACACCTGAAATCCAGCCTCTGGCTGAAATAGCGTTGAGGTAGGCAGAATAAAATTGGGTCTGAGCGTCCAGGTCGACATTGTGGCTGTTGTAGGTTATGTTTGTGCTGCTGATAATTGAACTAGAATTATTAATTGTGCTCACGGTAGTAGTTGTGAATGAGGCACCATTTAAGCCAAAATATATCGGTTTCTGATTGGTTTCGTAGAAGCCAAAAACGACACTGTCAACGAAACTGCCGACTGTCTCAGTGGTATAAAATGTTGAATTTTGCAGATCAGAATTGAAAAGAAGGTAAAACCCCTGTGATTGCTCATAAAAAGAGTAAGTTTCAATAGATTCAGAGCTTACATCCTGGGCTAATAAGATTTGTCCTTCATAGTATTCATCTATCTTCGTAAGCAAATCAGTCCAGAATTTTTCACTCGTTTTTGGGGTTCCGTAGTTTTCACCTACTGTTGCCATCGCACCTGGGTAGCTGTTGGCAACATCCGGACCGCCCAATATGATCTGATCGGCTTTGATGGCAGTTGCCAGTTTAATTACATGCATCACCATGCGTTCATAATCTGCGTACCACTGCTGCCACCAAATCATCGATTTCATAGAATCAGTCCACCAGGAGGACATATCGGATAGATAGAGAAGTTGGGGGTAAATGGCAACTTTGAGCCCCTCATCACGGGCAGCCATGGCAATCCGATTCAGTTCAGTTGAAGGAATGGTAATTGACGGATCACTGTCTATAAAAGGAAGATCTTTGTTCATCCCAACCTTCCAGGTTGGTGTCAAAATGAGCCAATTAAAACCATTTGAAGAAAGCTGACCTACCATTCCAAACGATGCATTCAAAATGTTGGATGCGTAAACCGGATCAATCTCAACCCCGACCAGAGCTTCTTCATCAAAACTTACCGGAGAATAGGAGTCAGTTGTTTGTGTGCTTGGATCCCAAAGTCTCCAGGCACTTATCTCATCATGAATTTCAGTTATTGTTCCAAGAGTAAATGATCTTGGTGTGGTGTTGGGATAATTTTCTTCCCCGAGAATACAGTCTGCGTTACGGCAATACCGATAAACGATTGGCTCTTCGCTCTCTGAACGAGGGTTGTATACCAACATCCACTGGTTATTCCCCATTGGCCACATCGGGATTGGATTACTCCACGATCCCAGGTTAAACTGGATATATACCTGGTCAGCAGACTCAGAAGTGCCAGGTGAAGTGGCAAAAAACGAGACAGCGCTTTGCTGCGGAACACGCCAGGTTGTGACTGTATCGTTCACTATTACATCTTTATCAGGGACGATAAATTCCCGGACAAAACGGGTTCCATCCTGAGCGCGTTCACTGTTAATGATTGAGTCGCCGAGGGTATATTGATACCTAACGGAACTGCCTGCAAACAAATTGAGTTGAATTACGTATTTACCATCTGAATTTCGAGCCATCAGCGGCATATTCACCGCCATTGATCCATCACCTGTAAGCATATCAGAAAAGGTTTGCCCAAATTGTCGTAAATTGCCCGCCATCCTGACCGGCGCACCCACTGCCTCGTTAGGGGGAGTCATCACAAAGGTCAGCGTAACTTCGGGCAAAGGAATCATGCGGATAATTGCCAGAGTTTCCAGGTTTTCCACCATATTGACTTCTTGTTGAAAGCTTAGATAGCTACCATCAGAAAGTGTAGCAACCAAATTATGTTCTCCAACCGGCAACCCGCGAACAAAGAACCTTCCGTTCATATCAGTTAGAGCAGTTTTGCCGGCAACGTTGATCAGCACATCAGCCAGCGGCGCTTCAGTTTCATCGTCTGCGACTACGCCGTTGAGATCGACCAAAGGCCCGTTGTATACTACTTCCGGCCAACCAGCAATCGCATCGTTCACAACCAGATTTTCTCTTACTACGATCTGTCGGAATGAGAGTGCTGTGCCATCAGGAAGGATTTCGCCAACTTCAATTGGATGAGTCAACGTATATCGGTAAGCTATCGTGGATCCTTGCGGAAGCATGATGCTCAAGCTGAATGTATTTTCGTTTTTGACTAAGCTATAGCGTTCGAGGTTATAACTAACTCCAGAAACAAGGTCGAGAATATCTAGTGAGATTTCATCTTCTTCAGAGAATTTTTGAAAAGGTTGTGCAACAAATTCGACATTAACCAATTTTGATTTGGAAATGTCTGAAAGAAGATTTACATTAGTTAAAGCATCGTCGGGATCTTTAGGTTGGAAGGTCAGTGAGCAACCGGATAATAACCCAATTAAAAGTGTAAGGCTGGTAAGCAGGGAAAATGGTAATGTTTTTTGATTCACTTACTCCTCATCGCGTTTAGTTGATTGAATAATTGTTGTCAGATTTTCTGCCAGACTGCCTAAAACGCCGTTGATAAATCGCGGAGAGGAATCAGTTCCGAACATTTTTGCCAATTCCACTGCTTCGTTGATTCCTACCTTTAAGGGAGTTTTTTTATAAAAAGCTACTTCCCACAATGCCATTCGCAAAATATTGCGATCCACAACAGCAACCTGATCCAAAGGCCACTCAGGAGCATGCTCACTGATTAGAGTGTCCAGCTTTGAAGTATTATCCCTAACACCCGAGATTAATGAACGGGCAAATTGAAATTGACTTTCATCCAGGTTTTGATCAATCGATCTTTCATCGAGTACTTCACCGAGTAAATGATCAGTCAAGTCCAGCTCGAATAAAACTTGCAGTGCAACTATTCTCGCCCGTGTACGTGATTTCATAATCTTTTAAGCTTCGATATCCACATCAACAATATGTACGCTGATATTAGCAACTTCCATGCCAACCATCTCAGTTATTGCTCGGTTTACTTTCTGTTGGATAGTCTCTGCGACAAGTCGGGCGTTGTGCTCGCTGCTTATGATGATGTATAGGTCAATAAAAATCAAGTCATCTTTTACTTCAATTTTGACACCCTCGTTTTCCGGGGAGGGGAGGTGCTTAACAGCAGCCATCCGGCTCACCCCAGGCACTTCCAGTGTTGTTAATTTTGCGATAGTGCTTAATACTGTTGGAGCAATAGTCGTCTTACCGATTGCTTCGGAATTTGAATTTACTGATGGATCATTAGCCATTTTCTTCTTCTTCTTTCTCGCCAGGCAGATATCCAGTTCGTAGAATGCTGTATAAGGAAATCTGATCATCGGTCATTTCGATCTTTTCGTCTTCTTTTCTGATGGCTTCGATTACTTTGGGATAGTCGATTCCTTCAGGCCAACCCTGATCAAAAGCATTTATTGGGTCATCATAGCTTGGTATTGTGCTTTGTGTTTTGAAACCCAACGCTTTTATTACTTTATCAAAGGTCTTACCGTGTTTATCGTACAACTGGATCCAGGCATCCAGTATCACTTTTACAAAATGCGGATCAGTCTCAAATAATTTTTCAGACTCACGTACCAGCAATCGCTTTGGAGCCGTCAGAGGGTTTCGAAAACCACTTACTTTCACCTCGGTTTTCAGGGTCTCAGCTAATGCCTTACGTACTTCATCGCTATAAACTGAAAAATCAGTCAGCACCATTTCGATAATTTCTTGTCGAAACCAGGATTCAATAAACACGTTTATCACGTGTAAAGGTCTGAGTTCGCTCATTTTTATTCCTTTCTATAGGTCAGGTTGACCTAAACCACTAATTAATCCTCTTCGTCATCGAGTTCGTCTTCTTCTTCCTCGATTTCCCAAAGACTTTCAGGTTCCTCATCTTCGTCCCAGGCTTCAATTTCCTCATCATCCCAATCACCAACAGATTCTTCGTCGTCTATAGGTCGATAGGTGAGGCAACCGGCATCCGGGCTGAGATCTATTGCAGCTGCGCTACAGTAACGTTCATCCAGGAACAAACAGTCCAGGTACTTACAGCGAATTTTGGTCATAATCTTCTCCATCACGTGCTAACATTTCGCTCGCATTTTACCTTAGACTGAGTTAAGCGTAAAGCCAGTTTGTCGATTTATCCAGGACGTACTCGAGTAGCCTCAATAACATTCGGCAAGTTTTCAAGTCTTGCCAATACCCGGCTGAGTTGGTTTATGCCGGGAACCTCGAGCACGAGGTTGACTTTTACCACATGTTGGCGGGTCGTCATGGAAAGGTCAATCAGACTCACAGGCTCACTGGATAGGACGCTTGAGATATCGCTGACCAAACCCTGGCGGTCATAGGCAGTAATCTGAAGAGGCACTGGGTAGGTTTGCTGGGCTACTCCCCAGTCAACCTTGATCAGTCGTTCTGTGTCCTTGATACGAAGGGCGTTAGGACAATCCATGCGATGGATGGTGACACCTCGACCGCGGGTGACATACCCGATAATTGGATCGCCGGGCATCGGATTACAGCAATGGGCGAAGTTGTGATCCATTCGATTTAGTCCCATCACGGTAATAGTGTCATCAGATTTTATCTTGCCAGGTGATGAAAGAACCAATTCTTCTGATTTCAAAGAGTCAGCTTTTAGTTCACCAATCCGATTTACCAATTTACCAATCGGAATATCTCCGCAGCCAACACCCACATAGAGGTCATTAATGGTCTTGACACTAAAAGTGCCCAGGAAGAGATTCAGATCAACATCATCAAGTCCAAGACGCTTGAATTCTTTTTCTATAAGTATTTTTCCATGCTCAAGATTCTGTTCACGATCTTGTTGCTTGAACCACTGCTTGATTTTTGAGCGAGAGCGACTGGAACGAACCAATCCAAGGTTTGGATTCAACCAATCTCGGCTCGGTCCGCCTCTGTTTACAGTCAGAATCTCAACCTGATCACCAGTTTTTAGTACGTAGTCCAGGGGAACCAGCTTGCCATTTATCTTGGCACCGCGACAACGGTGACCGATATCTGTGTGTACCTGGTAGGCAAAATCGATTGGAGTGGAACCTTGAGGGAGATCAACCACTTCACCCCTGGGTGTTATCACGTAGACACGATCTTTGAAAGTATCCGTCTGCATACCTTCAAGAAGTTCCTGGTTGTCATCAACTTCCAAACTCCAGGTACGCAAACTGATAAAATTACTCACTTTTTGTTCGTATTTTCCAGAAAGGCGCTGCTTGTTTTCTTTGTAACGCCAATGGGCAGCAACTCCATATTCGGCATTCTGATGCATCTCCCCGGTTCGAATCTGAACTTCCAAAGGCTTTCCGTCTGAATAGATTACGGCAGTGTGCAATGATTGATAGTTGTTTGGCTTTTTTGCTGCAATGTAATCATCAAATTCCCCTGGTATCGGAGAATAATGGGTGTGAATGATACCTAATACTTTATAGCAGGTTTCAACGTCATCCACGATCACACGAACAGCTCTCAAGTCCCGAATTCCATCAAAACTTTTATCTTTGTTCAGCATTTTTCGATAGATCGAATAAATGTGTTTTGGCCGACCTGTGATCTTTGCCTTTATTTCGGATTTTTGAAGTAAATCCAGGAGTGTCTCTATGATCTTATCTACTTCCTCCAACCGTTTGGTTCGACGAAGAGTTAAGTTTTCGGCAATTTCTTTATATTTTTGTGGATTGGTATAGCGAAAGCCAAGGTCCTCAAGCTCCCATTTTATCTGCCAGATTCCAAGACGATTGGCTAAAGGAGCGAAAATATCCAAGGTTTCCTGGGCAATTTTCTTCTGACGATCCGTGGGCAAGGCATTGAGCGTTCGCATATTATGCAAACGGCAGGCTAGTTTGATCACAACGATCCTGACATCATCGCCAATAGCCAGCAGCATTTTTCGCAATATCTCAGCCAGATCTTCGTCGATTTTCATGGCAGAAGAAGAGGGAGTATCTGCCAGAGGTTTTCTTTCATCTAAATGTTGATCTGCTCTGGAAATATAGGGCAGGCTGGTGATCCTGGAAACATCTTCAACGAATTGCGCAATCGTATTGCCAAACTCTTCACGGAGCTGCTTGACCGTGACCCCGCAATCGACAATAACATCGTGTAACAGAGCAGCAGCAACCATTTCAGATATTGCATCCATTTCAAGCAGGATATTTGCCACACCGACCGAATGCGAGAAGTATGGCTGACCATTTGCGCGTGTTTGACCTTGATGGGCTTTTTCGGCAAAACGGTAAGCCTTTTCCACCTGCTCCCGATCAGTATGTGAGTAGGCCTCAGGTAGTTTGCTAAGAAATTGTTCGATTTCCATGATCCTTGTTAATTGTAAGCGAAATCAGGAGGTATGTTAACTAATAGTTAAACCATGGAAGTTTTTAATTTCAGAATTTAAATAAATATTTAGGTCTACATGACCTCTACAAACGATAGAATTTAATGCAAAAACCAAAAAGACCTACTGGTTAAGTCCTGAAAAACTACCTGGTATCGATCTGAAAAAAATTTATATGAGCACGACAAGGCTTGTTACTTAAGCAGCTCTTTGGTCTTGAAGGAGCGGTTATAGCACATCCTCTCCAGGCATTCCTTTTCAATCTGGTTCAAGTCACCACTGATAGTGTTAGCCAGCAATTGACCAACGCCCGGACCGAGCATGAACCCCTGGCCGCACGTACCCGCAGCAATTAAATAGCCGTCAATTCCATCAACTTTGCCAATGATTGGGTTTCCATCTGGCGTCATCGGATAAGTCCCACGCCAGGTTCGTCGAACGCGAATATTTGAGAGAATGGGCATAATATCCACCAGTCTCTGGCATGACATCGGCAGGAACGCGCTGGTATTTTGAGTAAGATTTCCCCAGATTTGGGGGGCAGGGGTAAGACAGAAAATTATTTTTCCGGTCGGGTGTTGATAAAAATAGAAGTTACTGGACCCAGGGCACTCGCGTATATCAACGATCATCGCATCAAACATTGGTTTGACAGGTTCGGTAATGCCGGCTTCGTGCGCATCGGGCTCGATAGGAATATCAACCCCGACCATCTGAGATATCTTGCGTGACCAGCCACCGGCCGCATTAATAAAAGTTTTGCAGGCATAGGCAGCTTTATCTGTCTTGACTTCCTGGATTTGATTGCCTTTCACAACGACTTCTGTCACAACCTCGTTGAAATGGAAATCAGCTCCTGCAGATTGTGCATGCTTCCAAAAAGCGAAACAAGCCTTCAAAGGTGAAGCGCTGCCGTCTTCTGGCGAAAATGTACCCCCGAGCAATCCATCAGGGTTTAAGTGGGTCGCAATTTTTAGATTTTCACTTTTATTGATCCAATTGATGTTTAAACCAAGCGCGCGCTGCTGGTCCAGCAAGCTTTTAAGGGTAGTTTCGATACCGCTGGTATAGGCGACAAAATTGTATCCACCGCTACGCCAGTCGATTTCATCGCCATAGACCTTTTCCCACGTCGAAAAAACCTCGATTGAATTGGTACACAAATAAATCTTGGAAGGATCAGAGTGGGTTGCCCTGATTCCGCCGATTGCATGTTTGTTGGATGCCTGACCAGGGCTGGACAAGGCTTCAATAACCAACACTTTGAAACCAGCTTTCGCTAAATACATGGCAGTGGGTGTTCCGATTGAACCAGCTCCGGCAATGACGACGTCGTAAGTTTTATCTTGGCTCATCGGTTGTCTCCAGCTGCTTCATTTGGGTGTTCAATGAAATCCTTCACAGGAACCTCTACAAAAGCTGGACGGATTGGTGGGTCGGTGACTTCTGCCAGAAGTACACCTTCTGCCGCGAACATTCGCCGGATCAAGTTCAGGCAAGTCTTGCCGCCACAGGCACCCATGCTGGCATGAGTAACGGCTTTGATTTGGTTGATATCCTTAACGCCCATTTTGATCAATTTTCTAATTTCTCCGGCTGTAATCCGTTCACAACGGCAGACATAGGCGTCATCATCTAAATTTTCTGGCATTTCTGAGTCAGGCTCAAAAGCTTTCACAGGGCTGGGTTGTATTACTCGAAAACCAGCAACTTTTTTGGAAATGGCTGCTGGAACCTCGACACTCAACAAACGAGTTCCGTCTTTGTAGCCAGCCACAGTCTTGATTTTTTCGATCTTGAACTTGCCCAGCGGGTTGCCAACCGTATCGGTGACTTCGATTTCGTTACCAACAGCAATCCCAGCAGAATTTTGCTCAACTGGCAGGCTTACCAAGGCTGTCTGACTTCGCTTTCGAAAATCGACCAGGCTTACAGCCAACCCCGGGCAAACGGCCACACACCGACCGCAGCCAATGCATTCATTGGCACGTTCATCATCGAAAAGTGGTAAATGACGAATATCAGTTTCGTCAATGAAGATCAAATCTTTAGGGCATACTGTGGCGCAGGGGTTGCAGGGGATTTCCTGTGTGCAATGAAACACTGGGAAGACGCCATCAAGTTTATCGATATATTGCTCTGGTACTGTTAGTCCGGGCTTGGATTTTAAGATCTCCTCAGTCTCCAACCAGGTACTCGGGATATCTGGAATGTCTTTGCCCAATTTCTTTGCGATCTCGTTTCCAACAATTTTGCCCGAAAAGATCGCAGCTGAGGCTTCTGCAATCTCATTCGCATCTCCAGCTGCGTAAACATCCATGCCGACAGCTTTTGCAACCCGCAAGAATTCATCCACAGGTTCCAAACCGACAGCGATCAGGAGGGTATCGCAATCGTACATCTGTTCAGTGCCTGGAATTGTTTTGAAATTCTTATCGACCGCAGCAATTACTACGGACTCGACCTTGTCTTTTCCCCTTGCTTCTAAAACGGTATGGGATGTGTAAATTGGCACACCTGACCGCACGAGCTTGTCTTTGTGTACTTTGTATCCACCACATTCAGGGGCAGCTTCCACCAGCCCAGCTACGTGGATACCCGCCTGGATGGCATGATATCCTGCAATCAGCCCCACGTTCCCACCACCAATTATGAACAGATTTTCGCAGGGTTTTACTAAATCACGATTAACCAAGGTTTGGAAAGCCCCAGCGCCATATACTCCCGGTAAGGTGTTGCCAGGGAAAGTAAGGCTGCGTTCTCTTGCGCCGGTTGCGACCAAAAGGATTTCAGGCTTTACGTAAACATTTTCTTTTTGATCTCGATACACTGCAACTACATGATCTTCAAAAACACCTATTGCGGTTGAGTTTGTCCAGATTTCTATGCTTGGATAGTCTTCGATCTGTTTTGTCTGAATTTTGGCTATTTCTATCCCGCGGGTGCCGGCGTAAACGGCATTTGATGACCCAAAAAAGCGGTGAGTCTGCAATACCAACTTTCCGCCAAGGTGGGTTTTATCATCGATCAATAAAACTTTGACGCCTAACTTGCCTAGCTCATTTGCGGCTGAAAGTCCGGCTGGACCACCGCCTAAGATTAATACCTCGCACTCATGCAAACGAGGAAATGTGTTTTTCTCTGGGATCGGATCGAAATTTTCTGGTAATCCAGGTAGACCGTCGGCAGGCTGCACCATCATTCCCGCTTTGACCGGTGTCATACAGGCTTTCACAGGCAGTCCATCTGCGATGACCATGCACTGCGAACATTGACCATTCGCACAAAATATACCCTGCGGGCTGTGATCTTTGACGTGATGTCGAAAAACCTGGATGCCCTGGGCAATCAGAGCAGAGGAGATCATTTCGTTTGGTTTTGCGTAAAAAAGTTTGTCTTGCCAGTAAAAAGGTACAGTTGCTTCGCTTTCATCGATCAGAATAGGGTGAGATTTGATTCGATAATCGGTCATAAACTCCTCAAAGGACATTCGGTTTAGTGCTTAATATTACCACCTGATATTTCAGATAGGGGTTTTTTGGATTGAAAGGGGAGTTCGAAAAGGCACAAAGAAATGATTGAAATTTGGATTCTTTATTGGTTTGTTGAAAAGCCAGTTTCTTAGAAAATGAATGCCTGTTGTGCTAATCGTCAAAAATTTCCTGGTACTTCTTATCGAGTTCATCATCCGCCAGGTGGGAATAGCGCTGGGTAACTGCTATATTTGTGTGCCGCGCCAAGACCTGGGCTAATTTGAGATTGCCTGTGCTGCCCAGGATGGTGGTGACAAAGTAATGGCGGAAAGAGTGGGGGGTTATCGTGCCGACCGCCTCTTCCCCGAGGCATTCTCTGACTCTGTCACGAACAATTGCTCGTCCAGTTGTAGTAGAAATTGGTTTAATACTCTTCCCGGCAGCTTTGTCGTGTCTTGCAAAAATTGGAAGAGATGCAAGTGCTTTTCCACCGACTCCATCCAATTCAGCCCGGCTATGCAAGTAATCTTTCATCGCGCTAAGGCTGCGTTTAGAAAATCGTAAAACCGCTTCTTTGTTGCCTTTTCCAATAATGATTGCCCGGCTCTCGTGCCAGTCAACATCACCGCGCCGTAACTTGCAAGCCTCATGAACGCGTAAGCCTGTGTCAGCCAATGTAATCAGAAAAGCCCGATCACGGAGATTGATCAATCGTTCCTCAGTGGCTTCGTATGGTTTGGACACCAGGCTTTCAGCAAAATCGAGCACTTTTTCGATGTCGGTTTTTGGAAATTGCGGCAGGCGAACACCTGGTCTGCGCGTTCGCTGTTTTATTAGAAGCCGTACGCGGGGGAGGTTGACCGGGGCCAGGTTTTCTCCGGCAATGTACTCATACAGGCCAGCTGTGGCGGTTATGTAGACCTGTTCTGTGGCAGGAGAAAAATCTTTTAATGCCCCAGCCATCCAAATCACAGCGTCTTCTGACAGTTCTGATATTTCAGCATCCTCAACAACCAATCGGTTCTTCTGGAGTACCTCACTAAACAAGTGCATCGCATTCGCATAAGTGCGATAGGTATTCGCACTGCGCGAGAGCTTGACTGAATTGAGGTAATTTTGGATGCAATCTACAATTTTCATAGTTGAGGTCTATTCTAGTTCTTATAAATAATGCGCATAGCTTTCAATGATGTTTTTTTTCATTCATTAATTATATACACTTAACCCTTCTCAATTAGAAGTCGATTTCCTCTTAGATCAATGGGTAAAAACATTTCACAATTTCTGTAGGAAAATTTTAGACTTTGTTGTTGAGGTAATTTGTGTAGAGCGGTAAATACTCCTTATTGTATTATTCAATGCACACTAGGTGCAATGTGATTTGGTAGAATGAATTTTAGTAAAAGGAGATGACCATATCGCAACGGCAGCTGTTAGTAGAAATTATGGAAATTCACAAGCGCATCTGGGAGCGGGATTATCCGAAAATGGATAAGATGGAGGCGATCCTAGAGGCCAGCAGACGGATGATCTTCCTTTACTGCAGTTACATGATTTATCAATTGGGGGCTACGATTGAGTTCAACTGCGAGAAGGGTGGTTTGTATTACACCGACAATACGTGGTTCTTGCCGGGATATATGTGATTCAAAGTTTGTTGATGTCTTTTAATCTCTATGTAGAGATTGCAAATCTAAATGATAGAATAAACACAATGATTGTCTGAAAGGTAAGTTAAAGATGGAAAAAATTGCTAACAAATTTTCAAAATCACGCTTAGTAATTTATCTTATTGTGGACAGGAAATAATCTCAATTTGGACTGACGACCTTGTTGCAAATTGTTTTCTTGAAAGAAAACTTGCACTTTTTAATAGGAGGATAATGATTGATTTTACAAGATATGAACTGAATAATATACCGTTAGAACAAATAGGTTTACAAGTAAGACCACATAATTCGTTAAGAAGAGCTGGCTTGACATCGGTCTTAGATGTATGCCTGGCAATCGAGGACAATTCCGTTTGGGAAGTAAAAAACATTGGTGAAAAAAGTGTTTTAGAGATTATTGAAAAAACAGAACACTTTTTGGCTTCTTACAATTTAACTCTACAGGAAGTTAGTGAGTTCCCCTCCGACAATACGAATTTGCCTGAACCCATCAATTTTTCTGATACCCTAAATCTTCCTGATATTACACCAATATCTGATTTTCATTTAAATTTGCTGAAAAATTATCTCGGGATTGAGACAGTTTCAGCTTTAGAGAGTGTTGGAATTGAAGATCTAGAAGATTTCCATAAATTAGTGAAAAGGTACCTGACTTTTATAAATCCAGTCAGCGATATACCAGTAAAAACAGTTATTGAATTATCAAACCAAGTCAAGGTCTTGATTAAAGATGGACAATTATCGGATAATTGTCTTGTTAAATCAACAACACTTTTAGAACTGATTAACTGGCAGCCAACAGAACAAAAAGATGTTTACTACAAAATTCAGCTTTTAAAGAAAATTCTTGAAGAAGAATCTTTATCTGATGAAATGTTCAGGTTAATAAGTGAATTAACCGATCGTCAAAAAGAAATATTTCTGGACAACTCACTTCATGATATGACACTCGAAATGATTGGAGCTAAGCATGGCGTAACGAGAGAAAGAATTCGTCAGATTATTAATGACTCGGCTAAGAAAATACTAATTGCTCTAAACGCTAGTCTTAAGATATACATTTGCACGTCTTTCGAAATTGCTAAAGAATTAGGTTCTTCTCTCTCAAAAGAAAGTTGGAAAGAAGAATTGATCAAACGTCAAATTCTTATCGATCAGGACCAGAATTATTTGGCCTTTGATATCCTTACAGCATTGATAAAAAATAAAGTTACGTCCAAAAGCGTTTCAGTTATTCCTGAAAATGTGCAAATAATTATAAAAAGTGATAGTAATCACCCAATTTACGTCATTAATGCTCTTAATCATATTGACCAGAAGGAATTCAAGAAGATTAGACGAATAATTAAATTCACGGGAGGTATCGATATTGAACACGCAGGGCAGATATTAGGTTGTGAATCCACTGAAATTAGCTCTATATTGAAAGCAATTAACTTTCAAGAGGTGTCTCCTGGTTGGTTTACGATGGTTGAAAAGACAGAGTTAACGAAAAATATGCCTATATTTCGGGCTGGACTAATTATGAATCAATATTGTGGTCCTCTTCCTCTTAACTCATTCTGCGATGGTTTGCGTCGATATATTTCTCGACATTACGAAGCTTTGGCTCCAACAGAAGTAATTAGTAATTATATACTGAATTTTGGTTTTAAAATTGATAATGGTATCGTTTCTTATGAAGGTAACGAAAAGGTTGTAATTTCTAAATCAGACAGTTTATTCATAGACCTATTACTCGAAAAGGGTGCAGTTTTGAGTTTTCAAGATATTGTTGAGTATTATTTAGCGAAGGGCTTCTCATTTCCCACCGCTACATTACGGGTCATGGGTGAATCTCCATTAGTCGAAAAGATTGAACAAGGATTCTATAAATTGCGAGGAAGTAAAGTAAGCTGGCAGGATATTGAAAATGCAAAATTCAGACAGGAAGACTATTCTCGGAATGCAGAGGTGATTTATGGATTGGATGGTATTATTCGCTATAGATTTACAATTGGTTCTTGGGCTGCAGGAGGAGTATTGAGTATCAGTAGATCCTGTCAACCATTACCAGATTTGAACAAAGGATGGCCAATTTTTGTTAACAATGAAGAGCTTGGGACTGCTCGTAGAGACGAATATCTCATATGGGGCCTTTCGCCTACTTTTAACAAGTTGGGTGTAAAGTTTGGTGACAGGATTGAACTAGCATTTGATAGCTGGAACAAGCCCAGGATCAATGTTCGAATTGTTGAGGAAAATAATGGCTAATCCTGAATTGTCAAATGTTCAATTAGTAATACTAGCCGTTTACCATCTGGGAGGCGAAAGAAAAGCGGTCGATGTCGAAGATATCGCAGTCCAATCTTACAAGTTAGCTCCTCAGAAGTTTGCATGGAAGAAGTATCCAGAAATGATTGACAAAGCAGTTGTTCAATATGCATTGAAAGATGCAAGTTTACCCAAAAACGGGCCACCATTACTGACTGGAAGCATAAAACATGGCTACATACTGACCTTGTCCGGTTTAGAATGGGTGATTTTGAACGAGAATCAGTCAAATTTTTCCGATGTGTCTAATTTTAGAAGTAAATCAAATTTTGAAAAGTTAATACTGGAACGCACGAGGTTAGAAACAAGTCTTGCCTTTAGAAAATTTACCGACAATGAACTTAGCAGTATTACTGATGGGGATTTTCAAGATTTCACAAGAGTGAATGAATATTTTCCTGATCATGCACGTATGAGACGCTTCACAATCATCGACAACGCAATTCAAGGACATTCTCAACTTGAATCTTGTTGGAAATACCTACAAAGTCGGTTTATCAAAGGAGAATAATGACTGCAGAAAAAATAATCGTAACAAGTCATGTTTCAAGAGATTTTTTACAGAATTCTGCATACTTCAATACCCTATCGAAAGTCGTGTGGGAGTATGTTTCGAACTCTCTCGACAATGCGAAAGAAGATGTCCCGGTAACTGTTTCAGTAGAACTCCAAAGCAGAGAACCAAAAACAGTCGTCATTGCTGATAATGGTTCTGGGATGTCCAGGGAAGATCTGAGACAATTTTTCCAGATGCACGGTGAAAACAAACAAAGGAAAAGAGGGAAAAGAGTCCGGGGTAGATTTGGTACTGGAAAGTCTGCAGCCTTTGGAATTGCAAACATCTTGGAAATTGATACAACTAAAGATGGAAAAAGAAATTGGGTTCGACTTTCCAGAAAAAGAATTGAAGATGCTAAAGATGGTAATGAATTTCCGGTTGAAGAATTGCTTATAAATCAAGATGTAGCAAAAGATCAGTCATCCGACGGAACCAGAGTATTTATTTCCGATTTTAACAATGCCAAGCTCAACTTTGATCAAACAATTCAATATGTAGAAAGGCATCTTGGCCGCTATAAAAGCCGGGCGAATGTAATGATAAACGGACATACTTGCAGATTCAACGAACCAGCTAGTAATAGAAGTTATGAATTTACACCGAAAAGTGACGAGTTATTAAGTCGACTCGGTTCAGTCAAACTCATTATTAAAGTGGCGCCTAAACCAATCGATGCTGATTTTAATGGGATCGATATATTATCTTATGGTATTTGGCATGAGACTACATTAGCTGGTTCGGAAAATAAGGACCTCTCGAATCGAATATTTGGCGAGGTCGATGTTGAAAAACTTGAAGATTGTCAAGGTCCAATACCCGCCTTCGATAACACGCGAAATAACCAATTGAATCGTGCGAATCCCCTCGTCGTCACACTTCTAGGTTGGATTGGAAACCACGTAGAAGAAGTTAGAAAGCATTTGGTGCAGGAGGAAGAAGAAAGGAAACGTTCAGAGCAATTTAAAAAACTCCAAGCCAGTTCAAAAGAAATAGAAAAAATCTTAAACGAAGACTTTACAAACATAATTGATCAATATGAGTTGGCAAGAAAAGTGAATGCAGGAAAATCAATAAAATTATCTACAAAAGAAGGTGCCGAAGGGGATACTCTTCCAGGCGATGGTTTGTTGCCATCAAGGTGGCAAACAGCTGGTCATGAAAGTGGTGATGGGAAATCAGATGGAATCTTACCTCCTGGCGAAGGTGAAGTACCCAGACCACACGGGCCAAACCTCGTCGAAGGCAACCAAACAGGCTCTCCAAAAGAAAAGGACAATAAAGCGACACCAAGGAAGCAAAGTCGTGGTGTTTTTTCTATACAATGGGTAAATGGATCTCCTGAAGAAGAAAGATCAGAATACAAGAAAGAAGAGAGGACCATATATATAAATCTTAACCATCCACAAGTAAAAGCAGCTCAAAAAGCTTCGAATGGTTCTTTAGAATCTCGTCAATTTAGAGAGATTGCATATGAGATAGCTGTTGTGGAATACGCGATTGCGGTTCAATACGAACGCGCAGAAAATGAGGAACTCGACACCTTCGACGCACTTTACGAAGTTGGCAGCATAATTGATCGCGTTTCAAGAAAAATTACTTTAACGCTATCTGAATAACAGCTGACATTTATTTTGACGGATTGTCCGAACATTTGTTTTTATTTTGGAAATATCCAAATTTGAGTTATGGAGGCAGTTATTCTGGTTTTCTTAGTTGGAGTGCTATAAATTTTATCTGTGCTTCTAAGTCAGAAAATGCTGAACAAATTATTGACTGAAAGGCTATAAACTACTTTCGGACTTCTTGATTACTCTCTATCTGACTTATTTCTTCCAATAGTTCAACAACTGTCAGCACTTGCTTGCGTGTCACTAATTCCGATGGTTTTCCTGCTCTGATGCAATTCATAAAATGCGAAAGTTCCGCATAAAACATGCCGGTTGGTGGCAAATTGATACCAGTTGGGATCTTCACAGTTTCTTCTGTATCAAAAATGTGAGGTTCATGATCGAACTGGTACGCAATCACCTTGGTACCGTCATTTACCACGACAGCATTCTCAAAATAAAAGCGCCAATTGGCAGTGAAAGGAAAGTCAGCGTTGTACCAGGCAGCTTCAGCAGCGACATTAAAACCATCGTAGTTGTAGTTAAATCTGTAATGCTCTTTATAATTTTTATCGTCATTACCGCAGCTGGTAAATGCAAAGGACTCAGGCTTGCCAAAAAGGCTGATGATCACATCAAGATCGTGAATATGCAAGTCAAAAGGCAGCAGACCACTGCGTTCTCTATCAAATAGCCAACCATTCTTTACCCATCGGGGGCAGGCAGAAAGTCTGACAAAGTAAGCATCCAATACTTTCCCATAGGTCTGATTTCTAACCAATTCGCGCAGCACTTCCACTTCCTTAGTGAATTGCAGCACTTGCCCAACAAATAGCAGTCTGCCCCTGGCATCTGCCATGGCATACATCTCCTCTGCGTCCTTTTTGTGCAGGGCAATTGGTTTTTCAGTGATGGCATGAAGGCCGTTTTCCAAGCCTTCCATCACGTGTGTTTTATGTAAAAAAGTAGGAGTGCAAACATCCACCACATCCACGTTTTCATGTTTTACCATTTCGCTAATTGTTGGGTATAACGGCAGATTCCAGTCTTTGGATCGTGCCGCACTTTCAGGAGTGATATCGACCAAAGCTGCTACTTCGCAGTCTTCGATATGCAGATAATTGTGATAATGCACAGAACCCATACCGCCTGTGCCGACGATTGCTACGCGGATCATTTGCACACCTCCATGCTTAAAACCGGTTAGAATCTTTGTCTATTGGATCAAATTTCTAATCCGAGACCTTTCAAATAAGCGTATGAATCCTTCACAGCTTCGTGAATCTCATCCAAATCTTTTGGGCCGCTGCTGGTAAACTCAATTTCGATGCTTACCGGGCTGTCATTCTCAGCTTGGTTTAACAGGTCAAATATTTTTGGAATATCAATGGTGCCTTTTCCGATTGCCGGGAAATGCCACTCTTTCTGACCACCAATTTTGTCCTTGAGGTGCAAATGCTTCACTTGATCGATACACATTGGCAAATCGTCTAAGGGGTTTATGCCGGCAAAGTAGATCACATTGGCGGTGTCATAATTGATACCAACACGTTCTGACCCAACCAAGTCCACAATGCTTTTGATCACCGAACCAGTTGAATGCTCTCCGTGGTTCTCCAGCACTAACTGCAGATCATAAGCTTCCAAGTGGGGTACCAGGTCAGCTATGTGTCTTGCTACTTCTTCGTTTGATACGACTGCTTTATCCTTTAGATGTGCTTCACCAATTGAAGAAACGATGTAGTCGCAGTTGAAAAAGTTTGCCAGGCGCATATTCGCAACAAAATCCGCAATGCGTTCGGTATCCATCAAATTGGTATGCCCACTGAGAGAAAAGGGGAATAAATTAGCAGCTTCCAATTTGTCTTTAATCTCCCAAAGGTAATTCAGGGACATGGTCGGAAATACATGTTCTGTCCATCCTTTAGTAGCTGTCAGCTCAATGTAATGAAAACCAGCGTTGGAAATGCCTGCAATGGCATCTTCAAGAGAATATCCATGGTAACAGTTCGAATTAACGGCAACGATTCTTTTCATAGTGGACCCTCCTAAATTACAAACTGTGACAGATATCTTGCAGAAAGCTCAAGACTCTGTAGAATTTTCTCCCGACTGCCTTCAAATGAGCGGTCTTCAACTTCCACGCATGTGAAGTTGTCATATCCGATGTCCCGCAGGGCAGAAATGAACGCTCCCCAATCAACATCACCTAAACCCGGTAATTTTGGACTCATGTACTCTAACGGATAAGCCATGATTCCAACGTCGTTTAGTTTTTCGTTGTACAGCTTGATATCTTTGAAGTGAATGTGGAACATTCTTTCTTTGAACTCATAGAGCGGTTGCGTGTAGTCCATCATTTGCCAAACAAAATGACTGGGGTCGAAGTTTATTCCAAAATTTGGACTCGGAATGATTTTGAATAGTTCTCTCCAGATGCGCGGGGATGTGGCAAGGTTCTGACCGCCTGGCCACTGGTCCTGGCCAAACAACATCGGGCAGTTTTCAATCGCTACCCGGACACCATGCTCCTCAGCAAAGGCGATGATTGGTGGCCAAGTAGTTTTGAACAACTCCAAATTCTCTTCAACATTTTTATTCTGGTCTCTACCGATAAAAGTCGTCACCAGGTTGATGCCAAGTTTTGAACTGGCAAAAATTACCTTTTTGAGATGTTCAATAGTTGTATGTTGTTTTTCCGGGTTAGGATCCAGTGGGTTAGGGTAAAAAGCAAGAGAGGAGATTTCCACCCCTTTATTCATGCAATAATTCAAAATATGTTTCGCCTGGTCATCATCCAAATTTTCAACATCAATGTGACTGACCCCCGCATAACGCCTTTCGGCATTGCCCTGAGGCCAGCATGCTACTTCAACGCAGCTATATCCGAACTGTGCAGCCGTGTCAATTACTTCTTCAAAGTTCCAGCCATCCAAAATCGCACTCACAAAACCCAGTTTCATCTTGTCCTCCTTTAATTATGATTAATCTGAACACTCTGACCGCTATTTGAAGATTCAATGCTGGCAAAAACCACGCGCATTGACCTCAGAACGTCTACACCAGAAATTTCTGGTTCTGTTTTGCACTCCAGACAGTCGACAAACACATCGATCACACCAGATTTGGTTTGACTATCGTTTGTTTGGATCTTATCGATGCTGTATAAGATCTCTTCTTCGTTATCTGTGATCACTTTGATTGAATAATCTGGATCATCGTAGATTCTCATGATGCCCTTGCTGCCATAAATGACCGTACTGTTATCTTCGGCGCCATAATGCGTCCAGGAAACAGCCATGGTACCTACAGCACCACCCTCTAACTTGTAAATACAGAAGGCGTTATCATCAACTCCAATTAAGTTCCCATCCGCGCCACGCTTATCCAGGGTAGATAGTCTTGCGGTGGTTTCCACAATTGACTGTCCAGTCAAAAAGTGGATCAGATCTGTTTTGTGAATGCCCAGATCCGCCATGGCACCCATCACAGCTTTTTGTTTATCAAAGAACCAGGTATTCTTACCCGGATCGATGCTCCAGGTTTCAGGACCGCCGTGCCCGAAAGTTGTCCGGAAGGAAACAACTTCTCCGATTAGTCCACTTGCAATCAGCTCTTTTGCTTTGATGTGAGTTCTAGTCAGCCTTTGATTGTGTCCTATCATCAGGGCTTTGCCTTGCCGATGAGCGGTCTCAACCATTGCTTCACAATCGGCTAATGTGGTTGCCATTGGCTTTTCACATAGAACATGTTTCCCTGCAAGCAAGGCTGCAATGGTGATTGCCGCGTGCGAATCGTTTGATGTGCAAATGCTGACCGCATCGATATCTTCATTTGCGAGCAACTCCTGGTAGCTTTTATAGGCAATTCCTCCATGAACTTTGGCTAATAGTTCAGCCCTTGCTGTGTTGAGGTCAAAAAAACCGAGCAAGTTTGCATTTGGATTATCTGTGTACTCTGGAATGTGCCGCTTTTGGGCTATCTTTCCACATCCAATTATTCCGATATTTTGCATCATATCCTCCAAATTTTAGGTCTAAGTTACGAAGTAGATTCTTTTTTCTGCAGTAATACTGCACCGATCACGATCACACCTTTAAAAGCTTCCCGCAAGAAGGGAGGTACACCTACCAAATTCAGCAAGTTATTCATCACTGCGATGATCAGGGTGCCCAACACTGTCCCTATGATCGTCCCTTTCCCACCAGACATCCTGGTTCCGCCCACAATGACTGCCGAAATCGCGTCCATTTCATATCCACTTCCGGCATTCGCATAGTCCATCGAACCAATACGCGAAACCTGCAAGATAGCGGAAAAACCTACCAAAACGCCCATCAGGGCATAAATTCGCCTTTTAACACTGTTGACATTAACGCCTGAAAGCCTGGTGGCGCGTTCATTGCTGCCAACGGCAATAGTTTGTCTTCCAAACTTTGTGCGGGTAGAGACAATATGCAAGAGCACGGCCAGAATGATCCAATAGAGGATCGGCATCAGAAGCTGACCAAAGACCTGGAAACTGGCAATACTCAAAAATCCCTTGGGAATTAAGGGGTTATAGCCTGTCATAAATTGTTGGGTGACGCTGCGGAATATTTTCATCGTGCCGAGGGTGGCAATAAAAGGCGGTAGTTTCCCCTTTGTGATCAGGAGTCCTGTGATCTCTCCGAGCAAAAATCCCATCAAAATTCCAACGATGATCGCGATGATGTATGCTGGGGCACCTGTGATCCCCATATTCAAAAGAATGCCTTTTGGACCGATATCGATCATCATCATTACCGTAGCGCCAATAGCAACCAGTGTTGACCCGACTGACAAGTCGATCCCACCAGAGATGATCACCAGTGTCATGCCCAAGGCAATAATCCCCACGCCAGAGTTATTTCGTAAAATGTTGATCCAGTTTTGCAGCCATGTACCAAACCAATCTCCAAAGCTGTTAAAGTTCAACCCGAGAGCAATAGTTTGCAAGATCACCATTACGATCAAGGCCATACCGGTGCTGAATAATGGGCGTGTCTGCCAAAGAGATTTGAATTCTGTGAAAGCTTTTTTAGTCTTTTCGGTCAATGATGTATTCATAATTTATCTACCCATCTAATTTAGAGATAAACCCGTAGCCAGACGCATGATGTCATGTTCATTCATGGTTTCACCAGCAACTTCTCCGCGAATGCTCCCGTGATACATTACCAATGCCCGGTCGCATACGCGTATTACTTCTTGAGCTTCGCTGGAAAGAACGATGACAGCCACACCTTCATCGGCCAGATTAAGGATGATGTCATAAATATCTTCTTTTGCGCCGACATCCACTCCTTGTGTGGGATTATCCAGAATAAGTACTTTTGGATCAGTGCTCAGCCACTTTGCCAAGACAACTTTTTGCTGATTGCCACCCGAAAGGCTGGTGATCAAGTCAGTTTTCTTGCTTAGTTTGATTTGGAGGCGATCAACTTGTTTAGTAAACATCTGATCTTGCAACAGCCTGTTAATCATTCCGAATTTTGAGATGATTGGCCAGGTGACGATCGCGCTATTTTCTAAAATGTTCATATCTTTAATGATGCCATTTTCCTTGCGATTGCGGGGCAGGTAACCAACGCCAAAATCAACCGCGTGTTCTGTGCTGCGCAATTTGATGGGGTTGCCTTCCAAATAAACTTGACCACTATAATCTGTGCCTGCTCCAAATATCGCCTGGAATAACTCGCTGCGACCATCTCCCAGAAGACCAGTGATCCCAAGCACCTCACCAGCCCGCACTGCAAAATTGATATCCATAAAATCGTGATGATTCGATAAGGCCTCAGCTCGCAGCACTTCTCGAGTTGTGTCTTTTTTGCGCTGCAATGCCATTGTGCGGATCTCGTGCCCCACCATCATACGGGCCAGATCAGCTGTCGTAACCTCTTTAACCAAGCCCTCAGCTACTTTGACGCCGTCTCTCAGGATGGCATAGCTGCTGCAGACTTCAAGTACCTCGCTTAATTTGTGCGAAATGAATACAATTCCCACACCATGTGCGCTCAACACCCGCATCATGGCAAAAACTCGCTCAATCTCGGTGGTGGTCAATGATGAGGTAGGCTCATCCATAATAATGGTGGACGCATTCATCATCATCGCACGTGCGATTTCCACTATTTGCTTATATGAGGCATCCAAATCCCTTACCATCGTTTTGGGGTTTAGCTCTATCCCTAAGCGGTTAAATACTTCTTGTGTCTCCTGGCACATGCGTTCTGTATCCAGAAAACCATTTTTCTTGGTCAGTTCTCTGCCAATGAACATGTTCTCATAAATGGTCATGTCATTGATCAAATTTAGTTCCTGGTGAATAAAGGCGATTCCAGCATTTAATGATTCGGCTGGCGTCCGGAATTGAACTGGATTGCTATCGATGATGATCTCACCCTGCTCGCAAGCCACAACACCACCCAAAACATTCATCAAGGTCGATTTTCCGGCGCCATTCTCTCCCAGTAAGGCACAAATTTCCCCAGGCTCGATAAAAAAGTTTACATCTTTCAGCACCTCATTGGCACCAAAGGATTTGTAAATTCCTTTCATCTCTACTTTCATAACGTCAACTCTTTCAAGTTAAGAAAGAGGCTATGGCAATGCCTTTTATGGCGATGCAATAGCCTCTTCGATTGCCTTATCTAATGCTAATTATGTTGGTAGTGTTCAACAAGCCTCAATCTTAGTAAGGTGAATTTGGATCAAGGTAGTCTTTGTAATTGTCCCGGTCTACAATGTTTGTAGGCAGAATTACAACTTTATCAACCTGTTCGCCTTTCAAGATTTTCAAGGCCATATCAACGGCATCTTTCACCATGGCAGGGCTGTAGGTCGCTGACTGGATCCAGATCTCAGTGTTCTCAGGCATCATGTTGAAGTATTCCTGCATGCCGCCGCCGCCAGTGATGACTTTGATATCAGTGCGGTTGGCTTCTTTGATCGCTTGCAGAGCACCAATGGAGGTTTCGTCATCCATTGAATAAACCGCATCAATCTGAGGATTGCTGGTCAGGATGTCAGCCATGTCTTTCAATCCATCTTCACGTGTGAATTTGGTAGCGTAGGAAATGACTTCCATGTTCGGAGCGATCTCTGCCAGGGTGTCTACAAAGCCCTTCTTGCGAAGTTCGGAAACGGAGCCCGAGGTGGGGACTTCCAGCATCACGATTGTGCCTTCAGTGCCAATCTTGTCCACGATGTACTTGGCGCCTTGAATGCCCATGTCCTCGTTGTCGCCTGAAAGACGATAGACGCCATCTGCATTGATTTCTATGTCAAAGTTAACCACTTGCACGCCTTTGTCGAGGGCCGCCTGGATAGGCACTTCCATACCTTCCCATTGCGGGAAAGCGACAATTGCCTGAGCGCCCCATGTGAGCAGGTCGTCCAATTGAGTGGTCATTTCTTCGGCATTGCTGCTGGTATAGAGCTTATACTCTATTTCATCCGCCAATTCTTTGGCACGCAGTTCTGCATTGTATGCAACCGCAGCGACCCATCCATGGGTCACAGCCGGTGCAAGGATGCCGACTTTGTATTTCTCGGTACCAGTTTCTTGCGTACAACCGGCTAACAGTGAGCTGGCCATAATCGCTATGACCATCAAAATAAATAAACTTTTCTTCATTTTTTCTCCTTTATCATAGTAATTTTCTATCTAACCACCTGGCCATTTAGTCCTGGTGGGGCAATCCAATATTTGTTGCTGTATCTGTAGATTTTTTTTATTATAAATCTCTACTCTGGAATCACCTCCTCTGAAATTGCGTTTTCATGATCAGGTATTTCAAAAGTAAAATCTCTCAATCTATCTTTAAATAATAACATGTTTGAGCGAAAGTGGAGATAAATTGACGAGGTATGTACATTTTTTCAACGCCATCGAAAATGAACAATAAATGGGTCTTTAACCACCTTACTTTTATCTTTTTAACAATTATATTTGCTTTTAATACAAACGACCCGTAATACCTCTGAGTAGAAATCCGAGGTTATTACTTTATTAAGCCGCATATTGCGCGTAGTTTTAAGTTATTTTCAATTTTATCTTAGATTTGATGTGTGAACAAACACACAGTTGACTAAAAAATGGGGGAGGGCAGGGCTGATTGTAATGGAAGCGTAATTGAAAAGATCAATATTATTTCTATCGAAGACGAATGTTTATTAGTTGAAATTGAGTATTCATTTGTAATTGCCTTAAAAATTTTTAATTAAAAATTTTTTGTACACTTGTAGATGACGACAAAGTTATAGCAAAGCAAAACTGTCTAAATCAACATTGTTTTAGTTTATTTAAGAAAGTATTAAACACTCAAGATCAGCAGAAGAGCTTGCGCCTTAGATCTTTGAAAAAAATAATATTTAGTCGACTGCCTGGTTTTCATATACGGAGACTTGGTTACTTTAAGTGACAAGAACATCCTGACAGAACTCATGTGCAATGAAAGGGCATTCATTTTAGTTAAAGAAATCCGGTAAATCTAGTTTTGTAACTGCTGTAAAACTTTTGATGGTTTATCAGAACAACTGATATGGCTGGAGATTATTAAAGCAGGAATTTTTCGTTAGCCGTGTATTGCAGCCTTCATCACAGATCCAATGATGCATGAATAAGGTGAAGTCCACAACATGGTTATCATTGATGTGAGATTTTGTTTCAATTGAAGAAATACTCAATATTAACATTTTGAGCAGGGGGAGGCACTAATTTAACTTCTATTCGTCGATGTTATAGCTTGCGATAATGATACTTATCATAACCTAAGACAATTTTAAACATAATTTTTCATCCCCCTCTCTAAGTGGATATATCGAATGTTGGTGGACGTGTCTGAGTGTTGAAATTAAATCGTTATTTATCTCGAACTAACCGCTTTGTAAGCACCGACCCAAGGCTCTCCCAGTCGATTCTTATCTGCGACCTCTACTTTACTCAGATTCTGCGCGACCTGGACTAATTCTGGAACGATTTTTTCCCAATCCTGATCCAATACCGCCTGGCGCAGCACCGAACTGCGCGTATCTACCCATGCCCAGTCCATTCTGAAACGATCTGCCTTGAGCCAATAGTCGCGTTTTTCCCAGGCTGTGGCGCTGCTATTCACCGATTCTGATATTTTTTCCAAAGCCAGGACAACGTAGGCTGCCATATCCAGGCTTTCCCTATCTGGCTGCCCCTTCTGCATTAGTTTTCGGATCGCCAAAACGATCGATTTTGTCAGCCGATTTCTATACGTTGTTCCACTCTCATTTGGTTTTATGGTCATCTTATCCACTCTTATTAAATATCGCACGCTATTATACCAACATCCCCACCCTACTTAATTTCTCAACGTATATGAAAAAGCAAATATTGTATCAGGATTGCATAACCTTTTAGAAGAAAGTCTTTATCAATAATTAAATTTGCCCCCTTTCGCAAAATTTGTGGTCAAGTTATAATTATTTTGTCAGTATTTATCTGATAAAACTAAATATTACCGATAGAGGCGCGGCGGATCGCGTAGAGACTTCGTAGGATCCCAGGACTGGGAGAAGAAACAAATTATCCGTCGCCGAAAGGGCTAAGGAGAGTCCTCTCCCCTACCTTGGTGCGCCGAACTAAGTCCGGCCACTGTCATGCACTTGCATGGAGCGCTATGTGTTCATAACAACACATGGCGTTTTTTAATCGAAAGGAGCTAAGGTGACTGAAGTTGTAATACGGTTGAGAATTGGCGCAGATAATGCTCATTATGGCGGTGGCCTTGTTGATGGAGCTTTTCTATTAAAACTGTTTGGTGATGTGGCGACCGAATTATTGATCCGCCGCGACGGTGATGAAGGTCTTTTTAGAGCCTACGATGCCATCGAATTCCTTGCTCCAGTATATGCCGGTGATTTTATTGAAGCCAAAGGTTGGATCACAAGCGAAGGTAACACCTCCCGCAAAATGGCTTTTGAAGCCTGGAAAGTCATTGCCCCCAGAGCTGATATTTCGGATTCTGCGGCAGAAGTACTGGCTGAACCTGTGCTGGTTTGCCGCGCAAGCGGCACCTGTGTTACCCCAAAAGACAAGCAACGCCTTGGTTAAACCAAGTCAGAAATCTAAAAGGAGAGAGTTATGAGTACACACAAGGTTATCATTATCGCAGCGATCAGCGGTGCTGAAGTTACCCAGGAAATGAACCCTGCTGTCCCCTACACGATCGAACAATACGTGCGTGAAGCTATACTGGCGCATGAAGCTGGTGCAGCAATCATTCACCTGCACGCCCGCTTTGACGACGGCACCCCTACCCAGGATCGCGAACGGTTCCGGGTGATTATCGATGCCATCCAGCAGGCTTGCCCGGACGCAATCATCCAGCCCTCTACGGGTGGAGCCACCGGCATGAGCGCTGAAGAACGTTTGCAACCCACCGAGTTGAATCCTGAAATGGCAAGTTTGGATTGTGGAACGATGAACTTCGGTGGTGATGATATTTTTGTTAATACTGAAAACATGATCATTGAATTTGCATCTCGCATGAACGAGCGCGGTATCAAACCTGAGCTGGAATGCTTTGATAAAAGCCACGTCGACATGGCGCTGCGCCTTGTGCGCAAGGGTCACATTAAGCCCCCTCTGCATTTTAACTTCGTATTAGGTGTAAATGGAGGAGCCACTGGCACTCCACGCGATTTGCTTTTCCTCAAGGAATCGATCCCGGCAGATGCAACATTCACAGTAACTGGTATTGGTCGCTGTCAGCTTGAAATGAACGTGATGGGCATGCTTCTTGGTGGGCATGTACGCGTTGGTTTTGAGGACAACCTGAAATATAACCGGGAGCGACAAGCCATTTCAAATGCAGAATTTGTCGAGAGGATCGTCCGAATCGCAAAAGAATTGAACTTGGAAATCGCCACGCCGGCAGAAGCCCGTCAGATTTTGGGCATGCCAGAGCGTGCAAATTAATAATCTATCTATGGAGGAAGAGTTTTATGGCAATGGGAAATAAATATGGTGCTCACCGCGTGATCGAGCCTAAAGGGCTGCTTCCACAAGCTGCTCAAAAAATCGACAATACGATGGAGATCTACGACAATGAGATTCTGATTGATGTCTCCGCTCTGAACATCGACTCAGCTAGTTTCAGACAACTTTGGACAGCATCTGAGCAAAACGAAGAGCGTTTGCGCAAAATGATCCTGGAGATTGTTGGCGAACGCGGCAAGATGCAAAACCCTGTAACTGGATCTGGAGGTATGCTGATGGGAAGTATCGCCAAAATCGGATCTGCCTTGCAGGATCGTAAGGACATCAAAGTTGGTGATCGCATAGCTTCCCTGGTCTCGCTTTCCCTTACCCCCCTGCATATTGAAGAAATCCTGGCAGTGCATCATGAAATCGACCGGGTTGACATTAAAGGACAAGCAATTCTCTTTGAAAGCGGCATTTATGCAAAATTACCGGAAGATATGCCCGAAGCTCTTGCTCTTGCAGCGCTGGATGTGGCTGGCGCGCCTGCTCAGGCAGCCAACATTATCAAACCTGGTGATTCTGTGCTCATTCTTGGCGCTGGTGGAAAAAGCGGCATGCTCTGCGGATACGAAGCGATGAAGCGCGTTGGACCGTGCGGGAATGTGGTTGGCATGAGTAGGAATGACCGTTACGAAAGGATCCTGCTGGATAACAATTTTATACACAAATATTTCGTTGCCGATGCAGCCAACCCGGTGGAAGTACTTGAAAAAGCCCTGGAATGCAACGACGGAAAAGAATACGATGTCGCCATCAACGTTGTCAACATTCACGGCACAGAAATGTCGACCATTCTTCCGGTCCGCGATGGCGGGTTGGTTTACTTCTTCAGCATGTCTACGAGTTTTACCCGCGCAGCTTTAGGCGCTGAAGGCGTTGGAAAAGACGTCACAATGATCATCGGTAACGGCTACACTCGAAACCACGCTGAATTCACGCTTCAGGAGCTTCGCGAATCTAAAGCATTACGCGAGATATTCGAGAAAAATTACGTCTAAATGCGGATTTAGGCTGCTGCTACCTGATGGTAGCAGCCTTAGATGATCAAAGGAGTTGGTTAATGAAAGCTGAAGAAAAATACATCAACAGGAAAGGTGAAGTCAGACGAAGCGAACTTTTCCCTGAAATTCCTGATGAAAAATGGAATGATTGGCATTGGCAGGTCTCCCATCGCATTTCGGATGTTGATACACTGAAAAAATACCTTCCTCTTACTCCTGAGGAAGAAGCAGGTTCCCGGAAGGCTCTGGAACACTTCCGTATGGCCATCACTCCCTATTATCTGACTCTAATCGACCCAAACGACCCGAATGATCCGGTTAGAAGGCAAGCAGTACCCACTGGAGATGAAGCCTATCGCAGTCCGGAAGATCTTTTGGACCCTCTTGAAGAAGACGGTGATTCTCCTGTGCCAGGATTGACTCATCGTTATCCAGACCGGGTACTGTTCCTGATCACAGACATGTGTGCCATGTATTGCCGGCACTGCACCCGCCGGCGTTTGGCCGGACAAAAAGACGGTGCTCGCACACGAGATCAAATCGATGACTGCATCGACTATATCCGCAGGACTCCGGCTGTGCGGGATGTATTGCTTTCTGGTGGTGATGCACTGCTGATGAGCGATGAGCGGTTGGAATACATTCTCTCAGAACTACGCAAGATTGACCATGTTGAGATTATTCGAATTGGTTCTCGTACTCCAGTGGTCCTCCCGCAGAGAATTACTCCTGAGTTGTGCGAAATCATCAAAAAATATCACCCAGTCTGGCTGAACACACATTTTAATCACCCCAATGAAATAACTCCGGATTCAAAAGGTGCAACCGCCATGCTTGCTGATTCTGGAGTGCAATTGGGCAATCAATCTGTCCTATTGCGCGGTGTGAACGACTGCGTTCATGTGATGCGCAAACTGGTTAATGGGCTGGCATACATCCGTGTTCGTCCCTATTATCTTTATCAGTGCGACCTCTCACTTGGACTTTCGCATTTTCGGACTCCCATCTCAAAAGGGCTTGAAATCATTGAAGGTTTGCGCGGTCATACCTCTGGCTTTTGTGTACCAACCTATGTAGTCGATGCTCCTGGCGGCGGTGGGAAAATTCCGGTTATGCCCGATTATATGATTTCCCAGAATCCAGATCATGTGGTCCTTAGAAACTTTGAAGGCGTGATCACAACTTACAAGGAGCCTGAGGAGTACAAGAATACATGCCAGTGCCCGGTATGTCGTGGTGAGGAAGAGGTTGAGTTAATTGGCGTTGCCAGCTTGCTTGCTGGTCAAAAGATGACCCTTGAACCAGAGGGCTTGCTTCGCAATCGCAGAAAAAATAAGAAGTAGGCAATGAAAAATACGGACGCAGGTGCTTTCGAAAAAACGAAAACACTGCTTGAATTGGCAAGTCTTGAAAACCTGCAATCGCTGGCATTGATTGGCATGTCAAAAAATGCTGGTAAAACGACTTGTCTGAATCACATCATTTCAGCCTGGCGAGCGTCTGGCCAAACGCGTCCATTAGCCCTTACTTCTATTGGCAGAGATGGTGAATCAAAAGATATCATTAGCGGTCGAGCGAAACCCCGAATTTACATACCAGCAGGCACCCTGATTGCCAGCGCTAAAGGCGCTTTGGAACAAAGCGACGCCTTGCTCGAGATTCTGGAGCTCAGCAATGTTCGAACAGCTCTTGGCGAAGTAGTAATTTGCCGGGCACTTAGTGATGGTTACGTTGAGCTTGCTGGACCTGGGTCGGCAGAGGAAATTGGCTTGATTGCAGATTTGGTTCGAGCGCACGAGCCTGATTGCCTTTTTATCATTGACGGTGCCTTGTCTCGTCGTTCTCAGGCGGGTTGCGGTGTCAGCGAAGCTGTCATCCTGGCTATTAACGCCGATACTTCCTCCAATCCTGAGGTTTTAGCAGAAAAAGCTAAGTTCGCGCTGGAAGTATTACAGACACCCACTGTAGACCAATTGGACATAAACTTGATCCTGAATGCTTGCCAATCTGATCCACAAAATCGAATGGTAACTGTAACAGCTAAAGATCAAACTATCTCTCTGAATATTCCCTCATTAATGGGTTACGGCAAGGAAATCGCCCATAATTTGAATGCTGAGACACGACTTCTTTACTTACGCGGTGCGATTACCGATCAGGTGGTTAACGAATTGCTCAAAGAATCCAATTTTTCTAAACTCACCCTTGTAGCTGATGACGGCTCGCGAATTTTCCTCACGCCAGAGACTGTTCGTAAACTGCGTTTGCGCGATATCAATCTGGCAGTAATCAGCCCTATTGATGTGCGAATGGTTTGCCTTAATCCTTCATGTTCAAGTGGTCAATGTTTCGACTCGCAGTTGTTTCTGGAGAAAATGAAACAAAATCTGACTATTCCCGTGCTTGATTTAGGACCAGCATTGATGTGAGCTTTTTATGAAGACATCTGTCGTGATTTCCCAGGAATTGTTGAACCAGGTCGGCTTGCCTGAAGTTTTGCAGGCTTGCCATTGCCGTACGCCACAAGGCAAACGCTTGAAAAATTTAACACGTTTCTACACAAGAGCAACACAAGATGAATTACTTGAAGAATTATCAGCAATATCCTATCTTGCGGAGATGGTAAAGCAAAAACAGCCCCAGGTACTTGAAGCCCAAACCCAATTATCCCGACTCCGGGAGCTTAGGGGAACCTTCTCCAGGCTTGAAAAAGGCAGTTTGCTTGATGACACTGAGCTTTTTGAACTCAAGAGCGCTCTGACAATCTTCTATCGCCTTAGCAGACTGAAAAAATTACTATCCGCTGCTGGTTTAGGCTTTCAGGTAACGAAAGATGCTTCTGCCCTGCTCGATCCTGCTGGCACGGGGAACCCTGCTTTTCACATCTACAGTGATTATTCCCCAGAATTAGGGTTGATCCGGGAACGTAAAAAAGAATTGGAACGCGAGATTTCTCTGGCAAAAGGATATCAACGCAAAACATTGCTTACCAAACGCGCGCTGGTTACAGCTGAGGAAGACAAACTCGAAGAACAGATCCGTCGACAATTAGGCAAAAAACTGGTGGAGTGGCTTCCGCAGATGCGTCACAATGCTGAGATCTGCGCGATCCTTGATTTTCGTCTGGCAAAAGCCGACCTGGCTGTTCGCTGGAGCGGAACACAACCTGCTGTGGTTGCAGGAACAGAGCCGGCAAAATTGGATAATTGCCGTCACCCCCTGATTGCAGATATGCTTGAGAAACAAGGGCTGCATTTCACGCCCATTTCGATCACACTTCAGCAAGGCTCTACTGTCTTGAGTGGTGCCAATATGGGTGGAAAAAGCGTTGCTCTCAAGTCTGTCTTTTTGGCACTCCTTATGACACAACTGGGTTACTTCCCTATTTGTGAACGTCTGCAAACACCGCTCTACGACTTTATGGCATTTGAATCGAGTCAGGATGGCGATTTAGACCGGGGACTGTCATCCTTCGGGTTCGAGTGTGTTCAAATTCGTAATCACCACCGCAGAAGTCAGACCCAGAATGGGCTGATCTTGATGGACGAACCCTGTCGGGGTACCAATCCAGCTGAAGCGACTGCCATCGTCCAGGCATTGTGCAGAGCTTATGGGACGTCCTCCAGCACCTTTTTGGTTGCTACTCACTACAACGTTATTCCTGCTGAGGGAATACGTTTTTACCAGGTTCGCGGCATCAGACCTGAAGCTCTGGATGAATTGTCTGACGAGCAAATCAGTACAGAATTAGACAAATATGAAGACCTTACCCGGGTTAGAAAAATTCAAAGCTTAATGGATTATCGTCTGGATGAAATTGAAGGCGCCCACCAAATCCCATCGGGCGCGATCAAAATTGCCGAGCTGCTTGGAGTGGATGAAGAACTGCTCCGTGAGATGACGGCAGCCTGGCAGGAGGATCAATGGCTAAACTCAGATTAGATTTAGATAAAGTATCGCAAGCGCGTGAAGCTGCCTGGCAAATCGCACAAGATACGCAGGACTATATCGAACAATTCACTACGTCAACAATTGAACGGTCGATATGCAGGCTGCTTGGTATCGATGGAATTGATGTTCTGGGCGTACCCTTGCCCAATGTTGTCGTGGACCATTTAGAATCCCGCCAATTGCTCGGACATGGTGCTGCTTTTTGGTTGGGTCAGGCAGCGATCTCACTTGGTTTGGAACCACAGGAGATTGCGGAAAGAATTGCCAAAGGTGAATTGGATTTGAGTCAAGTTGAACCGGTAGATTCGTTGGAAATCCAATTGTGGGCGGAAAAGAAATCAAAGGAATCTGTTGCAAAAATTCATCAGAACCGCATCAGTCGTGAAGAAAAGTTACGGGAATATGGCGATCATTCAGGACCATTGATTTACGTGATTGTTGCAACAGGAAATATCTATGAGGATATCATCCAGGCTAAAGCAGCTGCCAAACAAGGCGCGGATGTAATTGCCGTAATTCGCACAACCGGTCAAAGTCTGCTCGATTACGTGCCCTACGGTGCAACCACTGAAGGTTTTGGCGGCACCATGGCAACCCAGGAAAACTTCCGTCTCATGCGTGCTGCGCTGGACGAGGTTGGTGAGGAGCTGGGACGCTACATACGGCTCTGTAATTATTGTTCGGGACTTTGTATGCCCGAAATTGCTGTGATGGGTGCTTTTGAACGCCTGGATGTAATGTTGAATGACGCGCTTTATGGCATTTTGTTCCGCGATATTAACATGCAGCGAACGTTGATCGACCAATCCTTCTCTCGTCTGATCAACGCAGCCGCAGGAATCATAATCAATACTGGTGAGGATAACTATCTGACTACCTCAGATGCCTACGAAGAAGCCCATACTGTGTTGGCTTCCCAACTCATTAACGAGCAATTTGCACTCAAAGCAGGCATGTTTGAAGAACAAATGGGGCTTGGTCATGCTTTCGAAATGAACCCGGAACTCAAAAACGCCTTTTTGTACGAACTTGCCCAGGCACAGATGGCCAGACAAGTTTTTCCAAATGCTCCCCTGAAATACATGCCACCTACCAAATTCAAGACCGGTAATATCTTCAAGGCTCATGTTCAGGATGCACTTTTCAACATGGTCACGGTAATCAGTGATCAGAAAATTCATCTGCTGGGCATGCTAACCGAAGCGATTCACACCCCTTTCATGGCAGATCGAGCTCTCGCAATCGAAAATGCGCGTTACATCGCAACAACAATGGCAGATTTTGGCCACGATATCGAATTCCGTGAAGGTGGCATTATGGAACAGCGTGCGAACGAGGTTCTTGATCTTGCCCTGGACCTACTTCAGAACATCCAAAGGGATGGTCTTTTCCGCACGATTGAGGAAGGACACTTTGCTGGAGTAAAGAGACCATTTGAAGGCGGAAAGGGTCTCTCCGGTGTGGTATTGAAGGAAGAACAATACTTTAATCCCTTTATTCCTCTCCTGATGGAAGAATCCCGCCTTGGTTCCAAACGTTATCACCAGCAAAAGTTGCAAGCCGAGCAAGGAGAAGATTATGAGTAGTGGACTTTACACAACCACAAAAGCAGATTTCGACACCACCTTGGACCTCAACCGGCTGAAGCCCTATGGCGATACGATGAACGATGGCAAAGTGCAGCTTTCATTCACGCTTCCTGTTCCGGATAGCGAAACCGCCATTGAAGCTGCCAAACAACTTGCAATGAAAATGGGATTAGTGGAACCAATCGTTACACACCATGCCCCATTGGACAAGAATTTTAGTTTTTTTGTTATTTACGGAATGCTTAGTCACTTTATTGACTACACGCATATACACGTAGATTCGGTTGATGTGCCGGTAATGACGATGGAGGAAACCGACTTCTTTATTCAGCAGAACATAGGCAGAAAGATCAAAGTAATTGGTGCCAGCACTGGTACAGACGCTCACACAGTTGGAATCGATGCCATCATGAATATGAAAGGCTACGCCGGACACTACGGTCTGGAACGTTACAAAATGATCGAAGCCCTCAATCTCGGCAGCCAGGTAACCAATGAAGAGTTTATCCGAAAAGCAGTTGAGTTTGATGCAGATGTAATGCTTGTCTCTCAAACTGTTACCCAGAAAAATGTTCACATTCAAAACCTGACAGAATTGGTAGAATTGCTCGAGGCGGAAAGATTGCGCAAGCGCTTTCTCCTGCTAATTGGTGGACCACGCATCAGTCACGAATTGGCGAAGGAATTAGGCTGTGATGCTGGCTTTGGACCCGGTAAGTATGCTGATGATGTTGCCAGTTTTATTTGCGAAGAGTTAGTTGCACGAAAGCAGCAGAATTTATAACTAATTATCAAAGACTACAGAAAGGCAGGAAGAATGAACAAATTGATAAGTTTGGAAGACGCAGTCAACCTTGTTCGTGATGGCGACACGATCATGATTGGAGGTTTCTTGTCAGTTGGCACACCCGACCGCCTGATTGATGCCCTCATCGCAAAAGGAACCAAAAACCTGACCCTTATTTGTAACGATACTGGATTCATTGATCGGGGTGTCGGCAAGATGGTCGTTGCCAAAATGTTCAAGAAAATTTTGACATCTCATATCGGAACGAATAAAGAAACAGGACGTCAGATGTTGGAAGGCGAGATCGAAGTCGTCTTGATTCCTCAAGGCACATTGATTGAACAGATTAGAGCTGGTGGATTTGGTCTTGGTGGTGTTCTGACAAAAACAGGGCTGGGAACAGAGGTTGAAAAGGGAAAACAAATTGTCGATATCGATGGTGAAAAGCACCTTCTCGAGAAACCATTAAGGGCAAATGTTGCTTTATTGTTTGCTGAAAAAGCTGATGTAAGAGGTAACCTGACCTTCCACGGTGCAACACGTAACTTTAATACACACATGGGTGCTGCTGCAGACATCTCGATAGTTGAAGTTAATGAAGTTGTAAAAATCGGAGAAATGTGCCCGGACGAGGTGGTTGTGCCGGGAGTATTTGTAACTCATATCGTCGATGGAGGTGCATTATGATGGACAAACAGCAAATGCAAGAATTCATTGCCAAACGTGTTGCCCTTGAACTCAAGGATGGTGCTCTGGTCAATCTTGGGATTGGCTTGCCAACCCTGACAGCTAATTTTGTTCCCGAAGGAAGGGATGTGCTCTTCCAATCTGAAAATGGTTTTATTGGGCTTGGTCCTACGCCAGAAGAAGACCAGATTGACCCCTGCATTGCTAATGCCGGCGGTTTACCTGTCACCATCCTTCCGGGTGGAAGCTTTTTTGACAGTGCCTTGTCTTTCGGGATCATTCGTGGTGGTCATGTTGATACGACTGTTTTAGGTGCCCTGCAAGTTGCAGAGAATGGTGACATTGCCAGTTATATGATCCCAGGAAAAATGGTTCCTGGTATGGGCGGCGCGATGGACTTGCTCAGCGGCGCCAAAAAGGTGATTGTTGCAATGGAACACACCAATAAAGGCAATCCAAAATTGTTGAAGGAATGCACCCTGCCGCTAACAGCTGTAAAAGCGGTCGATATGATAGTCACAGAAATGGGAGTGATAGAGGTTACAGAAGTCGGGTTTGTACTAATTGAACAAAATCCTGCATATACTCTCGATGAAATTAAAGCAGCCACTGGAGCAGAATTGACCATAAGTCAGGCACTAAAACAGATGGCTTAGACATACAAAAACGGGTGCAGCACAGAGGCAGCACCCGTTTTTGTATTTGGTACGGTCTAGTATTTGTAGAAACCTTCCCCGGTCTTTCGCCCAAGCTTGCCCCCTCGAACCATCTTTCTCAACAAGGTATGAGGGCGGTATCTGCTATCACCAGTTTCTTTATAAAGTACTTCCATAATTGCAAGGCACACGTCCAGACCGATTAGATCGCCCAACTCCAACGGACCCATGGGGTGATTTGCGCCCAGCTTCATGGCAGTATCAATGCCTTCAGCGCTTGCCAAACCCTCTGCCAGGATACCAACCGCTTCGTTGATCATTGGAATCAAAATTCGATTGACGACAAAGCCTGGTGCTTCTTTCACCTCGACTGGAGTTTTGCCCAGGTCGCGTGCAATTTGCATGACAATCTCAACCACTTCTGCCGGCGTTGACAACCCAGGGATCACCTCAACTAATTTCATAACCGGCGCCGGATTGAAAAAGTGCATGCCAACCAGGGGATGATTCAATCCTTGGGCTATTTCGGTAATCGACAAGGAAGAGGTGTTGCTGGCAAAGATGCATCCTGGTTTTGCGATGGCATCCAATGCCTTGAAAGTCTCTTTTTTAATAGATATTTCTTCCAAGACGGCTTCAACGATCAGATCACAGTCTCCACAATCTTCGAGCAGACCAGTAGTAATTCGGGCATTGATCTGGTTGGCTGCTTCCTGCTCCATCTTGCCGCGCTCAACCCTACTCTGCAGCCCTTTTGCGATGCGTTGTTGACCTTTTTGGGCAAACTCCAGGCTGATATCGGTAAGAATCACCTCGTACCCTTCGCTTTGAGCAAATGCCTGCGCTATCCCGCTTCCCATCGTACCTGCACCAATAAGTGCTACTTTCATCTACGCTCCTAGTTTCATTTATTCTTGAAATTCTTCTCTTTCCGCTTTTCCAGAAAGGCTTTCATGCCCTCTTTTTGATCTTCGGTAGCAAAGCATGCGCTGAAAAGTTCGATTTCGCGCTTGATGGCGCCATCAATGCTCATATCCAAGCCTTCATTGACCGCTTTCTTGATATTGCGGACGGCAATAGGAGCATGGCTGGCTATGCGAGCAGCCATTTTTAACGCTTCTTCCATCAAGCTTTCCGAAGGGTAAACGGCGCTAACCAAGCCAATCTCCAACGCCTCATCGGCTTTGATGTTCCGGCAGGTAAAGAGGATTTCCTTGGCTTTGGATTTTGATCCGATAACACGGGCTAACCGTTGTGTGCCTCCAAATCCGGGGGTAATGCCCAAACCGGCTTCCGGCTGACCAAAGACAGCGTTCTGGCTGCAAATACGGATGTCGCAACTGAGCGCTAACTCGTTACCACCACCCAAGGCATAACCATTTATCGCAGCAATCACTGGCACTGGGAATTTCTCAATTTTGCTGAATAAGGAGTTACCAGTTTCGCTGAAAAGCACTGCTTCGGCTTGGTCCATTTCACTCATTTCAGCAACATCCGCTCCGGCAATGAAAGCTTTCTCTCCTGCTCCGGTAATGACAAGACAGCGAACTACTTCCAAATCGATTTGGTCGAAAAGCTGGTCAAGTTCTGCCAGCATTACGCTGTTTAATGCATTCAAGGCTTCTGGACGGTTGATAGTGATCAGCCCAACCGCTCCATTTGTTTCATACCTGACAAAAGCCATTTTCTAACCCTCGGGTTTGGCAATAGCAGTCGCGCAGCCCATGCCACCACCGATGCACAAAGTGGCTAAACCAAGTTTGGCATCTTCTTGCCGTTTCATTTCGTGGATCAAAGAGACCAAAATACGGCATCCGGACGCTCCAATTGGGTGCCCCAAAGCAATCGCGCCACCATTGATGTTCAATTTTTCAGGGTCAAAACCAAGATCACGCAGCACAGCTAATGATTGTGCCGCGAAAGCCTCGTTAGCCTCGACAACGTCAAAATCACTGACACTCACACCCAACTTTTCAATCAGTTTTCTGGTTGCAGGCACAGGACCAAGCCCCATTACTGAGGGGTCAACGCCTTCCAATGCACTTCCAAGCCAAATTGCTTCAGGAGTCACACCAAGTTCGCGTGCTTTTTCTTCACTCATTACCACCACAGCCGCAGCACCGTCGTTGATTGTTGAAGAATTCCCTGCTGTGACCATCCCATCAGGTTTGAAGGCGGGTTTTAATTTAGCCAACCCCTCTGCCGTTGTTTCCGGGCGAATGCCTTCATCTTCAACAAAATCGAAAACGTCACGCTTGATGCGTACTTGGACTGGTACGATTTCGTCCTTAAATTTTCCTTCAGCCTGAGCTTTGGCAGCTTTTTGTTGAGAGATAGCAGAGAATTCATCCAGTTCTTCGCGGTTCAGGTTCCATTGTTTTGCAATATTTTCAGCTGTAATGCCCATGTGTAGTTGACTGAAAACATCAGTCAAACCATCATTCACCATTGTATCTATCAGTTTTCCATCGCCAAGACGATAACCGGCGCGTGCCTGGGGCAATGCGTAAGCAGCAGCAGACATATTTTCCATACCACCAGCTACGACCACATCGGCTTCACCCAGTAAAATCATTCTGGCTGCCATGTTGACTGCTTCGAGTCCCGATCCACAAACAACATTGATAGTTATTGCAGGAGATTCAACTGGAATGCCAGCATTGACTGCAGCCTGGCGGGCAACATTTTGCCCCTGTGCTGCCTGCAGAACACACCCCATGTACACCATATCCACATCTGTTGGTTGGATGCCTGCCCGTCGGACTGCCTCCCGGACGACGACCTCGCCAAGTTTGGCCACGGGAATAGTTGAGAGCATCCCCCCCATCTTCCCGATCGCGGTACGACATGACCCTGCAATGACGACTTTCTGATTCATAAACGATTCCCTTTCTCTTCAGATCTGGGGTGAGGTATTTGACAGAAACAAACCCACTGTATATCAAGGCAAACAAGTTTCTGCCTCCCAGACCGGATTGTCTGGCTGTATTATCCCATAGAATCTTGCTCCTGACTCTTAAATTTTGCCTCTTGATAATTCCAAATTTGCATCTACCACCCACAATACAATTTGGCTCTGATTCTTGACATTAGAACAATTGTTCTATATAATTAGAACATGATGGAACACTATCACACAGATTCGCTAACTCTCTTCAAAATGCCGTTATTACCCAAGCGTTTTCTTGCTATCGGCGCAAAAGCACTCTCGGAGCGCATGCTGCAGCTCATCTCCGCCCTGGCGCTAAGGCAGACAGTCACCGTGCTGGACTGCGGCAACCGCTCCAACATGTACACGGTCGCCAAACTGATCCGCCCTTATACGTCGGACCCCGTCAGTGTCATGAATAATATCCGCCTTTCACGCGCATTTACCTGTTACCAGGTCCTGGCAATGATCCAGGCAACTGCCAAAAATCCTCCCCGCGAACCATTGGTACTGCTTGATTTGCTGGCAACCTTTCTGGATGAGGATGTAGAGCTGAAAGACAGCCAGCGTCTGCTCAGTCACAGTTTGGATTTGCTCGAAAGCATGAGCCATTTCGCGCCGGTGGTGATCAGTACGCGCCAGGTCCCGGCAATAGCTGAAAATCGCAGCGTTTTGCTCGAGCAGCTCAAAGAAAGCGTTGAGGTTTGTTGGGAAGAACCGCTTCCCCTCCCTGCCGATCAGGAACTGCAGCTGGCTCTGTTTTAAGTGAGGCTATCATGGGAAGAACCATTGCATCCATCACCCAAACCTGGCAAGAAGAAGAGGCGGCACTCAATCGCTTCAAACGTGCTCTGCGTAAGGATGACCAGGTTCTTCTGGATGAACTCCTTGTCATGTCGCGCCTGCACCTGGCTGAAGCATCTTATGCTTCCAACCTCTACCCACTCGATATGTACCTGATTGCCATTCTGCTGGAGGTTTACAAGCAACTCAAAGCCACGCAGCGCGAACTGTACAACCACGATGAACACACAGACCAGGCCCACCTGGAAGAAGAAAACGTTTTTCTCAAACTGATCACCAATTACCTGGAGGCTCCTTCCCAGGAACAGCAAGAAAAAAATACGCCCGCACAAACTGAGGAAGAGCTGCCAATTTCCGAACCGGAAAGTTGCTGTTCCTATATGGATTTTGAGGAAGCACCATGAGCCAGACACGTGCATTCCGTGGTTGGCTGCTGGACCTCTACCTGAACCAGGAGGAGGGGTTGAGCCTGTGGTTCATCTCTGCTGATGACGACAGCCGGGTTTGTTTCAGGCAGCATTTTCCAGTCAGTTTCTACGTGTCCGGTCCTAATGAAACCCTTCGTGCGCTCTGGAAAATGATTTCAGGTCGCCCAGGGATCCTTTCCCTCAGCCGACAGCGCAAGCAGGACGTCTTTGAAGACCAACTGGTGGACGTGATGGAGATTAAGATGGAATCACCTGCCAGCCAGGTCCAACTATTTCGTGAAATCGAAAAAATTTACCCGGATCTGACCTATTATGACGCTGACCTCAGTATCAGCACCCGCTACATTTCCCGTTACGGGGCTTTTCCACTGGCGCTGTGTGACCTGGAGGTGGACGAAAACAATGTGATCCAATCCATACAGACGCTCAATGATCGTTGGGAGCTGTTCCCTGAACTGCCGCCTTTACGTGTGCTGCGCGTCAGCCCGGATGCTGATCCGGCTCGCGGCAGCGTGAATTCGCTTTTGATCCACAGCGACCGTTTTGAGCAGCGCCTGCCTTTCGACCCACAGGGTGCTTATCTACAAACGCTCGACCAGATTTTGGCTGATTACAACCCTGACATCCTGGTAACCGATTGGGGTGACAGCTGGCTGATTCCTTTTCTGCTCAAACAGTCCGAGCAAAAAGGAATCCCGCTCCAGCTCAACCGTGACAGCAACCGACCAGTGCGCTGGCAAAAAGAAACCACCTATTTCTCCTATGGGCACATCATCTACCGTCCAGAGGAAGCTCACCTCTTTGGTCGCTGCCACATCGACCGAAAATCATCCATGATGTGGTCAGATTACAGCCTGGCGGGCACACTGGAAATGGCACGCGTAACCACCCTGCCGATCGAAAAGGCGGCTCGTGTTTCTCCGGGTCAGGGCATCTCAGCTATGCAGGTCATCACTGCGCTGGAAAAGGACATTTTGGTGCCTTACCAGAAACGCCAGTTTGAAGAATTCAAAACTGGTCTTCAACTGATCCAGTCTGATCGCGGCGGGATGGTTTATCAACCGCTCACTGGGCTGCACACCGATGTGGCTCAAATCGACTTTATTTCCATGTACCCCGCTATCATCATCGTTGGTAATATTTCGCCAGAAGTGCCCCTGCCAGATGGGTTGACTCCGGCAAGCGATGATTTGGGTGTAGTGCCGTTGACACTCAAGCCCCTCTATGAAAAACGGGTTGCAATCAAACAGAAAGTCAGGACTTACCCGGAAAATCACCCCCTGGTAGCCAACCTGAAAGAGCGTGCCCAGGCGCTTAAATGGCTGCTGGTGGTTTGCTTTGGTTTTTTAGGCTACAAAAATGCTCGTTATGGGCGCATCGAAGCACACGAAGCCGTTACCAGGGGCGGACGCGAGGTGCTCTTACGTGCTAAAGATGTAGCGGAAGAAGAGGGCTTTGAGGTCCTGCACATGTATGTGGATGCGCTCTGGGTAAAGAAAAAGGGCTCTAACAAACCTGAGCATTTTACCGAGTTGATCAAAAAGATCAACCACCGCACCGGTCTGACCATCAACCTGGATGGTGTTTATCGCTGGGTGGCGTTTTTGCCTTCCAAGGTTGACCCTCGTATTCCGGTTGCCAACCGTTATTTTGGTGTCTTTCAAAGTGGTGAGATCAAGGTGCGCGGACTGGAAGCCCGCCGACGCGATACGCCGATTTGGATCAGGTCAGTGCAAAAAGAGATGATCAACCTTTTGGGAAAGGCACGCACAAAGTCTGAACTTGAAAACTGCATCCAGGAAGCCTTTAACTACTACCAGCAGGCCTTAATGTCTTTAAAATCAGGGCTTGTGTCGCCAGAAGAATTGGTTGTCAATGGCAAGGTAAGTTATGCCCTGGAGGCATACAAAGCTTCAACCGCTTCAGTTCGGGCTGCCAAACAACTGCAAAATGCCGGTATGGCGGTCAGACCCGGTATGCGGATACGCTTTGTCTACACAAGTGGAGAGCCAGATGTTGTTGCCTGGGATTTGGGGATAAAGGTTGAGCCTGCTTCCATCAATTCGGAAAAATATGTTGAATTGCTTATCCGGGCTGCAAGCTCGGTTTTGTCTCCTTTTGGCGTTTTAATTGACATGCTGCGTGAATGGTCATTGTCGGATGGTTTGCAGCTTCGACTCCCCACTGTTTATGAGAGAAAAGGTATCAATACACCCATTTAATTCCAAACAAGCTGTGTCAGTACTTAACAAGCTGTATCAGTACTTACTGTTTTATATTTGACCATGTGCACAGGGAAAATAGCTTTCAATTAGTTGATGAATAAAAACGATCAAATTTTTGAATAGTTGTGGCTACGCGCAATTATAACTATTTTCGAGTACTAAGTCACAATGCTTGGGTTTTGCCGAGTGAGAAATCTAATTTCACGACGGAAGCAAAGTTTGCACGTTAACAGGCAAATATCTATGCATTGATTCGATTGACATGCAAAACTAACCTCAAAAAATCACATCTGTGAAGATGTATCCATTATTTAACCATTTCTTATTTGAAATTATTCAAATTTGTCCAATTTAGTACTGATTTCCTTATAAATTCCTATACAAATAAACAAGGTAATAAGATAAAATAAATGTATGCGAAAAAAGACACCTATTTACAGAGAAATTCGAGAAGATCTGATACGAGAAATCGTTGAAGGGAACTACGCCAACAAACAATTACCCACAGAAGCTGCATTATGCGAGAAATATAATGTCAGCCGGATGACAGTTAACAAAGCACTTACCATGCTTGTTCACGAAGGACTGATTCGACGCACCCCTGGTAAAGGAACTTTTGTAAACTCTGTCGAAATTCAAAAAAGAATTGCAGAACCCCAGGGATTTAGCCAGGATATAAGTAGCATTGGCGCAAATCCTGGGTCGAAAGTCCTTGAGTATAAAATGCTGCAGGCAAGTGAGAATGAGGAAATTGCGAATATATTCCACCTTGAAAGTGATGCTTTAATTTACTACTTTGTTCGTCTAAGAAGTGCAAATAACATCCCGATAGCGATCACACGGACCTACCTGTCTGGGGAGGTTGTCAAAGAATTGCCACAGCAAACGCTAGAACAATCGCTTTATGACTATCTTAAAAATGAGCTTGGGATTATTCCCCAGTGTGATGACTATCAACTGAGAGCAAGAAACGCAACCAAACTGGAAAAACAATGGCTGGAAACAGAAGGGGTACCCATCCTCGAGGTTAGGCATATTTCCTACACACAATCCGGCATCCCGTTTGAATATAATGAGTCTTCGTATCTTGGGAGTAAGTTCTTTTACGTCTCCAGCTCAGCCTATCATCCACGTTTTAAGGAAGATGAAGGCGGAAGTTAAGTTTGACTCCAAATCACTGGTAGCATATAATAATTTGTTTGAGGGGAAGTGCTGGAATTGGCAGACAGGCATGACTTAGGATCATGTGCGGTGACGCGTGAGGGTTCGAGCCCCTCTTTCCCCACTTCGAAATTAACCAAAGAGGTATACATTGAAAACTGAGAAAACATTTACTGAAGACCACCAGGTCCGGGTCAGGGCCGAGTTTGAGCAGGAAACCTTGGAAGGATTCAAGCGCAAAGCTGCGCGTAAGATTGCTAAGAGCACACGTATCCCGGGCTTTCGTCCTGGAAAAGCACCGTATCCGATGGTTGTTGCGCATGTAGGAGAAGCATCAATTCTTGAAGAAGCTATCGATCTGATGCTCAACGAGGTTTATCCCCAGGTTTTGGATCAAGAAAAAATTGAACCTTATGGACCCGGAAGCCTTGAGAATATTCCCAGCCAGGAGCCTCCTGTCTTTGAATTCGTCATTCCCCTTAGCCCTGAAACTGAACTTGGGGATGTAGACAGTCTGAAAAAGCCTTACGAACCACCGGTTATTAACGATGACGACGTGGAAGAATTTATCACTCAACTTCGCCAAAACCAGGCTGACATTGTACCGGTTGATGGGGCTGCAAAAGTCGGTCAGTTGGTATACATGACCGTTGAGGCAACTGATGAAAATCCGAAAGACTCAGAAGAGGCTGTCTTGGTAAAGTCTTCTCCTCAACAAACACTGATTCCAACTGTTAAAGAACAAAAGGAATCAGAGTGGCCATATAAAGGCTTCGCTCGAGAACTTATTGGCAAAAAAGCTGAAGACCAATTCACACTTACCCACACTTTTTCTGATAAAAGCAAAGACAGCAGTTTTGCAGGTAAAACTGTACGCTTTGAGGTAAATGTACAGTCTGTCAAAAAATTAGAGCTACCTGAAATTAACGAGGAGTTTTTAACCAGTGTTGGCGGATTTGAAAGTGAAGATAGCTTCAGGCAAGCCGTCCACGATAAACTTGAAAACGATCGAACTTCTGAGTATGAAGATACCTACTACCTCGAACTTGTCGATAGCCTGAGATCCGGTGCCACTATTAAATATCCGCCTCAAATGATCAAAGACGAAGAGGACGATGTTTTACACCGCATCGAACATGATCTTGAGCACAAAGGCCTCGACCTGGATGTCTACCTGAAACTTCGCAAGATGGATAAAGACCAGTTCATCGAAGAAGAAGTTAAACAAACAGCAGTTGATCGGCTGGAACGTTCCTTAATAATGGATGCGATTACAAAGAAATTTGGTGTCAAAGTCACCCAGGAACAAATGCAGACAGAAGTTACCGGCGTTATCAATTCACTACTTATGAGTGGTGAATATGAGCAAGCCGAAAAACAACTCGGTAAAAAGCGTTTTACTGAAGCCATCTCCAATGAAGCTGCCAATAACGCACTTGAAAAGGCGATACGCCAACAATTGAGAATGATTGCGGCACCAGAATCCATGCCAGTTCTTGAAGAAGTCACGGAAGAAGAAGCCGTTGAAGAAGTGATGGATGCTCTTCAAAGTGAAATCGAAGCTGAAAGTGTTGAATTAGAGCCCGCGTCAGACCCGGTTCAGGATGAAGTATCAGAAATTGCTTCGGACGAAGAAACGCAAGACTAACAGTTTTCTAATACTGAGCCAGTAAACTGAAAAAAAAAAGGAAACAATTATGCAAAATAATGACTTTCAATCTGTGATCCCAATGGTGGTCGAGCGGACTGCAAACGGAGATCGTGCTTATGACATTTACTCTTTACTGCTCAAGGAACGAATCGTTTTTGTTGGCTCTGCCATCAATGATCAGGTCGCTAATGTGATTGTTGCTCAGCTACTTTATCTGAGCCAAATCGACCCTGACAAATCGATTCAAATGTATATCAACTCTCCTGGTGGTTCCATCTACGCTGGCTTAGCCATTTTGGATACCATGCAGATGATCTCCAACCCAATCAGCACAGTAGCTGTAGGTGTTACCGCCAGTTTCGGCACTGTTCTACTTGCCGGCGGAACCAAGGGTCAGCGCTATGCCCTGCCCCACGCTACTATTCACCTGCACCAACCTCTGGGCGGCACTGAAGGACAAGCCTCGGATATTGAAATCATGGCAAAAGAAATCCTGCGCCTAAAATCTAACCTGAATAAGTTCTTTTCAGACGTAACCGGTCAACCGCTTGAAGTAATCCAAAAAGACACCGACCGTGATTTCTATATGACTGCTGAACAAGCAGTTGAATACGGACTGATCGACAAAGTATTAACACCCCCTGAAAAGTAATATGATCACTGATCATTTACCAATGCTCAAAGGCCTCATCCTTGATATGGATGGGGTTCTTTGGCATGACAAAGAACCGATCGGAAACCTGGCTGAGATTTTTGCGCAAATTCAAGAACTCGGTCTTGATTTTGTCCTCGCAACCAATAATTCAAGTAAAACCGTCGAAGAGTTCCAGAAAAAAATCGAAAACTTCGGCATCATGGTTAAACCAGAACAAATAATCACCAGTGCAATCGCGACTTTTCAATATCTGGAAGAACATCATGCAGGAGAGACCCTGGTCTACATCATCGGTTCAGAATCCTTAATCGCCGACGCCCGAAAAAGAGGGTTTCGGGTACTGCAGGTGGGCGAACAAAGGCAAGCAGATTTCGTAATCGTCGGTATAGATCAAACCCTCACCTATGAAAAGATCAGCTACGCCGCGAAACAAATTCGGGCAGGAGCAAAATTTGTCGCGACCAATACAGACGCTACCTATCCGACTCCAAACGGGTTAGTTCCGGGTGCTGGCACAATGGTAGCAGCTGTTCAAACAGCTTCTGGTCAAAATCCATTGATTATAGGCAAACCTGCCCCAAATTTATACAATCAGGCAATGCAGATAATGGAGCTTACACCAGACCAGGTACTATGTGTCGGTGATCGTCTTGCCACCGATATTCTTGGAGCTCACAACGGCGGTTTCAAATCAGCATTCTTAATGTCAGGTGTCGATTCAACTGAAGATCTGGTTAATTGGAAGCCGAAACCCGACATTATTGCAAGGAATCTCACGGAATTGATCTATGGATAAACAGTTATTGCTGGACCTTAATCAAGAGGAGCTTGCTGAAGAGCTAAAAAAGCTGAAACAGCCCGGTTTCCGCACAAAACAAATCCTTGAAGGTCTTTACAAACATCTTTATCGTGATTTTTCCGAGTTTGGCAACATTCCTAATTCTCTAAAAGAAGACCTCAATTCCACGTTTCTGATCGATCCAATCGTCGTCAAAGATTCGGTTGTCTCCAGGGACAAGCAAACCGAAAAATACCTGTTTGAAGTCCAACAAGGCAATCGCATTGAAACCGTCCTGATGAAGTATTCAGATCGCAATACAGTTTGCGTTTCCACCCAGGTTGGCTGCCCTTTGGGTTGCGTTTTTTGTTCCACCGGTCAGGGAGGGTTTACCCGTAATCTCAGTGCTGGCGAGATATTGGGACAGATTATGTTTGTTATGAGATTGCTGAAAACAACCGATGAAAAACTAACTAATGTCGTTTTCATGGGGATGGGAGAACCTTTCCTTAATTATTCAGCAGTAATGAAATCTATAGACAACCTGACCAACCCCGATTTGCTAAACTTCGGTGCCAGGCGCATCACTATCAGCACAGTTGGGATCATTCCAAAACTTAAAGAGTTCACGGCGCTGGATTCCCAGGTAAACCTGGCTGTAAGCCTGCACGCTCCTGAAAACGAATTGCGGTCAATGCTTGTACCGGCAAACCGACTGCATCCTCTTACCTCACTGATTGATGCCTGCAGAGAATATACAGACAAAACCCGCCGCAGGATAACCTTCGAATATGCCTTGATCCAGGATGTAAATGATTCTGATACCCACGCTAAGCAACTGATCAGTTTGATCAAAGGCATGCTCTGTCATGTAAATTTGATCGCGCTTAACCCCAGCAATGAGTATCCTCTGCCAGGTTCCAGCCGCGAGAGAGTAGACGCCTTTGCGAAAATATTGACAGATTATGGAATTCCATGCTCGATACGTCTTCGACGCGGCATCGAAATAAACGCTGGTTGCGGTCAGCTTGCGCAATCGCAACAATCAAAATGATATAATCCGATTCCTATGGACAACTTGTTTAAAAAATGGCGTGATAGCCTTCAAAAAACCCGGGAAACCAGCTTTGGCAAAATTGCTACTCTGTTTGGTGCTACCGAAATCGACGATGAAACCTTCGATAATCTGGAAGAATTGCTGATCCAGGCTGATGTTGGGGTCAAAACCACGCTGGACCTGGTTGACACTGCCATCGAGAAAACTGACGATCTTGGATTGACCAAAACCTCTCAGTTGGAATCTTTGCTCAAAGAAGAGCTTTCGAATCTCTTGTTTGAAGCTGAAGAACCAGACTTTTCCCGGAAACCTACAGTGATCATGGTTGCCGGAGTGAACGGCTCTGGGAAAACGACCTCGATCGGCAAATTAGCTGCCAGGTACAAAAAAATGGGCAAATCAGTATTGCTGGTCGGAGCAGACACATACCGTGCTGCTGCTGCAGACCAACTTGAAATTTGGGCAGAACGTGTTGGCGTTCAAATCATCACTGGTCAGCAAAATAGCGATCCTGGTGCCGTCACTTTTGATGGCATTCGCGCTGCAGTTGCCCGCGACATGGATGTTGTCCTAATCGATACTGCCGGACGTCTTCATACGCGTTACAACCTGATGGAAGAAATAAAGAAGGTCTATCGAGTGGCAGAAAAAGCCCTGCCAGGCGCACCGCATTATTCATGGATTGTTATCGATACCACCACCGGTCAAAACGCGCTGAACCAGGCTGAAGCTTTTGGAAAAGCAGTGAATCTCAACGGCGCCATCCTGGCCAAATTGGATAGCTCTGCCAAAGGCGGCATGGTATTTGCGATCAAAGACCAATTAAACCTGCCAGTGATTTATGCTGGCTTGGGCGAAAAAATTGAAGATTTGGAATTATTCGACAAGAAATCTTTTATTGACAGCATTTTTTCAAGGAACGAAGGAAAGTAGCATGGCTGAACTGACCGATCGAATCAGATCATTAGAAAATCAATTCAAATCTCTCCTGGAGCATCTTTGACTTAGCTGAAAAAGCTGAGGAATTATCCAAATTACACAAACAAAGTGAAGAATCCACATTTTGGGATGATCCAACCTATGCCCAATCTGTGATGAAACGCAGTGCCTACCTGGAAAACCAGATAGAAGAATGGACACAACTTCAAACCCAGATTGAAGGGTTCTCATCTTTGTGGGAACTTGACGACGGCAGTCTGACCGAAGAAATTGAGCATCAGGTTAACATTTTCGAAGACCTGATCGCAAAGAAGGAAATCAGCCTATTGCTCTCTGGTCAGTATGACCACGGCAATGCGATTTTAGCTGTTCATGCCGGTGCAGGCGGCACGGATTCGCAAGATTGGGCAGGAATGCTTGAACGCATGTATTTGCGCTGGGCAGAGAATAATGGCTATAAGACCGAGATCCTGGACCGGACCGTTGGCGAAGAAGCTGGTATCAAGTCGGTAACCATTTCAGTTTCGGGCGAACTTGCCTATGGCTATCTAAAATCAGAAAAAGGTGTTCACAGGCTGGTCAGGCTCTCACCCTTTGACGCAGCTCACCGCCGCCATACTTCCTTTGCTCTGGTCGAGGTTTTACCTGAAATAGAAGGCAACGATGACATTGTTATCCGCCCTGATGATATTGAAATTGAAGTTTATAAATCCTCTGGTGCGGGTGGTCAAAACGTTCAAAAGAATATGACCGCTGTACGCATTATCCATCTCGCTACGGGTCTGGTGGTTACCTGTCAAAATGAACGATCTCAGACTCAAAATCGTGAATCTGCACTCAAAGTGCTTCGTTCACGACTTTTTGAATTACAACAACAGGCGCATGCTGATGAGATTTCAGATCTAAAAGGTGAGTTTAAAAAGGTTGAATGGGGTAGTCAGATCAGATCTTACGTGTTACACCCTTATCAGATGGTCAAGGACCATCGCACAGATTATGAAACCAGCAACACCCAATCAACATTGGATGGTAACCTGGACGGATTTATCGAAGCATATCTGAGAATGAAGTAATCTCAGTAGGACATAAAAAAAAGAGCCGCAGAGTAATCTCTGCCGCTCTCTCGTAAACCGTAATAAAAGTAAATCGTCAATCCAAAAGGCGTGCCAATTCAAACAATTCTTCGTCGAGTTCCTTGACCTTACCTACCATATCATCATAAGGTGTGGCGGTGACTTTGTTATTTATTAATCCAATCAAAACGCCGTATTCTTCTCTGGCAATCGCCTGAACTGCACCGCATCCTAATTTTGAAGCCAATATTCGGTCAGCGGCTCCTGGTTCGCCTCCGCGCTGGACATGCCCCAGAATTGTGGAGCGAACGCTAAAACCCAGCCGATCTCGATGTTCTTTGAAAAACTCGGTCAATTTTGCGGCATTATAGTCAGCTCCCTCGGCGGCAACAATCAAAGCATGATTTTTGCCATGTGCATATGCCAAACTTAGAGCTTCTGCAATTTCTTCGGGATCCGTCTCATGTTCAGGCAGCGTAATCGCTTCCGCGCCGCCTGCCAAACCGGCTGTCAAAGCCAGGTAGCCACATTTCCGTCCCATTACTTCGATGATGAAGGCACGTTGGTGGGACGAAGCGGTTACTTTCAGTCGGTCAATTGCTTCCAAAGCTATATTTAGAGCTGTATCAACGCCGATCGTAATTTCAGTTCCCGCCAAATCATTATCGATGGTTGAGGCTACCCCAACAACCGGGAAACCCATTTTATAGAGTTCGTGGGCACCAGCCTGAGAGCCATTTCCACCGATCACCACCAGGGCTTCAATACCAAGACGATTGAGATTGCGAATTGCCACAGTACGACCTTCGACTGTTGTAAATTCCGGGCAACGGGCGCTGCCCAATATCGTACCGCCCCGCTGCAAGATGCCGCCAACATCGCGGGAACTCATACGATCAAATTGACCGTTAATTAAACCTCTGTAACCATTGCGAACGCCGTAAACATCCCACCCATTTTTGAGACCTGTTCGCACAACAGCACGAATCGCTGCATTCATACCGGGAGCATCCCCACCACTTGTTAAAACAGCAATACTTTTTTTCATATTTTCTCCTCGTCGGCTTTTGCTATGTTGCTATTATAATTCAGCAAGTCCTGATTGGAGGTGCGTTTTGAAAAGAGATATTTTGGTTGCTTTGTATAGTGAAGATTCCTACGTATTGGATTGGATGTCCTTGCTGCTTGTTCGAGATTGGCGTACTCAGGTTGTTGCTGAGGTTGCCAATCCGCTTGAATTTACAGAAACCCTCAACCAGGAACACCTCATGTGTGATTGCGTCGTCATCGATATCGATAGCGTCAGTAATCTGAAACAGATGGGAAGTGACATCGTAAATGCTGGACATGATCTGAAAGTGATTGGTCTTTGCAGGAACCAAAAACTCGATTTTTTTGATCACATAGATCAATCAGCAATTGCTGGTTTACTATATAAGAATGAGATCGAGACTTCGCTGGGATGGGCAATAACATTTGCAGCGGAGGGCAAACCGGTATACACTCCCAGAGGATTACAAGATGCCTGGGCAGTCAACTTTTCTATATCCAGAGAGCGTCTGATCTTACGTTCCAGGAGCTATCCAGGGCTCACGGACCGTCAGAGTGAAATTGCCAGGTTGGCGATCATTTATTCAATCGGAAGACGAGATCTTGCTGATGAATTGAAAATCTCTGATCAATGGAGCTATGGTGTGGTCAGCGAGCTCTACGATCATCTTGGTTTAAGCGACCTTCTGGATGAAAGTCAGGATTTTCACAGTATTCTTGAAAATGACAGTGTAATAAAATCTCACATCGATGAGATATTGGAAGACCTTGGAACCAGCAAAAAAGCCCGTGACCTGGAAACCTTAGCCTTTCACCTACTGACTATGCCAGTAATTGAATGAAGGTAAATTTCTAACATCAAAGTAATCTCATCTGAAGAATCAAAATAACAATTACTTCTTGTGGCTACGCGCATTAGATGTTTAATTATGGGGTTCGCAACAATATTGCTCGGCAAGGGGCAGCTTCGCGCGATATAAGCTTCAAAGGCAAACAAATAAGTTCATAGTCGCCAGGCTGAACTTCACGTAGATCTAAGGTTTCGATAATTATCACATTGTTTGACAGCAGGATCTCATGTGGTGTTATGGAATCGTCATAAGAAGCAATTGAGAGATAATCGATCCCTACTAACCGACAGCCATGATCAACCAACCATTGAGCGGCATCACCTTCAAGCGCGACATAATCAGTAACAAAAGAAAGTGAAGGATTGTCCCACATTTTGCTGTTGGCTGTCTTAAAAAGCAGCCTGGTAACATTTTCTAAACCCAAGTTTTCCAAGTAATCTGCATCGATACTTCTCTTTTCTTCGGGCACCTCAACCACGCTTACCGGTCCTATCATAAGAGACAAATCCAAATCGTCCAGGCTTGCAGCACCATCGATAAAATGCAGGGGCATATCAATGTGAGTACCAACGTGCGCACCAATGTGAATTGAACTAACGTTGGAAGGATCCCCATCCGCTATGCGGTTCTCCCAGCCAATTTTTACCGCTTCATCACCTGGCCAGACCAGCATATCGTTCCTGATCCCTACTGTAATATCGATCAATTCCATCCAAGCACCTCGTTTGTATCGCTTTTGATAGTTTTCGCGAGCAATTTTGCTTACAATATTGTAACGGAGATATTGAGGTCACATGAATAAAGTTTACATAGCAGGCATTGGGCAGACACCGGTTACCGAAAGCTGGGATAAGTCCTTGAAAGAATTGGCAGGTGATGCTGGTTTATTAGCCATTGATAACGCCGGCATTGGTTATCCGGACGCGCTTTTTGTAGGAAATATGATGGCGATCACCGCCAATCGTCAGGCACAACTGGGGACACTATTAGCGGATTGGCTCGGGTTTCATCACAAACCAGCCATCTCCATTGAGACCGCGTGCAGTTCCGGCTCCGCTGCCTTTCGCATGGCGCTGATGGCAATTGCCAGTGGTGAGTTGGAAAGTGCTCTGGTCATTGGTGTAGAAAAAATGACAGACTCGCCTGGAAGCGAGATCACAGCCAGTCTCGCCACCGCCGCAGACGCCGAGCTTGAAGCCGACTTCGGGCTTTCATTTGTGGGGATTAACGCGCTGTTGATGCGCCGTTATATGTATGAATATGGCTGGAAGCACGAGGATTTTTCTAATTTTTCTATCAACGCTCACGCTAACGCAGTACATAACCCTAATGCCCGTTTTCAATTTCCAATAACCAAAGAGTCCTTTGTAAAATCACCTGTGATTTCGGATCCCATCAACCTGATGGATGCCTCCCCAGTCTCTGATGGTGCCGCAGCCATCGTTTTATCTGCCCATCCCATCCAAAATGGGCAAAAAAGTGTTTCTGTGATTGCTTCCTCCTCGATGACTGACACCCTTTCTTTGCAAAACCGAAAAGAAAGCACGCGGTTGACAGCTGCTAAGACTTCCGCTAAGAGCGCCTACTCACAAGCCGGCCTGACACCTGCTGACATTGATCTCTTTGAATATCACGATGCATTTTCAATCATGGCTGCACTCTCTCTGGAAGCTGCTGGCTTCTGTGAACCCGGACAGGGTCCAAGGCTGGCGATTGAAGGTAAGATCAAATTTGACAGCGACATTCCGGTAGCGACCATGGGCGGGCTGAAAGCTCGTGGACATCCGGTTGGGGCTACAGGCATCTACCAGTTGGTCGAAGCAACGTTACAATTGAGAGGGCAAGCTGGCGCGACTCAAGTGAAGCGACCCAGGCATGCTTTGACACAAAATATTGGCGGATCTGGATCGAACATAATCTCGCATATCTTGCGTTCTGAATGATACAATTCACCTATATTTCTTGAACAAATCAATATAAGTGAGGGAACAATGAAAGAATTTCATGTCACTAAACACGCGCGCGATAAATATCAATTTGATGAGCTGCTATTCTCAAAAAATGGTAATGTAATTTTTGCAAACTTTCAAGCCTCACGTGAATTTGCACATAAAATCAATCAATTGCGTACTAACACTGACAATTTCGAAACGCTTGCCTCACCTGCAGATATCAACGCCCTGGGGTTGATCGACGAAATTTTTCACCATCTTGTGGAGGAATACTACAATACTCACGGTCAAAAAATTCGGACTGATCTGGCACGTTTTCTTATTGATCGTATCGGTCGCAAGGAAGCGATCGACACGCTAATCAAATTCAATGAACAGTTCCCTCCTGTAGCCGTCTATAATGGTGAAAAAACCATCCAGGAATATTTAAGAGATTCCGATAAAGGGGTCAACAACTACGATGTTTCTATAGAGGAGTTATTGATAACATGGCTTGCAAATGTTAATCCTGCGGCTGTTCAATACCGTGAAATCTTTGATGACCGCCCGCTCTACTCCAACAGTTACTATGCTCCCCTTCTGGATGGAATCCAGCTGTTTTTCAAAACCCAGCCAACCTTTGGACCAGAAGATCAAGATCTAATCACTCTACTTCGAACTCCTGCTTTGAGGAATCCCGATTCCCTGACCGCTCAACTTGATTATATACGTCAAAATTGGAGCTCTTACCTGGGTGACTTTTTATCACGTTTGCTGGGCAGTCTCGATTTGTTCAGCGAAGAAGCCAAAGCGCGGACAATGTTGTTTTCAGCTGGACCAGATTTTTCGGCTGCTGAAACCCATGTGCCCGAATTTAAATACGATGCATGGGGAGAGAAGTTAAGCGAAGAAGAGAATTTCAGCCAGGATAGCGACTGGATGCCCCGGGTTGTAATGATGGCGAAAAATGTGTTCGTCTGGCTCAATCAACTTTCTCGTGAATTCCAGCGTCCAATCGAACGACTTGATCAAGTACCAGATGAAACTCTCGATCAGCTTGCTCAATGGGGCTTTACCGGTTTGTGGCTGATTGGCATGTGGGAGCGCAGTGAGGCTTCCCGCGAAATCAAGCAGATGACAGGCAACCCTGACGCGGTGGCTTCCGCATATTCTCTGGCTCGCTACCAAATTGCGGCGCGTTTAGGTGGGGATGAGGCTTATGACAATCTCTCGAGACGCTGTGGTTCCCGCGGTATCAAGCTAGCCAGCGACATGGTTCCCAACCACATGGCAATCGATTCAGATTGGGTCTACGAACACCCGGACTGGTTCATCCAGGCTGAGCATTCCCCCTTCCCGGCATACCAATTCAACAGCACAGATCTTTCCAAACGTCCCGGAATCAGTATCAATCTGGAAGATCATTATTACACTCGCAGCGATGCGGCAGTAGTCTTTAAACATTATGACCACAACAGCGGCCGGACCCGTTTTATTTACCACGGAAACGACGGCACCAGCATGCCCTGGAACGACACTGCCCAATTGGACTACCTGAACCCGGAAGTGCGTGAGGCGGTAATTCAAACCATCCTCGCTGTCGCCCGCAAATTCCCAATTATCCGTTTTGATGCTGCTATGACGCTGACCAAAAAACATTACCAACGTTTGTGGTTCCCACAACCAGGCAGCGGCGGGGACATCCCTTCACGTGCAGATTATGCGATGACCAAAGAGGCTTTTGATCAAGTAATGCCTGAAGAATTCTGGCGCGAAGTTGTAGACCGGGTTGCTGCAGAAGTTCCGGATACCCTCCTTCTGGCGGAAGCTTTTTGGCTGATGGAAGGCTACTTTGTTCGCACTTTGGGTATGCACCGTGTGTATAACAGTGCTTTCATGCACATGCTTCGCAATGAAGAAAACGAGAAGTACCGCCAATTGATCAAAAACACCTTGGTTTACGATCCACAAATTCTCAAGCGTTATGTCAATTTCATGAACAACCCGGACGAAAAGACCGCGGTCGAGCAATTTGGCAAAGGTGATAAGTATTTCGGGATCTGCATGCTGCTTTCAACCATGCCAGGTTTACCAATGTTTGGTCATGGACAAATTGAGGGATATTCGGAAAAATACGGTATGGAATATTACCGTCCCTATTGGGATGAAACCCCTGACATGGGTTTAGTGGAACATCACGCTGCAACCATTTTCCCGATCCTGCATCGACGTAAAATCTTTGCTGATGTGGAAGACTTCCGTCTTTACGATTTCTGGAGTGAAGGCGGTTTTGTGGACGAAAACGTGTTTGCCTACAGCAATTTCCATAGGGGTCATGCAGCCTTGGTTGTCTATAACAATCGCTTTGGAGAAAGCTCTGGCTGGATCAAGCAATCTGCCCCCTATCTGGTCAAAGATGGTAACGAAGGGCAATTACATCAAAGCGATCTTGCCGACGCTCTGCAATTGCATGGCAGCAATGATGATTTTGTGATCTTCAGAGACAACACTTCCCGGTTGTGGTACATCCGACCACTTGCTGAGATCCGCGAACGCGGTATGCGTTTTGATCTGCAGGCTTACAACCACCAAGTCTTACTTGATTTTCAGGTTGTGAGTGGACCTCAATTTGCCTCTTTGAACCATATTCTTAATGGTCAGGGAACCACAGACTTGGGTGGGGCCTTGGAGGAAATCACTGATGCATCCTTGCTGCAGCCATTGCGTGCGGTGATCAACCTCCAAACCTTGAAAGGTTTGAGTGAATCCATATTGCAGCAAGGCGAACACAAGATTTCAGAAAGTCTCCTGGACGAGACTCTGAGCCACCTGCGTCAAGCCGGAGAATCGCAAAAGAACTCCTTTGAGCTACAGCAAGCCAATGAGCGTGCAGGGGATTTAATTGTTGCCTTATCTGATCCAGAAAAATTGGATGGTCAGCTTGGGCTTTCAGCAATGCAAACTACCCGAAAGGCTTACGAGGACCTGATCGAGAACCTTGAAAGCAAGCCTCGCAACCGATACGTTTTGACGATCTGGGCGCTTTTAAGCAATTTGACTGGGCCAGGCGATCAAGCATCCGCGCAAGAACAAAATCGTGAAATCGCAAATCGAAAGCCAGTCATCAAACTGGTCAATCGAACGCTGTTGCAATCAGGACTTACAGATTATGAGGCATGGAAAGCTACTCAGGCAGTCCAGGCACTGATAACTGACCTGGAGCCAATGGATGCTGACGTGAGCGCAAAATCACTGGTAGAAAAATGGGCTGCTGATCCTGCAGTAACAAACTTTCTGGATGTAAATGAATACGAAGGTATTCGCTGGTTCACCAAGGAACACTTTGAGGACCTGCTCTGGTATCAACGGGCTGCCAGATTGCTCACATTTGCAACTGTTGAAAAAGCTGACCCTTACGAAGTTCTGGAATCAATCTTGAGACAAGAACGAATCTTCACTGAAATCAGTGATGCTGAAGAAGATTCAGAGTATCAACTTGATAAATTGATTGATTTACTCGATTAAGAATCAGCTTCGATCTTAGCTCTAATCAAGGTCTGTGAGAAGACAGTGTCAGCTCTCAGACCTGATTTTTTATCCCTTACATCCGCCAAAGCCATTGTGGTCTCAGAGTCTATGTGCTCACCAGTTGCCATTTCGGTAAGCCAAACTGCCATTGCTCCATAAGCAATATTGTTTTGGGGTTCTATTCGGTGAAATTCCTGGTGAAACCAGCCGCAGGAGGTGAAAATTCGCTGTCGCTTGATTTGGGCTAGCATCAACATACTTATTTTTTCCAAATCTGCATTTGAGATGAAACCAGAACCTTCTTCTTCAAGCAAAGCCTCAAGACTTATTTGACCAGTGATAACCCTTATGTAATTATTGCGTAAGCACCAGGGATCAGCCACAAACCTGGACATAAAGCCCACATAGGTCCGGTCTACCCAATCGGCAATACCACGTAATGCGCGATAGAGAGGTGCTTTCCATTCCGCTCCAGGTGTACACGCACATTCCTTCTTCCATCTATCAACACCGTGAAAACAAGACCATGAAGAGGGCGAGATCAAGGTTGCTTTGGCACTCACTTCATTTTCCTGGAGCCATTTACCGGGGTAGGTCCAATTAAAGTCCTGTTGGGATTTTCCAGAGTCTAAGACGTAAGAAAGAAAAATATCACGAAACTTTTGGTGGTGTCCATAAAGTTCACCGTCGCTGGCGATAATGTTTAAAGCGCCGTTGCCACGACACAACTTTTCCCGGACAATATTCAGAAATTGATCGCCGTTTTCAGTGCTGGTTGGAATAAAGCTGACCATGGTGCTTAAATCTCTATTGTAGGGAAACACCACAAAAGGTTCCCTTCCGCCTGGTAAATCGACCAGGTAGGGACCTGGATGCCCATTTTCCGAGTGTACTTGCCAGGGTGCCAGGATTGTAAACTTTAGTCCCTGATCAGATAATACACATAAGGTATCAAGGTCAGCTCCAGTTTCTGGCAACCAGATACCTTCTGGTTTGTGACCAAACCTGTATTCGAAATCACAAATGCCCCAATAAACCTGGGTGATCTTGTCTTCCGCGGTCGCCAGCGGGAGTATCGTGTGGTGATAGCTCTGTGCCATCCCATTGCCAACCCCATACTGTTCAAAGTTCGCTCTTTCCTGGTCAACGATCATTCGTGCAATTTCAGGTCTAAACTCCCACATCCATCGGAATAAAGTTGGACCAACATTAAAACTCATCTTGCCAAAATTACGCGCCAGGGCATTAGGCTCGTAGCATTCTGCCAGAATTCTTTCGTTCCAGTTGTTGAATGGTTCTGCACCAATTTCTGATGGGATGTAGTTGGATATGGGATCTTCTCTAGGTGGTTGGTAAAAATGGCCGTGAATGCAAACGTTCATAAAGATCGACGTTTTCCTTTTAGATGTGTAAGTTTTTGTTTCATCCTGGCTGGGTTGATCTCAAAAATCCTGGACATGCTGTCCAATGCTGTTGTTCGATTCTCAGCCAGATAGTCCATCCAGTATACATTAATTGGAGGATTCTTCATGTTGTTTTCAATTATTTGGGTAAAAAAACTATATTGAACTGGCGAAATGTTCAGGAATTTTGGCTGCTTGCCCATCGCCTGCCCAACTAAGTCCACAATTTCCTTGTAAGTCAACTGTTCAGGACCACCAATTTCTATAATTTGATTGCGTGTTTCTGGCATATCCATCGACCAAATCAACGCCGTCACAAAATCATCTACCCAAAGTGGCTGCAGCAAAACCTGACCTTCTCCAGGCAGGAAGAAAAAATTCAAGAATTTATTCAGCAAACGAGCTATTGATTGCGTAAAGTGATCGTTCTCACCGAAAAGCCAACTACTGCGAAAAATTGTGTATGGCACACCCGATTTCCTGACCACCTCTTCGCCCAGCCCTTTGGCTCTCATAAGGCCGTAGGCGGAATTTCGATCAGCTCCAAGGTGGCTGATGTAATAAAATCGTTTAATCCCTGCTTGCTTGGCAGTTTCTGTGAAAACCCGCAGGTCGCGGATCTCAAATTGAGATAAATCTGCTTTTGTTCCCTCTTGTTCAACACCGGCCAGATGAAAAACCGTTTCAACCTGGTTGAAGGCAGATCGAAGACTGCCACTATCAGCCATAGAACTTACAACAAGATCGAAATTCTTTTGCTTTGGTAAACCGTCAATGCTTGTGCCTGGTGACAGCAGCAAGCGATATTCAGAAGAATTAGCCTCAAGTTTTTCGATGAATTTCTTACCTATGAAACCAGTACTTCCAGTGACCAAAATCATGAAAACTATTATAGCAGAAAAGGAACTTGGCATACTACTTGCACTTTAACTTGAAGTAAGATGTGTGATTGGATGGATATATGGAAAAGAAAATTGGCTTTCACTATTTTCAGGATTTGAATCATTACCAGAGCAGAGATCTGGCCTTATGGAAGCCTGAACTGGAGTCGTTGCAGGCAGGTTGGCTTGTGATGAAAGCAAGCCCCTCTTACGCAATTCCAGAGGAGTTCATTTCTGGCTTGCTTGACTCGGGTGTGCAGCCGGTCATCCACTTCGATTTCCCCGTCAATTCAGAAATTCGGGCCGAAGACTTGCGCATCTTCCTCAGCTCTTATGCCAAATGGGGCGTCAAATATGTTATTTTCTTTGACAGACCCAATATGAAATCCAGTTGGCTCAACGACACCTGGTCACAGGGCGATCTGGTTGAGCGTTTTTTGGACCGCTACTTGCCCTTTGTGCGGGCTGCAGAGCAACACGGATTAGTACCCGTCTTCCCTCCTTTACAGCCAGGCGGAGATTATTGGGATCTCTCGTTCCTGAAAAAGGTTCTCAATCTCGCAAAGCAGCGACGTTCACTCGACTTTGTTTCCAACCTGCACATTGCCGTCAGCTCGCAGACCTTCAATCATCCTCTCAGTTGGGGAGCAGGTGGTAAGCGAAATTGGAAAGTCCCGCGTCCCTATTCTAAAAGTGAAATTGGCGAAGAAGATCACATCGGTTTCAACACCTGGCAGTGGTATTCAGATTTAGTAAACAGTATTTTGGGTGTTGACCCTAAAATGTTCCTGTTCTATTTCGGAAGCTCGGATATCCGCAGCAGTGTTCTGGACCCGAAAGTGACTTTCGAAGAACTTATAGAATTTGCGCTCAGCCCGTCAGAAGAAGCCGGACGTGCAGCAGACCAGAAAAACAACATTCTTGGATGTTTGTTCTGGATCCTTAGTTCAAGTGAGGAAAGTCAGGAAGGCATTACAGCCTTCTTTGATGTGAACGGCACACCAAAGGTCGCTGAAATTCCAAAGTACAAAGAAAAGTTGGAACACACCCGTAAACAAACCCTGGAATATGCTGTTTCTGATCGATTGGCAGCCTGGATTTACCCAATCGACCACTATCTATTGCTGCCCTCTTATGAATGGGGCATTCCAGAAAATACGTTGGATAGAATCCGACCAATAATTCGCGATTCTCGTCCGACAATTGGTTTTTCATTGATTGAAGCAACCAACGCACGCAAAGTGACCATCTGGAACGAAAATGGAGCTTTTAGCGGGCATGATATTGATATTTTACGAGAAGCAGGCTGCCTGATCGATGAACAGATCATCAACAGCATCGGAATTCCGGTTTAATCCGAAGGAGATAAACATGTATTCAACCCAATCTAATTCAAGTTCATCCTCTCCCTCCACTCCAAAAATTGTCGTAATCGGCATGGGGGGCGGAGGCTCCAACGCGGTAAATCGCATGATTGAAGCCGGCATGCAAGGCGTCACTTTTGTGGCGGCCAATACAGACGCGCAGGCATTAGCCATTAATCTGGCTCCAAACAAAATTCAATTGGGACCAAAACTGACCCGCGGACTTGGAGCCGGAGGTTTACCAACGGTTGGTGAATCTTCTGCCGAAGAAAGCAGCAAAGACCTGGCAAGCTATCTGAAGGGCGCGGACATGGTCTTTCTAACCGCCGGCATGGGTGGCGGGACCGGAACCGGGGCTATCCCGATTGCAGCCAAAGTTGCAAAAGCGTGTGGAGCTGTCACAATCGCTATCGTTACCAAACCTTTCTCTTTTGAACTCGGTCGACGACAAACCAATGCAAATAACGGGATTGAAAAACTCAAGGAATACACTGATACCCTGATCGTCATTCCCAACGACAAATTGCTTGAAATTGCACCAAGGGATCTACCCCTGGAGATGGCCTTTACTCTTGCAGATGATGTTTTGAGACAAGGCGTTCAGGGCATATCTGAATTATTGACAGAAACCGGCTTGATCAACGTTGACTTCTCACACATCAAAAACATCATGATGAGGGGCGGTGGCGCTTTAATGTCAATTGGCACCGGCAGCGGACCTGATAAAGTCCACCAGGCAGTTGAGAAAGCACTCCACCATCCTTTGTTGGATGATATTGATCTTTATTCAGCCTCCGGAATGATCGCGAACTTTACCGGAAGTGAAAACATGTCCTTCCGTGATTTGACTGACGCCTTAGCCACTCTCCAAAATGCAACCGGAGGACATGCAGATGTCATTCCAGGGGTTATCACTGACCCGAGAATGGAAGATCGTGTTCAATTGATTTTGATTGTTACAGGGATCGGTGCACCAAAAGCAAATTTTCAAATTGACAATTTCAATGGACTGGCTGAAAGCCAGTTGATAGATCACCAACAGGTCGATTCAGAACCGAAGCAGGTATACGATGAGTCACCAGGAAACAACGAAATTGGTCTTGAACAATATCCGCAAGTAGATTCCCGGGATAATCTCTCCGTGCCCGCATTTTTACGCAGGAGAGTCAAGAAATAAAGCAGGTATGATGAAAACAGAAGCGATTCGAAAAGTTACAGAAAAAGTCGTGAAAAAGCATCCAAAACTTGCTGCAACCAACCCCAAAGTAAGTGTTCTTTCACCTGGAAAATACTTGCTTCAGTATAGTTTTAATGACAATTTGCCAAATGGCAAAACTATTTCTCAGACCATCCGTGTGGTTGCAGATGAAGAAGGCAATATCAGTAAGATGTCTTCCTCGAGAGGATAATTTAGGAGACCTAATGACCGCTACCAGCTTCCCATTGGATGGATTAAGACATGAGAAAAAACGAAAGAAGGTTCGCAAGCAAGCCGCACCAGATCAGCCGGTACGTCTTTCTTTTGATACGCAACAAATTCTTGCATCAAAACAAGCCAGACCCGTTCAGCAGATCATGTTCAATGCCTCTGATTTAGAGCAATTAAGTTTTCAACAAACGTTACGGCTAGTGGTTAAACATTATTCTCCCGAACTTCAAAAGGGAGCGACCATGATGAATAAGGTTGGCAAACGAGATTTTTTCAAGACTCAAGCTTTTACCCTTGTCACAATTTCTGGCATGGGTTTACTCATTGGGTTCTTTATTGCTTACTTTATTTAGGATTCACCAAAGATTAAACATAGTCACGAGTGGCGGTCTCCTTATGGGATCGCCTTTTTGATTAATTAAACTCAACCTTCCCTCCACAATCGGAATAGTGATCCCGTTATATTTGATCTTGCATCTTCCAGACAACAACCTTAAAATATTCCATTCGGTAATTTAGTCAAGGATGGGCTTAACTTCAGCCATTTCTTTGTACATTTGTTGTATAATTTACCTAAACTTGACTTCTAAGAGGATTTTATGACCGTTTCACCCAACAAGAAAAAACCTACCTATTGGGAAAAGATAGAGATTGCTCCAGATGACCTTCAATGTCTCACCAATTACCTATTTGAAACGGAAGAACCCTTAAACATTAACAATCTCAGTCAGGTTTTGATCAACCATCGTCTGGAGTTGCTCGCATCAGAAGAAGCCGCTCGCAAAGCTGAAGCTGGTCTACCTTACCTGCCAAAAGAAAGCTACCAGGTTGGCGACAAATTGAATTTTCCTGAGTTGGATGGAGCTTCCGGTGTAGTTTCAGCGATACGTGATGGCGATAATCCGGGTTTAGGAGCTTTTCAGGTATTGCAGATTGAATTTGAAGACGGCACAATCAAAGAGTTTGCTTCTGCCTTATCAGATCATCCGCTCAACAATAAGGACTACCAGAACGTTCCAGGTCAGGATCAAAGCGCCGAATCTATCATGAAAATTCATGGGCGCAACATCAACGCTTTGCTCCGTACCTCGCTTGAAGCGCAAGATGATCTTGTCAGAATCGGAGAAACCTGGTTCCCTCGCTCTCTCTTGATTGATATTGGTGTTGGTCACCTCAACATTACAGAGGCGATCCTTGACTCTATGGCTGGCGGTCCGATTGGTATAAACGAGTTGATGCAACAACTCGAATTGGCCGACAGCAACGAGAACCCGAAATTGGTTGCATTCTCATTAAATTACGCTCTGCAGGAAGATCCTCGCTTTGACGAAGTTGGTACCAAGAGGCAATTTTCCTGGTTCTTGCGTCGACTTGAACCTGCCGAAGTTTTGGAAACTCCGCTTTATCTTCGCTCTGAAGGACCATCGATCATCTCGGATGAACTGGACGATATCACTTACCAGCTTCTGGATGAATTGGATGACGAACTTTCGTTTACGGCAGAAGATATCAATGATGCCGAACCCACAGACTCAATCTCCCTTACATTGACTTATCCCCACTGGAGAGCAGGCAGTCTGCCCGTTACACCACTGACCAACCAGGTTTTGCCATCATCTTTGGAATCACATACGATCAAGATTGAGTTTATTGACGAACAAACTCAACAACCCGTCTCAGCTTGGGTGGTGCGTGATCACAATTATGTGATTGGTCTGCGCGATTATTATGAAGAAAAGAATTTGATCCCCGGCAGCATCATTGAATTATCCCGTACAGATGACCCTGGTGTCATGAAAATTCAACCCAAGAAAAAGCGATCAAATAAGGAGTGGATTAAAACTGTTCTGGTAGGAGCGGACGGTGGCTTGGTGTTCGCTCTGCTACGACAGCCAATATCAGCTGGCTTTAACGAACGGATGGCAATCGCAATTACAGATGTAAATGGATTAGATCAGATCTGGAAAAACCGCCAGGCTAATTCACCCACATTAAAAACAGATGTTATGCGCATGATGTCGGAATTATCCAAGCTCAACAATCAAAAACATGTCCACTTTGTGGATTTATACGCGGCTATGAATGTGATTCGCCGAACAGCACCGATGGACTTACTCAACGTGCTGCTCTCGAGTGATGATTTCTTCCACGTTGGGGACCATTATTACCACATCACAGAGAAAGCTTAGGAGATTCATGCTAAATAAATCCAGTTTGATGAAACCGAACAGGAAAACGAAATTTCGCATTGATTTTGATTGGTGGAAATCTCAGGACCGCAACTGGCGTAGTTCACTGATTTCTTATCTTTGTCAGGAACATAGAGAGGCTTTTGCCCAATATAATGACGACAATTTGTTTGATCTGGTAGATCCAGACACGGGTGAAGTCGTTAAAGGCGATGCCCTGATTTTTACACTGATTACCCATTGTGCCCGTGAGGATGAATTCATTACCCCTAATGCCCCGTTGGTTGACTCTATTTTCAAGGTGTTTCTCAGCAAGGATAATCAACCTATGGATTGTGAAGAGCTTTCTGAAATTATCAGAAAACCTGCCCTGACAATTCTAAGCACAATTGGCTCAACTCGAGTTTATAAAGGAATCCGCCCTGTATAACTTGCTTTTTTCTTAGTATAATCAGCCAGTTTGCCCCCGTAGCTCAATGGACAGAGCACCAGCCTTCTAAGCTGTTGGTTGTGCGTTCGAATCGCACCGGGGGTATCTTGTTTTAACTTGGGATGAAATTGGCTCACATGGATCCACGTTATAGCTGATCAGAAAATAGAGGTAATAAACCTTGTCGTCATTAATAATCGTTTTGTGATATTTTTCTTTTGCCCTATTTTGAAATCCTGCTGAAGTATCAAAAGTCTCGTTGCAGATCGCAAAAATGGAAATAACAGTTTGACGTATGCCAACTATAATACCTATAAATAGATAAAATTACAGTTGCAGAAGAGAAATAATCATGCAGTTTGTTATCTATTAGTGGCTACGCGCATTAATTTACAGTTGTACTCAATACCTTAGATAATCTACTTTCCTCATTTGGATTTTAGGTGATAATAAGAGTGTAGTAGAAAGGAAAACAATGAATTTACTCAAAAGATGGCTTGTTATTATGCTTGCGGTTTACGTAGCAGCCTGGCTTGTTCCCGGCATTCAGGTTAGTAGTGGTGGTTGGACCGCCTACGCGATCATGGCAGCGGTGCTTGCCCTGTTGAACGCAATTTTATTGCCCATTCTCAAAACGCTTTCATGCGGTTTGATCGTTCTTTCGCTCGGTCTTTTCAGCCTGGTACTGAATGCGGCAGTGTTTTTGCTCTCATCCAACATTTCTCAAACCTTGTTCGGGGCTGGATATCAGGTGGATGGATGGCTTGCAGCTTTCCTGGGCTCACTGATTGTGAGTATTGCCACCATGTTCTTTGCTAATGACCGATCCAGCAAAAGAGACAGAAAAGATGATTAACTTTGGCTTTCCAGCGAGGACCCATAAAAACCTCGCTGGATCGCTTCATCTTGAATAACCGTTCAGAAAACACCAATCAATTCTTTCTCTTGTTAATATCGGGTGCATAATATTCACTCATTTTTAGAATTGCCATTCTTTTATCCTGAACTCTGAGTCCAGTAACTTCTTGCAAGATTTTGTATTTGTGATAAACTTGCAATGTTAAAATCGGCATAGACCGAAAATCAAACCTTCCACTCCTGTCCGCCTACGGCCAAGGCAGGAGCAAACCCGAGGAAAGGAGCCTCGAAGTATGCATAAATATGAACTAATTTTTATCCTCCAGGCAGACCTGGACGAAGCAACACTGGATGCTGCTGTCGAAAACATCGAAACCCTTATTAAGAATAATCAAGGTGAAATCGCCAAGATTGATCGATGGGGAAAGCGCAAATTGGCTTATCCCATTCGTAAAATGAAAGAAGGCTATTACGTTCTGGTTAACTTTGACTATGAACCGGAAGAAGTGGCTGGTCTCAAACGCACACTTGGCTTTAATGAACAAATCTTACGCTCTAGCGTAGTTCGCATTGATTAATCTGGAGGAACGATGACTGAATATAGAACCAATGACCGAGGCGATCGCAATGATCGCAATGACAGAAATGACCGCGGTGATTCCCGCGAACGTGGTGGAAATCGCAACCGACGCTTTGTATCCCGTCCCAAATTTTGCCAGTTCTGCAGCGACACAAAATTGGTAATTGATTACAAAAACGTCGAATTATTAGGCCGTTTCATCAACGAAACTGGAAAAATCCGACCCCGCCGTCAGACTGGCACTTGTGCCAAACACCAGCGAGAAGTTGCCAAGGCTATTAAGAACGCCCGACATATCGCCTTACTCCCCTTTGAAGGTGATTTCTGGGTAGATAACAATTAATCACCATTGAGAAAGAGTTGATATGGCTACAAAACCACAAAGTCCTCAAAAGGTGACTAAGAAACATTTAGCTCGAAAACAACAAGAAGAAAAGCAGGTCAAAACTGCAGTGACCGTGACCATTGTTATTTTGGCAGTGGTTGTAGTCCTCTTGGGTTATGTTTTGATTGATCGCTTCATCATTCAACCCAATGTGACTGTCGCCAAAGTAGGAGATACCGACATCAAAGCTGGCGAATTCCGAAGCAGTACGATCTATGCTCGTGTGAATATGTTGAACCAGGCAACTCAATATGTCAATTACCTTGGTGAAACCGGAAAACAATACGCCCTTTCCTTACTTCTCCAAATGCAAGATCCTACGGTGATTGGTGAGAGCGTGTTGAATCAACTTGTAGACGAAGTGATCATTCGTGAAGAAGCAGCAAAGCGCAATATTATTGTGACCGATGAAGATGTTGAACGGGAAATGCAAGAGCAATTCCGTTTCTTCCCCGAAGGAACATATACACCAACCATCACAACCACGCCGGTTTATACTCCAACCTGGTCAGCTGCTCAGTTTGCGTTGATCGGTCCCACGGATACGCCTGTGCCATCTGCCACCCCTACCGAAACACCGGAAGGCTGGGTCCCGACTGCTACAGAAGTTCCTGAAGGATTTCCTACCGAAATCCCAGCTACGGCAACGGTTGAACCAACCGTTGGGCCCGACCCAACAGCAACTGCCATTCCTACCGAAATACCAACACCGACTCCTTTCACCGAACGTTTATATAAAAAAGAAGTCAGTGATTATGTGGATTCGCTTTCGGTCTACGGTATCAATAAGAGTGACATCGAACAGATTCTCTACAACAGCTTGTTACGCGATAAACTGATCGAAGATGTCACAAAAGATCTGGAACCATTTGAAGAGCAGGTCTGGGTACGTCATATCCTGTTAGATACCGAAGAAGTTGCCACAGAAGTACTTGCAAGACTTGATGCTGGCGATAATTGGAGTGACATTGCAGTAGAATTATCTACAGATGAATCAAACAAAAACAATGGTGGCGATCTGGGATGGATCGGACGCGATGACAGTTACGATGCTGACTTTTTAGCAGCAGCTTTTGATCTGAATGATGAGGGACAAATAAGTGAACCCGTGTCAACCCAATTTGGATGGCATATCATTCAGCTCGTGACTAAGGCTAATAATCCAGTCAACAGCTCAAAATTCAACCAAATCAAGCAAAATTACTTTACCAGTTGGCTTGAAGATATTAGAACATCACGTGATGATATCCAGATAGAGTCTGTCTGGACTGAGTATGCTCCTGAGACACCAGTAGTGCCGGAAGACCTGTACAACTACGTGATCAGCCCAAGTGCTGAAGGTAATTAGATCAAGTATTGGATATATTTGAAAAGAGCCGGCAATTTGCCGGCTCTTTTGTTATCTTTTCTCTTAGCTAACCTTTACTGTTCGCTTCCTGAAAAAGGACAAGTACATATTATTGATTAGCGGACAAAGCTCTCATCCACTTCATCGAGACGCAGGCTTATCACCTGGCTGGCAGAGTCTTTACCCATTGTCACACCGTAGATCACATCCGCTGCTGAGACCGTGTTGCGGTTGTGAGTGATGAGGATAAATTGGGTTTCACTTGAGAGATCCTTGAGTAATTCGATAAAACGCCCGACATTGGATTCATCAAGCATTGCATCCACTTCATCCAGTACGCAAAATGGTGTTGGTGACACTTTTAGGAGAGCAAAAACCAAAGCTACCGCAGTGAGACTTCTCTCACCACCAGAAAGCAGCACTAAGCCTTGTTCTCTCTTGCCTGGGAGTCGTGCTTCAATTTCAATACCGCCATCGATCGGAGATTCTTCGTCACCCAAAAGTAATTTGGCTGAGCCGCCGTTGAACAGACGCGAGAACATATGAGTGAATTCAGCGCTAACTGCGTTGAAAGTCTTCAAAAATTCCGCTCGCATGACTTTATCGAGTTCTTTGATCATTTGCTCTATGTCATTTATCGCAGCTGTAAGGTCAGCAACCTGAGTATTAAGGCTTTCGTAGCGTTCTTTGACTTCCCTGTATTCCAGCTCAGCTTCCAAATTAACTGTTCCAATCCTTCGGATCTGAGCTTTTTGTTGTTTGATTGTTTCAGCAAGTGTATCGGGAATTTCTTCGATCTCAGGGAGAGTATCAATAACCAAATCCGGGAATGGAAGCGGTGAGGATTGAGTGTTTTCTTTTCGATATTCCATTTCAATTAGGCTGAAATCATCATCGATGCGGGTCTTTAAATGCTCAAGCCGTTCCTGTTGATGCGCTAATTCCAGTTGGAAGTGAATAACCTGGCGATCTTTTTCGGCTAACGTCTGTTGATTGACTGATTTTGTTTCTGAATACTGGCGACTGTGCTTCTCAAGTTCGCGAAGTATATCTAATTCAGGGTCAAGGTTCGTATTTTGCAAACTGGTTACTTGCGCTTGATCCTTGGCTACGCTTTCCATCAAACTCGCTATTTGTTTTTCAAGATCGCTTAAGATCAAATCCTGTTCTTTGATTCTGGAGATGAAATTACTTTTCCGAATTTTGTCCGCATCAAGCCTTTGGTTTTCAGCTTGTCTTGTATCTTTGTAATGGTTTAGTGATTGAGTCAATACTTGCTTTTCAGTTTCCAGGTAACGAAACTGGTTTTCTATCTCCTGGGGTTGAATTTCTGCTAATTTCTGACGAAGTTCCTTTTGCTGAATCATCAGCTTTTTTACTTTCTCCTGATTCAGCGATTCCTGTTGGGAGAGTTTTTCAAGATTTAGCTTAATACCATCCTGGGAGGCTTGGTTCTCATTCTGTTGACGTTCGATCCAACCGGCTTTACCTCGATTTTTTTCAAGCGAAAGGTTGGCAGATTGTAATTCCTTCGCCAGGTTGTCACGTAAGTTTTGTTTTGTCTCTAATTGTCGTTGGTTGAAAGAAATTTTATCTTCAGCGGTCTTCAGTTTTGCTGTAAGTTGTTCAATAACCTTTGCAATTTTTCCAGCTGAAGAGGCTACCTCATCAAGTTCGTTGGTCAGCTCCTTTACCAGGCGGGTATAACTTACTTTACTGCTCTGGTTTGCCTTTCCAATAATTGCGATTCCATTTTTCAGTAAAACTTCCCCAGACAGAGTAACAAAATTCAACTCAGGATTTTTTTCGCGTCCAATGAAGGCTGCCTTGATATCCTCGGTAATGACAAAATCACCCAGCAGTAACTCCACAACAGGGCGAAGTCCTTGTTCAGTAGTCACGATCTCGCTGGCAAAGATGAAACCCTCTGGTAATTTCACAGCAGAAGATTTTTTTGGTTGAAAATTCTGGCTTAATACGGCAACGCGATCTTCAAGTCTGCTTGAAAACTCTTCTACCAGTTTTGAACCGAGGTCTCCATTTTTGATAATAAGTACATCCACTGCTTCACCCAGAGCCGCGCTTATTGCGGTTTCATATTTTTCGGGCACTTCAATATGTGTCGCCAAATCGGTCAATTCATTACGGAGTTTCTTCTCGCGGCTCGATTTAAGCAGACTCTTTGCACCATCAGAAAAACCTGCCAGGCTTTCATGACTTTGCTTGATCAATTCCAGTCGGTTTTTTACCCGGTTTTTTTCCAAATCCAGCTTATGACTGCTCTGTAGATAAGATTCCAACTCTTTCGATATTTGTGCCCTTTCCTCACTTGCCTGGTTGGTCCCGGTTTTTAGACGAACTAACTCCTCGTCTGCCTTGCTAATCTTTTCTATCAAGTCATTGATTACTGCTTCTATCTTAGTTCGTTCTGCGTTTAAATCTTTCAAGTCGCTCTGAATGGTTGTCTGACCAGACTCAAGCGTTTGCATTCTCTCGGTCATTTCTTGTTTTCGTGATCGGATTACGACGGCTTCTTTTTCGACCTCAATTTGTGACTCGCGCAGGCTTGCTTCTTCCTTTCGCAAGACAGCTTCTTGTTCCAAAAGTTTAGCTCTGGAAGTGCTCAGGATTTCGAATTGCTTTTGTACAGTTTCCAATTCTTCACGAACTTTGTTCTCATCCTGTTCACGAGAGTTAGAATTTTCCTCAGAAGCACGGATAACTTCCTCGAGGTTAGCAAGGTCATTCACAACCTGCAGTCTTGCTTTTTCGGCAGCAGTTTTTCTCTCATCCAAAATCGCTAAAGCCTGGTTGTTCTTTTGCAATTGATCACGTAAGTCGCGTAATTCATTCATCAACCGATTTACTTTATTTCGCTGAGTTTCGATTTCAATTCTTACGCTGTTTACTTCGTCTTGTTCTTTTTCATAACTTTTTCGGGTCGACTGACGTTCAAGTTCAGCGTTATCCAGCTGATGTTGGGTCTGATTGACTTCCTTCAATGCCTTAAACCATTGATATCCATACCATTCACGTAAGCTCTGTTTAAGAGAGTCCTGGATGGTCTTATACTCCCCTACTTTGGCTGCTTGCCTTTCGAGACTGCGAACGCGAGGCTTGATTTCTGCAATGATATCAAGGGCACGCTCGAGGTTGCGTTCAGTAGATTCCAGCCTGCGAAGGGCTTCTTCTTTGCGATTTTGATATAAGCCAATGCCAGCCGCTTCTTCAAAGAGTTTGCTGCGTTCATCAGGACGAATGGAAAGGGCAGAATCGACCAATCCTTGTCCAATGATGGTATAGGTTCGGTCACTCAAACCAGTTTTTCCGAGCAGCTCATTGAAATCTTTTAACCTAACCCTTTGATTATTGATCAAGTATTCATTTTTTCCATCGCGATAAGCCCGACGGGTGAGAACAACTTCTGAATAATCTATCGGCAGCCACTTATCCTCGTTGTCAAACCTGATCGAGACCGCAGCCAAGCCAGCCCTGGCACGGTTGTCTGAACCTGAATAAATCATATCCTCGGTTCTCTTGGCTCTTAATAACGAGTAAGACTGTTCTCCCAAAACCCATCGAATCGAGTCAGCCACATTTGATTTGCCTGAGCCATTTGGACCAACAATAGCGGTGATCCTCGATGGAAAAACCAGGTTTGTTTCCTTGGCAAAGGTCTTATAACCTTGTAAATCTAAGCCGGTAAAGTTTGACTTGTTCATAAAGATGAAATCCCTAATTTTTTGATTGAAATTCGAGCAGCGTTCTTTTCTGCGAGTTGTTTTGACGAGCCTCTGCCCTGGGCAACTTTTTTGTCATTTATCATTGCAGCCACCACAAATCGCTTGTCATGATCAGGTCCATATTCGTCTACCAGGACATAACTGGGGGCAGAATAACCTTGGGCTTGAGCCCATTCCTGTAATCGGCTCTTGACATCCTCTTCCAAATGGGAGCGCAAAATTTCTTCTGATTCCGATTCCAGCAAAGGAATTATGAAATCTTTCACGGTCTGCATACCACAGTCCAGGTAAATAACCGCAATTAGTGCCTCAAAAGCATCGCATAAAATAGCATCACGATCCCGACCGCCAGCGTTTGCTTCACCTCGTCCAACCAATAATGCCGGACCGAGGTCGATCATGCGTGCAAAAACAGACAGTTGCTGGGTATGTACTAAAGCAGCTCGCACTTTCGTCAGAAACCCTTCGTTCTTTTCTGGAAAGTTGTTGTAAAGCCATTCCGCGACAATAAACCCCAAAATAGAATCGCCCAGGAATTCCAGACGTTCGTTATCTTCAAGTACTTCTCGGTTTTCATTCAAATAGGAACGGTGAGTTAAAGCCCTTGTTAGCAGAAAAATATTGTTGAAATTTTTGGGTAAGTGCTCCCGCAATTTCACCAATGCATTTGGTTCAATCATGAATACTCCCTGTTGAACCGCCGATTCGTTCAGCATCCTCATTGCGATCGATATCAAACGAACCTGCAGTTACGTCTTTACTTGTTTTCAGTATATTTTAGCCCATTACCACTAAATACGATTACATTTATACCACTACTGGAGGAGGTTCGCATCTTTAAGGCTGCATATACCATTGCGGAGGTTGGTTCAACATAAATGCCTATCCTGGCTAAGGCTATTCGAGCCGGTTCGATTTCTACCTCAGGGATTGACAACAATTCATCCCAGGATGGTATCAATTGTCTTATTATTTCTTTTCCTCTAACAGGATTTGCGATCAACGTGCCCTCAGCCAGGCTCGGAAGATCGCTGGGAGTAAATGGTCTATGCATCCAAGCATCAACCAACGGACAACAACGTTCAGGTTGAACACAAATCATTCTCGGTCTGGACTCTAAGCCGAGTTTTGTACAAATTGCCTTGAAACCGAGCAAAACTCCCAAAAATAAGGATCCGTGACCGATAGGACAATAAACAGTATCAGGTAACTTTCCCAACTGTTCATATATTTCAAAAGCGATAGTGGCATAAGAAGCCAGTCCAAAAGGCAGCATAGCATGACTGGCGTAAACACTGTCACCATTTTCGAGTTCTGCCAGAACTGCCTGGTGGGCGTTTTCCCTGGGTCCCGAAACAGGTCGAACCTTTGCACCACTGGCAATGATCTGGCTGATTTTTGGTCCAGCGGTACCAGCAGGGACAAAAATTTGGCTTTCAATACCAAAACCTGCCGAATAAAGCGCGAAAGACGCGCCAGCATTTCCGGAAGAATCTTCGACCACACGTTCAATGCCACGCGCTTTCAAAAAACTGGTCACGATCGCAGAATTCCGGTCCTTGAAAGAACCGCTTGGGTTGAGAGTTTCAAGTTTCGCAAAGAAGTGGACCTCGTTTTGGTTGCGCTCAACCAAAGGCGTCTGACCTTCGCCCAGGTAGCAAATTGGGTTCTGGCTGACGCCCATTATGTCTTGGTAAGCCCAAATCCCTGGCATAGGAAGTATTTTATTCGGATCATAGGTCAGGTCTGTGAGTGTGAAGATTCCACCACAATTAGGGCAAAGATACGGCAAGCCTTCTGCTGGATATTCATATGCACAATCAATACAAACAAATCTTGCCATCGCAACCTCACTAAGAATTAAGTATACTTGCATTGAGCCCAAACTTTCACCCGGCTCGACTATAATTGACCTATGGCAAAACTTTGGCTGCACCAATCTGATTCATACGAAATCAACACTGAGGTATATTCAGGTCCACTTGATCTTTTGCTTGACTTGATCCAGAAAGCTGAATTAGACATCAGCAAGCTGGCGCTCGCTCAGGTTACTGACCAATTTTTAGCATTTATCGAAGCAAATATTGATTCGGATCCGGATTATCTCTCTGAATTTATGATCATCGCTGCCAAGCTGGTACAGATAAAATCGGAATCGCTGCTGCCGCGACCACCTGTCAGAAGCGAAGATGAAGAAGACATCGGTGAATCCCTGGCCAAGCAATTAATTATCTATCGGGAAATCAAAAAAACAACCAAATGGCTTTCAGACCGCATTAACCAGGATATGCGCAGCCATCTCCATATCCCGCGCAGCTATCCGGTCAATGTTCAGTTGGATCTGACAGGGCTAAGTATCGATGATTTGATCTTTGCGCTTGAGAACCTTGCCAGTGATCAGCCTGTTCTCCAGGATGGTGCCGTAATTAGCATTCCGAAAATCACCCTCAAGAAAAAGGTTGAGGATATCCTTCACATCTTGCGTGCCGATCAAAAGACCAGTTTTTCTGAAATTTTGGGAGAAAGTCATGACCGCTTGCATGCAATTGTCGTCTTTCTTGCTATCCTGGAATTGGTTAAGCAGCATCTGGTCATAACTGAACAAAGCGGAAATTTTGAGGATATTAATTTGATCCCAGAACAAGAATTATTTGAAACCGACGAGGCTGAATTACAAATAGACGAGCTATAGCTGTTTATACAATTCAAATATTTTACATGTAGACTAGTATATAATCAATTCTATAGAGGAAAAAATGACAGACGAATCGACCCCAAAAGAACTAACACCAACCGCAACCGCTGAATCAGAAGTTCCTTCAGAAAAAAGCAACAAAAAAACAACGATTGCAGTTGTACTTGTTGTTCTGGTGGTGTTGGCCATCATAGCTGGGATAGTCTTACTGGCTTTCTCGGATGCTGGCACTGTTTCTACAGTGAGAGATATTTTCATTATCCTGATGGCTCTGATGATGTTTGTTATTGGAATCGCTTTGGTCGTATTGATTGTCCAGTTGGCAGATTTGACCAATTTACTAAAAAATGAAATCAGACCAATCATGAATTCAACCAATGATACTGTCAATACTTTGAAAGGAACTGTAAGGTTTATGAGCAATAACCTTACCGAACCAGTAATCAAATTGAACGAATCTCTGGCAAGCGTTAAGAAAATTGCCGAGCTATTTCGTTTGAAGAAATAATTAGAAAATAAGAGGAGAAAAAATGTCAGACGAATCAAATTTTGGATCATTTGTAATGGGTTTTACCGTAGGCGCACTTGCTGGTGCAATAGCCTCTTTGCTATTAACCCCCCAAACCGGTGAAGAGACTCGCCAGGTTATCAAAGAAAAGGCAATTGAACTGAAAGATAAAGGGCAAGAAACCTACGAAGATACCAAACGACGCGCAGAAATCGCCTATGAGGATGCAATCCGCAAGGCTGACGAAGTCGCAAAAGTAACCAAAGAAAAAGCTCAGAAACTTGCCCAAACAGCAAAGACTAAGACTGAGGAAGTTGTAGAAGAAGCAAAAGAGGCTGCAGAAGATGTAGCTGGAGCTGCAGAAGCCTAACCGAGTTTATGAAACGGCAGGTCAGACCTGCCGTTTTTCTTCTAAATTCAGCAAAAATATCTTCGCAAAATGGTAAAGTGTTTGACACTATCCTTTTGTTGGTTATTGCTCGACTAGTCCATTCAGCAGTAAGGTTATATCGAAATTACGCACCATTTTTTTAGATTTATTTCGTTTTTTCCTTGACGGAATGTGACCAGCATGATAGACTTCTTGTTCTGTGGGGGCGTGGTGTAGTGGTCAAACATGCGGCCCTGTCAAGGCCGAGACCGCGGGTTCAAATCCCGTCGCTCCCGCTAAAAAGAAACTCCTCTAACGAGGAGTTTCTTTTATACATTAAATATCAATGTTTTCTCAATCGATTGCTGCCACTGATTTAGTTTTGCTGATCCACCTCGGATGATTGAACTCCATTACCACTTCCGTTGAATTCGCCGTTGTGGTTAATGCCTAATTCCCTGGCGCGCTTCTGCAAGAGGTCGTGAAGTTTTTCATGATCCTTCGGGTAAGTAAAGTAAAAGCCCGAGAAAAGGATCGCGCAAATAATCCAAGGGATCGGGACGGTCCAGAAAATGGCTGTAGGCAAGTCGATCCGGTCTGCAATCAAGCCGAAAATCAAGGCAACTATCGCAGCAAATCCATTTTCAACGAAGGTCGTCATCGAGAATGCAGTTGCTCGAAGCTCTGGTGGCACAACTGCAGCCATCATAGGTTCTTTTGCACCTTTACCAGGCCAACTGATCAGCAATCCGATAAAGAAACAGAAAGCGGTCAACTGGGCAATACTCCAATCTTCAGTTGAAGTGATCAAAATGATCGTCAAGGGAATGCCAAAAATGACAGAAAGCTGACCAATAATAGTTCGCCCATATTTGGGATTTTTTTGATTAGCCCAGTCTCCAAGATACCCGCCCAGAACATTGCTGATCGCTGTACCAATCAACATAATGCCAAAAACAAGCGGCGCTTCCTGGGTTGAAAGCCCCCGTTCTTCCACCAACCAAAGGATCAAAAAAGCACCTAAGATCACCCACGGCATCGAGCCTGCCAGCCCCTGCAAGATAGCAACCCTGATGGTAGGAATGCGTAATACTCTCTTCAGGTCTTCAAATTCAACCTTATACTTTTCAGCCTGCTCGTAGGTAAGTTGATCCTTCATTTCAGGTTCAGATGACCCTCGCACCGGCTCATGGACGAAAATCAGAATGATGATTCCAGAAAATATGCTGGCAATTCCAAGAATGATGAACCCCCAGCGCCAAAGCTCAGGAGTAGCCAGGCGGCCCAATCCCAAGGTAAAAACAATGATTCCCAAGATTCCTACCCCTTCCAGGTAGCCAAGCATGCGCCCGCGCACCTTGGGAGCGAAAGTGTCAGCCATAATCGAAAAGGTAGCCGGCATGAGGCAGCCCAATCCAATTCCTGAAATCACCCGTACAAGGAGCAATTGACTGAAGCTTTGTGTCAGACCCACCATGATTGTCCAGATGCCCCAAAAACCAGTGCCCCAGAACAGCACTTTTTTTCGGGAATATCGATCCGCCATATACCCCCAAAACGGGGAGCTCAACGACTGGAGCAAACTACGTACAAACGTGATCCAGGATAAATTACCGACGCTGAGGTTCCACATCTGGCGTAATACCGGGCTGAAGATCGACATTGCTTGCGCTTCGCCTTGGTCAACAAAGTAACCGGTTGCTAATGCTAATAAATTTTTGATTTTGCTGGGTTGTTTCTTGGGAATTTGTTGCGTTGTGTTTTCCATAACCTTCCCTTAAAGCGTTTTGACTGATTTTATCCGAAATTCTATGAATAGGTGAACTATTAACAGATTCGGAAAAATTGCATCACATTCCTGATGTTCCGGTAAAATTCTAATATCAATCGTCTAAAGAGGAACAGCCATGAGCCAAATCACTCCTAAGTTAACACCAGTCGCCTCCCCTGAAGCCATTGTTGTATCAGGGCAGGCTCGCTTCTCGATACTAACCAACCGTCTGATTCGGATGGAACTTGACCCTGAAGGTCTTTTCGATGACAGGCCTAGCCTGACATATTGGTACCGCCAACAACCAGTACCTCACTTCACTGTGCAGCGCTCAGATAAGTGGCTTACGATTGAAACGGATGAACTAGTGCTGCATTTCTACGAAAACAACCGCTTTCATTGGCGGGATCTATGGATCGAGTTAAAGAAGAGTGGTCAGCACTGGCGTTATGGCGATTTGGATCACAGCAACCTGGGCGGAACTATTCGTACGCTTGACAGCACCCGCGGACCCGTCCCACTTGGAGATGGGCTTGTCTCACGCTCTGGCTGGGCAATAGTAGATGACAGTAAAACTCTGGTACTTGATGAAGACTTTTGGCCAGCACCAAGAGAAAAATCTATAGCTTACAAAGATCTCTACTTTTTTGGCTACGCGCAAGATTACCTTGCGGCGATCCAGGACCATCAACGTATTTCAGGCAAACCCAATCTTCTGCCCCGCTGGGCTTTAGGGAACTGGTGGAGCCGTTATTGGGCTTACTCTTCTGATGAATTGATCGAACTGATGGACGAATTCCAAGCAAAACAGGTTCCTCTATCCGTCTGCATTGTCGATATGGATTGGCACAAGACCAAAACGAATAATGCCTCTTCAGGGTGGACCGGGTATTCCTGGAACCGGGATCTTTTTCCTGATCCAGAAGGGTTCATTTCGGACCTTCACATGAGGAATCTTATAACTGCCCTCAACCTCCACCCTGCCGAAGGCATTCACAACCACGAAGACCAATATCCCGCTATGGCTACGCGCATGGGAGTCGACCCGGCTTCTGGGCAACCGATCCCCTTCGACATTGCCAACCGGCAATTTGCCCAGGCGTACTTTGAAGTGCTCCACTACCCTCTGGAAGAGCAAGGCGTAGATTTTTGGTGGCTGGATTGGCAGCAAGGCAGCCGCTCGAAAATTGCCGGGTTGGACCCTCTTTTCTGGCTCAACCACCTCCATTACTACGATCAGGGCAAAACATCCGATAAACGCCCGTTTATCTTCTCTCGTTGGCCTGGGTTGGGTGGACAGCGCTATCCTATCGGATTTTCCGGCGATACGGTGGTTGACTGGGCTTCCCTGGAGTTCCAACCAGAAATGACTGCAACTGCGTCAAATGTCGCTTATGGCTGGTGGAGCCATGATATCGGTGGGCACTGCGAAGGAGTGGAAGATCCTGAACTCTATCTGCGCTGGGTTCAATTTGGCGTTTTCAGCCCAATCTTCAGGCTGCATTCAACCAATAATGAATTTATTGACCGCCTTCCCTGGAGTTGTGGTTTGGATATTTTCCAGCACGCTCGCTTTGCGATGCAGTTCAGGCACAAACTGATCCCATTTATCTATACCGCCAATGAACGGAACGTTCGGACTGGTGAGCCATTGGTACTGCCTATGTACTATTCCTGGTCTGATCGGCAAGAAGCCTATGCTTGCCCTGGTCAATACACCTTTGGTCAAAGCATGTTGGTTGCGCCTGTCACCAACCCAACAGACCCGATGACCGGTTTAACACGAAAGACTGTTTGGCTTCCGGAAGGCAAGTGGACCAACTTTTTCACTAATGAAGCTTACGAAGGCAACCTTTGGCACAACTTATACTGTGATCAAAGCGATCTCCCGGTTTTTGTTCCTGATGGCGCGATTATTCCCCTCAACAATGACCCCGTTAAGAATGGTGTCGCTTTGCCCAACAACTACAAAATCAAGGTCTTTGCAGGCAGGGATGGTGAGTTTGATTTGTACGAGGATAGCGGCGAAGGACAGGCTTATCTTGATGGGGTTTTCTGTCACACCTTAATCACCCAGTCCTATCAGCAGGGTTCACTGCATCTAACAAAAGAGGCTTCCAGAGGTGAATACGCTGAGTTTTTACCGGGAAAAAGAAGCTGGCAATTTGATATCAGCAATGTCAGCCAACCCGCAAACGTGCTTGCCTTTCTGGATGATGAGGCAATATCAGTTGAGCATACCTACAATATCGACCAGAAAATCCTGTGCATTAAAGCAATTGACTGTCCTAGCTCCTCTATGCTAAAGATAATTCTGCAAGGCGTAAAAATTGAGCGCTTTGAAAGCACACCGTTAGAACGGGTTGAAAGATTAATTCGCCATGCAAAATTACCGACCTTGGTCAAGCAGCAGTTCATGCGCAGGCTTCCTAAATTCATGGTCAGCCCTTTGAACATGTTCGACATCGCCCATACTTTCACCAAGAGTCAATTGTTGGCAATTTATGAAAGTCTTCAACCAGCCAGCCCGGATAAACCTGCCCAGGATCTGGAAAGCGCATTCGAGACTATGTTGTTTAATTTACGGAAGATCGGGATCAGTTGACGAAGGAGAACCCGGCAGATTATTTTCTACTTGGATAGAGGACGCGTCTGATTGTAAGTCCAGATCGGAAGCTTCTTGTTCCTGTTGTTTGATATGCGGCGGTAAATCCAGCAGACTTTCATCGAAGATCTTGCGGGGATAACGGCGAATTTCATCCGTTGTCTGAATGACATCCCGAAAAAGTTGATCGCGGCTCATTTTTCTTATCCAATTGCCCAAATCACGTCCGGTTTTCACCATTTGTCCTGGACCGAGGACTATGAAAGCCAATATTAAAATCAAGGCTATTTCTGTCCAGCCTAAGTTCAGAAATTCCATCGGCTAACCCTGAGGTTTTTCGTCGCTTTCTTGATTTTCATCTTCTGGACTGTCTGTTACTTGCTTTCCATTCAAGCCATCTTTGAAAGCCTTAATGCCTGAACCAAGTTCACCGCCAATTTTCGAAATTCTACCAACTCCAAAAATCAGCAGAAGAACAACCACAATCAACAGGATCTCTGGTAAATGTACAGTACCCATATTAACTCCTTATTTTTCCGCATTTGCAGGCTTATTAGCCACAGCGGAGAGTAAAATGCTTAACAAATATAATACAAAAAGCGGCAACATGAAAATCAGCATATTGACTGGGTCGCCTGTAGGGGTAATGACCGCAGCCATGACTGCGATAATTACAATCGCCACACGCCAACCCTTCAGCAACATTTTTGGGTTCACGATTCCAACTTTTGTCAGAACAAAAAACACCAACGGGGTTTGAAAACTGATTCCGATCCAAAACAGAAGGTTTGTTGTGAAACTGGTGTAGGATTTCAGCCGGATACTGGTCGTGACATCCAAAACTTCCTGGAAAAATGCCAAGGATGTTGGCAGCATGATGTAATACGCAAAAGCAACGCCAGCCAGGAAGAGCGCTACCATAAACGGAAGCGTCATGTAAATTGTTCTTTGTTCCTTTTGCTTCAATCCTTTTCCAACAAAACGCAGCAGTTGATAAACGATCCAGGGTAAAGCGATGATCAACCCACCCAACAAGGCGATCCGCATATAGACCGACATGGTCTCAGTCACTTCAATTGCATACAGGTTTTGTAATCCCCCGATCGGTTGTGTCAAAAAATCGAGGATCGGGCTGACAAAAAATGCTGCTACGATCACCCCCACCACAAGTCCAATCAGAGACCAGAGCAGAGTCTGTCTCAATTCCTCCAGATGGGTAGAGATTGGGAGCTTTTCGGATTCTTCGGTCATCGGTTAATTTTTCTCGGCCAGCTCAAGGCAGGATTGCAGTAATAATGCTGCAGCCAAAGACATCGCACGCTCGTCAAAATTGAACCGGGGATGGTGATGGGGATAGCTGTTTCCATCAGGTTGTTCCCCAGCCCCAATTAAAACAAAACAACCCGGCACCTGCTCTAGGAAAGCCCCAACGTCTTCAGACAACATGGTTTTATAGCCAGGATCAATTTTATATTGCCCGCTTAGTTTTCCAGCAGCTTCCCTAACCACACTGGCAACTTTTGGATCATTACACGTTGCACTGACTAACGGTTCAAGCTCCAACTCAACCTGGCAATTCATCGCTTTTCCAGTGTGTTCACATATTTCTGTCAATCTCTGTTGCAAGATCGAATAGGTCTCCTCTGTGAAATAGCGGATCGTACCAGTAAGCTCAACTTTCGATGGGGTGATATTAAAACTGCTACCGCCATGGATGGAGCAAACAGTGCAAACTGCAGAATCGAGTGGATTGAGATTGCGGGAAACGATCGTCTGAATTTGATCGATTATCTGAGCAGAAGCAACGATTGGATCTATCGAGGTGTGTGGTTGCCCACCATGACCTCCCTTACCAACGATATTGATCTTAAACGTTCCCGAAGCAGCCATCATAGGTCCTGCTGTGATCCCAAGCCAACCAAGAGGTTTTTCATTCCAGAGATGTACGCCCAAAAGGTAATCAGGTTTGATCTCGTCAAAAACACCATCCGCCAGCATTTTGACAGCACCTTCTCCGATCTCTTCAGCAGGTTGGAACAGTAGGTGAAAAGAACCGCGCAGCTGCTCTTGAATCTGACTGATCATCCAACCAATTGTGAGACCGATCGCGACGTGGCCATCATGACCGCAAGCATGCATTTTCCCTGGTTCCTGCGAGCAATAATCATGGTCGTTCTCTTCCCTTATTGGCAAGGCATCCATGTCAAAACGAAGATAAAAAGCGGGTCCTGTTTTGCCCGTGTCATAACTGGCCACCAATCCCGTTCCACCGAATCCGGTTTTTATTGTAAATCCAAGCTCACTTAATTTTTCACTGACAAATTCAGCAGTTTTAAATTCACTGAATGCAAGTTCAGGGAAACGGTGCAAATACCTGCGATCGGCCTGGGTTTGGAGAAAATGACGTTCTGCAAGTTCGATCAGGTTCATCACACTCTCAGGATCACACGTCTGAAATGTTCAGAGTAACCGCTTTCGTTCTCAAATGACTCCTGTCGGCGTTCATTCCATTTTTGAACAAAAAGAGCTGGGTCTCCGATCTGCGAGACGTGTTTTTTGAGCGCTTCCAGGCGGATATCCCAATAATCGGAAACATCCAGAGTAAGGTTAGGGTCCACGGTCAGGCTCAGCCATAACTCCCGGATGTGGGTGGGTTGTAGACCTTGCTTAATTTGTTCCGGGAAAAAACCCGGGTTGCCTGCCGCAGGGAAAACCGCTTCAATAGTCAACAAACCAGCCGCGCGGTGATCGGGATGATTGATGTAATGTGTGTGAAAGAAGGTCTGAGGGTCGCTGCTAACCACAATGTCCGGTTGACGCTTTCGAATTTCTGCCACCAATTGGCGTCTGTTCTCATTATTGACTTCCAAAAAGCCATCCGGGTGATCGAGAAAATCAACCTGGTCCACGCCCAAAACATCGGCAGCGTTACGTTGCTCAACCTTACGAATTTCTTTTAACTCTTCGCCATCAGGATACTGTTCGCTGAGACCGCGCTCACCTTTGGTCAGCAGAAGATAACTTACTTTGTGCCCCATCCTGCTCCACATAGCGATGGTTGCGCCCATAAAAAATTCCGGGTCATCCGGATGAGCCAGGATGACCAGAATCTTCATCGGCTCCTGCCATTCGTCAAATCTAACCGGATTGATCGTTTTTGCTGACATTTTCGTTCGATCTTTTATTCGGTCTTGGACCTTTTCGGCTGCGTCTTGAATTTGAGCGGCGATTGCTGCTATTCTTTTGCGTCTGGGGTGTTTCTTTCCCTGCCTCGCCTCCATCAAACCTTGCAGATGATTGAGAATTTGCTTTATCATGAGAAGAACGATTCTTGTTCGATCGTGACTTATTTCGATTATTGCCGGTAGTGCGATCATCAGTTTTAGCTGGACGACCAACATTGTCAATACGTACCATTTCCACGTAGTCACTTGAAGACGACTCTTCATATTCAATCGGCTGCACAACTGGTTTCTTCTCTTCCATCTTTCCTGATTCCAGTTCAGAGCGTTTTATCTCACGCAAACCAACCTCAGGGATGTAGACCATCACTGAATCGGTCATTGGGAGCACCTGCGTGACCTTGCCTTCACCTAATGGGGTTTGGATGGTCTTTTTTACCTTTGGGAGCAGCTTGCGTGCTTCTTCGTACATCTCATGCTCATACGATAAACAACAGCGCAGACGTCCGCAAATTCCGGTAATTTCGGAAGGTGTCAGAGAAACATTTTGAGACTTTGCCATGCGGATCGAAATCGAACTGAATTCAGTCATGAATCGTGAGCAACAGCGCTTTTCGATGCCGCAGGCACCCAATCCAGCCACTTCTTTTGCCATATCCCTGGGTCCGACCTGGCGAATTTCCAGGCGGGTATCAGGATACATTGGAGCAGCTTCCCGTATGAAAGTGCGCATATTAAAGTTGGGTACTTCGTCGTATGTTAGAAAGAGAGTAAGCCGCGCAGAATCAAAAGAGTATTCTGCATCCAATACTTTAACCCCTTCGTATTCAGGTCTATCAAGAAACTCGTAAGCTTTATCAACGGCTTCGGCTTCTTTTTCTTTGATCATATCCCTGAGGATCAGGTCAGGCGGGGTCGCCTTGCGTTCCACGCTTTGAATATCCTGATCGTGTTCTGGTGTTCTTACCTCAGAACTGGTCACTTTTCCGATCTGTTTACCGCGGGCGGTGTTTACAATAACATACTCGCCCAGTTGCACATCCATATCATCAGGTACCAGGAAATGATAAGACTTGCCGACAGGCTTAAATTGAACTCGTACGAGTTTTTGTTCAGGCATAATCTATAATTATATCATCCAGCTTGATTCTTCCGGAAAGCCTCTTTGCTCGCTTCTGCAGCTATGTTCCGGGCAATCGAAATCAGTGCTTCACCAGCCGGAGTTAGCGGTTCTTGTAAAACTACCGGGCTGCCGATGTCTCCACCAATTCCAATTTTCGGATCAAGCGGGATCCTGCCCAAAAAGCGTGCGCTAACCATTGTTGCCAGGCGTTCACCACCATTCTCACCAAAAATATATTGATGGCTGCCATCAGGCATTTCGAGGTAAGACATATTTTCAACGATGCCGAATAATGGGGTTTCCAGTTTTTCAAACATATTTACAGCGCGATAAGCGTCATCGACAGCTACCTGTTGAGGTGTTGTCACGATAACCGCTCCGCTGATAGGTAGTGATTGTGCCAGAGACAATTGCACGTCGCCGGTTCCTGGCGGAAGATCGACCACCAGGTAATCAAGATCGCCCCAATCAAAGTCGGTAATAAATTGTTGAATGGCAGAATGCAGCATTGGTCCACGCCAAATAAGCGGTTGCCCTGCCTGGACGAGAAAACCGATGGAAACGACCTTTAGTCCGAAAGCGTCGGCAGGCTTGACTTTTTGTCCTTCAAGAGTTGGAGGAAGTCTGTCAATGCCGAGCATTCGAGGGATGTTTGGTCCGTAAATATCTGCATCCAGCAAGCCTACTTTGGCACCGTCTCTAACAAGCGCAAGTGCGATATTAAGGGAAGCAGTGCTCTTACCAACGCCGCCTTTACCAGAACCAACTGCAATAACATGTTTGAAGCAGTTCCCGGAAAGGTCTACTGTTTTTGGCTGTTTGACCTTGGCAGTCATGTTAATGTCCACTTCCTTAGCTTCCGTCATCGTCAAAACCGCTTTGCGGGCGTCTGCTTCAATTTTGCCTTTTAATGGACAGCTGGGGGTGGTTAATTCGATCGAGAAACTCACTTTCTCACCTTGAATTTCAACATCTTTAATCATATTCAAACTCACCAGGTCACGATGTAAATCCGGATCCATGACAGTGGTGAGGGCATTAAGTACTTGTTCTTTTGTAATCAAAATAATCTCCTGGTTGAATTTTGTAGGCTTTATTTTACGGCGTCAGCCAACTTTTATCAAGCGATAGCCTTTTATACTTGTCGTCTTCTACAAAAAAACTTTATTCTACTGTGACCGACTTCGCCAGGTTTCTTGGTTGGTCAACATCCAAGCCATGAAAAGTCGCAATATGATAAGCAAACAATTGCAGTGGAATGATTGTCACAGACGGGCTCAAAAGCCACGGTGTCTTAGGGATCCAGAAAATCTCATCTGCAATTGTCGGGATGAGTTCGTCACCCTCTGTGGCTACTGCCAAAACCTTACCACTGCGTGCTTTAGCCTGTTCGATCTGACTGACCATCTTGTCGTACCAGGGATCTTGAGTGGCAATAACCACCACTGGCAAATCCTTATCTACCAAGGCGATCGGACCATGTTTCATCTCACCTGCTGGATACCCTTCAGCGTGAATATAGGATATTTCTTTTAATTTCAAAGCACCTTCATAAGCGATTGGCATATTTACTCCTCTGCCAATATACAACGCACCTTTGATGTCTTTGTAGCGATTAGCGATCTGTTTGACTGCTTTTTCGTTTTCCAGGGCTTTTTCAACCAAAGATGGTACTGTCAGTAAATCCTTAACGAGTTCTAACCGCCTATGGTGGTCTATTGTCCCTCGCAGATCCGCCAGGTAAACCGCAATCATGTAGAGATCAAGAATCGGTGCAGTAAAAGCTTTGGTCGAAGCCACCCCAATTTCAGGTCCCACTTGCATTGAAATACAGCCATCAGCTATGCGCATCGCCTGAGAGCCAATCGCGTTCACAATTGACCATAAAGCGGCGCCCTTTTTCCGCGCTTCTTCCATTGCCGCCAACGTATCAGCGGTTTCACCAGACTGGGAGATCGCTAATACCACTGTTCCATTATCTAAAATAGGGTCGCAGTAACGGAATTCGGATGCAACCATAACTTCAACCGGGATGCGGGCAATATGTTCTATCAAGTATTTTCCGACCATACCAGCATAGGCCGCCGTTCCACAAGCCGTGATAACAATTTTTTTAATTTCTTTGGCTTTTTCTTTCGTTAAATTCAATCCTGGCAAAATGATCCGATATTCCTCAAAATCCACTCTGCCGCTCAGGGTATCGGACAAGGAGCGCACCTGTTCGTGAATTTCCTTTTGCATAAAGTGGCGATACTTACCCTTCTCCGCAAAGATGGGGTCCCAGGGTATGTTTTGAATTTCAGAGTTAACAGGGTTGCCTTTCAGGTCTTTAATTGAAAATCCATCTCGATAAACGATTGCGAATTGACCAGATTCCAAGAAGGCAATTTTTCGGGTGTGGCTCATGATCGCAGGAATGTCGCTGGCGATAAACATCTCATTTTCACCAATTCCAAGCGCAACTCCACCGGCATTTCCCAACCTAGCCGCTATCAACTTTTCGGGTTCTACGGTAGACATCACAACCAATCCATGAGCGCCTTTGATCATTTTGAGCGCTTTTTGAACAGCGGTAGCAAGGTCGTTGGTTTCGTTGTAGAAGATTTCAATAAGATGAGCGATGGTCTCAGTATCCGTTTCAGATTTAAAGTCAACTCCTTCAGACACTAATTCTTCCTTCAGAGATAGGTAGTTCTCAACAATGCCGTTATGAACAATGACGATCCGACCTGCCATCCCCAGATGAGGATGGGCATTGAGCTCACTGGGGGCACCATGCGTTGCCCAACGGGTATGTCCAATTCCGGTGGTACCTTGAACTGGATTCTTCTCAATCAGCGTTTCCAATAGAGCAACTTTGCCGGCTGCTCTTCTGATTTCAATTTTTCCATTATCCAGAATTGCGATACCCGCAGAGTCGTAGCCGCGGTACTCGAGTTTTTTTAGTCCATCGACAACAATAGGCGTGGCATCCTGTCCGCCAATGTAAGCAACAATTCCACACATAAGTGCTCCTCAAATTTTCTTTTATCTATCCTGGAAAAAGGGAGTTAACCCTGGAGGCATCCGCCGATCTATCGATTTTCCCATGTTGTCATGGTTAGTCTCCCCTTGCGGGAAGAAACCTCCCACCTCGTCATCTGCCGCAGCAGGTCAGGCGCTAAGTTTTCCAAGTGCGTCTTATTATACAGTAGAGTGCAACATACATACCGGCAACCATAAGCTTGACCCATACTGCTAAGTTTCTTTGTTTTATTCAGAAAGACAAAGCATAATAGCAGCCCTTACAATCCAAAATGTTCCCTTAGTGCCATGTAACTCTCAAGAGTATCGATGTCGCGTGCCATCCAGTCGTCCAGCCATAACAAGGTTGTGTGGGGGCAATCTCCAACGATTTGCCTTCCGCCAACATCACCCTCAAGCTTCTCGAACAAAGGGAAACAAGCCGCCGGAAAATAAACCGGGTTCGCACGCCGATCATTGATAACCGGAACAATCACTTTTCCAGTCCGTAAACCTTCATCCACCACGCTGCTAATTAAATTTACCGAAATTTGTGGCTGGTCACAAAGCAGGAACACCGCCCCTTGAACCGGCTTATCAATCGCTTTCAGGCTTGCTTTGAGAGAAGTGCTTTGCCCTTCCTCCCAATCCTGGTTGACCACAACCTGAACTCCAGGAGCTTCAATTGTTCCCTGAATCAGATCAGCATTAGCACCCAACACGACGATGACCGGATCAAGATCCGCCAAAAGAGCAGTTTCAATGATGGTATTGACCAGGTTTTTGTCCCGCCAGGGTAAGAGCTGCTTTATATCACCAAAGCGGCTCGAATTGCCAGCCGCCAGGATTATTCCAGCAACGGATTGGATTTTCAATTTCTTACTCGTAATCCCAGAAGCCTACATTGTGTGCTGGCAACTTACCAAGGCCGCGCAAAACGACCTCATCTGTCAGAGGGAAGCGATCAAATCGAACACCAATTGCCTGGTAAACCGCCTCAACCACGCCAGGAGCAAAGGGTAAATAAGGCATCTCCCCAACACCTCTGGCACCGTAAGGTCCGATTGGATCAGCCAACTCCATAATCACACTCCGGGTTTTTACGGGGATATCTTTGACAGTCGGGATGAGATATCTTGAAAGGCGATCGGTCAGGGCTTTGGCGTCCTTTTTCTTCCAGTCTTCCATTAAGGTATAACCGCTCGCCTGCACCACACAGCCCTCGATTTGACCTTCGACCAATTGAGGATTGATTGCCTGACCAACGTCATCAACACTGATCACTTCGCGGAGCTGAACATTTCCGCTGCGAGTGTCAACGTCAACCAAGAACGCCTGGGCTGAATATCCATAGGTAAAGTTCGGATAACAATGACCGTCCACTGGATCTAATGGTGTCGTTTTGGGTGGTCGATAGACATGCGAACCAATTGCCGGCCGGTTCCCTTCAGCCCATTTCTCCAGAGCCAGTTTTGCTGCACCGATGATGGAATTGCCGCCCATGTGAGTCATGCGTGAGGCGGAAACGCTGCCAGAGTCAAGTGAAGTGGCTGTATCGGAATAGAAGGTTTGGATTTTACTCAAAGGCAATTCGAGAGCATCAGCTGCCATTTGGACGAAAACGGTGTGAACTCCTTGTCCAACTTCGGCACCGGCATGATAAAGTTTGGCAACTTCAATCTCCTGATCACCTTCTAAAATGATGGTTGCACCACAGTTCTCAGGGGCACCATAAGAAAAACCTACGTTTTTATATCCACAAGCCAGGCTCCAGGCTGATTTAATGTCCGGGTTTTCAGATTTCGGCGGAACTGGTCTCTGCCAACCGGAATCCGTTTTTGTCCAACCAGCTTCCAGCGCACACCTTTCGGTCACTTCGCGAATGGTTACACCTTCCGAAATAGCTGAACCCATCGATATGATCGAACCTTCCTTGAAAAGATTGCGCATTCGCAATTCAACCGGGTCCATTTCTAATGCTGCTGCCAATTTATCAATCTGCATTTCAGCCATAAAGGCAGCTTGCGGACCACCAAAACCACGAAAAGCCCCGGCAGGAATATCGTTGGTATATACCGCATATGCATCGGTTGAAATATTTGGAATTTCATAAGGACCCGAGGCTAAAAGAGTAGCGTTACCGAGCACTTTGTTGGAGGTGTACCCATAAGCGCCTCCATTCGCCCAGATTTCGCATTGAGCAGCCAGGATCTTGCCTTCTTTGGTCGCGCCCCACTTCGCTTTCATTGTGTAGGCATGGCGTTTACAGTGCCCCAGAATGGATTCTTCCCGAGTCCAGACAATTTTCACAGGGCGGTCGATCCCTTTTTCATGTAAACGCATTACTGCCAGACCAAGAATGATCTGCACAGACATATCTTCCCTGCCGCCAAAAGCACCCCCGATTGCAGGATAAATCACGCGCACCTTTTCGTTTGGAAGACCGAGAGCGTGTGCTGTTTGAGCTTGATCTTTGTGCGCCCACTGTCCAGCACTTACAATTGCGATCCTGCCCTCATCATCGACAAAGGCTACCCCAGCTTCAGGCTGCAGGTAAGCGTGTTCCTGAACCGGTGTCTGATATTCACCTTCTACTATCACATCGCAGGCTTTGAAAGCTTCTTCGACATTTCCGAGCCTGACAACATTATGATGAAAGATGTTTGATGTGCGCCCCGGATGTAAAATTGTGGCGTCTTCTTTTAATGCCTCTCCCAGTGTTTTTACTACTGGGAGGTCCTGATACTCAACTTTGATCAAAGAAAGCGCTTTTCGGGCGATTTCTGCGCTCTCAGCAATGACCAGCGCAACCTGATCACCCTCAAAACGGACAATATCTGCTCCTTCTTTCGCAGAACCTGGTCCACAAAGAACCGGTTGATCATAAATAGAAAGACCGTATTCATTGACTGGAACGTCCTTGGCTGTCAGCACAAGTACTACCCCTTCCAGGGCTTGAGCAGCTGAAACATCGATGGAAAGAATTCTGGCATGAACTCGCTTGGAGTATAAAACTTTCATGATCAGTTGGTCAGCAAAAGTAAAGTCGCCAGGGTACTTGGCTTTGCCAGTCACTTTGGCAAAAGCATCGATCCTGGTGTTGGATTTTCCGACTTCTTTCATAGCTCACCTCCAGTGCCTTCACAAGCAGCTTCAATTGCCTGGATAATTTTGTAATAGCCTGTACAGCGACACAAATTGCCTGAGATCGCATCTTTGATTTCCTCTTCGGTTGGATGGGGCTTTTCTTCCATCAATTTAGCAGCTGCCATCACGAATCCAGGTGTACAGTAACCACACTGAACAGCACCATGATTGATAAACTCAGTCTGCACTGGATGAAGTTGACCTTCCTCCGCCAACCCTTCAATAGTGGTGATGGTTGCCATATGAGCTCTGGGAGCAGGCACCAGGCAGCTGACCACGGCTTTGCCATCCAGGTACATCGTACAGGCACCGCACTCACCTTCTTCACAACTAGGCTTCGCTCCCTTATAACCTACGCGCTCCCGAACAAAATTTAGAAGGGTACCCTTGATCTCTCCATCAAACTGCAAATGTTGCCCATTAATAGTGGTTTCAATATGTGATTGATCCCATTCTCCATTCGTGACGGCTTGCCAAGCTGCTCCCTGGCTTAAGGTAACTGGATCGATGGGCACTTTCTGATCCTGGCGATTCTCTGCCAACTCAGTCAAGGCATCTTCAACAATCACCTGCATCATATACTGACGGTAATCTGCGCCACCGCGGATATCGCTAATTGGTTTGGTATCAATTGCTGCTAATTCCGAAGCTTTTTTTATTGTTTCAGAGTTGAAGGCTTTTCCTTTTAGAAATTCTTCTGCTCCTGCCGAGTGGATCACCGTAGGAGCAACGGAGCCCATTGTAACTGCAGCATTCACGATCGAATCACCCTGCATTTCCAGAAGCACACAACAATTCAATGTTGAAATCGCCTGAGTTCTCCGCAGCGCTTGTTTAACAAAACTACCTTTTTGGCTGGCTTTCAGTGGTTCAAAGACTATCTCGGTCACCAGTTCGTCTGGTTGCCTAACCGTTTTGCGCAAACCAAGGTAAAACTCGTTCAGGCGAACCTGTCTCTCTCCCTGGCTTGACAAAAGAGTCAGTCTGGCGTCCATTGCCATCAAGGGCGTGATCGTGTCGTTTGCTGGTGACGCTGTGACAAGGTTGCCAACCACAGTTGCTCGATTGCGTAATTGGGGGGATGAAACCCGATAGCACGCTTGATATAGCGGTGAAGCAAAATCCCGGATCAGACTTGATCTGAGAATATCATTATGGGTCACGTTTGCCTGGACATGAATTAGTCCGGTCTCATCCTGGTATATGGCGTCGAGATCTCTGACCCTGGAAATATCAATAACACCTTCCAAACCAGGCCATTTGCCATCCCGGATCTCGATCATCAGATCAGTACCTCCGGCAATGATTTTTGTCTCGCTTCCAGTGTGACTTAACAGGTCAATTACCTGGTCAACTGTTTCTGGCATGTGATAGTTTTTCCACATAAGCATCTCCTGGCGGTGAATTTAGCTATTCCGAGCTTTAATTACTTCAGCCAAAATACTGATTGCAATTTCATCCGGCGTTTCAGCTTCAATATCTACTCCGATAGGCGATTTAATCTGGTCAATTTTTTCCCTGGATACGCCTTGATCCAAAAGTCCTTTTTTGGTCGTTTCCCAACGCTTGATCGACCCCATCAGCCCAATGTAAGCTGGCGTGTGCTCTAGTATCGCAGGGAGACCAATAACGTCCACATCACTGCCTCGTGAAACGCCCACGATATATATCTGTTCATCGATTTCTATTTGTGACGGGATGTTTTGCATCGGTATTGGTAGAAATTCTACATCGCCGGGAATCTGCTCAGTGGTACATAATTCAGCGCGGTCATCTGAAACAATTACTCGAAAACCGAGTAACTGAGCAAATCTGGCAACCGAGCGCCCGACATGACCAGCACCCAGGATGAGCAAGATTGGACGAACAGACTGGGGTTCAATGTACACCGTTACATCCCCTCCACAAATGCCCACTGGGTTTTTGCCACTTGGATCAAGGGTAAAGCGAAGGATTTCTGGTCGTCCGCTCTTGAGTGCCAACAAGGCCGCATCCACGGTCTTGTTCTCGACCTCACCACCGCCAACAGTGCCATAAGTTTGTCCATCGGGATAAACCAACATTTTACTGCCGGCATGACGGGGAACTGCCCCTTTTGTTTCAATTACTACGCAAAGACATACCGACTGACCGTTTTTATTTGCTTCATCAAGTTTTCCGTAAATATCTACCATCAGACCTCGAGTAAGGATAATATGATCGGCAGCAGCTGCTTCTTGCGAGAAACAACGTCCTGCGCCAATACAGTTCCATCCGGTAAGGGTTCGTAAGGCAATTCTTCTAAAGCCATTGGCGCGTCCACAAAGATCAAGCGGCTTGAACCTTCAACTACATCAGTAATCATTAGCCCAGCAAAATCGAGAGCATTTTCCTTGATCAAACCGACCAAAGCCTGCCTTAAGGGATCTACATACTCGCTGATTTGATACAAATCGGTGGTTTCCACCTGGGCAATGGCAAATTTGTAGCCACCGTTTTCGTAAATCTTCATATCTGTCCGGACGATCATATCCGGTTCCTGTGTCAACAATCCAGCACCGGCAGTTACAATACTCTCACCCCAACTCTGAATATTTTCATTTTCAAGTGGAGAACCCGGTACAAAAGCCCACCTTGCCAACACATTGGCGATCGCTTTATCGCGGGGGGTAGTGGTGGGTGAAGTCAGGATGAGCGTATCAGACAGCAAACCTGCCAGCAAAAGCCCGGCAATACTTGGCGGAGCGCTCAGCCCTGCTTCCGAAATTTGCTCTGCGACCAACGTAGAGGTGCTGCCTACGATATCAACTGTGAACTTGATCGGGCTATGAGTGGATTGATTACCCAAGCGGTGATGATCGAGGATTTCTAGCAATTCGCTCTCTTCAAGGGAGGCGATTGACTGCTGTGGCTCGTTGTGATCGACCAGAATCACCTTAATCCTGGGTGGATTAACAATATCCCGTTGCCGGGCTATGCCCAAATAGCGATGATTCTCATCCACGACCCAATATTCATTGAATTCCTGCCTGAGCAGGCGGTTGATCACATCTTTAATGCGTGTTTGCGGTTGGAATTTCGGAATATTTCGAGTGGCGGCTTCCCTGCATTGGATCTCCAGCATTTCAGAGATGGTCATATCTCTGAATTTAGGGTGTGGTCCGATAATCTTACGCAAAAAATCAAACATGCTTCCGCCAGTGACCATGCCGTAAGGTGTTCCGTCATCGTTCACGACCGGTGCGATTCCACCTGTTCGTGAAAGAATTGTCCATGCCTCGTTCAGTGATTTTTCAGGAGAAACAATATCCAGGCGGCGCATGACAGAATCAAAACGAGGACTGGCGTCGGTTAGAAGCAATGGAGGATCGATGCCAAGAGTTTTTAGAACAAACGAGGTTTGCATATTGATCGCGCCAGCACGGCTGGCAACTGTCGGTTCACCATCGCGTTCGCTGAGCAACCAGGCATAACCAATTGCCGAGGAAATCGAGTCAGTATCCGGATTGATGTGACCTGTTACGAAAATTCGGTCTGAAGTCTTTTTTTGATATATTCCTTTTTCCATTTGCATCTCACCTATCGTTTAAGACTCGCCAAACTTTTTCAGGGGTAACCGGGTTATCCAGAATATTTGCGCCACAAGCGTCCAGCACTGCGTTTCCTATCGCCGGAGCAGCCCCGTCAAGGGGAATCTCCGCCACTGCTTTGGCACCAAAGGGACCGGTTTCTTCGTAGGTTTGCACAAAGATAGAGCGTATGGAGGGCATTTCGTCAGCCCTAAAAATGTGATAATCTACCAGGTCTCTTTCCCTGGGCTGACCCTTTTCATCATAGATCATCTCTTCGCAAACGCCATAACCCAAGGCTTGCGCGACGCCGCCTTCAATCTGACCAGAAGCAGCAATCGGGTTGATAACAACTCCCGCATCCACCGCCATGATCAAATCCTCAACGGTGACCTGCCCGGTTTCAATATCAACTAAAACGGTTGCAAATTGTGCCGCGAAAGGTGGTGGTGAGTTTGGAGAAACAAACGATGCGCTTGCCATGATTTGCTTCTGATCTCGCCAATGCAGCGAATCCAGGGCAATTTCCGCCAGGCTGACCCGTTCACCGTTGGGTGCTATGGCGTCGTTGTCCCCTAAGAGTATTTCTTGAACGCTGAAATCAAATTCGCGATCCTTGAAAATCATCACCGCTCTTTGTTTAATTTGCTCAGCAACTTTCTCTGCGGCTTTTTTGACCGCGGTACCTGAAATATAGGTGGTAGAAGAAGCGTAAGCGCCTACGTCGAAAGGTGTTGTGTCAGTGTCAGAGGATGTTACGATCACGTCCTCCACTCTCACGCCCAAAACTTCCGCTGCGATTTGTGCCAGGGCAGTATCGCTGCCGGTGCCAAGATCAGTCGCCCCAACCAACAAGTTAAAACTGCCATCATCATTGATTTTTATGTGCGCTCCACCCATGTCCAGATATGGAATAGCGGTGCCCTGCATGACTGTTGCAACTCCAATCCCGCGGCGCAGGTGAGGTTTGCCGGCAATTGTATGCCAGGCTTCATTGCCAAATTTTTCGTCCCAGCCAATAGCTGCTCTGCCCTGTCGAACACATTCTTCCAATCCAACCGTATGGACGATTTCGGGTACTGGCTCGCGCCCTTCATTCCAGGCAGTACTGAAGGGTTGATATTCACCAGGTCTCAAGGCGTTTTTCAGACGGAATTCGATCGGGTCCATTCCTAATTTTCGGGCAATGGTTTCAAAGTGACGATCGAGCGGCCAGTAGCCTTGCGGAACGCCATAACCCCGGTATGCTCCGGAAGGCGGTGTGTTGGTGTAAACAATATCAGCATAAAAGCGGATGTTTGGTTTCAGACGGTATTCTCCGTCGCCAACATACAGACCCATGGATTTTTGACCAGTGTTCCCAGTTACTGTCAGAGCATGGCAGCCATAAGCGCCAGTATCTGAAAGCGCGTACATTTCATTGGCAGTCATGGTTCCGTCGTTCTTGACGCCGGTTTTCATGCGGATGTGCATGGGATGCCGGGAGCGGGAGGCAATAAACTCTTCTTCACGTGTCATTTCATAGAGCACCGGTCTGCCAGTCGCTATCGTAAGATGAGCAGCAACGTCTTCAATCAACACTTCCTGCTTGTTTCCAAATCCACCGCCGATGCGGGGTTTGATGACCCGGATGCGCTTTACAGGCAAACCAATCACCGGTGCAATCATTCGGCGCACATGGAAAGGCACCTGTGTGCTGGTTCGGATAACCAGGCGATCGTCCTCATCCCACCAGGTCAGCACAACATGCGGCTCAATGTGAACCTGCTGCACTTTTGGAACGGAATATTCCTCTTCAAAGATTTGATCGGCTTCAGCAAATCCTTTCTCGACATCGTTGATATCGATCCGGATTTTGGCTGCCAGGTTTATAGCAGGATCTGAGTCACCGAAATTGAGGTATTCAGGTTCATCGTGGATGACTGGTGCGCCTGGTTTCATCGCCTCACGTGTGTCAATAATGGGTGGAAGTTCTTCATATTCCACCTTGATGAGGCTGAGGGCTTTATCCGCAATTTCCAAAGTTTCGGCCGCAACCATGGCAACCCTGTCGCCAACAAAGCGGACTTTGTTATCCAAAGAGAAGGTATCCAGTGGTCCTGGAATGGGGTCAGACTGACCAGCTGTGGAGTGAACTACCCGGGGCAGGTCTTCCCAGGTCAATACGGCAGCGACCCCTTCGAGTGTCTTTGCCTGGCTCGTATCTATGCTCTTTATAAGTGCATGGGCATAAGGCGAAGCCAAAACTTTCGCATATAGCATGCCTGGCAGTTGCAAATCGGCGGTAAATGCTGGTTTTCCCTGCACCAGTTTTGCAGCATCGACTTTAATTTCCGATTTACCGATTGTGGCAGTGGCTTCGCGTTGGTCAAGCGTGAATATTTCAGGTTCATAAGCTGAAATGTCAGTCTTTGAAGTAACACTTTCAGAATTTGCCAGTGCCCGAATTTTTGCGGCAGCAGCCAGAATCGCCTGAACTGGTTTGACATAGGCTGTGCATCGGCAAAGAACGCCCGATAACGCCTCACGAACTTCTGCTTCCGTTGGATCAGGGTTCTCATCCAGCAGCGCCTTGGCTGCCAGGATCATAGCAGGCGTGCAGTAGCCGCACTGTACCGAACCGCTTTCAATAAATGCTTGCTGCAAGATGGAATAACCATTAGTTTTTTTCCAACCTTGTTGGGGATGTTCCCCTGCATTTTCAATGGTTTCAATCTCGTGTCCCTGGGCTTGAAGCGCAAAGTACATACAGCTATTGATCGGTTTTCCGTCCATCAAGACTGTACAGGCACCGCATTCTCCTTTAACACAACCACCAGATTTTGCGCCCAGGAAACCAAGCCTGCGCAAAACATTGAGAAGTTTTTCTTCCGGTCTGATCTCAATTTGAAATTCTTTTTGATTGATGCTAAGAGTTAAGTTCATTTCGCCTCCTGAGAGTCAGCCTGAAGGTGCAGTTTTTGAAGGGCTCTTGAAAGCAGCACTGCCCCAACCTCCTGGCGATACTCTGCGCTTGCCCAATCGTCCTCTGAGTCAGCCAACACCGTTCCAAGTTCAACATGGCCATCCTCAGTATCCGATAATCTAAATCCTGGTTTTACTTCCGCAATACCTCCAACTGCAATGTTGATCACACCTTCTGCTAATTTAGCAGCCGCAACACAAACAATTGGCAAATCTTTAGGACTTCTCCCAATGCTCTCAAAAGCAAGATTCATAGGTTCAGGAATAACGACCTCTGTAACTATTTCATTTAATGGTCTCTCACTCAAATAAGAAATAAGTGAAACTACTTCCTGCTTGTTAAGAAGCTTAACGTTGGCGTCCAGAGCTAAAAGACAAGTTAGAATCGGAGAACGTCCGGTTGAATGAGCAAGAAAATTGCTTAGACTGAGGCTGTTGCGGACATTGAGACCATACTCTATGCTGAGTGCTTCACTGAAATCACGCAATCCTAAGCATTCCTCCAAGATTTTCAAGGTTACGAGTCCGCCAATCTTCAAACCTTCATCATCACAGAATGCTTCTTCCATACCAGCATCCTGCAGATCGATCAAGATTTCTACCCCATCCCTTAACTTGGGCTGAAAGTCTCCTCCTAAAAGGAATTGCGCGTGATCGCCGAATTGTTCTTTCAACGTCAGCGCTTCGTCCAATGAAGCAGGTCGTATATATTTTATATTTTTCTCAGTCATTTGGATACACCTTCCACCCGGATTCTTCCAAGTTGTTCTCTTGGATCAATTTTTCAGTAACCTCAACGAAAAATGCCTCACAGGTTGCCAATATTTTTCCATCGGTTCTTTGTATTTCGCTGTGCCCGACAGCCATCCGTCCGCGTTTTTTAATTTGTTTCCCAATAGCGATCAATGGAGTATTGGTCGGGACTGGCTTGAGGTATTTCACTTTCAGCTCACTCGTGACCATGAAGCGATTGGGGTCGTCTGTGGTCACTGCTCTGCCAGCTGTCTCGTCCAAAATTGCAACAATATTTCCGCCGTGTACCATTCCGGGATAGCCGGCATAGTTTTCGGAGATACTAAATTGAGAAACCACATCGCCATTATCGTCGACGAAAAATTCCAATTTCAACGAAATTGGGTTTTCTCTCCCGCAGACATAGCAGCTTTTGCTGCCGGGTAATTTCTCCATCAAACCTCTTTTGCAAAGGTATCGATCAAAAGCTTGGTGTTACCGCCAACTGCATAAAGGATCGGGCAGGTGCAGCCATGGTCAATATATTCCTGCACTTTTGCCCGGGCTTCATCCGGTGTACCACTGGCGGTGATGCGATGGATCAAATCTTCAGGAACCAAGTGTTTGGCAGCCTGGATTTGTTCGTGAGTTGCCGGCCAACCCAAAATTGCCTGGATACTCTCGACAACATCCATGGAAACGCCAGATGCCATGGCAATATGAGGCTGCTGTGCCAGGTATTGGGTAAGCAGTTCGCGCGTAGTGTCAATCGCTTTGTCGTGATCTTCGTCCACTGAACAGACTACCAATTGTGGGCGGTCAAATTCTTCCATCTTTCGCCCTGCTTGTTTTAAACCTTTGTCGAGTTGTTCAAGGGCATTGTCGTTATACTCTACCGGTACACAGTAGTTGAGCACGATACCATCCGCGATTCGTCCAGTCATTTCGATCATCTTACTTCCGGTTGCGCCGATGTAGATAGGAACGTTGCGAGGTTCTCTGCGACCATGCACGACATCCAATTCAATGCCTTTCACCTGGACAAATTCACCATCAAAGGTAACGTTTTCCATATTTAAAAGTCTGCGAAGAACGGTAATGGTTTCTTCCATTGCCTTTAAAGGTTTGGTGCGGTTTATGCCAACATTTTTTGCCAATGGGTCCCACCAGGCGCCAATACCGCAAATAATGCGGTCAGGTGCCAGGTCGTCCATGGTCAGGAAAGTCGATGCAAGCAAACCAATATTGCGCGTCCAGTTATTGATGACAGCAGAACCTACCTTGATTTTTTCTGTTACTGCAGCGTAAGCCGCCATCGGTACAATTGCGTCCCGAACAAGCCGGCTCTCCGCCTGCCAGACAGAATGGAATCCTTTTTCTTCAGCGTATTTAACAATATCGAGACCATCGCGCAAATCGTGTGCGTCCTGGAGGTATAAAGCAACTTTATCGAACATGGTGAGAGGTCCTTTCTACTCTGTTAGTATATGGATTGGTTTAAGGTTCATTTTATTATAGAATAACAAATCCTGAGGATTATCCAAGTCTCTTTGGATATTTTTGTTTAACCAAACGGTCAAAGCCATTGACCGGCTTGCCGCTTGTTTGACGTGTTTTTGGAAGGAACGCCGCCCAAACCGTGGAGTTAATAAGGCGGGATGGCTGATGAAAATCGCGTTCGTTCCCCACTGTAGCTGGTCAGGAACAATGACCATAAATTTGCCAACCTCACGCTTCTCGAGCAAACCCACCAGGTCTTCGACAGTCATCCATGGTAAATCAGTTGGAACGATCAAGACCATGCCGGGATCATTTTCAATGATAAAGTCCAGCGCCTGGGAGACAGCAGCGTTCAGGCTGCTTTGCTGATTTTCAATTAACGCGACACCACCAGATTGTCGGGTGTATTCCAAAACTTCCTCATCTTGACTGACGACCAAAATGCGATCTATCTCTGGACAAGCTTGGAGTTTTAGATAGGTTTCTTCAAAAAGACAGCGATTGAGTAAGCAAATTTCATCGGTTTTAAGGCAGCCATGCAGACGCGATTTTCCCTTGGCTAACGGTTTTACTGGAAGTATCGCCCACAAAGTCATTTGGCTGAATTCCGCTCGACGAAGTTTTCAAGGATCGCGTAAGCAAGTTGGACTTTGTCAGCTTCATCGGTCATGATGGTTTGAAGCTGGCAGGTGTCGATGCCCTCAGGAATTTCAGTGGTCGAGATCGGCTTTTCACTGGAATCGTAGACAAACAGATCGAGCAAATCAGAATAGTGCTGCAATACTGCCAAACTGGAGGGCTCGATCCCAAGTTCGGCGAACATCTTCGCTGCCGGACCCTTAATGGCTTTGCCTTGAATGATCGGAGAAACCGCTACGACAAATTTCGCTGCCAAAGCCTCTCTCATGTCTTTTAAACCTAAAATTGGGTCAATACTAACCCAGGGGTTGGAGGGCGCGATCACTACCAGGTCTGCTTCCTGGATAGCTGAAAGAGCCTCTGGTAAGAGCGTAGGCTCAAGACCGCCATGCAATAGAATATGATTGACTTCGGGCTGCGCTTTTTCCCTGACAAAATAATCCTGAAAAGGCAGAATGATTCCGGATTTTGTTTCGATCAGTGTCGGGGCATTGTCATTGCTCATTGGTAAAACACGGCTCAGAATACCCCAGCGACTGCAAAGATCAGCAGTGACCTGGCTTAGTGTTTTTCCCTTGGTTAACATGCGGGTACGCTCTAAATGGGTAGACAGGTCGCGGTCACCAAGCTGGAACCAGGTTGGAGCTCCAAGCGCTTCCAATGCGTCAGCTACATTCCAGGTTTCACCTTCCAAACCCCAGCCATAGCTTTTATTAGCCAACCCTGCCAGCGAGTAGCAAACCGAATCGATATCCGGGCATATTTTCAGGCCAAAGTGTTCAAAATCGTCACCAGTGTTTACGATGGCGGTCAGATTACCCGGTGAAACAACTCGGTCCAAGCCAAAAACCAGCTTCGCTCCGCCGACGCCACCTGCCAGTACAACTACCTTTAGCTTGGAAAATTGAGGAAAAGAAAATTCACTCATCTGAACATATCTTTTTCTTTATCACGGATCAATTCTGCAACTGAGCCTTCACGAAACGAATACGGAAAACCGCGGGCATGTACAACCGGAGTTCTCTCACTGGTCTGCCCCATGATCAAGGATGCCGCAGCAGCAAGCTCATCAGCAGCACCAATTGTGGTGACCCGCATTTTGTAACCATTCATGTCTTCGGTTCCACGCATATCCACCAGCCCTGGTATTCCCGACAAGCCGATCGCAGTACCCAAAATTCCATTCCGCCAGGCGCGTCCATGGGAATCGATGATCAAAACAGCCAATTGCTTTCCTGTTTTCGTTTCAAGACTTTTTCTGATACTTTCAGCGGATTTGTCTGAATCTTCAGGTAGCAGCAAAACCCAATCACCGTCATCACCCCACGGTCCCTTAACGTTGGAATGGTCAATACCTGCGTTGGCACATACAAAACCTGCCTTGTGCTGAACAATGATCGTTCCGGGTCGGGTACGCAATACTTCGGCGCTCTCCCTAACGATCAACTCAACCAATTCCGGACGTTTTTCAAGGAATTCTGATAATTCGATCGCTTCTGCGGAAGGAATGACGGTTGTCAGGTTGACCAGACGTCCTTCTGCCTTCGAGACGATTTTTTGTGCTAATACTAAAACGTCCCCGTCCTCAAAGTTCAATCCGCAGTCTGTAACAGCCTGGTAAATGATCTTGGCCAGGTCATCCCCTTCCTTGATGAGAGGAATTCCGGGCAATGCACTGAGAATCAGTTGTTTAGCGTGATTCATTTAATTCCAGTGATACGGACGCCAGCGGAATCGACTTTGTACTTGATATTCAAACCTATCAATATTGAGGTCAAACCTTCAACTACCACCGTGTTTTCGATTACACCGGCATCCCAGGCATTCAGCCCCATGTCCTCTGCCAAACCGATCACGATTTCCCGTGATTCCTTATTTCCACCAGCCACCAGCACGTCACAGTCGATTTCCTCTCCAGAGAAAAGACGTTCAAAGGAAACTGTCTGAAAAGCATCCACAACCTGCACGTCAGGTCCTAAAATCGCCTTGGCTTGCAGCGCCGCGCTTCCCTCAGGCGGCATCTGGACTTTGGTAACTTTCGGAGAAACGAGGGGAACGCTGACGTCGATCAGCAGTTTCCCTTGGAGTTCTTCTTTTAGTCCTTCAAGTGTTGCAGCGTGCGCAGCAAATGGCACAGTCAAAACAGCTATGTCACAAGCTTTTACTGCTTCCGTGTTCGACATTCCAGAAAGGTCAACTTCTTGCTCACCAATCTTTTCACGTAAGATTTCAACAGCAGTAAGTGCTTTTTCCACCTGCCGTGAACCAATGATCACCTTGTGACCAGCCATTGCCCAGCGGTAAGCTAAACCACTGCCTTCCTTGCCAGTTCCACCAATAATTCCAAGCGTATATTTCATCTTTTCTCCATTACATTTCTGCTACTCGCGCCCAGGTTTGTGAGGCGATTTCGCGTGATTTTGCTGCAATTCCTTCTTCATCAAGGAATAGAAGTTTTCTATCTTTCATCAATACTTTTCCCCCAGCCATGGTCATCGTGACCATGCCATCGCGGAAACCAAACAGGATGTGCCATGGTAAATTACCTGCATTCAAAGGTGTGATCGGATGGTAATCAACAAAAATAATGTCTGCGGCAGCTCCTGGCTCTATTACACCTACGCGCAAACCTCCCCAGATTTGGGTAGCAAGCCTTGAATTGTTGTTAACTGCGATTTTGATGACATCATACCCATTTATCGCTCTCGGGTCTCGCTTTGCGTCTTTTTGAAGTAAATAAGTGAAGAACCATTCCTGCCACATCGCGTTAGAGAATCCATCGTTGCCTAAGCACAGGTTTACACCACTCTCCAGCAGCTTTTCTACAGGTGCAACGCCGACCGCATTGTTCATATTGGAACGCGGTTGGTGAGTCAGCCAGCTTTGGCTTTGTGCCAACAGGCTGATTTCATTCTCAGTTAGGTGGATGCCGTGCGCCAGGATACTGCGGTCGCTCAAAATAAGCCTATCCCAAAAACGTTCCACCACCCGCATGCCATATTTTTCCAGTGAATCTTCCTGGTCAACCAGTCCTTCAGCGGCATGGACGTGAAAACCAACTCTGTTGCCATTTTCCTGGACACATTTTTCAAGCGTGGCATCCGAAACTGTCAGGCTGGCATGCAAACCGAAATGTGCTTTGACCATTGGGTCAATTTCGCCAGCTTGAACTCTGCTGATGAACCTGCTGTTTTCCCGGATCCCTGCCAGGGCACGTTCTTCGCCATCACGGTCAGTCACTTCGTAACACAATGCCGATCGTAATCCAGCTTTCTTAACTGCTTCGTAAATCACATCCAGGGAACCGTCGATGAAATTAGGCGAGGCGTGATGGTCAATTACAGTAGTTGTCCCATATTTGATCGCGTCGATCAACAAAGTCAGCGCGGAGTAGCGGGTACCATCTTCATCGAGGGCTTTATCCAGTTTCCACCACAATTTCTCGAGAATTTGCTGAAAATTTACTGCTGGTTCGCCTGGAATTGCCATTCCCCGCGAAAATGCACCATAAAAATGGGTGTGCGCGCAAATATTGCCGGGCATGATCAATTGACCCAGCGCGTCAAGCACTTCTTCACCAGGATATCTTGCACTTAATTGTCCTTCAGGCTCAATCGACTTGATTAATCCATCCTGAATCAGGATTTCATACCCTTCCAAAATCTGGTTAGGCTCTGTCCAGGTGACGATGCTTCCGTTCCTTATGATCATGACAGTCTCCTTGTTGTTTATTGGCTCAGTCAGTCAGTTGGTACAGTTCAATCAAGACGCCATTGCCAGCTTTTGGATGGATAAATGCCATTTTTCTCCCTGGCAAGACTTCAGCGGTCTCATTGATCAGTCGCACTCCTTTTTCTTTCAGTTCCGCCAATTTCGCGTCAATATCGTCCACTTCCATGCAGAGATGATGCATCCCTTCACCGCGTTTTTCAAGGTATGCCGCCAAACCCGTATCTTCACTAGTCGGTTGCACCAGCTCCACTTCGTTGTCACCAACAGGGATGAAGGCCACCCGTGAATTTTGAGACGGAACTACCTCGATGTGGTCAAGGGTCAGCCCAAGGCTGTCTTCCCAGAATTTGAGCGACTCCTCAATATCACGGACAACGATCGCGATGTGATTTACTTTTGTAATTCTTGCCATTTTTCTCCTAATACTGTTCTTTAGAGGAAATTGGGGGCAACGTATTCACCCCAGACTTTTCGCAGTCGATTACAGATTTCGCCCAGCGTTAGCTTGTTTTCAACACATTCAATGATCACCGGCATCAAATTCGCGTCGCCATTGGCAGTTTCTTCAAGTTTGTTCAACAACGTTTCAACTACCTGAAGATCGCGTGAAGCACGCAGCGCAGCCAGGCGGTCATGCTGATCTTTTTCGATTTTTGGATCGATCTTAAGTGATTCCAGGGTTATATCTTCTTTTACCTGGAATTTATTGACACCGACCACGATGTCTTCCTCATTTTCAAGATTGCGCTGTGCCTGGAAAGCGGCTTCTTGGATTTCATTTTGGATAAACCCGTTTTCAATTGCCGATAGCGCGCCACCAACAGCATCGATTTTCTCAATATATTCGGCTGCTCTTTTTTCAATCTCATCTGTCAGATATTCCACCAGGTACGATCCTGCCAGAGGATCGATGGAATCAGCAACACCTGATTCGTAACCAATGATCTGTTGAGTTCGAAGCGCTACCTGCACTGATTTCTCCGTTGGCAGCCACAAGGCCTCATCCATACTATTAGTGTGCAGTGATTGGGTGCCCCCCAAAACGGCTGCCAATGCCTGCAAGGTTACCCTGACCACATTGTTTTCAGGTTGTTGGGCAGTTAGCGTAGAACCCGCTGTCTGTGTGTGGAAACGCAGCATTTCAGATTTTTTGCTCTTCGCCCCAAAACGATCACGCATGATTTTGGCATAAAGCCGACGTGCAGCTCGGAATTTGGCTACTTCTTCCAGGAAGTTATTGTGTGAATTAAAGAAGAATGATAACTGGTCGGCAAATTCGTCCACGTCCATACCCGCCTTGATGGCGGCTTCGATGTAGGCGATGGCATTCGCCAGCGTGAAAGCAATTTCCTGCACAGCCGTGGAACCTGCTTCACGAATATGATAGCCAGAGATACTGATCGTGTTCCAGTTAGGCACTTCCTGTTTGCAGAATTGAAAGATATCCGTTATCAGCCGCATACTCGGTTTTGGAGGGTAGATGTACGTTCCGCGAGCAATGTATTCTTTGAGGATGTCATTCTGGATCGTTCCGCGCAGGGCTGTTGAAGGCACACCTTGCTTCTTGGCTACCGCAATATACATTGCCAGCAGCACTGCAGCCGGAGCATTGATTGTCATGCTTGTTGAAACCTTGTCAAGCGGGATTTGATCGAAAAGGGTTTCCATGTCCTCAATGGAAGATATCGAAACACCTACTTTTCCGACTTCTCCCAGGGCGATCGGGTCGTCAGCATCGTAACCAATCTGTGTCGGCAGGTCGAAAGCCACACTCAAACCGGTTTGCCCCTGCTCAAGCAGAAAACGATAGCGTCTGTTGGATTCTTCAGCACTCGAGAACCCAGCATATTGGCGCATGGTCCACAAACGACCACGGTACATGGTTGGTTGCACTCCCCGGGTATAGGGGTAGGTGCCCGGAAGGCCAAGTTCTTCAAACCGCTCTGGGTTGATCTGCTCAGGTGAAACTACCGCTGGGATGGGGATATTCGATGAAGTCGTAAATTGTTCTTTTCGTTCTGGGAAACGTTTGATGGCAGGGTCGTAGCATTTCTCCTGCCAATTATCAAAGTTAGTTTGGTCTGTCATACCTCTCCTCAATAATAGGTTATTGGTTAACACATTAAGTATACCTGATTGAACCCTTGAGTTGTGAAAAAAGTACGCGATCCCAACCGGCAGACATCCCAGAATCGGATCTGGAAATGTGCCTTTTCAATCATCAACATCCGAACATAGAAATCATTGCTTAGGGAAGACTGACTCAAATTAGATTTTGAGACTGATGAAGTCTTTTCATCCAGAAAAAACCAAGCAACTTAGTATTCGTTACGTGAAGATTTAGAGATTATCACTTCCACTTGCAAATTGCATTTTATGGTAATATTGAGCGGCTTGGATGTTGTACCCTTCATCCACCAAAAATCACTTAGCACAGAAAGGGCTAGAAATGAAAGTATTACTTATCAAGGACGTTTATAAACTAGGTCGTGCCGGCGATATCAAAAAAGTCGCTAACGGTTATGGCCGCAACTACCTCATCCCCCAGGGTTTTGCAATTCCTGCAACTGAAAATTCATCCAAAGTGGCTGAATTGATCGCCAAGAAAGCGACTGAACGCCGCGCTGCACTCAATATTGAATTGCAGAGTGTAGCCGATGTGCTCGCCAAATTGAACCTGTTCTTCCCGGTTAAAGCCGGCGAAACAGGAAAACTCTACGGTTCCGTGTCTGCTCAAGCTATTGCTGACCGCATCAAAGCAGAAACAGACATCGAGCTGGAGCGCAATCAACTGGTCACAGAGCCGATCCGTAACCTGGGCGAATACATGATCCCGGTTAACTTAACACTCGATCTGGTTCCTGAAGTCCGCGTTGTTGTTCACCGTGAAGGTGAAGTCTTCGTGCCAGAAGTTGTAGAAGAATTTGTCGAGATCGAAGAAGTCGAAGAAGCTGAAGAAGTCGAAGAAATCGAAGAAGAAAATTCAGCAACAGAAACGATCGAAGAATAGTATTTTGTAGGAAAAAGGGTAGAAGCCTGCTGAATTAATTCGGCAGGCTATTTTTTTGTTAGAATCATCAATCATGGCATATTCAGGTTCTCAGCTCAAAAAAATCAGGCAGGAACGCAATATCTCGCTGGAACAGGTTGCTACAGCAACCCGCATCCGGCTGGCTATCTTGCAGGACCTGGAAGATGAAGAATATTCTGAGCTCAGTTCAACTGCCCAGACCAAAGGGTTTCTGAAGCTATACGCAGAGTTCTTAGGTATCAAAGAGGAACCTGCCGATGAATCGCCAACTGAGATTCCAGTTTCTGAAGAACCACTGCTGGTTGCAGCAGAAAATCCAGACACCAAAAAAAGTAACGAAGAAGTCACGCCTGACAAGGTTGCCGTTTTCACTCCAAAACCTGCTCCCCCTGTGGAAAAACCACTTGCAGAGCCAATGGAGCCTATTCAGCTGGCTACTAGCGATGCAGAATCAGAATCTACTGAAGACCTTATGGCAATTGGGCGCGAATTGGCTGCCCGGAGACGCTATCTAAATATTTCCTGGGATGTCATCGAAGAAGAAACGCACATTCCAAATGAGCAGTTGCGCAGCATCGAGCGTGGTGACCTGGACGCCTTTATCAATCCTATGCAATTCAAAGGTCACTTGCAATCCTATGCCCGTTTTTTGAACCTGGATGTAGCCAGAATTATGATCCGTTATGCGGATGCCATCCAGAAACGCCGATTGGAAAAGAATACACTCAAGACTCCCCGCATTAAATTGCCCAGGATTCTGCCACCGTTTGTGGTTAACCTTAAGCGATTTTTTACTCTCGATCTTTTTTTTGGCAGCCTGATGATCCTTGGGATTTTGGCTTTTCTTATCTGGGGGATTTCACAAATGACATTCAGGGAAGAAGAACCATCAGTCACCGGAACGCTGCCCGCATTTGCGGATGTGTTGCTTTCAGAACCAACCGAATTGCCTGTTGAAGTCGAACCGACAGCTGAAGAAGAGGTTGCCCAGGTGATCCCCACCCCTACACCATTTTTCGCTGGATCCGAGACCGATTCGAACCTCGAAATTGTCCTTCTTATACGCCAAAATATTTGGTTGAGGGTCACTTCTGATGGCGAAGTGGTTTTCCAGGGCAGACATTTGGCAGGCAATGTTCTTACTTATACCGGGGAAGAAGAAATAGAGTTAGAGACAGGCAACATAGCTGCAATAGAAATCATTTTCAACCAGCGCTCAATCGATCCAATTTCTGACACCCTTGGCACAGCAGCCAGGTTGCTTTTTACGACCGAAGGTATGACCGAACTGCCGGTATTTGATACTGACGAAAATCCATAGGATCAAAAATGAAGAAAAACACCTTTCATCTCATCAGCCTTGGCTGCGCAAAAAACCTGGTAGATTCCAATGTCCTCGCCCAATTACTGGAAGCAGAAGGGCTGATCTATTCAGATTCTCCCGAACAAGCTGAATATGTTTTGATCAATACCTGCGGGTTCATTCATGACGCGCGTCAGGAATCTGAGCAGACTATTCGCGAAATAACCGGGCTGAAAAAGTCTAGTCAAAAATTGATCGTAACAGGCTGTCTCGCTGAAAGATGGCGCGAAAACCTGCTTAAAGCCCATCCCGGGATTGACGGTCTGATAGGCACACGCCGGCTTGAAGATATTATTCCTCTTCTCCGTAACCTGGCAGGGGAAGGCAAAGTTGGCTCTTACCTTGTCCACCCAACCCTGCAATACGCACCAGGCGCGTCCTATACCACAATTCAAGGTGGCAGCAGTTATCTAAAGATTGCGGATGGTTGCCACCGTACCTGTGCTTTTTGCGCAATTCCAGGCATCAAAGGCAGCCTGGTCAGCCGCCCGGTGGAAGAAATTTTGCGGGACGCCAGCTTCCTGCAAGATGCAGGAGTGAACGAGATCAACTTGATCGCCCAGGACGTAACCGCTTATGGTGCTGATCGGGGTGAGCAGGATGGTCTGTATGCTCTCCTGCAAAAGCTTTTACCTGAAATCCCGGATATCCCATGGCTGCGGCTGCTTTACACCTATCCTGGCATGATTTCGGATAACCTGATCGATTTGATGGCAAATTCCAAACAACTCTTGCCATACCTCGATATCCCTCTGCAGCATGCCAGTCCGGAAGTATTGAAAAGCATGCGCCGTCCGTCAGATGTCGATTGGGTAAGGCGCACGATCAGCATAATGCGAGAACGTATCCCCGACCTGGTAGTTAGAACTACTTTCATTGTTGGCTTTCCAACCGAAACAGAAGACCATTTTCAGCGATTGTATGAATTTGTTGAGGAGATGCAATTCGACCACATGGGGGTGTTCACCTATTCACCTGAAGTCGGTACCTTTGCAGAAAGTCTGGGAGATCCGGTCAGTCAGGTTGTAAAGGAAACCCGTCAGGAGGAGTTAATGGAGCTGCAGTCGCGGCTCGCGCTCGAGAAAAAACAGGCTCTGATCGGCAAAACGCTGGATGTGTTGGTTGAAGGGGTTGATGAAGAACAAGACATCCTGATCGGTCGCAGTTATCGTGATGCACCGGAAATCGATGGGTTGGTAGTTGCCAACGGTCATGCCGCGGTTGGTGATTTGACCCCAGTTGAAATTGAGGGCGTCGGACCATATGATTTGTTCGGCAGTCAGATTTAAGAATCTTAGAAGGCCGAGATTGGACGGCAACTTACTTTAAATTAGATACTGTTTTTTTTCCGTCCAATCCGGCAATCGCTGCTGAAACAATCGTGTTGAAGGGATATCGATGCCGGATTGGATGTTTATAAATACTTAATTGAACTACTTATTCCGACCTCATCCAATCTCGGACTACAAAAGATCGGGGCTCAACTCTCAATTTATTTTCCTGCTGGTAATTTGATAAAATCATGGGATGAGAAAATACATACGCAATTATGTGCCTGGGGGAACTTACTTTTTCACACAAGTTACTCATCAGCGAATAACGTATTTTAAATCTGACGAAACAAATCATAAATTACTGCAAATAATAAAGAAAGTACAGACCAGCAAGCATTTCGAATTGCTCGCTTATTGTTTTATCCCAGACCACATCCATCTCCTGATTCAACTTCCACCTGGTGATAGTGATTTTTCTTATCGAATGCGTGAAATTAAACGATTGACAACCATTTACATCCGAAAAAAATCTAGCAATCCTGATCTAAAAGTCTGGCAAGATCGGTTTTGGGAGCACACCATCAGAGATGAAACGGATTTGAAGATCCATTTTGACTACATCCACTACAACCCAGTGAAACATGGAGTCGCTGAGAGTTTTGATAGTTGGAATTGGTCAAGCTATCGTGAATATTTTGCGTCAGATTACTTTAAGGGTGATAGTAAAAATCCAATGGAATTAATCGATACTAACATGAATTTCGGAGAATAACGCTTTTCGTAGGCCGAGATTGGACGGGGAATCTCATTAATCTGGATATGATCATGACCGTCCAATCCGGCGATCGTTGCGGAAACAGTACGTCAAAAGGTAAAGGTTTGCCGGATTGGATGTTTATAAAACTTAATTATTCTACTTTCTCCGACCACATCCAATCTCGGCCTACGAAAGAAATGATCTAATTAACATTTGGGATTATCAATTTAGGATTCAGATGAAAGTATTCAAAAAAACCGGAGGGTTTCTCCGGTTTTTCAAAATTACAACTGTCGTAACGCCACCAAATCCCGCCTGATAAAAAATGCGGCAACCAGCAGTCCCAAGCCAACTCCCAAAACCGCCCCTATTAAAGTTCCTGATACGCCCGGAGCCCAGGTGAGGACGGCAAAGGCAACCCCACCGCCAACCAAAGCTCCAAGAATGCCTCGCAAAAAGGATTTCGAGAGGTTGAGTTTGGATGCCAGATGAGGATTAAGCACTACTAACAGCAAAACTGCTTGCAGAGAATATGCGAGCGTGTTTGCCGCTGCGATTCCCTGTGCTTGCAAGGCAGGTGAAAGAACCAAGCCAAACACAATGAATACAATCAACGTGGCAACTGCACCAATAAGTGGAAATTTGGGTTTTTGCAGAGCATAAAAGCTTCTCACAAACAATTCAACCACCGAGTGACCAATAATACCGATCAGAAAGATTCGGGAAACATCAACCACGCGAGCAGTATCAACCGCGTCCAAACCCAAGAAAACTTGAATAACCGGATATAAAACCACGCCGGCAATGACTGCCACGGGAATAGTTAGGGCTAACATCACCTGTCCGGCACGTTCAATTTTTTCTTTCAGCTCATCAAACCGTTCGCTGCTAAATAGCTCCGAAAGGGTTGGCAAAATTGCGGTTGCGATCGAAGTGCCCAACAGTGTCTGGGGCACCTGCATGATCCACCAGCCATAGGTCAGTGCAGTGACGGAGCCAATTTCAAGCCTTGAAGCAAAATTGTCTTGTGCCAAGAAGATCATTTGGACACAAAACATGCTGATCAGGCGCGGAGCCATCATCCGGAAAACCTTACGGGTCTCAGGATCGTGGATATCAATTTTTGGGCTCCACTTGAAATTATATTTGATCAGTCCGGGCAGCTGGATAAGCAGATGTAACGCAGCACCGATGATGACGCCATAGACCAGTCCATCAACTCCCAATCCGAATGCTGGCAGGGTTATTCCGCCAATCTGGTAACCTTCCGTCGGAGCAAGGAAGATCGCACCTAAAATTTGACCCAGGTCATACAGAATAGGGGCAAGGGCAGGCAGCAGAAAATGCTGATTGGCTTGTAACCCCGCCATAACCAGCCCGCTCAAAGAAAAGATGAGTGTTGAAATAAGATTTAGCCTCAGCAAACGAACGGTCGCATCTGTCTGAGCAGCAGTAAACCCCGGAGCAATTCCCAGTTCATTCGTGATCAAAGGTCTTGCCAGGATGGCAACGATGATCGCTAAAATCGCTGTCACAATAAAAGCGATATTGAGGATGTTGGAGAAAAGCGCCCAGGATTTTTCTCTTCCCTTTTGAGTCAGGACTTCGGAAAGAATGGGAATAAAGGCAATTGCCAGCGCTCCACCAGAGATGAGCATAAAGAGCATGTCAGGAAGATTGTTGGCGGCGTTAAAAACATCCAATTCAGCTGATAAACCAAATTGCCGAGCAATGATCATCTGCCGGGCTACACCTAGGATCTTATCAATTCCAAAAAATGCTGCCAATAAAAGCGATACTTTAGTAAGTCGACTTAATTTTTTCATAGTGCTCCATTTAATGCTGTCAATTATGCCACAAACTCTTTATCTGAAAGCCGTTAATAATTCTCATCAACTTGCAAACAAATAAGTCCTCTCTATAAGTAGAGTGCACAAGACAGCAAAGCATGCTTTATAATCTCATCATAGAAAGCAGGATATCCATGCCAGTAAAACCAGGAACTTTATTCGTTGTTGCCACTCCCATCGGTCACCCAGGTGAAATCACCTCCAGGGCGATCGAAGTTCTTTCGGATGTGGAACTGATCATCTGCGAAGAGCGAAAAGTGGCCTCCCGCTTGCTAAAGCAGTTGGATATCTCAAAGCCTTTGATGGAGTTGAATGAACACAACGAGGATGAGATGGTTGAGCAAGTGTTATTGAAGTTGCTTGCCGGTCAAACCCTTGCCCTGATATCCGATTGCGGAACGCCTGTTTTCTCTGACCCGGGTCGTAAATTGCTCGAAATCATGTACGGCTCAAATATCCCCGTCGTACCAGCTTCTGGTCCATCTTCATTGATGACAGCCATTTCAGTGTGCCCGTTCGACCTGCGACAATTCCTTTTTCTTGGCTTTTTACCACCTCAAACAGAACAGCGCAAGCAGGTTTTGCAACGACACAGCAGCTCTACTGACCCCATAATTCTTATGGATACGCCTTATCGAATGGCAAAATTGCTCGATGAAGTCGCCAATGCGTTTGGCAAAAAACAAACAATTTTTCTTGCAACTGATCTGACCCTGCCGAGCGAGCGTATCTACATCGGCGAAGTGCAGGAAATTCAGGCGAAAGTACAACAGCGTAAAGCCGAATTTATCCTTATCATCGAAAAAAACCAGCGGAGGCGCTCATAATTCCAGCACGCTCTCTTCAGGTTCGTGAGAAACAGATCGAATTACCGGTCTTTATGCCGGATGCGACCTATGGCTACGTCCGTAGCCTTACCAGCCAGGACTTACGCCAGGTGTGCTTGCCAATGCTGATGATGAACGCCTTCCATTTGATGCAAAGACCAGGGTCTTCCATTATCCAGGCTCTGGGCGGACTACACAAGCTGTCCAATTGGGATAATCCGATCATGACCGATTCTGGTGGCTTCCAAGCTTATTCCCTCATCCGACAGAACGCAAAATTCGGCAGTCTGACACCCAAAGGCATCCTCTTTCGACCTGAAAATTCTGACCGAAAACTCAACCTGACACCTGAGAAGAGTATCCAGCTCCAGTTCGCCTACGGTTCAGACATTCTGATCTGCCTGGATGACTGCACCCACATCAATGCCAGTTATGCTGAACAAAAATTATCAATCGAACGTACGATTGCCTGGGCTAAGATAGCCAAGCAAACCTACCTGCAGCAGCTCAAGTCCAGGAAAATAACAGAAAGTGAACGACCGTTGATTTTTGGCGTGATCCAGGGAGGAGCAGAGACTGAGCTTAGGAAACAATGTGCTGAAGCGCTTTTAGAGATTGGCTTTGACGGCTTCGGTTTTGGCGGCTGGCCTTTGGATGAGGAGTCCAACCTGATCACAGACATTCTTGAACTGGTCAGGTCTCTTGTACCGCTTGAATTTCCAATCCACGCGCTGGGAATCGGGCACCCGGAGAGCATCGTAACCGCCTATAAAATCGGGTACGAGATGTTTGATAGTGCTTTACCAACCCGAGATGCCCGTCATGGACGCTTGTACCGCAAAGATGGTGTAAAACTAACGCCAAACACACCTCCAGGTTGGTTAAAATTTACCTATATCAACACAGAAACCTTCATTCGCGACCCTAACCCTATCGAAGAAGGGTGCGACTGCCCCTGCTGCCAGAATTACAGCTTGGGCTATCTTTACCACCTGTACAAAATGCGTGATCCCTCCTACTTCCGCCTTGCAACCATGCACAACCTGCGATTTATGACCCGCGTAATTGCAGACCTGAAAGATAGCAATGTTTAAGGACGAAGAAATCAATCATTTCGTCGCCAAGGTACAGGAAAGCCCAAAATATGCCCAACTGGACCCTGATCTCGTCCGGCAAATCGCTGTGGAAGAATTGAAAAATCATAAAGATTGGCGTGATGCTCTCAAAACCACCCGCACCCGTCTTCATCGTTTGACTGGCGCGTTCCTCGTTCCAAAAATAGACTACGCGAAGTGGCTTGCCAATTTCAAGGCATTGCCAAGTGACAATTCTGATCAGTTCAAAGAGACCAGTAAAAAGATGATGAAGTTGCACACTTCCACGCAGGAACGCCTGCCCTTCCTCGACAGTTTCTTCGAGACCTGTCTTGCATCCATCACACCGGTCAATTCGGTGCTCGACCTGGCATGCGGGCTCAACCCGCTTGCAATCCCCTGGATGCCGCTTGACAAAGATTGCCGCTACTACGCCTGTGATGTAGTCGCTCCGCAGGTGGATTTCCTGAACGCTTACTTCCTACTCGCCGGACACAACAGAATTGCATTCACCTGTAATTTGCTCCAAGCCATCCCACAGCAAAAGGTTCAGGTAGCCTTCATGCTGAAACTTATACCTATTATCGACCAGGTCGACCCAAAGGCGTCTGCGAACCTTTTGGATCAAGTTAAAGCAGATCATTTGCTGATCTCTTACCCCTCCAAAAGCCTGGGTGGACGTTCCAAGGGGATGAGACGGACCTATACCGAACATTTTGAAAGGATCACAGCAGGACGACAATTCAAAATCCACTCGTTTGACTTCCCCAACGAGACAGTTTACCTGCTGAGCCGATGAACACTCCCACCGAAAACGAAATTGAGAAGTTGATCCAAGAGGTGCAGTGCTCCCGTAAGTACCGCGAACTGGAGCTGCCCGTAGAGATGTTGCGGGATTTAATTGAGGTCAACCAGCTCAATTCAAAAAATTTGGCTGAGCTGAAAACAAATTTTCGAAAATCTCTTCATAATGTGATCGCGCCCTACCTGGAAAACATTGATTACGACCAGGAGATTCACTTTCTGCAAACCAACTCGTTTGCACTTTCTGAGCCGGAAGACCTCAAGGCATATTGCCGAAAAATGATGGCTAAGCACGCGTCGACAAGGGAGAGAATTCCTCACCTGGAACAGTTTTTCGACACAATTCACGAGGTCATCGGCTCACCAAAAAGCGTTTTGGACCTGGCTTGCGCGTTGGATCCGCTCTGCTTGCCCTGGATGAAGCTTGAGGAAGGAGCGGTTTTTAAGGCTTACGATATCAACCTTCCCCGTGTGCGCTATCTGCAAGCTTTCTTTGCGTTAATCTACCCGAATTTCCAAGCTATTCAACAAGATATTCTGCTTCAACCACCAGTTGAGAAGGCAGATTGCGCTTTTTTCTTCAAGGAAGCCCATCGGCTTGAGAAACGGCAGCCCGGTTCAACCCACATACTGCTAAATGGGATCAATGCAGCGACTATCGTACTAAGTCTGCCAGCCATGGATTTAAAAGGTCATCATTCATTAGAAAAGATCCACCACTCTTTAATGGAGAAAACACTGGAGGGGACAAATTGGCGGCAAGAGGTACGCCTGGTTGGCAACGAGTTGCTCTTTTTCATCAACAAGGAGCCTGTTTCATGATGCCGAGCGAAGAATTCACCTTCGCCCTGATGCGCTACCAACCTTACCTGGATGAGGATCAGTTTGCATTTCTTTTAGAAGAATCGGAGCAAATCGCCCCTGCTGCTGTGCGGCTGAATTTGCTAAAATCTGAGGACTCCTCCACAGAGCGATTGCGTTATCTAAGTGAGAAGTATTCCTGGGAAACTGAAAAATTGCCTTTCTCAACTGATTCGCTGCAGGTAGTAGATTCTTTGACCTATCCAAGCCACACGCGGGAGTACCTGATGGGTCAGTACTACTTGCAGGATGCTGCCTCAATCCTGCCAGTTTCTCTTTTCAGCCGTTCCGAAAAGCCGCTCCTGAAGTTGGATATGGCTGCATCCCCTGGCGGGAAAACCACCCAGATGATCGACGCTTCGTTGGATAAAGGTTTCGTGATCGCAAACGACTCCGCGGCATCGCGCCTATCGGCTCTGCGAACAGTGCTGCAAACCTGGGGAACAGCCAACTACGCCATCACCAATTTTCCGGGAGAACGCTGGGGGGATTGGTACCCCGAAACCTTCGATCAGATTTTGCTTGACGCCCCCTGCAGCATGCAGAGTCTGAGAACTTCCTCCAGCCATCCTCATCGTCCGATCACAGTCGATGAACGCGGTCGGCTTTCAAGTCGGCAGCAAGCCTTACTCTTCTCAGCTGCAAAAGCTTTGAAACCCGGAGGCGAACTGGTCTATTCCACCTGCACCCTCGCTCCGGAAGAAGACGAAGCCGTTGTTTCTTTCTTGTTGGAAGCCTACCCTGAGGCTTTCCATATCGATCCAGGTCCAGCAAAAGAGTTCAACGTTACTGGATTGATCGAGTTTGAAGGGCAAATTTTTCATCCTGAATTGGTTCACGCCCTCAGGATCTGGCCTTTTGTTTTCCAGACAAACGGATTCTTCGCTGTAAAACTGATCAAAGACAAACCAATTCCAACTGAGCAGGCTGCCCCGCCATCCAGAGATTTCAACCTCACTGGCTTTAAGCCATTGTCTGACAGACTGTATCAGGAGCTGACCGCCACGATACGTGATACCTATGGTTTTGATCTCGAAACAAGATTTGGTGATCTCAAATTAGTGCCTATGCGCAAAGAAGATGGAATTCAGCTATTACCTTCTGCTTATTCGAACTATTTCAGCAGCTTGCCTTACAACATTATCGGAATGCCTTTAGGCCGATTTATTCGTGAGGAATTTGAAATCAGCGTGGAATTTGTACTACGGTTTGGAGTTGAATTTACCAGAAATGTCTGGCAGATACCGGAAGATTTGGTAGATCAATGGATGAAGGGTTTTGATATTCGCGGCATCGATCCCCCAGTTATCAAGCTTGGGACAGTAATTGCGATCCGTGATGAAGAAGGAAACAACCTTGGTGCAGCCAAGTATTCGAGCAAACGCCTGCGAAATTTACTGCCTAATCGGCACGTCCACCATTAAAAATGTGATTGCAGCTTGCTAAGTAAACCTTAGCTATTCAGACTGTCGACCAAGTTGCGCAAAATGGCACTGCCAGCGATGCAAGCTGTTTCCATTCGTAAAATGCTATTCCCGAAAGAAATTTGTTGAAAACCATATTCCTCAGCCAATTTCACTTCGTCAGCACTAAAACCACCTTCCGGACCAATCAATAAGACCAGTGACTTCTGATCAGTGCCAGCGAGAGGTTTGAGCGTTTCGGAACTTATTCGCTGCACAATTGCCGTTCCCTCCCAGGCAATCAATTTCAGATCATGGCCTGCTGTATTTTTCAGCATTTTTTCGTACGATGTCACCGGCAATATCACCGGCAACTTAGCCCGCATACTTTGCTCTGAAGCTTCCCGTGCTATCGATTCCAACCGGTCCTGGCGGGCTCGGTTCATCTTCAAATCCTGAACCAGGGAGCGTGAGGAAATATATGGGACGAACCCGGTAATTCCAAGCTCAGTACCCTTTTGAATAATCCATTCCACTTTCTCGCGCCGGGCAAGGCTGTATGCCAGGTTAAGCTTGACTGCAGGTTCTTCACGACCTTTTTGTTTGTCCATGATATGCCCTGTGACTAAATTTCCTGCCAGTCCGTCGAGCTGAACGAGATATTCCCAACCGGAATTGTCAAGTACGATCACGGCATCTTTCTTGGGGTCAAGACGCAAGACTTTGCGGATTTGTTTGGACAAATCTTCAGGAAAAGTAACAGCCCCCTTAATAATTTGGTCTGGGTTTAGAAAGAATCTATCCATTTCTCGATTTTACCTGATTTGTCTAATATCATCTTTTTCAGATTATTGTTTGGAAAGAGAGTATGTTCAGCAATTAAACTCAATTTCCTCCAGTCTGGAATATTTTGTCTTAACCTCACCTGAATTGTAGTATAGAATATTCACTATGGAATCAAAAGTTAACTTGGATGAGAAGCGCGCGATTCATTTCAAATACCTTGACCTGGTAACTGTGGCGTTTACAGTTATCCTGATTTTAAGTAATTTTGCTTCATCGGCAAAAATTATCGATTGGGGCACTTCGATTGGCCATATACCATTGGCTTTTGACGCGGGTACCGTGTTTTTTCCGTTTGCCTACATTTTTGGAGATGTCCTGACCGAAGTGTACGGATATTCCCGTGCACGCCGAGTTATTTGGATCGGATTTGGAGCCCTGATTTTCACCTTTCTAATGTTCTGGTTGATACGTGTTCTTCCAGGTGAAGCCCTCTGGCAGGAAACTGTCGGTCAGAATGCTTTCGAAGCTGTTTTGGGTGGAATCAGCTTTGGCGGAATCGTTTTAGCCAGTGTTTTAGCCTATCTGATCGGTTCGTTCGCCAACTCAGTGATCATGGCTATCATGAAAAAACTGACCGGTGGTCGACATTTGTGGACGCGCACCATCGGCAGCACCATTGTTGGTGAATTTCTTGATTCAGCAATTTTTATCGCGATTGCATCTCTGACAGGCGTCTTTCCCTGGGAATTGTTCTGGAGCCTGACCCTGACCAACTACATTTTCAAAGTGGCGATAGAAGTACTTTTCACTCCCGTTACCTATTGGTTTACGAAAAAATTAAAACAAGCGGAAGGTGTGGATGTTTATTCAGACATTAGCGATCTGTCTCCTCTGTCGTTTTAACCTTTTCTTTTCGCAATCCCTCGATGCTGACAACAAACTCTCCCCGGATCTTCTCATTGGAGAGTTTTTCAATTATTTGAGAAAGCGTACCTCGGAAGTGGGTTTCAAACTTCTTGGTAAGGTCATTGGCAACCACCGCTTGCCGATCTCCGAGAATTTCCAGGCAATTACTCAGGAAGGCTAGCAAGCGATAGGGACTTTCGTAAAACACCAAGGTGTGAGGAGAATCCACCTCCATAGCGATAAAACGTTTGCGGGGACCTTCTTTATTGGGAGGAAAGCCTTTAAATGTGAAGGAATGAAGCGGCAAGTCTGCCAGGGTAAGCGCCGTGATTACCGCCGAAGGTCCTGGAATCGACTGCACATCGATGCCTGCCTGAATCGCCTCATGCACGAGAAGGTAACCCGGATCAGAGATTCCCGGCGTACCAGCATCAGTCACCAGCGCGATTGTTTCCCCTCTCTCCAACCTTTCCATCAATTTTGGAACTACTTTTCTCTCATTGAAATTGTTCAAAGCTGTCTGGGGCTTTGAAATCTCGTAGTGTTTGAGCAGCACGCTGGTTTTGCGGGAGTCCTCGCTGGCGATCAGGTCAACACTTTTCAATACCTCAACCGCACGAAAAGTCATATCTCCCAAGTTTCCGATTGGAGTAGCAACAATATAGAGCATCTGGTTTCTCCTTGGCACTAATTATACGTGAGACCTGTTATTGAGGAGCACGTGATAAAATTTCTCCAATACAAATAAAGGTAACAATACATGGAAAGAACAACCCCAATCCGCTCCTCTGAAGAAATCGATCTTTACCTACGCACGATCTATTCTCTACTACGTTCTACAAACGAAGTTTACATCCGCACGCTTGAAGGCGTTCACGCAAGCATGGATTCCTCCTTGCATATGCATGCGATCGGTGATCAACCGGACACCTCTGCCCTGATTTATTCTCTTTTGCGTTTGCCTTCCATTATCACTAAAGTCAAACACGTCATTTTGGGACAATCATCGAGCAGTTTCACCGAATATGGCTATGCGGATATTGAATCGTGGGAAGAAGTCTCTGCGAAAGCCCGGCGCAGAAAATGCTTTTATGATGGAAACGAAAGATTAGCTTGTTACATTGCCTCCAGATCAGATATCGATGATGTTGTTCCTTGTCTGACTGCCCTGCAAATCGAATGGAATAAACTAAACTTTTTATTAAACACCATCGATCCGGAGAGTCTGGAAGATGCCCTCCCAGCAAACCCTGACGTCTTTAAGCAGTTTGGCAACAATTTGCATCTCTCAGAGGATGATCTTGCCCGTTTATACACAGTCCTGGGAGATCAATTTACTGAAACGATGAAAATTTTCAGGGAACAAAGAGCAGATTTTACAATTCAATTGCTCAGCGGCTCTTTGAACGATTACCGGCGTGCCACGGTAAATTGGTGGGCCAATATTGAGCAAGAAGCTCTTAAGTTGACAGATCGTCCTATTTATTTTGTCTCTTCCAACACCCACAGCCTGACCAATCTTCTCTCTGGTTATGCCCTGGGAAAAAAGGATCAGCTTTTGAAGTACATTCACGAGAATGAACCGGGTTTGCAGGCAGAGTGGGAAGAAATCAATCGAAGAGTATCTGAATCAAATCCGGAAAATTTTTATTATTACGCAATGAAAAAATATCTGGGCACAGCAGCAGGACAACCACTGATCGATGACCAGCTCCAATTCGAAAAGGAGCGCGGAATTAATCGGATTCCAAGCAAACATTCTTTTGACGTGGAAGCGAATGTTATCGAGTTAGATAAACTTGACCCTTGCACTATCGATAATCGACTCAGTCCCAATGGTTGCGACACTGCACTTGATTTTTTGGCAAAAAGCGATGCTGTGATCCTCAACATCGATTATCCACTGGGCTACGCTGCCTACAACTTGCTCACCAAAACCGCTGAGAGCGTCTCCGAAATCCTTGGTATTTATATAATGGGAAAAGCTGCGAGTTTGAACGGAGTGCGTGGGGATGTCATTATTCCAGAGGTAGTCTACGACGAACACTCTCACAATACCTATATTTTCGCCAATAATTTCACGGCTAAAGATGTCGCTCCTCATCTCAGTTTTGGAACGGTATTGGATAGTCAAAAAGCCGTTACAGTGATGGGAACGTTCTTGCAAAATAAAACCATCATGGATGTCATTTATAGGGAAGGCTATACCGATATCGAGATGGAAGCCGGACCTTACCTTTCGGCAATCTACGAACTTTCACGCCCACAGCGGTATCCAATTAACCAGATTGTGAACCTGAATAAGCTTCCATTCGATTTAGGAATCATGCATTATGTTTCTGACACCCCCTATACAAAGGGCAAGAACCTCGGTGCCGGAGCGCTTTCCTATTTTGGAATGGATTCAACTTATGCAGTTTCTTTGACCATATTAAAACGTATTCTCAGTTTGGAGAAAATGAGAATCGGCTAAATTTAGTGCGGATAACCGGCTATAAAAATTATTGAAAAAAAAAGCGATCTCTTTTTTGTCGAAGAAGTCGCTTTTTCTAAAATTACAACTTAGAAAAGTGGGAAAACAGGAACATTTTAGAACAGTGCATCACTTTTTCCTACTTCAAGGAAATCGATTTTACCTCTTCAATCGCTCTCGCAACTTTTCCGCGCTGCTTTTGTATCCGGCCAATTTTTCACGTTCGGCATCTACCACATTGGCTGGTGCTTTTTGAGCGAAAGGAGATGCCAGCAGCTTCTCAAGGCGGGCAATCTGACTTTCCGCTTCTGCCAGCTCTTTTTCCAGTCGTTCCTGATCTTGCTCGCTATCAGTGCTGGCTTTCAAGTCCAGGTAGACCTCTATATCTTCAACAACCAGTACCGTCAATCCTTCCGTTTGAGTTTTGCCCGTTAAGATTTGAAGCGCATTTTCATCTAACCCAGCCAGATCAACCAACAGACTCTTATTCGATTGCAGGAAATCCATTTTATTCTCGCTTACCAAAATCGCGTCAATGGTTTTATTAGGCTCAAGCTTAAATTCGGAGCGCAGGTTGCGGATTGCGCGAACCATCCCTTGAATCAATTCAAAGTCTTTGATCGCGGTTTCTTCCCATTCTTCTTGTGGCATTCGCTCAGGCCAGCGAGCGATGATCAGATGCTCTACCCAATCCCCTTTCGGGTTATAGATAATCTCGTTGCTCTCACAAGCTGATTTAAGGTAACTATAAAGTGCTTCGGTCACGAAAGGCGTAAATGGATGCAGCAACCGCAGCATTAATCCGAGCACGTCTGCAAGAATAATGGCAGTGTATGCTGCCCGGTCTCCACCTTCTGCCAGTTGTCGTTTGGACGCTTCCAAATACCAATCGGCAAAATCGTTCCACAAAAATTCATAGACCTGCCTTCCGGCTTCACCAAACTGGTAATTTTCAAAAAGGTTGTTGACACTATTGACTGTCTGTTTCGTGCGCGCCCAAATCCAGGAATCAGCCAGGGTCCACTGAGGTTCAGCTTTTATAGGTTCTTTCACGGTATTAACCGCGTTGATCACAAACCTGCCGATATTCCAGACTTTGTTGGCAAAATTCCGATTTGCCTCCACCTTTTTCACGCCTACATTTTGATCATTGCCAGGGCTGGAGCCTACCACAAGTGAAAACCTGAGCGCGTCGGTGCCATATTCATTCATCAAAACCAGCGGATCGATGACATTATTCTTGGTTTTGCTCATCTTCTGCCCCTTGTCATCCCGCACCATGCCGTGCAAATAGACTGTGTGGAAAGGAGCTTTACCAGTAAAGAAGAGCCCGTCCATCACCATTCGTGCTACCCAGAAAAAGATGATGTCATAGCCGGTTTCCATCACGCTGGTTGGGTAAAAATAGCGGAAATCGGGCGTTTCATCAGGCCACCCAAATACCGAAAACGGCCATAAACCAGATGAAAACCAGGTGTCCAGCACGTCTGGATCTTGCTGCAAGTTGTGTGCACCGCACTTTGGGCATTCGCTGGGGTCTTCACGCGCAACGATTACCTCGTGGCAGTCCTGGCAGTACCAAACCGGGATGCGGTGTCCCCACCATAATTGCCGGCTGATGCACCAGTCCTGGATGTTATCCATCCAATTCAGAAATACTTTGGTGAAGCGCTCAGGTACGAAGTTGATCTCGCCTTTTCGAACTGATTCTGCTGCCATTTCAGCAAGACTGTCCATATTAACGAACCACTGTGTAGATAAAAGGGGCTCAACAATCTCCCCACCCCGTTGAGAGCGTGGTACGTTCATCAGGTAAGGTTCTTCTTTGATCACCAATCCAGCTGCTTCCATGTCTGCCCAGATTGTTTTTCTTGCTTTGAAACGATCCATACCATCATAGGGTCCTGCATTCTCATTTAGCGTGGCATTTTTATTCATAATGTTGATCAATTCCAGGTGATGCCTCTGACCGATTTCGTAGTCATGTGGATCATGCCCGGGCGTGATCTTCAATGCGCCTGTACCGAACTCTTTGGTCACGTATTCATCAGCGACCACTGGGATTTTTCTACCTAATATCGGCACAAGCACTTCCTTGCCAATGAATCTTGCATAGCGCGGGTCATCAGGATGTACAGCCACACCAGTATCACCGGGAATGGTTTCTGGCCGGGTGGTTGCTACAGGTAGGAATTCGCCGGAACCATCTGCCAGCATGTATTTGAAGTAGTAAAGCTTACCTTGCTCTTCCGAATATTCAACTTCAAGATCTGAAACAGCAGTTTGCAGCCCGGGCGACCAGTTGATCATTCGCGGACCCTGATAGACCAGCCCTTTTTCATACAATTGAATAAAAGCTTCTCTCACTGCCCGGGATAAGCCTTCATCCAGTGTGAAGCGCTCGCGTTCCCAATCGCACGAAGCGCCTAACCGTCGCAGCTGGTGAATGATCTCTCCGCCATATTTCTCTTTCCACTGCCAGACACGCTGCTCAAAGGCTTCACGACCGATCGCTTCCCGGGTAGTGCCTTCCTTACGTAGCAGATTTTCCACTTGCAATTGAGTGGCAATACCGGCATGATCGGTACCAGGCACCCACAGGGTCGGTTCACCCTTCATGCGGTGATAGCGGATCATAATGTCCTGGGTAGCAACGAACAATGGGTGACCCAGATGTAAGGCTCCTGTCACATTGGGAGGTGGAATTACAATGACAAAAGGCTCAATGCTTGGGTCATGTTCAGGCAGGTTGGGATCGTTAGATGGCTTAAAATAGCCCTTTTCTTCCCATTCCTGGTAGATTTTTTCTTCATATTCTTTGAAGTCGTAAGCTTTTGGCAGTTCTGTCATTTTTACCTCTCAATAATTTCTATTAACAAAAAACTTTCGCTCTTGTAGAGGGCGAAAGTAAATTCCGTGGTACCACCTCAATTCGGTTATTAACCGCACTTGGGTTGAGCGCTAACGGGCTCTCCCGGGAAGGTCTACTTTCTTTCGATTTCTTCTTCCGTTTTTCATCGGCGACTTCAGTTTGTGGTTACTGTGGGCTTCTCAGCAACTGCCCTTCTCTGCCAGTACCTGCTAACGTACTACTCCGTGCATCTATTTTACACTAGATTTTTTATCGCGAATTGTTTTGCAGAGAATGTTTCGCCAAAAGCATGATTAAAAGATGTTACTTGTCTGTGGTAAGTGGATTTGTGTTCAAATAGTTTACCGGGTTAAACCACCTGACCCAATGTACAAGTTTATTTAATCCCCCAAGCACATTTTCTGTCAATTGGAGGTGCATTGAGTGGCAAAGTCCCGAAGGAGTTGTAATCGGGGTTAGCTTTAATTCTTTTTTACCCCCTCCAGGGAGGGGGATTGAGGGAGTGGGTTTTTGTTGATTTCTTTTTTTACTCTCATCCTGGATTGGAGATCGAGAGATGAGTGTCTTATAAAGAAAAAACCTCTCCGAAGAGAGGTCATTACATGTTACTTATCCATTGTTATTACTTGATCGTCCCAGCGATGCCAGCCATCAAATTTTTCATCGATGATTTTGCGTCCTTCTCCGGGGCAGTTCAGACCCATAAGCTCCAGGTCTGCATCCACCATAATCCTGACCAATTCATGGAATTTCACCTTGGGTTTCCAATCAAGATTTTCGTTAGCTTTTTTCGGATCTGCCAGCAAATAATCCACTTCAGTGGGACGGAAATAACGCGGGTCGATCTCTACATACTTTTTCCAATCCAGGTCAACATACCCAAAGGATTCGGTCAGAAAGTCACGCACAGAATGTGATTCGCCTGTGCCAAGCACGTAATTGGTAGGCGATTCTTGCTGCATTAACTTGTGCATCGCTTCTACGAATTCAGGAGCATAACCCCAGTCACGCTTGGAATCAAGATTACCTAAAAAGAGCTTGTCCTGTTTCTTTGCCAGGATGGCAGCAACCGCGCGGGTGATCTTGCGAGTAACAAATGTCTCCCCACGGCGAGGACTTTCATGGTTGAAGAGAATGCCATTGACCGTGTACATACCATAGCCATCGCGATAATTCTCCACCATCCAGTAAGCATACAATTTTGCCACAGCGTAAGGGCTTTGTGGATGGAAAGGTGTCTCTTCGTTCTGAGGCGGTTTGGCAGAGCCGAACAGCTCGCTGGTGGAAGCCTGGTAAAAGCGGGTGCCTTTACCAAGACGTCGCACAGCTTCGAGCATGCGGGTAGTCCCCAAACCAGTTACATCACCGGTATATTCCGGCATGTCAAAAGAAACCCGCACGTGGCTTTGGGCAGCGAGATGATAAATTTCGTCCGGTTTGGTGTCATAGATTACGTCACCGAGGACACCCGTGGCACCCATGTCGCCATAATGCAAAAAGAGGCGCGCAGAGCCATTAGTAACGTGGGGGTCACGATAAAGATGGTCGATCCTCTTAGTATTGAATGTGCTTGCTCGGCGAATGATCCCATGCACCTCGTAGCCCATGCTGAGCAGGTATTCAGCCAGGTAAGATCCGTCCTGGCCAGTTATTCCTGTAATAATTGCTTTTTTCATCATTTACCTCATGCTTGTTTATGAATCGATAGTATACCATTTCACAAAAAATTGTAAGACGCTTGCTTCAAAGCTTGTAAAAAGACCTATGGTCTGATGCTGCTGGGTTATAATTTTAAACTCAATTAATACTGATCAACATTCTTTCAAAGGAGAGATGATGAAGAAATTTCGTTTACCGCTTATTTTAGTGCTTACATTTGTGCTAATCCTGGGTGCTTGCGCCACACCAGCAGAACAAACCCCTCCCGAAGAGGTCTCTGAGGAAACTACTTTGGTGGTTTGGGACCAGTTCTACCGAGAAGAAGAAAGCAAAGTGATCGAAACCCTTAATGTTGAATTTGAAGCAGCACATCCCGGGGTTAAGATCGAACGGGAAACCAAGGTTTTGGCAGACCTGCAGATGACCGTAAAGTTAGCCCTTGGCGAAACTGATGGTCCCGACGTTGCCCAGGTAAACCAGGGTCGCAGCGATATGGGAGCCCTGGTTGAAGCCGGATTGTTGCTGCCATTAGACGATTACGTTGGAACCTTTAACTGGGGCAATGTTTTCTCCAGTAGTGTTGCAAGCCGTAACAGTTTTACTCCAGATGGCAAAACCTTCGGACAAGGCAGTCTCTATGGTGTAAGCCCGACGGCTGAAGTAGTAGGCGTTTTCTACAACAAGGGTATTTTCAAGGACAATGGCTGGTCGATTCCAACCACTTTTGAAGACTTTGAAGCGCTCTTGGCTGAGATAAAAGATGCCGGTATCACGCCAATATCCTTCGGTTCGCTGGACGGCTGGAATGCCATTCACGAATTCAGCGCTATTCAGCACTTGCTTGTCGATCTGGATTACATCAACAACCTCACTTATGGCGTCAACGATGTCTCGTTCGACACCCCGGAAAACCAGCAAGCTGCCCAAATCTTATCCGATTGGGCGAAAGCCGGCTATTTCAGCGAAGGCTTTCCCGGCATCGGCTATGATGACAGCAACAACCTCTTCAAATCCGGTCAGGGTGCCATGACCATTACTGGCTCCTGGCTTGCCCCCGAATTGATGTCCGACACTGACCAGGAATTTGGCTTTTTCCTGCTGCCAGGGTTCAGCGGAGAATCGACCATGGCGATCGGCGGCGTTGGGGTGCCATTTGCCATCCGCAAGACTACCGAGCATGCCGATCTTGCTGCAGAATATCTAAACTGGATGATCAGCCCCCGTGCTGCCGAACTCTGGGCGCAAGCTGGTATGGTCCCCGCCATGTCACTGCCTGAAGACAGCCAGGTTGACACTGATAACCTGTTTGGCGAAACGCTGCTTGCCTGGCAAACGATCAATAAGAACAACGCGGTTGGTCATTACATCGACTGGGCAACCCCTACTTTTTATGACACCCTTGTTTCTGAATTGCAGAAATTGCTTGGCGGTGTGACCACACCTGCCGATATGACCGCAGCAGTCGAGGTTGCTTATTCCGCCTACCTACAAAGCAAATCGGAGTAGTTTATCTAACACAAGCCTGCTCATTTGAAGATGAGCAGGCTTGTTTTTCAATATGACCACAGGAACCCATACTTATCCAGGAGAAAACAGGTGGAAAGGCTTGTTATACCTGCTTCCGGCCTTGCTGGTCTATCTGCTTTTTACATTCATCCCGATCCTGGAAACTTTTCGATCCAGCTTTTATGAATGGAATGGTTTCAGCCAGGCACGCACATTCATCGGTCTCGAAAATTACCTCAGCCTTTTTTCTGACCCGTTGTTTCTAAAGGCGATTTCAAACAACCTGGTTTTTATCATTTTTTACAGCATCATTCCGATCCTGATTGGATTGATGCTCTCTGCTCTTCTAAGTGGTCAGCCAATTCCTGGTTTTAGTTTTTTCAGAACGCTTTATTTTTTGCCCCAGGTCATCAGCATGGTGGTTGTCGGTGTCATCTGGCGTTGGATGTTCAACCCTGTCAGTGGTCCGATCAATCAGTTCCTCTCCTTGATAGGGCTTGACCAGTTCCGCCAAGCCTGGCTGGGCAGTTTTGAATATGCACTGCCAGCCGTCGGTTCAATCGGCACCTGGGTGCAGTATGGTTTCTGCATGGTGCTTTTCTTGGCAGGAATTCAGCGCATCCCCCTTGAATATTACGAGGCTGCCAGTCTCGATGGTGCTAACGGTTTCAAACAATTTTTATTCATCACGGTCCCTGGACTTAAGTCTGAAATTGGTGTGGCAATGATCACGACCATGATTGCCGCTCTTCGTGTGTTCGACCTGATCTACTCCACCACGCGTGGAGGTCCGGGAGATTCCACACTCGTGACTGGATTTTTGATTTATCGCTCAGCAATTTTAAATAATCGTATCGGCTACGGTGCTGCCATTGCGACAGTTTTGTCGATCATCATTTTGGCTTTATCCTTCCTCATTCGCCATTTCTTGAGCGAGAGAAAGGAGCCTGCCACATGAGTTTGCGTTGGAAGCGGCTGCTACCTCGCTACCTGGTGTTGACGATTTTTATGTTGATCGTCTTGCTTCCGGTTTGGGGAATGTTGATGAGTACCTTTAAAACCGACACTCAAATCACTACCTCACCTTTTAGTCTGCCCGAAAAATGGACTTTAGAAAACTTCCAACAAGCCTGGACAGTTGGAAAATTCAACGTCTTCTTTAAAAATAGCGTGATCGTAACCACTGCAGTGGTGGTAAGCAGCGTCTTTCTCTCCACCTTAAGCGGATATGCTTTTGGGCAGCTTCCCATGCCAGGCAAAAAACTGCTTTTCCCCCTGATGTTGCTTGGTTACATGGTGCCATTTGAGGCGGTCATTATCCCGCTTTACAACTGGATGAACGCCTTGGGTTTGCGCAATACCTATTGGGCATTAATCTTGCCGCAAATTGGGTTAAGTGTCTCATTTGGCACGCTCTGGATGGCATCCTTCTTTGAAAATACCCCTCAGGAATTGGTGGATGCAGCCACGATCGATGGCTGCAACCGTTGGCAGACCCTTTGGCTGATCCTTTCGCCCTTGGCCAGACCCGCCACAACCACCTTGGTTGTGCTGATCTTCATGTGGACCTGGAACGAGTTTTTGCTGGCTCTGGTAATGGTGCAAACCGAAGCCATGCGCACCCTGCCGGTTGGTCTGGCATTTTTTCAGGGCAAATACACCTCCAACCTTTCTCTGATGGCAGCTGGCGCTATCATCGTGGCATTACCAACCGTGCTGATCTATATTTTGTTCCAGCGTTTCTTCATCCGTGGCATGCTTGGCGGCGCAATCAAAGGTTAAATTTTCGAAAACCAAAGCCATGCATTAACAATCCATAAGACCAGGCTCGACCTCTATACAATGAATTGAATTCTCCTCGTTGATTGTCTATAATCTTTTATAACAACAAAAGTATCGTGGAGACCTATGACAGACTATATTACTGAATTACCCTTAACGAAAGAACAATTAATTAACGATTACCGATTGGGATATCGCTCTCGCCAGGCATCCATCATCGGTCGGCGCGAAGTGCTGACCGGTAAAGCTAAATTTGGCATTTTTGGTGATGGGAAAGAGATTATTCAAATAGCCATTGCCCATCATTTTCGCCCAGGCGACTGGCGCTCTGGATATTACCGGGACCAAACCTGGATGATGGCGCTGGATCTGCTCAATTTGGAGCAGTTTTTTGCGCAGCTCTATGCCCATCCTGATCCTGAATTCGACCCTCATTCCGGCGGTCGCAACATGAATGGTCATTTTGCCTCCCAGCTGATCGATCAGAATGGCGAATGGCTCAGCCAGACTGAAAGCTACAACACATCCGCCGATGCAGCTCCTACTGCCAGCCAGATGCCGCGCTCAGTCGGACTGGCTTACGCCTCAGTACTCTACCGGGAAATCGAAGAGTTGAAACAATTTGACAAATTCAGTAAAAACGGAGACGAAATCACCTGGGTTTCCATCGGTAATGCCTCCACATCTGAAGGACCATTTTGGGAAGCAGTTAATGCCATTGGTGTGCTAAAGGCTCCTGCCATCATTAGCATTTACGACGACGGTTACGGCATTTCCGTACCCAACAGATTCCAGATGGTAAAAGAAAACATTTCAGCCATCCTGGCAGGCTTTCAACGCGTTCAATGCCCAGCAGATAAATGCGATCGTGGTTACGATCTTTATACAGTCAATGCATGGGATTTCCCGGCTTTGTGGGATGCTTATTCACGGGCAGAAGAAACCGCCCGTGAACACCATATCCCCTCCCTGATCCACGTTTGCGACGTAACTCAGCCATTAGGGCACTCGACCTCCGGGTCACATGAACGCTACAAGTCAAAAGAACGCTTGGAATGGGAAAATGAAAATGATAGTTTGCTTCGCTTCAGGCAATATCTCGTGAAACATGGTGTTGCATCAGACGAAGAGTTTGATCAGTGGGAAGCTGAAGACAGGCAAACTGTTGAACAGGCACGCAAAACTGCCTGGGAAGCCTTCCAAAACCCGATCAAAGAATCACGTAAACAAGCCAGCGGGCTGATCAAGCAATTGGCTCAGAGCAAGCAAAGCCATACAGCAGAATTGAACGAAATCGATAGCAAACTAATGAGCATCCCCGATCCCCTTAATCGGGATATCGCTGAAGCCGTTCACAAAGCACTCGTAATCACCTCCGATTTTGAAAACGAAGCGTGGTTGGAACTATCTGGATGGCACAAACAACTTGAGCAGAAAAAACTCGATTACTACAATAAGTTCCAGTTTTCTGATTCACAGCATTCCCCATTGCTCGAAGAAGGCGTTCCCGCACAATACAGTGAAAATTCCCCCACGTTGATGGGCTATGAAGTCGTCAATAAAGCCTTTGATGCAATGCTAGCGCGTGAACCGCGTATGGTTGCCTTTGGTGAAGATGTCGGTGATCTGGGTGACGTCAACCAAGGTTTCCGTGGTTTGCAGGATAAGTATGGATTTCTTCGCGTATCGGACACCGGAATTCGCGAAGCTACCATTTTAGGACAAGGCATCGGGTTAGCCCTGCGTGGGATGCGACCGATTGCAGAAATTCAATATCTTGATTATTTGCTCTATGCCCTGCAGATCATGGCAGACGATCTTTCTAACTTGCGCTGGCGCACTGCCGGCAGGCAGCAAGCCCCACTGATCGTGCGAACGCGCGGTCATCGCCTGGAAGGCATCTTCCACTCTGGTTCTCCCATGGCAGGCATCATTAACCTGGTACGCGGTATGCACGTTTTGGTTCCAAGAAACATGACCCAGGCGGTCGGTTTTTACAACACCCTGATCGATGGGGATGACCCTGCCCTGGTTATTGAAGTTCTGAATGGCTATCGCTTGAAAGAACGATTGCCAGACAACGTTGGTGAATTCAAACTGCCCTTGGGTGTTCCTGAAATTTTACATGAAGGCGAAGACCTTACTCTTGTAACCTATGGTGCCACCGTTCGCATCGCCGAAAATGCGGTGGAGATGCTTTCTAAAGTTGGCATCAACGTAGAGCTGATCGATGTGCAGTCGCTCTTGCCCTTTGATCGACCTGGAATGATCAAGGAATCCATTAAAAAGACCTCACGGGTGCTATTTGTGGACGAGGATGTTCCAGGCGGTGCCAGCGCTTACATGATGCAGCAGGTTATGGATGACCAGGAAGCCTGGCAGTGGCTCGATTCCGCACCCCAGACGCTTTCAGCGGGAAACCATCGCCCAGCTTACGGCACCGATGGCGACTACTATAGCAAACCTAATGCGGAATCAATTTTCGACAAAGTATACGAGATCATGCACGAGAGCAATCCAAAACGCTTCCCCATGGTCAATTCAGGAGGAAAGAATGGCAACTAAATTAATCGCCCCAAGAACTGGAGAAGGCGTTGAAGAACTGACTGTAACCAACTGGCTCAAAGATGTTGGCGACCAGGTTGACGAGATGGAATCGATCCTCGAGATCGAAACTGATAAGGTTGTCACCGAATTTCCCAGCCCAATAGCTGGAACTCTGCTGCGAATTGATGTTCCAGCAGGAAGCGTGGTTAAAGTTGGCGAGAGTATGGGGCTGGTCGGCGAACCTAACGAGTCGCTTGACAAAGTTGAGTCAACTTCATCAACAGAAAGCCAACCTGCAGAGTTGGAAAAAGAACCTCAGACAGCAGTTGAAGCGGCTGAAGAGCCTGCTTCAGTTCAAGAAGAAACCGAAAAAGAACAGTCAGAAACAAAACAACCTGAAAGAAAGCTTGAAAAGTCAACCTTCCTTTCACCTTTGGTCAGAAAAATGTTGGATGAGCACCAGCTTGATCCTGAAAAAATATCGGGAACCGGCTCAGGGGGGCGAATTACCAAGCAGGATGTTGAAGATTACCTTGCCAGTCTAAAAGAACCTCAGCAAAAGGCAACACCTTCTGTGGAAATGAAATCTAAATCAGAGCCAGTTGTTAAGGCAGCGGTTATCCCCAGCGATACTCCTGGACAGTTGATACCGCATACCTCCACCCGCAGGCAAATTGCAGCCCACATGGTTGATTCCGTCCAGACTTCACCCCGTGTCTTGACCGTTATGGAAGTGGACATGACCCGTGTATTGGCTCACCGTAAGGCAAACAAAGCGAAATTCGCAGAAGATGGCGTGAATCTTACGCTGACCGCCTATTTTGTTGCTGCTTTGTCTAAAGCACTGGGAGAGCACAAAATTGCCAATGCTACCTGGACTGAAGAAGGGATATTCACCTACTCAGATATCAATATCGGCATGGCGGTAGCGATGGGTGAAGGCGGGTTGATCGTACCGGTTATCAAACAGGTACAGAACTTGTCTTTGAAAGGCATTGCCGCTCAAGTTAACGATCTTGCCGATCGTGCGCGCAACAGGAGACTCAAACCTGAAGAAGTTCGCGGAGGCACCTTCACACTCACTAATCACGGCACTGCCGGCTCGCTGTTTGCTATGCCCATCATCAACCAACCTCAATTGGGCATTTTGGGCACCGGCATGATGCAAAAACGCGCGATCGTGATCACCGATGAGCATGGAAATGACTCGATCGCCATCCGACCCATGGTTTATCTCTCTTACGTCTTTGACCATCGAGCCATTGATGGCGAAAGCGGTGATAATTTCTTGTTTGCTGTGAAGCAGATTTTGGAGAATTGGACAGATTAGTTCGATAACAAAAAATAGATTGGAATCCACCCCATTCCCTTGTCCTATGTGATAGTAACGGGAAGCGAAAAATGGGGTGGATTTTTTATTGTTTTTTATCTGTAGGTTTCATCCAATGATCAAATACATCGTTAGATGTGCCAAAAGCATCCTTTAACTCCTCCAGCCTTCTCACTGCCCTGGTTTGTCATGGGTTTGGCGGTGATGTGGGAACTAAAACGTTCTTTTTAATATGTTCAGTCAAACTAAATCTCAACATTATTGTGTGGTGCTCAAGTTAACCCGAATATCTTTACCCCTTCCAGCCCTTCGGTTGGGCGATGGAAGGGGGACTAAGGGGGTGGGTCTTCCAAAGGTGCAAAACACCAAACCTCTAAATCGTTGGTCATTCGAAATCTGCATTTTTTCTTTACCCCCTCCAGCCCTTCGGTTGGGCGATGGGAGGGGGACTAAGGGGGTGGGTCTTTTTTTCAATGCTGACTAGAGTTACAATTTACTAATGCCAAAAAACCGCAACATTCAATTGGCACGTAATCTCCGAAATAACTCCACTATTCAGGAGAGAAGACTCTGGTATCAATTCTTATCTTCCTTTCCTCTCAGATTTCACCGACAAAAAGTTATCGGAAACTATATTGTTGATTTTTACTGCCACAAAGCCAAACTAATTATTGAACTCGATGGTGGTGGCCATTTCAAGGACAGAAGAATTGGTGAGGACAATGATCGGACCGAATACCTGCGATCACTTGGACTGGAAGTTATCAGATTTACGAATAATGAGGTTGATTTACACTTTGGTGATGTTTGTACTGAAATTGTTCATGTCGTCCAAAGCAAAATCGGCAAAGATATCTACTGATTTTCATTTAACAACAGAGTTTTAAAAAAAATACTGACCCACCCCCTCAATCCCCCTCCCATCGCTGCGCTGGAGGGGGTTAAGACGCAATTAATTGAGTTTCATCTTAAGTGGAAGAGGCTTTTGTGTCATTACTAACTTTTCATTCTATCAAGTGTAAACTGATCCAAGCCATCAATCCCCCTCCCTACGCTGCGCTGGAGGGGGTTTAGTCTCGACTAACTTGAACTTCCGCAACTATGTTGAATGCAATCAGCTTTTTGAAAAATTCGATTTAGTGAATTTTTGTCGCTCTTATTTCAAGAACAGCCCTGCCAGTTTCATCTCCTTATCAAAGCTGATGGTATAAATCAATTCCTGATTTTCATGTTTTACTTTCGCAACGACCACCGCATAAGAAATTTCGTTGTGTGTGCTCCCACCAGTTTTCATTTCTGAAATCTCCCGTACTGCTCCTACATCGTCCAACAATGCAAAAATTTGTGCTTGAACATCTTCAGTGATTGCTGCCTTCATTTGATCCGTAAAAATTGCTGCAAGTCCATCTGCATCACGCTGGTTTAACAGTTTTATTACATTTTCAGCTGCAGTCTTGACCTCAGCCTCATCAAAGCCTTGCGGTAGTTTTGCGGCACAGCCGACTAGCATAACCAGGCTCAAAGTAGTTAAAAGTAGTACCGAAAATACACTGTACAATTTGTTCTTATTCATCAACAGCCTCTTTTTGATAGTATTTTCTTGAAAAAATTGCGTAAGTCACCAAAAGCAGCGCAAGAACGGCAAATAAACCCTCTAATTGCAGAATCCCCAATCCAAACTTTCCAGCCAAAGGAATCAAGGCATTGACCAAGCCGTGTGCCAGAATAGTCAGAAACAAATACCGCAACCGCTGGTCAAGTTGAAAACCATTCCAAACCATAACTGAGAAACCGATGTGCATGGCGATAGCAATTAATCTCTCAACCACAGCCAAGACTATTTGACCTGGTTCCAGCAGGCCAGCCATTGCCCAAATTGGTGACAATAACCAAACAGCCTCGCAAAGCCCGTGTCCCAAACCAAATACAACCGGTTCCCAAAACTGCGATTTAGTAGGCTTTATCGCAAGCGATTTGAATGCGAAACGACCGCTCTCCTCGGAAATACCTGCACTCATAGCAATCAGGATTCCAGTGAACAAAGGGTAAGACATTGCCCAAAGCAAAAATTTAGTTTGTTTTTCCAACCATCCTAAAAGCGGTACGCGTGTAAGAATCTGAGTGACGAGAAAACAAAGTGCACCAAGCAAAAAAACGACGAAAATTTTCCAGATTGACTGGGGTTTCGCAGGTGTTTGGATGGTTTCGGGGATTTCAGTGAGCATTGCCAAATTTTAACATAATGGCGAGTACTTGATAGGGGCAATGTAAGCCACTTCGGATATTACTACCAACCGATGATAAAATTCACGTCAAGGAGACTAACATGACACAAAAACAATGGGCTAAAGCCCCAGAATTTACCCTTGACCTAAAAAAGAAATACTCAGCCACTTTCAAAACCGACAAAGGCGACATCAAGGTGGCCTTATTTGCCAGCAAAGTGCCTAGTACAGTTAACAATTTCGTCTTTCTGGCACGGGAAGGTTATTACGACGACACTATTTTTCACCGTGTGATCCCCGATTTTATGGCGCAAGGTGGCGATCCCACCGCCACTGGTCGCGGCGGTCCTGGCTATTCCTTCCGCGATGAGTTTGACCCCTCCCTCAAGCACAACAAACCAGGCATCCTTTCGATGGCAAATGCTGGTCCAAATACCAACGGCTCGCAATTTTTCCTGACCCATGTTCCCACCCCCTGGTTGGACAACAAACATGCTGTTTTTGGCGAGGTGGTCGAAGGATTGGACGTGCTTCTTTCGATACCCGCCCGTGATCCAATGATGTTTAGCTCACCTGCAGTAAAACTTCACAGTATCGAAATCAGCGAAGAATAATAGGGAGGAAAGGTGGCAGAATTATCGATCAATGGTCGTGACCTCACCATCGAACAAGTAGTAAAGGTTGCGGATGACCCAACTATCCGCGTTATTATCGCGCCGGATGCGATTCCCGCCATCAACCGCGCCTCTGAGGCAGTCCAGCAGTTTATTCGTGAAGGGCACATAGCCTACGGCATCACAACTGGTTTCGGTGCCTTCAAAGATACATTGATCCCGGTCGATGACGTCGAAAAGCTGCAGGAAAATATCATTCTCAGCCATGCAGTCGGTGTTGGAGCCTTGCTCGATGACCGTACAGTCCGAGCCATGATGCTCATCCGAGCCAATACGCTTGCCAAAGGTCATAGCGGCATCCGCCTTCAGACTATCGAGCTGCTGCTGGAATTGCTCAACCGTAACATTCTGCCGATCATACCTTCCAAAGGTTCCTTAGGTGCCAGCGGCGATCTTGCTCCTCTCGCCCACATGTCACTTCCCATGCTTGGTGTAGGCCATGTAAAGGTCGAAGGACAGATCCTCGAAGCAAAGGATGCCCTGCAAAAGGCTGGGCTTGAACCGATTAAACTGGCAGCTAAAGAAGGTCTTGCGTTGACCAACGGCACCACGATGATGACCGCCATCGGTGCGTTGTTGGTCGATTCTTCCGAATCATTGATGGAAACTGCAAATTGTGCGGGTGCGCTCTCGATTGAGGCACAGAATGGCACGCTTCGTGCGTTCATGCCCCAAATTCACGCAGCCCGACCACAGCGGTTCCAGGCTGAAATCGCAGCACACATTCGCAACCTGCTGCAAGGCAGCCAGCTCACTCGTCCTGACGATTCTAAAAACGTACAGGACGCTTATACCTTGCGCTGCATTCCCCAAGTGCACGGGGCGGTGAGCGGTGCCATCCATTATGCCCGCTCAGTTGTGCAAATTGAGTTAAACGCTGTCACCGATAATCCGCTGCTTTTCTTTGAAAGCGATCAGACCGAGGTTATATCTGGCGGCAACTTTCATGGTGAGCCCCTGGCTCTTGCACTCGATTTTCTGGCGATTGGCCTGGCAAGTTTAGGCAACATGTCTGAACGACGCATCGCCAAACTTATCGATAACCACACTGAACACTATCCCTCTTTCCTGGCTGCCAAAGGTGGGCTGAATTCCGGATTTATGCTTTTACAATACACTGCGGCAGCACTCGCCTCAGAAAACAAGACCCTTGCTCACCCTTCCAGCCTCGATTCGATTCCTTCCTCTGGGAATGTGGAAGACCACGTCAGCATGGGTGCGAATGCCGCAAACCACTGTGCGCAGGTTTTAGAAAATGTGATCACGATCATTGCCATAGAAATTATGGCCGCAACTCAAGCCATCGATTTCAGACTTTTGGATGATTCAACTCTTAAACAAGGTCCAGGAACCTATTTGGCTATGCGCAAAACGCGTGAAATTGTGCCCTTCTTTGAGAAAGACTCCTTCTTCCAACCGTTTTTGCTCAAGTTGGTTGATTCCGTTCGATCACGAGAGTTTTGCAAGCTAGTTTAATGGTCTTTTTTCGCAAGCCGGGTTGCCCATCTGTTCCGACCCGGCAAATTGTTTTTTCCAATTAAAAACCAACAGAATTAGATCAGACGATTAAGCGAGATTTTTTATTCCCAAAACCCCGCAATCTTCGCGCCGCATTTTGGGCAAAGGCCGTGTTCAATTTTGTTCTCCGTCACCCATAAAGAGCTCCTGAAAACAAGTGGCTCACCGCAAACCGGACAGTAAGTGTCTTCATACCTGCCCAAATTTCCACCAAAAACGAACTGCAGGCCGGCATCCTTCCCAGTTTTCAATGCCTTTATAATCGTTTCCGGGGCTGTTGCCGGGATTTCCTGAAACTGCTGTTGGGGATAATAGCGGCTGATATGCCAGGGAGTGTCCTTCCCCAGCTCGTTTGCAATAAACTCTGCTATGCCGCTGATTTGCATTTGATCATCATTGATGCCGGGTATCAGTAAGGTGGTTACTTCCAGCCAAACACCTGCCTTTTTCAGAGTCAGGCAATTGTTAAGAATTGGACGCAGATGAGCGCCGGTAAACTTGCGATGCACACCATCATCAAACGCCTTGATATCAACATTGACAGCATCCATAAGTTGCAGATACTCGTCCAACATCTGTTTTGACATATACCCATTGCTGACCCACACATTTTTCAGCCCTGCCTCCCTGGCTAAATTCGAAACATCTCTTGCATATTCATAAAAAATAGTTGGTTCTGTGTAGGTATAAGAAATGCTCGCACATCCGCTTTCCAAAGCTGCCTTAACCACCTCCTCAGGGGCTGTGTAGGGCAGACGATCCGGATCATTGCGATTCGAAAGCTGAGAAATATCCCAATTTTGGCACCATGAACAGCGAAAATTACAGCCTGTGGCGGCAATGGAATAACTCTGGCTGCCGGGAAAAAAATGGAAAAGCGGCTTTTTCTCGATTGGGTCAACATGCCGCGCAATTAACTTTCCATAATTGAGGCTAAAAAGCTGACCGTCAACATTCTTTCGCACCTGGCAAATGCCCTTCCTGCCTTCATGGATGGTGCAGAAATGATTACACAGCTGGCATTCAACTACATCGCCAGTGGATGTCCATAAACTTGCTTTGTGCATGGAGCCTCCTACTCTGTTTTAAGCTCCTCGCTATTAAGCCCCTCGAGGATTTGGATCACAGCTGAATTGTCGAGATCGCCGCTGCCTGTCGTCACCATGGCGTTAAATAATTGAGTATTTAGCGCTGTACCGGGTAAAACGGCTTCGTAATCCCTGGCAGTGTCCATGACAATGTTGAGATCTTTCGCCTGCAAACTGGATTTAAAACCAGGAGTTCGATTTCCAGTCAAAAGTCGCTGCGACTTGACGTCCAGTGTCCAGCACTGTGCTGCGCCGCTTTTGATCGCCTCGATCACCTTTGCTACATCTACGCCGGATTTCTGAGCGAAAAGCATCAGCTCAGCCTCAGCAACCATCTGAGCGGCAACCATGATCTGGTTGGCAGCTTTAGCCACTTGCCCTGCGCCGGCTTCGCCGACATAGGTGATCTTTTTTCCGACTGCTTCCAGAATCGGCATCACTTTTTCAAGCGTCTGTAACTCCCCTCCGACCATGATGGTAAGCGTTGCGTTCCTGGCACCAATATCGCCTCCGCTGACCGGAGCATCCAATGCGCTGACCTCAACCTCTTGCAAGCGTTTGTAGATCTCACGGCTGGCACTGGGTTTGATAGTGGAATGGTCTACCAGTATCATTCCAGGGTGAGCACCTTCGATTGCGCCATTTGCACCCAATACCACTTCCAGAACGTCTGGTGTGTCCGAAACATTTACAAAAACGACCTCGGATCTGCGGGCAACCTCTGCTGGAGATTCTGCCAGTTGAGCGCCTAAGGCGACAAACCGCTCTGCTTTGCTGACGGTGCGGTTGTAAACAGTCAGGGGATAGCCAGCCTTGATCAAATTTTCAGCCATGGCGCCCCCCATGGTTCCAAGCCCGATATAGCCAATTCTTGTCATTGTCATTGGGAACTCCTTTCTAATTATTATAGCCAACTCATGGACAAAATTGGAATGAATGATAGGCTTTGCTTCAGTATTTCATGTAGAAGAAGCTTCTAATTGTCTGTTAAATCTTTAAGTAGACAGATGAATTAATAGAAACACAAAACAAACCCATTGGTCGAAAAATCGAAATATGTCCATTAATCCTATGTTTATCCATTGACAAGGCTTGACTTTTGCCAAATTTGTGCTATATTTGATAAGTTGTAATTGGAAGTTTGCTTTTCAAAGTGCTAGTCATCCGGATCCAAACCCCCAGTAAATCAATAAAACAAATTTTTTAGATTCAGAGAGGATCAACAAACAATGTCAGAACGTCAAGTCGGAACCGTAAAATGGTTCAATAGTGAAAAGGGTTTTGGTTTCATTACCCCAGAGTCGGGTGAAAAAGATGTCTTCGTACACTACAGCGCCATTACTGCCAGCGGCTTCAAAAGCCTGCAGGAAAATCAATCCGTAGAATTCACTGTTGCCCAAGGCCCCAAGGGCCCCCAGGCTCAGGATGTAACAATTCTTTAGTTTTCTAAAGTAACATCAAAAAGGCTGATCTGATAAAGATCAGCTTTTTTTATACCTACGCAAAGTTTCTTCGGAAATTCATCCGGCAAGCGGTGCCTTGAAGATTAAGAGGAATCGCTTACCCATACAAATTATTAGAAACTTTTTCACAAATTGCATTTCAATTTCCCCTGATCTTCCGTCAAATCTGACATATTCAATCCTCACATAGAATTACTCCAGCAAAGATTCCCTAATAAATCGCTGTGCACCTCTGGTTATTCATTGAATTTATTGCGAGAGAGGCTATTTGCGGTATACTAATCAATTGGTAAATAAAACAAAACACTACCGGAGGAAAAAAGTGGATCCCATCATTAATGCTGTTCTCAAACCTAAGAGCATTGCCGTCATTGGCGCATCAACCAACCCAGATAAGATCGGTTACAAAGTAGTCGAAAACCTCAAAAACTGCGGTTACCAAAACCCTGTCTACCCCATCAACCCTGACGCCGAAGAAATTCTTGGTTACAAATGCTATCCCAACATCAAGGATGTTCCTTATGTGGTCGATATGGCTGTCGTCACCGTTCCTGCCCGATTTGTTCGAGACGTTACACGTGATTCTGGTGAAAAAGGCGTGAAGGGTCTCAGCATCATCACCTCCGGTTTCAGCGAAGTCGGTGACCACGCTCTTGAAGAGGAAATCGTCCAAATCGCCCATGAATATGGCATGCGCATCATCGGTCCGAACATCATCGGTGTGCTCTCCAACAGCGACAAGATGAACGCTTCTTTCTACAACTACCTGCCTTATGAAGGCAAGGCTGCCCTTATTTCTCAAAGCGGTGCCCTTTTGATCGCAATGGCTGCCGCCACCTACACCCGCCGTGTGGGTTTCGATAAGATGATCTCCATCGGCAATCAGGCTGATCTCGATTTTGCCGACCTGATCTCCTACCTTAACGAAGATGAGAACACCACCTGTATCACCCTTTACATTGAAGGCATCAAAGGCGGACCAAAGTTCATGGAAGCCGCCCGCAATTGCACCAAGCCCATCATCGCCCTAAAGTCAGGTGTCTCAGCCCACGGCGCAGCCGCTGCAGCCTCCCACACCGGCTCATTAGCTGGCAGTGCCAAGGTCTACGAATCCGCGTTCGAACAGGCCGGCGTTGCCCAGGCAGAAGATCTGAACGACATGTTCGATACCACCCTGGCGCTCTCGCTCCAACCGACCATGAAAGGCGATAACCTCCTTATCGTCACCAATGGCGGCGGCGTTGGCGTTTTGGCGACCGATGCAGCCGAGAAATACGGTCTTCCGCTCAAGTTCGCCCCCGAAGATGTGCAAGCCGAACTGCGCAAGCACATGCCTTCTTTCGGTTCTGCCAAAAACCCGGTCGACATCACCGGCGGGGCTGGTCTGGCAGGCTATTATGAAGGCGTCAAGTATGCCTATGCACACCCTTGGGTGGATGGCATGGTCGTTCTCTATTGTGAAACCTCTGTTACTGATCCGCAGGAAATCGCAGAAGCCATTTACAACGCTCAGAAAGAATCCGGAGCTTCCGGCAAGCCTTTGGCAGTTTCCTTCATCGGCGGTGAACGCTGTGAAAAAGCAACGGAATGGCTGATCGAACACGATATCCCCACTTACGACGCTCCCGACCTGGCTGTCAAAGCCCTCGCATCCCTGCGCAAACAAGACGAATTGCTGCAGACTGCCCACAACGGCATGTACAAACCAACTGATATTGATAGCGAGAAAGCCCGCAAAATCATTGCCAGCGCTCGCGCTAAGGGTCGCAGTGCCCTTACTGAAGTAGAGGCAAAGCATGTCTTCAGTGCTTACGGTCTGCCAGTAGCCCCCACCGATCTGGCTCATAGCGAAGAAGAAGCAATCCAACTCGCAGAGCAAATCGGGTACCCGGTTGTAATGAAGATCGTCTCCCCTGACATACTCCACAAATCAGACGCTGGTGCAGTCAAAGTAAACATCAAGAACGAACAAGGTGTCCGCGATGCATGGAAAGTCATCATGGAGAACTCTCTGAACTATAAGGCCGACGCTGAAATCGACGGTATCGCAGTTCAGGAAATGGCTCCCTGGGCTACCGAAGTGATCATTGGCTCAGTCAACGATGCTACTTTTGGACCCACACTGATGTTTGGATTGGGCGGTATTTTTGTTGAGGTCATGAAAGATGTTACTTTCAAGGTTGCTCCTATCGATGAAACCACAGCGCTGGATATGCAATCTGAGATCAAGAGCTCCAAGATCCTGCAAGGCACCCGCGGTGAGTTACCCCGCGACCAGAAAGCCTTAGCGAAAGTTTTGGCGCATTATTCCTACATGATCTATGATCTCCGGGATGAAATTGCTGAATCAGATGCCAACCCTGTCATCGTTTATGAAGACGGACAAGGCGTCTCAGTTGTGGATGCACGAATCATTCTTACAAAGAAGTAAACCTTAAACTTTGCCGTATAATAAAACCACTGTTGGTACAATCCACAGTGGTTTTTTTATTATTTCGGATACAAGAAGGAATAAATATGAAAAAGAACTTTTTAGTGGATATGGATGGCGTATTGGTTCACGGTTCCAAGATGGTTCCAGGTGCTGATTCATTTATCAAGGCTTTGATTGCAGAAGGACGAAAATTTGCTATCCTGACCAATAACTCCAAATACACCACCCGTGATTTAGCTTTCCTTTTAAAGCAAAGCGGGCTGGATGTAAACGAAAATAATATATTCACATCAGCTATTGCCACCGCTGAGTTTCTAAATAACCAACAACCAAACGGAACCGCCTTTGTGATCGGTGAAGTTGGTCTGACAGAAGCTATTCACAGCCAGGGATTTATCCAGACCTCTGTCAACCCGGATTTTGTCGTTTTAGGTGAAACTTATTCCTATAATCTCGATCAAGTAACCACTGCAATTCGTCTGATTCAGGATGGCGCCCGCTTCATCGCCACCAATCCTGACCCAAGCGGACCATCGGAGAGTGGAATTGTTCCTGCTACCGGTGCGATGGCAGCTTTGATTGAAAAAGTCACTGGAAAATCTGCATTTTTCGTTGGTAAGCCCAATCCATTGATGATGCGAACCGCTCTAAATCATTTCGATATGCATTCAGAAGAAACCTACATGGTCGGCGACCGAATGGATACCGACGTACTTGCGGGCATATCTGCGGGTATGGAAACAATTTTAGTGCTCTCAGGTTCCACCAAAGCTGAAGATATCGATAAATATCCATATCATCCAAAATTTGTGTACGATTCTGTTGCTGCAATCGAACTCGAAAAACTCAGGTAATTCTAATGAAGTTCACTCGCCGCGATTTTCTAAAATTCACTCTGCTCGGACTTGGTGCCTCTGCCTTTCACAGCCAGGACGAAGAAACCGCGTCTATCACACATCCGAGACTTATGCTGGTTGGTGAAAAGGACGGAGTCAGCATCTACAAAGAACCGGACGAATCGAGCGCAATTCTTTATCAACGTCAATATAACGAGATCATCAACGTTTACGAAGAGGTGATCGGTCCCAACGGTCCTGCCTGGAATCCAGTTTGGTATCGCTGTTGGGGAGGCTACGTTTTCAGCGGATTGCTTTACGAAGTTCGTTACGAATACCAACCACTCTCAGAACCCAAAAGATACACGGGTCAATTGGCAGAAATCACGGTACCATATACCCGCTCTATGTTTTATAGCTTCGACGGCGGCTGGGAGCCACTCTGGATGTATTATTACCATTCCACCCACTGGGTTACTGATGTAATAGAAGGCCCCGATAAGCGACCCTGGTACCGAGTTGAAGACGAGTTGGGGCGCACCAGGACGGCCATCCCCTATGAGCACGCCCGCCTTATCCCTGACGAAGAATTTGAGCCTATCCACCCGGACGTTCCCTTCGATCAAAAGCGGATCGACGTCTCTATTCCACTGCAACGATTGCAGGCTTTCGAAGGGGACCAGGTCGTTTTCGAATCAAAAGTCTCCACGGGCTTTCCTACCGGTGAGGGTAAATACGCGATCAAAACCAAGATGCCATCCAAGCACATGGGAAACGCAGTTTTGACCAGCAATATTCGTGAAAGAATCTGGATGGGTGTCCCCTGGACCTGCTTCTTTGAAATGGGCATGGGATTAGCAACACACGGTACGTTTTGGCACACCAACTACGGCACACCTATGAGTGCCGGCTGCATCAATCTCTCACCCGAAAATGCCAAATGGATCTATCGTTGGACAACTCCGGTCGCCCAACCTGAGGATTGGGTCAGGCATGGTTGGGGCACGGTTATTAACGTGCACAAGTAGTTACACAAATTCCTGGAATACCTGGTTTCCAAGCATAATTCCCCGACGCGTCAGAACAAGGTGCTCTCCGTCTTCCTGGGTCTGCCATTCAGCCATACCAGCTTGCAAGATTTTTTCGATTTCTTTTTGAAAAACAGTACTCATATCTGCATGGTGGCGAATTTGGAATTCACTTTTAGAGACCCCTTCTCTTGTCAGCCTCAGTCCCAGCATCATACTTTCTTGCATTGCCGTGTACTCATCCACAAAAATTTTCTCAGCCATTGCCGGTGAGAATTCCATTTTTTCATAATCAGCTTGATCGATTCTCTGAATATATTCATGAACCATTGGCAAGTTCTGAACCCGGAAATTTCCGACCTTCCCATGCGCGCCTGCTCCCAGCCCAAAATACTGCTGGTTTTTCCAATAGACTTTATTGTGTCGCGATTCGTTTGCTGAGCCCAATGCCCAACTGGAGATCTCATATTGCTGGAAACCGTTTTGAGGCAGAAAATCCATTGCCAACTCAAAAATATCTGCGACTAAGTCGTCATCGGGTAAAATCAGTCGGCCTGCCGCCAGATCACGTTCGAAGGGTGTCCCTGGTTCAATAATTAAGGAATACAGTGAGAGATGCTGGATATTGCTTGATAGCGCTTCTTCCAGATTTTGCTGCCAGGCTTGAAGCGTTTGCCCTGGCAAACCAAAGATAAAATCAAGACTAATATTGTCAAAACCTGCTTCCTGTGCTTCTCTGATGCTCTGACGAGCTTGTTCAGCAGAATGGATCCTCCCAAGTGTTTTCAGATCCAAATCAGAGAATGATTGAATCCCCAGGCTGAGTCGGTTCACGCCTCTTTTCAGCAGATCGTGCATAGATTTCTTCGAAATCGTACCGGGATTAGCTTCAAGAGTAACTTCTGCTCTGGCGTTTAACCCGATAATATCTTCGATGGTGTCCAGCAGCTCGCCGACCTGTTCCGGAATGAGCAGTGAAGGCGTGCCACCGCCAAAATATACCGTATCAGCGCTTTCAGCCCCAGGTAAAATCATTCTCATCTCTTTTTTTAAAGAGTTAAGATAAGCCGGGATTAGATGACCCACGTTTGCATACGTGATAAAATCACAATAGTGACATCTTTGAACACAAAATGGAAAATGGATATAAACTGCTGTCATAAGGTAGATTTTACCAATACAAATGGTCAGCAGTAATTTTTGATAATGAGCAAAACAATGAAAAATCAACAACCCAACGCAACGGGAACTAAAAGCCGCAATTGTCCCGTATGTGGAACAAAACTTTCAGAAAATGCACGCAGGTGTCTCGTTTGTGGAACGGACCTTTCAAGCGAACCTTCAACACCCAAATCCAAGAAAACCAGTGAAAAAATCGATTCCAAACGCATACCAGAGATCAAGTTGAACCTGATTGCACTGATTGCGATCATTGTGGTCATCCTGGTTCTGATTAGTTTGCTGATCTTCTTCATAATCAACGGCGGCAAATCTCCAGTCGAAGGACTGGGAGATCAGGAAACAACCCTAACATTGACACCAACTGCAACCATAAGCCCGACGAACACGGCAACCATGACCCCCTTGCCTACCTGGACCCCCCTACCTCCAATTGAATACACGGTCAAGGACAACGAAACCTGCCTGGATATCGCCCTACAGTTCAATACCTCAGTTCAGAGCATTATCCTTGCCAACAACCTCAATACAAGCTGCCTGATCAGCCCGGGAATTGTTCTTCAGGTTCCTCAGCCCACCCTGACGCCTTCACCAGTACCTACAGCAACACCGGAGGCATTTATATCGGATGTGGAAATGTGCACGCAAACTGACAAAGTTGTTGTCGATGAGAACATGACACTCAGCTCAATTGCCGCAAATTACAATGTATCGATGTCTGACATTCGTATTTACAACAATTTACCGAATGACATCGTCCGTCAAGGTGATACATTGATCATTCCTTTGTGCGACCGCTTACCTACCGCGGGTCCAACGCTGACCCCAACACCCTTACCACCTTACCCGGCTCCCAATCCTTTGCTGCCGCGATCAGGTGCTGCATTCGGAGCAACGGATGAGGCTGTAACCCTGCAATGGGCTTCTGTTGCTTCCCTGTTCCCGGGTGAGGTGTACAGAGTCGTAGTACAGGACTTGACCTCTGCAGAGGAAAAAATTCTGGTTGATTACGTGACCGACACCAAGTTTATCCTGCCAGCCAGTTTCAGACCAACCGACACAACCCCCCATATCATACAATGGAGCGTTTCAGTCGCGAGGCAGATCAATTCTGATCCCAACAATCCGATTTACGAAGAAGCCGGAGCCATAAGCGAATTTCGCGTTTTCAGCTGGGTTGGCAGCGGTATCGCCCCTACCACAGCACCATAGTTGAATTTATCTAGACAAAAAAAGCGGGCAACAGCCCGCTTTTTGTTTACTTTGGATCAATTCTTTACAATGTAGACAGGTATTTCGTTGCCGAAATTGCAGCCGCTGCGCCCATCCCGGCTGAGGTTACAACCTGCCTGAAATAGGGATCCGCAATTTCACCAGCGGCGAAAACCCCTTTCACACTGGTCTCCATGTACTTGTCTATTTCTATTGTTCCAAGCACGGTTAATTTTAGCTGTCCTTCAAGGACAGCTATATTGGGATTATGACCAATTGAGATAAAAACGCCATCTGTTGCAATGGTCTCCTGCTGTCCAGTTTTCACATTTTCAATCAAGAGATGACTCACTGTGTCTGCACCGATAATTTCTTTTACAACAGTATCCCAAAGAAATTTGATCTTTGGATTGCTGCGTGCCCGTGACTCAAGGATTGCCCCAGCCCTAAGCTGATCACGACGATGGATTACTGTAATACTACGCGCAAATCGCGTTAAAAACAGGGCTTCCTCTATGGCTGAATCGCCCCCTCCCACCATGTGGATCTCTTTTTCCTTGTAAAAGGCACCATCGCAAGTCGCACAGTAAGAAACGCCTCTTCCAGTAAACTCTCTTTCACCAGATACGCCTAATTTACGCGCGTCTGCTCCCATCGATATGATCAGGCTGTCAGCGGTATAGTTGCCAGAAGAAAGGCAGACTTCAAAAGGTCGTTGCTGCAGATTGACGCATTGTACTGTGTCATAAATAATTTCTGCACCAAAACGTTTCGCCTGGTCATCAAGGCGTTGACCCAGATCACTGCCGCCCACCCCTTCCGGAAAACCGGGATAATTCTCAATACAGTTAGTCTGTGAAGCCTGCCCATAGAGGGTCATGCCTGTCACTAACAATGGCTTTAAATCAGCCCGCGCGGCATACAGAGCAGCGGTGAATCCTGCCGGACCGCCACCCAAAATCATAACCTGTCGATGTTCAATAAAATTCATTACTACATTACCTTTTCTGCCAAAATTTCTCTCATTTCTAAAAAATTTCAGAAATGACCTTCCTCATTCCTAACAGTAGAAATAGATTGCTGTTTTCAAAAGAACCTCAAATGCCATTTTCAAGTGTAAACACAAGAGAGCGTGGTATCCTTTTATTTGGCAACATAAATCTAAGACAATCCTAACATAAAACGAGTCTACTTAGCATATAATCTACTAATAAAAATTAGACAAAGGAAAACAATGAGCACTGTTGAACAAGCAATCAAATACTTCCACGATAATCAAAAACAGATGACCGAATCCTATTTCGACCTGGTCCGTATCCCTTCGATTTCGACTGATCCGGATCAACGTGAAGCAATGGTGAAAGCCGCAGAATTCCTCTCTGCGTACATGCAAGGAATTGGTTTCGAAAAGGTTCAAATCTACCCAACCAAGATGCACCCAATCTTGTTTGCTGAGAAAAAATCACCAAACCCAAACGCCAAAACGCTCCTGGTTTATGGTCATTATGACGTGCAACCGGTCGATCCGTTGGAAGAATGGAAGAGCGACCCCTTCCTTCCTAAATTCAGGGAGGATTACGTTTATGCTCGCGGTGCTTCGGACATGAAGGGTCAGGTAATGGCAAGTATTTTTGCTCTCGAAAGCGTTTTGGAGGGCGGAGAGTTACCTATTACTATCAAATACCTGCTCGAAGGTGAAGAGGAAATCGGCTCTCCCTCATTGGAAGGTTTCATAGTCGATCACGCTGACCTGCTTAGTTGTGACATGATCCTCAACCCGGATGCCGGAATGGTAGGGAAGGACCAACCAACACTGGTTTACGGGCTCAGAGGTATGACTTACTTCGAAGTCCGAGTAGATGGTCCTAAGGCAGATCTTCATTCGGGATTGTGGGGCGGTAATGTTGCCAATCCTGCCAATGTGCTTGCCGAAATTATCTCAAAATTACACAATCCGGATGGGTCCGTGGCAATTCCTGGTTTCTATGATCGCATTCCTCCGCTTTCAGAAGAGGACAAGCTTCGAATTTCGACCAATAAATTGAGCGAAGAAGAGATTATGGAGATCACTGGTTCTCCGGCAGTCTATGGCGAAGCTGGTTTTACCCCCGTGGAACGCCAGGGAGCAAGACCAACTCTGGACGTAAACGGGATATATTCAGGATTCATTGGCGAAGGCGCCAAAACCATCATTCCTGCTTATGCTAAAGCCAAGATTTCGTGCCGCCTGGTCCCCGACCAGGATCCTATGGAAATCTTTGACCTCGCGAAAAAATATATCCTGTCCATTACACCAAATACTGTCCGGGTAAAAATATTCCTGCACAGCGCCGGACCTGCTTACCTGGCAGATGATGCGCCTGGTGCTCAGAATCTTGTGAATGCCATGAGTGAGGTTTGGCAAGCTCCTGTAACTTACAAACGGGAAGGCGGTAGTATCCCTGTAGCAACTGTCATGCAGCGGGAACTGGGCGTTAAATCGCTTCTTACTGGCTTTGGATTGCCGGATGATGCCATCCATTCACCGAATGAGCGATTGCACTTCCCAACCTGGTTAAAAGGTATTGAAACTTTGATCCGCTTCTACCTCAGTTTTGGTGAGGAATAAACATGCCCGCTGACAAAGTTTTACGCTTGCCATCTTATGGCGGTCAAGCCGTGATGGAAGGTGTTTTGATGCGCGGTAAACGCAATGTCGCCATGGCAGTCCGCGCCCCTTCTGGCGAAATTGTGCCCTATGAGGAAGAACTTCCCAATCTATATCGCTCTAAATGGATGAAAATCCCATTTATACGTGGAGTTATCGGTCTGTGGGATTCTCTTAATCTTGGTACGCGACTGTTAACAAAATCTGCCAACCTTGCCTCAGGGGAAGAAGAACAGCTTGAAGGAGCTGCACTGGTTGGAACAGTCTTACTCTCACTGGTGCTTGGTGTGGGTATATTCTTTGTTTTGCCAGCCTTCCTTGCGGGTCTGGCTGAAAAATTTCTGAGTATCACCTCGTGGTGGAGCAACATGCTGGAGGGTTTGCTGCGCCTTGTCATATTGATTGCTTACCTTTCAATCATGGGGCGAATTCCTGAAATCCAGAGAGTCTTCTCCTATCATGGTGCTGAACACAAGACTATCAATGCTTTTGAAGCTGGTGTCGAAATGACTCCAGAAGTGGTAGCTCAACAAACTATTGTGCACCCACGCTGTGGAACATCGTTTATTCTCACGCTGGTCTTGCTCTCAGTTTTGATTTTTACCCTCCTGGGTCCACTGCCACTCCATTGGCGGCTGATATCACGAATACTGATGCTGCCCTTGGTTTCAGGCATTGCCTATGAATATATTCGCTTTGCCGCGAACTGGATGGACAAGTCAGCTTTCGTACGTTGGTTGATTCAACCAAATTTATGGTTGCAAAAACTGACAACCCGGGAGCCTTCAATCGATATGCTGGAGGTATCAATCAAAGCATTTAATCTGATGCTTGAAGGCGAAAACAGTACTGCAGAGGTATGAAAACTAATTGGAAATGGTTGATTGGTGGAATTCTGCTCGGGCTTTTGCTGAGTGGGCTTTATAAGCTTATAAATCTACCGCGAGACGTACAAAGTTTCACTCTGGTTACGATTACGCCCAATTTAACCCCAGAGCCAAGCCCAACTATCAGTCTGATCCAGGTTCATGTCGCCGGTGAGGTGATTGTGCCGGGTGTATATACGCTGCCAGACGGAGCGATTGTCCAAGACGCCATTGAAGCTGCAGGGGGACCAACTGAGCAAGCCAAAGAAGAATTACTCAACCTCGCAGCGATCCTGACTGATGGTCAACGCATTTACGTCCCATCCTCAGAAGAAGCGCAACCTTCTCTGGATACTGGTCAACGAAACCTGGATGTTGACACTGGTACCTTGATAAATATCAATACTGCCAACCAGGAAGAACTGGAAAGCCTTCCAGGAATTGGCAGTGTTCGGGCACAAGCGATCATCGCCTATCGCACTCAAAATGGTTTCTTTTTGACAATTGAAGACCTTCTAAAAGTTGATGGGATTGGTGAGACCACGTTTAACGAGCTCAAAGCACTGATCACCGTATCACCATAAATGCCAAATAACGTTCAACAGGTATAATAACGCTATGGATTTTCACAATAAATTACAAGATGATCTTGTCACAGCCACGAAAGCCAGAAATGACACTCAAAAATGGGTAGTCAGAATGCTGAAATCAGCCGTAAAGCTGGATGAAGTCAGTAAGAGAAGACCTCTAACTGAAGAAGAGTTTTTGGCAGTCGTTCAAAAAGAGATCAAGACGCGCAATGAAGCTCTCGCCGATGCAGAAAGAGCAAACCGACAAGATTTGATCGATGCTGCTCACGCTGAAATTGCCATCCTGAAGACTTACCTGCCTGCCCAATTAAGCCAGGAAGAACTGACTGTGTTGGTCAAACAATCAATCAAGGATGTGAATGCATCCTCTATAAAAGACATGGGCATAGTGATGAAGACTTTGCTCCCAAAACTGCAAGGGAAAGCAACAAATTCTGAAGCCAGTCGGATCGTAAAAGAAGAACTAAACAAAGAGTAAGCAATGGCTAACCTGGTGACAAAGAAGGAAACCAAACGCACCAAAAATGGCGCGTTCAAAGTGCTGGTTCTGATCATTACCTGCGCGCTTGCTTTTGCGGCCTTGGTTTTGCCCGATTTACTAAACCAGCAAACTCAAATCCTTACAGTCGGAGAAGTCTCTTCGCAGGAAATCCTGGCACCTTATTCAGTCACTTTTGAATCGCGTGTCCTCACTGATGCTGCCCGCGAAAGTGCTGCTGCCGAAGTGCAATCGATTTACTTGCCTCCTGATCCGAATATTGCCCGAGCCCAATTAGAAACATTGAGCAATACCTTGTATTTCATTTCAACCGTCAGAGACGATAATTATTCCAGTCAAAATCAAAAAGTCCAGGACCTGAAATCTCTTGTTGGTCTGCGCCTGACTGATGCTGAATACATCAAGTTGTTAGAAGTAACCGAACAAGAATGGCAAGCAATTAGTGATGAATCCACCCGTGTCCTTGAATTTATTTTGAGAGAAAGTATCCGGAACAACCAGCTTGGCACTGTGAAGAGCAATCTTCCGGCCTCGATTGACTTTTCCTTTCCCAGTGATCAAACAAAATTGATCATATCTATCGTCTCTCCTTTCATCGTTCCCACCAGCCTCTTTAGCGAAGAAGAAACCCAACTTGCCCGAGATCAAGCCCGCTCGGAAGTAGAGCCTATTGTCCGCCAGATTATGGCAGGGGAGGTTCTGGTCAGGCGGGGTGAGATTGTTTCACCTGGCGACCTTGAGGCGTTGACCGCCTTTGGTTTAGGGCAACCGACAGACATGACCACCCTTTTGCTAAGCAGCGGTGCCATAATGATAGTTGTAGCTGCCCTGGTAATTATCTATTATCGAAGGACCAGAAAAGAGACCTGCGCTCAACTTAACTCAATTCTATTGATCGCGCTGTTCTTCTTGCTTTTCCTGGGAATTGCAAAATTCCTGGTAATGGATCGTACAATCTTGCCCTATTTATTCCCAATAGCGGCGTTTGGTTTGACTCTTTCGATTGTGTTTAATCTTGAATTTAGTATCTTTTACACCCTGCTACTGGTAGCTCTAACCGTTTTTGGACACATTCGCAGTACCGAGTTAGCCTTATTTTACATGTTACCAACAATTGCCGGTATGCTCGTGCTTCGGAAGGGTCGACGCGTCAGTTCATTCCTTTTTGCTGGTTTTGTGATCAGTTTTCTTTCCGCTGCCGTGATCATTGCATTCCGATTTGGAGATGGGATCACAGATTGGGTTGGGATAACAACTTTGATTAGTGCTGGACTTTTTAATGGTGTTGTTTCAGGCACTTTTGCTTTATTACTTCAAAACATTTTCGCTTTCGTGTTGGATGTTCCCACTGCTCTGCAATTAATGGACATTTCCCGTCCGGACCACCCTCTTCTCCAACATATCCTCACCAATGCCCCCGGAACGTATCAACATTCTCTGCAAGTATCCAACCTGGCTGAACAAGCGGCAGATGCCATAGGCGCTGACCGCCTTTTGGTTCGCGTTGGTGCGCTTTATCATGATGCAGGCAAAGCTGAAAACCCAACTTTCTTCATCGAAAACCAGGTACGGGATCAAATCGATTCTCACGAAAATGTCGACCCCACTGCCACAGCTGCAACCATTCTTCGTCATGTTTTTGATGGTGTTGCCTTGGCAAAGAAATACCGTTTGCCATCCCGAATCATCGACTTCATGTGGGAACACCATGGCACTAACCTGACTCGCTACCAGTACAATCAAGCTATTGAAATGGCTGAAGATCCCGAAGACGTTGACATCAATGATTTTATGTACCCCGGACCATCTCCCAGCTCAAGAGAGACTGCTCTGCTCATGTTAGCAGACGGAACAGAGGCGCGTGCCCGGGCTAACACTCCCAGGAGCGATGAAGAAATCTTGGAAGTAATTGACAATGTTTTTGAGGTGGTTCAAAGCACCGGTCAGTTAGATAACACCGACTTGACTCTCAGAGACCTTCAAACCATCAAACAGTCATTTTTCAACACCCTAAAACAATCCTATCATCCACGCATCAAATACCCGGAGTTGCCAAAAAAACCACAAAAAACCTCCGTTGCTGAGGCAAAACAAACATCCTGAACCAACTCAGAGGTCATTTCTATGTTTAATCTGATTCTTCCAAAGTCCTACTCCAAAGAAATCGACCAAATGAGGCTCGCAATTGCCTTTCGTGAAGGGGTGAAACTTTTGGGGTTATCAAAAAACTCGTCGCTCACTTTACGAGTTACAAATAACCGTACGATTCGCCAGTTTAATCTTGCCTGGCGGGGTGAAAACCACTCTACGGATGTATTGTCTTTTGAAAACGCTTTCACTGACCCTGAAACGGGAGAGCAATATCTTGGGGATATCATCATTTCATTCGAAAAAGCCCGTCAACAAGCACAGATAGGTGGTCACACCCTCCAGTCGGAAATTGAATTGCTCTTCGTACATGGATTACTCCACCTGGCAGGTTTCGACCACGATCAGAAAGAAGATTGGGCAGAAATGACGAAAACGCAGGATAAAATCCTCAAGACAATCGGCAATCCACTCCAAGGCGGAATTCAATATAACGAGTAAGAGTACGGCTTTTTTACAAATCCATTTGGAATATCTTTTCAATCTGAAGTTTTGTTATCGTTTTGTTGTCATTCTGAACATAGCGAAGAATCTTTCTCTTTGTTGCGAAAACCCTCATTTCCATCGAATGTCCAAACTAGCGAAATTATTTGTTACGTAGCTAGTTATGACAAATAATTCTCCACCACTGTCATCAATCCATTTTCCCAGTTAATAGCAACTCTCTGGTACAATCCCAAGCAACACAGCCTCGCTCAAAACTTCCAGATTTGAGCTATGAATTTGTGTGTCAAGCAGATAAAAAAGGAGAAAATAAATTTGACTATGCACAAAGATTTTTTGGACATTATCGACTACACACCCGGAGAACTCCAGGAACTTCTTGACCTCGCTATTCACCTCAAAAAAGAGTACCAGGCAGGTGGTAATCAACCTGCGTTAAAAGGCAAGGTTCTCGCAATGATCTTCCAGAAGCCTTCCTTGCGTACTCGCGTCAGTTTTGACATGGGCATGCGCCACCTCGGTGGTGACGCTCTCTATCTTTCTCCCAACGAAATTGGATTGGGAAAGCGCGAATCAATTGCCGATGTAGCCCGTGTCTTGGACGGTATGGTTCACGGGATCATGGCCAGGGTCTTTGAACACGAACATGTACTGGAACTTGCTCGTTGGACAACCATCCCCGTCATCAATGGTCTCAGTGATTATAGCCATCCCTGCCAGGCACTTGCTGATATTCTGACCGTATACGAAGAATTCGGTCAGATTAAAGACGTCAACATCACCTACGTCGGTGATGGCAATAACGTAGCTGTTTCACTGATGCAGATCGCAGCCAAACTTGGAGCGAATTTCACCATCGCCAATCCGGAAGGTTACGACATGCCGGCAAAAGCGATAGAAACGATCAGACCCTACGCTGAAGCCAGCGGCAGCAAACTGACCTTCCTGAACGACCCTCACCAGGCAGTAAAAGAAGCGAAAGTAATCTATACCGATACCTGGACCAGCATGGGTCAGGAAGAAGAATCAGCAAAACGAGAAAAGGTTTTTCCGCCCTACCAGGTCAATGCCGCATTGGTAGCCGAAGCCGCCCCGGATGCGATCGTAATGCACTGTTTACCCGCTCACCGTGGACAAGAAATCACTGATGAAGTTGCCGACGGACCTCACTCCCGGCTTTTCCCTGAAGCACACAACCGACTGCACGCACAAAAAGCAGTTCTTTTCACACTATTAGGAGGCAAATAATTAATGAATACACAGGATTACATCAAGATAGAGTCTGAATACGGAGCAAATAACTACAAACCCCTTGACGTTGTTTTATGTGAGGGGAAAGGTGCCTGGGTGACCGATGTCGATGGAAAACGATATTTGGATTGCCTGAGCGCATACTCCGCTGTCAACCAGGGTCATTGTCACCCTCATATCGTACAAGCAAGCGTTGAGCAGGCTCAGAAACTAGGTCTGACCTCGCGAGCTTTCCGAAATGACAAGTTGGGTCTTTTCTACAAAAAACTGGTTGATCTGACTGGCTACGAGATGGTCTTGCCAATGAATAGTGGTGCTGAAGCTGTTGAAACAGCAATCAAAGTTGCTCGTAAATGGGCCTATGCAGTCAAAGGCATTCCCAAATACAATGCGGAAATCATCGTTGCTGAAGGGAACTTCCATGGTCGAACTACCACGATCGTATCCTTCTCAACAGAACAATTCTACAAGGAAATGTTTGGACCCTTCACTCCTGGCTTCGTTACTGTGCCTTATGGTGATTTTGAAGCAATCAAAACAGCCATAAATTCAAACACGGCTGCGGTTATGCTCGAGCCAATCCAGGGTGAAAATGGCGTTGTACTCCCTCCTGATGGCTATCTGAAACAAGTTTCAGAATACTGTAAAGAAAACAATGTGCTCTTCATTGCCGATGAAATTCAGACTGGTCTTTGCCGAACCGGTAAGTGGTTTGCCAGCCAGCATGAAGATGTTCGTCCAGACGTGACAGTGATTGGCAAAGCGCTTTCCGGCGGAATGTATCCAGTTTCTGCTGTACTTGCCGACAAAGAAATTCTGGGTCTCTTCAAACCCGGCGAACATGGATCCACTTTTGGTGGCAGTCCTATGGCAGCTGCGATCGGTATTGCTGCCTTGGAAGTATTGGATGAAGAACATCTTGCCAAACGCTCCACGGAACTTGGGGAGTACTTTATGGGTGAACTCCGAAAGATCGATGCTCCAGTTGTCAAAGAAGTGCGTGGTCGCGGTTTGTTAATTGGTGTAGAGTTGCATCCCGAAGCTGGCGGTGCCCGCCGTTATTGCGAAATGCTCCAGGACGAAGGGATTTTAGCGAAAGAAACACACGACAACGTGATCCGCTTTGCCCCACCCCTGGTGATAGATAAATCTGATCTTGATTGGGCATTAGCCAAAATTGCGGATGTACTGAAAAGGTAAGGTAGAAAAATGACCAGGTTTGCCAAGATTGTTGCTACGCTCGGTCCTGCAAGTTCTGACGAGGATACCCTCACAAAAATGGTAAAGGCTGGGCTCGATGTAGCTCGTTTAAACTTCTCGCACGGAGAACACGAAAGCCACGCCGCATTGGTCGAGTTGATTCGTCAGATCTCGATCAAGCTTGGCAAACCTGTCACAATTTTAATGGACCTGCAAGGTCCAAAATTACGCGTTGGAAACCTTGGGAAAGATGGTGTGGTGCTTAAATCTGGGCAGGAAATTGCCCTGAGTTCTTCTGAGAACGCAGAAGGCTTGCCTGACGAAGTGACCTTTATCCCCTTTGATGTTCCTAAACTGCATGAAGCGCTCGAACCAGGCAACCACATCCTGCTCGATGATGGACAACTTGAATTCGAAGTTACCCGAATGGACGGCAAAAACATTTTTGCGAAGGTTTTGTTGGGCGGAAAATTAAAGTCTCACAAAGGCGTTAACCTGCCAGGTTCAAATCTCGACATCCCTATTTTGACCCCAAAAGACTTGGAAGACCTCAAATTCGGTCTGGAGCTGGGCGTTGACCTGGTAGCCGTTTCGTTCGTTAAAACAGCTGATGATATCAAAATGGTCAGAGAAACTATGCGCTCCATGACTGACAGCGAATGGCTGCCGCCAATTGTCGCCAAGCTGGAACGTCCTGAAGCAATAAAAAATCTAGATTCTATAATCAAGGTCACAGACGGTGTTATGGTTGCGAGAGGAGACCTGGGTGTCGAAATGTCCCCGGCAATCGTTCCTTCTGTGCAGAAATCGATCATTAAGACTGCTAATATGAACGGCAAATTTGTCATCACAGCCACCCAGATGCTGGAGTCAATGATCACCAATCCCCGCCCCACTCGGGCTGAGGCGGCTGATGTTGCTAACGCAATCTTTGATGGCAGTGATGCAGTAATGCTGTCTGCTGAGTCAGCTGCAGGCAAGTACCCAATTCATGCTGTCACTATGATGGATACCATCATTCGCCAGGCGGAATTGCATCTGACCGAATGGGGTCACAACTACTCCATTGACAGCCGCATTTCTAACGATGACGTCGTTACTATCTCACGGGCAACCAAGGTGATCGTTGATGACCAGGACGTAAAAGCGATCATCGTGTTTACACTCTCTGGTATGTCAGCACTCTGGATGAGCAAAGCCAAACCCACAGTGCCGATTTATGCCTTCACACCGACACTCACAACTTATCACTGGCTCGGCATTTGCAGGGGCGTTATCCCAATGCGCGTCCCTCACGCCGATACGCTCGAAACGATGATCACCCATGTCGAAACCGCGGTCAGCGTTGCAACGGATCTCTGTAAAGGTGATCAGGTTGTAGTAGTAAGCGGCTTCCCTGTGGGTGCCTTTTCTGCACCCAACCTGGCATTGCTTTATACGATCAGGGGTTAGATTTACGAATTATTGGGGTAATTGTCATTCTTTGCGCAGCGAAGAATCTTTCTACTACAATCCCCTTATAAGATCCATCACTTCGTTCAGGATGACGAGAATTCAGGATCAGAACATTTCGGTCATTCTGAGCGCAGCAAAGAATCTTTATTTTATCAATCCCTTGGTAAGATCCTTCACATCGTTCAGGATGACAAGAATTCAGGATGACAACATTGCGGTCATTCTGAGCGCAGCGAAGAATCTTTCTTCTAGACTCCCTTGGTAAGATCCTTCACTTCGTTCAGGATAAAAAAAGACCGCAGATTTTCACTGCAGTCTTTTTAATTACAGGCAGAATCTCAATACAGAGCTCGGTTAATCTCAGCCAACATCGTTTGAGTAGGTCTGAGGCGATCGCTGCTAATCCGATTCAATGGCTCACCAGGCAGATCGTATAAATCCTGGATGGTTGCTGTGGCTTCAGAGAAATAAATCAGTCCGGTGGCAAAGTATTTATTTTTATAAGATTCTGTCAACAAGTCCAGGGCGGCACTACGATCAGTTGGGTCGTATTCCTTATCCATCTTCCGCAATACAATATACGTTCCATCCTGCATTCGAATCTCCCGGAATGTTCCCGGTTTGAAATCAGTCAGATCAATGTCTTCTTTACGGCTAAAGTGCTTGAAATCATGTAAGGGAGCTTCGTTATCTCTGCCCCAGGTGTACGATTGCAAGGCGTCGTCCTTATTGTTGAAAGTAACGCAAGGGCTGATCACATCGATAATCGCAATACCGCGTTGAGAAATCGCTGCCTTGATCAACTCTTTTAACTGCTTTGCGTCTCCAGAATACGCCCTGGCAACAAAAGTCGCCCCACTGATCAACGCTTCCATACAAATATCCAGCGGAGGAAGCAAGTTCACTCCTTGGTGTTTCAACACCAGTCCTTGATCAGAGGTAGCCGAAAACTGGCCTTTAGTAAGCCCATAACAACCATTATTTTCAACGATGTAGGTCATTGGCACATTGCGGCGGATAACGTGCTTAAAATGCCCCATGCCAATGCTGGCTGTATCCCCATCTCCAGAGAAACCAAGGATATTGATCGAGGTATCAGCAAAGCAAGCACCAGTTGCCAGTGTGGGCATACGTCCGTGCAAACCATTGAATCCAAACGAGCGATTCAGGAAATAATTGGGGCTCTTGCTGGAACAGCCTATACCGCTAATTTTAACGAAGCGTTCTGGCGGAAGCCCCAGCTCCCAAACCGCGTTTTGCACCTGTGCTGAAATCGCATTGTGACCACAACCTGGGCACAAGGTCGAAGGAGCCCCTTTATATTCAGCCAGTGACAGCCCACAGAGATTGAGTTCCACAGTTTTTGCTTCAGTTTCCACGTTTGCCTTCCTTGCGTTCCCGGTTAAGAATGTTTTCAACAGCCCATGTCGCGGTCATCGGCATGCCGCCAATATCGGATATAGAAATCAATTTTTGTGAGTATTCAGAAATTTCCAACGACAAAATCTCACAAAGTTGACCATCGCGGTTTAATTCCAAAACGTAATTCCGCGAATGACTGGCTATAAATTCACGTATTGCCGCGTTAGGTGGCAGGGCTCTTATTCGCATATAATCAACAGGGATGCCTAACTCAGCCAATTTGTCCTGCGTTTCCCGCAATGCATCATCTGTTGATCCCATCCCGATGATCCCAATCTCTACATCCTCGCTCTTCGAACGTCTAAAAACAGGACCGGGCAGGTATGGATTCGCACTCCTCAACTTCTTTTCTATTCGAAGCAGCATCTTGGACCAATTTTCCGGGTCTTCACTGTAATCACCGTATTCGTTGTGTCCGGTTCCGCGTGCAAAATACGCCGCTTGCGGACTCTGGTTGCCCATCACCGTGCGATATGGTATCCCATCTCCTTCGATGTCCTTATAACGTCCCCAATCTTTGAATCGCTCCAGTTCCTCTTCCCAGATAATTCTTCCACGATCAAGCGGTGTGTTTGGATATTCAAATTTTTTGGTTACCCATTGATTCATACCCAAATCAAGGTCTGAAAGCACAAAAATTGGTGTCTGAAATCGTTCTGCCAGGTCAAGCGATCGCCAACCAAATTCAAAACATTCGGTCGGAGTGCCTGGAATCAGAATAATATAACTGGTATCACCATGACCAAGGAAATAAAGCATCGACAGATCACCTTGCGCTGTCCTGGTCGGTAAACCAGTGCTTGGACCAACCCTCTGCACATCCCAAACAACCACAGGGGTCTCTGTAAAATATGCCAAACCGATGTTTTCTGTCATCAGACTAATGCCTGGGCCAGATGTGGCAGTCATCGACCGCAAACCACCCCAGCCTGCACCAATGGCAGCTCCCATGGCAGCCAATTCATCTTCAACCTGTAAGATCACGCACGTTTTCTTTCCGGTAACAGGGTCAAGGCGGAGTTGATCGACTTGATCTATCATCGCTTCCACCAGGCTGGTCGCCGGTGTGATCGGATACCAGGAACAGAATTCGACCCCGCCAAACAGAGCTCCCAATCCGCCAGCATTGTTGCCATCGGTGAGGATATAGTCTTTAAGCGGAGGAAGTTGTTTTACAAAGAATCTATCCTTTTTTTCAAGGTTTTCAACGGCGTAATCATAGCCTTTCTTGACCATTGTGAAGTTAGATTCAGCGATTGTCGGTTTAGACGAAAAATGGCTGTATATCGTCGAATTCAAGGCTTCAAGCGGTATGTTCAAAATCTGGGCAACAATGCCGACAAAGAGCATATTTTCCATGAATGCCTGCAGCTTACGGGGAACATCAGCACCTTTTATGAGGTTTTTGATTGGCATCGGATAGTAGATCAAGTCATCACGTGGTGTTTCAGGTAATTTTAAATGGTCCGCATAAAAAACCACACCGCCTTCAGGCAAATATTGCATATCCTTTTCGAAGGTCACCTGGTTCATGGCTACAACGATATCGTCATGTAATTGCCGTCCGGTGTGGCCTTTCTCTGATGCCCTGATTACAAACCAGGTTGGTAGTCCTTTGATGTTGGATGGAAAAATATTCTTCCCCGACGTCGGGATTCCCAGGTGGAAAAGCGTGCGGTATAAAATATTATTGGCGGTGGCGCTGCCTGAACCATTCACAGTGCAGATTGCGATACAGAATTCATTGACGATCGGACCGTCTCCTTCGTAAGTGATTTCAGTAGTATCAATCATTAACGATTCTCTCCTTTATTCAAATCTCTGCTTAAGCTCAGCTTTTCTTTGAGTTCTGACGATTTCGAAATGAGTCATTAACGCTTGATAACCCAAATCGTATTCTTTTGTTTCTATCGCTTCCAGAATCTTTTGATGATAAGCCCAAACATTTTCAAGATAAGTCTTGTCACTATATACATGGATCCCAGATTCCATCTGGATATTCCAATAAGCTTCCAGGATACTATCCAAAAAGCTGTTTTCGAGCGGTCTGTAAATTGCGAGATGAAATTCCTTGTGCTCTTCCAAAGGTATGATGACTGGCAGGTTATTGATCTTGCTGATGGCTTTTTCAACTATATCAGCCAAATAGTTGACATCTTTTCCAGTAAGATGCACAACGGCTTCTTTCCAATAGGAAAGTTCCAGATGCTGACGAACTGAGATTATGTCACCAATCATGTCTGGTCGCAAAACCAGCCCGTAATGATACGCCAGGCAGATTGCCGGAGCAGCTGAAAACGAGGCAGTATGAATACCTGTCTTCGTTTTTACCTCAACCAACTCCAGTTGTCGTGCAACTTCAAGTTGCTCGCGTATCGCGGATACGCTGAGACCAAGGTCATTACTTAATTGGGCAATACTCGGGATACCTTTACCCTCTTTTGCATTTGATGCGAGGTAAGAAAGAAGCGCAAGGTTTGAATTCTTCATGTCATTAATCTGATTAATAATATTAATTAGACCAAGCACATTATAAGCCTGCCCCAATCATGCGTCAAGGACACAAATGCAAGAACCAACCAGATACTATTCGATAAGGATAATCAAAAGCACAGATCAACTAATTTGAGAAAAAACTGCTTATTTCAAGCTGATACGGTACAATTGAAAAATTAACATAGCATAATTATGACGATCAGCGAATTTTCTACCCCTTTTAAGTACAAAACCTGGCGGTCAAGTCCCATGAAATGGGTCGCCGGTCACGCCCTTTTTCACTGGCCTGTTTTTTTGCTTGCTCTTATCGGCGCAATCGGAAACGCTGCCCTTGCCACTGTTCCGGCCATCGAATTTGGACGGGTATTCAACAATCTTACTTCCGGAAACCCCTCAACTGAGCTCTTCCTGCGAAGTGCTGCCCTAACCGGTATCACCCAAACCATCCGCGGCTTAATGCAATTCATGCGCAATTTTGGTTTTGAAGTGACTGCTCAGAAGATTGAACGGGATGTAAGGGAAGAGTTCTACATCAGCCTGCTTGGCAAGAGCATGACCTTCCACAGTCTCCAATCCATTGGCGACCTGATGGCTAAAGCCACTAACGACATCCGCGAAGTCAATTACATTTTCAGTCCTGGCATTAATATGGTCTTTGGTTCATTGAACTTTCTGTTTATACCCCTGACTATCGGTGCCTCTATCCATCCGGCATTGTTAATCACTCCTATTCTTTTCATTATTACCTACACTCTTTCCATTATGCATTTTCTAAAAATCCTGAAACCAGTCACAACTGAGGTCCGGTCCAGCTTTGGGGAGATGAACAGCCGTCTGGCTGAGGATCTTGATGGCATTGAGACAGTCAAAGCTGCGGCACAGGAAGACAACGAGGTTGCTCTTTTCCAAAAAAATACTCAGGCCTATCGTGATGCCACCATAAAACAGGGTGATATTGAAGCTCGCTTCTTACCTCTGTTATTGTTGGCGCTTGCCATGGGTTTTGGTTTGCTGCATGCCTTGATCCTAGCCCGTCAAGGGCAAATTGAGCTTGGATCCGTATTATCTTACTTCAGCGCCTTATCAATGTTGGGCTTTCCAACCAACACGTCTATTCGATCGTATTCAATGATTTCTTCTGGTTTGGCTGGTGCACAGCGTTTATTGGAAGTAATGAATACTGAGAACAACCTGGATGAAAACAGCGATGGTCATGTTAGTCAAATTCAGGGGAAAGTCGAATTCAAGAACGTTTCTTTTGCCTACGAAGAAGAGAATTTTGCTCTCGAAAATCTCAGTTTTTATGCCGAACCGGGAAAAACTGTTGCTATTGTTGGTCAAACTGGGTCTGGTAAAACCAGCTTGATCCGTCTGATTAACCGTACCTACGATCCGATTGTCGGTCAGGTACTCATTGATGGAATCGATTTACGTGATTGGAAGTTAGACAGCTTGCGCAGTCAGATTTCCATCATTGAACAAGACATCTTCTTGTTTTCCAAGACTGTCGCAGAGAACATTGCTTTTGGCAAACCGGGAGCGACCATGGATGAAATCAAGCTGGCAGCGCAAAAAGCCCAGGCAGATGGTTTCATCGACGAATTGGAAGATGGATACGACACGGTGATTGGTGAACGAGGCGCCACCCTTTCCGGTGGGCAGCGTCAGCGCCTGGCACTTGCCAGGGCATTTCTCACTGATCCGCGCATCCTTATTTTGGATGACTCAACCAGCGCGATTGACAGCCAAACAGAAGATGAGATCCAAAGAGCAATTAAGACAGCTTCCGCTGGCCGCACAACCTTCATCATCACTCATCGGTTATCTCAAATCCGTTGGGCTGATCTGATCATCGTCATGCGCAAAGGGCGCATCTCTGCCATTGGAAACCATGAAGATCTGATGGAGACTTCTCCAGCCTATCAGGCAATTTTCGGGGAGGTAGAGTAAATGGGTTTTCATCAAGGTCTTTCCGGTGAATCATATGATCGCAAATACAGCAATAAAGCCCTTTTAGCACGTATCTGGATCTACGCGCGACCATATAAAAAAGACCTCTTTACCGGCATGCTGATTGTCATTTTTCAGGCAATCTTTGGTGCTCTGCCGCCAGTTCTGGTATCGAGGGTTTTGGACAGCACTCTTTCGGTAAATCCCTCCTTCAACCTGTTTGTATTGCTTGTTTCTGCGGTAATTTTCATTGAGGTGATGGGCTTTGTCTTTTATTACTTCCTGCGAAGGATCATGGTCCGAATCATTGGTTATGTGATTCGAGACCTGACAGTGGACGCCTTTTCCGCCTCCATGAAGCAGGATCTTGCCTTTCACGATAACTTATCGTCTGGTCGCATAGTTTCGAGGATCACAACTGATAGCGAAGATTTTTCCATGTTGATCAGGTTGACTACCGATGTACTTTCAAGCGGACTGCAATCCGTGGTCACGGCAATCATCTTGTTCCAAACTGAATGGCGCCTTGCTTTGGGCATCATGGCATTTATCCCTCTCGTTGTTTTGATCGTTGCCAGCTATCGTAAGCTTGCACGCAAAGTCACAACCCGTGGTATGCGGGCAATGGCAAACGTCAATGCCACCATCAAAGAGACGATCAGCGGCATCTCCATTGCCAAAAACTTCCGCCAGGAAGAAACCATTTACCAGGAGTTTCAAGGGTCGAATAAAACTTCTTACAAGGTCAATGTGCAGCGCGGTCTTGTGCTCTCCATCGTCTTCCCAACCATGCGCACCCTCAGCGGGCTCACTATTGCCTTGTTGATCTATTTCGGGGCACTCTCTGTAACACAAGGTTTGATTACTGCCGGTGCCTGGTATTTGATTCTGCTTTCCAGTGACCGCTTCTTGATGCCGGTTTTAAGCATTACCTCTTATTGGACTCAGGTGCAGACTGGCTTATCTGCAGCTGAAAGAATTTTCGCTCTCATCGATAGCGAACATAGCGTGAACCAAATAGACTCACTGGAAATCCATGAAATCAAGGGCAAAATTGATTTCAAGGACCTCAATTTCAAGTATTCCACCGGTGCTCCTGTGTTGTGCGATTTTGACCTCCACATCAAACCTGGCGAGAATGTTGCTATCGTCGGGCAGACTGGTGCTGGTAAGTCTTCCATTGCCCGCCTTGTCGCCCGGTTCTACGAATTTCAAGAAGGTGAACTGCTCATCGATGATGTAGACATCCGAAATTATGACCTGAACTCTCTGCGCCTGCAGATGGGGATTGTCAACCAGGTTCCATTTCTTTTCGAAGGCACAATAGAAGAAAACATTCGTTTTTCGAAACCTGACATAACCAGACCAGAAATTCTGCAAATAGCGCAGCTGATCGGAAACGGAGAATGGTTGGAGACCTTCTCCAATGGACTCGATACGCAGGTGGGTGAACGCGGTGCCCAGATTTCCATGGGACAGCGTCAACTGGTCGCCCTGATGCGGATCCTGGTGCACAAACCCTCAATATTTATTCTTGACGAAGCCACCGCAAGCATCGATCCTTTCACAGAACAGCAAATCCAGCAGGCTCTCAATCTGATCCTGAAGCACTCGACCAGCATTTTGATTGCGCACAGACTTTCAACAGTAAAATCCGCTGACCGCATTATTGTGCTTGAACATGGCAAAATACTTGAGGAAGGCACGCACGATCAGTTGCTGGAAAGAAGCGGGCATTACGCGTCCCTCTACAACACTTACTTCCGTCACCAATCCCTGGAGTACATCGAAGAAGTCGGAAAATTCCTGAAAGAATAGTTCTGAGATCACGAACGGAATCAAACTTGTCATCCTGAGCTTTTCGCGAAGAATTTATTTGTTTATATTGTCAATTCAAGAGTAGGAAGCTGAGTAAAGAATACTGGATTGTCAATCATAAAGCTTTATATACCCATACCTGCCTTTCTCCTTATTCTTAGGTTAAAATTCTTCTTACGATGAAAAAAGTAGTGTTGGCACTTAGCGGTGGTGTTGATAGCGCAATTGCAGCCCACCTTTTACAGAAAGAGGGCTTTCAGGTACATGGGCTAAACCTGTTGACATGGGGTGCAGACGATAAACGGGAACGTGTTCAGGAGATCGCTGACAACCTCAGTTTTCCGGTTGATTTTTTGGATGTTCGGGAAGCTTTTCGAAACCAGGTTGTTCAACCCTTCATTGATGCTTACCTGGATGGTCTCACACCCAGCCCTTGCGTTTTCTGCAATCGCCAAATCAAGTGGAGCGCGATTTTGCAAAAAGCTGATGAGATCGAAGCAGAATTTGTGGCTACCGGTCACTATGCTCGTTTGAAAATTGCCGAAAATGGTCTTTCCCAGATTTGGAAAGCAGCTGATCTTGCTAAAGACCAGAGTTACATGCTCACCTTTTTGACCCAATCCATGCTCAGACGCAGTTTGTTGCCGTTAGGTGAATACACCAAACCTCAAATCCGCCAATATGCTGCTGATCTTGGCTTAGCAGTGTCCGACCAACCGGACAGTCAGGATCTATGTTTTTTGGCGTGCACAGATTACCGCGATTTTCTCCGGCAACACGCTGAACAAGCCCCTTTGCCTGGTCCGATCTACCACATGGATGGCAAACTTCTCGGGCAACACCAGGGATTGGCATTTTATACAATTGGTCAGCGCAAGGGTTTGCCTTCGTCCACGGAGGCACTCTACGTCACCGAGAAAAGGACAGCAGATAACAGCCTGATTGTGGGTTTTCTGAAGGACCTGGGAACAACTATGTTTTTAGTCGATCAAGTTAACTGGATTTCAGGGCAAAGCCCGGAAAAAGAAGTTGAACTCGATGTGAAAATCCGCTACAAAGCCCTTCCTGTCGTCGCTCAAGTAAAACCACAATCGGATACTCGCGTGCTGGTTACAGCCGACCAGACCTTGCGCGATATCACCCCAGGTCAAATCGCCGCTTTTTATCACGGAGATCAACTTATGGGAGGCGGAGTAATTATCGATCCTGCCACTACCCTCACTGAGCATGAATTCTGATCGAAAATCTCCAACCTTCAATTCATAAAAGAGGAAACATTATTTTTAACCTAGTGGGATGCCTGATCCAAAGATTTTCTAGCACTCCTCCGGTTAATTCTCGCCAAATCCGTTCAATGCCTGATAGAATATTAGCAAAGCGCAATAGGCTTTTTCACAATTACATGATTACACAACAAAAGGAGTAACAATGTTAGTACCAGAAGATCTGAAATATCAAAAAACCGATGAATGGGTAAAAGTCGAAGATGGTATCGCCACAATTGGCATTACAGACTACGCGCAAGACTCCCTTTCTGACGTTGTGTTTGTTGAATTCGAAATCGATGTTGACGATGAGGTCAGCGTTGGTGAAAGTATGGCAACCATCGAATCGGTCAAAGCGGCTGCTGAAGTTGTTTTCCCTGTCAGTGGCAAGGTGATCGAAGTCAACCAAGCACTGATTGACGCCCCTGAGGTTCTCAACGAAAGCCCCTATACCGAAGGCTGGTTGGTGAAAGTCCAGGTTTCTGATGAATCTGAACTCGATAAGTTAATGGACGCCCCTGCCTACGACGCCTATTGCCAGGAAAGATAAGCCATGTTTACACCCCACACAAAACGTGATGTGGAGGTGATGCTCGAATCGACCGGGGTCGGAAAAGTTGAGGATCTCTTCAAAGAGATTCCCGCCCAATTCCGCTACCCCGATTTGAATTTGCCACCCCGTCTAACAGAAATGGAAGCGGCTGCAGAACTCGAGAGCATTGCCTCTGCCAATGCCACCACCAAGGACTTCCTCAGTTTTCTTGGTGCCGGTGCTTATAATCATTACATTCCAGCTGCAATCGACAACCTCCTGCAACGTGGTGAATTTTATACAGCATACACCCCCTACCAACCTGAAATTTCCCAGGGAACCTTACAGGCGATTTTTGAATTTCAATCTCTGATCTGCAAGCTGACTGGCATGGATGTAAGCAATGCTTCTCATTACGATGGCGCAACCGCTGCTGCTGAAGCCGTGATCCTTGCTTATGGACATTTCCGTAATAAGCGTAAAAAGGTTCTGGTTTCCCGGGCAGTCAACCCACAATACCGCCAGGTCATCCGCAGCTACATGCAGGCTGAGACGTCCTTGCAGATCGTTGGCGACGAAATTGAAACCGGTATTGAACCAGATATGAAAAATCTGATCGACAAAATCGATCACGATACTGCATTAGTGATTGTTCAATATCCCGATTTCTTCGGTCGCATAATTGACTACACGCAACTAATCGAAACCGCTCACCAATTTGGCGCGCTTGTTGCTGTGGCAGTCAATCCGACAGCCCTGGGTTTGCTGACCCCGCCTGGTGAGATCGGTGCCGACATCGCCTTTGGCGAAGGTCAACCTCTTGGAATTCCGCTGTCTTATGGCGGTCCGTACCTGGGTTTCTTCGCGGTCAAGAATGCGCTCTTGCGGAAACTTGCTGGTCGCCTGGTCGGTGAGACCGTGGATGCCGATGGCAAATTGGCTTATGTTCTCACCCTCACCGCTCGTGAACAGCACATCCGCCGTGAAAAAGCTTCTTCAAATATCTGCAGCAACCAGGGTCTCATGACTCTTGCTGCAACTATCTATATGAGTCTTCTCGGTAAGCACGGCTTCCAACAGGTTGCCAACCTCTGCTACCAAAAAGCTCATTATGCTGCAGACCAGCTCTCGGGCATCAATGGCTTCACCCTTGTCGACGAAAAAACGCCATTTTTCCACGAATTTGTGGTCAAATGTGACGAACCAGTCGACGAACTGCTCGAGCATCTGCTCCATCATGAAATTCTTGGCGGTTACGATCTCGGACAGGATTATCCCGAACTCCAAAACCACCTGATACTGGCTGTGACTGAGAAAATCAGTCGGGAAGACATCGAATATCTTAGTGCTGTTCTACAGGAGGAAAATCATGGCTGATCCGACAATCTTTGACCTTTCTGTAGCCGGTCGCAAAGGTGTGACCTTCCCAAAACCAGATGTTCCCGAAACTGCACTACCGAAAGGTTTTGCCCGAAAAAAACTGCAATTGCCCGAAATGTCAGAATTGGAAGTTGTCCGCCATTTCACCAGCATCTCGCAAAAGAATTACGCCATCGACCTGGGCTTCTACCCTCTTGGTTCTTGTACCATGAAGTTCAACCCCAAGATCAATGAAGCAGTTAGTCGTTTACCAGGCTTTGCTGCCACCCATCCCCATCAACCAGTTGAATCTGTTCAGGGAAATCTGTACTTGATGTATATGCTCCAGGAAATGCTGAAAGAGATCGCCGGCTTCGACGCAGTGACCCTTCAGCCTGCAGCCGGAGCGCAGGGTGAATTGGTTGGCACCTTGATCATCCACAAGTATCACAAAGATCGTGGTAATCACCATCGTACCCGAATGCTCATCCCCGATTCTGCCCATGGCACCAACCCGGCCTCCTCGGCCATGCTCGGTTTCAATGTCGTGCCGCTGCCCTCAGATGAACGTGGAAATGTCGATTTAGAAGCGCTAAAAGAACTTTGCGATGAAAACCTGGCTGGTTTGATGTTCACCAATCCCAACACACTCGGCTTATTCGATGAAAATGTCTGTGAAGTCGTGAAAATCGTCCACGAAGCTGGCGGCTTGGTTTACGGCGATGGTGCCAATATGAATGCTTTGTTGGGTGTCTTCCGCCCCGGAGATGTCGGTATCGACATCCTGCATTTCAACCTCCACAAAACCTTCTCTACTCCGCATGGCGGTGGTGGACCGGGTTCAGGTCCTGTTGCAGTGGCAAAACATCTGGTCGACTTTCTACCAGACCCCATAGTTGGGATTGTTGAAGAAGGCGATGAAGAAAATGCGCCGCTTTACGGCTTAATTCATCCTGCAAAGAGTATTGGTAGGATCAAATCCTTCCAAGGTCATTTTGGGATGCATGTACGCGCTTTCACTTACATTGCCATGCTCGGACAGGAAGGGCTGCGCGATGTGGCTGAAAAAGCTGTTCTGAATGCCAACTATTTACAGGAAAAGCTAAAGAGTACATATACCCTGCCCTACGATCGCCATTGTATGCACGAGTTCGTATTGGAAGGTTTTTGGAAGGATGTTCCAGATATTCATGCCCTGGACATCGCCAAACGCTTGATGGATTACGATTTTCATCCACCAACAAACTACTTCCCCTTGATCGTTCATGAAGCGCTCATGATCGAACCAACCGAAACAGAAGCCAAAGAGACCCTGGATCGGTTTGTGGAAGCAATGTTGAAAATTGCCGAAGAAGCCCGCACTAATCCTGAGCTTTTGCATGATGCTCCACACAACACCCCTGTTAGGCGCTGTGACGAACTTAAAGCCGCCAAAGACCTGGTTTTGTGCTGTTACGTAGGCGAGGATTGGCCTGGAGAAATAACTTAATCTTAGGGCTCCATTCAATAACTTATGTCATTCTGAGCGGAGCGAAGAATCTTGTCCCCTTTACCGCCTGGATCCTTCACTTCGTTCAGGATGACATGTTTCTGTTGATCTGATCGTGATAATCAATCCAAATCTTTTAAGATCAAACTCACCGGGCAGTGGTCAGAGCCCATGACATCGTCATGGATCTCAACGGCTTCCACCCGCGGCATCAACTCAGAGCTGACCAGGTAATAATCGAGGCGCCAGCCAACATTTCGTGGACGGGCATTGGTGCGATAATCCCACCAGGTATACCCTACCTTATTCGGATAAAGTTCGCGATACGCATCAACAAAGTTGTGCTCCAGGTACTTGTCGATCCAAGCCCGCTCCTCGGGTAAGAAACCGGTACGCTTCTCGTTCGACTTGGGATTAGCCAGATCAATTTCTTTATGGGCAGTGTTAAAATCACCGGTAAGGATCACTTTTTCACCGTTTGCGTGATGCTCATCACATAATTCAAGCAACCGTGAATAAAAATCCAGTTTAAAAGGCACCCGCCGATTCTCCGGTCCACCATTGGGAAAATAGATAACATAGAGGAAGAAATCCGGGTATTCTACCCGAATTGTGCGACCTTCGCTATCGAATTCCTCCATTCCCAAACCAGTCTGAATGGAAACAGGCTCTTCGTTGAAAAGGACGGCTGTCCCACTATAGCCTGGGCGCTCCGCCGAATTCCAATAACTCTGATATTCGGGATGTTCACGCAACAATTGAGGTACTTGCTCGGGCTTTGCTTTGATCTCTTGCAAGCCCAGGACATCCGGTTTGACCTTATCCAGCCAATCAAAACCATCCTTGTTGACTACTGCTCTAATTCCATTGACGTTCCAGGTTGTAATGCGCATGCGTTAAGGTTCCTTTCAAACATGGTAAACTTATCGGTTGATATGAACGATTATACCAAGTCCACAATCTCGCATAGTCGGCGGCTTTTTGCAGCAATTCTGCTTGCAGTTTTGCTGTTGACCGCCGTTCCAATTGGGCAAACAAGAGCACAAACGACCACCTATCCTGAATACGTAGTTGTTTCAGGAGACACTCTTTCCTGGATTGCGCTGCGCTTTGATAGCACGCTGGATGACTTGTTGGCATTAAACGGTTTGGATGAAAATAGCATGTTACGGGTCGGAGACCGTTTGAAGATCCCTTCCCTGGCAGGGCTGCAAGGCATTCTGACCACAGAATATGTGCCGTTAGGCTCCAGTCTGACCAGCCTGAGCAGGCGAAGCCAGGCACAGCCAGCTGACCTGATCAAAGCAAATAACCTGACCAGTCCATCAGAGCTTTTTATCGGACGTGAGATTCTAATGACCCAAATCGAAGATGCGCCCTTGATGGCAACAATGGCATCACTGAAACAAGGTCAGTCATTTATGGAAGCGTCCATTTTGGCTGGTCAGAACACCTGGTCCTTGACCCGGATGAACCGGCTTGAAAGCCCCCTGTTCGGCTTGCCAATGGATACTTACTACAAGCCCTCAGAAGTCGAAACCCCCAGCAATTTAGCGATTCCCGGCTTGAAGGAAATTGTGATCGATAACCTGCCTCTCGTGCAGGGTGATACATTTTTGATCAAGGTCAACAGCGACGAAGCAGTGAAGGTGGCAGCCAGCCTGGCTGGGATCGAACCAGTTTTTGTTGACATGGGTGACGGCATTCAGATGGCTTATGGCGGAGTAAACGCTCTGACTGAAGTTGGGGTCTATCCTCTAACAATGGAGTTCACAGACAGCCAAGGGACAACCTACCGCTTTGATCAATATGTGATGATCAATTCAGGTAATTTCGCCACTGACAAACCCCTGCAGGTAGATCCTGAAAGTGTTGGCACAGATGCGGAAAAAGCTGAAAATCAGATATTTAAAGAAATAGTAACCCCAGTGACGCCTGTGCAGCAGTGGAGTGGATTGTGGTATTCACCAGCACAGGACGCTGATTGCATCATTTCTACTTTTGGCAGTCGAAGAACCTACAACGATGATTCACGTTTGTACTATCACACCGGATTGGACCTGGGTTATTGTAAAGGGGTTGATGTTTACGCTCCAGCAGGAGGTACTGTGGTCGGGGTATTCCCGGATCAGGTGGTGAGGGGCAATGCTATAGTCATAGATCACGGTTTAGGTGTTTATACGATCTATATGCATCTTGCCAGTATCCTGATCGAAGAAGGAGCCACAGTTCAACCAGGCCAATTGATTGGCATCATCGGGACAACTGGGCGCTCAACCGGACCGCATCTTCATTTTGAAGTTGACATTCAAGGTACCCCGGTCAACCCACTAACGTGGCTGCGGAGAACATTTCCTTAAACAAAAAGAGGCAACAAATGTTGCCCTTTTTGTGTGCGCTGAGAGGGACTTGAACCCTCATGCCTTGCGGCACCTGGCCCTCAACCAGGCCTGTCTGCCAATTCCAGCACCAGCGCAAACGTGAAAGTAAATTATAACGATTCTGAAGTCTTTGTCAAGCAAAGACGGGACGGAGCAAGTATGAAAACGACAATTGTTCTTGATGCGATGGGTAGCGACCAACGCCCTCAACCCGAATTGGAGGGTGCAGTCCTTGCTGCGAACAAGTTTGACGTCCATGTGATCCTTGTCGGGGATGAAGGGACACTAAGCGAAGGGCTAACAAAAATTGCGGGTGATAAGAGCAAGGTCAGCATCGCACATGCGCCAGAATCGCTGGATATGGAAGACCACATCCGTGAGGCACGTGCAAAAAAAGAAAATTCGATGGCTGTAGGTCTAAACCTGGTTAAAGAAGCCAAAGCACACGCCTTTGTAACCGCCGGAAACACCGGTATGGCAATGTACTTTGGCATAAAGACCTTCGGAATGATCCCTGGAGTAGACCGACCCTGCCTGACAGCGGTTTTTCCTGTTGAAGGCGGTCGCTGTGTGATCGCAGACATTGGTGCAAATGCTGAAGTTCGGCCTGAGTTTCTGGTTCAATTTGGACAGATGTCGAGTGTTTATTCTCAGCTCATGCTGGGAGTAGCAGAGCCAAAAGTAGGGTTGATAGCAAATGGAGAAGAAGAAGGCAAGGGCAACGAGTTGACAAAACAAGCCGGTCCGCTAATGCGGACTGCCATTCCAAACTTTGTGGGCAACATCGAAGGAAAAGAGCTGTTTGGTGGCAAAGTTGATGTGGCGATTACAGACGGCTTTACCGGCAATGTGCTGCTTAAATCGGTCGAAGCTGTAGCAAAATTGATCCTGACAACACTTAAGGGCGAATTAATGACCAGCACCCGCACAAAAATTGGAGCCCTTTTAGCGAAACCTGCCTTCAACAAAGTTCGCAAGATGCTTGACCCCAACGAAATCGGATCTGCCCCGTTATTAGGCGTGGATGGCTTGGTTTTTATCGGGCATGGTCGCTCAGACGCAAAAGCAATAGAAAGTGCAATCGAACAGGCAGTAACTGCGGTAGAATCCAACCTGCTTGAAAAATTGAAGAATTCCATCAATCAAACGGAGAAATTGTCGTGAAAACTATCATCAATCAAAGACTTATTGACCGAAACAAAAAAATCAGCACCATTCTATTCCTTTCCAGCATGGCTGTATTGATCCTTGGTGCATATCTGGCGTGGCCTGGCAAAGCCGATTTGAGCCGTACTTTGTGGTCATGGGTCGCGCTTATGTTTGGGTTTATCCTCACCCGTGCCAGCATCTACTTTACATCCCGTTTCGGTCAGAACCCGCGATACGATGAAGTGATTGGAAAATCAATAGATAAATTACGCAGCGACTATACCTATTTTGTTTATTCCACTCCGGTGCCAATGCTGCTTATGGGACCCTGCCGACTTTGGCTGCCAATCCTTGTTACCAGCAGCGGCACGATCAGTTATATCGATGGCAAGTGGAAACACACGGGCGTCAGTTTTATTAGACGCTTCATGGGGCAGGAATCAATTGTGGACCCAGATAGAGATACCACAGAGGCAATTGCACAAATCGAAAAACAACTCGCAAAACAGGAAGTCTCTGTTGAAAATTCCAAAATTCAGCCAATTCTTGTGATCATGTTAAAAAACACCAATATCGGCGAAGTGAAAGATGCTCCCTATCCTGTAGTTACTATTAACGAGTTCAAACGGTTTGTTCGCAAGATGGACCGCGAAAAGTGTGAAGTGCCCTTCACCGAAGAAGAAACTGAAAAGATCACCAAGGCTCTAACCAGTGGGAAGAACTAAAACTTTTCTTTATTTTTATGATAATCAAAAACTCCTGGTAAACAGGAGTTTTTGATTTGCGTATGTAGCTGTTATTCAGATTTTCTCAGCCTAACTATGACTGCTTTTTTGCTTTTTCTTTTTCGGTTTTGGTGTATTCAAGTAACTTATTAACTTCAAACTCGGTCAGATAACGCCATTCACCAGAACGGAGTTTACCCAATTTTAGCGGTCCAATTCGTACTCGTTTGATTTTCCCGACTGGAAGTCCAATACGCGACCCAACCTTGCGAATCTGGCGTTTTTTGCCCTCTCGGAGGGTAATTCGCAGCCAGGTGCCGTTGTTGGAATTATTCATAACTTCAACTTTAGCAGGTAAGGTTCGCGTTCCATCTTCCATCACCACACCCCTGCGCCAGATTGCTAACTGTTCTTCGTCAGGTTGAGTGATCACGAAAACTTCATATTCTTTCTCGTGTTCGTAGCGTGGATGCGTGAGGCGATTCGCCATTTTGCCGTCATTGGTCATCAAAATCAAGCCTTCACTGTCCATGTCAAGCCTGCCAACTGCAAAAAGTGGTTCCGAGATGCCTATGATATCGTTCACTGTCGGACGGGGATGGTTTAAATCAATATCCGAAAGGTATCCTTTAGGTTTGTTTAATGCTATATAAATTTTTTCGATCGTCTTGCGGATCAGTTTTCCGTCTACGGTAATGGAATCTTTGCTTGCATCAGCCTGGTCTCCCAGGTGGATAATTTTTCCGTTGACCTTTACCCGGCCTTCATCAATCATTTTTTCGCAAGCGCGCCTGGAACCATAACCCGCTGCCGCCAGGATTTTTTGAACTCTTTCTTCTGCCATCAGTCTTTCAACAATCTTCTCTCATCAGCTTCCGCTTCCTGAGGAGAACTAAATAATGCCTCAAAGTCAATTTCGGGCAATTGATCCAGCCCCTCTAATCCGAAATGCTGGAGAAACTCAGGGGTGATCCCGTATAAAATTGGTCTGCCAGCTGCTTCAGAGCGCCCTAATTCTTCGATCAGACCTTTCGATAACAAACTCCTCACCACGCCATCACTGTTGACTCCCCGGATGCTGTCAATTTCAGGACGAGTGGTCGGCTGCTTGTAAGCAACGATCGCCAGGGCTTCCAACGCGGCTTGAGTCAGCCGGGAAGTCACTTCCAACCCTAAAAACGCCTCAATATCAGTAGCATATTCCGGAGCAGTAACAAGTTGATATTGCCCGTTTACTTCTTGTAAGCGAATACCATGCAGCTCGGAATAATGTGTCCGCAACGCAACCAGCGCGGCTTCAACTTCTCTTTTCTTCATTTTTGTTGCCTGGGCCAGTTGATCAACACTGGTAAGTCCAGGCGCGGCAAACAAAAGCGCCTCAATGCGCTTAACAGCTTGCTCTTCGTTGTTGTTATCGTTTCGTTGTTCAGACATGCTATAATTCTTCCCATTGAGGGGTCGCTTGATTATACTCTAAAGTCTCCTCGTTAACATTTGTTAAAGGCAGAATATTATGCGAATTTTCATCTCAGGCGCAGCTGGTTTCTTGGGTTCACACTTGACCGACCGTTTTCTCAGTGAAGGACATCAGGTCATCGGATTGGACAATTTTATTACCGGTAATCGGGAAAATATTGCCCATCTGGCAGATAACCCTAATTTCAATTTGATGGAACAGGATGTTTCTAAGTTCATAGCAGTGCCTGAACCCTTGGATTTTGTGCTTCATTTCGCCTCTCCTGCCAGTCCAAGCAAGACCTCGCCATTGGGCTACCCCAATCTGCCAATTCAAACGATGAAAGCCGGCGCTCTCGGAACCCATAATACCCTCGGTTTAGCAAAAAAACACAACGCCAAGTTCCTTCTTGCCTCAACCAGTGAGGTCTATGGCGATCCGTTAGTTCACCCACAGAGAGAGGATTATTGGGGCAATTGTGACCCGGTAGGAGTTCGCTCTGTTTACGACGAGGCTAAACGATTTGCAGAGGCATTGACCATGGCTTACCACAACTTCCATGCTGTGGATACGCGCATTGTGCGCATATTTAACACCTTTGGTCCCAGAATGCGGCTGGATGACGGTCGCAGTGTTCCGAATTTTATTCAACAAGCGCTCCGAAAAGAACCCCTCACAATCTATGGAACTGGCGAGCAGACCCGCAGTTTTTGCTTCGTGGATGACCTGATCGAAGGCATCCGCCGCCTGATGGACTCAGACGAGCACATGCCGGTTAATATTGGCAACCCGCTGGAAGTTTCGATTAATGACTTTGCCCGCTTGATTAACGAGATCTGTGAAAATCCTGCCGGGCTGAACATTAACGCCTCGGACCGCCTGGGTGATGACCCTGAACGCCGACAACCAGACATTACCAGGGCGAAGACAATTCTGGGTTGGCAGCCAGTTGTAAGCATGCGCGAAGGCTTGACCAGGACTGTCGAGTACATGCGCGCCAAATTGGCGTACCAGAAAGACTGAACATGGGTACCCTTAGAGTCATTGCAGGCAAAGCGAAAGGCTTGCGCCTAAAAACTGTTCCTGGAGACACAACCAGACCAATAACTGACATTGTGAAAGAGTCCTTGTTCAACATCCTTGGTGATGAGATTCTGGACAATCTGATCCTGGATTTATTCGGCGGTACCGGTGCAGTCGGGATTGAAGCCCTCAGCCGCGGAGCAAAATTTGTGATTTTCCTTGATAAAGGTCAGCAGGCTGTGCGTACTATCCAACAGAACCTTCTGACAACTAAATTTACTGACCAGGCACAGATTATCCGAATAGATGCCTTTGCTTACCTTGCGGAAGCACAAAAAGTGGATTTTGACCTGATTTATGTTGCCCCTCCCCAATACAAACAGATGTGGCAAAAGGCAATTAGATTGATTGATGCTAAACCAGAACTACTCAGTAGCAACGGGCAGATCATCGTTCAGATCAATCCAATTGAGTGGGAAGATCTGGAGCTGGATAATTTTGAGATTTTTGATAGCAGGAAATATGGCGATACGCTGCTGGTTTTCTTTGAGAAGTCTAGTTGACTCTTATCCGCATTAAATGTAAAAATTAAACGATTTCAGGCAGTTTTCATCGAGAAAAATGCATTACAAGTTGATCATTTTCATCATATGAATAATGCCCCCAAAACGGCTTTTCATTCGCACGGTGGCGCATCACCAGGGGAAGTAGAGTATATAGGTCTTCCACCAGCTTTAACTTTAACGCCTGGGGTTGTGAAAACCAGCTTAATTCACCTTCAACTGAACTCCGCACTACCCCGCTAAGCTCTTTAGCCTTAAACACGAAAAATATAATTCCTGGATTGATACCTGTATCGACTACAATCTGACCACAATGGATTAATTTGCCTGCCGAGAGACCGGTCTCTTCCAGCAATTCCCGCCTGGCTCCTTCTACGATGCCTTCTCCGGCTTCCAAGTGCCCTCCGGGTCCATTCCAGAGGTTAGCCCAAATCTTCTTGTTGCTTGCACCTTTCAAGAGCAAGACCTGTCCTTTTTCATCTACTGGAAATATTAAAACACGTGGGATCAGAGAGTATCTATCCCGAGTCATTCCTTGCGCCTGTACACCCATGATCATAGAAGAAAGCCCAGTCGATAATCTCGTCTGGGCAAACCTTTCTTAGTGTAAGAAGATCGGAAGACCAAGAACTGATTTGATCTTCGGACGATAATTTTCTATATCATAATAGCGTTCAACGTCGACATGACGCTTTCCGCTCACAACGGTTTCGATTGGGACCGTGGTATAGCTACCATCCGTTATACCTACAAGCTTGCCAAATTCGCCTCTGCAAGTGAGCTGATAGGCGAGTAGACCGAAGTTCATTGAGACCATCCTGTCGAGGGTGTCTGCCGGACCACTGCGAACCAGGTAGGCGAGGCGTTGATACATTGTGTTATTTCCCGAAATTTCTTTTATCTTATCGGATACCAATTCACCAATGCCACCCAACTTGTAATGACCATAGGCATCCGGTGTTCCAGCCTGCATCACTCGTCCACCAATTGGTACCGCACCTTCTGAGATGACCGCTAATGCATAATGTGACGGATTGGCTTTCTTGTCCGCATCCAGCATCCAAATTAGTTTCTCAAGGTCGAAGGGCACTTCGCAGATAATTATGCGCTCAACATGTGACAGGTAACCAGTGATCAAAGCGGTCTCGCCGGAATTTCGACCAAAAAGCTCAATGATACCAATGCGTTCGTGCGAACCTACACTGGAGCGGAAATAAGTAATGTGGTTGACAGCACGGGTGATGGATGTCGAGAAACCGATGCAATAATCCGTTCCTAAAACGTCATTATCCATGGTTTTAGGGATCGCAACAATCGGGATTCCTTTCTGATGCAATTTGACCGAAAAACTAAGTGTGTCATCACCACCAATGGTGATCAAGGAATCAAGTTTGAGATGTTCTATAATTTTAAGAATGTAATCTGTGTAATCTTTGGTACCCGTCTCCGGGTCAATTACCGTTCCATAATTGCTCTGGCGCAGGAACTCTGGGGTATCCTCAGGGCGAACTTTGGCAGGATTTGTCCGGGAAGTGTGCAAAAAAGTACCACCAGTGCGATCTACCCTGCGAACAACATTTGGGGTTAGCTCGCGAATGTACAGTTCATGGGTAGCAGGATCATCCATGTCGTATCCCAACAAACCCAACCAACCCCGGCGAATACCGACAATCTCAAAATCACAGTCCTGGCTATTCATAACCACAGACTTTATCGCAATGCTCAATCCGGGAACATCCCCGCCCCCAGTTAAAATACCAATTCGTTTCTTAGTCATACTACACCTCAATAATTATTGTTTTTCGACTCAACAAGAGCCTTAGGGCTTGCAATTGCCCACCACCGAAAATACTGTAAACCAAGAAAAATCAGGCTTGGTACCAGTAGGAAAATTACAGCGTGCTCTTTTGGAAACCCGTCAAGTGGATCAGACACCAATCGCCAGGACATTACAATTAGTCCTATATAACTGATCCAAAGCATGATTTTACCAGATAAGGGCCATTTTTCGGAAAAATATTTAAAAAATAAGAATAAAGCCGGTAAGATAAACAAAAAAAGTGATCCATCAGAATACAGGTTAAAGAAGTAACTAATAATCAAAGTCAGCATCAGCTTCCACTGCACGCCACGGTCATTTTTACCGCCTAACCCATACCATTCCACCAGTAACATTATGAATGAAAACACATGTAGACCGATGGCGACTTGTGCATAAGCTCCCGGGAACGCTCGGGCAATGCCCATCCAGGGGGTATCAAGCCAATCTAATCCTGGGTCAAGCCGAATAAGACTGGCGAACCATTCCTGGATCCAGTTTGGGAAGAGGATCAACGTGGTAACCATCAGGAATGCAAAACCAATTAAGAGCATCTGCGCTAAGGAATTATCCCTTTTTGATCCTAAATAAATCAACAAAAAAACGACCGCAAAAATTGCTACAGGATTGAACCAGATTGCGATAAGCAACAGCAAACCAGCCTGGCTGCCCTGCCCGCCTAAAGCGAGTTGAATTGCCAATAATGTGAGCATGACAAAGAATGGCAACATGCTTGCGCTCAGGCTGGCACGAACCAGAGGATATAACAATACTCCCAGCAAACAACTGAAGAAAATTTCAATTCCATTCATCTTTATTCCCGAGAGTTTTATTGCCAAAAGGAAAGAGGCAACAATGCTCAATTGGGTCAACATCATCCAGATGGCTTTTGCAATCGGATAAGGGACGAAACTGATCGGGATAAACAGGTATACAACCCACGCTGGATCAAGGAAGTAACCCTGTTCTCTTCCATTTGGCAGACTATTGTTGGTTTCGAGCAATTTGATCGCTTCTTGTTGAGTTTCATCACTGTAGGGTGACCAACCTTCTTTCATCCAATAACGGGCTGCATTCCAGCGGATAGCAAATTGGTCCTCAAGTACTACCTTCTGGTCCAACTCAACGTTAAGCATAGTCAAACCCAATATTACGAGGATGACCAGAATAGGAACCAAAATGTTAGCATTTTTCTTAAAAAACAAAATTAATCCGTTTCTCTTTCAGTTTCTTTTGGGCTTAATTATAGACAAAAACTCGAGTACCGAAAATTTAGCCTCTACTGCATGGCATCGTCTATGTATTTCACAATATAAGCCTATTAATTCTTCCAATTATGTCTATACGCAAGCTTAGAAATTTATTAAAATCCCTCTGGCACTTGAATTTCGAGACAAAATATTGTACTCTATTGAAATGCAGTACACAAAAAACGAAGAGGCTTAACACTAAATGGCGAGAATAACAAACAGCACAGTTCCAAACGAAGACAGCCAATCACTAGCAATCAACAGACTCCTGGAATTCGGGAAAAAGAAAACTTACGTCACAGACGACGATATCTTGCGTTTTTTCCCCGAAGCAGAAGAATATCCGGAGCAGCTGGAAGATGCCTACACGGCGCTCGATAACGCCGGCATTTCTGTATCTGATGAAGCACCTTCCACTGAAGAACCAGATGAAGAAGAACTTACGAACACATTAACAGAAGAGGAAGATGAGCCCCTGCCTACCGACGATCTGGCAAATATTGATACCGATGACACAATCGGTCTTTACTTGAAAGAAGTTAGCCGGGTACCTCTCTTAAACAATATTGAAGAGGAAGTTGTTTTGGCAAAACGGATTGAAGCCGGTCGCGAAGCACGCGCAGAGCTTGCCAAGAGCAACATCAGTGCCGCCCGCAGACAAGAATTATACGAGATGATCAAGGACGGTGCTGCCGCGCGCGACCATCTTATCACCGCAAATTCACGTCTCGTGATCAGTGTTGCAAAAAAATACATGGGTCGCGGAGTGCCTTTTTTGGATCTGATCCAGGAGGGCAACATCGGGCTCATTCGTGCTACAAAAAAATTCGAATACCAACGCGGTCACAAATTCAGTACCTACGCAACCTGGTGGATCCGTCAGGCTGTTACCCGTGCCATTGCAGACCAGGGTCGCACTATTCGCGTTCCTGTACACATGGGCGATCAAATTAACAAACTCCTGCGTGTCCAACATCAACTTACTCAAAAATTAGGACGTGACCCATCCGTTGAAGAGTTGGCAGAAGCCCTGGAAGTCCCACCAAAAAAAGTGGAGAACATGATCCAGGTTGCCCGCCGCCCGCTTTCACTGGAAACACCTACCGACGATGAGGAAGATTCAGTATTGGGTGATTTTATTGAAGACGACGAAGCACCCCCTCCTGATGATACAGCAACCTACAACTTGCTGAAGCAACACTTGGTCGAAGTACTGGATGGACTTCCACCCCGCGAAGTACGCATCCTGCAGTTACGCTATGGGCTGCTGGACGGTCAGGCTTACACTTTGGAAGAAGTCGGTCGCAAGATGGGCGTCACCCGGGAACGTGTTCGTCAGATCGAAGCTCAGGCACTCACACGCTTACGCCACCCTTCAGTGCGCCGTAAGTTGCGTGATTATCTGGGAGACTGATGATGAGCACAGACTCAAATAAAGTCGATCAAACCCAACCTATTAAGGTAAATTTAAATAATACCCCCTCGGAAGACACTTCCGAGATCAATGTCGTTCCTGAAAAAATATCACTTTCCAAAGAAATTCCTGTTTGGTTGATTGAATTCGCCTCAGAACCGACACAAGATGTGGAAGATCAAATACAACATGGTCTTGAGGCGATCGAAGAACCTTCTGAAGATTCTTTAGAAGCAGCATCTCCAATCGTACTAGAGACTGCAGAATGGCATACTGTGCAAGCGGAGCTTGAAAACTCTGTCACAGATTTTAATCAAGAAGCGATCTCATCGCCTACTGAACAAAGCGTCCAGGACCTCTTAGGTCAGGGTAATTTTGATGCAGCAGCTGATCTTATTTTAAAGACAGCTACAAATAAAAAACTTGCCGGAGAAGCTCAGCGGACACTACGTTCTCACCTGCTTTTACAGGAGGAGCGTTTACCACTTTGGAACGTTTACGATCAATTATCAGAAATGTTCAATCAATCAACTGAAGAAAACTAAATCAACGGAGGATGAATGGAAAGATCGTTAGTGCTGGTCAAGCCAGATGGCGTGCAAAGAGGTCTGATTGGAAAAATTATTACGCGATTTGAGGATCGCGGTCTGCGCCTGGTTGCCTGTAAGTTTTTACATGTTACTCCGGAGCTTGCAAAAAAGCATTATGCCGTGCATGAGGGCAAATCTTTCTATGAAAACCTGATCCGATTTATCACATCTGCTCCGGTCATGGCAATGGTTTGGGCCGGTCCGGATGCGATCAGTGCTGTTCGCCAGACAGTTGGCAAAACACGTGGAACAGAGGCAGATCCCGGTACAATCCGCCACGACTTTGCTCTGCAAGCACGCTACAATCTCACTCATGCTTCTGATTCGGTTGAAAACGCAGAAGCTGAAATTGCCCTTTGGTTCAAACCGGAAGAATTGGTAGAGTGGAAACGCTGCACAGAAGACTGGATGTACGAATGATACAAGAAACCAAACCTGAATTTGTAAAAGTTTACAAAGCTCATGGCAAACTTGACGCTGAAACGATCAAAGGTTTTTTGGAAGCTCAAGGCATCCCGGCTTTTTTGGATAGCAACCCGCTTGGGCAGATCTATGGATTGACTATTGGAGATCTGGGTGAAGTTGGCATATTAGTATCTTTGGAGAACGAAACCAAAGCTCGCGATCTTCTGCAATCCATGGAGAATGGTGAGTTTGAAGACGAAATTCTGATGGGTTCACCTCTAACTCAAGAAGGGGATATAGATGAATATGAGGAAGACGACCAACGGAAAAGGGTCTTGTTCCTCTGTACCGGCAACTCATGCAGAAGTCAGATGGCAGAAGCGGTAGTCAACCATTACCTGTCCAAAGAATGGATTGCATTCAGCGCTGGCAGTGCACCAAGTGGATATGTTCATCCTATGGCTGAACAGGTAATTCGTGAGCACGGAATTGCCCATCAAGGCTATTCTAAATCGGTTGATGAATTCCAAGGTGAGGAATTTGATATGGTGATCACCTTGTGCGACAGTGCCAGGGAAGCGTGTCCTTTGTGGCTGAAAAAGGGAGCGATGGTCCATCTGGGTTTTTCAGATCCAGCTCTTTATGAAGGAACGGATGAGCAAAAATTGCAGGTCTTCAAAGACACCTTCGACGCAATTCAGGCTACCGTCATCTCTTACCTGGAGGATTTTGGGTAAGGTCTTTATTTAGTAGGAATTTTCTTTTGCTAATTTGTGTTTGTTATGTCAGACTGTGATCAGTTTTCAACTAACAAACACATTTTAAATTTATACATTGCTACAGGGAGTTCTTACTGGCAAAACGTTTGACATCCTCATACAAAGTGCTGCAGCTTAATCCATCATTTGACAACTAAGATTCTTTCCGTTATAAGTCAATCATGAAAACGACTCTTACTACAAGAATTGTTATCCTTGGTCTCATTCTCTGCTTGTTTCTTAGTAGCTGTGATGAGATTGCCACACCTCCCCAGCCGGCACCGACCATGACTACAAGTCCGACTACAGAGGTTCCTGGTTTACCTGTGCCAACCTACCAGATTGAAGATACCCCGCCCTCAGAAGCAACGCTAGCCGAAGCTGATAGGGTGTTGGCTTTCGGCGATTATGACACGGCCTTACAACTTTACAGTGCGAACACGTCAGGTTCATCTGATGACATAAAAGCCGCTGCTCTTTACGGTCAAGGGTTGACCTATTTCAAAAAAAATGACCTCTTTCAGGCTAAACGAGCCTTTATTGATCTGCAGTCCCAATTCCCTGATAGTTTGCCCGCAAAGAGAGCAAATTTCATCCTTGCCCAGATTAGTCTGGGGCAAGAACTTGAGGATGACGCTCTTTCCTATTACCAGGTTTACGCTCTGGCTCAACCAGGGATCATCGATGGGGAGGTTTATGCTCGAATTGGCGACCTGCTGTCCGATTTTAGTGAAACAGAAAAAGCACTTGAAGCCTATCGCACCGCCTTCTTGGCACCTCAGCTCACCAGCAACACGAACATTGCAATTAAAGTGGCTTCCAGTTATTCCAGCCTTGGTCAGGACGACCTCGCATTAGGTATTTACAAGGAAATCTTGCTCAATACCCAAAGTGATTACACCAAGTCCCAGATGAATTTACTGATTGCCCGGATCCTGATCGATCAGGGCAGCGAAGCAGAGGCATACACGTATTTGCAAGATTCAGTAAACAATTATCCTTTTACTTACGATGCCTACATAGCCTTGGTCACCCTCCTTGATGCTGGCCAGGAAGTAAATGACCTTTCACGCGGGATTATTAACTACAATGTCGAGCAGTATATTCTCGCCATTGAAGCTTTCGATCGCTATCTGGCTGGGCAAGGATACGAAAAAGACGAAGCGCTCTACTATAAAGCCTTAAGCACACGCGCAGAAGGACTTGTAAGAGCAGGTTTTTCAACAACCGAACGCCTGACAGCAAACGCGGCTGGTGGAACCTCTGAAGATAAGGTAGCCATTCAGATCTGGAACGAGTTAATTAACACTTATCCACAAAGCCGCTATCGCTTTGACGCGATCGAAGATATTATCTATACACAAAACACTTACATGGGACAACTAAAATTGGCTCTTGAAACTATCCAGGCTTTCGTTTCTGCGCCCAATTCTCAACCAGATGCCCCCCAACTTCTTCACATGGCAGCCAATTACTACTTTTTGGACGGTCAGATAAAAGAAGCTGCAGACTCCTGGACTCGAATTGCACTCGAATTCCCAACCTCCACGGATGCTTTCAACGGACTATTCTTCGGAGGTTCGCTTTATTACGAATTGGGTGAATACGAGAAAGCTGCAGAAAATTTTAACCGGGCACTTCTGATCGCTACTCCAGAAACATTGGAAGTTTCCGGATCGCACTTCTGGCTTGGCAAGGTGAGCCAGACCAATGGCGACCTAACTGCAGCACAGGAGCATTGGCGTTCTGCGGCTGACTTTGACCCCTACGGCTATTATGGCATCCGTTCATCTGAATTACTAAACAACCTTTCAATCTTTCCGGAAGTCAATACTGGTATCTTGCAGCCCGATCTGGAAAGCGAACGACTGGACGCTGCCGATTGGCTTAAGACTGCCTTTAGTCTACCCTCTGACATCAATTTGGATTACAGCACCGAGCTCTTCAACGACCTTCGATTTACTCGTGGAGTCGAATTTCACCGTCTAGGGCTTTACAACCTGGCTTCTCAGGAATTCGAGTCGTTGCGAAACACCTTTAAAGACGACGCACTCAACAGCTTTCGCCTGATCAAAGTATTCCTTGACCTGGGCTATTATCAAAGTGCGATTGAGTTCAGCCGCTCTATTTCCAGGTTGGCTGGCTATGGCGATGTGCCATTATCTGTTAATTTCCCACCTTATTTTGCCCATGTACAATATGGGACTTACTATCTACCCTGGGTCGAACAGGTTGCAGAAAAGTACGACATCCCGGAAATCCTGATTTTTAGCTTGATCTACCAGGAAAGTCGTTTTGGAACTTATGCCTCTTCCAGCGCTGGAGCCAGCGGATTAATGCAATTGATGCCGGCAACTGCAGCTCAGATAGCAGGCGAAACCGGATATCCTCCAAACTATACCCAGGCTGATTTAGGCGTGCCTTTTTATAATCTTGAGCTGGGCACAAACTACCTCGCCAGGCAGTTATACGTGTTCAATGGTGACATGTACCTTGCTCTGGCTGCTTATAATGGTGGTCCTGGGAATACCTTGCAATGGCAAAATTTGGTCGGGGATGACCCGGATGTGTTTTTAAACAGTATCCGTTATCTGGAAACTCGCACCTACCTGCGCAGGATCGTCGAGATTTATAACATTTATTCGCTGATATACGGCAATTAACGAATTTTGTAGTCATAAATAAGTGGTCCGGCCTGTATTTAATTACATATGTCATCCTGAGCTTCTTTTGCGAAGGATCTTTCATTTGATTTCTATCAGTCATTTCCCCCTCGCAAAGACGCTTCATTTTGGAGAACAAAAAAACGGCTTCGTTTCCGAAGCCGTTTTCAATCAAGTTAGTTTACTCTACCCGTGTTTAAGCGCGGACTGGGCAGCTGCCAGGCGGGCTAATGGCACACGGAAGGGGGAACAGCTGACGTAGTTGTTGCCAATCAAATGGCAGAACTCAATCGAGCTAGGGTCACCACCGTGTTCACCGCAAATGCCGACTTCAAGGTTGGGTCGAACGGCGCGGCCATCGGTAACAGCACGCTGCATTAAGCGACCAACACCATCACGGTCTAATTGCTGGAAGGGGTTCTTTTCCAGGATACCCTGGTCAACATACACACCCAGGAAGGTTCTTTCCGCGTCATCACGGCTGTAACCATAAGTCATCTGGGTAAGATCATTGGTACCAAATGAGAAGAACTCGGCATATTCTGCAATCTCACCGGCAGTCACAGCAGCACGGGGAATCTCGATCATAGTGCCAAATTTGTAATCAACCTCGATACCCTTTTCAGCCATAACTTCTTTGGCAATCCTAACCAGAGTAGGCTGAACATTCTTGAGCTCGTTTACATGCCCGGTCAGAGGTATCATGATTTCGGGGTGCGGATCAATGCCATTCAATTTGGCATCGCAAGCAGCTTCAAAGACCGCTTTAACCTGCATCTTCATGATGTCGGGATAGACGATTCCAAGGCGAATACCGCGCAAGCCCATCATTGGGTTGCTTTCGTGCATACCTTGAACAACATCAAGCAATTGTTGTTTTTCTGCCAAACCTTCAGTAATCTCTTTGGCTTTCAAAGTGGCTACTTCGGTCAACAAGTCTTCCATGGAAGGAAGGAACTCGTGCAAAGGAGGATCGATCAATCGAATGATCACTGGCAAGCCGGTCATAGCTTCAAAAAGACCATAGAAGTCACCCCGCTGGAGAGGCAGGATTTTCTCTAATGCTCCAAAATAAGCTTTGTATTCAGCAGAACCTTCCATTTTTGCTTTCTCAGCGTCAATTTCTGCTTTCAAGGTAGCTTTGTCTTCATCACTGAGTGTGCGACCTTCCAAACGACCTGCTTTGTATGCGACTTCCAGTCGTTCTACATTGTTGAGCATACGTTGGGTAGCTTCAGCATTCATGATCATCTTCTGAACATCTGGCAGTCGTTCTACATCAAAGAACATGTGCTCAGTACGGCAGAGACCGATGCCCTTAGCCCCGTATTCACGGGCACGTTTGGCATCTCGCGGATAATCTGCGTTTGCCCAAACCTGTAAGCGGGAGACTTCGTCTGCCCAACCTAACAGAGTCATAAGTTCTTTTTGTTCAGAAAGATCGGGGGTGGTCATCCCAAGTTTGCCGACATAAACTTCACCAGTCGTACCATCCAGAGAGATCCATTCGCCTTCTTTGACTGTGACACCATTTCGTGTCATCTGGCGCTTACTCATATCGATATTGATTTCTGATGCTCCAACAATACAAGGTACACCGAACTGACGGGCAACTACTGCGGCATGCGAAGTAGCACCACCTTCACTGGTCAAAATGCCCTTGGCGGCTAACATACCGTGCACATCATCTGGTTTGGTAAATGGGCGCACCATGATAACGTCTTGTTTTTCGACGTTATGCATTTTTTCGACAGTATCAGCATCAAAATAGATTTGTCCAACAGCGGCACCAGGAGATGCATTTACGCCCTCGGCGTAGAAACGGCCTTCGTTCTTTGCTGCATCAACGTCTGCCGGAGCGAAGTGAGGATGGAGCATTTGATCGATTTGTTCGGGAGTTACGCGGGTAAGCGCGGTTTTCTTGTCGATCAGACCTTCCACAACCATGTCATGAGCAACTTTCACTGCAGCTTTAGCTGAGCGCTTGCCGTTACGGGTTTGAAGCATCCAGAGTTTGCCATGTTCGATGGTAAATTCAACATCCTGCATGTCTTTATAGTGATTTTCCAGCCTTTCAGTGATATCAAAGAACTGCTCATATACCTCTGGCATTTCAGTAGCGAGAGTCGAAATCTTGGAGGTGTTGCGAATTCCAGCCACAACATCTTCACCCTGGGCATTCATCAGGTAATCACCAAACATAATATTTTCGCCAGTTTGAGGATCGCGGGTGAAAGCCACACCAGTGCCAGAGTCACCGCCCATGTTGCCAAACACCATTGTCTGAATGTTGACAGCGGTTCCCAGGTCATCAGGGATGTTCTCACGGCGGCGATAGTCAATAGCTCGCTTTGCATTCCAGGAGCCAAAGACAGCTTTCACAGCCAATTCGAGTTGTTTGTAAGGATCCTGGGGAAATTCGAAACCCTTTTGTGCCAAAACAACTTTTTTGTATTCCTCAGTGATGACTGCCCAATCAGCGGCATTCATTTCTGTGTCGCTTTTGTAGCCTTTTTCCTGCTTGTAAGCTTTCAGCGGCTCTTCAAAATGTTCATCGTCAATGCCCATCACAACGGTACCAAGCATGTGAATGAGTCGGCGGTAAGAATCATTGACAAAGCGTTCATCGCCACTTTTTTGAACTAAACCTTTTGAAACCTCGTCGTTCAAACCGATGTTCAAGACGGTGTCCATCATGCCGGGCATGGAGAACTTGGCTCCAGAACGGCAGGATACCAACAGGGGATTCTCAGAGTCGCCAAATTTTTTGTCGGCTCTTTTCTCAACATCTTTGAGGGCAACCAAAACTTGATCCCACATACCTTCTGGAAACTGTTGGGAAACCTGGAAAGCGTTACAGGCTTCGGTAGTAATGGTCAAACCGGGAGGGACCGGTACACCAGCACGAGTCATATCAGCGAGGTTGGCACCTTTGCCGCCTAAAAGACCGCGAACGCCGTCCCAATCACCAGCATATGCTTCGGCTTGGTCGACTTCATTAAATAGATAAACCCATTTTTTATCAGACATAAATCCTCCTAAGATTCTATTGTCATTCGTTGGAATGTTAATTTCACAATTAATAATTTTACCATGTAAAGAATACTTTTAGCTTTTTTTCTCTCTATAAACCTGGTACAAAAATTCAATTATGTTAGAAAAAAATTCCTTTTGTTGCAGTTCTTTTCAATTAATTGAGTACAAATAAATTTTTAATGTCCCGCCTTTCAATCCTCCTCATTTATTGATTGATACGCGTTTTTAAATCCGCTTCGCTTTTTTACATTCCCGATCTACAACTCAGAATTGCCAAATTTATCGAAATAGACATTTTTCCCCGAGAACTGAGTTCGAGCAGGTTTCTCTTCTGCAGGATATCCGACAAAAATTACATTCAAAGGAATCACCTCAGTCGGAATATCCAGAATTTTTCGGACCGCTTTTTCGAGCGTATTGATTGGATGCACTCCACACCAAACGGATCCAAGACCCAGTCCAGTGGCTGCCAGCAAGATGTTCTGTGTTGCCGCACTGCAATCCTGCACCCAAAAACGCTCAAGCGCAGCCTTTCTAAACGAACGCAGGTCGCCACAAACCACAATAGCACAGGGAGCGTTCATCTTGCCAAAAGGTAGTGCTCTTCGAAGTTCGGCCAATTGTTCCTGTGCCTGCACCACAACAAATCTCCAAGGCCGTTGATTCAATGCACTGGGGGCTGCCATGGCTGCTTCCAGGAGCAATGCAATTTGTTCAGTCGTAAGTGCCTGTTCTGTAAACTTTCTGATACTTCGGCGTTTTAAGATCCAGTCGATTTCAGTCATGCTCAATTTCTCGCTCCTCCAGGTCCGTCACTTGGTCGTTGTCGACTAATTCTTGCTCGGTCTCATGCTGAATTATTTCATCAACTGTTGCTTCACCTTCGAGCACCACATTAACAGGGTTGTCATTTTCTTCCTGCTTTTTTCCATCAGGTAAATTTAGCAGTATCCTAAGCACTACCACGACCGCCAGTAAAACCACGATGTATCTGAAAATTGGTTCTGTCATATTTCCCTTCTCCTTCGACTGATTTACTTTTAAGGTTATCTTGACCTTAAAGCATGCTTACAATCAAAGCTCCCAAAGCAAGCGGTTCTTCCAGCATGGGAAGATGTCCTACTCCGGGCAAAACCACCGCTCTTCCAAATCTGGACGCCTCGGCCATTTCAAGTGTAACCACCGGCTTTCTCAGCTGATCCTCACTACCCGCGATTGCCAACAGAGGAATGTCCAGATGTTTTATTAGCTCCAGCTGATTTTTACGTGAAGAAATAGCTTTTTCTGCATTCGCAAAGCCAGTTACAGTTGTTTTTTCCATGATGGGGATTATTTGGTTTACTTTTTCAACCGAGTTTGTCAACTTTTGAGCCATCGGTTCTGCCACAGCAGCCATGCCATGCTGCATCGCCTTATCAATTTCGGCAAGTCGTAATTCAATTTTTTCCGGCGAGTCCGAAAGCGCGTTGCTGGTGACCATGATCAAAGCCTCCAGCTTTTCCTCATATTTTTCCGCAAATGCCAGGGCAATATAACCGCCTAACGAATGCCCGACCAGGGTAATTTTTCCCAACTGCAAATGGTTAATCAATGCAAACAGGTCATCAGCGAATTGTTCCAGACTCCCATTTGCCTCGCCGCTGCTGGTCTTGCCGTGACCACGCAAATCCGGCACAATAAACTGTGCCTGATCAGAAAATAGATCCACAACCTCATGCCAGGTGCTGCCATCAAGTGTCAGCCCATGCAGTAAAACCACTGGTTTTCCTTGACCATGCATTTCATAATACAAGTTGATATCACGCAGTTTTGCAACCATATTATTTTCTTTCTCCAATCAAGCGCGTTACATATGCCAGCGCTTCGTCTCGTGTTTTGACCTCACCAGTTACTTGTGCTTCTCGGATGGATTCCAGGTAAAAACCGAGCTCTGGTCCGGAATTGAGGTGCAATATTTTTTGCAGGTCATCGCCATCGACAAACCGGGGAGGATCAACGATCTTAGTTTGCTCGCGGAACCAGGTGAAGATGATCGCGTCCGCAATTGAGATCTTTTCTGGCAAAAGCGAGGAAGAGGCACAGTAATTCACAAGATGCAACAGGGCGCTTTCAACACCATATGAACCTACCCGTCTGAAATAACGGTAGATTTGGAGTGCGCTAACCCTTGCTTCCTGATCGAGAGAGAAAATTTCCCAATAACCAGCGCATACCAGTTCAAAAAATTGTTTCTCTTTCTGCCCCAGCATGAATGCGTTTGTAATGCTTTCAGCAAAAGCCAGGCAATTTGAGTCAACTTCTTTTTGATTATCAGCTAAATAATCAGAATAATGCGGGAAAAAAAATGCAAATAAGATCAGCAGCTGTTTCCTGGTACGCCCACCCTGCAATGTTTCTCTAAAATTTTTATTCAGTTTTTTGAGAATGTCTGGTAAGGATATGGAAACCGGACACAGATCGAAATCTGAAGAATCCGGATCCTCTTTTTCGATATAAAGAATCACCTTTTCCAAAGTCTGAAGGAAGCTTTGCTCAAAATCATCATCGATCTTAGTAAGGTTTTCACCTGGAGAATCTGCCAGTAATTTTTTCAATGACTCCTGTTCAGAAGTTCTGTGAAGAAGCTGGTCGAGGATTCCATAATCTTTCAGCAGCTCGTATGTCAACGAAAGATTTGGAAGCGCCAGGCATTTAAGCAGTTCGTCCCTTATCCGTTCTCCAGAAATCCTGTTCAAACCCTTAGAGGCTACGCGCAGTTTCTCGGTTATTTCAAGGGTATGGCTTAGTTCCAGGGTCCTCACCATCCGAACTGCCCTCAATACTCTCAAAGGGTCACTGATTAATGATTGTGGGCTTCCCAGGCGCAACTTTCCATCCCTTAGATCATTTTGACCGCCCAGTGGGTCAATCACTTCCTCCATATTGTCGAGATCAATCGCCATCGCATTGATTGTGAAATCTCGTTGCCTTAAATCCTGCTCAAGGGTTTCACCAATAAAAGCGGTAAAGTCGAGCACCAGTTCATCTGCGTCACCCTGCTTTAAAATGACTCTGGCAGACTGATGCTCGTCATCCAGACTATACCAAACCCCGTGGAAGTGGCGTTTTACGATTTTTGCAAGCTCAACAGATCCATCCGCCACAACAAAATCGAGGTCTTTCACCGTTTTACCCAACACAAGGTCGCGGACGGCACCCCCTACCAGGTAGATTTTCTGGTCAGGAGAAGTATTTCTCACCTCCCGAAGGAATTCAGCCAGTTTTTTATCCACGCGGAGGCTCATATTTTTCCAAATTGACTGTTCCCACAAATGGTAAGTTGCGATAGTACTCGTCCATATCCAGTCCATAGCCAAATACAAACTCGTTCTTTATCTTAAAGCCACAATAACGGATGGGGACATCAACTTCCCGGCGTTCATATTTGTCCAGTAAGGTGCAAATGTAGATCGAATTGGGACTGCGGGTCTGGAGGATGTCTATCACTGATGAAAGCGTATTGCCGCTATCGATGATGTCTTCCACAATCAGGATATTTTTACCCGTCACACTGGTGTTTAGGTCAAGCGTGATTCGCACTTCACCATCCGATTGACGCGCGCCACTTCCATAGGACGAAACAGCCATAAACTCAATTGCCAGCGGTACATCGATCTGACGAATTAAATCGGTCGTGAACATCACCCCGCCCCTCAGGATGCAGACGATCAAAATTTCCTGCCCCTCATAATCGCGGCTTATTTCAGCACCAAGTTCTATAACTCGCTGCTGAATTTGCTCTTCGGTGACGAGCACTTTATCAATATATTCGTGATAATCCTGTACCATCATTTACCTCAATCTCTCGGTACCTCGTGGTGGTGCCGGCAGCGGGCTTCGTACATTTCTGATGCTCCGACAATTACGACCGGGTTGTTGTAGTGTGCGGGTTTACCGTTGACAAGTCGCTGCGTGCGGGTGGCAGCTTCGCCGCAAACCATGCAAATTGCAGAAAGCTTGTCCACCTTGTCAGCTTTGGCAATCATTACCGGCATACAGCCAAACGGCTCTCCACGGAAGTCCGTGTCCAACCCGGTCACAATAACTCTTAACCCACGGTCAGCCAGTTGGTTAGCGACATTGACGATATCATCATCAAAGAACTGGGCTTCATCAATACCAACTACAGTTACATCTGATTCCAGATTGTCAATGATCTCTTGAGAAGTGCTTAAGGGAAAAGCCTGGTAATCAGCACCTGAGTGAGACATAACTTTACTGTAGGCGTAACGGTCATCAATGACCGGTTTAAAAACCTGCACCTTCTGTTTTGCAATTGTTGCCCTTCGCAAACGGCGGATCAATTCCTCCGTTTTGCCACAAAACATAGGTCCAGTAATTACTTCGAGCGATCCAAGTGTTTGAGTCATAAAGCCTCCAATAATTTCAGATGCTAAAAGTATAAGTCAAGTTTAAGCCGAGAACAGGAAAAAGTAGAGTTCTTTTGATGGAAATTGGGTTTTGTGCTTGACTCGCATGTCTTCAAAACAGTTTGAAGTCTGCAATTTCTTTTTCTGAGCTCAGCGAAGAATCTTTCTTTTAATCATTATTTCGAAAAAATCTTTACCTTATTCAGGACTATAAAAAAAGGCAGGCTTAGCGCCTGCCAATTTATATTCTATAAGAATTGAAACTAAACTTCGATCTCTTCTGCTGCAGCGGGCAGTTGATAGCCCATCTGACGTAATTGTTTCTTCAGATCGATTAGAGATTTCCGTCCAAATCCTTCAACTTCGAGCAGTACTTTTTCGCCGCCCTCAAGTTTGGCTAAAACGTCACCTGCTGTGTTGATGCCGGCTTTTGCCAGAGCAGAAACAGCTTTGGTGGTAAGTTTGAATTCCGAAATTGGGCGTTCAGGTGAAGTCTTGGACTCGGAAGCAGCTCTCTTCTCAGCAACAATGTCCTGGCGGACCTGCAGACGCTTGTAGAAGCGATCGACCTGACCTTCACGGTCTAAGATGCGAGCCTGTTGGCCGGTATAGAAGGGATGACAATTCGAGCAAACTTCGGTTCGAATTTCAGGAACAGTTGAACCAGTGGTCCATTCATTCCCACAAGAAGCGCAAGAGACTTTTGCCTCTGGATAATATTTAGGTTGAATTTTTTCTTTCATCTTACCTACTCACCTTTCGCTGGTCCATCAGGCGTTTCAAAAACATGTACACGTTTTCGCCCACCAGCCATGGTCTCATATTTCACATAGCCTTCCATGGTTGCAAACAAGGTGTAATCTCGACCTTGACCCACATTCCATCCGGGGTGGACCTTGGTGCCATGTTGGCGTACCAGGATATTGCCACTGAGTACTTTTTCGCCGCCATATTTTTTGATTCCCAGGCGTTGTCCCTGGCTATCTCGTCCGTTGCGGGATGACCCGCCACCTTTTTTGTGTGCCATTTCGCTACTCCATCACAATTGAATCAACCAGTAAACTGGTGTATTTCTGACGATGACCTGTGTGCTTGCGATAGTTGATCCGGGGTTTATATTTAAACACCAGAATCTTCTTGCCTTTGATCTGGTCATCGACCGTGGTCTCTACACTGGCACCCTTAATGTAAGGAGTGCCGACTGTTACAGAATCGCCATCAACAATAAGAACAACTTTGTCGAGGACGATCTTTTCGCCGATTTCTGCAGCCAGAAGGTCGACTGTCAGTCGTTTGCCTTCTTCAGCGCGGTATTGTTTACCGCCTGCTTCAATAATTGCGTACATATTTCTCTCTCCAATCTTCACTTAACCAGCTTACGAGCGTTTCACCGCCCGGTACCGGGAAAGTTGGTCACATAAGTAACCCCAGCCAACCTGCGCTGGGGCAACGACTGATTATTTTACAACGGTTGAGAGGGGGTGTCAAGTTCTTTCGCTCAATTTCCCTCAAAATACAGACCACAACTACAAATTATGCTATCAAACTTTGTTTTAAATAGAACGAACTAAAGAAGGTTTAAATAATTTTCATTACAATAATCATAGGGAGCCCAAAAAATTGTGTCAGAATTTGTCACAAAAAGCTGGCGAGTACGCTTGACGAAAAAGGCAACAATGGCTCAAGGATGCGTTTTGCAAGCCCGGTTAAGAGATATTTACCAACAAGCAAAAATGACCTTTTTTGACTTGACTTGCAAAAGATCCTCGTGTAGAATTGCCCTCTTGATGCTCCTATGGTCTAGAGGTTAGGACGCGGCCCTTTCAAGGCTAAAACCCGGGTTCGAGTCCCGGTAGGAGCACCTAAAACAAGCCGAATTTACGGCTTGTTTTTGTTTAATCAGTTTGCCGGCTGTACTCAAACAATCGATTGAGGAGTTCGGTCCGGGCGTCGGGGGTCATCCAGGTGGGTGTTGACCAATTGAAAAATTGGGTGGTCAACAGTTCTACCCCCAGATACTTGCCATCATAAAAGACATGCCGGTCAAGAAAAGCCTTATCAGAATCGTCGTACCAACCTAACTGGTCAAAAAAGAGATTACCCAGACCATAATGAATAAAGCTGTCCGCCCAAAATTCATAGATATGCGGTTGATGAGCCTGGCTGCCGCTGACGATCGCGGCTCCCGCTTCTGCTAATTGGCGGAAATCGGCAACCATGTTCGGTTCGGGCTGCCAAAGGTAGATCTCGTCATGTTGGAAAGTAGCGATGACCGTGTAGCCCTCCGCCCTCAAATCCTGGATGGCTGCAACCATGTAATCCATATCACAGTGGTATGCCCCGGGATTGGTCTCGCTGGCTGTGGCGTAACCCGGTGCCTTGGCATTGCAGCCGATAAATGCAATCTTATTGCCGTTGTGTTCCAGTTTCAACGGCGCTCTTGCCTCTTCAAGATCCTTACCACCGCCATACCAAGACCAGCCTTCAGCATCGTACATTTCGAGTGTATGGAGCATTGCTTCCGGTCCCCAATCACGAAAATGGTCGCCAGTCAGTTCGACCACATCTGTGCCGATTTCTTTAAGCAGATCCAGGTAGCGGTCATCGGAACAAAAAACCAGGTCGACCTCCTGCACCCATTGCGGCTCCGGGCAATCGCTGGCGAAGGGAACTTCGTTGCTTACATGGACGATGTCGGCGTCGCGCATGACCTCACCGATCGATTCAGCCGGCGATAAAATGCCATAAATTTCCATTTCTTTGGCGGTCGCGCGGGTCAATGCCGTCACACCAGTTAAGATTACCGTAGTTAGTTTTTCCGGGTCACGGTTGATGCTTGGTAAGAGGTTCTGAAATTCGGCGAAGACGCTTGCGTAGATTTCTGCATCAACCTGGAATGCATCACTGGTGGAAAGAGAAATGCTGGCACGCAGGGGATAAGTGTTTAGGTCAAATGATTTATGCAGCGGAGATTGACCATCAATTTGGATCACTTTCCATGGCGGTGAAATTCTCTCAAACGGGATCACTGCCCAGGCATGATTAGTCTGGCAATAGGACAGCAATTCGGTCGAGGCCATCATTTTAACACTCGCCGCTGGCATTCCGTAACGCCTACTTAGAGCTGAAAAAGCAGTCAGATCTACGACAAGTTCTGTTGCTGCGTCGGATACGCCAGTTTGCCAAAAACTAAGGAATTCCTGTGCATTGATTGAATCCTGGACAGTGGAAAAAGGTGCCACAAGTGCGAATACCCATTGGCTGAGCTCATCCCCGGGGCTAAAAGACAATCGCATGGGCGAATCAACCACCTCCGCACCATATTGTGCCAGCATCCCCTTCAATTCGCCTTGTAAAAGATCTTCTGGAATGGCAGGGTCAAACCAGATTCTAACAGACTGTTCAGTAGCAGTTGGTGTAGCTGGAATTGGCGTGGGTTCGGGTGTTGCTGTAGGCACAGCAGTTTCGGGAAGTGTTGCTGTGGGTTCAAAAGGCTGAGTAAGTGGTTCGCACGCTGAAATCAAGATCAAGATAATCGCCAGGGGAGCAATAATTCGGATTAAAGCCTGTCTTTTTTTCACAATCACACCATCCAAAGTTCCCATGATTATAATGGCGTTTTTTGGTTTACAAATACGGCTGAGGCAGGCTCCCCTGCTACAACACCAAATTGATCAGCAATTATGATCTCCTTTATGACCTTCACGTTTCCTTTTTCTAATGTGGAACAACCTGTTCGCTGAATCAAAATTAAAGATCCTCATCGTTGTCAGTAAGAGGCTCCAGAGTAATCTCTTATGATAAACTTGTGAAATGCTTGCACACGTTTTCTCTTGCGCCGTGATCGGGTTGGATGGCGTTCTTATCGATATCGAAGTCGATTACGGGCAGGGTTTACCCCACATGGCGATCGTTGGATTGCCAGATGAAGCAATCAAAGAAAGCCGCGAGCGTGTCTACTCAGCCATAAAAAACGCATTTTTGGTCTACCCCCGCAAACCCCTGACGGTCAACCTTGCGCCTGCCTCCGTTCGAAAAGAAGGACCATTTTACGACTTGCCTATCGCCATTGGTGTTTTGGTAACTGCCGAACAAATTCCACCAGAAGCCATCGAAAATTCTTTGATCATCGGAGAACTCTCTCTGGATGGCACGGTCAGGCATGTCCGCGGCATTTTAGCCGTAGCGGCTCTGGCACGCAGTGAGGGCTATAAAAAGATCTACGTCCCGGCGGTCGATGCACCGGAAGCTTCCTTGATCCCGGATATCGAAGTCTACCCGGTCGAAACCCTGAACCAACTTTGGCAGCATCTTAATGGTGAGAATTTGATTCCTGCTTTCCAACCAGATGATGTTGAGACACCGGAATTTGAGATGCAAGCTACCGATTTCAGCGAAATCAAGGGGCAGGAGCATATCAAACGCGCCTTGGAAGTTGCGGCTGCTGGAGGACATAACGTACTTATGTTATAAGCAATAACCATCCTAATTTGTCGTAAGATAATTCTGATATAAAATTATCTCAACAATTACTAGTTCGTCATGAATCCTAAGTTTTGGATTATTCAGTGATGTTTTCAGAATAAACCAGCTAAAGATTTCCAATATCTTCTAGACTTATTTTGGCCTTTTTTACAATTCGCTATGTTTTTTTTGTTCTCCTATGTGATTCAAAATTCTTTATCATCTTTGATTTACTGAACTAATGTTCCATTTATTATCATTATTACTTCATTCTAAGGTAGAGTTAACTACGTGTAGAACAGGTGCAAGGCGAATTTTCATTGGTCAAGTTCTGAGAAGCAAGGCTTCCAAGGAGAGTAGGTAGACAGGAAATTTGGGGCTCTCGGAAAACTTGGAGCAGAAAATGACTGTAGAATTGAAAGCCGAAATATTTTGTAATAAAACTGATAAGGTAAGATAAGTTTCGCACATTTAAAAAAGGGACATGGTCCCGATCACTTGGTAAGATGAAGTTGACAAACCAAACCAACCAAGGAGAAGAACCATGTCAAAAGAGATTGTACAACTAAATG